>FWPV01000180.1_pt1 | contig 223365 bp, 193 predicted proteins | sample 2228371 | NCBI WGS metagenome assembly FWPV01 (sample SAMEA103939776, study PRJEB20133) | metagenome
CTCCTGGGGCTGACGCAGGAGCGTCATGCTTGGGAGATGGGGGCGCTGCAGGGCGTTTAAAGACTCATCACTAGCATTCGCTAGAAGAGCCCGTTTTTAGTCAATTTTCTCGCATCCGGCCCTTCCGGGTTCGCGCTGAAGCCAGCTCAAGCATGTGTCGTCAAGGTGCCGCCTGCCGCCATGGCAGCGGAATCAGGTGGTAAAGAGGGCTGGGGTCTTGCTGCCAGCCCTGGGGGCTCAGGGGCAAGGGTGCGGTGCGGGTGAGGCCCTGGGGCTGCATGGCCAGCGATGCCAGCTGCTGCATCCACCCGGGGTTCAGCGTGCCATCGGGTGCCGGGCGTGAAAAGATCAGCTCCAGCATCTTGCGCGCGCGGGCATCGCCCTGGCTGGCCGCCGCCTGGTACAGGCGAACGGCTTCGGTGTAATTGGCGGGTACGCCGTCGCCCCGGTGGTAGCGCTGGGCCTGGGCATAGTAGGGGCTGCCCCCGGCCGTATCGGTGGCGGTGCTTTTCAGTCGGTTGCGGGGCTCTATCTGGCTGGACAGCAGGCGGGCGTTGGCTGCGGCTGCTGCCGACCGGCTGGCGGCGCCCTTGAACTGCGCCAGCGCCTGGTCGGGCAGCCCTGCGGCCACATATTCCAGCCCCAGCGCGTTCATGGCCTGTGCGTTGCCCGCCTGGGCTGCGGCCTGCAGCAACAGCAGGGGGTCGGCTTCAGCAGCGGCTGGTGCGTTGGGTTGGTTCTGCGGCCCCGGCATACCCAGGGGGTGGTCCAGTGTCTTGCCCAGCGGCGCCAGCGCCCGGGCTGCATACCAATCCAGGTATTTGGCCAGACCCGGGGCGGTGCGGGCCAGCGGCACCGTCCAGCGGCTGACGGCAGTTGGGTCGGGGCTGGTGACGCAGCCACTGATCTCGCACCACGCCAGGCCTGCGGGTGCCAGGGGGTGGCCCAGCGCCTGGGCGCGTTCAAACCAGTGCCGGGCCTGGGCGGGGTCGGGCGCCATGCCCACGCCATGCAGCGCCAGCAATCCCAGCTGCCACGCCGCCGTGGCAGCACTGGAAGCAGGCGCTGGCGGCACCGCAGGTTTACCTGCAGGGGCGCTGCGGTGGCTTTTGCTGGCGGCGGCCGGTGCATCGGCGGGCAGGCGGTGTGGCGTCTCGGCCTGCGCGGCAGCGCGCAGCCCGCGCAGCAACTGCGCCCAGTCTGCGTCGCTGCCTGTCTCTCTGCCTGTAGGGGCTTGCTGATCGGCGCGCTCCAGCGGGACGTTGGCTGGTTCTGCCACGGCGGTAACGCCTGCATGGGCTGGGGGGCATATCCCCAGGGTTGCCAGCACCCACAGGGTCAGCACCCACCGGCCGGTCACGGGGGGCCGGGTGAGCCGTACAGGCGGATGACTCATTGGCGTGCGGGTGGTTTGGATGCCGCAGGGGCGGGTTGTGGCGCGGCCCGGCGGGGCACCACGTTCCAGTAGACGGCGTTGCCCGTGTAGCCAGCGGCTCCCCAGGTGGCCGCAAAAGCCTCGTTGATTTTCTCGAGCGAGCGGTAGGCTGCAATGGGCTTGAGCGGCGGCCCGCGCAGGTCTTCTGGCAGTTTGCCGGTGCTGTCTTCGTCGGTGGCAAAGCAGGCCACGCCTTCGCGTCCGGGGCTGGCGGCGTCCATCACAAAGCCGGGGTTGGGGCTCATCCAGTCGGGGATGCGCAGGGCCTGGTTGGCAGACACCCAGCCGGTGCGGTTGGTCTGGTTGGGCAGCAGCCTCAGCACCGTGCCGGTGGCGTCGGCCAGGTAGCACTGCAGGTACGAGGCCCGCGACACGGTGGCCGACAGGAAAATTTGCTCGCCCACCTCAAAGGCGGTGCGGTCCAGCATCACGTTTTCGATTTGCAAATCGATGCTGCGCTCGGTGGGGCTGGCCCCATACATCAGGCTGCTGGTTGCTACCACGGGGGGCAGCACGGCTTCAGCGGGGGAGGGCACGGTGGCTGGTTCTGCGCTGGTGGTGTTCCAGCCAATGCGGGCCAGCGTGCCGTCGGGCGAGAGACCCACGAAGTTGCGCAGCACCCGTTCGTAGGTGGGAAAGTCCACTACGCCCGTGACCACCATGCCGTTGTCGGCCTGAAAGCGTGAGAGTGCGGTGCGCAGTTCGGCGCTGTGGGCAGGCATGGGCTCGGCCCCTGCGCTGGCAGGCAGGTAGCCCCGGCTGATGAGCGAGCGCGTCACCAGCTGCAGGCGCACGGCGGGCGAGCCTTCGTTGAACCAGTCGCGCAGCTGGCGCTGAAAGTCGGGGTGGTTTTGCTCCAGCGTCAGGCATTGCCAGTAGGGCACGCGCGCCCACTTGCCCACCAGTTCAATGGCGGCCAGGTCGATGAGCGTGCGCACGGCGCTGCCCGAGCCCTGGGTGTAGTCGCGCCCCACATTGAACTGCACGCCATAGGTGCCGATGCGCCCCGCCAGGTCCACGCCCTGGCCACCCGTGCCCACGATGACTTCGTTGGCCGAGTCCAGCCCGGGGATCAGGGTGCGCGTGCGAAAGTCGCCCAGGTGCATTTCCATGCCAATGATGGTGGCGTTGCGGCTTTGGCTGTAGCCCAGGTCCACACGCGGGCCCGACACGCCGGTGTCAAAGCGGTTGCTGGTCACGTTCTGGTCCACGAACGAGATGGCGCCCGAGATGTACAGCGCGGGCCGCTGCAGCTGGATCTGGTTGTTGTTGAGCAAGATGGTGGTGAGGTTCTGCACCGTGTCCTGGCGGGCAATGTCCACCTCGTAGTCCACGTAGCGGAAGGCATTGCTCAGGCGCGACATCTGCGACAGCGCGGTGATGACCATGTCCTTGCTGCCCACGGCCACGCGGCCCGAGTAGTCGGGGATCTGCTTGCTGGTGACGAGTGTGGTGGGCACCTGCGCCGCGCGCAGCATGTGGTCCATGCACATCAGCGAATCCGAAAAGCTGGAGAACGAACGCGTGGGGCGCACGCTGGGCCGGTCGGTGACGGAAGCCTGCTCCATGAAAGGCTGGTCGCGGCGCGGGTCCATGGGGGTGCTACAGCCGCTCAGCAGGGCGCCCAGGGCCAGCATCCATGCGGTGATGTACAGGCGGGGCCTGGGCACGTTATTGCCCGTGAAGCCATGGGCGGGGCGTGCCCACTGGGCCAGCGAAGCCAGCCGTGAGCAAACTGCGGGGTGGGGTGCAAGGAATGCCATGGTTGCCAGGAAGATGCCTTGGGGGCGATGTGTGGCCCGGGGCGGCCCTGCCAACGACCGTGCCAAACGGCGGCGCTGTGCAGTTGCGCGGCGGGTGCGGGGCAAATGCTGAAGAAAGAAGGCGAACGTGAAGACGATGGCAGTGCAGCCAACTGCGGCTTATCTGCAGATGTTGACCAGGTCGCCGCGCAGCACCACCACCTGTGCGGTCTGGCTCGGGCCGTATTTGGAGCCGCTGGAACTGGTGGCCGACACCGTGTTGCTGCCCACTTCCTGCACGCAGGTTTTTTGCATGCCTTGGGCGCTGGCGGTGGTTACCACGTCGCTGTCACTGATGATGCCGCTGCTGTCGCCAGCGAATGCCTTGGCTTCGTAGCGGGCGATGCGGGCCCGCAGCCACGACGGCATGGCGCCATTGTTGTCGAGCTGGCCGGGTGCTGCGGCGCCGCCCGTGGGCTGCATGTTCACCGTCAGTTTCTTGGTCAGGACCACGGGGTCTTCACCGGGTGCCTGGGCGTGGGCCAGGGGGCCGTGCGCAAGGCCCGCTGCAAGGGCTGCCGTGGCAACCAGGCCATGCAATGCGCTGTGTGGGTTCATGGGGACGTCTCCTGGGGTTAAGACGTGGAGCCCGCCTGGCCAGGCGCGGGGGCGCCGCCAAAGGGGGCTCCGGAGGGCTGCGGTACAGGGGCTGCTTGCGGCGGGCCCCGGTGACGCAGGGATCAGTGAGGCCAGCCAGAGGTCTTGGTGGGCTGGCAGGTGAAGCAGGCGTTGTTGGTGGCTACGTTTTGAACCGCCTTGCTGTTGCTGCCTGAAGAGAGGTTGGCCACGAAGGAGCCCATCAGCATGGTGCTTTGCAGCGAAGTGCCACCCACCGTGACTTCGCCCACGTTGGTGGAGAAGTTCTGGCTGGCGTAGGCATCGCTGCCGCTGGCGGTGTTGGTGATGCTGCTACCAGCGCCGGTCACCATCTGAACGGAAGTGCCACGGATTTCCACGTTGCCGGTGTTGGTCGCCAGGTTCTGGAAGGCCTCGCTCTTGGAGCCGGTCGAGTTGTTGTTGATGGAGGTGGATGTGAGCGCTGCCGACTGCAGCGACGAGCCAGAGATCGTGATGTCTGGTGTGGACGAGGAAGGGCCGGTGGCCATGGCAGCAGAGGCGACGACGCTCAGGGCAAAGAAAGCAAGAGTTTTCATGACAAGTCCTTCAACAGGTTGGATCAACACAGGTCCGCCGCGCAGGTCTCAGGGCCTTCACGGCAGTGTGGGGACATCAGCTTTGGTGGCCTTGGAGGGCTGTAAAAAACACCGCGGCGTGCTGTCTGGATGCAGTGTCTGTGGCCAGCGCCCGGCGGCGAATACATCGCATGCGCTACCGATAACTGTGGAGAGTTTTTCTACCGATTTCGGCCGCAGACCGCGCCACTGCTCGCTTCAGGCTCTTTCGAAGCTGATCGGGCCAAGAAATAGTTTGGTAGTAACTAATTGTGAGATTTGCAAAATTTGTGCGATGCTGTATGCGCAGTGATGGATTTGTTGCATCGTCCGGCGACGCCCAGTGACACAAAACTTCACAAATGGGACTTGGCAGGAGTGAGTGATCGTGAATAACGGTGAACCCTTGGATCTTCTTCAGGCGTCCGCGCCGCACCCTGGCGCGGTGCCCGGACAGTTCGCAACCTACGAAAACCCGCCTTCGGTGTGGCCGGCCTTTCTTATTGGGCAAGAGGCCAACCCCGTGCGTGTGCTGTTGATCGACGACGACGCGCACATCCGACAGGTGATTGCCCAGGAGCTGATGTCCGATTCCCGAACGCTGCTGGTGGCGCAAGCGAGCAGCGTGCGCGAGGGGCGCCGGGCCATTCGCCAGCACGAGTTTGATGTGCTGCTGGTCGATCTGAACCTGGGTGACGGTGAAGCCTTTGAGGTGCTGGAATTCTTCAAGTCCCACCGGCCTACGGCGCAGGCCGTGGTGATTTCGGTGATGGAAAACGACGAGCAGGTGCTGCGCGCGTTCGAGCTGGGCGCGGCCGGATTTGTGGGCAAGAACTCGTGGTTTGGCAACTATGCGCAGACCGTGCTGCAGGTGGCCAACGGTGGCGCCTCCATCACGCCGCACATTGCGCGGCGGCTGCTGCAGCGGTTTGACCGCGCCAATGCGCCGCAGTCCAAGCGCCGTGCGGCCGACGATGCCGACAAGCTCTCTGCCCGCGAGAAGGAAATCCTGCGCATGGTGGCCAGCGGCTACACCAGCACTGAAATTGGCGCGCGCCTGTTCATCAGCGGCATGACGGTCAATACCCACCTGCGCAACATCTACCGCAAACTGCAGGTGCGCACCCGCGCGCAGGCCGTGCGCTTTGCTTCGCTGCGCGGCTTGTTTTGAGATAAAGCCCTTCCCATGTTGGTAACCCGCCCGGCCTTGTTTGCCACGGTCTGCTCGGGGCTGTGGCTGGTGCAGATGGGCTTGATGGGCGCGATCGCCGCGAGATGGTGGGGGCTTTGGATGCTCACCAGGGTGCAGCTGGCCTGGTGTGGTGCGGCACTGGCGGGCACCACCCTGGTGTTGGGCGCGCTGCTGCTGGCGCAGCTGCCCCGCGCTGCGCGCTGGCGCCCCCGCCTTACCCCCCGCGCCAGTGCCGAGCTGCAAGCGGAGCGCAAGCGCATTGCGCGTGACCTGCATGACAAGCTGGGCTCACAGCTCATCAACGCGCTGGCGCTGCTGCACGGCCGCACCCCGCCCGACCGTGAGGCCCAGGCGGCGCTGGAGCAGTGCATGCTGGATCTGCGTTTTGTAGTGGATTCGATGGACGCGCAGGACGAGCCCGTCACCACCCGCCTGGCCCGACTGCGCCATCGGCTGCAGCCCGTGCTGGAGCGCAGGGGCGTGCAACTGGTGTGGAACATGGATCTGCCTGGGCACCCCCGGGAGCCCAACCCCCACAGTGCCGAGCAACTGGTGTCCGTGGTGCAAGAGGCCCTGAGCAATGTGCTGCAGCATTCAGGCGCCACGAAAGTCGACATCAACGTGCGCTACTTGCCTGCGACCGACCTGTGGCAGGCCGAGGTGTGTGACAACGGCCGTGGGCTGGACGTGCAGCAGCTGGCCCACTGCAGCGGCACCGGCATTGCCGGCATGCAGCAGCGCGCGCGGCTGGCCGGGGGGCAACTGGTGCTGTCGTCCCAACCCGGCGAGGGCACCCGCGTGCTGGTGAGTGTGCCCGGGGGTGAGCCTGTGGTCTGAAGGCGAGGGCGTGCGCCAAGGGCGCTCCTCTTTGAGGGGAGGCACCCGGATTCCATCGTTTGCGCAGTGCGCCTGTGGGTCCTTTTCCCAAAGCAACCGCGAAGGCTCAGGGGCACGGCACTTGGGTCGCATCGGTTTCCGTGCGCGGGCCGGTCGCTGAGGCATCTGGCACTGTCGTAGACGGCACGCTAGCGGTGTGCAGTCGCTCGCCTTCGATGCGGTAGGCGTATTCGCGCGTCGTGCGGGCCATCTCTGTCCTGACCGTGCTGCCCGCCAGGGTGGTGGCGTACACCTGGGGCCGCACGATCTGGTACTGGTAGGTGGTGGTTGCCAGGCCCTGGGTGGTCCGGCAGGTGGATTCGAGCTGATCTTCCTTGAACCGCAGCGTGCAGCGGCCAGAGCGGTCTTCGAGCTTTTGACCGTCCGCCGTGTGCAGCACGATGGTGGTGGCGCGCCAGCAGCCGAGTAAGGCGGGGTCTGGGGCAGCGGCCTGGGCCCAGGAGGCGGTGCAGAGCAGGCTGAGCAGCCAGGGCGTGTGAGCGATGCGGCTCATGGATTCACCTCGTCACGCCAATGGCAAGCACGAACACCGTCACCGCAACGAGGGCTGCCCACGAAGCCACTACATACCTTGCGCCCATCTGGCCGCGCTTGGCCAGTGTCCAAATTTGCCCGATGTCATACGGCATGCCGCGCGAGGCGCTGTAGACGGCTGGGCCGATCAGTCCATTGCCCAGTATGGCCAGATATGCGAGAGGAAGCAGCGGATGCACTGCGTAAAGCGTCTCAAACAGGAAGTTCATGGGCCGTGATTTTCAACGGGGTGGGGCATTGGCGCTGTTCCATCTGACGAAGCAGATTTTTTGCTATGTAATCGATAGCTGCTGGCGCTTTCTCCATAAGCGCTAGAGCCTCAAAATGCTCTAAACCCCTCACCGCTCCACCGTCCACCGCGTCACCTTGGGCGGCGCATCGCCGGTGTGGAAGGCCAGCTTGCGCTCACGCAGGGCGACGTCGGAAGCGGTCACGCGGTCGAAGCGGCGCAGGTGTTCCGTCCACGACTCGTCTTCGATGCGCTCCACGTAGCGTGTGGGGTTGCTGATGTCGTGCATCAATTGCCAGTCCAGTGCGCCCTGGCGCAGGCGGCTGCGGCGGCTTTCCTGCATCACGGCGCGAAACTCGTTGGCGCGGGCGGGGTGGATGAAGTATTCGATGGTGACCACCACGCGCCCCGCCTCGGGTGGCGTCGAGGCCGTGGGGGCCTTGAAGGCGCTGGAGGGGCTCAGGTCTTCCTCGATGGCGCGGTCGGCCACCAGGCGCTGCACCACGGCCATCAGGATGCCGCCACTCACGGCCGCCAGGCCCAAGCTGGTTTGCACATCGGTGAGCGAGGCCACCTGGCCCCACAGGGCCGCGCCTGCAGCGGTGGCGCCCATGATGCTCATCTGGTAGATGGACATGCCGCGCGCCCGCACCCAGTTGGGCAGGGCCAGCTGGGCCGAGACGCTGAGCGTGTTGGCGGTGGTGATCCATGCCATGCCGGCCAGCACCATGGCGGGCACGGCCACGTACACATTGGGGGCCCATGCCATCACCCCAGTGGCTGCGGCCTGCACCAGCGTGCCGCGCAGCACCAGCACATCGCGCGGCATGGCCTGGCGCAGGCGGGGCAAAAACAGCGCGGCCACGATGGCGCCCGCGCCCATGCTGGCCAGTAGCAGCGTGAAGGTGCCCGCGCCGCCGCCCTCCAGCCCCTTGGCCACCAGTGGCAGCAGCGCCATGAGGGCGGTGGCGTGCAGGAAGAAGACGGAGATGCGCCACAGCACGGCGCGCATGCGCGGCGACTGGCGCACAAACTGCACGCCCACGCGCATGGCGCTGGGCAGGCGCTCGCGCCCCAGGGGGCTGGGGATGTGTTCGCGCTTCCAGCGCATGATGACCAGGCCTGAGAGCACCGACAGCACGGCGTTGAGCACAAACACCCAGGCGCTGCCCGCGCTGGCGATGATGGCGCCCGCCAGCAGCGGGCCCACGATGCGCGAGGCATTCATGGCCACGCCGTTCAGGGCCAGGGCGGCAGGCAACTGCGGGCGGCTGACCAGCTCGGGCACGATGGCGGCAAATACGGGCCAGCGCATGGCCAGCCCAATGCCGTTGGCGAAGGTGAGGGCGAGCAGCAGCGGCGCCGACATGCCGCCCGAGACGATGGCAAAGGCCAGCACCACGGCCACGGCGGCTACCCAGAACTGCGTGGCCATGAAGTAGCGGCGCCGGTCCAGGATGTCGGCCAGCGCGCCGCTGGGCAGGCCCAGCAAGAACACGGGCAGGGTGGAGGCCGACTGCACCAGCGCCACCAGCACGGGCGAGGTGGTGAGCGTGGTCATCAGCCACGCGGCGGCCACGTCGTTCATCCACATACAGGTGTTGGCCGCCACCCAGGTTAGCCACAGCATGCGGAACACGGGCACGGACAGGGGCGCGAAGGGCGAGAGGGAGGCGTCGGAATGCACGGCTCCGGTGGAGGCGCTTTGCTCCAGGCTGTGCTGGGCGGCTTCTTCGGTACCCTGGGCCAGGGCCGCGCGCTCGGCGGCGGGGGCGTCCGGGCTGGGCGGGGTCGCCTCAGGGGGCACGATGCTGTGGGGGGTGTCGTGGTGGGGCTGGGGTGGCATGTGGCCCCATTGTGCGATGTCTGACCTCGTCCCGCCCGCAACGCAGCGCGCGACCCGGTTTGTTTCATGGGCTCTGATAAGGAAAAGAGGTTCTGGCGCTCTCCCAACAAGCGCAAGCAGCTATCAAAATAAGAGCAAATGAGCCACTCAGCGCGACTTCAGCGCCGTGAGGTGCGCCAGCGGCAACGCCCCGCTGGCCTTGACCTCGCCCAGCGAGAAACTGGTGTGCATATCTTTCACGTTGGGCAGGTTCAGCAGCACATCGCGCGCAAACTGCGAAAAGCTGTCCAGGTCGCGCGCCACCACTTGCAGTTCAAACGTGCCGGTGCCGCTGATGTAGTGGCATGCCACCACTTCGGGGATCTGGCGGATGGCTTCTTCCATCGCCCGCGTCAGGTTGCCGGTACTGCGGTCGGCATCGAGCCGCACGAAGGCCAGCACGCCCATGCCGATTTTGTGGCGGTCGATTTCGGCGCGGTAGCCTTTGATGAAGCCGGCTTCTTCCAGCGCGCGCACCCGGCGCCAGCACGGCGCTGCCGACAGGCCCACGCGCTGGGCCAGTTCGGCATTCGTCAGGCGGGCGTCGGATTGCAATTCTTGCAAGATGGCGACGTCGTATTTGTCAAGAGTGTTCATGTTTTGCCAATTTTAAGAAAGATTCTTTCTGAAACAAGGGTAAACACGGCACAAGAACGAAAGCACATATCCCGGCGCAATCCCTACACTGCGCTGCACACCATTGAAAAATGCTGCGCCGCCGCCCACAAGGCCGTGGCGCATGCAGCCACCCCACAGGAACCCGCCATGAATGCCCCTCTGCCCGACTCCATCCGCAAAGCGCTGGAGACCGTCACGCTAGACGACAAATACTCTTTAGACAGTGGCCGCGCCTTCATGAGCGGCGTGCAGGCCCTGGTGCGTCTGCCCATGCTGCAGCGCCAGCGCGATGCAGCGGCAGGGCTGAACACGGCGGGCTTCATCAGCGGCTACCGCGGCAGCCCGCTGGGCACCTACGACCAGGCGCTGTGGGCGGCCAAGAAGCACCTGGCCGAAAACCACATCGTCTTTCAGCCCGGTGTGAACGAAGAGCTGGGCGCCACCGCCGTGTGGGGCACGCAGCAGCTTGACCTGTACCCCGAGAAGAAGAAATACGACGGCGTGTTCGGCATCTGGTACGGCAAGGGCCCAGGGGTGGACCGCTGCGCGGACGTGTTCAAGCACGCCAACATGGCGGGCACGTCCAAGCACGGTGGTGTGATCGCGATTGCGGGCGACGACCACATCAGCAAGAGCAGCACGGCCGCGCACCAGAGCGACCACATCTTCAAGGCCTGCGGCACCCCGGTGTTCTTCCCGAGCAGCGTGCAGGAGATTCTGGACATGGGCCTGCACGCCTTTGCCATGAGCCGTTTTTCGGGCGTGTGGTCGGGCATGAAGACCATCCAGGAAGTGGTGGAGTCGTCCAGCAGCATCAGCGTGGACCCGGACCGCGTGAAGATCATCCTGCCCGAAGACTTCGCCATGCCGGCCGGCGGCCTGCACATCCGCTGGCCTGATGCGCCGCTGGAGCAGGAAGCGCGCCTGATGGACTACAAGTGGTACGCGGCCCTGGCGTACATCCGCGCCAACAAGCTCAACTACAACGTCATCGAAGGCAAGCAAGACCGCTTCGGCATCATTGCCAGCGGCAAGGCCTACAACGACATGCGCCAGGCCCTGGTGGACCTGGGTCTGGGCGACGACACCTGCCGCAGCCTGGGCATTCGCGTGCACAAGGTCAACGTGGTGTGGCCGCTCGAAGCCACCATCACCCGCGACTTTGCCGAGGGCCTGCAAGAGATTCTGGTGGTGGAGGAAAAGCGCCAGGTCATCGAATACCAGCTCAAGGAAGAGCTGTACAACTGGCGCGCCGATGTGCGCCCCAACGTGCTGGGCAAGTTCGACGAAGTGCCGGGCGACAACTCGGGCGGCGAGTGGAGCATGCCCAACCCCAGCCAGAACTGGCTGCTGCGCCCCAAGGCCGACCTGACGCCCGCCATCATCGCCAAGGCGATTGCCAAGCGCCTGAAGAAGCTGGGCGTGCCCGAGCAGGTGGTGCAGCGCATGGACGCCCGCCTGGCCATCATCGAAGCGCGTGAACGCGCACTGGCCGAGACCCAGGTGGACCCTTCTGGCGACCGCACACCCTGGTTCTGCAGCGGCTGCCCGCACAACACCAGCACCCGCGTGCCCGAGGGCTCGCGCGCCGTGGCCGGCATCGGCTGCCACTACATGGTCAACTGGATGCCCGACCGCCGCACCAGCACCTTCACGCAGATGGGTGGCGAGGGCGTGACCTGGGTGGGCCAGCAGCCGTTCACCACCGAAGAGCACATCTTCTCCAACCTGGGCGACGGGACGTACTTTCACAGCGGGCTGCTGGCCATCCGCCAGAGCATTGCGGCGGGGGTGAACATCACCTACAAGGTGCTCTACAACGACGCCGTGGCCATGACCGGCGGGCAGACCGTGGGCGAGCGGCCCGAAGGTCACTCGGTGCTGCAGATCATGAACAGCCTGAAGGCCGAGGGCGTGGCCAAGCTGGTCATCGTGACGGACGAGCCGCAGAAGTACGACGGCGTGGCCCTGGCCCAGGGCGTCACGGTGCACCACCGCGATGAGCTGGACCGCATCCAGCGCGAGTTCCGCGAGATCAAGGGTTGCACCGCCATCATCTACGACCAGACCTGCGCCACCGAAAAGCGCCGCCGCCGCAAGCGCGGCAAGCTGGCCACGCCCGACAAGACCGTGGTCATCAACGAGCTGGTGTGCGAGGGTTGCGGCGACTGCTCGGTGCAGTCCAACTGCCTGTCGGTGGAACCGGTGGAGACCGAATTCGGCCGCAAGCGCCGCATCAACCAGAGCACCTGCAACAAGGATTATTCGTGCGTGAAGGGCTTCTGCCCCAGCTTTGTCACGGTGGAAGGCGGCCAGCTCAAGAAGCCCAAGAAAGACAAGAAGGGCGACCTCGCGGCCCTGCCCAACATCCCCGAACCCGTGCTGCCCGTGGCCGATGTGGCCTGGGGCATTGTGGTGGCGGGCGTGGGCGGCACTGGGGTGATCACCATTGGCTCGCTGCTGGGCATGGCGGCCCACCTGGAAGGCAAGGGCGTCATCACGCAAGACGCCGCGGGCCTGGCCCAGAAGGGTGGCGCCACCTGGAGCCACATCCAGATTGCCAACCGGCCCGATGCCATCTACACCACCAAGGTCGATACCGCCAAGGCCGACCTGGTGATTGGCTGCGACGCCATCGTGGCCGCCAACAAGGCCACGCTGGCCGTGCTGCAACCCGGCCGCACCTTTGTGGCGCTGAACACGCACCGCACGCCCACGGCGTCGTTCGTGAACAACCCCAACTGGCAGTTCCCCGACGCGCATTGCGACACGGCCATCACCAGCGCCCTGGGCGAAGGCAGCGTGGGCAGTTTTGACGCCGAACAGGTGGCCACGCAACTGCTGGGCGACAGCATCTACACCAACCCGCTGCTGCTGGGCTACGCTTGGCAAAAGGGTCGCGTGCCGCTGACCCTGGCCTCGCTGATGCGCGCCATGGAACTCAACGGCGTGCAGGTGGAAAACAACAAGGCCGCCTTTGAATGGGGCCGCCGCTGCGCCCACGACCTGCCCGCCGTGCAGGCACTGTTCCAGGCGGCACAGGTGATCCAGTTCGTGAAGAAACCCGCCCTGGCCGACATGATCGCCAAGCGCGTGGACTTCCTCACCGGCTACCAGAACGCCGCCTACGCCGCCGACTACCAGGCCTTTGTGCAAAAGGTGCAGGCCGCCGAGGCCCAGCTGGGTACCACCACCCGCCTGACCGAGGCCGTGGCCCGCTACCTGTTCAAGCTCATGGCGTACAAGGACGAGTACGAAGTAGCCCGCCTGCACACCGACAAGGCGTTCATGGACAAGATCGCCGCGCAGTTTGAGGGCGACTTCAAGCTGGTGCACCATCTGGCGCCGCCCCTGTCGGCCGCCAAGAACGAGAAGGGCGAACTGGTGAAGAAGCCCTACGGCCCCTGGATGCGCAACGCCTTCGGCCTGCTGGCCAAGATGAAAGGTCTGCGTGGCACGGCCTTCGACGTCTTTGGCAAGACCGAAGAGCGCCGCACCGAGCGCGCCCTGATCGTCGAATACCGCGCCTGCATCGACGAGCTGCTGGCCAGCCTGACCGCCGACAAGCTGGCCCTGGCGGTGGAGATTGCGCGCATTCCAGAAGACATCCGTGGCTACGGCCATGTCAAGGAGCGTCACCTCAAGGCTGCGCGTGCCAAGTGGAATGGTCTGATGGCGCAGTGGCGCAGCCCTGGTGCACCGGCCCAGCGCCAGGCGGCCTGAGCCTTTGCGAACTGGCACTGCCGTGGCACGGCGGTGCCAGTGAAATCATTTGCTATCAAATTAATAGCTTCTGGCGCCTGATGGATAAGCGTCAGAAGCTATTTTTATGGATATATGAAAACCCCCTGTAGTCAGCCAACCCCCCCAGGTCCATCCGGTCTTGGGTGATGACATAGGCGCCGCATACAATGTCCGGTTACCCCATGGCGGGCGCCCAGGGTCCCGAATGGGGAATTCGTTGCATAAAGACGCCGAGCATCGCTGCCAGGCCGCGTTGCCAATCCTCGCGATAGCGATGGCTATCGCTGTGGTTGGCGCCTTGCCTGGCGACGATTTCGGCCTCTTTATTGCATCAACGAACTCCCCATTCGGCACCCTCCGCTGGCTGTGTGGAATTTCGAATTTTTGATCCTCTGCTGGGAGTCCTTGACGTGTTTATTTCTTCTGCCTTTGCCCAGACCGCTCCTGCCGCCGCTGCAGGTGGTGGCGACCTGATGTCTTCGCTGACCGGCATGCTGCCTCTGGTGCTGATGTTCGTGGTGCTGTACTTCGTCATGATCCGCCCCCAGATGAAGCGCCAAAAGGAACACCGCGCCATGATTGACGCGCTGGCCAAGGGCGACGAAGTGGCCACCGCTGGCGGCATCATCGGCAAGGTCACGCGCCTGTCCGAAGGTTTCCTGCACATCGAGATCGCCAACAACGTGGAAGTGCAGATCCAGCGCAGCGCCGTGGTGCAAGTGCTGCCCAAGGGTACGGCGAAGTAAAGAGTCTGAAGTCGGGGCGTGGTGGCGGTGGTCGTCGCCAGCCCTCGTCAGGGGCAGGGGCCGCCGTGCTGCCCGCCCCGCTAGCTTTCCGTGAGGTAAGAGCGCGATCATGAACCGATATCCGGTCTGGAAGTGGGCGATCCTGGTGATCGTGCTGCTGGTGGGTGCCTTGTACAGCCTGCCCAATTTCTTTGGTGAAACGCCTGCGGTGCAGGTTTCTGCAGTCAAGAGCGGCGTCAAGATTGACGACGCCGTGGCGCAGCGGGTGGAGCAGGCCCTGGCCGCCGCCAGCCTGACGGCCGAGCGGGTGGCGGTGGAAGGCACTTCGGTGCGTGCCCGCTTCGACACGCTGGAAAACCAGCTCAAGGCGAAGGACGTGATCCAGAAGGCCCTGGTGCCCGATGCGAACGACCCGAGCTTCGTCGTCGCGCTCAACCAGATTTCACGCACCCCCGCCTGGCTCAGTGCCATCCATGCCCGCCCCATGTTCCTGGGGCTGGACCTGCGGGGCGGCGTGCACTTCATGCTGCAGGTGGACATGCAGGCGGCCCTCACCAAGAAGGCCGAGGCTTATTCCGGTGACATCCGCACCGCGCTGCGTGAGAAAAATGTGCGCCACAGCGGCATCTCGCGTGACGGCCAGACCATCGACATCAAGGTGGCGGACGAAGCCACCCAGAACACGGTGCGCAACATCATTGCGGACCAGTTTGCCGACTTGCAGGTGGTGAGCCAGCCCGATGGCGACGGCCTGCGCCTGCGCGCCAGCATCAAGCCCGAGGCCGCTCGCAAGGTGCAAGAGCAAGCCGTCAAGCAGAACATCGTCACGCTGCACAACCGGATCAACGAGCTGGGCGTGACCGAGCCCGTGATCCAGCAGCAGGGCCTGGATCGCATCGTGGTGCAACTGGCGGGCGTGCAAGACACCGCCCAGGCCAAGGACATTCTGGGCCGCACGGCCACGCTGGAAGTGCGCATGGTGGACGAAAGCACTGAAGCGCGCGCCGCCGAGCAAGGCCGTGGCCCCGTGCCCTTTAGCACCGAGCGCTACCCAGAGCGCAGCGGCCAGTCGGTGATCGTGAAGAAACAGGTCATCCTGACCGGTGAAAACCTGACCGACGCCCAGCCCGGCTTTGACAGCCAGACGCAAGAGCCCACCGTGAACCTGACGCTGGACGCCAAGGGTTCGCGCATCTTCCGCGACATCACCCGCGAAAACATTGGCAAGCGCATGGCCATCGTGCTGTTTGAAAAGGGCAAGGGCGAAGTGGTGACGGCGCCCGTCATCCGCTCTGAAATTGGCGGTGGCCGCGTGCAGATCTCGGGCCGCATGACCACGGCCGAGGCCAACAACACCGCGCTGCTGCTGCGCGCTGGCTCGCTGGCTGCGCCCATGGAAATCATCGAGGAATACACCATCGGCCCTAGCCTGGGCGCCGACAACATCGAACGCGGTATCCACAGCGTGGTCTGGGGCCTGGCCGCCATCGCTGCGTTCATGTGCGTTTACTACCTGCTGTTCGGTGTGATCTCCAGCATTGCGCTGGCGGTGAACGTGATGCTGCTGGTGGCCATTTTGTCCATGCTGCAGGCCACGCTGACGCTGCCTGGTATTGCCGCCATGGCGCTGGCCATTGGTGTGGCCATCGACTCGAACGTGCTGATCAATGAGCGTGTGCGCGAAGAGCTGCGCGCTGGTGTGGCCCCGCAAGCAGCCATCCACACGGGCTACGACCGTGCCTGGGCCACGATTCTGGACTCCAACGTGACCACGCTGATCGCGGGCCTGGCCCTGCTGGCTTTTGGTTCGGGCCCCGTGCGCGGTTTTGCTGTGGTGCACTGCATTGGCATTTTGACCAGCATGTTCTCGGCCGTGTTTTTCTCGCGCGGTCTGGTGAACCTGTGGTACGGCCGCCAGAAAAAGCTCAAGAGCGTTTCCATCGGCCAGGTCTGGAAGCCTGAGTCGGACGCCACTGCCGTGGCCAAGTCGCAATAAAGGAGGAAGACATGGAGTTCTTCCGAATCAAAAAAGACATTCCCTTCATGAAGCACGCGTTGATTTTCAACGCGATCTCCTTCATCACCTTTGCACTGGCGGTCTTCTTCCTGCTCACCCGTGGATTGCACCTGTCGGTGGAGTTCACCGGTGGCACCGTGATGGAAGTGGCCTACAGCCAGCCCGCTGAGCTGGCCAAGGTGCGCGAGACGGTGTCCGGCCTGGGCTACACCGATGTGCAGGTGCAGAGCTTTGGCACGCCCCGTGACGTGCTGATCCGCTTGCCCGTGCAAAAAGGTGTCACATCCGCCCAGCAAAGCGAGCAGGTGCTGCAGGCGCTCAAGGCGAACGATGCGGACGTGACTCTGCGCCGCACCGAGTTTGTCGGTCCTCAGGTGGGGGAAGAGCTGGTGCACGGGGGCCTTATGGCGCTGGCCTTTGTGGTGCTGGGCATCGTGATCTACCTGGCCTTCCGCTTTGAATGGAAGTTCGGTGTGGCGGCCATCATCGCCAACCTGCACGACGTGGTGATCATTCTCGGCTTCTTTGCCTTCTTCCAGTGGGAGTTCTCGCTGTCGGTGCTGGCGGCTGTGCTGGCCGTGCTGGGCTACTCGGTCAACGAGTCGGTTGTGATTTTTGACCGGATCCGCGAGGCCTTCCGCAAGTACCGCAAGATGACCACCTCGGAGGTGATCGATCACGCCATCACCAGCACCATGAGCCGCACCATCATCACCCACGCCTCGACCGAGGCGATGGTGCTGTCCATGCTGTTCTTTGGTGGCCCCAGCCTGCATTACTTCGCCATGGCGCTGACCATCGGCATCTTGTTCGGTATCTATTCCTCGGTGTTCGTGGCCGCCGCCATTGCCATGTGGCTGGGCGTCAAGCGGGAAGACCTGGTGTCGGCACCGCGCAAAGAAGGTGGTGATCCGAACGATCCCAACGCTGGGGCGGCCGTTTGAGCCGGTAATATCGACGCATGCAATCCTCTGAAACGCTCGTAGCGCAACGCCGCCTGGCGCGCCAGGCACGGCAGCGTTTCGTCGAGGATTTGTGCGCCAGCCTGCCTGACCTGCACAAAACGGTGGGTGAGTTCCTGTCGGCGCTGATGGCGCAGACGGGCACCCAGCGAGAAATGCAGACCCGCCGCGATGCCTGGCTGCTGTACCAGCAGCACCAGGCCGCATGGCTTGACGGCACCGCCAAGGCATGGCGTGATGCGGCGCTACCCGCTGCCAGCGCTGGCCCGGGCGGCCGCGCGGTGAATCTCTCCTTCGAACTGCTCAGCGACGATGTGGTGGAAAACAAGATCGTCGCTTCTCGCATGGCCCTTACGGTGGCCGAGCAGGTCAGCCAGCAGTTCGACTCCTTGCGCCAGCGCACCCAGGTGCTGGAGGGGCAAGACATGGACAGCACCGACATCTTGCGGGCGGAGACCATCTGCCTGAAGCTGGTGGAGCAGTGGGTGGAAGCAGGCTTGCCCCGCACCGATTTGCTGCGTGTGATTGACCCGCTGCAGCGCGAGTTGGCCAACCAGGTGCAAAAGCACTACCAGGCCGTCAACGTCTTCTATGTGGAACAGGGCGTGGCTGCGCCCACGGACATGCGCAACCGTGTTCGCCGAACCACCGCAGGGGCTTCGGGTGCAGCAGCTTTGGGGGCGGACCGATCCGATCGCGTGGCTGGCCCTGCGTCAGGCCGCGGTGAACCCCCGCGGCGCCCCCCTATGGGACCCATGGGTGGCTCCATGCCACGGGTGCCTGGGTCGTACCCCGCGATGGCGGGTGGTGGTTTGGGCGCCGTCACCGGCATGACGCCCCTGATCCGCGCCCGCCAACGGGCGCAGGGCGTGATGGGGCAACTGCGCCGCCTGTTGTCCCAGCCTGTGACGGGCTTTGACATGACCCAGGCACCCCCTGCCTCGGCGGCGCTGGCGCATGCACTGTCGGCCCAGCGCGTGCAGGCGGAAACGCATTACAGCGGCATGGTCACCATCGCGGAAGATTACAGCCCTGCGGCGGTAGTGCAGGTGGCCGGGGCGGTGCGCGAGCGTTCCGCCGAGCTGAAGAAAAAAGCCGTTACCCCTGGTGAGAAAGCCATCATCGAGGTGGTGGCGCTGATGTTCCAGAGCATTCTGGCGGAAGACCGCATTCCGCCGGCAGTGCGCGTGTGGTTCGCCCGCCTTCAGGTGCCCGTGCTGCGTGTGGCGCTGGCCGAGCCGGAGTTTTTCAGCAACCTGGACCACCCCGCACGCCAGCTCATTGATCGCATGGGCGCTTGTGTGATGGGCTTTGATGCTACCGCCATCAACGGCAGCGCACTGGAGGCGGAAATTCGCCGGGTGGTGCAGGTGATTGAGCAGTACCCGGAAACGGGGCGGCGGGTGTTTCAGCTGGTGCACGAGGAGTTTGAAAAATTCCTCTCCAAGTTCCTCACCGAAAAGCAGGCCACCTCGCGTTTGGTCAGCGTGGCCCAGCAGGTAGAGCAGCGCGAGACGCTGGCCATCCAGTACACCATCGAGCTGCGCACCATGCTGCGCGATATGCCGGTGCGTGACGAGATCCGCGAGTTCCTGTTCAAGACCTGGGCCGAGGTACTGGCACTGTCGGCCGTGCGCGATGGCGCGCAGCACGCCGACACCGTCGTGTTCAAGCAAACAGCGGCCGACCTGGTGTGGGCGGCCAGCGCCAAGCCCAATCGCAGCGATCGCGCGCTGGTGATCCAGCAACTGCCGGGGCTGCTGCAACGTTTGCGCCAGGGCCTGACCTTGATCGGCGTAACTGGCGCAGACCAGGACGCCACCATCAAGGTCTTGACGGATACCCTGGCAGAAGCCTTCCTCTCCAAGACGGCCAGCATTCCGCAAGCCCACATTGAGGCGATGTCCAAGCGTCTGGCCAACCTGGAAGACTTCATCAACGATGCCACCTTGGGCGACATGCCGTTGAATTCCGAAAGCATCGAGATGATGCTGGGCATCGATGCCTCGTCGATCTTTGTCATCGCTGACAACGATGCACCTGTGGACGATGCGATGGTGGCCTGGGCCCAGGAACTCAAACCCGGCACCTGGTACACGCTGGACCACAACGGGTCTTCGGCCCAGGTGCAGTACGTGTGGCAGAGCAAACGCAAGCAATTGCACTTGTTTGCTGCCGTGGATGGCAGCAGCTACCTGATCCAGCTGCGCCGACTGGCGGCGTACCTCCAAAGCGGGCTTCTGGTGGCGCAGGATGAAGAAGGCCTCACCATGCGCGCCACCCGCGACGCCTTGGCCAAGCTGGACGCCAACCCGGAACGCTTGCTCGACTGAGTCCAGCAGCGATCTCTGCGTTTCTGCGCACCGCCAGCCGGGCCTATTTCACGTTCATCCCCGCCCCACCCGCTGGAACAGTGCACCGGGCAAACGGGCGACCACACCGTCCAGCTCCAGTTCCAGCAATTGCACTTGCAGGCTCGCGGCATCCATTCCCGTGCGGTTGACCAAGGCATCCAGCCCGACGGGGTCGTAGCCCATGGCTTGCAACAGTGCACTTTCCTGGGGTGCGGTCGCAGCAGGTTCGTCTGTACCAACGGCTGTGTCGCCGGCCGTGAATGAGGTGGCGGCCGGTAGCGCCCAATTGCATTCTTCCAGCACGTCTTGTGCAGACTCCACGAGCTTGGCCCCTTGCTTGATGAGGGCGTGACAACCCCGGGATTGCGGGGCGTGGATCGAACCCGGAATCGCAAACACCTCGCGTCCTTGTTCCGTCGCCAGTCTAGCGGTGATCAACGAGCCAGACGCCAGGGCTGCCTCCACCACCAGCGTGCCTTGCGACAGGCCTGAAATGATGCGGTTGCGCTTGGGAAAGTTGGGGGCCAGCGGGGGGGTGCCCAGAGGGTACTCGCTCACCAGCAAGCCGTGCCGGGCAATGCGGTGCGCCAAGTCCAGATGACGGCTGGGGTACACGCGGTCCAACCCTGTTCCCACCACGGCGATGGTCGTGGGTGCGTCGCCTTCTTTCAGGGGGCGGTCTGGCGCGATAGGGGCCAGGGCGCCTTCATGGGCAGCCGCATCCACGCCCAGCGCGAGACCCGAGACAATCGTGAGCCCTGTGGCCCCCAATGCCTTCGCAAATTGGTAGGCGTTGTCCGCGCCTTGCGCCGTAGGGTTTCGGCTACCCACCACGGCCAGGCAGCGCCCTTCGGCGAAGGGCTGACCTTGCACCACGGCGCGGGCGCCCACCACGTAGAGCATGAGCGGCGGGTCCTCGGTGTCGAGCAGTTTCTTGGGATAGCGCGCATCCCCCAGGGTGATGATGGCGCGCGCAGTGCCTTCGGCCAAGTCGCTGGCGTGCAGCCATTGCCAGGTCTTTTCCAGCAGTTCAGGCCACGATGGGGGCACCGTGACCAGCGCGCGCGCATGGCGCTCGCTGACGCACTGGCTCAGCGCTGCCTCGGTTTGTGCAAAGAGGGCCGTGGGCAGCCCAAAGGTGGCCAGCAATTTGCGTGCGGTCTGGTTGCCGATGCCCGGTGTGGTGGCAAGCCGCAGCCATGCGCCTAGTTCATCGCGGTCCATGAGCGGGCTCAGAGGAAGATTGAGAGGCTACGTAAAAACGGGGCCCGCAGGCCCCGTTGGATGGGTCACGCTGGTGGGCGCAACGTTTATTGGGGGTTGACCAGACGGTCACCCACGCGCACACCGGTGCGCACGTCCAGAAGCAGTGCGTAGGAAACGCGCTCGAACGTCAGGAACACCATGGCCAAGCCATTGTGCTCGCTGGGCAGCTTGATGGTGGGCTTGCCCTCTGCCGTCGTGTCCCTCACGCGGTCGCCCTGGGTGAGCAGCGTCAGCACATGGCCTGGCTCCATGCCCTGGGCGGTTCCCATGTTGATGGCGACCACCTGGTTTTGCCCAGCCACGGCGACGGGGGTGGAGCCGTAGATGGACACAACCCGTGCATTCACGCTGGTCTGGGGCTCGTGCGGAATGTAGTTTTTGAAGGTGCGGGGTGGCTCGGGCAGCATGCGGTCACCGGCGCGAATTTCTTCCTTGGTGGATGTGATGTCCACCGTGGCGGGCACGGGCTCTTGCTTCAGGTTGCCCTTGCCGTCGCTGATTTCTTCCGTGGTTTCGCTGCGCGCGAGTTCGGCGTTGCCCAGGTAACGGGCTTCATAACCCAGCACCTCCCCGGTAACGGGGTCCTTGAGCGGAATGGCTTCCCGGAAGACGCGGAAGCTGCGGGGTTGGCCGGGTTTGGTGCTCAGCGGTGCGTCAGGGTTGCCGCGCGCGTACACCCGGTCGCCTGCGGCCATCAGCACACGTTGGTCGGTGGTGGCGACGAGGCGCGGGGCCTGCTCGATGGTGGCAGCATCGGCCACCAGCGGTTCCACCAGGAACGGTGCGATCAGGTGGGTCTTGAGCGTGGGCAGCGCCAAGCTGGCAAGGCTGTCCGTGCGGGTGCGGGGTGACAGGCGCACTGTGTCGGACCCGCCCGTGGGCTGGGTGCGCAGGCGCGCGTAGCCGTCGCTCTTGTCCAGGTACAGCGTCTGCCCTGGGAAGATCAGGTGCGGATTGGGCAGCGCCTTGAGGTTCATGCCCCACAGCTCTGGCCAGCGCCAGGGGCTCTTGAGGTACATGCGAGAAATATCCCACAGCGTATCGCCACGTTTGACCACATAGGTGTCTGGCGCGTTGGGCGCCAATTCAGACACGGGGATGCCTTTTTCAGCCACCTGCTGGGCAGTGCTGCGCTGGGCATCGGTAATGGGGTATTTCTGGGCGAAAGTAGGTGTGCAGGTAAAAGCGGCAATGACTGCCAGCGCTCCCAAGGCTGTTTTCTGTGCGCTGGTGAAAGCCATCATGTTTTTCCTTTTTTGATGCATTGGTATACGCCCCCTCACTGATGCCAGCAGCCTTTTTTCCACGAAACTGCTGGCAAATACATTACAAATCATCTCAGATTCTCTGCTCAAGCCCTTGATTGGGCAATGAATATTGGCTTGAGTGCCAGCGCCTTTGCTCAAAAGTGGCGAAAATAGCGACACTTATTACCTGGTTTCATGGCAATTCTTCCTATTCTTTGTTTCCCCGATCCGCGCCTGCACAAGGTGGCAAAGCCTGTGGCAGCGGTGGATGAACGCATCCAGACCCTGGTGGCCGACATGCTGGCCACCATGTACGACGCCCACGGCATCGGCTTGGCGGCCACGCAGATCGACGTGCACGAACGCGTGGTGGTCATTGACGTATCTGAGGAGCGCGACCAGCCGCTGGTGCTCATCAACCCGGAAATCACCTGGGCCAGCCCCGAAAAGCAGGTGGGCGATGAAGGCTGCCTTTCCGTGCCCGGCATATACGACGGCGTGGAGCGTTCCAGTCGCGTTCATGTGAAGGCGCTCAACGAGAAGGGCCAGCCGCATACTGTGGAAGCCGAGGGTTTGCTGGCAGTTTGTATTCAACACGAAATGGACCACCTGCTCGGCAAGGTGTTTGTGGAATATCTGTCGCCCCTCAAACGCAACCGCATCAAAACCAAAATGCTCAAGCAGCAGCGAGGTAATCGGGAGTGAATACCTCCGCACCTGCTGCACAACCCCACCACCATGCTCCGCGCGCCCGTTGGGCGCAGGTGCTGCGTTGGCTGGCGGTGTGCAGTGCAGTTGCGGTGTGCGCTGTGATGGTGGGTTGCGCAGTGCCAGGCAAAGAGGCTCTGGGCTCCGCGCGGGCCGACGTGGCTGCGCGCCTGGGGCCACCCACCGCCGTGTATCCCCGCCCCGAAGGCGGCGAGCGGTGGCAATACTCTGAACTGCCCGCAGGCGTTCAGGTCTACAACCTGGATTTCGACGCCACGGGGCGCCTGGTGCGCAATGCGCCGGCGCTGACGCAGGCCTGGTTGGAGCAGATTCCCGTCGGGCAGTGGACGGTATCGGACGTGCGCTACTGGTTGGGAGTGCCCCAGCGGGTGGAGCGCGTGGCCCGGTTTGAGGGCGAAGTCTGGACGTATCGGTTCCTTCAGCTGTCCGACCCGCGCTTTGCCTACCTCCACATCGATCCATCGGGCACAGTGCAGCGCGTGCTGTTTGTGGACGATGTATCCAACGCCCCCGACGACCGCCCATGACGGTGGCGCGGCGCCTCATTCTTGGCGCCCCTTGTGCCACCAGCCTGCGCGGGCCGTTGCCCGGCTGAGCCGTATTGCGAGAGATTTGCCATGAGAGTGATTTTTGCCGGAACCCCCGAATTTGCCCGCGTCGCCCTGGCGCGCCTGCTGGCGGCGGGGTTCACTGTGCCATTGGTGCTGACGCAGCCCGACCGCCCTGCAGGCCGTGGCATGAAGCTGCAGGCCTCCCCCGTCAAGCAATGCGCGCTGGACCATGGCATTGCCGTGGCGCAGCCGCGCAGCCTGCGGCTGGACGGCAAATACCCCGAAGACGCTGCCGCCGCCCGCGATGCGTTGCTGGCCGCCCAGGCCGATGTGATGGTGGTGGCCGCCTACGGGCTCATCCTGCCCCAGTGGGTGCTGGATGTGATGAGCGCCGCACGGCCGCCCGAAGGCGCGAAGGCCCCCTTGGGGGGCAGCGAACCACGCGCAGCGGGGAGCGTGGGGGCCCGTGGATGGGGCTGCCTCAATATCCACGCCAGTGTGCTGCCGCGCTGGCGGGGTGCGGCGCCCATTCACCGCGCCATCGAGGCGGGCGACGCCGAAACGGGCGTCACCATCATGCAGATGGATGCGGGGCTGGACACGGGCGACATGCTGCTGGTCGAAAAAACCCCCATTGCGCCCACCGACACCACGGCCGTGCTGCACGACCGCTTGGCCGAGCTGGGTGGCCGCATGATCGTGGAGGCGTTGGAGCTGGCGGCCTGTGGTGGCCTGCAGCCCGTGCCCCAGCCTGCCGAGGGCGTGACCTACGCGCACAAGATCGAGAAGGCCGAGAGCGAGATCGACTGGTCTTTGCCAGCCCATGTCATTGGCCAGCGTATTCGTGCCTTCGATCCCTTTCCTGGCGCCAGCACCGCGTTGCAAGGTGAGGCGATCAAGGTGTGGGGCTATGAAATTGATAGCTGTTCGCGCTTATCCAATGAGCGCTGCGGGCAGATTTTGGCATCAGGCCCAGAGGGCGTGACGGTGGCTTGTGGCGAGGGCGGCGCCCTGCGCCTGACCACCCTGCAGCGTGCCGGGGGCAAGCGTTTGCCGGTGGCAGACTTTCTGCGCGGCTTTCCGCTGCCTGTGGGCCAGGTGCTGGGTGCCAGCACGGTGGCCGCGTGAGCGCGTCGCCCTGGGCCGCCGCGCAGGCCGTGATCCGCCACCCGTCGTTTCGGCTGGCGGGCAAAGACATGGCGGGCACCTCGGTGGGCATTGGTGCCTGGGGGCTGGTCACGGGCGTGGCCATGATCAAGAGCGGCATGTCACTGCCCATGGCGGTGTTCATGTCGCTGGTGGTGTACGCAGGCAGTGCCCAGCTGGCAGTGCTGCCGCTGCTCATGGTGGGTGCGCCGCTGTGGGTGGTGTGGCTCACCGCAGCGTGCGTCAACTTGCGCTTCGTCATCTTCAGCAGCATGTGGCGCAGCTACTTTGAGCATCTGCCTCTGCGCTGGCGGCTGGCCACCGGCTACTTCAGCGGCGACGTGATCTTTGTCGCCTTCATGAAGCGCTTTCCCGAGCAAAAGCCCGAGCCGGATCAGGTGCCCTACTTCTGGGGTGCGGCCTGCACCAACTGGCTGGCGTGGCAGGTGCCTTCGCTGGTGGGTATCGCCCTGGCCAACGTGGTGCCGCTGTCGTGGGGCCTGGGTTTTGCGGGTGTGCTGGCGCTGCTGGGCGTGCTTCTGTCGCTGCTGTTTGACCGCGCCACGTGGATCGCCACCGGCGTGGCCGCCACGGCCGCCATTGCCGCGTTTGCGCTGCCGCTCAAGCTCAACATTCTGGTGGCCATTGCGGCTGCCGTGGCCGTGGGCTTGCTGATCGAGGCGGTCGAGCACCACCGCAACCCGCCCGAGTTGCTGCTGGTGCCCGCTGAAGAAGATTTGCCGGCCGATGAACAGCAACATGTGCGCGACGGCGACATAGTGCCTGTGCGAGAGGAGCGCCATCCATGAACTGGTCCTGGGTTGAACCCGCCATTGCCATCCTCGGGCTGGCCGTCATTACCGTGGTGTCGCGGTCATTCTTCATGATCCCCGAGCGCGAGATGTCCATGCCCAGCTGGCTCAAGCGGGGCCTCAAATACGCGCCCCTGGCCGCACTCACGGCCGTGATTGCGCCAGAGATCCTCATGTCGCAGGGCCAGCTCATCACCACGTTTCAGGATGCCCGGCTGCCTGCGGTGCTATGCGCCACCGGCTACTACTTCTGGCGGCGCGGCATCCTGGGCACCATCGTGGTGGGCATGGCGGTGTACCTGCCTTTGCACATTGGCTGGGGCTGGTAGAGATTGCACCCCCTGAGTCGCCTTCGGCGCCTTCCCCCTCTCTCGCTTCGCGGGAGGGGGACGCACCCGGTGGCCTGGCAAAGCCAGTTCCACGGGTGCTCTGGCGCAGACAGGACGCCCCCTCTGCTGCGGTTACTAAAATGGCCGCCGCGAGAGCCCTCCTTCCCCTTTACACCTCTGCTATGAACATCCTTCGCTTTTCCGATCTGTGCGCCCAGGGCAAGGCCCGCAACCTGCGCGTCTTTATCCGTGCCGACCTGAACGTGCCGCAAGACGACGCCGGCAATATCACCGAAGACACCCGCATCCGCGCCTCCATCCCCGCCATCCGCATGGCGCTGGACGCCGGTGCTGCCGTCATGGTGACCAGCCACCTGGGCCGCCCGACCGAAGGCGAATTCAAGCCTGAAGACTCTCTGGCCCCCGTGGCCAAGCGCATGGCAGAACTGCTGGGCCGTGAAGTGCCGCTGGTCGCCAACTGGGTGGACGGCGTGCAAGTGGCCCCCGGCCAGGTCGTGCTGCTGGAAAACTGCCGCCTGAACGTGGGCGAGAAGAAGAACAAGGAAGAGCTGGCCCGCAAGATGGCTGCGCTGTGCGACATCTTCGTGAACGACGCGTTTGGCACTGCCCACCGCGCCGAAGGCACCACCTACGGCATCGCGCAGTTCGCCCCCATAGCGTGCGCAGGCCCACTGCTGTCGGCCGAGATTGACGCCCTGACCAAGGCCCTGGCCCAGCCCCAGCGCCCGCTGGCCGCCATCGTGGCAGGCTCCAAGGTGTCCACCAAGCTCACCATCTTGCAAAGCCTGGCCGACAAGGTGGACCAGCTCATCGTGGGCGGTGGCATTGCCAACACCTTCATGCTGGCCGCAGGCCTGCCCATCGGCAAGAGCCTGGCCGAGCCCGACCTGCTGGACGCCGCCAAGGCCGTGATGGCCGCGATGAAGGCCCGTGGCGCCGAAGTGCCTGTGCCTACCGACGTGGTCGTGGCCAAGACCTTTGCGGCCGATGCGCCCGCCACCGTGAAGGCGGCCACCGATGTGGCGCCCGACGACATGATCCTGGACATCGGCCCCGAGACGGCGGCCCGCCTGGCGGCCCAGCTCAAGTCCGCTGGCACCATCGTCTGGAACGGCCCCGTGGGCGTGTTCGAGTTTGCGGCCTTTGAAAACGGCACCAAGCAGATCGCCCAGGCGATTGCCGAATCGCCTGCCTTCAGCATTGCGGGCGGTGGCGACACCCTGGCCGCGATTGCCAAGTACGGTATCGAGAAGCAGGTGGGCTACATCTCCACCGGCGGCGGCGCCTTCCTGGAAGTGCTGGAAGGCAAGACCTTGCCCGCGTTCGAGATTCTGGAAAAGCGCGCAGCCGGAAACTAAAACATTCCATGCGCCGTTCAAGGCCACCCTGCGGGGTGGCCTTTTTCATGGGCAGACCTGCACGAACAGGTTCCAAGGCCCCGCCCAGCAGCACCCACCTAAAATCACCCCCCATGACCTTCATCGACACACTGCGCGCGGCCACCACGCAAAACCAATCCATGCTGTGCGTGGGCCTGGACCCTGAGCCCTCCCGCTTCCCTGCCCACCTGAAGGGCGACGCCAGCAAGATTTACGACTTCTGCGCGGCCATCGTCGATGCCACGGCCGATCTGGTGTGCTCGTTCAAGCCTCAGATTGCCTACTTTGCCGCCTACCGGGCCGAAGACCAGCTCGAACGCCTGATGGAGCACATGCGCCGCACGGCGCCCCAGGTGCCGGTGATTCTGGACGCCAAGCGCGGCGACATCGGCTCCACCGCACAGCAGTACGCCAAAGAGGCATTCGAGCGCTACGGCGCCGATGCGGTCACGCTCTCGCCTTTCATGGGTTTTGACTCCATCGAGCCCTACCTGGCTGCCTACCCCAGCAAGGGTGCTTTCTTGCTCTGCCGCACCTCCAACCCCGGTGGCGACGACCTGCAAAACCAGCGCCTGGCCAGCATCGAAGGCCAGCCCCTGATGTACGAACACATTGCCAAGCTGGCCCAGGGCCCCTGGAACCTGAACGGCCAGCTGGGTCTGGTGGTGGGCGCTACCTACCCGCAAGAAATTGAACGCGTGCGCAGCATTGCGCCCACGCTGCCCCTGCTGATCCCCGGCGTGGGCGCGCAGGGTGGCGATGCCGTAGCCACCGTGCGCGCAGGCCTGCGCAGCGACGGGCCCATCATCGTGAACTCGTCGCGTGCCGTGCTGTACGCCTCTTCGGGTGATGACTTTGGCGCGGCCGCCCGCGCCGAGGCCCTGCGCACACGCGCGGTGCTGGAGGCCGCGCGCAGCGCCTGAGCGCCCTCCCCAAGCCGTCTTTCCCCTGCGGCCCCACCCATTCCACCCAGGAGTCCTGCCCATGCAACTGAAATGGCTGGAGGACTTCGTGGCGCTGGCGCAGGAGCGCAGCTTTACTCGCGCAGCCGAGTTGCGCCACGTCACCCACCCTGCTTTTGGGCGCCGCATTCGCGCGCTGGAGTCCTGGGCGGGCACGCCGCTGATTGAGCGAGAGGCTGGCCCCGTCAAGCTCACGGCTGCGGGCCAGGCGTTTCTGGACACCGCGCTGCAGATGACGCGCCACCTCGCGCAGTCGCACGACGAACTCATGGCCATTGCCGGCCGCCAGGGCCGCACCGTGACGCTGTGCACCGGCCGCACCCTGGCGCGCACCATCGTGGCCGACTGGCTGGTGCGGCTGCAGCCCTATCTGGCCGATGGCGAGTTGCGCATTTCTACCCGTTCGCTGGCGGATGCGGTGCATGACCTGCAACACGGCCTGGCCGACTTTTCCATCCTGTACCACCACCCCTCGCTGGTGGTGCCGCTGGACGGCCGGCAGTTCGAGCACGTGGCGCTGGCTACCGACCGGCTGCTGCCCGTCTCACGCACCGATGCCAGTGGTGCCCCCATGTACCTGCTGGAAGCGGGCTGCGTGCCTGTGCCCTACATCGCCTACGACCGCACCCTTGCGCTGGGGCGCCTGGTGGAAGACCTGCTGGCTCACCACCCCCTGGCTGCCCACCTCAAGCGCCTGGTGGAATGCGATTCGCCCGATGCCAACTACGAGTACGTGCGCAAAGGGCTGGGCGTTTCATGGCTGCCCTGGTCTGTGGTGCATGCCGACGTCAAATCGGGCCTGTTGGCCCCGGCTGGCGGCAAGGGGCTGGAGGTGAAGTTTGACGTGCGCATGTTCCGCCCCAAGCGCCGCTTGAGCGCGCTGGCCGAATCCCTCTGGTCCACCATCGCTCGCCGCTAGTAACGACTCTCCAACTCGGGCACTGGGGGGTACAGGGCGCCTGGCGCAGCGCAGTCGCCGGGCTGAAAAGGCTGGTTTCGGTGCCGTTTTGGCACCGCAGTGCCCAACCGTGCTTCGCACAATGGGTGCTCCATTCCCATCGAGGAGATCACCATGCGTCCTGTTCCATCGGCCCTGCGCCGCAGCGTTTTTCATTGGGCGGTCGGTGCACTGGCTGGCCTGGCCCTGGCGCCTGCAGTCCTTGCGCAAGCCCCGGCCTACCCCAGCAAGCCCATCACCATTGTGGTGGGATACCCGCCGGGCGGCAGCACGGACCTGATGGGCCGCATGGTGGGCACCGAGTTGTCCAACCGCCTGGGCCAGCCCGTGGTGATTGAGAACATCGGCGGCGCTGGCGGTGCCATCGGCGCACAGAAGGTGGCCAGCGCCCAGCCTGATGGCTACACGCTGCTGGTGGGCGCGAGCAATGAGCTGGCCATCAACAAGCTGGTGACCAAGAAGGTCAAGTACGACATCAAGGACTTCACCGCGATTGGCCTGGTGGCTTCGCAGCCGCTGGTGCTGGTGGCCTCGCCCGCCTCGGGTGTGAAGAACGCGGCAGATTTCATCCAGCTCGTCAGCAAGAACCCTGGCAAGTACAGCTACGGCAGCTCGGGCGTGGGCACATCGCTGCACCTGGCGGGCGAGATGCTCAAGAGCCAGGGCAAGCTGTTCATGACGCACATTCCCTACCGCGGTGTGGCGCCGCTCACCAACGACCTGGTGGGCAACAACCTGGAGTTTGGCGTGTTCGTGCTCTCCAGCGGCCTGCCGCACATCAAGAGCGGCAAGGTGATGGCCCTGGGCACCACCGAGGCCAAGCGCTCACCCATCACGCCCGACATTCCTGCCCTGGCTGAATCGCCCCAGTTCAAGAACGTGGACATTGGCGTGTGGTTTGCCCTGATGGCCCCTGCCAACCTGCCCAAGCCCGTTCACGACAAGCTGCGCAAGGCGTTGACCGATGCGCTGCAGTCGCCCGAATTCCGCAAGAAGCTCGAAGCCACGGGCTCGGTGGTGGCCTCGCCCACCGTGGACACCGACAAGTACATCGCCAGCGAGATCGACAAGTACCGCAAGATCGTGCAATTCGCCAAGATTGAAGAATGAATATGACCCTGAACAACGCACCCGCCCCGCTGCACTTCGCTTTGCCGGTGCCCGACATCAGCGCCTGGCGTGCCGGCAACACCGGCGTGGAAGGCGTGTGGCACTTTGACAGCGGCAAGCCCGGCCGCAACGTCATGGTCAGCGCGCTGGTGCACGGCAACGAGCTGTGTGGCGCCTGGGCGCTCAAGGGCTTGCTGGAGGCCGGTGTACGCCCCGAGCAGGGCAGCCTGACGCTGGCGTTCTGCAACCTGGCAGCCTTTGACCGGTTTGACGCGGCCCACCACGACGCCTCGCGCTTTGTGGACCAGGACCTGAACCGCCAGTGGCTGGACGAGCGCATGGACGCTGGCGACAGTAGTGAGCGCCGCCGCGCCGCCGCGCTGCGGCCTTTTGTGCAGCGGGCCGACTGGCTGCTCGACATCCACTCCATGCACGAGCCTTCGGCGCCGTTGCTGCTCACCGGTATGCAGCCGCGCAACCTGGCGCTGGCGCGGGCCATGCGCGCGCCCGAGCACATCGTGGTGGACGCTGGGCACAAAGACGGCGTGCGCATGCGCGACTACGGCCGCTTTGGCCTGCCTGATGACCAGGCGGGCGACACCCGTTCGCTGCTGATCGAGTGCGGCTTCCATGGCGACCCGGCCAGCCTGCAGGTGGCCCAGGACCAGTGCGTGCGCTTCATCGAACAGTCGGGTGTGATCTCTGCTGCAGCGCTGGCGCAGCAACTGCCCGGCTGGCGCCTGCCCGATGCGCCCCGCCAATGGGCGCTGGAAGTGACCCAGCCCGTGGTGGCCCGCAGTGCGGCATTCCGGTTTGTGGAGCCCTTCACCGGGCTGGAGTGCATTGAGAAGCAAGGCACGGTCATTGGTGACAACGATGGTGAGCCTGTGCTCACTCCGTACGACGATTGCGTGCTGGTGATGCCGTCCACGCGGCAGGCGCAAAACGGCGTGACGGTGGTGCGCTACGCGCGGCGCACCTTGCTGTAACCCGGCCTGGGTGCCTCTGGCCCGCGGCCCGGGAGGGCGTCAGCGTGAGCGTCAGTGCGTGGGGCGCCCGGCCTCGATCTGGTTGCGCACCAGCTGCGCCAGTGCCATGTCGCCGGGGGTTTCGGGCGTCCAGGTGTCCACGGGGCGCGGGGTGCCATGTTCGTCGGGCGAGACGAACACCGCCACGCAGTGCGTTACCTCCTGGTAGGCCTCGCTGATCTGCGGGCCGCTGCGCACTTCAATGAAGATGTTCATGCTGGTGGTGCCCGTGTAGGCCAGGCGGGCTTCCACCTCCACCAGGGCACCAGCCACCACGGGGTGCGCGAAGCGGATCTTGCCAAAGCTGGCAGCCACGCAGGGGCTCCTGGCCCACTGGTGGGCCACCACGGCAGCGGCTTCGTCAATCCACTTCATGACGGTGCCTGCGGCCACGCGGCCGCCGGGGCTGTCGGCAGAGGCTTCTGCCACAAAACGCAAGATGGTCGAGGTGGTGGTCATGGGCTGCTGCGGAGCCACGCTGGCCCGCAAAAGTTCTTCATGCGACCCATTATTCATGAGAGCTGCGACAGGGTGGCCGCCGTTGCCTGCCTGAATGTGACCGTTTGTAGGGGCGAGCCCGCCCGCCACACTGGCAGGCTTGCCAGTGTGGCGAGGGTTGTTTGCTATTGAATTAATAGCTGTTTGCGCTTGCTGGATAAGCGCTGGAAGCCGATTTCTTCTCAATCCCCATAGATCAAGGCGCAGGCGGCTGGATGCCCAGGGCCGCCAGTTCTTCGGGGCTGAACACCCGCGAGCGGGTGTGAAAGGCCTTGCCCTCGGGCCCCTCCAGCGAGAAGGTGCCGCCGCCATGCCCGTCGATCACATCGATGATGAGCTGCGTGTGCTTCCAGGTCTCGTACTGGGCTTTGCCCATGTAGAAGCGGCAGCCGCCAATGTCGCCCAGGTATACATCGCCCGCACCCATGGTGATCTCGCCGGGCAGGTAGCAGTTGGCGGCGCTGTTGTCGCAGCAGCCACCGCTTTGGTGGAACATCAGGTCCTGGCCGTGCTTGGCTTGCAGCAAGGCCAGCAGCTCCAGCGCGGCGGGCGTGGCCACCACCCGTGGGGGTGGCGGGGTGCCGCTGGCGTGTGTGGAATCCACTGCGTCCATGGCCTTCATGGCGTCAGGCCGTCATGGCCCCACGGAAGATGCCTTCAATGTCCGCCTGCGTGGCGGTGCGCGGGTTGGTCAGGCCGCAGGCATCTTTCAATGCATTGGTGGCCAGCAGCGGAATGTCCGCTTCCTTCACGCCCAGGTCGGCCAGGCACTTGGGGATGCCCACATCCAGCGCCAGCTGGCGGATGGCGGCGAGGCAGGCTTGTGCGCCCGCTTCGGCGTCCAGCCCCGCCACGTTCACACCCATGGCGTGGGCCACGTCGCGCAGGCGCGCGGCCGATGTGGGCACGTTGAACGCCTCCACATGCGGCAGCAGCAGCGCATTGCACACGCCGTGGGGCAGGTCGTAAAAGCCGCCCAGCTGGTGCGCCATGGCATGCACATAGCCCAGCGATGCGTTGTTGAACGCCATACCGGCCAGGAACTGCGCATACGCCATCTGCTCGCGGGCGTTCAGGTCATCGCCATGGTGCACGGCGGTGCGCAGGTGGCGGGCAATCAGCTCTACCGCCTTCAGCGCGCACGCATCGGTGATGGGCGTGGCGGCGGTGGACACATAGGCCTCCACCGCATGGGTCAGCGCGTCCATGCCGGTGGCAGCCGTCAGGCCCTTGGGCTTGGCCAGCATCAGCTCGGGGTCGTTGACGGACAGGATGGGCGTGACATTGCGATCCACGATGGCCATCTTGATGTGGCGTGTCTCGTCGGTGATGATGCAAAAGCGCGTCATCTCGCTGGCCGTGCCTGCGGTGGTATTGATGGCCACCAGGGGCAGTTGTGGCTTGGCAGAGCGGTCCACGCCTTCGTAGTCGGCAATCTCGCCGCCGTTGGTGGCGCACAGGGCAATGCCCTTGGCGCAGTCGTGCGGTGAGCCGCCGCCCAAAGAGATCACGAAGTCGCACTGCTCGGCCTTCAGCTGCGCCAGCCCGTCGCGCACATTGCCCACCGTGGGGTTGGGCTGGGTGCCATCAAACACCACAGAGGCAATCTGCTGCCCAGCCAACTGGGCCTGGATGCGCGCCGCCACGCCGAGCTTGCTGAGCACGGCGTCGGTAACGATCAGCGCTTTGCGAAAGCCGTGACCCTTCAGGGCCACCATGGCTTCTTGCAGACAGCCTGCGCCCATGATGTTGACACTGGGCATGAAGAACGTACTGGTCATTGTGAACCTCCTTGGTATCGCTGTAGGTATGGGAATGTGGGTGCGCTGCAGAGCGGGAGCATGCCCTGGACCCTGGGGCGCTGTGGGCCAGCCCGCGCCCGCCATCGGTGCGGCGGGGCGGTCGGGCCAGAGGGCGAGGCGCTGCGGTCATCGCCCAAGGCTGGGGGTGCTTTGCCAAAATCGTACGCCCGGCACGGCTTGGCAAAGCGGGGTCTGAGGCTGCCCGTTGACCCCCATCAAACCGGCTTAAAAGAAGCCCAGCTTGTTTTCGCTGTAGCTCACCAGCAGGTTCTTGGTCTGCTGGTAGTGGTCCAGCATCATCTTATGCGTCTCGCGGCCGATGCCCGATTCCTTGTAGCCGCCAAACGCTGCGTGCGCTGGGTAGGCGTGGTAGCAGTTGGTCCACACCCGCCCGGCCTTGATGGCGCGGCCCATGCGGTAGGCCACGTTGCCGTTGCGGCTCCACACACCTGCGCCCAGGCCATACAGCGTGTCGTTGGCAATCGCCAGGGCTTCGGCTTCGTCCTTGAAGGTGGTCACGGCCAGCACGGGGCCGAAGATTTCCTCCTGGAAGATGCGCATCTTGTTGTGGCCCTTGAACAGCGTGGGCTGCACGTAGTAACCGCCTTCCAGGTCGCCGCCCAGGTGGACCTGGCCGCCGCCGGCCAGCACTTCGGCGCCTTCCTGCTTGCCCAGCTCCAGGTACGAGAGGATCTTGGTGAGCTGCTCTTTGCTGGCCTGCGCGCCCATCATGCTGTCGGTGTCCAGCGGGTTCTGGTGCTTGATGGCGGCCACGCGCTTCAAGACACGCTCCATGAACTTGTCGTAGATGCTTTCCTGGATCAGCGCGCGCGATGGGCAGGTGCAGACTTCGCCCTGGTTGAACGCGAACAGCACCAGGCCTTCAACGGCCTTGTCCAGAAACGCATCGTCCTTGTCCATCACATCGGCAAAGAAGATGTTGGGGCTCTTGCCGCCCAGCTCCAGTGTGGCGGGGATGAGGTTGTTGGCAGCAGCCTGCGCAATCACGCGGCCGGTGCTGGTCGAGCCGGTGAACGCGATCTTGGCAATGCGCTTGCTGGTGGCCAGCGGCATGCCGGCTTCACGGCCAAAGCCGTTGACGATGTTCAGCACGCCGGGGGGTAGCAGGTCGGCAATCAGCTCGGCCAGGATAAGGATGGAGATGGGGGTGCTCTCTGCGGGCTTGAGCACCACACAGTTGCCCGCACCCAGCGCGGGGGCCAGCTTCCACGCGGCCATCAGGATGGGGAAGTTCCACGGAATGATCTGGCCCACCACGCCCAGCGGCTCCTGGATGTGGTACGCCACGGTGTTCTCGTCAATGTTCGACAGGGCGCCTTCTTGCGCGCGCACACAGCCCGCAAAGTAGCGGAAGTGGTCCACGGTGAGCGGAATGTCGGCGTTCAGTGTCTCGCGGATGGCTTTGCCGTTGTCCACCGTCTCGGCATAGGCCAGCAGCTCCAGGTTTTGCTCGATGCGGTCGGCAATTTTCAGCAGGATGTTGGCGCGTGTGGCGGCATCGGTCTTGCCCCAGGCGTCGGCTGCGGCGTGGGCGGCATCCAGTGCCAGTTCGATGTCTTCTGCGGTGGAGCGGGCGGCCTGGGTATAGACCTTGCCGTTGACGGGCGAGATCACATCAAAGTACTGGCCCTTGACTGGGGCGACGAATTGGCCGCCGATGAAGTTGTTGTACTGCGCCTTGTAGGCGATCTTGGCGCCAGCGGCGCCGGGGGCTGCGTAAACGGTCATGCTGTGTCTCCTATCGATGTTTTGGACATCTGCTGCGCGTGTTGCCGCGGCAGATGACAGCAGCTATACAAGACCCATGCCAGCCCTTGAGTGCCTGCTGGGCAAGGGTTGCTTGCGCGCTAAGTGGCTGATTTGTTTGGGTTTTGGCGCGGGATGGGTGGGGTGATTTGAAGCGTTGGCACCATGCGTTACGTTCCAACACAGAACACCTGTCACGAAATGGAACAGTTGGACAGTTTTCCTGTGCAAACGCTATTGCCCCGCCTTTCGCACCCGGCCATACTGCCCCCTCGAAGCGGGTGCCATGACGCCCGTTCAGGAGACAGCGTGCGCACCACCCCATCCCCCCTGCTGGCCTTGCAACAGGCCCGGCGACATCTGCTGGAACACGGCCATTGCCCCACGGGCCTGGTGGATGAGCGCCTGGCCCGTTCCTGGGGGCGCAGCATGGCCGCAGGCCTGGCCCCTGCCGGGCGCGCAGCGGCCGATTTGCCCAGCCCCGGCGAGCTGCGCGAAGCCATGGCCTGCAACCACAGCCTGCTCACGCATTCGCGCCCCATCATGGAATACCTGTTCGACCAGGTGCGCCACAGCCACAGCGTGGTGGTGCTGGCCGACCGGGCTGGCATGCTCATGCACACCCTGGGCAGCCCCGGCTTTGTGGACAAGGCCGAGCGCGTGGCGCTGACCTGCGGCGCCTCGTGGCACGAATCCCACCGGGGCACCAACGCCATTGGCACGGCGCTGGCCGAAGGCACGGCGGTGGAAGTGCACGGCGGCGAGCATTTTCTGGAGCGCAACAGCTTTCTCACCTGCGCGGCCTCGCCCATCTTCTCGGCCACGGGCGAGCTGCTGGGCATCCTCGACATCTCGGGCGACCACCGCAACGGCCACGCCCACACCCTGGGGCTGGTCAGCACTGCGGCCCGCATGATCGAAAACCGCCTGCTGGTGGCCACCTGCAAGCGCAACATCCGGCTGCACCTGCACCGCGAACCCGAGGGCATTGGCAGCGTGGCCGAAGGCATCGTGGCTGTGTCGGCCGATGGCTGGATCGTGGGCGCCAACCGCGTGGCTCTCACCCAGTTGGGCCTGCACATGGGCGATGTGGGCGCCACCCCGCTGGCCCAGGTGCTGGACGTGCGGCTGGACGACTTGCTCTCGCACCACCACCGCCGCCCCCAGCAGCCCCAGGCCCTGCGCCTGCGCGGTGGGGCGCTGCTGTATGCGCAGGTGCAGCTCGACGCTGCCGCCTGGCCCGCCGCCCGCGTGGTGCGCGGCACGCCGGGTGCCCCTGCCGCGAATGAGCCTGCCGCGAATGAGCCTGCCGATGATGCCCTGGCGCGGCTGGACACGGGCGACGCCCGCTGGCGTGCCGCCGCCGACAAGGCCCGCCGCGTGGTGGGCAAGCCCATTGCGGTGCTCATCCAGGGCGAATCGGGCGTGGGCAAGGAAGTGTTTGCGCGCGCCTTGCACGCCAGCGGCCCGCGCCGCGCCGGGCCCTTCGTGGCCATCAACTGCGCGGCCATCCCCGAGCACCTCATCGAATCCGAACTGTTCGGCCATGTGGCTGGTGCCTTCACCGGTGCCCGCAAAGAAGGCAGCCCGGGCCGCCTGCGCGAGGCCCACGGCGGCACCCTGTTCCTGGATGAAATCGGCGACATGCCGCTGCCCCTGCAGACCCGCCTGCTGCGCGTGCTGCAAGACCGCAGCGTGACGCCCGTGGGCGCAGGCCACGCCGTGCCGGTGGACTTTTGCCTCATCAGCGCCACGCACTGCCAGCTGCTGCAGGCGGCCGAGCAGGGGCGCTTCCGGCACGATTTGTACTACCGCCTCAACGGCCTCACGGTGCAACTGCCCGCCCTGCGCGAGCGCACCGACTTCGCCGCCCTGACGGAGCAACTGCTGACCGACCTCGCCACCGAGCAAGGCCTGCCCCACCCCGTGCAGGTGGCGCCTGACCTGCTGCAGCGCCTGGCCGCCCACCCCTGGCCCGGCAACCTGCGCCAATACGCCAGCGTGCTGCGCACCGCATGCGCCATGCTCGCCGAGGACGAAGACACCCTGGGCTGGGAACACCTGGGCGACGACATCGTGCAGGCGCTGCAAACGGCGGCCCCACCCGTGTTTACCAAGCTGGCGGGCTTGGCCAATCCGAGGCCGGTGCCTGCTGCAGAGGTGCTCAGCCTGCAAGAGCTCTCTAGCGCCGCCATCGACCAGGCGCTGCAAAGCGCGCGCGGCAACGTCTCGCAGGCGGCACGCCAGCTGGGCATCAGCCGCCAGACGCTGTACCGCAAGCTGGCTGCGCGGGTGCATTGATTTGCTATCAAAAACGTAGCTGCTTGCGCTTATCCATAAAGCGCTACGGTTCATTTATGCTTGTTTTGATTTTCGGAGAATCCGCGTCCGTCAGTCCTTCACCGCTGCGCCGGGCATTCCTTCGCCAAGTCGCTTTGGTGGTCGCCACCTTGTGTGCTTTCGCTGCAGCCTGGCCCGCCCGCGCCCAGCAGCGTTCAGCGCCGCTACCGGCAGGAGTGCAGCGCATTGCCGACGTGCCCTACGGCCCAGACCCGGCGCAGCGCCTGGATGTGTATGTGCCTGCCCGTGCCACCGCAGGCGCCAGCGCGCCGCGTGCACCCGTCATCTTCATGGTGCACGGCGGTGGCTGGCGGATTGGCGACAAAGCCATGGGCCGGGTCGTGCAAGAAAAGGTGAACCGCTGGGTGCCCAAGGGCTTCATCCTCATCTCTGCCAATTACCGCATGTTGCCCGCTTCCCCCGTGTCGGTTCAGGCGAGCGATGTGCAGGCGGCCCTGGTGGCGGCACAGCAGCGCGCCGGTACCTGGGGCGGCGACCCCGGCCGCTTCATCCTCATGGGCCATTCCGCAGGGGCTCACCTGGTGGCCCTGCTCAACGCCCGCGCGCCGCAGGCCCAGCGCGAAGGGGCGGTGCCGTGGCTGGGCGCCGTGGCGCTCGACAGTGCCGTGATGAACGTGCCCGCCGCCATGCGCGCACGGCACCTGCGGCTGTACGACGATGCGTTTGGCAGCGACCCCGCCCTGTGGCCCACGCTGTCCCCATTCCACCAGTGGACGGTGGGCGCGCCCCCGCTGCAGATGGTGTGCTCCACCCAGCGCGCAGACCAGCCCTGCGCCCAGGCCGACGCCATGGCCCGCCACGTGCGCAGCCAGGGCGGCCGTGCCGAAGTGCTGCCCCAGGCCCTGAGCCACGGCGAGATCAATGCCCGGCTGGGCCTGGACAGCGACTACACCCGCGCTGTGGAAGCCTTCATGGGATCGCTGGACGCCGAGGTGGCCCGCCACCTGCAGTGATACGAAGGTAGATTGCTACTGAATTAATAGCTGGTAGCGCTTGCAGGATAAGCGCTAGAGCCCGTTTTCATTCAGATTCTTTGCGCAAATACGGTGCCAGATACCGCCCCGTGTGGCTGGCCGGGTTGGCCGCCAGTTCCTCCGGCGTGCCCACCCCCACCACGGTGCCACCGCCCGCGCCGCCCTCGGGGCCCATGTCGATGAGCCAGTCCGCCGTTTTGATCACGTCGAGGTTGTGTTCGATGATGACGATGGTGTTGCCCGCATCGCGCAGCTGGTGCAGCACTTTCAGCAGCAGGTCAATGTCGGCAAAGTGCAGGCCGGTGGTGGGCTCGTCCAGGATGTAGAGCGTGCGGCCCGTGTCGCGCTTGCTCAACTCCTGCGCCAGCTTCACGCGCTGCGCCTCGCCGCCCGAGAGCGTGGTCGCCGCCTGGCCCAGGCGGATGTACGACAGGCCCACGTCCAGCAGCGTCTGCAGCTTGCGGGCAATGGTCGGCACGTCCTGGAAGAAGGCCGCGGCGTCTTCCACCGTCAGCTCCAGAATCTGCGCGATGTTTTTGCCCTTCCACAGCACTTCCAGCGTCTCGCGGTTGTAGCGCTGGCCGTGGCAGATGTCGCAGGGCACGTACACATCGGGCAAGAAGTGCATCTCCACCTTCACCACGCCATCGCCCTGGCAGGCCTCGCAGCGGCCACCGCCCGAAGACTGCGACACGTTGAAGCTGAAACGCCCCGGGCCGTAGCCACGCTCCTTGGCGGTGTTGGTCTCGGCCATCAGCTCGCGGATGGGGGTGAACAGGCCCGTGTAAGTCGCAGGGTTGCTGCGCGGCGTGCGGCCGATGGGGCTCTGGTCTACGTTGATGACCTTGTCGAAGTACTCGATGCCCACGATCTCTTCGTGCTCGGCCGGTTCTTCGTGTGCGCGGTGCACCTGCCGCGCCACGGCGGCATACAGTGTGTCATTCACCAGCGTGCTCTTGCCGGAGCCCGAGACGCCCGTCACGCAGGTGAGCAGGCCCACGGGGAAGTCCACCGTCACGCCTTTGAGGTTGTTGCCCGTGGCGCCCACCACGCGCAGCGCCTGCACGGCGCCCTGGCGTGCGTGGTGCTCTGCCATGCGCTCTGCGCGGCGCTTGCTGGCTTCGGTTTGCGGAAAGCGCGATTTGGCTTTGGTCTCGACGACCGGCGCGGGTTGGTCCAGCACCGGCAGCCAGGGCGTGCGGCGCTGGGGCACGGCAATGGTGCGCGTGCCAGACAGGTATTGGCCCGTGAGCGACTGCGGATTGGCACGCACTTCGTCGTACGTGCCCTGCGCCATCACCCGCCCGCCGTGCACGCCCGCGCCGGGGCCCATATCGATGACATGGTCGGCGGCGCGCATCATGTCTTCGTCGTGCTCCACCACGATCACGCTGTTGCCAATGTCGCGCAGGTGCTGCAGCGTGGCAATCAGCCGGTCGTTGTCGCGCTGGTGCAGGCCGATGCTGGGCTCGTCCAGCACATACATCACGCCCGTCAGGCCCGAGCCGATTTGCGATGCCAGGCGAATGCGCTGTGCCTCGCCGCCCGAGAGCGTTTCAGCGCTGCGGTCCAGGCTCAGGTAGCTCAGGCCCACGTCGTTCAAAAACTGCAGGCGCGTGGCGATCTCGCGCACCACCTTGTCGGCAATCTCGGCCTTGGCGCCCTTGAGCTGCAAGGCGCTGAACCAAGCATGGGCATCGCTCAGCGTGGCGTGGCTCACTTCGTAGATGGCGCGGGCCTGTTCGCCTTCGCCCACCTTCACATGGCGGGCCTCGCGGCGCAGGCGCACGCCATGGCACTCGGGGCAGGGCTGGGTGCTGCGAAAGCGCGCCAGGTCCTCGCGCACCACCGCCGAATCCGTCTCGCGGTAGCGGCGGGCCATGTTGGGGATGATGCCCTCGAAGGGGTGCTTCTTGGTCACCGTCTTGCCCTTTTGCGCACCGCTGTCGAGGATGTAGCTGAAGGCAATCTCTTCCTCGCCCGAGCCATGCAGGATGGCGTGCTGCACCGGCGCAGGCAGCGATTCAAACGGCGCTTCAATGTCAAACGCGTAGTGCTTGGCCAGGCTCTCCAGCATCGCAAAGTAATAGCCGTTGCGCCGGTCCCACCCCTTGATGGCACCGCTGGCCAGGCTGAGTGACGGGAAGGCCACCACCCGCACCGGGTCAAACACCTCGCGTTGGCCTATGCCGTCGCACGCCGGGCAGGCACCCATGGGCGAGTTGAACGAGAACAGGCGCGGCTCCAGCTCGGCCAGCGAATAGCTGCACACCGGGCACGCAAACTTGGAGCTGAACAGGTGTTCCTGCCCCGTGTCCATCTCCAGCGCCAGCACACGGCCATTGCCGTCGTGGCCGCCTACGCGCAGGGCCGCTTCAATGCTCTCGGCCAGGCGCTGCTGCAGGTCGGCACGCACCTTCACGCGGTCGATCACCACGTCGATGTCATGTTTCTCGGTTTTCTTGAGCTGCGGCAGGTTCTCGTGTTCATAGATTTGCCCATCCACCCGAAAGCGGATGTAGCCCAGCGCCTGCATCTGTGCAAACAGCTCGGTGAACTCGCCCTTCTTTTCCCGCGCCACCGGGGCGAGGATCATGAGCTTGGTGTCCTCGGGCAGCGCCAGCACGGCATCCACCATCTGGCTCACCGTCTGCGCGGCCAGCGGCAGGCCATGGTCGGGGCAAAACGGCGTGCCCGCACGGGCGTACAGCAGGCGCAGGTAGTCGTGAATCTCGGTCACCGTGCCCACGGTGGAGCGCGGGTTGTGGCTGGTCGCCTTCTGCTCGATGCTGATCGCGGGAGACAGGCCCTCGATCAGGTCCACATCGGGCTTGTCGAGCCGCCCCAGAAACTGCCGCGCATAGGCAGACAGGCTCTCCACATACCGCCGCTGGCCCTCGGCATACAGCGTGTCGAACGCCAGGCTCGACTTGCCCGAGCCCGACAGCCCCGTGATCACCACCAGCTGGTTGCGGGGGAGGTCCAGATCGATGTTCTTGAGATTGTGCGTGCGCGCGCCACGGATGCTGATGCGCTGCTCGCGCAGGGCGCGGGCGAGGTAGGTGCCGTCAGCGGGCGATGTGGAGGCAGAAGAGTCGGTCACGGGCGGCAAGTCGCAGAGGGCAAGAAAACCCACCATGATAGGCCAGCCGCTTTTTCCCTGCGGGGGTGTCTGCCTGGGCTTTTCGAGGGCTGGGCAGTTCGTGGCGGTCAGTGTCTCTGGCGGGCTTTCAGCGCTGCCTGTGCCAATCGGTGAAAATCCTGCTTTGCATCACTAGGCCACAGTGCACACCGTGCCGGATTCTTCTTCCTCCCTGCCCCACGCGGCTGCAACCCGCCCCGCACCCCCCGCAGAGCGCATGACCCCGCTGGAGCGCCGCTCCAGCGTGAGCCTGGCGCTGATTTTTGCCTTGCGCATGCTGGGCCTGTTTCTGGTGCTGCCCGTGTTTGCACTGGAGGCCCGCAAGTACCCTGGCGGTGACGACCCCGCGCTGGTGGGCCTGGCCATGGGCATTTATGGCCTCACGCAGGCGGTGCTGCAGTTGCCGCTGGGCATGGCGTCTGACCGCTTTGGCCGCAAGCGCGTGATTGTGCTGGGCCTGCTGGTGTTTGCCGCAGGCTGCTTGCTGGCGGCGCTGGCGGATTCGCTCACCGGTCTGCTGCTGGGCCGTGCGCTGCAAGGCGCAGGCGCAGTGTCGGCCGCCGTGACGGCGCTGCTGGCCGACCAGACACGCGATGCCGTGCGCACCAAGGCCATGGCGCTGGTGGGCGGCAGCATTGGGCTGATGTTTGCCGTGGCCCTGGTGGCCGCGCCGGTGCTGACGGCGGCGCTGGGTCTGTCGGGCCTGTTTGGCCTGACCTGTGCGCTGGCCCTGGCCGGCGTGGCCGTGGTGCTGTGGTGGGTACCGCCTGAACCTGCGGAACTGAAGAATGCGCCCCGTGGCCGCCTGGCCGATGTGTGGGCGCACCCCGATTTGTTGCGCCTGAACCTGGGCGTGTTCGTGCTGCACACCGTGCAGCTGTCGATGTGGGTGGCGGTGCCAGCCATGCTGGTGCAGGCCGGGCTCGGCAAAGACCAGCACTGGCAGGTGTACCTGCCGGCTGTGGTGCTGTCGTTCGTTGCCATGGGCGGCCTGTTTGCACTAGAGCGCCGTGGTCGCTTGCGCGCTGCCCTGCTGGGCGCCATTGGCCTGGTGCTGGTGGTGCAGGCCGGGCTGGGCGCCTTGTCTGCCAGTGGCGCCGTGCCATCGCTGTGGGTGCTGGGGCCGCTGTTGTTTGTGTTCTTTTGTGGATTCAACGCGCTGGAGGCCAGCCAGCCCAGCCTGGTGTCGCGCATGGCGCCGCCCCAGGTGCGGGGCGCGGCGCTGGGCAGCTACAACACGCTGCAGTCGCTGGGCCTGTTTGCTGGCGGAGCACTGGGGGGCGCGCTGGTGAAATGGTCGGGCCCCGTGGGCTTGTTTGCCGCCACCACTGCGCTCATGGCCCTGTGGCTGGCCGCGTCCTGGAAGCTGCGCCCCGTGGGGCGCAATGAGGCTGGCGCGGGGCACTGAAAACCCGCCCGAGGGCGCGTTACCCACACAGCATCTGAGCGCTGCGCCGGGCCTGCCGCCAGCGGGCCGGTTGCGGCACAATGGCGGCTTTCATCCATCTGGCGCACGGAAATTTCTTCAAATCCGGCGCTTTTTCATTGCAAGGTACAGCTATGGCATCCATCAATAAAGTCATCATCGTCGGTAACCTGGGCCGCGACCCCGAAATGCGCACGTTTCCCAGCGGCGATCAAGTGGCCAACGTGACGATTGCCACCACCGACAAGTGGAAAGACAAGCAAACCGGCGAAATGCGCGAAGCCACCGAGTGGCACCGCGTGGTCTTCAACGGCCGCCTCGCCGAAATCGTGGGCCAGTACCTGCGCAAGGGCTCGCAGGTGTACGTGGAAGGCAGCCTGCGCACCCGCAAGTGGACGGACCAGTCTGGCGTTGAAAAGTACAGCACCGAAATTCGCGCCGACCAGATGCAGATGCTCGGTGGCCGCCAAGGCATGGGCGGCCAAGGTGGCGGCCAGCAAGGTGGCTATGACGACGGCGGCTACGGCGATCAGGGCGGTGGCGGCTACGAGCCGCAGGCCCCCCGCCGCGCAGCCCCCCCACCGCGCCCCATGGCCGCGCCCGCACCCCGCCCAGCACCTGCGCCCGTGGCACAGCCTCCGCGCGCCGCGTCGGGCTTTGACGACATGGACGACGACATTCCGTTCTAACCGGCACCTTGTTGAGCACCGTGAACAAAAGCCCCGCAGCCATGGCGCTACGGGGCTTTTTTTTGGGCGGCCCGGCTACACGCACGCCCGAGGGTAAACGCGCTAATTCTGAAGAAAATGGCTTGCGGCGCTTGACGGGTAAGCGCTAGCAGCTACATTTTTGATAGCAAAAATTGAACGGCATCACAAATGCCCCACCAGGCCTCAGGCGGTGGGCGTGCTGTCTACCGCCGCAATCACGCCGCCACCCAGGCAAACGTCACCGTCGTACAGCACCGCGCTTTGGCCGGGCGTCACGGCCCACTGCGCTTCGGGGAAGGTGAGGGCAAAGCCCTCGGGCGCAGCTTCCAGCGTGCAGGCGGCGTCCTGCTGGCGGTAGCGGGTCTTGGCGGCATAGTTGCCGGGTGTGGGAGCGTGGCCTGCGCACCAGCTCACGTCTTGCGCCACCAGGCGGTGCGACAGCAGCCAGGGGTGGTCATGCCCTTGCACCACACGCAGCGTGTTTTTCTCCAGGTCTTTGCGGGCCACAAACCAGGGTTCGTGCGCGCCGCCGCCACGCTGGGCGCCTTTTTCCTTCACGCCGCCAATGCCCAGGCCCTGGCGCTGGCCCAGGGTATAGAAGCTCAGGCCCACATGCTGGCCCAGCTTGCGCCCCCGGTCGTCCAGGATGGGGCCGGGTGCGTGGCTGATGTAGCGGTTCAAAAATTCGCGGAAGGGTCGCTCGCCAATGAAGCAGATGCCGGTGGAATCCTTCTTCTTGGCATTGGGCAGGCCAATTTCTTCGGCAATGCGGCGCACCTCGGTCTTGTGCAGCTCACCCACGGGGAACATCGTCTTGGACAGCTGCGCCTGGTTCAGGCGGTGCAGAAAGTAGCTCTGGTCCTTGCTCGGGTCCAGGCCCTTGAGCAGTTCGTGCAGGCCTGTGACCGGGTTGTGGCGCACGCGGGCGTAGTGGCCGGTGGCGATCTTCTCGGCCCCCAGGCGCATGGCGTGGTCCAGAAAGGCCTTGAACTTGATCTCGGCGTTGCACAGCACGTCGGGGTTGGGCGTGCGGCCGGCCTGGTATTCGCGCAGAAACTCGGCAAACACCCGGTCCTTGTAGTCGGCCGCGAAGTTCACATGCTCGATCTCGATGCCGATCACATCGGCCACGGCGGCGGCGTCCACGAAGTCGATGTTGGACGAGCAGTACTCGCTGTCGTCATCGTCTTCCCAGTTTTTCATGAAGATGCCGACCACCTCATGGCCCTGCTTTTTGAGCAGGTAGGCGGTGACGGCCGAGTCCACGCCGCCGGAGAGGCCGACGACAACGCGCTGTTTGGTAGGGGAAGTCATTGCCCCGATTGTATTTTTGATGGCGGCATCGCCGCTGCGTGGGGCTTCAGGCGGGCAGCGGGAGCGGGGCGAAGGCGCTCTCGACCCGGTCGCGGCCCGATTCCTTGCCCCGGTACAGCGCCGCGTCGGCTTGCTGCAGCACGGTATCCAGCGCCTGAGGGTGCGAGAAGCCTTGCGATACCCCGATGGTGACGGTGCACCGGATGGGGTCTTGGGCAGAGATGCTGGGCACCTCGCTGTGGCTGATTGCCTCGCGCAAGCGTTCGGCCAGCTGGAAGGCCCCGGTGGGTTCGATGTCCAGGGCCACGACCAGGAATTCCTCGCCCCCCAGGCGGCAGATGAGGTCGCCCTTGCGCGCAGTGGCCTGCAGCACCTGGGCCACGCGGCCCAGAACCAGGTCGCCCATCTGGTGGCCGTGGGTGTCGTTGATGCGCTTGAAGTGGTCGATGTCCACGATCAGCAGGTGCGCGTTGCCCGCCGTGCGCGAGCGGAAATGCATCTCCAGGCACGCCATCAGCCCGCGCCGGTTCAGCAGACCGGTGAGGGGGTCCTGGGTGGCCATCACGCGCAGTTCATCGGTCAGGCGGCGCAGCACCAGCCACACCATGCAGGGCGGCAGCACCGTGCCCAGGAACGACATGTAGACGTAGAACACCGTCTGGAAGCCGCTGTTCATGTCCAGTGCGGGCAAGCCGGAGTGCAGGATCATCACCAGCTTGGCCGCGTTCAGCCCGCAGATACCGGCGATCAGCACGGCAAACACCGTCATCTCGGCCCGCATGTCTTTGGCGAATGAGCGCATGCCGTAAAGCAGCGCCACCACCATCGCCAGAAAAAGCAGCGCGCAAGCGCCGGCCAGCATGGCATGGCGGGCCTGCGTGCCCAGGGTGAACTGCACCAGCAATTGCGCAGCGGTGTACAGCCCCGCCACCGCCAGCAGGGGGCGCAGCACGGGCACGGGGCGGTTGAAGAAGCGGGCCGCGCCCAGCGCGTAGGCCACGGGAGCGCCCAGCGTCATGGTGTGGTTGATGAACCCGATAGCGCGGTGGTCGGCGACGCCGCCCACCAGCTGCAAGGCATATGCCACGCCCAGCAGCAGATTGCCCAGCGCAAACACCTCCATGCCCATGCGGTTGCCGTCCAGCCGTTTGCTGATCAGCAGGAACATGGTGCTAAAGCACAGCAGGTGCACGCAAAGCATGCCGAGAATGACGGTGGCAACCATGGGCAGAGGGTGGGTGAAGACAGGGGGCGCAGCGCTCCACAGCCCGAGAGCGATGGTGCCAATGCCGTGCATCCTAGGGCCAAGCCGGGCGGCGTGGGGCAATGTCGCACCGGGCGGTAAGTTTATGGAATGCCCATGACAGAAGGGGCTGGGGTTTGCCGCACAGGTGACTTGTGGGTGACTTGCCCAGGCCGCCTGCCAGCGTGCGGTGGCAAGGCCCGCAACTGTGCGACCATCACGCCCCATGGAACTGCGCCAACTCCGCTACTTCGTCCGCATCGTCGAACTCGGCTCCATGGGCCGGGCGGCGGTGGACCTGGACATGGTGCAGTCGGCGCTGAGCCAGCAGATCAGCCGTCTGGAGAGCGAGCTGAGCACCCGGCTGCTACAGCGCACGGCCAAGGGCGCTGTGCCGACTGAGGCCGGGCTCGCTTTTTTCCGCGAGGCGCAACTGGCCCTGCGCCATGCCGACCAGGCCGCGCGTGCGGCGGCGCAGGCGCGGCTCACGGGCAGTGTGAGTGTGGGCCTGTCGCCCACCACGGCTTCGGTGCTGGGCGTGCCGCTGATGCGCGCCATGCACGAGCGCTACCCCGACGTGCGGCTGCACATGGTGGGCAGCTTGTCGGGCCACCTCTCCAACATGCTCAACGCCCGCCAGCTTGATCTGGCGGTGCTGTTTGACACCCAGCCCGCGCGCCGCTGGAGCGTGCTACCGCTGCTGGAGGAGCGCCTGTTCCTCATCCGCTCGGCAGAACGTGGCGTGCGCAAACCGGCGCTGCGTCGCAAGGTGGCGCTGGCGCAGCTGGGCGATGAACCCCTGATATTGCCCACCGGCCCGCATGGCCTGCGCAGTCGGCTCGACACCGCCTTCGCCCAGGCCCGCGTGACGCCCCGGCTAGCCATGGAAATCGATTCCCTCGCACTGCTGATGGATGCGGTGGACATGGGCCTGGGCAGCACCATCCAGCCCTGGGCGGCGGTGGGCCGATATGCAGACGCAGGCGAGCGCTTTGTGATGGCCGAAATCTCCGACGCCCCGGCCTTCCGGCCTGCAGCGCTGTGCAGCTTGTCGGACGATGAACTCTCGCCTGCCGCCCTGGCCGCGCGCGTGGTGCTGGGCGACTGCGTGCGCGAGCTGGTGCAGTCAGGCCACTGGGTAGGCGCCAAGCTCACTTCGGCCGTTTAGACCGGCAACCCATCACGATTCGTGATGGGGCCATGCCTTGGCAGCCCCTGCGCAAGCGGCGGGGTTCTTTCTACATTCGGCACACGATGAATGGAAAGAACTGCCCATGCAACCCGATGTTCTGGTGATCGGTGGCGGCAATGCCGCCCTGTGCGCTGCGCTGATGGCCCGCGAGGCCGGTGCCAGCGTGCTGCTGCTTGAATCGGCCCCCCGCGACTGGCGCGGCGGCAACTCGGCCCACACGCGCAACCTGCGCTGCATGCACGATGCGCCGCAAGACGTGCTGGTCGATGCCTACCCCGAAGAAGAATTCTGGCAAGACCTGCTCAAGGTGACGGGCGGGCTGACCAACGAACACCTGGCGCGCCTGGTGATCCGCGAGTCCAGCACCTGCCGCGACTGGATGCGCAGCCACGGCGTGCACTTCCAGCCGCCGCTGTCGGGCGCGCTGCATGTGGCGCGCACCAACGCCTTCTTCATGGGCGGGGGCAAGGCACTGGTCAATGCCTACTACCGCAGCGCAGAAAAGCTGGGCGTTGAGATTCGCTACGAATCGCCGGTGGACCGCATCGAGGTGGAAGATGGCCGCTTTGTGGCCGCGCACTGCAAGGGCGAGCGCATCACCGCCAAAAGCTGCGTGCTGGCCGCAGGCGGCTTTGAATCGAACCGCGAATGGCTGCGCGAAGCCTGGGGCCAGAACGAGCGCGGTGAGTGGCCTGCCGACAACTTTTTGATCCGCGGCACGGCCTACAACAAGGGCGTGCTGCTCAAGCACCTGCTCGACGACCACGGCGCCGACCGCATTGGCGACCCCACGCAGGCCCACATGGTGGCGATTGACGCGCGCGCCCCGCTGTACGACGGCGGCATCTGCACGCGCATTGACTGCGTGTCGCTGGGCGTGGTGGTCAACCGCGAGGGCGAACGCTTCTACGACGAGGGCGAGGACTTCTGGCCCAAGCGTTACGCCATCTGGGGCCGCCTGGTGGCGCAGCAACCGGGGCAGATTGGTTACTCGATCATCGACAGCAAGGCCATTGGCCGCTTCATGCCGCCCGTGTTCCCCGGCGTCAAGGCCGACACGCTGCCAGAGCTGGCGCAAAAGCTGGGCCTGCCCGTGGACACCTTCACCCGCACGCTCGATGCCTACAACGCCGCCTGCCGCGTGGGCACGTTCGACCACACCGCGCTGGACGACTGCCACACCGAGGGCGTCACGCCCGCCAAGACGCACTGGGCCCGCCCCATCGACACCGGCCCGTTCTACGGCTACGCGCTCAAGCCCGGCGTCACCTTCACCTACCTGGGCCTGCACACCGACGACACGGCTGCCGTGCGCTTCAACAACGAGCCCAGCCCCAACCTGTTCGTGGCTGGCGAAATGATGGCTGGCAACGTGCTGGGCAAGGGCTACACCGCGGGCGTGGGCATGAGCATTGGCACCGCGTTTGGCCGCATTGCGGGCACCAATGCCGCCAAAGCCGCTTTAGAACCAAAACAGCCTGCAGCGCCCTATGCAAAAGCGCAAGTAGCTACAAAAACAGGAGCAAACCATGCAAGCGCTTGAAGCCCTGACGCGCGACGCCAAGGCGCTGGCGAATGGCGAGATCGTGCTCTCCGCCCCCGAGGCCGAAGTGGCCCGCCAGCTGCAGATCTGCAATGCCTGCCGCTACTGCGAAGGCTTTTGCGCCGTGTTCCCCGCCATGACGCGGCGGCTGGAGTTTGGCAAGGCCGACATCCATTTCATCGCCAACCTGTGCCACAACTGCGGTGCCTGCCTGCACGCCTGCCAGTACGCACCGCCGCACGAGTTTGCCGTGAACGTGCCCCAGGCCATGGCCCAGGTGCGCGGGCAAACCTATGCCGACTACGCCTGGCCGCCCGCGCTGGGCCAGCTCTACCAGCGCAACGGCCTGACCCTGGCGCTGGCGCTGGTGGCCGGGCTCACGCTGTTCCTGCTGCTGGCCGTGGTGTTGCATGGGCAGGGCGTCAACGCGCTGTGGCAATCGCCCGTGGGCGGCTTTTACGGCATCTTCCCGCACAACCTGCTGGTGGGCCTGTTTGCGCCCGTGTTTCTGTTTGCCGTGCTGGCGCTGGGCCTGGGCGTGCGCCGCTTCTGGCGCGATGTGACGCCCGCGACCAGCGGTGCTGCATTAAGCACGCCCGCCACGGCCGAGGCCACAGACGCCGTGCTGCGCCTCAAGTACCTGGATGGCGGCCACGGCGACGGCTGCCACAACGAAGACGACGCGTACACCCTGTCGCGCCGTCGCCTGCACCACTTCACGTTCTACGGCTTCATGCTGTGCTTTGCCGCCACCAGCGTGGCCACGCTGTACCACTACCTGCTGGACATGCCCGCCCCGTACGACCTGCCCAGCCTGCCCAAACTGCTGGGCGGCATTGGCGGCGTGAGCCTGGCGATTGGCACTGCCGGCCTGTGGCGGCTGAACCTGCGCCGCCACCCGCTGCATGGCGATGCTGCGCAAAAGCCCATGGACCGCGCCTTCATCGCCCTGCTGTTCCTCACCGCCACCAGCGGCCTGGCCCTGTGGGCGGCACGCGGCACTGCTGGCCTGCCGCTGCTGCTGTGCCTGCACCTGGGCGCGGTGATGGCGCTGTTTGCCACGCTGCCCTACGGCAAGTTTGCGCACGGCATCTTCCGCACCGCTTCGCTGCTGCGCCACGCGGTGGAAAAGCGCCAGCCCAACCCCATCGGGCTCGGTTCCGACTGATCCCCCACACCCTTGCACCCCCACACAACCCACGAGAAGGAGACCCCATGAACCACAAGCGAACCCTGCTGCAATGCGCCCTGGCGCTGGCAGCCTTGCCCCTGGCTTTCGGCGCTGCGGCGCAAGACTTTCCGCCCAAGAAGCCAGTGACGCTGGTGGTAGGCTTTGCCGCGGGTGGCGCGGCCGATGCGGCAGCGCGGCTGATTGCCAAGAAGCTGGGCGAGAACATCGGCCAGTCGGTGGTGGTGGACAACAAGGGCGGCGCGGGCGGCAACATTGCGCACCAGTTCGTGGCCAATGCGGCGGCCGATGGCACCGTGCTGCTGTTCGGTTCGGTGGGCCCCCTCACCATTGCTCCGCACCTGATGAAGCTGCCCTACGACCCGTTCAAGGACCTGGCCCCGGTGTCGGGCGGCGTGAACTTTCCGAACGTGCTGGTGGTGCACAAAGGCGCGGGCGTGAAGACGCTGGCCGAGTTTGTGCAACTGTCCAAAAAGAAACCGGGCAGCGTGGAATTTGCTTCTACCGGCGCGGGCTCCGCATCGCACCTGGCGGGTGAGTTGTTCAACCAGCGCGCGGGCATCGACATGACCCACATCCCCTACAAGGGCGGCGCGCCTGCGCTGCAGGACTTGCTGGGCGAGCGCGTGACCTCGTACTTTGCCGCGCCCCCCACGGCCATGCCGCATGTGGAAGCGGGCAAACTGATCCCCCTGGCCACCACCGGCCTCACACGCCCTGCGTACCTGCCTAACATCCCGACGGTGGCAGAGTCCGGCTTTCCTGGCTTTGAGGCGCTGAACTGGTACGCCTTCGTGGCCCCCGGCAAGACCCCCGCGCCGCTGCTGGACCGCTGGAACCAGGAAATCGTCAAGGTGCTGAACGACCCCGGCGTGAAAGAAGCGCTGAACAAACACGGCCTCAGCCCCCAGCCCACCACGCGGGCCGAGCTGACGGCGTTCATGAAGAAGGAATCGGCCCAGTGGGCCGCCACCATCAAAGAGCGGAAGATTACCGCTGATTGATGAGGTGGGCGGGCGCGGCGGCTGGCTGGTGCGCCGCCCCATGCGCCTGGCCGGTGGCCATGGGCCGTTGGCTGGCCTGTGCCTGCATCACCGAAGGGTCGGTGTGCACCAGCGTGAGCGGGTGGCGCTGGCCCGCCAGGTAGTCCTCCAGGCACGCCAGCAGCAGCGGGCTGCGGTGGCGCTCAGGGCAGGCGCGGATTTCATCGGGCGTCATCCACACGGTGCGCAAGATGCCCGTGTCCAGCGTGCGCCAGCTGTGGTGCGTGCCCAGCGTGCCAGCAAAAGCAAAGCGCAGGTAGGTCAGGTCGTCGCCCGTGCGCGTCTTGACGAAGCGGTTGAGGTACACCCCCACCAGCGCCGTGGGCACAAAGTCGTGCGCGGTTTCTTCCAGCACCTCGCGGGCGCAGGCCTGTTCGGGCGATTCGCCTGGGTCCAGATGGCCTGCGGGGTTGTTGAGCTTGAGACCGTCCGTGGTCTCTTCTTCCACCAGCAAAAAGCGCCCCTCCCGTTCGATGAGGGCGGCCACGGTGACGTTGGGTTTCCAGCGGTTTGGCATGGCGGGCATTATGACCACAGGGCGTGTCACGGGGCTGACACCGCCGCGCGCGTCAAGTGGCCTGCAGTGTGCGGGCCATGTACACCGCCCCTTCGCCATAGCTGGCCAGGCGCTGCTGCTGTTCAGGCTGGTGCAGCGGCTGCGCCACATAGCCATGCCGCTGCCAGTAACCTTCCGATCCCTGCACCGACACCAGCGCGCTCTGCCGCAGGCCGTGCGCCGTGGCCTGCTCCCACAGGGGCTGCAGCAGCCGCCGTGCCAGCCCCTTGCCAGCCATGCCGGGCAGCACGGCCATGTCGTGCAGGTACAGCGTGTCGGGCGCCGAGCCCACAGGGGGCTCAAAGTCGCCATGCAGCGGCGTCACCTTGCCCTGCACCGAGTGATAGGCCGCCAGGTAGGCGCACAGCGCGCCGTCCAGCAACAGAGCCAGCGAGCAGTTCACCGGGCTGGCCAGACGGCGGGCAAAGACCTCGGTGCTTTCCATGAACCCATCGCCATAGGCGGCGCGTTGCACCGCCATCAAGGCAGGCAGGTCGTCGGGTTGCAGGGAGCGGACTTCAAGGGGAGGCATGGGGTTGAGTGAGGAGAGTTGGGAACACAAACACTACGGTGGGCGCTATCCATCGGGGCTTTGCGAGTTCAAGAGAATATGAGGAAATGGCTTGTTGCCAAGGCGTTTCCGTCTCTGCTGTCGCATTGAGTCATCTTGCTTTGGACGCCCAGTGCCTGCACAAATGGGCTCCTCCTAGAGTGCTTCGATACTGTTCTCCGTGATGCAGAATTCGGCCATAAGCGGGCATTTTTGTAGATCTAAAACCAGCTAACCAACCCATATGCCAAACATGGAGCCAATACCCAAGCGCTCACTCAGCCGCATTTCAAGGATTTTCCTTGCTCTGACCATTGGCCCTTTTGCGATCGCTGGTGTCTTGGCCCTGTGCATCGGCAATTTTTCAGCAGGATTGGGATTGCTGGCTTTTTCCGCTGTGCTAGCTGCTTTCCCATTGATAGGCATGTTTTTCTTGCGCCATCCAGTGCAAGGCCACTCTGCAAATTTGGGTGATGAATTGGAGAAATACAAGGCGCAATATCCGGGCTGGAAAGGTAAGGCTGTGTATTACGGGCTTGCCATCGCATTTTTGGTGGTTGTTATTCTGCGAATTGCGGGCCTCGCGACGTAGGGGAAAAACGCAGCGGCCGTGGGCTCAAAAAGCCGCCGCCTCCAAGTCACGCTCCTACAACCCCAGCCCCCGCATCAGCGCCTCAGCCCGCGCGCTCACTTCTGCTGTCATGTGCATGGGCCGACCCCACTCCCGCTGCGTCTCCCCCGGCCACTTGTTCGTGGCGTCCATCCCCATCTTGCTGCCCAGGCCGCTCACGGGCGAGGCGAAGTCCAGGTAGTCGATGGGGGTGTGCTCCACCATCATGGTGTCGCGCGCTGGGTCCATGCGGGTGGTGATGGCCCAGATCACTTCCTTCCAGTCGCGCACGTCCACGTCATCGTCCACCACCACGATGAACTTGGTGTACATGAACTGGCGCAGGTGGCTCCACACGCCCATCATCACGCGCCGCGCGTGGCCTGCGTAGGCCTTGCGGATGCTGACCACGGCCATGCGGTAACTGCAGCCTTCGGGCGGCAGGTAGAAGTCCACGATCTCGGGGAACTGCTTTTGCAGCAGGGGGATGAACAGCTCGTTCATCGCCAGGCCCAGCACGGCGGGCTCGTCCGGCGGTTTGCCGGTGTAGGTGCTGTGGTAGATCGGGTCGCAGCGCATCGTGATGCGGTCCACGGTGAGCACGGGGAATTCGGCGCATTCGTTGTAGTAGCCGGTGTGGTCGCCGTACGGCCCTTCCAGCGCGTGCTGCCAGCCGCTGGCGTGGTTGGCGTCGGGTTGGATGTGGCCTTCGAGCACGATCTCGGCCGTGGCGGGCACTTGCAGGGGCACGCCCAAAGCAGCAGTCACTTCGGTGCGCGCACCGCGCAGCAGGCCGGCGAACTGGTATTCGCTCAAGCTGTCAGGCACGGGCGTGACGGCACCCAGCAGCGTGGCCGGATCGGCCCCCAGGGCCACGGCCACGGGGTAGGGCTGGCCGGGGTGCTGGGCGCAGTGGTCGGCAAAGTCGAGCGCGCCGCCGCGGTGGGCCAGCCAGCGCACGATGACCTGGTTGCGCGAGAGCACCTGCTGGCGGTAGATGCCCAGGTTCTGCCGGGCCTTGCGCGGCCCGCGCGTGATGGTGAGGCCCCAGGTGATGAGCGGGGCCACGTCGCCGGGCCAGCAGTGCTGCACGGGCAGGCGGGCCAAGTCAACATCCGGCCCTTCCCACACCTCTTGCTGGCAGGGCGCGTTGCGGCCCACGGTGTGGGGGGCCATGTTCCACAGGGTCTTGAGCAACTGGCCCATGCCCAGCATGTCTTTGAAGCCTTTGGGGGCCTCGGGCTCTTTGAGTGTGGCCAGCAGCTCACCCAGTGCCCGCACGCCGTGCAGGTCGGGCACGCCCATGGCGCGGGCCACACGCTCGGGCGTGCCAAACAGGTTGGTCAGCACGGGCATGTGGTGGCCCGTGGGCTGGGTGAACAGCAGGGCGGGGCCGCTGGCGCGCAGCACGCGGTCGCTCAGCGCGGTCATCTCCAGGTGGGGCGACACGGGCTCCGCCACGCGGCGCAGCTCGCCCGTGGCTTCGAGCTGGGCCATGAAGTCGCGCAGGTCTTGGTACGACATGGGTTTGAATGAAATTGGCCTCTAGCGCTTATTGAATAAGCGCCAGCAGCTATGAAATTGATAGTTAAGAGGCGGTGGCCAGTGGGGCGGGCAGCCCGGCCCAGCGCGTGGCCAGGGTGTGGGGCACGTCGATGAGGTCGAGCACGCGGGCCACGCTGGCGTCCACCACGTCTTGCACGCTGCGCGGGTGCTGGTAGAAGGCGGGCAGGGGCGGGCAGCAGATGGCGCCCATCTCCGTCACGGTGAGCATGTTGCGCAGGTGCACGAGGTGCAGCGGGGTTTCGCGCACCATTAGCACCAGCTTGCGGCGCTCTTTGAGCATGACGTCGGCCGCGCGGGTGAGCAGGTTGTCGCTCAGCCCGTGGGCAATGGCCGCCAGGGTGCGCATGGAGCAGGGTGCCACCACCATGGCGTGGCTGCGAAACGAGCCGCTGGCCAGCGTGGCCCCCACGTTGCGTACATCGTGCAACTGGTGGCCGGGGGCCAGGGCCTGCAGCGCGGCAGGGCCGTCTACACCGCATTCGTGAAGCAGGGTGCGCCAGCCTGCGTCGGACACCACCGCATGCGCTTCAACGCCAGGCTGGCCTTGCAGGGCTTGCAGCAGGCGCACACCGTAGATGGCGCCGCTGGCGCCCGAGATGCCGACCACGATGCGGTTCAAGGTGCGGGCCACGGCGCTGCTGGGGGCGGCCTCGGCATCAGCCATGGGCAGTCTCGTGGCGGGGTTGTGCAGCAGTGGGCGCGCCCGTCAGGGGCTCGTCGCGCAGGTCGTCCAGCACGCGCTCCAGCACCAGGGCGGCCTGGGCGGGGTCGAAGTCTTCATGGGCGCGTTTTTTCACGCCGTATTGCTGCAGCTGGTAGTGGCGTGCAGGCTCGATGCCGTGGCGGGCCAGGGTGCTTTTCACGCAGACCAGCGGGCAGCCATCCAGGGCAATGATGGGGCGGCCCGAGCGCGCAGTCTTCATGAGGTGGGGCACATCGCCGCCCACGCCAGCAATGCACGACATTTCGGCCGCGCCGCAGCGGTCCAGCCGCAGGGCGACATGGTTGGCCAGCTGCGCGGCGCTGGAACAGCCGGAGCACGAATACACGATGGGCGCGGGGGAGGTGCAGTGGGTGGGCGCTGTGGCCGCCGCGGGGGGGCGCAGGTCGCCGGGTTCGGTGTTCATGGGGGGCTCCTCAGGGCTTGGGCAGCAGGCGCGCCAGCACGGCGCGGGGTGTCCATTGCGCGGGGTCGAGCACGGGCAGCTCCAGCGCGTCCAGGGCGTTTTTCACCACCAGGCCCAGTTCGGTGTCGCCCTGCATGGACAGGCGGCGGCCGAAGAACAGGGTGTCCGGGTCTTGCTTGCGCTGGGCCAGCAGCATGAAATCGTGGGCGCTGGCGCTGATGGTGAGGTCGGGCGCCTGGGGAGTGAGCGAGCCGGATGCGCTGCCCACGCCGGGCGGGCTGCAGGGCGCAAAGCGCTGGCCGTTCCAGGCAAAGTCGAACGCCACGCGGGCGTCGCGCACCTCAATGCGCAGCTTGCGGCGCAGCAGCAGGGCCAGCACGTCGGCGGGCAGGTGGCGCGCCAGGGCCAGGTTCAGTGCGGTGACCAGCAGCACCGAGCCGGGGTAGGCGGGCAGGCGCGAGAGCAAGGCACCCACGGGCGCGGGCAACTGGCGCGGTGCGGCGGCGCCAGTGCTGCCCTGGGTGGCTTGGCGGGGGGAGGGGGTATGGGCGGGTGGGTGCATGGCAATCCAGACGTAAGGGGTGGTGCGGCTGCGCCGTCAGGCGGCGGAGCGTTCGGTGTGGTGCTGTGCCGTGTGCAGGTCGCTGCGGCCTTGCTCCAGGCCGGGGCGGCCGTGCCAGAAGCCGTTGCAGGGCCAGTCGGGCATCAGCGGCAGGATGCGGTTTTGGGCGTGCACGGCGTTGGCTGGCTGGCGGCGCACTTCGTCAAACAAGGCAATCACTTGCGCCATGTGCTGGGGCTGGGGGCTCAGGCGCACCAGGTCCACGCCCATGGCCCGCATCTGGGGCAGTTCTTCGAGCAGGTTGTAGACGCGTGCCGACTGCGTTTGCGTGCCGTTGAGCACGAGGAAGCCTTCCTTCTCGCGCGTGCGCATGGGCAGGCCGTCGGGGTGTTCCATGCAGCTGAAGCGGCAGTCGTCCTTGGGCAGGTTGTAGTGCCGCGCGGTGAAGCAGCGGGCTGAGTACGCCAGCGGCAGCCGCCCGTAGGCGAACACCTCGGTCTGCAGGCCTGCGGGGCGCGCGGCCTGCACCACGGCCAGGTCCTGGTGGCGCATTTCCAGTGGCATCACCCAGCGGCTGGCGCCGAGCTGGGCCATCCATTGCACGGACTGGGGGTTGTAGAGGTTCAGGTGCGGCCCGGCCACAAAGGGCTGTTTGCCTGCCAGGCAGTGCACGGCGCCCATGTCGTTGGCTTCCACGGTGAACTCGCCATTGGCCGCCAGCTTGTGCAGCCAGGCCACGTCCGAGCCCGATTCAAGCAGCACCTGGCTGGACATGACGACCTGCTTGCCCTTGCCCTGCAGGTGCCGGGCCAGGCCCAGCCAGTCAGACAGGCGCAGCTCGTGCCTGCGCGAGCAGACTGTTTCGCCCAGATAGATCTCGTCCACGGCCGTGTCGGCCATGGCTTCGTAGAACGCAAAGACGCTGTTGCGCGGCCAGTAGTACTGCAGGGGGCCCAGGGTGATTTTCATGGTGGGGGACTCCGTGTGGGGTGAGCGGGCGCTGTGCGCCTCTGTGCTCTGGATCGGGGGGTTACTTCCAGGGGCGGTGGTAGGCGCCCAGGGTGTGCTGCTGGCCTTCGGCCACCTGGTCGAGCTGGGCCATCCAGTGGGTTTTGGGGGCGTAGCGGTGCGGCTGGGCCATGCAGTGGTCGATGGCCTCGCGCCACACCCGCGTCACGTCGGCCACATAGGCGGGGCTGCGCTGGCGGCCTTCGATCTTGATGGCGCGCACGCCGATCTTGGCGAGCTGCGGCAGCAGCTCCAGCGTGTTCAGGCTGGTGGGTTCTTCGATGGCGTAGTAGTTTTCTTCGTCGCCCACATCAAAGCGGCCCTTGCACAGCGTGGGGTAGCCCGCGTTTTCGCCGGGGGCGTAGCGGTCGATCAGCACACCGTTCAGGCGCGATTCCAGGCCCTGCGGCGTCTCTTGCCAGCGCACGGCTTTGGGGGGTGAGCACACGCCATGGGTGTTGGGCGATTCGCCCGTCACGTACGACGACAGGGCGCAGCGGCCCTCCACCATCACGCACAGGCTGCCAAAGCCGAAGACTTCGATCTCGACCGGCGTGCGTTCGATCACCTGGCGCACCTGCTCCATCGACAGCACGCGCGGCAGCACGGCGCGCACCACGCCAAACTGCTCGCGGTAGAAGTTGATGGCCTCGTAATTGGTGGCCGAGCCCTGCACCGACAGGTGCAGCCGCAACTGCGGGTGGTGCTGGGCGGCGTATTGCATGAGGCCGGGGTCGGCCAGGATCACGGCGTCCAGCCCCATGTCCACGGCCTTGTCCACCGCGCTGCGCCAGGGGCCGGGGTTGGCGGCCTGCGGGTAGGTATTGAGCGCCATGAACACCTTGCGCCCGCGCTGGTGGGCGTAGGCAATGCCGCTGGCAATGGCGGCTTCGTCAAAGTTCAGCCCGGCAAAGTTGCGGGCGTTGGTGGCATCGCGCAGGCCCAGGTACACGCAGTCGGCACCGTGGTCAATGGCGGCCTTCAGCGCGGGCAGGCTGCCGGCGGGGCAGACCAGTTCAGGGGCAGGGGCTGCGTTGGGGGTGTTTGCAGCAGGGGTCAAGGGTTCCATGGCAAGCGTTTCATCGCCAGCACCGGCATGGTGCCAAGGCATTGGCCGCCACCATAGTGAGCCCTGCGCGCGCAGCCGCTGATCTTCATCAACCGGTGCGCACAATGTCAGACAAATTTAATCGGGATTTGACTTGGGCGGGTCTGGCTGGCCCGCCTTCGCCGCGCGGTCAAGGGGCGTGCCATGCCCGTTGACCTGGGCTGTTCATGGCAAGATGCTATGAAAAATATAGCTGCCTGCGCTTGCTGATAAAGCGCCAGAGGCTGATTTGGTTGCGAATGCCTGCGTCAATACCGCACGGCAAAGCGCGCCAGCAGCCATTCGCGCAGCGTGTCGAACACCGGGGTGGCGTACTCGGGCGTTTCGTTGAACAGCTCGTGGAAGGCGTTTTCAAAGCAGTGCGACTGCACCACGGCTGGCGGGGCTGCCTGCGCAAAGGCCTGGCTGCCTGCGGGGCTCACCAGCCGATCAGCCCCCGCCCACATCAGCAAGGTGGGCACCGCCCAGGTGGGTGCAGCGGCCACGGTGGCGGGGCCTGCGGTAGCAATGAAGCGGGCCAGGCGGGCGCTGATGCGGTCGTGGCAGCGCGGGTCGGCCTGGTAGTCGGCCACCACCTGCGCGTCGTGCGAGAGGTAGTTGGCATTGAGCCCGTTGCCCACGCGCAGGTTGGGCGCAATGCTGGGCAGGGTGGACACCAGCAGCTTTTGCACCGGGCTCAGGCCCGCATCCAGCGCGGGCGATGACAGCACCAGCGCATCTACCGGGCACAGGTTCAGCGATACCAGCCGCGCCGCCACCAGGCCGCCCATGCTGTGGCCCAGCAGCACCAGCGGCAGGCCGGGCGGCAGGCGGGCGCGGGTGCATTCGATCATGTCGGCCAGGTCGTCCAGCAGGCGCGTGTCGCTGCTCAGCCCGCCGCGCGGCCCGGCGGATTCGCCGTGGCCGTAGTGGTCGTAGCCACGCACGGCAAAGCCCCAGGTGTTGAGCTGCTCGGCCACCGCGCCGTAGCGGCCGGCGTGTTCGCCCAGCCCGTGCACCAGCACCACCAGGCCGCGCAGGGGGGTGTCGGCGGCCACGGGCCATTCGTGCAGTGCCAGGTTTTCCCCATCGGCAGCGGTGAAGGGGCTGAGGGTGGGGGATGCGAACTGTTGGGGCATACCGGCGCTGGAAGCTAGGGGGTTACGACGATCAGGGGGCTGCTGCAGGCGCAGCGCCTTGCGGCGCGGCCTGTGCCTGGGCCATGGCGGCCATCACGTGCGCCACCGAGGCGGTCAGGCGCTTGGCGTAGGGCACGTGCAGGAACTCGTTGGGGCCGTGGGCATTGCTCTTGGGGCCCAGCACGCCGCACACCATCATCTGCGCGGTGGGGAAGCCTTCGCTGAGCATGTTCATCAGCGGGATGGTGCCGCCCTGGCCGATGTAGCCGCAGGGCGCGCCAAAGTGCGCCTGCGAGGCTTCGTTGAGCGCCCGCTCAAACCAGGGTGTGGTGGCCGGGGCGTTCCAGCCCGTGGCGCCGCTCAGGCTCTCGAAGGTGACCTTGGCCTGGTAGGGTGCGTTGTCTTCGAGCAGGGCTTTGAGTTCTTGCACGGCCTGGGCGGCGTCCACCAGTGGGGGCAGGCGCAGGCTGAGTTTGAAGGCGGTGTAGGGGCGCAGCACGTTGCCTGCGTCTTGCAGCGTGGGAAAGCCCTCGGCGCCCGTCACGCTCAGCGTGGGTTCCCAGGTGCGCTTGAGCAGGGCCTGCACCGGGTCGGTGGTGGTGGGCAGCGCAAAGGTGGTGGAGCCACCGCAGTCGTAGTGCGCCCACGGAAAGCGGCGGTACACCTCTTCGCCCAGGATGGCGGCGGTGGCTTGCGCCTGGGCCAGCCGGTCGGCAGGCACCTGGCAATGGAAGCTCTGGGGCAGCAGGCGGCCAGTCTTGCTGTCTTCCAGCCGGTCGAGCACCTGGCGCATGATGCGGAACGAGGAGGGCACCAGGCCCGAGGCGTCGCCCGAGTGGATGCCTTCGGTCAGGATCTCGACCTTGAGCGTGCCGCTGGCCATGCCGCGCAGGCTGGTGGTGAGCCACAGCTGGTCGTAGTTGCCGGCGCCGCTGTCCAGGCAGATCACCAGCCCCACATCGCCCAGGCGGGTGCGCAGGGCGTCGATGTAGGGCATCAGGTCGCGCGAGCCGCTTTCTTCGCAGGTCTCGATCAGGCCCACGATGCGGGGGTGGGGCACGTTCTGGCGCTTCAATTCCTGCACGGCGGCGATGCTGGCGTACACCGCGTAGCCGTCGTCCGCGCCGCCCCGGCCGTAGAGCTTGCCGTCCTCGTACTTGGGCGTCCAGGGGCCCAGGTCGTTGCGCCACCCGCTGAATTCGGGTTGCTTGTCCAGGTGGCCGTACATCAGCACCGTTTGCGGGGCGTGGGCCTGGGTGGCTTCGATCTCGAAGAACAGCACCGGCGTGCGGCCCGGCAGGCGCACGACTTCCAGCGTAAGACCTGCCACTTTTTGTGACTCGACCCAGGCGGCGGCGTTGCGCACCACGGTGTCCAGCAGACCTTGCTCAGCCCAGTCGGCCGCAAACATGGGCGACTTGGCGGGGATGGCGATGTAGTCGGTGAGCTGGCGCACGATGTCGCTGTCCCACGCCTGGCTTACCCGATCAAGTGCCAGTGCGGGTTCAAGGGCGATGGGGGGTACGCGGGCATTCATGGCGGGCTCCTGTCAGTGGGCATTGCAAAAACGCCATTCCAACACAAGCCGGCCCTGGCCGCCAAGGCGCAGGCGCTATTCCGACGCCGCGTTGGGGCACACCGGCGATGCGCGTTAGGCTGCCGGGGGCTCCAACGCCCGGTTCCAAGCCAGTTTTCAGAAAAGCGCGGGCTGGGTTTCGGGGCCCGAGTTGGCGGTGACCAGCGATGCGGGGCGGCGCAACGCCTCCACCACTTCCACGCGGTTGCGCCCCCGGTCCTTGGCTTCGTACAAAGCCCGGTCGGCGGCAGAGATCAGCATGTCCCAATGGTCGCCGGGCTGCAGTCGGCCGCCGTATACGCCAATGCTCACTGTCACGGGAATGGGCTGGCCTTCGTGCTCCAGCCTCAGTGCCTGCACGGCTTCGCACAATTGCTGTGCCAGCAGGTAGCCGCCCTTGGCCGTGGTGTCGGGCAGCAGCACCATGAATTCCTCGCCGCCGTAGCGGCCCACCAGGTCTTGTGACCGCACCCGCTCGCGCAGCACCTCCACCACGCTGCATAGCACCTTGTCGCCCACCGGGTGGCCGTAACGGTCGTTCACGTTCTTGAAGTGGTCGATGTCCACCATCATCAAGGCCATGGGTTCATGGGTGCGGATGGAACGGGCCACATCGCGGTCCAGCGCTGCGATCACCGCGCGCCGGTTGGCCACGCCGGTGAGTGAATCCACGGCGGCCAAGCGGCGGTTGTCTTCATCTGCCCGGTCGCGGGCCATGAAGACAAACCCCATGGAAGCGACCAGCACCACTGCAAAGGTGCTCATGAAGGTGAGGGTTTGCACAGCGCTGGATTGCATCAGCTCCGCGCCCACCCAGGAGCTGATGCCCACCAGGCCTATGCGCAGCCCAAACACCAGCGTCTGAAAGCCGAGCGCTCCCACCACCAGCCATGCGCCGCGCCCGCCCATGGTCTTCCAGCGGGTGATCAGGCAGCTCAGCAGCCACAGGTTCATGGCGCTCAGCAGCAGCCCGGCCACCACCACGCGCGCGGCGTAACTGTCTGCCAGCAAGGCCATGCAGCCAGCCATCAACAGCGGCAGCGCCACTGCGGCGGTGCGCGGCAGCCTGCGCCCCTGGAACTGCAACACCGCCGCCAGCAGGGACAGGTACACCCCCATCAGCAAGGTGTTGCCCAGGACAATGGAGAAGATGTCTGGGATGGTGCCGCGCAATGCAAACAGCAAATGCGCCACCGCATTGAACAGCAGCCCCAGCGCCCACCACTGCACCCCATCGTGGCGCCGCTCCGCGCCCACCACGGCCATGCCACCGGCCGTCGTCAGGGACGACAGGATGATCATCGCCAGCATCGTGGGAACGTGTGCGAAAGCCAAGGCCATGGAAGGGGCAGATCAATGAATGTGCGTTGGAGAGTGGGTGCCCCAAACAAGCCCGCTGCGTGCGTGCTTGTCCGGCGCATTCCAGCGTAGACATGCTGGCACGAAATCAGCGTGCAGGGCAATAAGAAGTTGCGCTAATAGCTACTGTTTTTATAGCGCGTGGCGCTACGCTGTCAGGCGTTTTCAAAGCGGAACACGGCGGTGCCCGCCCGTGCATTGGGCAGCCAGCGCACTTCGCGCCCGTCCTGCAGCCCGAAGGAGTCGAGGATGCGCAGGCGGTTTTTGTGTGCCAGCACTTCAAAATCCTTGTACGTGCCCACGCGGATGTTGGGCGTGTCGTACCACTGGTAGGGCAGGCGGCGTGTGACGGGCATGCGCCCTTGCAGGATGGATAGCCGGTTGGGCCAGTGCGCAAAGTTGGGAAAGGCCACCACGCCGGTGCGCCCCACACGGGCAGTTTCGCGCAGCATGACCTCGGCGTTGCGCAGGTGCTGCAGGGTGTCGATCTGCAGCACCACATCAAAGCTGTTGTCGCCAAACATGGCCAGGCCTTCGTCCAGGTTGAGCTGGATCACATCGACCCCGCGCTGCACGCAGGCCAGCACGTTGGCGTCGTCAATCTCCACGCCGTAGCCGGTGCAGCAGCGCTCGCGCTGCAGGTAAGACAGCATGGCCCCGTTGCCGCAGCCCAGGTCCAGCACGCGCGAGCCGTGGGGCACCAGGCGCGCCAGGGCTTCCATGGTGGATTGTTCGCTCATGCAAACTCCTTTGCAATGCTATCGAAATAAGAGCGCATGACGCTCATGTAGCGGGCGTCATCGAGCAAAAAGGCATCATGCCCGTGGGGGGCGTCGATCTCGGCGTAGCTCACGCGGCGGCGGTTGTCGAGCAGGGCCTTGACGATCTCGCGGCTGCGCTGGGGCGAGAAGCGCCAGTCGGTGGTGAAGCTCACGAGCAGGAACTTGGCCTGCGCGCGCGCCAGCGCCAGGGTGAGGTTGTTGGCGTGCTCACGGGCGGGGTCGAAGTAGTCGAGCGCCCGGGTGATCAGTAGGTAGGTGTTGGCGTCAAAGTATTCGCTGAACTTGTCGCCCTGGTAGCGCAGGTAGCTTTCAATCTGAAATTCGATGTCCTGCGTGCTGTATTTCAGGTCCATGCCCTCGCGCAGCTGGCGGCCAAACTTCTCGTTCATCACGTCGTCGCTCAGGTACGTGATATGCCCGATCATCCGCGCGATACGCAGCCCGCGCTTGGGGATCACGCCGTGGCGGTAGAAGTGGCCGCCGTGGAAGTCTGGGTCGGTCACGATGGCGCGGCGGGCTACCTCGTTGAAGGCAATATTCTCGGCCGTGAGGTTGGGCGCGCTGGCCACCACCACCGCGTGGCGCATGCGCTCGGGGTGCTGCAGCGTCCAGCTCAGGGCCTGCATGCCACCCAGGCTGCCGCCCAGCACAGCGGCGAGCTGCTGTATGCCCAGGCGGTCAAGCAGGCGGGCTTGGGCGTTGACCCAGTCTTCCACCGTCACCACTGGAAAGTCAGCGCCGTAGATTTCGCCTGTGTCGGGGTGCGTGTGCATGGGGCCCGTGGAGCCGAAGCACGAGCCGAGGTTGTTCACGCCGATGACGAAAAAGCGGTTCGTGTCCACCGGTTTGCCGGGGCCAATCATGTTGTCCCACCAGCCCTCGCTCTTGGGCTGGCCCTCGTACACGCCCGCGACGTGGTGCGAGGCATTGAGGGCATGGCACACCAGCACGGCGTTGGACTTGTCGGCATTGAGCGTGCCGTAGGTCTCAAAGGCCAGGTGGTAGTCGCGGATGGACGCTCCGCTTTGCAGCGTGAGGGCCTCCGGAAAGGGCATGGACTGGGGTGTGGCAATGAACGACATAAAAAAACCCGGCATCGCTAAAAACGAGGCCGGGCGGGTATGTCGGACGGGTCTTTAGCAGGATTTATAAAGCGCCCGCAAGCTGTGGCAAATCGGCGCGTTCGGCAAATATACCAAAAGCGCCCCGGTTTGACCGGCCTGCGTGTCTGCCATCACCCCGACTGGATCAAGTTGCGGGCGCAAAAATGGCCAGCAGGCCCAGCACCAGGAAGATCACTGCCGAGATCAGATGCACCGCGCGAATGGGCACCTTGCGCGTGATCTTGTCGCCCAGCCACACCACGGGTGCATTGGCAATCATCATGCCCAGCGTGGTGCCGGCCACTACCCACAGGTAGGCGTTGTACTGCGCGGCCAGCATGACGGTGGCAATCTGGGTCTTGTCACCCATCTCGGCCAGGAAGAACGCCACCAGCGTGGTGCCGAACACGCCCCAGCGGGGCTTGCCTTCGGCATCGCCTTCGTCGAGCTTGTCGGGGATCAGCATCCACACCGCCATGGCGATGAACGAGGCGCCCAGAATCCAGCGCAACATCTGCGGGCCGATGAAGGTCGTGACCCAGGCGCCCACCGCGCCAGCCAGGCCATGGTTGACCAGCGTGGCCACCAAAATGCCCAGAACAATCGGCCAGGGTTTGCGGAAACGGGCTGCCAATACCAATGCGAGCAGCTGGGTCTTATCGCCCATCTCGGCCAAAGCGACGATGGCGGTTGAAACAAAAAAGGCTTCCATGGTGGGGTTTTTCAATCCGGCCGGATTGGTTGAGACGCGCATTGACTGCACCCCGACTCCGGCCATTGGATCGGCATGCAGTCAATGGTCTCGCCCAGCATTCAAGCCGCATACGCCATAGGTTTTCAAGAAACCCAAGTGTGTTGACGCATGCCCCGGCGCATTGCGCTACCGGCGGGCTACTCCCCAAAGACCCCAGCATTTTAGCGTACGCAATGCCTATTTACCCCTAGCTTAAAAAACACGGTTGAGAAATAAAAAACCGCCAATCACCATAAAGTGATTGATAATGGATTCGCCTTTAAGCCGAGCTTTGCAACGCGCAAAGGCACCGAAGTAAGCGGTGATTGGTCAGTTTCGCGTCTTTGAAGTCGTCACAGGTTTGTTGATTGCGTCGGGCTCCATCGCGTTTTCATGTTTTTTCAGGAGTCCCTCATGGGCAACAAACTTTACGTGGGCAACCTGCCCTATTCCTTCCGCGACCAAGACCTGGAGCAGACTTTTAGCCAGTTCGGCTCGGTTGGCAGCGCCAAGGTCATGATGGAGCGTGACACCGGCCGTTCCAAGGGTTTCGGCTTTGTCGAAATGGGCAGCGATGCCGAAGCACAAGCCGCCATCCAAGGCGTGCATGGCCAAAACTTCGGCGGCCGTGATCTGGTCGTGAACGAAGCCCGTCCTATGGAACCACGTCCTCCCCGTAGCGGTGGCTTCGGCGGCGGTAACGGTGGTGGCGGCTACGGCGGCGGTGGTCGCAGCGGTGGCTACGGCGGCGGCGGTGGCTACGGCGGCGGCCGCGGCGGTTACTAAGCACTCGCATGCAAGGCAGACAGTGTCTGCCTTCGCACAATCAAAGGAGCCTCAGTGCTCCTTTTTTGTTGTCTGAGACTTTGCCGCCACACTTGCTTTTTTTTTAAATTTGTGGCGCATAATGCCAGCGCGGGTTTTTCTCGTCCAAGGTTTGCGGTGATCCGTCAGTTTCGCGCTGAGAGCGTCATTGAGATTAGCTGGCTGCGTTTTCGGGACTCCATCGCTTTATTTATGTGTTTTTGAGGAGTCCCTCGATGGGCAACAAACTGTACGTCGGCAACCTGCCTTACTCGGTGCGCGACAGCGATCTGGAACAGGCTTTTGGCCAGTTCGGTGCCGTGACCAGCGCCAAGGTCATGATGGAGCGCGACACCGGCCGTTCCAAAGGCTTCGGCTTTGTGGAAATGGCCAGCGATGCCGAAGCGCAAGCGGCCATCAACGGCATGAATGGTCAGCCCCTGGGCGGCCGCAGCATCGTCGTGAACGAAGCCCGTCCCATGGAACCCCGTCCCCCACGCACTGGCGGCTTCGGCGGCGGTGGTGGTTTTGGCGGTGGCCGCAGCGGTGGCGGCGGCTACGGTGGTGGCCGTGAAGGCGGCGGTGGTGGTTACGGCGGTGGCCGTGGTGAAGGCGGCGGCTATGGTGGCGGTCGCGAAGGCGGCGGTGGTTACGGCGGCGGCCGTGGCGATGGCGGCTACGGCGGTGGCCGTGGTGACGGTGGCTTCCGCAGCCCCTACGGTTCCGGCCCACGCAACGGCGGTCGCAATGGCGGCGGCGGTTACGGTGGTGGCAACGGCGGTGGCTACTGATCCTCGCCCGGCGCTTCTGCGCTAAAGCAACAAGCCCCTTCGGGGGCTTTTTTGTTGCCTGAACCTGTGGGAGCCCTCGCCCGCAGGGGGTGGCAAGCCCTCAAATGAAGGCGTCGTTCACTGCCCGGCTTCGGTCTGTCGGCGTTTGCGCGGTCTGCCGGCCAGCAGTTTGTCGAAGAGGGCATTGGGAAGCGCGCGCAGCAATTTGGCGACGACTCCCATTTGCCAGGGGATGACGCGGTAGCTGACACCAGCGGCAATCGCCTGGTAGGCGCGCTCGGCGAAGTGCTCGGGTTGCATCAGGAAAGGCATGCTGTACCGGTTGGACCGGGTCAGCGGCGTGTCGATGTAGCCCGGCGAGAGGGTGACCACGCGCACGCCGAATGGGCGCATTTCACCGCGCAGGCTCTCGCAATAGCTGATCACCGCAGCCTTGCTGGCGCAGTAGGCGCCGTGGCCGGGCAGCCCGCGAATGCCTGCCACGCTGGCGATGCCCACCAGGGTGCCGCTGCGGCGCTCGGTCATGCCTTGCGCGAAGGGGTGAAAGGTGGCTGCCAGCCCCAGGTTGTTGGTGGCGAAGGTGCGGGCCATGACATCCAGGTCTTCCCGCACGGCGGTGTCCATGCCTACGCTGATGCCTGCGTTGGCAATCACCACATCGGGCAGGCCCTGGCGCGCGATGCATTCGGCGCCTGCTGCCACGATGCTGTCCATCACAGCCACGTCTGCACTATAAATTTCGTAGCTACTGGCGCTTATCTGGTGGGCGTCAGCCCATGATTTGACTTCAGAGGTGCGCCGGGCTACCAGTGCCAGCCGGTAACCTGCCTGATGAAAGCGCAGGGCCAATGCCTGCCCGATTCCGCTGGAAGCGCCAGTGATGAAGACGAGGGGCTGGGTCATGGCAGCAAAGGCTGGGCGCGGGCGCAGCAGTTATTTGGCGGGTGTGGGCATCAGCACGCCGCGCACACGCCCATTGAGTTGCAGCACCTGGTCTAGGTTGTCGTATTCCATGGTGTCTGCGGTGAAGCGGTCGTTGCCGCGCGTGAGTTGCACGGGGCGGTTGGACCGCACCTTTTCTTCCTGGGTGAAGGCATGCAGGAATTCGCCCCGGAACTCCAGCCGGGGCTGGGCCGACGCACTGCCACCCGCTGGTGTGGGCTCGCGCGTGACCACGGCATTGCCGAAAAGCTGAACCTCGGAGCCATCGCCGTTGCTCAAGGCGCGGTCGGAGCGGGCGAGGGTAAGGCGGCCGTTGGGCGCCACCGAGCGCATGCGGGCCTGGTCGATCTCCAGCGTGTCGGTGCCGGGGTAATGGCGGGCGGTTTCGCCCATCACCTCGCTTTGCAGGCGGCCTGTGGCGTCAAAGCTTTTCACCGCAAAATTTTTCATCGAATAGTCGGGCTGGTCGGGTGCAGTCGCAGACTGCGAAGCGGCCAGCGGCGCGGGGGCGTTGCGCACCAGCCACCAGGTTCCCAGCGCGAGCAGGCCCATCAGCAGCACGGGCAGGTACAGCGACAGGCGTTCCCACCCTTGTTGAGCCCAGCGCATCATGCGGCGTACCCTGCAAGCAGGCCTGCATAGGCCCCGGTGGCCACCAGCAGCAAATCGCAGAATTCGCGCGCTGCGCCTTCACCGCCGCGCGCCTGGGTGGTGTAGTGCGCGCAGTGGCGCACTTCGATGTGGGCGTTGTGCGGGGCGCACGCTAGGGCGCTGCGGCGCATCACCGGCAGGTCGGGCCAGTCGTCGCCCATGGCGGCGGCCTGGCTCCAGTTCAGGCCCAGCGTGGCCAGCACCTGCTCTGCGGCAGGGCGTTTGTCTTCGGTGCCGAACACGGCATGTTCCACGCCCAGCGCCTTCAGGCGCACGCGCAGCGGAGCAGAGTCGCGCCCCGTGATCACGGCGGGCGTGATGCCAGCCTTTTGCAACAGCTTGATGCCGTGGCCGTCCAGCGTGTGGAAGCGCTTGAGCGTTTCGCCACTCTCACTGAACAGCAGGCCGCCATCCGTCAGCACGCCGTCCACGTCGAAAAAGGCCACGCGCACGGGCTGCGCACGCAGGAGCAGTTCGGGGTCGAAATTCAGAACAGGCTGGGTCATGTCAGGGAGCAATGGAGATACAGGCACGGGCCAGGCCAGCGCACCCGTGGAGCCGGCTTTGCCGGGCCACCGGGTGCGTCCACCCTTGGGGGGAAGGCGCGCAGCGACTCAGGGGGGTCATATGACTTTTGCCCGCATCAGGTCGCCAATGTGGACCACGCCAGTCAGCACGCCTGCGGCATCGACGACCAGCACGCTGGTGATGCCGTGGGCTTCCATCATTTCGGCAGCATCCACCGCCAGTGCGTCGGGGGCGATGCGGCGGGGCGAGGGGTGCATGACCTGGGCGGCCGTGGCGGTGCGCAGGTCTGCCCCGGCTTCGATGCGCCGGCGCAGGTCGCCGTCGGTGAAGATGCCTTGAATGTGGCCCGCAGCGTCCACGATGGCGGAGCAGCCCAGGCCCTTGGCGCTCATCTCGCGCATCAGGTCGCTGAAGCTGGCTTCGGGGCTCACGCGGGGCACCTGATCGCCACTGCGCATCACGTCGCTCACATGGGTGAGCAGTTTGCGGCCCAGCGAGCCGCCGGGGTGCGAGCGGGCAAAGTCTTCGGGGCGGAAGCCCCGGGCGTCTAGCAGGGCCACGGCTAGTGCGTCGCCCATGGCCAGTTGGGCGGTGGTGCTGGCGGTGGGGGCCAGGTTCAGCGGGCAGGCTTCGCGCTCCACGCTGCAGTCCAGCACCAGGTCGGCATGCTTGGCTAGGGTGGACTGCAGACCGCCGGTCAGCGCAATCAGGGGTGCGCCCAGGCGCTTGAGCACGGGCAGGATGGCAGTGAGTTCGCCGCTCTCGCCGCTGTTGGAGATGGCCAGCACCACATCGGCGCCAGTGACCATGCCCAGATCGCCGTGGCTGGCCTCTGCGGGGTGCACAAAGAATGCGGGGGTGCCGGTGGACGCCAGGGTGGCGGCGATCTTGCGGCCCACATGACCACTTTTGCCCATGCCCATCACCACCAGGCGGCCGGTGGTGGCCAGCACCATCTGCACGGCCTGGGCAAAGCGCTCGTCCACCCGGGCCGCCAGGCCCGTGAGCGCGGCGGCTTCGATTTCAAAGGTCTCGCGCGCCAGGCGCAAGGCTTGCGCCGTGTCAAAAGGAGGGGGCGTGGAGGGGCTGACAGTCATGGCAGGATTCTATCGACGGGGACCGCTGGCGGCCTGTTGCCGGGCCTTTCGGCCGTCTTGCCAGCGGCGCAGGTGCGATCTGCACTGCCCCGCGCCCACTTGCTGCAGCGGCAGGCGCGCAAACTTGTAACGCTCGGATAGCATCGCTGTATGTCCTCACTTGCTCTGACTTTGCTTTATTTGCTGGCCGCAGTGCTGGGCGTGGTTACCTGTCGCAGTCTCAAGTTGCCGCCCATGCTGGGCTATCTGGCCGCGGGCGTGCTGATCGGCCCCCACGCCATGGCGCTGGCGCAAAACTCCGAGGGGGTGCGGCACCTGGGCGAGTTTGGGGTGGTGTTTTTGATGTTTGCCATCGGACTCGAATTCAGCCTGCCCAAGCTGCTGGCCATGCGCAAGCAGGTGTTTGGCCTGGGGCTGATGCAGGTGCTGGCGACCATGGCCGTGGTGACCGTGGGCGGCGTGGCGTTGTCGCACTGGGTGGGCGGCATCTGGGACATGGGCTGGCAGACGGCGCTGGCGCTGTCAGGCGTGCTGGCCATGAGCAGCACGGCCATCGTGGTCAAGCTGATGGCTGAACGCGCTGAGCTGGAAAGCGAGCACGGCCGTCGCGTGATGGGCATTCTGCTGTTCCAGGACTTGGCCGTGGTGCCGCTGCTGATCTTGATTCCAGCCCTGGGCTCTGCGTCGGAACATTTGCTGCCCGCACTTGGCTGGGCGCTTATCAAGGCGGTGGTTCTGGTGGGCCTGTTGCTCACGGGCGGGCAGCGCTTCATGCGCTGGTGGCTGACCCTGGTGGCCCGCCGCAAGAGTGAAGAGCTGTTCATGCTGAACCTGCTGCTCATCACCCTGGGCCTGGCTTGGCTGACCGAGCTGGCGGGCTTGAGCCTGGCGCTGGGCGCCTTTATTGCCGGCGTACTGGTGTCAGAAACCGAATACCGCCACCAGGTGGGCACCGATATTCGCCCCTTCCACGACGTGCTGCTGGGGCTGTTCTTCATCACCATCGGCATGATGCTGGACTGGCACATTCTGGTGGACCGCTGGGCGCTGGTGCTGGCGCTGCTGGCGGTGCCGCTGCTGGTCAAGGCGGTCATCATTTTGGTGCTGGCCCGGCTGATGGGGGCCACCACAGGGGTGGCGCTGCGCTCGGGGCTGTTCCTGGCGCAGGCGGGCGAGTTCGGCTTTGTGCTGCTGTCACTCACCCAGGAAAACGGGCTGGTGCAGCCCGCGCTGATGAACCCGATCCTGGCGGCCATGGTGCTGTCGATGCTCGCCACGCCCTTCCTCATCATGTACAGCAACCGCATCGTGATGAAGCTGGTGGCCAGTGACTGGATGCAGCAGTCGCTGCAGATGACCACCATTGCGCGCAAGACCATCAACACCAGCAAGCACGTCATCATCTGCGGCTATGGCCGCTGCGGCCAGAACCTGGCGCGCATGCTGGATCGCGAAGGCATTCCCTACATGGCGCTGGACCTGGACCCCGACCGGGTGCGCCAGGCTGCAGCTGCAGGCGATTCGGTGGTGTATGGCGATGCCACCCGCCTGCAAGCCCTGATGGCGGCCGGCCTGGTGCGCGCCAGTGCCGTGGTGGTGACCTACATCGACGTGCCCGCCGCCCTCAAGGTGCTGGCCAACACCCGCTCGCACGCGCCGCAGGTGCCCGTGGTGGTGCGCACGCAGGACGACGCCCACCTCGACAAGCTGCAGGACGCTGGCGCCACCGAAGTGGTGCCCGAGGCCATTGAAGGGTCCCTGATGCTGGCCAGCCACGCACTGGCTCTGGTGGGTGTGCCCATGCGGCGTGTGCTGCGCGTGGTGCAGGACCAGCGCGATGCCCGCTACAACATGCTGCGCGGGTACTTCCATGGGGCGGATGACGACACCCCGAACGAACGCGACCAGGAGCGCATGAGCACCGTGAGCCTGCCTCCGGGAGCCAGGGCATTGGGCAGCCCGCTGGGCGATCTGGTCCTGAACGCGGTGGGGGTGCGCGTGGTCAACCTGCGGCGCGCCAATGGTCACCAAGCTACGGCAGCAGACGACGCTGTGCTGCAAGAGGGCGACACCCTGGTGCTGTCGGGCCACCCGACTGCCTTGGCGTTGGCCGAAGACAAGCTGCTGCGCGGCTAGCACGGCTCTCCCGCCCTGGCGCTGCCTGCTGGCGGAGGCGGAAATTTGGATGAAATTGGCCTGTAGCGCTTATGCAGTAAGCGCAAGCAGCTATGATTTTAATAGCGTCAAAAGCTGATCTGCTGGCACCGGTCTGCCAAACAGGTAGCCCTGGAACTGGTGGCAGCCGTTGCGCAGCAAGAACTCGCGCTGGCCTTCGGTTTCCACCCCTTCGGCCACCACATCCAGCCCCAGGCTCTGGGCCAGGGTGACGATGGTGCAGGCGATGGCGGCGTCGTTCGGATCGGTGAGCACGTCGCGCACAAAGCTCTGGTCGATCTTGAGCTGATCGAGCGGCAGCCGCTTGAGGTAGCTCAGCGACGAGTAGCCGGTACCAAAGTCGTCCAGCGAGAAGCCCACGCCCTGCTCGCGCAGGGCGCGCATCTTGGCAATGCCGTCTTCCACGTCCTGCAGCAGCAGGCTTTCCGTCAGCTCGATCTTGAGCTGGTGCGCGTTGGCGCCGCTTTCCCGCAGCGCGTCCAACACCCGCTTCACGAAATCGGGGTGGCGAAACTCCTGCGCGCTGACGTTTACGGCCACTGTCCAGTCGCAAGTGTCCGGCTGCTGGCTCCACTGCGCCAGCTGGGTGCAGGCCATGCGCAGCACCTGCTGGCCCAGCGGCAGGATCAGGCCCGTTTGTTCGGCCAGCGGAATGAATTCGCCCGGCGACACCATGCCGCGCTGGGGGTGGTGCCAGCGCACCAGGGCTTCCACGCCCATGCGGTGGCCGGCGGCGTTCACCACGGGCTGGTAGTGCAGCAGAAACTCGTTGCGCTCAATGCCAAGGCGGATGTCGCCTTCCAGGGCCGAGCGAGCCGATGCCGCCGCCTGCATGGCCGGGTCAAAAAAGCACAGGGTGTTGCGGCCCTGGGCCTTGGCCTGGTACATGGCCAAATCCGCGCGCTTGAGCAGTTCATGCACCGACGGGTCCTGGTTGCGAAACAGCGTGATGCCGATGCTGGGCGTGCTGTACAGCACGGCGTCCTCCAGCGTGTATGGCCGGCTCAGCTCCTGCAGCACTTTTTGCGCGACCAGTTCGGCTTCTCCCGCCGCTTCGGTGGGCTCCGGCTGCAGCCCTTGCAGAACCAGCACAAATTCGTCGCCGCCCAGGCGGGCCACCGTGTCGCTGGCCCGCACACTGGCGGTGATGCGCTGGGCCACCAGGGTCAGCAGCCGGTCACCCCATTCGTGACCCAGGGTGTCGTTGATGCCCTTGAAGTTGTCCAGGTCCAGAAACAGCAAGGCCCCGTGAGTGCCTTCGCGGGCACTTTGGGTGACGGCGCGCTCCAGGCGGTCCATCAGCAGGCGCCGGTTGGGCAGGCCGGTGAGCTCGTCGTAGAACGCCAGGCGCTGGATCTCGGCTTCGGCCCGCTTGTGCGCCGTGATGTCGCGCCCGATGCCCCGGTAACCCGCAAACTGGCCTTGCTTGTCAAAGATGGGCTCTCCGCTGACGGACACCCACATCCACTCGCCCGAGGGCTTGCGGCGCTGGATCTCAAAGTTGTGGAACACCTCGTGGGCCTGCAGCTGGGCACGGTGTTCCCGCCATAGCTTGTCATCCACAAAGGTGTTGTCCAGCTCCCAGCGGGTACGGCCGTAGAAGGAGTCGTCTTGTATGCCCACCTGGTTGCTGGAGCGCCCGTCCAGCCGCACGAAGCGCAGTTGCTCGTCCTGCTCCCAATACCAATCGGAGGACAGGTGAGTCAGGCTGCGCCAGCGCGCTTCACTTTGGCGCAGGGCCTCCAGGGTGCCCACGTAATCGGTCACGTCGGTGAACGTGCGTACCAGGCCGCCATCGGGCATGGTGCGGGTACGCACTTCCAGGGACCGCCCCTTGCTCGTGCGGCGCACATAGGTGTCGGGCACCGTCTGGCCGCGCCCTTGCACCGCGTATTCGGCTTGCACATAGGCCCGCGCGTCGGCTTCTATCAGCTCAAAGCCCTGGCCAAAGTCGCCACGCTCGGTTTGAAAGCGCACGATGTCTTCGTGCGTGGGCTCGGTGGCCATGAACTCGCGGGGCAGCTCCAGCAGTTCCAGGTAGCGCTGGTTGAACACGCGGATCTTGCCGTCGGCGTCCACCTTCACGATGCCCTGCGAGACGCTGGCCAGGGTGGCTTCCAGGGCGTTGGTTTTTTCACCCAGCAGCGCGCTGGTGCGCACCAGCTGGGCGTCCACCTGGCGCCGGTCTTCTTCAGCCCGGCGCGCCATTTCCAGCTGGCCCACGGTGCTGAGCAGCGGCTGCAGGAACTGGATGTCCGCACTGGCGTAGCCGCTGTGGCTGTTGGCCAGCACGACCACCGCCACCAGCTCCTGCGCGGCATGGATGGGCAGCGCCATGCAAGCCCCCAGCGGCGGCAGTCCGGCGGGCAGCGGCTGGCAACTGGCGTCGGCGCTGGCGTCTTCCAGGATCAGTGGTTCTTCGTGGGCCAGCACCTGTCCGACCAGTGGGGTGGTGCTGTCAAAAACCCGTGCCTCCTGAAGGCGGCGCACGGTCTGCATGCGCGTGGCCTCATCCCGGCGGATGTCCGTCATGGCATGCAAGTGCAGCGTGGGCGAGCCACCGGGTGTGTGCTGTACATGGCCCACCATGCCAAAGCTGCTGCGTGTCAGCTCCATCAGCTCGTCGAGCAGGGCGTCAAAAGCGGCTTCGGGCTTGGCACTGGCAATGAACACCGCCTGCGCCCGCGAAATGGCCTGCAGCAAACGGTGCTGGCGGGTGAGCATGGCCTCGGCGGACCGCCGCGCGCGGGCGCTGGTGCTGCGTTCCAGCACGGCCTCAATCTGCGCAGGCAGCGCCAGCAGGTAGTTGGAGTCGGGGTCTTGCACCGCAAAGTCGGCAAACCCATGGCGCATGGCGTGCGCCGCATGGCCTTCCAGCCCCGGCTGTACCAGCACCAGGGCGGGAATGCCCTGCAGCACCTCCAGCACATCAAAGGCGGTGCCGTCTTGAAGCTGGTGGCGGCAGATCACGATGTCCACGCCGCCCTGGCGCACACGCTGCAGCCCCGCCTGCACGCTGGTGGCCACATCCACCTGCCAGCCCAGCCAGGGATCGGCCAAGGCCGACACCACCACCTGCGCGTGGCAGGCGTTGTTGTCAATGAGAAGGACGCAGATAGGCATGGCGATGCAAGGTTACTGGCCCGATTGCAAGAGCCGTACCCGGCCGCATGCCGCAGCCGTTACCGAAGGGGGCCAGGGACAGGGCCCGGGGTACAAGTACGTTGGCTTCATTGCAGTTCTGTGCGTGCGGGGGCGAACCAGAGTGGCCCGCTTGCCATTGTGCAGAGAAGTCGCCCACGGCGCACACAATTTGGAACAATATCGGGCTTGGCGTTGTTCTACTGTGCAGTGTGCGCGGGTCAGCGCCGCCTGGGAACCCGTGTTTTCGCGCCCCCAGGGCTTTTTCCCCTGCGGGGGCTTCGCCCCTTTGGGGTGCTTTTTTTGCCGCAATGCGCTTGCTTCAGGCGCGCGGCCTCATGCCATGCAGTCGTTCAGCGTCAACCAATACCTTCGTCAACACATCCGCACCGTGCCCGACTGGCCCGCGCCCGGTGTGCAGTTCCGAGACATCACGCCCCTGCTGCAGGACCCCAAGGTGTTCCGCGTGCTGATCGACGCCTTTGTGCACCGCTACATGGACAAGGCGCTGCGCCCCGACGTGGTGGCCGGGCTGGACGCGCGCGGCTTCATCCTGGGCTCGGTGGTGGCCTATGAGCTGAACGTGGGCTTTGTGCCCATTCGCAAAAAGGGCAAGCTGCCCTTCACCACCGTGGAAGAAACCTACGAGCTGGAATACGGCAGCGCCACCGTGGAGCTGCACACCGATGCCGTGAAACCCGGCGACCGCGTGCTGCTGATTGACGACCTGATCGCCACCGGCGGCACCATGATGGCTGGGCGCCGCCTGCTGGAGAAGCTGGGCGCCACCGTCACCGAGGGCGCGGCGATTGTCGATTTGCCCGAACTGGGTGGCTCGGCCCGGCTGAAAGAATCTGGCTTGCCGCTGTTCACGCTGGTGGACTTTGCCGGTCATTGATGCTTGCTACCGCCTGCATCTAGCCGCCTTCGGGCGGCTTTTTCGTTTTATTGCGCGCGAATACCATTTTTGCAAAACCCTGTGTTTTGACTTTGATGGTAAGAATTCGTAGACTTTCCCCGTGTTTCACTACCTGCCCCGCAGGTGTTCAACCCTTGAGTGAAGTGCCGCCGGGAGTCGTGCATGCGACTCTGTATTGCCAACGCATTGGCAATGGCAGCACCCGGAGCGGCCATGCGTCCGCTCCACCCATGTCGAGCGAGCTGGTCTCGCGCAGCGGCCCGTCCGCTACTCGACCCTTGCGCACGTCTGCCGCGTGCCATCCGGGTCGGTCTCTGTAAATCCCACGTTTTTCGTGCCGTTCGGCGCGCCGCATGGCGCCGCCAGGCTGCTGCATCGCCAAAGCGTGGGCTTGTCGCCCCTCTCGGACCCTGCGCTCGTGCGGGGCGGCTTGTGTCGTTCAACCGGGAGGAGGAAGTCCATGGCAAAACAAATCGTTATTGATCACGTGTTCAAGGTCTTTGGAGACGATCCACAAGAGGCCCTGGCGCTGGTTCGCCAAGGCCTGAGCAAGCAGGAAGTCCTGGCCCGCACGGGGCAGTCCATCGGGGTGTTTGATGCCCACCTGTCGATCGAGGCGGGCGAGATTTTTGTGGTCATGGGTCTGTCGGGCTCTGGCAAATCCACCCTGGTGCGGCTGCTGAATTTGCTGATTGAGCCCAGCGCCGGTCGCATCCTGGTGGACGGAGTGGACATCGCGCAGCTGCCTGACGCGCAACTGCGAGCGCTGCGCCGCAAAGACATCAGCATGGTGTTCCAGTCGTTTGCCCTGATGCCCCACATGACGGTGCTGGACAACACGGCACTGGGCCTGGAGCTGGCGGGCGTGGATCGCGCCCAGCGCCAGGCGCAGGCAGCCCAGGCGCTGGAACAGGTGGGTCTGGCCGGGTGGGGCGACAGCTACCCGGACGAACTCTCCGGCGGGATGCAACAGCGCGTGGGGCTGGCCAGGGCGCTGGCGTCGGACCCTTCCATCCTGCTGATGGACGAAGCGTTTTCGGCGCTGGACCCCATCATCCGCACCGAAATGCAGTCGGAGCTGCTGCGCCTGCAAAAGGTGCGCCGGCGCACCATCGTCTTCATCTCGCACGATCTGGACGAGGCCATGCGCATTGGCGACCGGATTGCCATCATGAAAGACGGGCAGGTGGTGCAAGTGGGTACGCCCGACGACATCCTGCGCAACCCCGCCAACGACTATGTGCGCAGTTTCATCCGCGGTGTGGACGCGGCTGCCGTGTTCAAGGCTTCCGACATCGCCCGAAAGCCCCTCACCGTGGTGGCCGAGCATGCCGACCGGGGCTCGCGCGCGGCGTTGAAGATGCTGCAGGACCAAGACCGCGAATACGCGTATGTGGTCTGCCCTGCGCAGCAGTTCCTGGGGGTGGTATCGGCAGAGTCCTTGCGCTCGGCATTGGCGGGGCACCAGGGGCCTTTGGGCCTGGCACATGCCTACCTGCCAGCGGTGCAGCTCATCGTGGCCGACGAGCCCGTCAGCGAGCTGTTTGGCCGCGTCGCCAGTGCGCCCTTCGCCATGCCCGTGGTGCAGCCGGACGGCCGCTTTGGTGGCGCCATCAGCAAGACCACCTTGCTCAAGTTTCTGGACCGGGACACCCCGCCGGTGCCGCCTTCGCAGCCCGCATTGGCATCAGCGCAGATGCACTGATCTGCCCCAAGCCGCCCTGCCATTCCAGAATTTGAAAGACCCTGAACCATGTCCGATCTGACAGTCGAAAAGAATCCTTACGAAGCGCCACCCTCTCAAGCACCCATGACCGCAGACGCCGCGCCGCCGCAACCCGACCAGGCGGCCCAGGCGGCCCAGGCGGCAGACAACCCGTGGGCCACCCCCGATGCCGCCAGCACGGCTGCGCCTGACAACCCTTGGGGCGACACCGTCGCCACCCCGGATGCCGGGGACGACTGGATGGGGACCGCCCCCACCGCACCCCTGGACGCGACCACGGGCGTAGACGGCACCGACCCTGGCTTTGCGCTGCACCAGCTGTGGGACGGCAGCTTGCCGGTGGAGTCCTGGATCAACCAGGGGCTGGACTGGGTGGTGACGAATTTCCGTCCTTTCTTCCAAGCGGTGCGAGGGCCCATCGATGGCGTGCTCACCCAGATGGAGGGCTTGCTGCAAAGCGTGCCGCCGCTGTGGATGGTGGCCATTTTGAGTTTGCTGGCCTGGCAATGCGCGGGCCGTGGTGTGGCCATCGGTGCCGCAGTGTCCTTGCTGCTGGTGGCCATGCTGGGCATCTGGCCCGAGGCCATGGTCACGCTCTCGCTGGTGCTGACCTCGCTGGCGTTTTGTCTGGCCATCGGTTTGCCGCTGGGCATCCTGCTGGCGCGCAGCGACCGGGCCCAACGCTGGATGCGCCCGTTCCTGGACGCCATGCAAACCACGCCCGCCTTTGTCTACCTAGTGCCTGTCGTCATGCTGTTTGGCATCGGCAATGTGCCGGGTGTGGTGGTCACCATCGTGTTCGCGTTACCTCCGCTGGTGCGGCTGACCAACCTGGGCATTCGCCAGGTGCGCCCGGACCTGATTGAAGCGGCCCGCGCCTATGGCGCTTCGCCCTGGCAAATGCTGGTCAAGGTGCAACTGCCGCTGGCCATGCCTTCCATCATGGCGGGCATCAACCAGTCGCTGATGCTGTCGTTGTCCATGGTGGTCATCGCTTCCATGATCGCGGTGGGTGGCTTGGGTCAGATGGTGCTGCGTGGCATCGGGCGCCTGGACATGGGGCTGGCCACGGTGGGCGGCCTGGGAATTGTGTTGCTGGCCATCACGCTGGACCGCGTCACCCAGGCCATGGGCCAGACACGCCGTGGCGCGCGCCACTGGTGGCAAGCCGGCCCGGTGGGGCTGGTGGTTGGGCTGCTGGCGCGCTTTCGCGCAGCGCCTGCCCAGCGTGTGCCCCACGCGCCGGCAGACATGGTCGACGGCGCCCCGCTGCCCGCGGCCCACGCCACCGCCTGACGCGAGCGCATTCGCCTGCGCGCCCACCACCTGCGCGTTCCCCGCGCTCATCTCATCTTTGGATCGTTGCGAACCCGCTGTGGTGGCGGGCGCGCAGGTCTATTGCATTCAAACCACTGTGAAGGAGCACATTCATGCACAACCCAAATTTGATTTCAGGCGTTTCTCTGCGGGCGCGCCAGCACATCGCCAAGGCGCTGGCGGTCGGCGCGTTGTCGTTGGTGGCTGCAGGCGCCGTACAGGCCGATGCGACCTTGCCCGGCAAGGGCACCACCGTTCAGCCCATTCAAAGCTCGATTGCGGAAGAAGCGTTTCAGACCATACTGGTCTCCAAGGCGCTGGAGAAGCTGGGTTACACCGTCAAAGCGCCCCAGGAAACCGAGTACGCCACCGGGCACCTGGCTCTGGCCAATGGTGATGCCACCTTCATGGCCACCCATTGGGACCCGCTGCATGCCGACTTCTATCGCAATGCGGGCGGCGACGACAAGCTGTGGCGGCAGGGCACTTATGTGCGCAATTCCTTGCAGGGCTACCTGATCGACAAGAAGACAGCCGACCAATACAAGATCACCCACATCTCGCAACTGTCCGACCCGGCCCTGGCCAAGCTGTTTGACACCAATGGCGACGGCAAGGCCGACTTGACCGGTTGCAACCCCGGCTGGGGCTGCGAGCTGGTCATCGAGCACCAACTCACGGCATATAAGCTGAGTGGCACCGTCACACACAACCAGGGCAGCTACGCCGCGCTGATTGCCGACACGATCGCGCGCTACAAGCAAGGCAAGCCCATCCTGTACTACACGTGGACGCCTTACTGGGTCAGCGGTGTGCTGCAGCCTGGCAAGGATGTGGTCTGGCTGCAGGTGCCGCATTCATCGCTGCCCGGCGAGCAGGCCAAGCTCAGCACCAAGCTGCCAGACGGGAAGGACTTTGGCTTCACGGTCAACACCCAGCGCATCGTGGCCAACAAGGCGTTTGCGCAGAAGAACCCTGCGGCCGCCAAGCTCTTTGAGGTCATGCAGCTGCCGGTGGCAGATGTCAACGCGCAGAACCTGCGCATGCGCGATGGCGAAAACAAGCCCCAAGACATCGAGCGCCATGTGAACGGCTGGATCAAAGCCCACCAAAAGACCTTTGATGGGTGGGTGGCGCAGGCGCTGGCGGCGGCGCGTTAACGCAGACGTATTCAGGCGCTGCAGTGCGCCTGCTCGGCCAGCCGCTGCGTGAGCCAGCCTGCAAAGTCATCCCAGTGGGTGCGTGTCACGGTGGTGCTCCGCTGGGGTCAGGCAACCGCTGGGGCGGCTTGCGCCACCGGCGCGTTCTGTTTGCGTGCCCAAGCCTTCTCATGGAAGAAGAAGGCCACCGCCTGCACCGTGGGCTCCAGCAAGCTCAGGGTGAGCGACGCGAGCAAATTGCCCGTGACGGCGTAAGCCACCATGGCAGCCACGCAGATGTGGATGACGTAGTAGCTGGCCGTCTTCAAGAGCATGGTTTTGTTCTGATGGGCGATGCGGCGGATGTGGGACATGGCGGGCTCCTCAATCGGTGGTGGTGCCGGGTGAGCGGCTTGGGTTCAAATGGTAGGCATTCTCAATAGCAATGGCCAATCAAAAAGTTCTAACCTGCAGATAGAAGCTATGCATGGGGCGTCTGGCCGCGTGGGCCTGCGCCTGCCATGTGCCCCTGTTCCCCCTTGGGAGGCAACACCCCTGTTGCTATGATGGTCGGCCTTACAACAGCGATCACGCAAGGGAGAAGACATGGCCCTGATGGACTTCATCAAGAAGCAGTTCATTGACGTCATCCAGTGGACGGAAGACAGCGACGGCACGCTTGCCTGGCGCTTCCCCATGGCGGGCATGGAAATCCAGAACGGCGGCACGTTGGTGGTGCGCGAGTCGCAAATGGCCGTGTTCGTGAACGAGGGCAAGGTGGCCGACGTGTTCGGCCCCGGCACTTACAAGCTCACCACCCAGACGCTGCCCGTCCTCACCTATCTGAAGAACTGGGACAAGCTCTTCGAGTCCCCCTTCAAGAGCGACGTGTACTTCTTCAGCACACGCCAGCAGATCGACCAGAAGTGGGGCACGCCCCAGCCCATCACGATCCGCGACAAGGACTTTGGTGCGGTGCGCCTGCGCGCCTTCGGCAACTACGCCTTCCGCATTGCCGACCCCAAGCTGTTCCACACCGAAATCTCCGGCACCCGCGAGTCCTATACCGTGGCCGAGGTGGATGGGCAGCTGCGTGGCCTGGTGCTGCAAAACATCAGCAACGCCATCGCCAGCAGCGGCCTGCCGTTCCTGGACCTGGCCGCCAACCAGATCGCCTTTGCCAACGCCCTGGCGCAAGAACTGCAACCGGCCTTTGCCAAGATCGGGCTGCTGCTCGAAGCCATGACGGTGCAGAACGTCTCGCTGCCCGAAGAGCTGCAAAAGATCCTCGACCAGAAGATCGGCATGGGCATGGTCGGCAACGACATGGGCAAATTCATGCAGTACCAGACGGCGCAGGCCATCCCCAAGTTTGCCGAAGGCGCTGGCAACGGCGGCGGTGTGGCGGGCGATGCCATGGGCCTGGGTGCCGGCGTGGCGCTGGGCCAGGTGCTGGCGCAAAACCTGCAGCAAGGCCTGCAGGGCGGCTCAGCCCAGGCAGCCCCTGCTGCTGCAGCCCCGGTGGGCGTGCGCCCCGACGAAGTCATGGCCACGCTGGAGAAGCTGGCCGACCTCAAGGCCAAGGGCATCCTCACCCAGGAAGAGTTCGACACCAAGAAGGCAGAGCTGCTGAAAAAGCTGGTCTGACCGGATCTTGATTGCTATTGAATCAATAGCTACTAGCGCTTGATGCATAAGCGCTGGAGGCATATTTTGCCTTCAGCCCTTGTTCGCAAGTGAAGCCTTCTTGCCCACTGCCTTCCCATGGCCACAGACCCCACCCAGCGCGCCTATCGCGCACCCTGCCCCGGCTGTGGCGCGCCGGTGGAATTCAAAAGTGCCCAGTCCACCCATGCCGTGTGCGGCTACTGCCAAAGCACGGTGGTGCGCAGCGGCGACGTGCTCACGCGCCTGGGCAAGATGGCCGAGCTGTTCGACGACCACAGCCCGCTGCAGCTTTTTGCCAGTGGGCGCATCACCCTCGATGGCAAGGAGCAGCCCTTCACCCTGATCGGCCGCCTGCAGTTCAAAAGCGATGCAGGTGTGTGGACGGAGTGGGTGGCCTTTCTGGAAGACGGCAGCACCGCCAGCCTGGGTGAGGACAACGGCGCCTACGTCTTCACCCGCAAGATCGACCCCGGCCGTGAGCTGCCCGAAGCCAGCCGTTTTCGCCTGGGGGCCACCACCGCCATCAACGGCAAGAGCTACAGCGTGGCCTACAGCGGCAGCGCGCAGCTGGTGTCTGCGCAGGGCGAACTGCCCCAACTGCCGCCACTGGGCCACCCGTTTGACATGGTGGAGCTGCGCAGCGCCGATGGCGAGGTGCTCAGCATTGACTACGGCCAAACCCCGCCCAGCGTGGAGCGGGGGCGCTCGGTGCTGCTGGAAGACCTCAAGCTGCAGGGCCTGAAAGACGAATCTGCCAAGGAAGAAAAAGGCCGGCAGTTCAACTGCCCCCATTGCGGCGCACCGGTGCAGGTGCAGCTGTCCACCACCAAGAGCCTGACCTGCGGCTCGTGCAACAGCCTGATTGATCTGAACAGCGGCGTGGGCGGCGAGCTGCGCGCCGCCGTGCAGGACGAGCCCGTGCAGCCCATCATCCCTCTGGGCACCAAAGGGCAACTGCAGGGCGTGCACTGGCAGGTGGTGGGCTTCCAGCACCGTATGGGCGTGGAGCCCGGCGATGACGAGCACTTTGGCTGGAGCGAATACCTGCTTTACAACCAAAAGCGCGGCTTTGCTTTCCTGGTCGATTCCGAAGAAGGCTGGAGCATGGTGCGCCCCACCACGGGCGCGCCGCAGCTTTCGTCCAACGGGCGCACCGCCACGTACATGGGCACCAAGTACGAGCTCAAATACAGCTACGAGGCCGAAACCACCTACGTGCTGGGCGAGTTCTACTGGCAGGTGAGCCGGGGGCAGAAGACCAGCAACCGCGACTTTGGCAGCAGCAAGGGCGTGCTCTCGCTGGAGCAAAGCCGCAATGAGGTCACCTGGTCCGCCGGCGACAAGATCGCCAGCGACACGGTGGCCAAGGCCTTCAAGCTCGATGACAAGAAAGACGTGCTGCAGCGCGACGACCCCGGCCCTTTCGTGGCCAAGTCGGGCATGGGCTGCGGCACCATCATCCTGATTGCGGTGGTCATCATCTTCCTGCTCATCATCCTCAGCCGCTGCTCCAGCTGCGACCCGCGGGTGGAGAACTGCTCGTCCAGTTCCAGCTACCGCAGCTCGGGTGGCTCGTACGGCGGCTACTCCTCGGGCGGCGGCCACAAATGACATCGCAATGACATCGAAACAACCCGAATTTCACCGGAGAACCGCATGACCAAATTCGAATGGCTTCATCCCCTGTCCATCGGCGGCACCTTGCTCTATGCCCTGATGGGCATCATCATCTTCTGGGTCGCCTTCATCATCATCGACAAGATCACGCCCTACGACCTGTGGCGCGAGATTGTGGAAAAGCAGAACAAGGCCCTGGGCATGGTGGTGGCTGCGATGTGCCTGGGCATCAGCATCATCGTGGCGGCGGCCATCCATTGAGCGTTGGGGCCTGTCGTGCCGCCCAGCCCGCTGCGGCGGGCTGCTTCTCATGTCTTCGTCTCGACCTTCGGTGCCTGTGCTGATGACGCCCGCACCCGCTAGCGCCGCACCCCTGCGCCTTCTCCATGCCTCTCGCTGAAAGCTCTCCACCTCCAGCCCTTGCGCCCCTTGCCTCGGGCGCTGGCCCGCGCCCCATCGACATCGCCCTGCTCATCAGCGTGTTCGTGGTGGCAGCCTGCGGGCTCCTGTACGAGCTGGCGGCGGGGGCGCTGGCGTCGTATGTGCTGGGCGATTCGGTGCTGCAGTTCTCCACCATCATCGGCACGTATCTGTTTGCCATGGGCGTGGGGTCGTGGCTGTCGCGGTACTTTGAGCGGCAGTTGCCCGCGCACTTTTTGCGCATTGAGCTGCTGGTGGCGCTGATCGGCGGTGCGCTGCCGGCCACATTGTTTCTGGCCAATGCCTATGTGCCGGGGGCGTTCCGGTTCTTGCTGTACGGCATGGTGCTGATGGTGGGCACGCTGGTGGGGCTGGAGATTCCGCTGGTCATGCGCATCTTGAAGCGCAACACCGTGCTCAAGGATCTGGTCTCGCAGGTGCTCACCTTCGACTACCTGGGCGCGTTGGCGGTGTCGCTGGCGTTTCCGCTGCTGCTGGTGCCGCAGCTGGGGCTGATTCGCACGGGGCTGCTGTTTGGCCTGATGAACGCAGCCGTGGCGCTGTGGGCGGTGTGGCTGTTTCGCGGTGAGCTGCGCCGCCTGCGTGCCCATGCCGTGGCCTGTGTGCTGGTGCTGGGCGCGCTGCTGGCGGGCTTCGTGGGGGCAGACCACATCACTACCCTGGCTGAAGACAAGTTCTACCAGGACCGCATCGTGTTCAGCACTGCATCGCCCTACCAGCGCATCGTGGTCACCCAGGGCAAGGCGGGGCACCGGCTGTTCCTCAACGGCAACCTGCAGTTTGCCGAGCGCGACGAGTACCGCTACCACGAAGCCCTGGTGCACCCTGCCATGGCGGCGCACGGTGCGCCCAAGCGCGTGGCCGTGCTGGGCGGCGGCGACGGCATGGCGGTGCGCGAGATTCTCAAGTACCCCTCGGTTGAATCGGTCACTCTGGTGGAGCTGGACCCGGCCATGACCCAGGCCTTCACGGCCAACCCCATGCTGGCGCGGCTGAACGGTGCTGCTCTGCAAAGCCCCAAGCTGCACATCGTCAACACCGATGCCTTCCAGTGGCTGCAGCAGGGGCAGGACACTTTCGATGTGATCGTGGTGGACTTCCCTGATCCCACCAATTTCTCCATCGGCAAGCTCTACACCAACAGTTTTTACGCGCTGCTGGACAAGCGCCTGGCCGCCAGCGGCTACGCGGTGGTGCAAACCACTTCGCCGCTGGTCGCGCGCCAGAGCTTCTGGACGGTGGTCACCACCATCGAATCGGTGGGCCTGACGGCGCGGCCCTACCACGCGCATGTGCCCAGCTTTGGCGAATGGGGCTTTGTGCTGGCCAGCCGCCGCCCCTGGCGCATGCCCGATGCGCTGCCCGAGGGGCTGCAGTTCCTGAGCCCGCAAACGCTGCCACTGCTGTTTGATTTCCCGCTGGACATGGCCCGTGTGCCCGCAGAGGTGCAGCGGTTGTCTAACCAGGTGCTGGTGCACACCTACGAGCGCGAGTGGGGCCGGGCAGCGGCGCACTGATTTCTTCCGCAACTGCGGTTGGGGCTTTCCCCTCAAGCCGCCTGGTGTGCCGTTACCATGCTCTGAAAAGCGGGCAGCGGCGGATGGCCAGCGGCACGGACCGATGACGAGGGGTGAACTTCCATGCTGAACCAGTTTTTTATCACCAACGCCCCGGCGTTCCCCTTGTTGTGGGAGCAACACCACCCGGGGCTGGTGGCGTTGTCGGTGGCCATGGCGGTGCTGGCTTCGGTGCTGGCGCTGCAGATGGCGGCCCTGGCACGGCGGGCCGATGCCGCGCTCACCCGGCAGCTGGCCCGGGGCTCGGGGGCGCTGGCGCTGGGCGGCGGCATCTGGTCCATGCACTTCATTGGCATGCTCGCCTTCACCGTCTGCGCGCGGGGGCAGTTTGATGCGATCACCACCGTGGTGTCGATGGTGCCCAGCGTGCTGGCGTCGTGGGTGGCGCTGGGGCTGTTGATGCGCCGTGAGATCACCCGCACGGCGCTGGTGGTGGGCGGCGTGTTTGTGGGGGCTGGCATTGGGGCCATGCACTACATCGGCATGGCCGCGTCGCACTGGGCGCCCGTCATGCGCTACGACCCCTGGATGTTTGCGGCGTCGGTGCTGGTGGCGGTGTTGCTGGCCATCGTGGCGCTGTGGGTGCGCTTCGGGCTGGAGCGCGTGGTGCGCTGGCGCAGGCTGCGCCTGAGCTGGGCCGCTGGCACGGTGATGGGGCTGGCGATTGCGGGCATGCACTACACCGGCATGGCGGCGCTGCGGTTTACCGATGCTGTCAGCCATGAGCAGTTGCTGCAGGGCTCGGACCAGAGCACGCCCATGGCGCTGGCGATTGCGGCGGTGATGGTCGGCATCGGGCTGCTGGTGGTGGCCATCAACGCAGGCCTGCGCTACCGGCAGATGTTCCTCAAGGTGCGCCAGAGCGAATCGCGCCTGCGGGCGATTGCCGACACAGCCGTGGATGGCATTGTGATGATTGACGCCCGTGGCCGGGTGCAGTCGTATAACCCGTCGGCCGAGCGCATTCTGGGCTGGCGAGCGAGTGAGGTGCTGGGGCAGAACGTGTCCATGCTCATGCCCGAGCCCGACCGGTCCCGCCACGATGGGTACCTGCAGCGTTATCTGGACGGCCAGGGGGTGGGTTTTGTGGGTGCCCGCAGCCGCGAGGTGCACGCCCTGCGGCGTGACGGCAGCACGGTGCCCATCCGCTTGTCGGTGGGCCGGGTGCAGGTGGATGGCGATCCCCTGTTCGTGGGCTTCATCAGTGACCTGAGCCAGCGCCGCGCGATGGAGCAGGAACTCAAGCGCAACGAAGAGCAGCTTCGCTCGCTCATGGCCAACACGCCGGGGGTCACGTTTCGCTGCCGCCATGAGGCGGACTGGCCCATGCTGTTCGTCAGCGATGCCGTGGTGGCACTCACCGGCTGGCAGCCCGAGGATTTTCTGGAGGGCCGTATCAACTTCAGCCAGCTGACGGTGCCTGAAGACGTGCCTCGCCTGTGGGACGAGGTATCGGTTGCCATTGATAAAAAGCGCCCCTACCACGTGAAGTTTCGCCTGGTGGACAAGCAGGGCAACACCCACTGGGTGTCGGAAAGCGGCCGCCCCGTGCTGGGAGACGACGGCCAGGTGCTGTGGATTGATGGCGTCATCATGGACATGACGTTCTTCGAGCAGCGCAATGCCGAGTTTGAAAGCACCGTGCGCGCGATTGACCGCGCCCTGGCGGTGATCGAGTTTGACCTGAATGGCCAGGTGCTGAACGCCAACACCAACTTCCTGGAACTGATGGGCTACGGGCTCGAGGAAATCGTGGGGCAGCACCACCGCATCTTCTGTGACCCCGCCTACACCCAGACCCAAGCCTATGACCAGTTCTGGAAGCAGCTGCAAAGCGGTGAGCTGGACGGGGGCGAGTACCTGCGCCTGAGCAAGACCGGGCGCGAGGTGTGGATCCAGGCCACCTACAGCCCCATTTTTGATGCGCAGGGCAAGCCTTTGAAGGTGGTCAAGTTCGCCACCGACATCACCCAGCGCCGGGCCATGGAACAGGAATTGCGCGCCGCCAAAGACCGGGCCGAGCAGGCCGCCACGGCGCGCAGCACCTTCCTGGCCAACATGAGCCATGAAATCCGCACGCCGATGAACGCCATCATCGGCTTCACCGAAGCGCTGCTCGACACCTCCCTGGAAGCCGGGCAGCGCCGCCACCTGGCGACCGTGCACCAGGCCGCGCGATCCATGCTGCGCCTGCTCAACGACATCCTGGACACCGCCAAGCTCGAAAAAGGGGCCGTGGAGCTGGAACTGGCCGACTTCTCGGTGCAGGAAGTCTGTGAGCAGATCCTGGCCTCGCTGCGCATCCAGGCGACCAAGAAGGGGCTGGATCTGCAACTGCAAGTCGCGCCCTCTGTGCCTGCGTATTTGCATGGCGATGCGCTGCGCCTGCAGCAGATCTTGCTGAACCTGCTGGGCAATGCGCTCAAGTTCACCGAGGCCGGGCGGGTGCAGCTGCGCATTGACTACGAACGCACGGGCACAGGATGGCTGTTGCTGGACGTGGAAGACACCGGCATCGGCATTGCCAGCCAGCACCTGGACCGCATTTTTGACCCCTTCGCGCAGGCCGATGCGTCCACCACGCGCCGCTTTGGCGGCACCGGCCTGGGCACCACCATCACCCGCCAGCTGGCCGAATTGATGGGCGGCACGATCAGCGTGCGCAGCACCGTGGGCGTGGGCACCACCTTCACCGTGCGCCTGCCGCTGCCCGAGGGGCAGCCCGCGCCCGCCCAGCCCGCGGCCCTGCCTGGGGTGGCCCTGCCCCCGCTGCGCATCCTGGCGGTGGACGATGTGCCCGCCAACATCGAGCTGCTGCAAATCCACCTCGACCGGGGGCGGCACCAGACCACCATTGCACGCGATGGGCAAGAGGCCGTCGAGGCGTTTTGCAATGGCCGGTTTGATGTGGTGCTGATGGATTTGCAGATGCCCGGCATGGACGGGCTGGAGGCCACGCGCCGCATCCGTGCCTTCGAGCAGGCCCAGCGCCGCAAGGCCGTGCCCATCATTGCCCTCTCGGCCAGCGTGCTGGAGCAAGACCGGCGCAACGCCCGCGCAGCCGGCATGGATGGCTTTGCCAGCAAGCCGCTGGAGCCCGCACGCCTGTTCCGCGAAATCGCCAGGGTGCTGAGCCTGCACACCACAGACGACGCCATGGACTGGGGCACGCTGGTCACCAACACCCGCCCCTCGGGCCTGGGGGCTCTGGCCGCAGGGGCAGGCCTGCCCCCGGCCATTGACTGGGAACGGGGCCTGCAACTGTGGGGGCAGATGCCACTGCTGCGCGATGCCCTGGCGCGCCTGCTGCAAGAACATGAAGGCACCCCTGCCGCCCTGCAGACCCTGGCCGCCCAGCGCGACTTGGCGGGCGTGCGCGCCCTGGCCCACCGCCTGCGCGGCGCAGCGGGCAACCTGGCCTTGAAGCCGCTGCAAACCCTGACCCAGCGCATTGAAGAAGCCGCTGCCTCGATGGACGCCACGGCGCTGCCGCTGTTGCTGAACCAGCTGCCCGCCTCGCTGGCAGCAGTGCACCATGCCTTGGCGCAAGACGCTCGCCAGCCCGCAGGGTCTGCAGCAGAAGGAAGCCTCCATGCGCCGCTGAGCGATGCCCAGCGCACCCTGGCCCGCAGCGCCGCGCAGGCGCTGCAACAGGCCCTGGAAAATGCCGAACTGGCCCAGCCACCGCTGGACCTGCTGGCCCAGCTGCTGCCTGCCGCGGCCATGGAGCCTTTGCAGGAAGCGATTGACACCTTTGACTTCGACCAGGCCCTGCAGCAGCTGCAGCAGCTGCGCACCCACTGGATCGACGAGCCCACGGAGAACCCCGCATGACCCAGGCCCCAGACCAGCGCCCCCGCCTGTTGCTGGTGGACGACGAGCCCACCAACCTGCAGGTGCTGCGCCATGTGCTGCAGGCAGACTACCGCCTGCTGTTTGCTACCGACGGTGCGCGTGCGCTGCAGGTGGCGCGTGAGCAGCAGCCCCAGCTGATCCTGCTGGACATCATGATGCCGGGCATGGACGGCTACGCCGTGTGCCGCGCCCTCAAGGCCGACCCGGCCACGGCGGCCGTTCCGGTCATCTTCGTCACCGCGCTGAACGACAGCCAGGACGAGACCGCCGGGTTTGATGCGGGCGCGGTGGACTACATCACCAAGCCCGTCAGCCCCCCGGTGGTGCGCGCCCGGGTGCGCAACCACCTGTCGCTGGTGCGGGTGGAAGAGCTGCGCGAAACCCGCCTGCAGATCGTGCAGCGCCTGGGCCGCGCGGCCGAGTACAAAGACAACGAAACCGGCCTGCATGTCATCCGCATGAGCCACTTTTCGCAGCTGCTGGCGCTGGCCGCAGGCTGCAGCCCCGCATGGGCCGAAGACCTGCTCAACGCCGCGCCCATGCACGACGTGGGCAAGATCGGCATCCCCGACGCGGTGCTGCGCAAGCCCGGCCCGCTCGATGCAGACGAATGGGACACCATGCGCCGCCACCCCGAAATCGGTGCCGAGATCATCGGCGAGCACCCCTCCGGCGTGCTTCAGCTGGCCCGCGAAATTGCCCTGGCCCACCACGAAAAGTGGGACGGTAGCGGCTACCCGCGCGGCCTGGCGGGCGAGGCGATTCCGCTGTCCGCGCGCATCGTGGCGATTGCCGATGTGTTTGATGCCCTCACCACGCGCCGCCCCTACAAGGAACCCTGGCCGGTGCAGGACGCGCTCGACCACATTGCTGCCCAGGCGGGCAAACACTTCGACCCCGCCCTGGTGGCGCTGTTCGCCCCGCTGCTGCCGCAGTTGCTGGAGATTCGCGCGCGGTGGGCCGAGTGACGATGCAGCGGCGCCACTTTCTGGGCAGCGCTGCCGCCGCATTGCTGGCTGGCTGCCAGCCACCACCACCGGCGCTGGAATTCGCCTTTGCGGGCATCGACCTGGAGCGCGGCCACGCGCTGCGCGACCTGCTGGCCCAGGGGCCGCTGCCCGCGCCCACCCTGGTGCGGCGCGCCCAGGTCATCATCGCGGGCGGCGGCGTGGCCGGGCTGGCGGCGGCGCGCAGCCTGCGCCTGGCCGGGGTGCACGACTTTGCCCTGCTGGAGCTGGAAGACACCCCCGGCGGCAACAGCCGGGCCGGTGCGGTCAATGGCGTGGCCTGCCCGCTGGGCGCGCACTACCTGCCCGTGCCGGGCGAGCACGCGCCCGAGGTGCAAGACCTGCTGGAAGAACTGGGCCTGCGCCAGCGCGTGGCCGGGCGCTGGCAGTACGACGAACGCCACCTGTGCCACAGCCCGCAAGAGCGCCTGTACTTTGAGCGCGAGTGGCAGGAAGGCCTGCTGCCCGTACAAGGCGTGGGCGAAGCCACGCTGGAGCAATACCGCCGCTTCTCACAGGCCGTGGCCGCAACCAGCCGCGCCGCCCGCTTCACCATGCCGCAGTTTGCGGCATTGGATGAAAAAACCGGCCTGGCGCCCGCCCATCAAGCGCTGGATGCTATGACTTTTGAAGCGTGGCTGCAGCAGCAGGGCCTGGACGACGCGCACCTGCGCTGGTACCTGGACTACTGCTGCCGCGACGACTACGGCGCCGGTATGGCCCGCGTGTCAGCCTGGGCCGGGCTGCATTACTTTGCCAGCCGCCACGGCTTTCATGCGCCGGGCGAAGCCGTGGCCGAAGACCGCGAAGGCGTGCTGACCTGGCCCGAGGGCAACGGCTGGCTGACCCAGCAACTGGCCGCCCCGCTCAAGGCGCAAGGCCAGTTGCAAACCGGCACCAGCGTGCTGCGCATTGCCGAAACCCGCCGGGGCGTGGAGGTGGATGCCTTCAACCACCACAGCGGCAATGTGGAGCGCTGGCAGGCACCGCGCTGCGTGGTGGCGCTGCCCGTTTTTGTGGCGGCGCGCGTGGTGCAAAACCCGCCAGCATTTTTGGCGCAAGCCGCCCAGCGCCTGCAATGGGCACCCTGGGCCGTGACCAACATCCACCTGAACGCGCCGCTGGCCGACCGCCCCGGCGCCGCCCCCGCGTGGGACAACGTCATCTACGGCGACAGCAACCCCGGCGGCTTGGGCTATGTGGATGCGTCGCACCAGAAGCTCGACCCGCGCCCCCGCCCCACCGTGCTTACTTACTACCAGGCCCTGGGCGATGTGGCCGACGCGCGCCAGCAACTGGCCACGCAGGGCACCGAGCATTGGGGCCGCGCCGCCCTGGCCGCGCTGGCTGGCCCGCACCCCGATGTGCTACAGCGCGCCACCCGCGTGCAGGTTACCCGCTACGGGCACGCCATGTCCATCCCCGTGCCGGGCGTTCAAGCATTTTTAAGCCAAATTGGCCTGCAGGCCCCGCCGGGTAAGCGCAAGCTGCTATTGAATGGAGAGCGCCAGCGCGCCCTTCCCACCCCTGCCACCGCGCGGCTGGCCTTTGCGCACAGCGACTGGTCGGGTTACTCGGTGTTTGAGGAAGCCTTCACCCGGGGGCATGCGGCAGGCCTTAGGGCGTAGGGGGCGTGCAAGGCGTGGTGGCCTGAAAACAAAAAGCCCCGGCGCTCACGCTCCGGGGCTTTTTTTGGGGGCAGCCCGCTGGGGCTGCGTTCAAGTGCGGTGCATCAAGGCAGGGCGATGCCAGCCTTGCTGATCACCTTCTGGTGCGAGTAGTCGGCCGCTGCGGGGCGGGCAATCGTGCCCTTGGCCTTCACGTAATCCACAAAGCTCTGGGTGTAGAGCAGGTAGGTGTTCACGTAGGCGCCGGTCTTGTACACGGTGCCCAGCGTGGTGTAGCCGTCCTGGCCTGCGGCGATGAAGTCGTTGGTGACCAGCACGTAGGTCTTGGCCAGATCGATCGGGGCCCAGGTGCCGGTCGTCTTGCTGCGCACCTGCACGTTGGTGAAGCGCTGGCCCTTGGCCTTGCTCATGTCCAGGTCCCAGCGCACGCCAGCGGCGTAGGGGTGCGAGCCGTTGGACTGGGCGTTGTCCAGGTGGTTGGCCGTGGCGTCCTCCAGGGCCGCCACCAGTTGCGCACCGGTCAGGTTCATCTCGACCAGCACATTGGTGAAGGGCAGGATGGTGTAGGCCGTGTTCATGCTCATCGGGCCTGCAGGCACGGCAATGCGCACGCCGCCTGCGTTTTGCAGGGCGAAGTCAGCGCGCTTGCTGGCGGCCAGGAAGGCTTCGGCCACCACCTGGGCGGCATCGCTGCCACGGGCCAGGGTGTTGGCGGTTTCGCAGCCAGCCACACCCGTGCTGCGGTTGGTGGTTTCGCCGGGCATGCGCACCAGGCACAGGGCGTCCGAGGTGGAGCCGATGGTGATGGCGCGCTGCGCTGCCACCTGGCCCGAGTAGCTGGCCAGCGTCTGCGCGGCCGTGGCGTCAGGGGTGGTCACGCGCACCTGGGCGCTGGTGGCCAGCTTGTTCACCAGGGCCTGGCGGTCGGCATCGGTCAGGGTTTGCCAGGCGCCTGCGCTGTCCTTGCGCTTGAAGTTGTCGCCAATCACCAGCTTGGCCGTGCCGCCGCACTGGCTCACGCTGCCGCGGTCGTCAAACTTCACGTTCATCAGGCCGTAGGCCTTGGCGTATTCCCACGCCTGGCCAATACAGACCGTGCCGCCGTCCTTGTTCTGCACCACGGTGGGGTAGGCCCCCGACGAGGTGGCCACGCCCACGGACTTGAAGTCGCCCAGCAGCGAGTGCGAGTCGCCGCCAATGATCACGTCCACATCGCTGAGTTTGGGGGCGATGACCTTGTCGGCGTCGTAGCCCAGGTGCGACAGCAGCACGATATGGCGAATGCCCTTGGCCTTGAGTTCGTCGATGGATTTTTGCGCGGCCGTGGTTTCGTCCAGGAACTGGGTGGTGGCCAGGGGGCGCGAAGAATTGGTGATCTTGGCCGCAGGCGACAGGCCCACGATGCCCACGTCCACACCATCCACCTTCTTGATCAGGTAGGGCTTCACGTACGCGGTGCCATTGGCGGGGGCCAGTGCGGTGCCAGCTTGCGCCACCACGTTGGAGGCCAGCGCGGTGGTTTGGCAGGCGCCGCCCAGGGCGGGGTCAGCCAGCGCATCCAGGAAGCCTTTGAGCGTGGCGTCGCCGTCGTCGAACTCGTGGTTGCCCAGCGTCATCGCATCAAAGCAGATGGTGTTCATCATCTGCGCGTCGGCCTTGCCCTTGAAGAAGGTGTAGTACTGCGTGCCGGTGATGGCATCGCCCGCGTGCAGCTTGATCAGGTTGGGGGTGTTGGCCAGGGCTTTGAAAACGGCCGTCTGGCGCGCAAAGCCGCCCAGTTCCACCTGCGTGGCCATGCCGTCCAGCGTCAGCTCCTGGGCCGCGATGGGTTCGAGTTGCGAGTGGTGGTCGTTGATGTGGGCGATGTTCAGCTCGATCGCCTTGAAGCTGGGCGCACCGTCGCCGTCGCTGCCGCCGCAGGCGGTGAGTACCAGGGCGGCTGCGCCCAGGGCGGACCATGCCGCCAGGCGGCGGGCCGAAGAGAGGGGGTGAGATGTGTTCATAAAGTCCAAAAGAGCCAAAGCCACGGAATCGGCGCGATTCTTCGGGGACGGTGTGACGGGTCGATGACAGGGCTGCACACCCGCAGGGGGTGTCACACCACCGTCATGCCACTGCGAGAAGCTCCGCCGCAGCTTGCGTTGCAGGCTCCTGCCCGGCACCCGGTCTGCGGCAGGCGCGCTTTGATTTCAAAGGTTGATCCAGCGCGTTGATTTGTCATCGGCTTCATCTGTTGTTGGTTTTCTCATGTCTTCCTCTGTGCTCTCTCCCCGCAGCCTGCCAGCCACCACGGCGGCCGTGCAATCCATCCTGGCCGTCACGGCCAGCGCCTGGGCGCTGCCCACCCTCGTTCGCGGCTGATGGCCGCGCGGCCGGAGCGTGCTGGGGGCCTGCCCGGCAGCCTGCGCGCCCGGCCTTGCCACACACCGTTCACCGGGGCGTCACGTCCGTGTCACTCCCGGTGGGCATCGTGGCCCTTTTCCTTCAGGTAACCCACCATGTTTTCTTTGAACCACCTTGCCGCTGGCGCCGCCCTGGTCTGCGCCGCATTGGCCCCTGCCCACGCGCAGCAGGCCTTTCCTGCCACGCTCACCGGCCACGCCGTGATGCCTGCACTCAGCGTGATTCCTGCGCCCGCAGACGCCCCGGCCGGCCTGCGCCACGCTGGCAAGTTCACCACCGCCCAGCGCGTGGAAAAGCTGGGCTCGGTGATGGGTTTGTCTGCCGGCCGCCCCACCGGCATCAGCCTGCCCTTTGATGGCCAGCCTGTGCAGGGCCATTCCGGCATCAAGCGCATGGCCGACGGCAGCTTCTGGCTGCTGACGGACAACGGCGCTGGCTCCAAGGCCAACTCGCCCGACTTCATGCTGCACCTGAGCCACTACACCGTGGACTTCCAAAGCGGCCAGTTCAACCGCCAAAAGACCGTCTTCCTGCACGACCCCGACAAGAAAGTGCCCTTCCGCATCACGCAAGAAGGCACCGATAAGCGCTACCTGACGGGCGCGGACTTCGACCCCGAGAGCTTCCAGTTCGCCGGTGGCGCGCTGTGGGTTGCGGAAGAATTTGGCCCCTACCTCATCAAGGCGGACCTGAACGGCAAGGTGCTGGCCGTGTTCGACACCAAGGTGGACGGCAAGGTCGTGCGCTCGCCCGACGCGCCCGGCGTGCTCATGCCCGGTGCCCCCGATGCCAAGCCCACGGCGTTTGACGTGAAGCGCTCCAAGGGTTTTGAAGGCATGGCCTCCAGCAAGGACGGCAGCAAGCTCTACGCCCTGCTCGAAGGCGCGCTGTGGAACGAGGCGGCCAAGGCCTACGAAAACGTGGGTGGCAAGCAGTACCTGCGCGTGCTCGAATTCGACGTGAAGAGCGAGCAGTGGACGGGCCGCCACTGGAAGTACGTGATGGAAGCCAACCACCACGCGATTGGCGACTTCAACATGATCGACAACACGACCGGTTTGATCATCGAGCGCGACAACGGCGAAGGCACGGCCGACAAGGCCTGCCCCGCCGACCAAAAGCGCACCGACTGCTTCCACGACCTGGCCAAGTTCAAGCGCGTGTACAAGATCGAGATGAGCGATGCCAATGTGGGCGGCGAGATCCGCAAGATCGGCTACATCGACCTCATGAACATCCAGGATCCCCAGCGCCTGGCCAAGAAGCCTTTGACGAACGGCGTGCTCACCTTCCCGTTCTTCACCATTGAAAACGTGGACGTGGTGGACGACAAGCACATCGTGGTCGGCAACGACAACAACCTGCCCTTCAGCTCCAGCCGCGACCCGAACAAGGCCGACGACAACGAGCTGGTGCTGCTGCAGGTCGAGGCGCTGCTCAAGGCGCGTTGACCGCCTGCCGGTGCAGCGCTGAGGGTGCCGCAAGGCACCTTGTTCAAAGAAAAACACCCAGGGTTGCAATGCAGGCCCTGGGTGTTTTTTTGCGTGCGGGTGGGGCGTTGAAAGTCCTTTGAACAGGTTCTCAGCCCAGCCAGTCCTTCTTGGGCACCTTGTCGGCCTTGTTCTCGACCGGGTTGGCCGTGAGGTACTGGGGCGCGTACTGGCGCAAAAACTCTTTGGCCTTTTCCTGGCGGGCCGTCAGCCAGGCGTCGTAGGCACCTTCGTTCAGGATGGCGGGCATGCTTTTTTCGCTGCCCGGCTGCTGGTAGCGGTTGAGCAGCGCGTGGTTGTTGGCGTTCACCGTCAGCAGGGCGTAGCTGATGATGACTTCGCCATCCGCACCCCGCCAACGCGCCCACAGGCCCGCCACGCCCATGGGCTTGCCGTCCACCCGGGCAATGCGCGTGGGCACGGCTTTGCCGCTGCGGTAGTCGTCGGCGTAAAACGACTGCATGGGCACGATGCAGCGCTGGCCCTGCAGCCACGCTTCACGAAATGCCGTGCCGGTGGACGCCAAGTCAGACTTGGCCGTGACCAGCTTGGGTGCGCGCAGCTTGGCGTCAGATGCTGACTTGACCCAGTGCGGCACCAGCCCCCATTGCGCAGGCACCAGCACGCGGGTGCGGTCGGCTGGCTGCGTGGCGGATGTGTCATCCGCCGCGTTGCCTTCAGCGGACTCTGCCGCCAGCGGTGCGGCTGGTGCCGGTGCAGACGATGCAGGTGCAGAGGGCTCGGGCGACAGCCGCGCCGTGGCCACCGCCTGGTGCACGATGAAGCAGCCTGGCTTGCGCGGCCACAGCAGCCGCTCGCCCAGCGCTGCGGGGGGCTCCACGCCAAAAGCCTCGCGGTAGGTGTCTTCGTGGCGCAGGGTTTCGTACTGGGTGGTCATGGGTGGATCGTACCTTGTTCGACAAAGGCTATGCATAAAAATGCCATCCAGCGCTTGTGCAATAAGCGCTGCAAGCTATAAAAAAGCTAGCAATTTCGGTGCTGGCAATGCACGGCGGTGCGCCGTGGTGACTTGCGTCAAGCCGGGTGTCGCCTGCGTTCTGACACGGGCGGGCGCGGTTTTCACAATGGCCGCATGGACTTCAACCCCTCTCCCCTGGCGCAGCAGATGTGCGACCGGCTCAACGCCTTCATCGACCGCTACGTGCTGCCCTACAACGCCGCCTGGTATGCCGCCGTGCAGGCGGGCGACTACCCGCCGCCGTTCCTCGAAGACCTCAAGGCCCTGGCGCGCGAAGAAGGGCTGTGGAACCTGTTCCTGCCCACGCTGCGCGATGACGAACCCGGCACGCGCCTGTCGAATCTGGACTATGCGCCGCTGGCTGAAGCCATGGGCCGCTTGCCCTGGGCGGCCGAGGTGTTCAACTGCAGCGCCCCTGACACCGGCAACATCGAGCTGCTGCACCGCTTTGCCAGCCCCGCCCAGCGCACGCAGTGGCTGCAGCCGCTGCTGCACGGCCAGTGCCGTTCGGCCTTCGCGATGAGTGAGCCGGACGTGGCCTCGTCCGACCCCACCAACCTGCAGACCACCGTGCGGCGGGAGGGCGCAGAGCGCAGCGGCGCTGCGGGCGACACCCTGGTGCTCAACGGCCGCAAGTGGTTCATCACCGGCGCGGCGCACCCGCAGTGCCAGTTGCTCATCGTGCTGTGTCGCAATGCCGACGCCGATGAGGCTGCCGATCCCGATAGCCACCACCGCCACAGCATGGTGCTGGTGCCCGTGGGCACGCCGGGGGTGGAGGTGGTGCGCAACATCCATGTGCTGCACCACCATGCGCCCGAAGGGCATTGCGAAATTCGCCTGCACAACGTGCGCGTGCCCGCCACTGCCTTGCTGGGCGCATGGGGGCAGGGTTTTGCCATGGCGCAGGCGCGCCTGGGGCCGGGGCGGGTGCACCACTGCATGCGCACCATTGGCCAGTGTGAGCTGGCCCTGCAACTGGCGGCAGAACGCGCGCTGGAGCGCCACGCCTTTGGCAAGCCGCTGTCTGAACAGGCCAATGTGCAGGAGTGGCTGGCCGACTCGCGCATCGAGATCGACCAGGCGCGCTGGCTGGTGCTGCACGCCGCCTGGCTGCTGGACCAGGGGGACGCGGCCGAGCCACGGCAGGTGCGCGCGCAAGTGGCTGCCATCAAAGTGGTGGCTGCGCGGCTGCAGCAGCGCGTGGTGGACCGGGCCATGCAGATTTTTGGCGCCATGGGCCTCTCGCCCGACACGCCCCTGGCCGCCTTCTGGACCTGGGGCCGCGCCCTGCGCCTGATGGATGGGCCGGATGAGGTGCACTTGCGCACCGTGGCCCGGCAGGTGCTGGCCCAGGCGCGCGCGGGCCTGGGCAGCCACACGGCTTACTTCACCACCCCCGAGCAGCTGGCGGCCCCGCCGCATCTGCAGGCCTGAGCTGGGCTGGGCCAGCCCGGGGGTGCACGCTTCAAGCGCGCAAAAACTGTCCCAGCATGCCCATCAGGTCACTGCTGTTGCCCAGGCCGCCCTGGGGCATCTGGCCTTGGGGCGTGAGGCGGTCCACCAGGCCGGGCAGCAGTTGGCTGAGCTGCTGGGCCACGTCGGCCGGGGCGGCGCCCACCTGGCTGCCCAATTGCGACAGCGTGCCCTGGCCCAGCACGCTCGCCAGTTGCTCGCCCGAGATCGGCAGGTTGGCACCCGTGCCAATCCACGACTGCAGCACGTTGCCCAGCCCCGCTTGCTGAAAGCGCTCTACCAGCCCCGCCAGCCCACCGTGCGCGCCATCGTTGCTCAACAGGGACAGCACGGCTTGCACTAGTTGCGGGTTTTGGGCGGCCATGCCCAGCAGCCCGCCCAGGCCACCGCCTGCGGCGTTGCCCCCTGCTTGGCCAGCGTTGTTCAAGACTGCGCCGACGACTGAATCGAATAAACCCATGGTGCTGCTCCCTGTGAAACCGTTGAAAAGGCGGGCGGGTTGGCCCACCGCTGCGCGGCACGGGCTGAGGGCCGGTTCAGGCCGTGGCACCGTGTGCGTGGGGGAAGTGTGCCGCAAGCGGCCATGGGCCTGCGGAGCCAATGGTCAACTTGTGCAAACCGGAGGCCGGGTCTCAGCTGCAGCTGCCCAGCGTCTTGCCTGCCATGGCAGGGCGCAGGGTGGCCAGCCACTGCTGGCGCTGGGCGTCGGTCACGGCGGGTAGCTTGAGGATGAAACCGGTGGCGGCCTGGCGCTCCTGAATCACGCGCGCCGTGCGCACGCCCTGTGCGTTCAGGGCCGTGAGGCCGCGCTGCGCGGCTTCTTCGGTCGAGAAGCGGCCCAGCGACAGGCCCAGCTCCAGCGTGCCGCCTGCGCGGTCAAAGTCCACCTTGCGGGCGCGCAATTCGGCGCGTTTCTTGTCCAGCGTGTCCTGGTCGTCAAAGCGGCCCATGTAGATCATCCAGCGCCCGGTGATGGGCGTGGGCTCCAGGCTCCAGCTGCCGGGGGGCAGGGCGGCAGCAGCGGTGCGCAGGGCCGCGGCCTGCTTGTCGTCAAAAACGCCCGCTTGCAGGCATTCGCCCGCATCGGCCGGGGCGGTTGCCGTGGGGGTAAGGGTCGATGCGGCGGTGTCGGCCGCCGGAGCCGCAGCTGGTGTGGGTGGCGGCGTGGGGTTGTTGGTGGCACCCTGCGCGCGCAGCACTTTCAGCGTTTCGGGGCGAATTTGCTGCTGCAGGCGCTGCGGCTCGGCCTGCTCGGGGGTGACCAGGCCTGCGCTGCGCAGCCAGCCCTGGGTGTAGGCGTAGTAACCGGCATTGGCCAGCAGCAGGGCGATGACGGCAAGGCGCAGCATGGGCAGGGCTTTTTCAGAAGGGGGGTCAGAGGGTAGAGAGCACGGCGGGACGCACGCTGATCTCAGCGCTGGTCACGGCCTGCATGCCCTGGGCGGTGTGCACCAGCAGTGCGCCGTCTTCGCCCACGCCGTGGGCGGTGCCGGTCTGGCCGTCGCTCAGCGTCACGGGGCGGCCCTGCAGCACATCGCGTGCGGCAAAGCGGGGCTGCACGGGCGCAAAGCCGCAGGCTTCAAAGCCCTGCAGCATGGCCACCAGCGGCGGCACGATGCGCAGCAGGGCGGCGGGGGCGTCCAGGCCCGGCTCCACGTCCTGTAGGCTGCCGGGGGGCATGCTCATGCCTTCGCCGCTGCGGGGCAGCACATTGATGCCAATGCCCACCACCACGTAGCGGGCGGCGGTGCCATGGGCGGGGGCAGGGTGCGCGGCCTGGGGCGCCACAAAGCTGGCGGTCTCCACCAGAATGCCGCCCAGCTTGCGGTCGCCGCTCAGCCACAGGTCGTTGGGCCATTTCAGGCCAATGCGCGGGGGCTGACCTGGCTCCAGCGGGGGCAGGGTGGGCTGCAGGCTCTCGGCCACGCTCACCCCCACGGCCAGCGACAGGCCCGACCAGTCCCTGGGTGCCATGGGCAGGCCCAGCGACAGCATTAAAGAAGCGCCCACATCGCTTTGCCACACCCGCCCCAGGCGGCCCCGCCCGGCGGTTTGCTGCTCTGCCACCAGCAGGGTGGGCTCGGTCTGGCCGGCGCGGGCGCGGCGCATCAGCTCGGTGTTGGTCGAATCGATGCTGGGCAGCACCTCCACCGTGAAGCCCGGCAGCAGCGGGGCCACGGCCTCCCAGACGGCCTCGGCAGGCCAGCGGATGGGGGCGGTCATGCCTTCCTGCCCTTGGTGGCTTCAGTGGCCTTGCCGGTCTTTGATGCCTTGGTTTTGGCCGCGTGGGGCTCTGGCGCAGGCAGGTCGGGCATGGGCGGGCGCCAGCCGCGCTTGGGGGCCAGCAGCGTGCCCCGGCAGGTGGCGGCGCCGCACCAGCAGGGGTACTCGGCCTTGAGCTTGGGCGTGTAGCGCTCTTCAATGATCAGGCCGTAGTCGTAGTTCAGCTCTTCGCCCGCCTTGATATTGCGCAGCGCGGTGATGAAAATGCGGCCGTCCCGCTCGTCGGCAAAGCAGTTGGGGTCGCAGCTGTGGTTGATCCAGCGGGCCGAGTTGCCGCCGTAGTTGGCGTCGATCACCCGGTCTTCGTCCACATGGAAGTAGAACGTGTGGTTGGGCTGGCTGGGGTCGTGGGGGTGGCGGTCTTGCGCCTCCTGCCAGCTGATGATCTCGCCGGTGTATTCCACCAGCACTTCGCCGGCGGCGATGTCCTGCAGGGCAAAAACTCCCCTGCCGTGCACGCCCGAGCGCCGTGTCTGGATGCGGCGGCCGGTGTGGGCGTTGGGGTCGGCAGGCGTTGCATTGCGGGCCATGGCTAAAACTCTGTTAACTTGATGGTGCACACATGTGTGTGCGTGCGCGTGTGTGCGTGTGCATGCGCGCGAGAACCGAATTGTAGAAGCGCCCGCAGTGCGGGCAACCAGAACGACTGGCGAGAAACCGAAAATGACCAAGACCCTGGTAATTGCAGAAAAACCCTCAGTGGCGCAGGACATCGTGCGCGCGCTGACGCCCGTGGCGGGCAAGTTTGAAAAGCACGAAGACCACTTCGAGAACGACCGCTATGTGGTCACCAGCGCCGTGGGCCACCTGGTGGAGATCCAGGCCCCCGAGCAGTTCGACGTGAAGCGCGGCAAGTGGAGCTTTGCGCACCTGCCCGTGATTCCGCCGTACTTTGACTTGAAGCCCGTGGACAAGACCAAGAGCCGCCTGAACGCGGTGGTCAAGCAGGCCAAGCGCAAGGACGTGACCGAACTCATCAACGCCTGTGACGCGGGCCGCGAGGGGGAGCTGATCTTTCGCCTGATCGAGCAGTACGCCGGTGGCAGCAAACCGCTGGGCAAGCCCGTCAAGCGCCTGTGGCTGCAGTCCATGACGCCCCAGGCCATCCGCGATGGTTTCGAGAGCCTGCGCAGCGAGCAGCAGATGGAGGGCCTGGCCAGCGCGGCGCGCAGCCGGTCTGAGGCCGACTGGCTGGTGGGTATCAACGGCACCCGCGCCATGACCGCGTTCAACTCGCGCGACGGTGGTTTCTTCCTGACCACCGTGGGCCGGGTGCAGACGCCCACGCTGTCGCTGGTGGTGGAGCGCGAAGAAAAAATCCGCAAGTTTGTGAGCCGCGACTACTGGGAAATCCACGCCACCTTTGGCGCCGAAGCGGGCGAGTACCCCGCCAAGTGGTTCGACCCTAAGTGGAAGAAGGGCGAGGACGCGGAGGCCAAGGCCGACCGCGTATGGTCCGCCGCCGAGGCACAAGCGATTGCCAACGCCGTGCGCGGCAAGCAGGCCATCGTCACCGAAGAGAGCAAGCCCACCACCCAGGCGTCGCCCCTGCTGTTCGACCTGACCAGCCTGCAGCGCGAGGCCAACGGCAAGTTCGGCTTCAGTGCCAAGACCACGCTGGCCCTGGCGCAAAGCCTGTACGAACGCCACAAGGCGCTGACCTACCCGCGTACCGACTCGCGCGCGCTGCCCGAAGACTATTTGCCCGTGGCTAAGCAAACTTTTGAAATGCTGGCCGACAGCGGCATGCGCCACCTGGCGCCGCACGCCCTCACGGCGCTGAACAACAACTACATCCGCCCCACCAAGCGCATTTTTGACAACAGCAAGGTGAGTGACCACTTTGCGATCATCCCCACCACGCAAGCGCCCTCGGGCCTGAGCGAGGCCGAACAAAAGCTGTACGACCTGGTGGTGCGCCGCTTCATGGCGGTGTTCTTCCCCAGCGCGGAATACACCGTCACCACCCGCATCAGCACCGTGGCGCCTCATAGCTTCAAGACCGAGGGCAAGGTGCTGGTCAAGCCGGGCTGGCTGGCCATTTACGGCAAGGAAGCGGCAGACGAAGTGGAGGGCGGCAAGGACGGCGACAAGGGCCAGAACCTGGTGCCTGTGAAGCCCGGCGAAAGCGTCAACACGCTGGCCGTGGACCCCAAGGGCCTCAAGACCAAGCCCCCGGCCCGTTACTCTGAAGCCACGCTGCTGGGCGCTATGGAAAGCGCCGGCAAGCAGATTGACGACGAAGAACTGCGCAGCGCGATGCAGGAAAAAGGCCTGGGCACGCCAGCCACGCGCGCGGCCATCATCGAAGGGCTGCTGACTGAAAAGTACATGCTGCGCGAAGGCCGCGAGATCATCCCCACGGCCAAGGCCTTCCAGCTCATGACGCTGCTGCGCGGGCTGGAGGTGGAAGAGTTGTGCCGCGCCGACCTGACCGGCGAGTGGGAGTACAAGCTCTCGCAAATGGAAAAGGGCCAGCTCAGCCGCGAAGCCTTCATGGCCGAGATTGCCGCCATGACCGAGCGCATGGTCAAGAAGGCCAAGGAATACGACCGCGACACCATCCCCGGCGACTACGCCACGCTGGAATCGCCTTGCCCCAACTGCGGCGGTGTGGTGAAGGAAAACTACCGCCGCTATGCCTGCGTGGGTAAGACAGGCACCGAAGGCTGCGGCTTCAGCTTCGGCAAGTCGCCCGCCGGCCGCACGTTTGAAACGGCCGAGGCCGAGCAGTTGCTGCGCGACAAGAAAATCGGCCCGCTGGAGGGCTTCCGCTCCAAGGCGGGCTGGCCGTTCACCTCTGAGATCGTCATCAAGTACGACGACGAGGCGCACAACTACAAGCTCGAATTCGACTTTGGCGACGACAAGAACGCCGAGGAATCCGGCGAGCTGGTGGAGTTTGAAGACGCCTCGCTGGGCGCTTGCCCCATCTGCGGATCGGAAGTGCACGAGCACGGCAGCAACTACGTGTGCAGCAAGGCCGTGCCCACTGCCGCCCAACCCACACCCAGCTGCACCTTCAAGAGCGGCAAGGTCATCCTGCAGCAGCCCGTGGAGCGCGAGCAGATGACCAAGCTGCTCGACACCGGCAAGACCGACCTGCTCGACAAGTTTGTGAGCATGCGCACGCGTCGCAACTTCAAGGCCCACCTGGCGTGGGACAAGGACGCTGGCAAGGTCAACTTTGAATTTGCGCCCAGCAAGTTCCCACCGCGCCCCGGTGCTGCTGCCAAAACAGCCGCCGCCAAGGCAGGCAAGACCACCGCTGCCGCCAAAAAGGCCCCGGCCAAAAAAGCAGCAGCCAAGTCCACCGCCGCCAAAGCCCCGCGCAAGGCTGCCGCAGGCAAGGCCCCCAGCGCCGCCCTGGCCGCCGTGATTGGCAACGAGCCGGTGGCGCGCCCCGAGGCCGTCAAGAAGATGTGGGAGTACATCAAGGCGAACAACCTGCAAGACCCCAAAGACAAGCGCACCATCGTCGCCGACGACAAGCTGCGCGCCGTGTTTGGCAAAGACAGCGCAGGCATGTTCGAGCTGGCTGGCATTCTGGGCAACCACCTGGGCGGCGACGCATGACCTGGCAGGCCTGCGCACGGGCCTGGGCGCTGTGCGCAGCCCTGGCCTTGCTCGCAGGCTGCGCGGGCACGCCCTCGGCCGGAGGCGATGCCTCTGGCCCCCCGTACAAGCGCAGTAGCGGCAGCAGCGGCAACAGTGGCCCCCAAGGCAACGCTGTGACGGACGTGGGCGGTGGCAGCAGCGGCGTCACCGTCTATGGCGAGATTGACCTGGGCGTAGGTCGGCGGCGCTAAGCCCGCGCAACCTGGCTCGGGCCCTGCGGCCCCAGAGCTGCACCCCGCAGCGCCTTCCAGCCCCTGCACTCCTGAGGATTCCCGTTGGCGACCGTTCACCCGTACCAACCCAAGCACATCACCCCCACCGACGAGCAAGTCGCCGTGCAGATGTCGGCCGAGCGCACCCTCATCATCGAGGCCAACGCAGGCGCAGCCAAAACCACCACGCTGGCACTGCGCATGGCCCAGGCGTGGACCACCGGCATGCCGCCCGAGCGCTGCCTGGCCCTCACCTACACCGACACCGCCTGCCAGGCCCTGCAGGCCGCGCTGCGAAAAATCGGCGTGCCCGCGCCCGTGGTGGCGCGCTTTCGCATCGCCAGCTTTGACGCCTTTTGCGCCGCCATGCTGCAAGAGCCCTACGGCCCGCCGGTAGAGCAGATCGACACCCAGGAAGCCCTGCGCCCCTACGTGTGGGAAGCCGTGCAGCGCATTGAGGCCAACGAGTCTGAGCGCTGGCCCGAAGAGCTGCAACTGCCCAGCGCGGGCGATGCGGGCTTTGTCGAAGACTTTCTGGCCATGGCCCTGTGGCTCAAAGGCACGATGAAAGACGACCTGGAGCGCGACGACGGTCCGGCCACGCCGGACTACGCGGGCGACCTCGGCATTGGCTACACCCAGCTCAAGGTGTTCCGCGCCTACGAACGCATCCGCCGCCGCGAGCTGGCCGACGAGCCGCTGTTTCGCGGCCCCTACGACGCCACCTACGACCTGGCCCGCCGCCTGCTCGAAGGCGACACCGCCGCCAGCCTGCGGCCCTGGCCGCGCAACCTGCAAATGCTGCTGGTGGACGAGATGCACGACATGAACGCCGCGTCGTTCCGCGTGCTGCGCGAGCTGCTGGATTCGACCCTGTGCCAGTTCTGCGGCGTGGGCGACCGTGACCAGGTCATCTACGGCGCCCACGGGGCCGATGCCGTGTTCATGGGCGACGCCATCACCGTGCACACGGGCCGCCCGGTGGCGCGCCTGCCGCTCACGCCCAGCCACCGCTTTGGCCGCAAGCTGGCCACCAAAGCGGGGCGGCTGGCCGACAAGCCCTACGGATCGCTGGCCGCGCACGACACCGCCGTGCAACTGCTGGGCTACGACGACGAGGCCGAATGCGTGGACCTGATCGCCCACCAGGTGCAGCACTGGCGCACCGCCACGCGCGGCAAGATGGCAGGCCTTGCCGTGCTGCTGCGCCACCCCGGCCAGTCCATCGCTATCGAAAACCGCCTGCTGGCCGATGGCGTGCCCTACACCGTGAGCGGCTTTGAAAGCTACCTGCTGCGCCCCGAAGTGCTGCTGGTGCGCGGCCTGCTGGCCGTGGCCACCGACAACTTCGACAGCGTCACCAAGCCGCGCACCCGAGAAAAGCTCATGCGCGCCCTGGTCTTCTTCTGCGGCGCACGCATTGTGGTCAAGGGGCGCGAGCACGAATCGCAGCACGAGCTGCTGGCCGACGCCATCCGCAGCGTCACAGACAACCCGCTGTTTTTAGAAAGCTTCTTCACCAACCAGATCCTGCCCAACGTCGAGCCCGCCATGCAGCGGCGCCTGCAGCGCGCCCTGAAGGTGGCGAAAGAAGCGCAAGGCCCCGACACCCTGGCCCGCCTGCTCGAAGCCCTGCAGATCGAGGCCGTGGTGCGCGAGGTGTTTGTCTCGCGCCAGCGCCGTGCCGACGCCCTGGCCAACCTGGCGGGTCTGAGCCAAGCCGCCCAGGCCTTTGGCAGCGCGCGCGATTACTTCTTGCACCTGAACGCCGCCGAGCAGCGCCAGCGCGAACTGCGCAGCACCGCCAGCCTGGTGCTGGCCCACATCGGCCATGTGAAGGGGCTTGAGTTTGAGCATGTGCTCATCCCCTACCTGGAGCAAGGCGCCTTTCCTGACCCGCAGGCACCTTTTGCGCAAGAGAAGAACACCTTGTATGTGGGCATGACCCGCGCCCGCCAGCAACTCACCCTGCTGGCCCACCGCCAGCGGCCCAGCGCGTTTGTGGCGCAACTGGGCTATGCAGAATCCACACAAGCCGCCAAGGCTCCGGCCTGATGGCACAGTGGCGCCCGTCTGCACCCTTGCCACATTCGCACACCACCTTCTCCAAGGAACACAGCACCATGCAACTGTCTGAACAATGGGTTCTGGTCACCGGCGGCGCCCGGGGGCTGGGCCAGTCCATCACCCGCGCGCTGGCGCGCGAAGGCGCAGGGGTCGTCATCAACTACCTGCACAGCGACGCTGCTGCCCAGGCCCTGGCCGAAGAACTGGGCCCCCGCGCCCTGGCCCTGCAGGCCGACGTGACTGACGCCGCCGCCGTGCAACGCCTGTTTGCCCAGGTGCGCGAACGCACCGGCCAGCCCATCAGCGCCGTGGTCAACAACGCCCTGGCCCAGTTCCGCTTTGATGGCGACGCCCGCTCGCAGATTGGCGACATCACCTGGCAGCGCTTTGCCCAGCAGCTCGAAGGTGCCGTCAAAGGCGCACTCAACACCACCCAGGCCGCCCTGCCCGCCATGCGCGAACAGGGCTTTGGCCGCATCGTGAACGTGGGCACCAACCTGTTCCAGAACCCCGTGGTGCCCTACCACGACTACACCGCCGCCAAGGCCGCGCTGCTCTCGTTCACCCGCACCGCGGCCAACGACCTGGGCCAGCACGGCATCACGGTGAACATGGTGTCCGGCGGCCTGCTGCGCACCACCGACGCCAGCAGCGCCACCCCCGAAGCCGTGTTCGACCTCATCGCCAGCATGACCCCCCTGCGCCGCGTCACCACCCCGCAAGAGTTTGCCGACGCTGTGCTGTTCTTCCTCTCCCCCTGGGCGCGGGCGGTCACGGGGCAAAACCTCATCGTGGACTGCGGGCTGGTCAAAGGCTGACCGGTTTCACCGCCCCACCGTGGCGCAGCCGCTGCGCCGCGTGTGACATTTGAAAGCGCGCCGGTTTACATTGACTGCTATGTTTTTGGTAGCTGTTCGCGCTTTCTGAATGAGCGCTAGAGGCCAATTCAGCTCATAAAGAATTGCCCTCTGCACCGCCACGCTCTGTGCGGCCTGCTTGCGCTTTTCAGGTTGCGCGTTTCGTCCTCTGCAACTACAGTGTGTTAACAATTGCACACAAGTTCAGGGGAGGCGCCAGCAGCATGGCGAGATTGATACCGGCGATTGGCTCGTCCTCATTCGATTCCACGGGCGAGCGTCGCCTGGCCGAGCGGCTAGAGCAAAAGCTCGATGCCGACTACCTGTTGTGGCACAACGTGCCCATCGGCCCCAAGCGAACCCATCCCGACTTTGTCGTGCTGCACGCCCGCAGGGGCTTGCTGGCGCTAGAGACGAAGGACTGGCGCCTGCAAACCGTGCAAAGCGCCACCCGGCAGGCGTGGACGATTCTGGACAACGGGCGCCCCAAAGTCGTCATTAACCCACTGGCCCAGGCCCGCCACTGCGCCATCCAGGTAGTCAACGCGCTAGAGCGCGACCCGCAGCTGGTGCAGGCCGAAGGGCCGCACAAAGGCAAGCTCGCATTCCCGTGGGGGCACGGCGTGGTGTTCACCCGCATCACCCGCAAAGAGTTTGAAACCTCGGGCCTGGCCGAAACCATCGACCCGCATTACGTCATCTGCCAAGACGAAATGCTCGAACACGCCGACCCCGAAGAATTTCAGCAGCGGCTGTGGAACATGTTTGCCCACCGCTTTGGCGGCGCCATCACCCTGCCGCAGCTCGACCGGGTGCGCTGGATCATGTTCCCCCAGGTGCGCGTGCAAACCCAGGGCACCCTGTTTGACGACAACGATGCCGACGCCCAGCTGCCCGACATCATGCGCGTGATGGACCTGCAGCAAGAGCAGCTGGCCCGCAGCTTGGGCGACGGCCACCGCGTCATCCACGGCGTGGCGGGCTCGGGCAAAACCATGATCCTGGGCTACCGCGCCGAATACCTGGCCAAGGCCAGCACCCCGGCCAGCAAACCCATCCTCATCCTCTGCTTTAACGAGCCGCTGGGCGTGAAGCTGGCCAGCGTGATGGACGCCAAGGGCCTGAGCGACCGCGTGCACGTGCGGCACTTTCACAAATGGTGCCGCGATCAACTGGTCGCATTTGGGCAGACACTGCCCGGGCAATCGACCAGCCAGCGATATGCTGAAGAGCTGGTGGAACGCGTCATCCGCGCGGTGGAGCGCAGCCAAATCCCCGGTGGCCAATATCAGGCCGTGATGATCGACGAAGGCCACGACTTCGCGCCCGAATGGCTCAAGCTGGTGACGCAGATGGTGGACCCCGCCACCAACAGCCTGCTGGTGCTGTACGACGACGCGCAAAGCATTTACGAACGCGCCCGCAGCAAACAGTTCAGCTTCAAAAGCGTGGGCATTCAGGCGCAGGGGCGCACCACCATCCTCAAGATCAACTACCGGAACACGCGGCAGATTCTTCACGCCGCCAGCCTGGTCGCCGCAGACCTGCTGACGGCAGACGACAAAGACGACGACGGAATCCCTCTGCTCAAGCCCGTGAGCTGCGGGCGCGAGGGCCAAGCCCCCGTCATCATCAAATTACCCACCCTGCGCGACGAAGCCTTTGCCATTACCGACCACCTGGCCAGCGCACACAAAGAAGGCTTTGCCTGGGGTGATATGGCCGTGCTGTGCGCAGACTGGAAAACCATGGAGCTGTGCGCCGATGCCCTGGCTCAGCGCAGGTTGCCTCACCGCGTGCGCAAGAGGAGTGGCGAATACCGGCCCGGTGTGGATGCGATTCAGGTGATGACCATGAAGGTCAGCAAAGGGCTGGAATTTCCCGTGGTGGCGCTGCCCGGCGTTGGGCATATGCCTGCGCCTGGGGAGGATGAGAAGGAAGCGGCGCGGGTGTTTTATGTGGCAGCGACTAGAGCCACCCAGAGGGTGGTAATAGGCGTTGGGGGAAATGGCGAATTTGGTAAACGACTGCCTAATGCGCCATAAGAAAAGTTACTTCCTCATGTTGCAAAAAGATTGGAGTTCTCAAGCGTGTCGACTTTGAAAGCTCACGAAAAGGTTGTTTTCGAAAAGTTGTTTGATCGTGGCGGCTATGTGTTGGATTTCACAGACCCTACTTTTTCAGCTTTTTTTCGAGAGAACCATATCAATATCGATGATCCCAAATACAAATTCAACGGCGCCTCAAACATGAAGCGGCTGAGGGCTTTTTGGGAAGTTGAACCAGACGTGGTTGTCAGTAGCGTTTTAGAGGCGCTTTTGCAATACGCAGAGGCATTAGGGGAGGTTGGAGACGGCGATAAACAGAAGGCAGTGGAAACAATAGACCGACTAGCGGGTCGATCACGCTCCAAATCTTCGCCCGCTTCGAGTGAAGCTGACTTTCTCGCAACGGAATTTGCGCAACTCAATTTGGCGCGCCTCAGTATCGATACGCCGTTTCAACAGGTCATTGAGCAGCGGATCGGTGAAATACACAAAGCTCTGAGTGCCGATGCTCCGTTGGCTGTCATCTTCCTATGTGGCAGCACGTTGGAGGGCTTGTTGCTGGATGCAGCAACCAAGAATTCCCAGCAATTCAATCAAGCGAATTCCGCTCCAAAAGACAAGACCAGCACCACTAAACAATTTCATGAATGGACACTGGATAGCCTGATCAATGTCGCTCACGAAGTTGGCTTGCTTTCACTGGATATCAAGAAGCACAGTCACTCGCTCAAGGATTTCCGAAACTACATCCATCCTCGGCAACAAGCAGTCCAAGACTTTCGGCCGGATGCTCATACTGCAAAAATCAGTTGGCAAGTCCTTCAAGCGGCCATCGCAAACCTGAGCGGGCAAAGAAAATAGGGAAATGGGGAAAACTTGATGGGCTGGCCGGTGCCCTTTTTGAAGATGCGCACCCACAGCTCCGTCTCGCTGGCGTGGTGGGCCTGCAGCCATGCATGAAGCTGTTCTGGCGTTTCAAGGTGTGGTGTGTCTTGGCGCTCATTTTTTTATAGTTGCCTCCGCATATTCCATAAGCGCCAGCCGCCAATTGCTTAAACCTGCGGCAAATACTGCTCCAGCAGCACCTGCACTGCATCGGCCTGCAACACGTCCCGCCGTCGTTTCAGTGGGTCGCGGTCGGGTTGCCCTGCCATCCAACGCTTGAACGCCATAAACGTTGCAGGGTGCACGGTGTTCATGCGGGCCATGGTGCCGTTGGTGGCGACGATGACGGCAGAGAAACCCGGTGAGTCCAGCAGCACGCTGGCGCGGCGGGCCTGGGCCACCCAGAAGTCTTCGTCGGCGTCGCTGAGCTTGATGGGGTGGGGGTCGTCGTCGGTGCGCTCGCGGCGGATGATGTCCACCTCAAAACCGTCTTTGTTCACGGCGGTGTACTTTTGGCTTTGCCTGATGCGGAACGTGGGGTCCACTTTTTTCAGCACGCCCAGCATGGAGCTGTCTAACTTGGCAAGTTGGGTAGAAAAGACGATGCGTTTTCGGGTGTCCCACAGCAAGTCAATGTCGCGGGTGGCGAGTGCGTCGGCCTCTAGCCGCACACCGGCGGCGGCCTCGTAGGCGTAGAGGGCGTGGGTGCCCACCACGCGGAAGTGCTCGCTCAGGTGGGTGCTGGCCAGGCGGTTGAGCAGCGCCACCACCAGCGGGTCTACCCTGCCGACGCGCAGGGCGCGGTTCAGGCGCTGCTGCTGGTCTAGCGCGGCTTTCAGGCCGGTGAGCCGTTCGGCGCTGGCCTGCTTTCGTTGCATGAATTTGTCGTAGATGGCCTGGGTCTCAGGCGTGCGGGGGCCCAGGCTGGTTTCGGCCCCGGCGGGCGAGGTGCGCACCAGGTATTTCGATTCGGGCGCCGACGCGGGCCCTGCGTGCCAGTACATGCCGCCGCGCACCTGGGCTGCCTCTTCGGTGGCTTCGGCCAGTGCATCGAACACGGCCACGGCGTCGATGTACTGGCGGGTGATGGCAGGGCTGAGTTCGAGCATTTCGGTATATTTTGGTGATTTTGTATTTTTTACCGAAAAGTGAATACTGACAATAAGTTAAGTTGGTTTTTTGTCTGTTTTTACGGACGCCGCCTATTTGACCAAGATGTAGGCGGTATTCCGCCCGCCACCTTCCAGCCGCGCCAGCACGCCCAGGGCCAACAGGTCGTTGATGTCGCGCAGCGCCGTGTCGGGTGAGCATTTGGCCATCGCCGCCCATTTGGCGTTGGTCAGTTTGCCTTCCATTCCGTCCAGCACGCGATTCAGCACCAGCGTTTGGCGGGCATTCATGAGCGTGCCCGCCCAGCGTTGCCAGAACTGGGCTTTGTCCAGCACGCCCGCCAGTGTGACGTCTGTGCCTTGCACGGCGCGCAGCAGGCAGCCCAGAAACCAGTGCAGCCACGGGGTCACGTCCAGCGGGCCTTTTTGGGTGGCTTCCAACTGGTCGTAATAGTCTTTGCGCTCGCGCTGAATTTGGGCGCTGAAGCTGTAAAAGCGTTGATGTGTTCCTTCTGCCCGGGCCAGAGCCATGTCGCCCACGGCGCGGCTCAGGCGGCCGTTGCCGTCGTCAAACGGGTGCAAGGTGACCAGCCACAGGTGGGCCAGCCCGGCTTTGATGAGGGCGTCGCCCTCCGGGGCGGCTTCAAACCAGTCAAAAAAGGCCTGGGTTTGCGCGGGCAGGGTGGCGGCGGGTGGGGCTTCAAAGTGCACTTTCTCCCTTCCCACAGGGCCGGACACCACTTGCATGGGGCCGCTGGCATCGGTACGCCATGCGGCCACGGTGATGCGTGTGCGCCCGCTGTAGCCGGTGGGGAACAGCGCCGCATGCCAGCCAAACAGGCGCTCGGGGGTCAGGGGTTGGTCAAAGTTGCGGGTGGCGTCCAGCACCACGTCCACCACGCCGTCCACATGCCGGTCGCTGGGTGCCAGGTCTCCAATATCGAGCCCCAGCTTGCGGGCCACGGAGGAGCGCACGGCGTCCAGGTCCAGCCGCTCGCCTTCAATGGCGCTGGTGGTGATGACTTCTTGCGTCAGCACCTGCAGGGTGGCCTGATCCCGCTGCGCCAGCCCCAGCGCTGCCATGCGCCCGGCCAGCATGCCCTGTGCGCGGTGCACCTGCGCCAGCGGCGCGGCCAGGGCTGCGGCATCAAAAGTCAGGTTCGGCCAATCGGGCAATTGCCAGAGGTAGCGGGGCGTGCGGGTGGGGCGGTGGGGACGCATGCGGTGATTATGCGGGTTATTCGCCGCAAAATATGCAGTGAATAAACGTGCTTTTCGCCGCACAACTGTCGCTGCCGAATCTTGCTCTTCTGGAGACGTCCATGTCAGGACATCCCTAACGCGCGTGCAGCGCACCCCATTGTTTTGCTTGGTGCCCGCTATGCTCCCCACCCAACCAAACACAACACACAGTGACCGCCATGCACGACATCATCTGCCCCCACTGCAGCAAAGCCTTCAAGGTGGACGAATCCGGCTACGCCGACATCCTCAAGCAGGTGCGCGACGCGGATTTCCATGCGCAGTTGCATGAGCGGCTGGAACTGGCCGAGCAGGACAAGCGCAATGCGGTGGCGCTGGCGCAGGCCCAGGTGGCCAATGAGTTGCAGAAGGCGGCAGCTGCCAAAGATGCCGAGATTCAGGCCCTGAAGGCGCAGCTGGATGCGGGCGGTGTGGAGCGCGACCTGGCGGTGGCGCAGGCGCTGAGCGCGGTAGAGAAGCAGCGCGATGCGCTGGCGAATGAGCTGGAGCGTGCGCGGCAGGCGCAGCAGGCGGCGGAGCAGTTGGCGCAAGCGCGGCTGGCGCAAGAGCTGCAGGGCGTGGCCGCGAAGAAGGACGCGGAGATCCAGCAGCTCAAATCACAACTGGAGGCGGCCGAGGTGGCGCGCAGGCTGGCGGTGACCGAGGCAGTGACGGTGGTGGCCCGCGAGCGCGATGAACTCAAAAATGACCTGAACCTGGTGGTGGTGAAAAAGCAGTTGGAGGAAGCCGCCATCAAAGAGCAGTACGCGCTGCAATTGCGCGACCGCGACGGCGAGATTGCACGCCTCAGGGACATGAAGGCGCGCCTCTCGACCAAGATGGTGGGCGAGACGCTGGAGCAGCACTGCGAGACGGAGTTCAACCGCATCCGCGCCACGGCGTTTCCGCGTGCGCACTTTGAGAAGGACAACGACGCACGCAGCGGCAGCAAGGGCGACTTCATCTTTCGCGACGTGGACGAGGCGGGCAACGAGATTGTCTCGATCATGTTCGAGATGAAGAACGAGAGCGACGAGACGGCCACCAAGAAGCGCAACGAAGACTTCCTGAGAGAGCTGGACAAGGACCGCAATGAAAAGGGCTGCGAATACGCGGTGCTGGTGTCGCTGCTGGAGCCTGAGAGCGAGTTGTACAACACGGGCATCGTGGATGTGTTCTACCGCTACCCCAAGATGTACGTGGTGCGGCCGCAGTTCTTCATCCCCATCATCACGCTGCTGCGCAACGCGGCGATGAAGTCGTTGCAATACAAGTCAGAGCTGGCGCTGGTGAAGGCGCAGAACCTGGACATCACCAAGTTTGAATCGCAACTGGAGGAGTTCAAGGGCGCGTTTGGGCGCAACTGGCGGCTGGCGTCGGATGGGTTCGAGGAGGCCGTCAAGCGCATTGACGAGGCGATCAAGGACCTGGAGAAGACCAAGGAGGCGCTGCACAAGTCGGCCAACAACCTGCGCCTGGCCAATGACAAGGCCGAAGACCTCACGATCAAGAAGCTGACCCGTGGCAACCCGACGATGGCGGCCAAGTTTGCGGAGCTGAAGCAGGCACAGATTTTGGACGGCGAGTGATGCTGGCCCGCATGGGGGCAGGTGGTGAAGTGGTGACCGCCTGCCCGGTGGCTGGTTTTGCTTCTGTTTTGATAGCTGCTGGCGCTTGCTGAATAAGCGTTAGCGGGTGATTGGGCTATCAACCCTCCGTGGGCTAGGCGCTGCCCGCCACATGACAGCGCCAGCAGGCCGCCGCGTTACCGTTGCCCGTGGGTTTACGCTGCCGCCGCTGCCCTGGCCGCAGCCGCCCGCCGCCCCGCCCACAGCCCTTCGGCGGTGTACAGCGCCAGCGCCACCCAGATGAACACAAAGCCCACGGCGCGGGGGCCGGCGAAGGTTTCACCGTAGAGGAACACGCCCATCAGCGCCAGGATGGAGGGCGTGATGTATTGCAAAAAGCCCATGGTGGACAGCGGCACGCGCCGGGCGCCTGCGGCGAACAGCAGCAGCGGGATGGCGGTGACGGGGCCGCTGAGCAGGAAGAACAGCCAGGTGTGCGCATCGTGCGCGGGCCACTGGCTGCCGGGGCCGCTGGGGCCAGCCCACAGCAGGGCCACCACGGCCAGGGGGGCGAGGAGCATGGTTTCCAGCGACATGCCTTCCAGCGCGCCCAGCGTGGCTGTCTTGCGCATCAGGCCGTAGAAGCCAAACGTCATCGCAATCAGCAGCGCCAGCCAGGGCACATGGCCCGATTGCACTGCCATCCACAGCACGCCGGTGGCGGCCAGGGCAAAGGCCACCCACTGGGCCTTGCGGGGCCGCTCGTGCAAGAAGACAAAGCCCAGCGCCACGTTGATGAGAGGCAGGATGAAGTAGCCCAGGCTGGCGTCGAGCACATGACCGTTGTTCACCGCCCAGACGTAGCTGAGCCAGTTGCCCGCCAGCAGCAGGGCCGACACTGCAAACTTGCCCAGCAGGGCGGGGCTGCGGCGCACGTCGCCCAGCCAGTTCCAGCGGCGCAGCACGGCCAGCACGATGAGCACGAACACCAGCGACCACACCATTCGGTGCAGCACCACCTCTATCGCGCTGGCGGCCTGCAGTTGCTTGAAGAACAGGGGGAACATCCCCCACAGAACATAGGCCGACAGGCCGTACAGAATGCCGCTGGACATGGGTGAGGTGGTGTGAGGTGAGGGGCTGCGCAGCACGGGCTGCAGCGGTGGGTGGATGGGGTGCTTGTGTGCTATTGAAAAGATAGCTGGTGGCGCTTCTGCAATAAGCGCCAGGTGCCAATTGGGTTCTAAGTTTTATACCTTGATGGACTGGCCCGTGGCATAGAACTGCCCGCCCGCCACGTAGTGCAGGGTACGCAGGTGGTCAGGGGCGGTGTCGAATTCCCAGTGCCCGTCGCGGAACACGCGGTCGTCCGCCCAGGCGCCCACCACTTCGCCAATGAAAAGGTCGTACGCCTGCTGGTTGTGCGGCTCGGGGATGACGCGGCACACCAGCCAGGCGGCGCAGCCTGGCACCAGCGGTGGGCGGTGTTCTGCGGGCACATCGTTCAGTCCGGGCGCATCGAACAAATCCACATGGTGGCGCTGCAGCTTGTCGGGGTGGGCGTGGGCGCTTTCAGTGCCCAGGGCTTCGGTCAACGCGGCCATGGGCACAGTGGGCAGTTGCAGGGCGAAGTGGCCGCTGGCTTCGACCAGCTCGCGCGTGCGGGTGGCTTTGTCGAGCACCACCGTCACCTTGGGCGGGCTGAAGTCCAGCGCGCAGGCCCAGGCGGCGGCCATCACATTGGGCTGGCCAGCGTGCGCGGCCGACACCAGCACAGTGGGCCCGTGGTTGAGCAGCCGGTAGGCCTTGTCGAGCGGCACAGGGGTGAAGTGGGCGGGTGCGTGCATGGTTGCTTCAGGAGAGTGGCCGGGGTGAATCGGCAAGCTTACGCCCAGAGCAAGTTCTCAGGCCAGGTGCGCGAGCAAATGGCGCCAGAAGTTGAGGCGCGCCTCCAGCGTGGAGACCAGGATGTGTTCGTGCAGCGTGTGCGCGCTGTCGCCATCGGCGCCCAGGCCATCCAACGTGGGCACGCCCATGGCGGAGGTGAAGTTGGCGTCGCTGCCGCCGCCTGTCATGGGGGCGTCTTCCAGGGTAAAGCCGGCGTGGCGGGCCGATGCTTGCGCGCGGGCCAGCAGGGCTTCCACGGCCTGGTCTTTGACCATGGGCGGGCGGTTCACCTCTACGTCAATCTCCAGCTCCATGTCGGGGCCCACGGGGCGCAGGGCCTGCATCTTGTCCACCAGCTCATCGGCGGCGCGCAGGTCGGGCAGGCGGAAGTCCACCACGCAGCGGCAGCGGTCGGGCACGGTGTTGGTGGCGGTGCCGCCTTCGATGGTGCCCACGCTCACCGTCACGCCGCGTGCGTAGTCGGTCATGGCCTCCAGCGCCAGGATCTGGTGGGCCATTTCGCGGATGGCGCTGCGGCCTTTGTCATGCTGCACACCGGCGTGGGCTGCGCGGCCCTTCACGCCCAGGCGCAGCATGCCGGTGCCCTTGCGCGCGGTGACGCACTTGCCGCCGTTGGCGCGGGCAGGCTCGCACACCAGGCCGTAGCGCGCGTTGCGGGCAAAGGCTTCGATGTGCGGGCGCGATGCGTGGCTGCCGGTTTCTTCGTCTGGCACCACCAGAAAGTCCACCGGCAGCGCGGTGGCGCCTGCGGCGGCCAGGTCGCGCAGCGCCGTCAGGGCCAGGTAGATGCCCGCCTTCATGTCATAGCCGCCGGGGCCGTACAGGCGGTCGCCTTCGGTGCGGCAGGGGTTTTGTTGCAGGGTGCCGATGGGGTGCACGGTGTCGGAATGGCCCAGGATGAGCAGGCCGGGCCGGGTATCGCCCGCCGCACGGTTGCTGACGTGCAGCAGCGGCCCCACCTGGGGGCCCAGCGGCGTCACGGTGGCCTGCAGGCCTGCGTCCATCGCGTAGCGCTGCATCTCGGCCACCATGCGCGCCACGCCTTCGGGGCTGCTCGTGGGGGATTCGCATTGCATCCAGGCGGTGATGCCGTTCACAAGGGATTGGGTGGTGGGTGAGGTCATGGGTGCGGGCTCAAGGAGGATGAAGGGGCGGTGGCGCGCAGGGTCAGGCGGTGCGGCGACCCGCCAGTGCGGCCAGTTGTGCGGCGCTGGGCATGCGCTGGTGAAACCACAGGTGCGCGCACACGGCCGACATGGCTTCGCCGTCGTGCCCGATGCCTTCCACCGTGTGCAGCTGCCAGCGGAAGGGCAGGCCCCGGCGCGCGGCCTCGGCCTGGGCCGTGGCGAAGTAGTGCAGTGCGCGTGCGTAGCGGTGGGGGCCTTGGCGCAGGGCGGCGGGCTCAGATGGCAGGTGCGGGTCGTTGGTTTCGGTGTCCTGGTCGCCCGTCAGGATGGTCAGGGGCGTGGCAAACAGGCGTGCCAGGCTGTCGGCATCGGCCGGTGTGCCGCCCAGCCCTTCGGGGAAGGGCAAGTCCAGCAGCGGCAGCGTGTACCACCCGGGGTTGCCTGCGGCCACCTGGGTGAAAACGCCGGGCGTCAGCACGCTCAGCAGCCGGTGCACAAACTGCCCGCCGGCCGAATGGCCGAACAGGTACAGCGGCTGGCTGTGCAGCACGCCTGCGGCTTTCAAGTCGGCCACGAGCTGGGTGACCACGGTGTACGACCAGGTCTCGGGCGCGGTGAGGGGGGCGGTGTCGGCCAGCGCGGCGCGGTCGGTGGTGGCCAGCAGGTTGCCGTTGTTGTAGCTCACCACGTCGGGCCACTGCTCGTTGGAGAACGTGGGCGCAATGATGACCAGGCCGTGCTCGTCGGCGGCGGGCATCCAGAAGTCGCGGTAGTCGTCGCCATTGCGCATCACACCGTGCTGCACCAGCACGATGGGGCTCTGGGCCGTGGCGTGGGCGGGCCGGTAGGTGTTGAGCACGATGGAGCGCGTGCCAGGCTCGGTGCGGTGGCGGTAGTCGGCCGCGTGGCGGCCCACGCGCAAGGCGGCGTCGTGCAGGGCCTGAAGGCGAAGGTCTGTGGACATGGGGCGGGGCGCTTTCTTCAAGAAGCCGCCTGGTTCAGGTGGCAGGCGGACCAGTGGCCGGGCGCAATGGCCTGCAGCGTGGGCGCTTCCTCGCGGCAGCGCGGCATGGCGTGCGGGCAGCGGGGGTGGAAGGTGCAGCCTGAGGGGGGCTTGAGCGGCGAGGGGATTTCGCCCTGGATGGGCACGAACACGCGCTTGCGCCGCTCGAGGTTGGGCACCTCGGCGATCAGCGCCTGGGTGTAGGGGTGGTTGGCGCGGGCAAAGATTTCGGCGGTGGTCGAAATCTCCACGATCTTGCCCAGGTACATGATGGCCACGCGGTCAGAGATGTGGCGCACCACGCCCAGGTCGTGGCTGATGAACAGATAGGTCAGGCCGTGCTGGGCCCGCAGGTCCATGAACAGGTTGATGACCTGCGCCTGGATCGACACATCCAGCGCAGCCACGGGCTCGTCGCACACCAGAAACTTGGGCTCCACCATCAGCGCCCGGGCAATGCCCACGCGCTGGCGCTGCCCGCCCGAAAGCTGGTGGGCCAGCCGGTCGCGGTATTCGGGGGCCAGGCCCACTTCGGCCAGGGCCTTGTCGATGCGGGCTGGTATTTCGCTGGCGGGTGCCAGCTTGTGCACATGCAGCGCCTCGCCCAGGATCTGGTGCAGCCGCTGGCGCGGGTTGAGCGACGCCTGTGGGTCCTGGAAGACCATCTGCACGCCCAGCGTGTAGGCCAGCTTGTCGGCGCGGTTCAGGCCCGCCACGTTGGCGCCCTGGTACAGCAGCTCGCCTTCGGTGGGGTGGTGCAGGCCGGCCACCATGCGGCCCAGTGTGGACTTGCCGCAGCCCGATTCGCCCACCAGGCCCAGCACCTCGCCCTGCGCGATGGACAGGCTCACGCCGTTGACGGCGTGCACCGTGCGCGGGGTGGGCGCCTTGCCTGCCAGCTCCAGCACGCGCCCGATCAGGTCCTGCTTTTTGGTGAAGCGCTTGTGGACGTTGCGCAGTTCAAAGACGGGAGGAGGGGTGGGGCTCATGCGGCAGGGTCCAGGGCAACAAGGGGGGCAAAGCAGCGGTAGGTGCGCGCACCCACGGTGGTGCGCTCGGGTTCGCTGGTGGTGCACTGGGGCTGTGCCTGTGCGCAGCGGGGCGCGAAGGCGCAGCCTGCGGGGCGGTTGCTCAGCGAATGGGCCATGCCGCTGATCTGGCGCAGGCGCTCGCCGGGCTGGATGGCGCCGGGCAGCGAGTCGAGCAGGCCGCGCGTGTAGGGGTGGGCGGGGGCGTCCAGCACCTGGCCGACGGGGCCAGACTCGACGATCTTGCCCGCGTACATCACGGCCACCTGGTCGGCCAGCTCGGCAATCACGCCCAGGTCGTGCGTGATCCACACCAGCGCCGTGCCGTGCGTACGGCAGATCTCCTGCATGCGGTACAGGATCTGGCCCTGGATGGTCACGTCCAGCGCCGTGGTGGGCTCGTCGCAGATGATCAGCTCGGGCTGGTTGAGCATGGCAATGGCAATGGCCACGCGCTGGCGCATGCCGCCCGAAAACTCGTGCGGGTAGCTGCGCAGGCGCGATGCGGCGGCCGGAATGCCCACCATCTCCAGCGCCTGCACGCAGCGCTGCAGCGCCTGGGCGCGCGGCACGGGCGCGTGGGTCTGGATGGCTTCTAGCATCTGCTCCTCGATGCGCAGCACCGGGTTCAGCGTCATCAGCGGGTCCTGGAAGATCATCGCAATGCGGTTGCCGCGCAACTGGCGCATCTGCTCTTCGCTCAGGCCGCGCAGGTCCTGGCCTTTGAACAGCACCTCGCCCGCGATCACCTCGCCGGGCGGGTCGATCAGGCCGAAGATGGAAAAGCCGGTGACCGATTTGCCCGAGCCGGATTCACCGACCAGGCCCACGATCTCGCCGGGCTGGATGGACAGGTCCACCCCGCTCACGGCGGGCCAGGCGCCGGCTTCGGTGTGAAAAACGGTGTGCAGGCCACGCACTTCAAGCAGGGGAGTCGTCATGGGCTTCTCGGGTCAAGTGCGGCGCGCAGGCGGTCGGCAATCACGTTGATCGCCAGAATCAGGAGCAGCAGGGCCAGGCCGGGGAACATGCTGATCCAGTAGTCGCCCGACAGCAGGTACTGAAAGCCATTGGCAATGAGCAGGCCGAGCGAGGGTTCGGTGATGGGCACGCCCACGCCCAGGAACGAGAGCGTGGCCTCCAGCACGATGGCGTTGGCAATCTGGATGGTGGCAAACACCATCACCGGGCCCAGGCAGTTGGGCAGCAGGTGGCGCAGCATGATGCGCCAGGCCGGAAAGCCCAGGTTCTGCGCGGCCTCGATGTATTCCTTGCGGCGCTCTTGCAGCGCGCGGCTGCGCATGATGCGCGCGTAGTGCGCCCACTGCACCACCACAATGGCGATCACCACCTTGTCCACCCCCCGGCCCAGCATGGCCAGCAGCACCAGCGCCACCAGGATGGTGGGAAAGCCCAGGATGAAGTCCACGATGCGCATCAGCACCGTATCGACAAAGCCGCCCACATAGGCCGCGATGAGCCCGACCAGGCTGCCGATCACCGTGGCCAGGGCCACAGCGGCCAAGCCCACCGTGAGGCTGATGCGCAGGCCGTAGAGGATGGCGCTGAACATGTCGCGCCCCTGGCTGTCGGTGCCCAGCCAGTAGGTGAGGCCGCCCATGCTTTGCGAGCCCGGCGGCAGGCGCCCGTCTAGCAGGTCGAGCGCGGCCAGGTCGTACGGGTTTTGCGGCGCCCCGAACGGTGCCAGCAGCACGACGAGCAGCAGCACGACGAGCGCAATCACCGAGCCCTTGACGGACGGGCGGCTGCGCAGTTGCTTGAGGATGGCGCGCCGCCGTGGCGTGTCAGCCAGCGGCGCGGTGGGTGGGAGGGAAGGTTGTGGAGTTGGCATGGTTGGCTGTGCCCGCGTTTATTCGGATTCCTGCAACTGCACGCGCGGGTCGAGCGCGGCATACAGCATGTCCACCAGCATGTTGATCATCACGAAGATGAAGGTCACCAGCATCACATAGGCCACCACCACGGGGCGGTCGAGCTGGTAGATGCTGTCGATGAGCAGCTTGCCCATGCCGGGCCAGGCGAACACGGTTTCGGTGATGGTGGAGTAGGCGATGAGCGAGCCAAATTCCATGCCGATCACGGTGACCACCGGAATGAGGATGTTGCGCAGGATGTGGCGCGTGAGGATGCGCCGGGGCTTGAGGCCCTTGGCGCGGGCGAACTTCACGTATTCCTGCGTCTTGGCGTCCACCACGCCCGTGGCGGTGAGCCGCAGCACCAGCGCAATGTTGGCCAGCGCCAGGTTCACGGCGGGCAGCATCACATGCTTCCAGCCATCGGCCGTCACCAGCGACAGCGGCACGCCCAGCACAGTCACGGTGTCGCCGCGCCCCGCAGCGGGCAGCCAGCGCAGCCACACGGCAAAGCACAGAATCAGCACCATGCCCTGCCAGAAACTGGGCAGCGAAAAGCCCAGCACCGACCCGGCCATCAGCCCGCGCCCGGTGGGCTTGTCGTTGCGCAGCCCGGCCAGCAGGCCCAGCGGAATGCCGATGACGATGGTCAGCGTGATGGCCACCAGCACCAGCTCCAGGGTGGCCGGTATGCGCTGCACGATGAGTTCGATGGCGGGCACCCCGTGCACGAACGAGTTGCCCAGGTCGCCCTGAAGCGCGCGAAACAGGAAGCCGGTGTACTGCTGCCACACGGGCAAATCCAGCCCCAGGCGCCGGATCATCGCCTGGCGGTCAGCCTCGCTGGCTTCGGCGTTGACCAGCAGCTCGATGGGGTCGCCCACGGCATACACCGCGAAGAACACCACCAGCGACACGGCCAGCAAGACAAAAAGGCTCTGCATGAGCCTTCGCAAGATGAAGATGAGCACTCAGGCGCCTCTTTGGATGGGGGGTGGCAACGGCAGCGGTGTAAGGCAGGTACCCAAAAGCTACTGCACCAACAAAAATACGGAGTGCGCCAGCGCACCCCGTATTGCTGTGTGCCAGTGGCTGGTTACTTGCCCTTGACCGATGTGGCCAGCGTGTACTGGTCGCGGCGGCCTTCGTAGGTCAGGCCCTTGCGGAAGGCCCAGATGCTGCTTTCAAAGTGCAGCGGAATCAGGGCCACGTTGTCCAGCGCGATCTTGGTGGCGGCTTCCAGGCCAGCCTTGCGCTTGGCGGGGTCCACCGTGTCGGCGGCAGGCAGGTACACCTTGTCGAACTCGGGGTTGTAGTTGGCGCCATAGTTGCTGGTGCCCTGGCCCTTGGGTGCATCGAGCGACGCCACCCACAGCTGGAACAGTGCCGAGGCTTCGCCCGTTTCTGCGGGCCAGCCGCCCATGGGCAGGCTGAACTCGCGCTTGGCGCGCTTGGGGAAGTAGATCGAGGCGGTCATCGCGTCCACATTGGTCTTGATGCCGATGCGCGTGAAGTACTGCGCCACGGCCTGCGACACCTGGGCGTCGTTCACATAGCGGTCGTTGGTGGAGGAGATGGTCAGCTCAAAGCCGTTGGGGTAGCCGGCTTCGGCCAGCAGCTTCTTGGCGCCTTCGGGGTCGTACTTGATCTCGGGGGCCTGGGGCAGCGCGCCGAACATGCCGTCGGGCATGTACTGGTAGGCGGGCGTGGCCATGCCGTCCATGATGCGCTGCACGATGGCCTTGCGGTCGATGGCCATGTTCATGGCGCGGCGCACGCGCACGTCCTGCAGCGGGTTCTTGCCGTCGGCAGCCTTCACGAACGGGCTGGGGTTGCGGCCAATGTCGGGCTGCAAGAAGATCAGGCGCGTGGAGGGCGTGGCCACGAAGTCAAACTTGGCGTTGTCCTTCACGCGCGTCAGGTCGCGGGCGGCGGGGTTTTCGATCACGTCGTAGTCACCCGAGAGCAAGCCCGTCAGACGTGGGCCTGCGCTGGGCACGGGCACCATCTTCACGGTCTTCCAGTGGGGCTTCTCGCCCCAGTAGGCTTCGTTGCGCTCCAGCTGGATGCCGGTGCCCTTGACGTAGGACTTCATCAGGAACGGGCCGGTGCCAATGGCGGTCTTGCCGGTGTTGAAGTCGGTCACGGTAGGCCAGGGGCCGGTCACGCCGCAGCCGGTCTTGGGCGCAAAGGTGAGCTTGTCGGCCTTGACGATGCTGCTCGACAGAATGGGCAGCGAACGCGCCATTTCGGCGGGCAGCAGCGGCAGTGGGGCGCTGGTCTTGATGATGACGGTCAGGTCATCGGGCGTCTTCACATCGGCAATGCGCTTGGTGGTGTCGGTGTACGACTCCGACACGTTGGTCTCGTTGTTCAGCGTGCGGCAGATGGTGAACAGCACGTCCTTGGAGGTGAAGGGCTGGCCGTTGGAGAACTTGACGCCAGGGCGTAGCTTGAATTCCCAGGTCAGGTCGTCCAGGTTCTTCCACGAGGTGGCCAGCGAAGGCACCAGTTCCATCTTGGCATTGCGCGCCACCAGCGAGTCGTACACATGGGCCGAGAACGCATCGTTGGCCGTCATCTTGTGATAGTGCGGGTCTGCCGCGGTGGGCTCTGCCGCCAGCGCGATGGTGAGCGACTGTGCCTGCACAACGCCCACGCAGCCCACGGAAACGGCCAGGCCGCTGGCGAGCGAGAGCACGGTCTTGCGAAAACTTCTGTTCATTTCAGATTCCTTAACGTCAGCCACTGGAGGGGAAACCCGCGCAGCGAACCCGGCGCGCTGCCGATTCGCTATGCATACATATTACCTACGGATATACCCTTGCCCACCGAGGATTCCTCAGGGTTTACCACCATGCGCCCACCGACTGCCCTGGTCGGCTTTTCTGTGCAGCCGGTACCATCGCCCAGTCCACAAACCGCCCCCGACGGGGTTCCAACGGAGACAAGCCCTATGTTTAGCCATGTGATCCTGGGTGTGAACAACCTGGATGTTTCAAAGAAGTTTTACGACGCCGTGCTCGGCGCCCTGGGCGTGCCCGCAGGCATTGCCAACAAGAACCGCTACTTCTACCGCAGCCCCACCGGCACCTTCGGTATCACCACCCCCATCAACGGTGAGCCCGCCACCCATGGCAACGGCAGCACCATCGGCTTTCTGGCCCAGTCGCCCGAGCAGGCCGATGCCTGCCACGCAGCGGGCGTGGCCAACGGCGGCGTGACGTGCGAAGACCCTCCCGGCTGGCGCGAAGGCCCCGGCGGCAAGCTGTACCTGGCTTACCTGCGCGACCCCGATGGCAACAAGCTGTGCGTGCTGCACCGCCCTTCGGCCTGAGCCAGCGCCTCATTTGCTATATTTTTAAGAGCTTCCAGCGCTCAACCCACGGGCGCTGGAAGCTCTTTTCATTCAAAACCCCCTGTTGAGGAAGACCCCCTGCATGCAATCCGCCAGTGCCAACCTGTTCGACGAGGCCTACTACCAGCGCTTTTACTTTGACAAGAAAACCAGCGTGGTGGACCCCGAGCACATGGAGCGCCTGGGCATGTTTGTGTGCAGCTACCTCAAGTACCTGCGCGTGCCGGTGCGGCGCGTACTGGACGTGGGCTGCGGCCTTGGCCTGTGGAAGGGCATCGTCAAGCGGCACTTTCCCGGCGCCAGCTACCAGGGCGTGGAGTTCAGCCCCTACCTGTGCGAGCGCTTTGGCTGGCAGCAGGGTTCGGTGGTCGATTACGCCGCCAGCGAGCCGTTTGACTGGGTGATCTGCCAGGGCGTGCTGCCCTACCTGAACCCGGCCGATGTGAAAGCCGCGCTGCACAACCTGGGCCGCCTGAGCAAAGGCGCGCTGTATGTCGAGGCGGTCTCGCGCGAGGACTACGAGCAGGACATCATCGACGAGGATTTGACGGACAACCGCGTCTTCCGCCACCGCGCCGAGCTGTACCGGCGCGGCCTGCGCGAAGGCTTTGTGGAGCTGGGCGGCGGCGTGTGGCTCAGCCGCCAGGCCGAGGTGCCCATGTTTGCGCTGGAGCATGTGGGTGGCTGAGAACGCAGCCCCGCCCCAGGCACCCCGGGCCCCCCACGCCGTAGCCCGCCTGCGCACCGCGCGGCTGGCCCGAAGCGCCAAGCCCTTCCTGGCCCGTGGCGGCCCGCGCGGCGAGCGTTGCCCCGGCTGCCGCCTGGTGCCCAGCCACTGCGTGTGCAGCCTGCACCCCGTGGTGCCCACCCGTGCGGGCGTGTGCCTGCTGATGGCCGATATCGAACCCCTCAAGCCCAGCAACACCGGCTGGCTGATTGCCGACGTGGTTCCCGATACCTTTGCCTTCGGCTGGGCCCGCACCGAGGTGGACCCGGCCTTGCTCGCCCTGCTGGCCGACCCGCAGTGGCAGCCTTACGTCGTGTTCCCCGGCGAATTCGTGGCGCCCGAGCGGGTGGTGACCGAGGTGGCTGCGGCTGGTGCATCTGCGGGCAAGCGCCCGCTGTTCATCCTGCTCGATGCCACCTGGCCCGAGGCGCGCAAGATGTTCCGCAAAAGCCCGTACCTCGACCGCTTTCCGGTGCTGAGCCTGCAGCCCGAGCAGATCTCGCGCTACCAGCTGCGCCGCTCGCGCCGCGACGACCATTTCTGCACCGCCGAAGTGGCCGGCCTGTGCATGGACCTGGCCGGCGAGCCGCAGGCCGCGCAGGTGCTGCAGACCTACCTGGACGTGTTCACCCACCACTACCTGCAGGCAAAGCACCAGCTGCCGCCGGACTGGCAGGGCGAGGCGCACCAGCGGCTTGCGCAAGCTTTGGGGCGCACCACCCGCGCTTGAGCCCATGCCTGCGGTGCTTTTGTCATGCGTCACGGTGTCGCAACTGCCGGGCTCCACCCCGGGGGCAGGGTTCGGCAGCCTTCAGGCACAATCACGCCCCCCGCCGCGCGCTTGTGCGCCAGTGCTTTTGTGGTGCCAATTGCTTCAATTTTGATAGCTGGTTGCGCTTACCCAGTAAGCGCCAGACACCGATTTCTTCAAGATACTTCAAATGACCAAAGACCTGGCTCGCCAACGTGAACTCCAACCCATGTCGCTGTGCGAGCCCTGCCAGGGCATCCAGCGCAACTGGCGCAAGGCACCGGGCCACCCCGAACTGGTGCAGCGCGGCAACCGCAAGGAAGACCGCCCGGGCGGCTCCGTCACCTTCACCCGCTACGTGTGCGACCGCTGCGGCACGGCGTGGGAATACGAAAACGACAAGAACAACCAGAAGGCGGGCTGGTCGGTCGTAGGGCGCTGAATTCGCGGGGCTTGAGGCCTTGCCCAGCCCCGCCCAGCGTGGCGGGGCAAGGCGCACGCTGCGGCGCGTGCGGGCTGCGCCCTGGCCCAGGCGCGCCGCGTCAGAACGACTCCCAATCGCTATCGTCTTGAGCTGCCGCCGGGGCGGGCGCAGCCGTGGCCTTGGGGGCCGATGTGCTGGTGGGCGCCGCAATGGCGCGCGCTGCTGGGGTGGGCGGGGTGGCCGCACCCGTGCGGGCCAGGGCCTTGTGCACCGGTGGCGCCACCGCTGTAGGCCGTGCCGGTGCTGCTGCCGGCTTGGGGGCTGGCCGATGCTGCGCCGCAGCCGCCTGTATCGCCTGGCTGTGCTGCTTGTCCATCTGGAACACCGCTACCGCCTCGACCAGGCCGTGGGCCTGCTGGTTCAGGCTGCTGGCGGCTGCGGCCATTTGTTCAACCAGTGCTGCATTTTGTTGGGTGGACTGGTCCAGCTGGGCCACTGCGCCGCCAATTTGGCTGATGCCGCTGCTTTGTTCGCGCGTGGCGGCGCTGATCTTGCTGATCAAATCGGCTACCCGCGTGACTTCATCGACGATCTCGGTCATCGCGCTGCCTGCGGTGTTCACGAGGCTGGAGCCTGTTTCCACGGTTTCCACACTGGCCTCGATCAGTCCCTTGATCTCCTTCGCCGCCTGGGCGCTGCGCTGCGCCAGGGTGCGGACTTCGCCCGCCACCACAGCAAAGCCGCGCCCTTGCTCGCCCGCGCGGGCGGCTTCCACGGCGGCGTTCAGCGCCAGGATGTTGGTCTGGAAGGCAATGCCGTCGATCACGCTGATGATGTCGCTGATCTTGCGCGAGCTGGTGGTGATCTCGTTCATGGTGGTCACCACCTGGCTGACCACCGTGCCACCATGCTCTGCTGCCGCGCGTGCCTCGGCCGCCAGCTGGCTGGCCTGCTGCGCCGTGTCGGCGTTCTGCTTGACGGTGGCGGTCATCTCTTCCATGGACGAGGCACTTTGCTGCAGGTTGCTGGCCTGCTGCTCGGTGCGGTGCGACAGGTCGGTGTTGCCCGAGGCGATTTCCAGCGAACCCGCCTCGATCGACGTGGCCGACGCGCGCACGCGGCTCACGATGTCTGCCAGCGCTGTTTGCATGTCGCCCAGCGACGCCAGCACGCTGTTGGCCGGTGCAGTGGCGGCTCCGGGGACCGGGCCCAGGTTGCCGGAAGCCACCCGCCGCGCGGCTGCGCGCAAGGCAATCGGGTCGGCGCCCAGCGAACGCATCAGGCTGCGGTTGATGAGTGTGGCCAGCACGATGGCCGCCGCCACTGCGCCCAGCGAGCACAGGATCAGGATCAGGCGCTTGGCGCTGAAGCGCTCGGCCGACTTCTCAATCTCTTGCGCGCCCGATGTGGCGATCAGGCGCGAATACTCGGTCGTGGCGCTGATGAGCTGCTTGAGCAGCGGCTGGCACTCCGCGTTCATGCGCGCAATGGCTTCATCCTTTTGCCCGGCCAGCGCCTTGGCCACGATGTCGAGCGCAACCGGGCCGTACCTGGCTTCGAGCTGGTCGATTTTGTCGAGCAGCGCGCGTTCTTCTGAAGACACCCCAGGCGTGCTGGCGACGGCTTTCTTGAGCATGCCCAGGCGTTCCTGCACCCGGTCGTGGGCCGCTTTGACCGCCGTGGTTTCGGCCTGGATGTCCTCGGGGCTGTTCAGGATGATCAGGTTGCGTGCGGCAATGGCCCGGGCGCTTGCCGCCGCGCGCACATCACGGGCCAGCCCGCCGCGGCTGAATTCATCGCTGACAAAGCTGTCGAAATCGCGCTGGGATTCGCTCAGGCTGACCACCGACAGGGTGGACACCCCGATGATGATCGCCACCAGAATCGAGAAGGCAATCGTCAGCTTGCGGGTGAGGGAGAGGTGGTGGAAGTTCATCGGGAAGTCCGGTTTGCGGGAAGGAAGGGCGCTGTGCCCCTTGCATGCCGTGCTTCAGGGTGGGCCATGGTGGCGCACCTGGGCTGCGCAAGTAACCACTTCGGATTGTGCGCCGCCTGTCCGTTATTTGCACAGCCCTGGTGCATCGCTGTGCAAATCGCTCAAGCACTGAGGAGATGCTTGCAGCCGGCCTGCAGAGGCGCTAACCGCTCACCGCCGCTGGCGGGTGCCCACGCCGGGCTTTGGGCATGGGTGGCCTTGTGTGATGCAAGCCGTTCAGGGGGCGGTTCCCACAGGGCGAACAATTTGCTACATGTTTAATAGCTACTGGCGCTTATCAGTTGGGCGTTAGAGGCCCAAAAGATGGCATAAACGCCTCGGGTGGCGTTCTCGGGCGCCCCTTCGCGGGTCACCGCCATCGCCTGTCTCTTGCCCCCATGTTGACCTCTGCCCACGCGCCTATCCCATCTCATCCGGCCTCGCCGCCGTCCGTTCCGCCGGGTGAGGAGCTGTTGGAATGGCGCCACCTTCAGTCCCACGATGTTCCACTGATCAGCCCCCGGGTGCAATGGCTGCTGGCAGGCGGCCTGGCTGGCGTGGGTGCGCCACAAGGCCTCTCGCCCAGAGCCCAGCCCTGTCTCCACCTCTGCCTCAACGCAGCAGCCGAGCGTGCCTTTGTTCAAAACCGCCCTGGCATTGGCGGCCGTGCTGTGGATGGCGTCATTGGCCTTTGTCATCGAGCCCTTGCTGGTTCACTCCGCCCTGCTGGGCCGTGGTGACGCGTGGCGCGCCCACCGCTTTGCCCTGTCCAGCGGCTGGGCCAAGCCCATGGGCGCGGAAGCCGCCCACATCCCTCCCATCGAGTTGCCCGGTGCGCAAAGCCGCGTGGCCTGGATAAAGCCCGGCACCGAGACCGAGCTGGCCACGGTGCAGGGCCGGTGGGGGCTGTGGATTTACAACGATGCGCCGCTGCGCGAACTGGCCACGCAGCAGGGCGTGCGCTGACCACCCGGGGCGGCTGCCGGGCGCCACTGTCACACTGCATGCACCGCACTGTTCCAGCCGCCGCACTGTTGCGCTGGCCTGGTTGGCCCCATATTCACGCTATTGGCCGCCCGTTGGGGGTGGCGCATTCCACCAGGAGCCCTGCATGACATCGCCCACCACCGCTGCCACCGCCCCGCTGCCCGTGCTGCAAGCCCAGCCCCTGGGCCCGCTGTGGCCCACGATGGACCCCTTCCTTTTCTGCGCCCACCACGACGACGCCTACCCCGCAGGCGATGGCGCCTTTGCGCCCGCCGTGCCGCTGGAAGGCCGCCAGATCGGCAGCGACTTCAGCCGCAAGGACGGCTGGAGCATGTACCACGGCGACACCGTGCCCGGTTTTCCCGGCCACCCGCACCGGGGCTTTGAAACGGTGACGCTGGTGCGCAAGGGGCTCATCGACCATGCCGACTCGCTGGGGGCGGCCGCCCGCTTTGGCGGGGGCGATGTGCAGTGGGTCACGGCGGGCAAGGGCATCCAGCACTCGGAAATGTTCCCGCTGCTCAACGCCACCGAGCCCAACCCGCTCGAACTCTTCCAGATCTGGCTGAACCTGCCCGCCAAGAACAAGATGGTGGAGCCGCACTTCACCATGCTGTGGAACGAGCGCATTCCGCGCCTGCAGCACCGCGATGCCAACGGCCGCCTGACCACCGTGACCGTGGTGGCCGGGGCGCTGCCCGGTGCAGACGCACCGCTGAGCCCGCCACCCGAGTCCTGGGCGTCGCAACCCGAAGCCGACGTGGCCATCTGGACGCTGCACCTGGAGCCCGGTGCCCGCTGGACGCTGCCCGCCGCCACCGGCCAGGGCACGCGCCGCATGCTGTATTACTTTGTGGGCGACGGCCTTGCGGTGGGCCCGCAGGTCATCCGGGGCCACGCGGCGCTGGAAGTAGTTGCTTCGCAAGACTGGGAACTGGTCAACACCGGCACCACCGCCGTGGAATGCCTGCTGCTGCAAGGCCGCCCCATTGCCGAGCCCGTGGCGCAGTACGGCCCCTTTGTGATGAACACCCAGCAGGAAATCATGCAGGCCATGCAGGACTACCGCCGCACCCAGTTTGGTGGCTGGCCCTGGCCTGAGAGCGACCCGGTGCACGGCCCCGCGCCGCGCCGCTTTGCACGCTACCCCGGCCAGACTGAGGACGAGGTGCCCAGCCCAGTGGTCGCAGTTGGAGGAAAATCGGGCGCATGAACATCACCAAAGACTCCGCCGTCACCCTGACCTACAAGGTGACCACGCCCCAGGGCAAGCCCCTGGACTCGGGCAACCTGGCCTACCTGCACGGTGGCTATGAAAACATCTTCCCCAAGGTGGAAGCCGCGCTGGAAGGCCAGGCCGTGGGCTTCGCCACCACGCTGGACCTGGCGGTGGAAGACGCCTTTGGTGCGCGTGACGAAAGCCTGGTGCGCACCATTCCCAAGAGCGAGTTTCCGCCCGGCGTGAAGGTGGGCGGCCAACTGCAAGGCGTGGGCAACGACGGACAGCCTGCCGTGTTCAACGTGGTCAAGATCAAGGGCCCCGAAGTGCACCTGGACGGCAACCACCCCCTGGCGGGCCAGGCACTGAAGTTCAGCTGCAAGGTCACCGCCGTGCGGGCGGCCACCGCTGAAGAAATTGCCCACCGCCATGTGCATGGCGCGCACGGCCACCAGCATTGATGCCAGGGTTTGCTGGTTGAGTCGCTGACGCGAACCCAGCGCATCGCCACCCCGCTCTGCCCCTTTGTTAGGCACCAGCCGGGTGGCTTTTTTACGCCCGCGTTTCCTTGCCCGCAATGCGCCTGCGCGGCACGGTGGCTTCGGCCTCCACCATCTTCGCGCTGCGCTCGTGCGCGGTCTGCGCCAGCTCGGTGATGAGTGCGGCCTCGGGCAGGTTGTGCCAGTAGCGCGTGGGCATTTCCTTTTTCATCATGGTGAGCTTGAGCCGCGCGGGGTTGAAGATGTGGCGGTAGTAGGTGAGCCACAGCGCCTCGCCTGCATCGGGCGGCGGCGCGTCGCTGCGCTGCGCGCCGGGGCCTGTGTGTAGCTGCTGGCCGTCCCAGCGCACGCTGGCGTCGGGCGTGAGGATGGCCCAGCGCATCTGCGTGAAGCGGCGGATGAAGAAGCCCGCATTGGCCTCGGTGATGTAGTGGTCGGGCTCGAACCAGGCCATGTGCAGGGTGTTGCCATCCGGCTCCACCACCGGGCGAAAACGCACAAAGGCGTGCATCTTGTGCATATCGCGCCGCACGGCGCGCACCATGTGGTCGGCCTGCATGCGGTCGGCGTCCAGCGGGTCGTGCCGCGCGGCTTCGGCCTCCGCGCCGCCCTGGGCCATGCGCCACAGCAGGCGGTACATCAGCGCAAAGCGGGCGGGGTCGCGGTGCAGGATGAGCTGCTCGCACAGGTGAACAAAGTCGGGGGGCACGCGCAGCGTGGGCGCATGCGGTGCGGGGCTCGGCAGCGCTTGGCAGTGGGGCTCGGGCGCGAACAGATCATTGGCCGCATCGGCCTGACAGCGCCAGTCCACGGCCTGTGGGGGCACATCGGCTTGCACCAGCGCGCGTGCGGCGGTGCGAAAGCCTTGCCAGTCGGTGGGGTAGTCCAGCGTGACCGTGTGGCGCTGCATGGTGTCAGAACAAACTGCGTTGCACGGGCGGAGGTGCCAGTTGCGCAGCCAAATCAGCAGCCTCCAAAGCCCGGCCGGGGCGGTAATCGGCCGCCTCCACAAACGGCAGCACCTTTTTGAGCGGCACATGCAGCCGCGCCAGGTCGGCATGCCGCAGGCGTCGCACGCGGCGGGCGGCCAGCAGGCGGTCCACCGTTTGCACGCCAAAGCCGGGCACGCGCAGCAGCAGCTCGCGCGGGGCGGTGTTGAGGTTGACGGGAAAGCGCTCGCGGTGCGCCAGCGCCCAGGCCAGCTTGGGGTCCATGTCCAGCGCCAGCATGCCCACCTGAGAGGGTGGCACGATCTCGTCGTGGGTGAAGCCATAAAAGCGCATCAGCCAGTCGGCCTGGTACAGCCGGTGCTCGCGCACCGTGGGCGGCGCGGCCAGCGGCAGGGCGCGGGCGGCGTCGGGGATGGGGCTGAAAGCCGAGTAGTACACCCGCCGCAGCCGGTGCGTGCCATACAGCCGCGCGCTGGTGGCGAGGATGGTGCGGTCGTCCGTGGCATCAGCCCCCACGATCATCTGCGTGCTTTGCCCGCCCGGCGCAAACAGCGGCGCGCTGGCCCGGCGCGTGGTGCGCGATTGCGGCATCGAGACGATGGCCTTGGCGGCTTGCTCCTTGCGCGCCGCGCGCGATTCGCCAATGTGCACGGCCATGCGGGCCATGGATCGGTCGATGGCGGCGCTGTTTTTCTCGGGCGCCAGGGCCGTGAGGCTCTCTGCTGTGGGCAACTCGATGTTGATGGACAGCCGGTCCGCATAGCGGCCAGCGCGCTGCATCAGCTCGGGCGATGCGTCGGGAATGGTTTTGAGATGGATGTAGCCGCGAAAGTCGTGTTCCTCGCGCAGCACGCGGGCCACCTCCACCACCTGCTCCATGGTGTAGTCGGGGCTCTGAATGATGCCGCTGGAGAGGAACAGCCCCTCGATGCAATTGCGGCGGTAAAAGTCCAGCGTGAGCTGCACCACCTCATCGACCGTGAAGCGCGCGCGGGGCACGTTGCTGGTCACACGGTTGACGCAGTACAGGCAGTCGTACTGGCAGAAGTTGGTGAGCAGAATCTTGAGCAGCGAGATGCAGCGCCCGTCCGGCGCGTAGCTGTGGCAGATGCCCATGCCTTCGGTGGAGCCCATGCCGCGCCCGCCCACCGAGTTGCGCGGCGCAGCGCCGCTCGATGCGCAGGATGCGTCGTACTTTGCCGCGTCGGCCAGGATGGCGAGTTTGGATTGCAGATTCACTGTATGAATTTACAGTGAATGCAATGCCTGACGCCAGCCTGGGGAAAATCCAGTGCAGGTTTTTACTCCTGAATTGATAGCTGCTTGCGCTTGTCTAATAAGCGCTGGAGGCCAAAAAGGCCTCAAATGGATGCGCTCAGGCCCTTTCTGGCGCCATGGCTGTCTTTGAACAGGTTCTCACTGCCCAGCCGCCTTCCGGTCCCGTCGCAACGCCCCCCGCAACAACCGCGTAGCCCGGTCCCGCAGCCCCGCCGGCTTGCCCGGCCGCACCGGGTGCTCCTTGGCGTGGGCGCAGGCGGCCAGAAAGTCGTTGAGGATGGCGGTGTCGTCCAGGGTGTCCGAGCCCAGCTTGTGGAACTCGGGGTGCCACTGCGTGGCGGCGATGTAGCCGCGGCCCGGTGCGGGTTTGACGCGGATGGCTTCGGGCACGCCGTCGGGCTCGCTCAGGGCTTCGACCACGAAGTCGGGCGCCACGCGCTTGATGCCCTGGTGGTGGATGCTGTTGACGCGGGCGCGGGGCACGTTGGGGTAGAGCTGCGCCAGGCGCGAATCGGGCACGATCTGGATGTCGTGGAAGTGCTGGTCGTAGGTGACGGCGTTGCGGTGCTGCAGTGCGCCGGGGTGCTGGGTTTCGATGTCCTGGTACAGCGCGCCGCCAAAGGCCACGTTGATGAGCTGCAGCCCCCGGCACACGCCAAAGATGGGTTTGCCCACCTCGGCAAAGGCTTTCACCAGCGCCAGATCGTAGATGTCGCGCACGCGGTCGCCAATCCATTCCTCGCGCAGGGGCTCTTCGCCATAGTTGCCGGGCCACACATCGGCGCCGCCGTGCATGACCACCCCATCGAGCCATTCGGCGTAGTGCTGCAGGGTGACGTCGCCGCGTGCCGTCTCGCCCGTGGGGCAGGGCACCATCACCACCATGGCCCCGGCGGACATGAGCCAGTGCGCGATGGATTGCTCGACGTATTGCAGTGTCTTGTTGGTGAACAGTGGGCGGGTGGGGTCCGCGTGTTGAAAGCAGGCCGACAGGCCGATCTTGAGGCGGGGTGCGTTGGGCATGGGCAGCGGGTGGGGTGCGCGGGCGGTGGGTGCGCACAGGCCAGCCTCTGTTGTAGCACCGCCCTTGCCGCTGTGGTGTAGGAAAGTGTCGGCTTTGCGCGGCGCCCGCAGGCCTTCACCCACCCTCGGAAGGGGTTTCTTGGGTGTTTGAATGAAATTGGCACCTGGCGCTTATTGGATAAGCGCTGTCAGCTATAAAAATAGTAGCATTTTGGTCAGACGGAGGCGAGCTCTTTGGCCTCTTGGGCCGCTTGCGCTGTTTGCAGCACGGTGCCTGGGCGCGCCAGCAGCGGGTGCAGCTGCACCACCTGGCCCACCATGATGAGTGCGGGGGGCTGCACCTTCTCGGCCACGGCCAGGGCGGGCAGGGTGGCCAGGGTGGCCGTGAGGCAGCGCTCGGTGGGCAGGGTGGCGTTTTCCACCACAGCGGCGGGGGTATCGGCGGGCAGGCCGTGGGCGATGAGCTGGCTGCAGATGGCGGGCAGGGCGCCCACACCCATGTAGATCACCACGGTTTGGCGGGGGCGGGCGAGCAGTTCCCAGTCCAGCCCCACGGTGCGGTCTTCGCGCAGGTGGCCGGTGGCAAACACCAGCGTGCAGGCGTGGTCGCGGTGCGTGAGCGGAATGCCCACCGACGCGCCCGCGCCTTGCGCAGCCGTGATGCCGGGCACCACGTCAAAGCCAATGCCGGCCTCGGCCAGGGCCTGCACTTCCTCGCCCCCTCGGCCAAAGATGTAGCCGTCGCCCCCTTTGAGGCGCACCACGTTGCGGCCGCTGCGTGCCAGGCGCACCATCAGCTCGATGATTTGCTCTTGCGGCAGGGTGTGGCGGGATGATTCCTTGCCCACGTAGATGCGCTCTGCGCCAGTCGCAATACAGTCCAGCACGGCAGGGCCGACCAGGTGGTCGTACAGCACCAGGGTGGCGGTCTGCAGCGCCCGGTAGGCCTTGCGGGTGAGCAGCTCCGGATCGCCAGGGCCCGCGCCCACCAGCGTGACATGGCCCACCGGGGAAACCACGGGCGCAGTGGGGCCTTCTCCTGCGGGCTGGTCTGCCGCTGCAGTGCCCGGGGCGTTGTTCTGGAAGCTCATCGTGGATCTCGTTGTGTGGTGGGAACAGGCCCGATGTTTAAACGCAATGCCCGGCCCGACCTTGACTTAGTTCAAGGTCGGCGCTTCCAACACGCGAGAGGATGCGTCCATTGAAGGCGGTTGCCGCAACCTGTGTTGCGCGCCCCACGCTCCCACGGTGACGACATGACACACATCCCCCGCTTTTTCCAGCCTGGCCCGTGGCGCGCCGCGCTGCTGCGCTGCTGCCTGCTGGGGTGGGTGGGCTGGGCGGCCGCGGGTGCTGCCTGGGCGCAACCCGCACCCGCCCCGAGTGCGGAGCGCCAGACTGCCCTGGTGCGTATGGTGCGGCAAGACTGCGGCTCGTGCCACGGCATGCGCTTGACCGGTGGGCTGGGCCCCGCCATCACCCCCCAGGCGCTGGAGGGCAAACCCCTGCTGTCCATGGCCTCGACCATCTATGGCGGCCGCCCCGGTACCCCCATGCCGGGCTGGAGCGCCATGCTCACCCTTGAAGAAGCCCACTGGGTGGCCCAGCAGCTGGCCGAGGGCTTTCCTGAAGAATCCCGGAGACCTGCGCGATGAACCCCCCCTCCCTCCAGCCCCTGCAACGCCGTGGGCTGCTGACCTTGATGGCCTCGGCCCCCCTGTGGGCCAGTGGCTGCGCCGCCTTGGCCGATGGCCGCGCTGCTGAGGCAACTCCAGACAACCTGCGCGGCACGGGCGATCTGGGCGTGGTCATCCAGCGCGCGCGGGGCGCCATCACGGTGGTGAACACCAGCGACCGCTCAATGCTGGGCGAAATCACCGGGCTGGGCGATCTGTCGCACGCCTCGGTAGTGTTCTCGCGCGATGGCCGCTACGCCTACGTGTTTGGCCGCGATGGCGGCCTCACGCAGGTGGACTTGCTGCGCGAACGCATCGTGCACCGCGTGATGCAGGCCGGCAACTCGATTGGCGGGGCCGTGAGTGCCGACGGCACGCTGGTGGCCGCCCAGAACTACGTGCCCGGCGGCGTGAAGGTGTTTGACGCCAAAACGCTGGAACTGCTAGCCGACCTGCCCGCCACCTACGGCAACGGGCAACGCTCGCGCGTCGTCGGCCTGGTGGATTTGCCCCAGCGCCGCTTTGCTTACAGCCTGTTCGATGCCGATGCGATCTGCATTGCCGATTGCTCCGACCCCACCCGCCCCCGCGTGCACACCCTCGAAGGCATTGGCCGCCAGCCTTACGACGCGCTGGTCACGCCCGACGGGCGCCACTACATCGCCGGCCTGTTCGGTGAAGACGGCCTGGCCATGGTGGACCTGTGGGAACCCCAGCCCAAGGTGCGGCGCATTCTGGCCGGTTACGGCCGGGGCCAGCAGCCGCTGCCGGTTTACAAGATGCCGCACCTGCGCGGCTGGGCCGTGGCCGGGCGCCACGCCTACCTGCCCGCCATTGGCCGCCACGAGGTGCTGGTGGTGGACACCACCACCTGGCAAGAGGTGGGGCGCATCCCCGTAGCGGGCCAGCCCGTGTTCGTGATGGCCCGGCCCGATGGCCGCCAGGTGTGGGTGAACTTTGCCGTGCCCGATTACGACCGGGTGCAGGTCATCGACACCCCCAGCCAGCGCGTGGTGGACACGCTGCGGCCCGGCAAGGCGGTGCTGCACATGGAATTCACGCCCCGCGGCGACGCGGTGTGGATCAGCTGCCGCGATGACCACCTGGTGCGCGTCATCGACACTGCCACGCGCCAGACCCTGGCCACGCTGGCGGTGGACGCCCCCAGCGGCATCTTCTTCACCGCGCGCGCCCAGCGCATGGGGTTCTGACATGCAGGCCGTGCCCGACCCTGCTGCGCCTGCCCTGGGCAGCACCGGTTTCCAACCCAGCCCCGCGCAGCGCCTGTCGCTGCTCAACGCGTGGCAGCGCGGCTTTCCGCTGTGCGACGAGCCCTTTGCCGTGGCGGGCGCGGCGCTGGATTTGCCTGCAGCGCAGGTGCTGCAGGCCTACCGCCAGCTGGCGCAAGAAGGCGCGCTCAGCCGCATTGGGGCCGTGTTTGCGCCGGGTAGCGGTGGGGCGTCCATCCTCTCGGCCATGGCCGTGCCGCCCGAGCGGCTCGAAGCCGTGGCCGCCGTGGTCTCGGCCCACCCGGGCGTCAACCACAACTACGAACGCGAAAACGCCTACAACCTGTGGTTCGTGGTCACCGGCCCCAGCTCCGCACAGGTGGAATGCACCATCGCCAGCCTGGAGGCGGACACCGGCCTTACGGCGCTGCGCCTGCCCATGCTGCAGCCCTACCGGATCGACCTGGCGTTTGACCTCTCGTCCGAGCTGACCACCGGCCCGCAGCACGCTGCCCAGGTGGGCCGCTGCGCCCTGCAGCCCTCGCAGGTGGCGCCCCGCGCCCAGCTGGCCGATGCCGACTGGCCCCTGGCGGCCTTGGCCGAGGCAGGCCTGCCCCTGGTGGCCCAGCCCTATGCCCAGTGGGCGCAGGCCCTGGGCACCACCGCCGCGCAGGTGCAGGCCACCTTGCAGCAGTGGTTGCACACCGGCGTGCTCAACCGCTTTGGCGTGGTGGTGCGCCACCACGAGCTGGGCTTTGCCGCCAATGCCATGACAGTGCTGGATGTGCCCGACGACGAAGTAGACACCGCCGGCCGCGCCCTGGCCGCCCAGCCCGGCGTCACGCTGGCCTACCGCCGCGCCCGCGCACCCGGCTGGCGCTACAACCTGTATTGCATGGTGCACGGCGCACACCGGCAGGCGGTGGAGCAGGTAGTGGCCAGCGCCCTGGAGCGCAGCGGCCTGGCCCACCAGCCCCACGCCGTGCTGTTTTCGCGCCGCCGTTTCAAGCAGACGGGCGGGCGCCGGTTTGCCGCCGCAGCGCCCACCGCGCAAGGAGTGGCCCATGCCCTGCCTTGAAGACCTGCGGCTCATGGCCTACCTGCACGGCGGCTTTCCGCTGGTGGACGAGCCCTACGCCGCCGTGGCCCAGGCGCTGGGCACCACCGAGCAGGACGTGCTGCAGCGGTTGCAGCGTTTGCTGGCTGACGGCTACCTCACCCGCTTTGGCCCGCTGTTCCAGATCGAACGCGCAGGCGGGCAATTTGTGCTGGCCGCGCTGTCAGCCCCCGAAGCGCAGTTTGACGCCGTGACTTCACAGGTCAACGCCCTGCCCGAGGTGGCCCACAACTACCGGCGTGAACACGCGCTGAACATGTGGTTTGTGGTGGCCGCCGAATCGCCCGCGCAGGCCATCCAGGTGCTGCAGCGCATTGAGGGCGCCACGGGCCTGAAAGTGCACGCCTTTCCGAAAGAGCGCGAATACCGCGTGGAGCTGCGCCTGCCGTTGCTGCCGCCTGGTGCAACGCTGCCCCCACCGCTGGAGGTGCCCCATGGCGCTGGATGCGTTTGACCGCGCGCTGATCGCCGCCACCCAGGCCGGCCTGCCCCTGGTACCCCGCCCGTATGACGCTGTGGGCGCCACCCTGGGCGTGAGCGGCGAGCGCGTGCGCCAGCGGCTGGCCGAGCTGCTGCACACCGGCCTGGTGCGCCGCATTGGCGCCGTGCCCCACCACTACAAACTGGGCTTTACCGCCAACGGCATGAGCGTGTGGGATGTGGACGATGCCGAAGTGGATGCCCTGGCCCGCCAGGTGGCCCAGCTGCCGGGGGTGAGCCACTGCTACCTGCGCCCGCGCAGCCTGCCGGTGTGGCCCTACAACCTGTTCGCCATGCTGCACGGGCGCAGCCGCGACGAGGTGGCCGAGCAGGCCGCCCAACTTGCCCAACTGCTGGGGCCGCACTGCCGCCAGCACGACATTCTGTATTCCAGTGCGGTGCTCAAAAAAACAGGCCTGCGCCTGAAGGAAGACTGACCATGTTTCGCATCAGCCAATACATGCGCGAGCTGGCAAAAGCCGAAGCCACGGGCCAATACCCCGTGGTGCGCGACCGCAAGGCCACCGGCCCGGTCGTGATCTGGAACCTGATCCGCCGCTGCAACCTCACCTGCAAGCATTGCTACGCCCTGTCGGCCGACCACGACTACGCGGGCGAGCTGGGTACGCAAGAGGTTTACACGGTGATGGACGACCTGCGCGCTTTCGGCGTGCCGGTGCTCATCCTCTCGGGCGGCGAGCCCTTGATGCGCCCCGACCTGTTCGACATCGCCGCACGCGCACAGGGCATGGGCTTTTACATCGGCCTGTCCACCAACGGCACGCTGATTGATGAGCCCATGGCCGACCGCGTGGCCGCTGCCGGCTTTGATTACGTGGGTATCAGCCTGGACGGCCTCAAGCCCACGCACGACAAATTCCGCCGGCTGGATGGTGCGTTTGACCGCAGCCTGGCCGCCGTGCGCTTCTTGGGCGCGCGGGGCGTGAAGGTGGGCCTGCGTTTCACCATGACGTCCATGAACGCGCACGACCTGCCCGCGCTGCTGGCGCTGATGCGCGAAGAGGGCGCGCAGAAGTTCTACTTCTCGCACCTCAACTACGCCGGGCGCGGCAATATCCACCGGGGCAAGGACGCGCATTTCACCGCCACCCGAGAGGCGCTGAACCTGCTGTTTGAACGCGCCTGGCAAGCCGCCCTGGACGGGCTGGACGAAGACTATGTCACCGGCAACAACGATGCCGATGGCGCCTACCTGCTGCAGTGGGTGCAGCGGCGCCTGCCCCGCTGGCACGCCGATCTGCGCGCGCGCCTGCAGGCCTGGGGCGGCAACTCCAGCGGCGTCAACGTGGCCAACATCGACAACCTGGGCCATGTGCACCCTGACACCATGTGGTGGCACCACGACCTGGGCAGCGTGCGCGAGCGGCCGTTCTCGGCCATCTGGGCCGATACCAGCGACCCGCTCATGGCCGGCCTCAAGGCCCACCCCCGGCCGGTGGAAGGCCGCTGCGCGCAATGCGGCTACTTCAGCCTGTGCGGGGGCAACACCCGCGTGCGCGCCCAGCAGCTCACAGGCAACCCCTGGGCTTCTGACCCCGGCTGCTACCTGACGGACGAAGAAACCGGCACCGAGCACCTGGCCGTGGCCGAACCTGCGGCCCCGCACCCCGTGCACTTTATGGAGGTGAGCCATGCGCAATAACCGCCTGACCCGCACCGTGCGCGTGCTGGCCCTGTGCGCTGCGGGCCTGCTGGCCGCTGCAGGCGCCGCGCTGGCGCAGACTTCTGCGCCCGCCACCGCCTCCACCGCTGCGGTGCCTGATGCTCCTGCCCTGTACCAGCAGCACTGCGCCGTGTGCCACGCGCCCCAGCGCACCGGCGCCATGGGCCCGGCCCTGCTGCCCGAAAGCCTGGAGCGCGTGCGCCCCGCCGAGGTGCTGCGCGTGATTGGCCAGGGCCGCACCGCCACGCAAATGCCCGGCTTTGCTGGCACGCTGAGCACCGCCGAAATCCAGGCCCTGGCGCAGTGGGTGCGCAGCCCGGTGCAACCCGCGCCCACCTGGGGTGATGAGGACATTCGCGCATCGCGCGTGGCCACCCCCGCACCGGCCAATGAGCCCGCCAAGCCCGTGTGGTCTGCCGACCCCATGAACCTGTTCCTGGTGGTGGAGGGGGGCGACCACCATGTCTCGCTGCTCGATGGGGACAAGTTTGAAGTCATCACCCGCTTCGCCAGCCGCTACGCCCTGCATGGTGGCCCCAAGTTCACGCCCGACGGGCGCTATGTGTTCTTCGGTTCGCGCGATGGCTGGATCACCAAGTACGACCTGTGGCGCCTGCGCGTGGTGGCCGAGGTGCGTGCGGGCCTGAACATGCGCAACGTGGCGGTGAGCGGCGATGGCCGCTGGGTGATGGCCGCCAACTACCTGCCACGCAACGCCGTGCTGTTTGATGCCGACCTGAACCTGGTGCGCAATTACCCCGCCACCTCGCTCGATGGCAAGCAGGCATCGCGCGTGTCGGCGGTGTACGACGCCACGCCGCGCCGCAGCTTTGTGGTGGCCCTCAAGGACGTGCCCGAGCTGTGGGAGATTTCGTACGACCCGGCGGCCGAGCCCATCCACGACGGCTATGTGCACGACTACCGCATGGGCGAGTCGATTGCCAAGCCGGGCTTCCAGGGCGTGCGCCGCACCCCGCTGGAGGAGCCGCTGGACGACTTCTTCTTTGACCAGACCTACACCTACGTGCTGGGCGCCACGCGGCCCCGCCAGTCTGCCCAAGCCGAAGGTGCCACCGCCCAGGTGGTGAACCTGAACATCCGCCGCAAGGTGGCCGATCTGCCCATTGCCGGCATGCCGCACCTGGGCTCGGGCATCACCTTTGCCTGGAACGGCACCACCGTGCTGGCCAGCCCCAACCTGCAGGGCGGCGCCATTGACGTGGTGGACATGAAGAGCTGGAAGCCCGTGCGCACCATTGCCACGCCCGGCCCCGGCTTCTTCATGCGCAGCCACGAAAACACGCCGTTTGCCTGGACCGATTCGATGATGAGCCCTACGGGCAAGGACACCCTCACCATCATCGACAAGCGCACGCTGGACGTGGTGGCCAAGGTGCGCGAGCCGGGCAAGACACTGGCGCACATCGAGTTCACCAAAGACGGGCGCTACGCCCTGGCCAGCGTGTGGGAGATGGACGGCGCCGTGGTGGTGTTCGACGCGCAGACCTTCAAGGAAGTCAAGCGCCTGCCCATGAGCAAGCCCGTGGGCAAGTACAACGTGTGGAACAAGATCACGCGCAGCGAGGGCACCTCGCACTAGCCTCGTTGGCGTGCGTTTCCAGTCGCCCTTAGCGCGGCTGGAACACCACCGCGGCGGTTCTGCGCACCAGATCGAGCGCGGCCTTTTGCACCTGGGTGGACGGCCGCTGCAAGCTGGTGGCCAGCGACAGCGCAATGCGCAGCGGCGGCGTGCCAATGGCCTGCGCGGTGTAGGCCGAGGGGCGCGGCGAGTTGAGCAGCGCGTTGCGCGACAGCACGGCGCAGCCTGCGCCATCGGCCACCAGGTCGAGGATGGCAGACACGCCATCAATCTCCAGCGCCACCTGCGGGGTGCAGCCAATCTGGGCCATTTCTGATTCCACATGCATGCGGATCGCGTTGGGCCGGGTGGGGATGACCAGGGGCAGTTGGGCCACCTCGCTCAGCGCGATGGGCCCGGGCGGAGGGTCTTCCAGCAGGCCCGGCGGACGGGCCCGCACCAGCACCAGGTCCTCGTCCAGCAGGTGCGCCACATCGGTCTCGCGCGAAGGCTGGGCGTTGTAGAGCACCACCAGATCCAGGTGGCCGCTGTTCAGCCCGCCCAGAATGGCGCCCGACAAGCCTTCGCTGATGGACAGGCGCACCTCGGGCAGCTCCTGGCGGAAGGCGCGGGTCAGCGGCACCGTCATCACACGCGCCACGCTGGTGGGCAGGCCGATGGCCACGCGCCCGGCCAGCGCACCCCGCACCCGGCCCAGCTCTTCGCGCGCCCGCTCCACCTGGTGGAGGATGCCGCGGCCATGCTCCAGCAGCACCTTGCCCGCCTCGGTGGGAATGGCGCCGCGCCCATTGCGCACCAGCAGGTTCTGGCGCAGTTCTACCTCCAGCAGGCGCACCTGGCGGCTCAGGGCGGGCTGGGCAATGTTCAGCACGGCGGCAGCCCGGGTGAAGCTGCCCAGCTCTGCCACGCGCACGAAGTATTCGATCTGTTTCAAGTCCATGGGGCTCTCCAGGGGGCTGCGGCGGGTTTGCAGCTATGGTTATTGGAATACCTGCCATTTGGCCATCACAGAATGGTATATCTGGTAGTGGCTTGGCACGCTGTCGCACGGGCCGCGCCATGACCACAATCAAGCTTTTTCACGGGTCAGGCAGGCGCCACAGCGCCTACCCCGGCCGCACCGCATCCACAGGACCCACATGGCTACCCCCCTCCAAGGCATTTCGTCGATGGCCACCCGCCAGGTGCTGGCAGAGCTGGTGGCCGCCTATGCGCAGCAATCGGCCGACCCGGTGCACATCGAATCCGTAGGCGGGGTGGATGCCGCCCGGCGCGTGCAGGCGGGTGAGGCGTTTGACGTGGTCATCCTCGCCTCTGACGCCATCGACAAGCTCGCGGCCTCGGGCCATGTGCGGGCGGGCAGCAAGGTTGATCTGGTGCATTCCGGCGTGGCCGTGGCAGTGCGCGAAGGCGCCCCCGTGCCCGACCTGACCTCGGAAGACGCCGTACGTCGCGCGGTGCTGGCGGCCCGCAGCCTCAGCTATTCCACCGGCCCCAGCGGTGTGGCGCTGGCCCGGCTGTTCGAGCGCTGGGGCATTGCGCAAGAAATTGCGCCCCGCATTGTTCAGGCCCCACCGGGCGTACCCGTGGGCACGCTGGTGGCGCGCGGCGAGGTGGAATTGGGCTTTCAGCAGCTGAGCGAATTGCTGCATGTGCCGGGCATCACGCTGGCCGGGCCGCTGCCAGAGCCCATACAGATCACCACCACTTTCTCTGGCGCGGTGGCCACAGCCGCCGCCCAGCCTGCGGCCGCGCAGGCGCTGCTGGCCTTCATGGCATCTCCACAGGCAGCGCCAGCCAAACGCCGCCAGGGCATGGAGCCCGCCTAGCCGCGCGCCGACCTGATACACCGATTCCAAGCATCCAAGGAGCCCACTATGAGCCTCATCATCGACTGCCACGGCCACTACACCACGGCCCCCAAGGCGCTGGAGAACTGGCGCAATGCGCAGATCGCCGGCATCAAAGACCCAGCCGCCATGCCCAAAGTGGCAGACCTGCACATCAGCGACGACGAGCTGCGCGAGTCCATCGAGACCAACCAGCTCAAGCTGATGAAGGAGCGCGGCAGCGACATCACGCTGTTCAGCCCCCGCGCGAGCTTCATGGCCCACCACATCGGCGACTTCAATGTCTCCAGCACCTGGGCCGCCATCTGCAACGAGCTGTGCTACCGCGTCTCCACGCTGTTCCCCGACCACTTCGTGCCCGTGGCCATGCTGCCGCAAAGCCCCGGTGTCGATCCGTCCACCTGCATTCCCGAACTGGAAAAGTGCGTCAAGGAATACGGTGCGGTGGGCATCAACTTGAACCCCGACCCCTCCGGCGGTCACTGGACCAGCCCCCCGCTGACCGACAAGCACTGGTACCCCATCTACGAAAAGATGGTGGAGTACGACCTGCCCGCCATGATCCACGTGAGCACCAGCTGCAACGCGTGCTTTCACACCACGGGCGCGCACTACCTGAATGCCGACACGACGGCCTTCATGCAGCTCATCCAGGGCGATCTGTTCAAGGACTTCCCCACGCTCAAGTTCCTGATTCCGCACGGCGGCGGTGCGGTGCCGTACCACTGGGGCCGTTTCCGCGGGCTGGCGCAAGAGATGAAGAAGCCCCTGCTGCAAGAGCACCTGATGAACAACGTGTTCTTTGACACCTGCGTGTACCACCAGCCTGGCATTGACCTGCTCAACACCGTGATCCCGGTGAAGAACGTGCTGTTTGCCAGCGAAACGATCGGTGCGGTGCGCGGCATCGACCCCACCACCGGCCACTACTACGACGATACCAAGCGCTACATCGAGGCCAGCACCATTCTGAGCGCGGAAGACAAGCACCAGATCTACGAAGCCAATACGCGCCGTGTGTTCTCCCGACTCGATTCACGCCTGAAGGCAAAGGGGCTCTGACATGTTTGAACTGGGCGTTGTCTACCGCAACATCACCCGCGCCGACCGCGCAGCCGCCGATGGCCTGGCCGCCCTCGGCTCGGCCACCGTGCACGAGGCCATGGGCCGCGTGGGGCTGCTCAAGCCGTACATGCGGCCCATCCAGAGCGGCGTGCAGGTGAGCGGCACTGCCGTCACCGTGCTGCTGCACCCCGGCGACAACTGGATGATGCATGTGGTGGCCGAGCAGATCCAGCCCGGCGACATCGTGGTGGCCGCCATCACGGCCGATTGCACCGATGGCTACTTTGGCGACCTGCTGGCCACATCCTTCCAGGCGCGTGGCGCACGGGCGCTCATCATCGACGCGGGTGTGCGCGATGTGAAAACGCTCAACGAGATGAACTTCCCGGTGTGGAGCAAGTGCATTTCCAGCAAGGGCTGCATCAAGGAAACCCTGGGTTCGGTGAACATCCCTGTGGTGTGCGCCGGCATGCTGGTCACGCCGGGCGATGTGATCGTGGCAGACGATGACGGCGTGGTCTGCGTGCCCGCTGCCCGGGCGGTACAGACGCTGGAAGCCGCGCAAAAGCGCGAGAGCTTGGAGGGCGAAAAGCGCGCCAAGCTGGCCAGTGGCGTGCTGGGGCTGGATATGTACAAGATGCGCGAGCCACTGGAAAAGAAGGGCCTGCGCTACATCGACTGACTTGTTTGTCTGCAAGCAATTTCAAGTAAAAAAGGCCTGTAGCGCTCATGAATAAATCGCAAGCAGCTATCAAATTAATAGTGATTACATCAAGGAGACATCCCGTGGCAACTTTCGCAAAACTGAACCGCCGCACCGCTGCCCTGGCTGTGGGCCTGGCCGCCAGCCTGGGGCTCGCGCCCCAGTGGGCAGCCGCGCAGCAGTTCCCCACCAAGCCCGTGCGCATCATCACCCCCTTCCCGGTGGGCGGCGGCCCCGATGGCGTGGCGCGCCTGGTGGCCGACAAGCTCTCCAAAACCTGGGGCCAGTCGGTGGTGGTGGAAAACCGCCCCGGTGGCAACGGCTTTATTGCAATCGATGCCTTCAAGCGCGGCGCCAAGGACGGGCATGACCTCATCGTGCTCGACAACGTGCACCTGGCCGCCTACCCCAGCCTGTTCAAGAAACTGCCCTACGACACGGCCAAGGATTTCGACACCCTGCTGCCGCTGTTCCGCACCTACTTCTTCTTCACCGTGGGCACCAACAGCCCCTACAAGACCGTGGCCGATGTGGTGGCCGACGCCAAGGCGCGCCCTGGCAAGCTCAACTACGGCTCGTGGTCGGTGGGCAACCCGGTGCACCTGGGCTCGGAGCTGTTCGAGAGCATGACTGGCACGCAGATGGAGCATGTGATCTTCAAGGAGACCACGCAGCTCTACACCTCGGTCTCCACGGGCGACATCAACTTTGCGATGGGCAGCGCCGCCACTGCGGGCCCGCTGTACCGTGCTGGCAAGCTGCGCCTGCTGGCCCTGGCCGCGCCCCAGCGCTCGCCCGAATTCCCCGACGTGCCCACCGTGGCCGAATCCGGGGGCCCCAAGGACTTTGCCGTGACCGGCTGGAACGCGATTGCCGTGCCGCCCGGCTTGCCCGCGGCCGTCACCGACAAGATCAAGCGTGACATCGAGCAGGCCCTGACCGGCCCCGATGTGACCGAGAAGTTCAAGACATTCGGCTACGAGTCCTTCCCCACCACGCGTGCGCAGTTCGACCAGTTCGTCAAGGACGAAGCCAAGCGCTTTGGCGACGTGATCCGCCAAGCCAACGTCTCGCTGGACTGACCCCGCCACCGCCCACCCGCCAGGAACCCTCATGACCCAACACACTGCCAACACCGCCCCGGCATCGCGCCGCCAATGGATCAAAACCGCTGCCGCCACCGCAGCCCTGGCCGTGGGCGCGCCCCATGTGCTGGCGCAGCCCGCAGCGGCGGCCTACCCCTCGCGCCCCATCAAGATCGTGGTGGGCTACGCCGCTGGCGGCGCGGTGGATGCCGTGGCCCGCGCGGTGGGCCAGGCCCTGTCGCAAAGCATGGGGCAGCCCGTGGTCATTGAAAACAAGCCGGGCGCTGGCACCAACATTGCCGTCAAGTCCGTCATCGCGGCCGAGCCCGATGGCTACACCCTGATGATGGCGGCCAATGCCCTGGCAGCCAACATGGCGCTGTACCAGCCCATGCCCTTCGATGCCGAAAAGGACCTGGTCGCCATCTCGCTGGTGGGGCGCGTGCCGGTGGTGCTGGCCACGGGGGCGGGCTCGGGCATCACCTCGCTGCCCGGGCTGCTGCAGGCGGCCAAGGCCAAGCCCGGTGTGCTGGCCTATGCATCGCCAGGCAATGGCTCCACACCGCACATGGCCATCGAGTTTCTGGAGCGCGAGGCGGGCATTGACCTGCAGCACGTTCCCTACCGGGGCGGCGCGGCGGCCCTCACCGACGTGATCGGCGGCCAGGTGCCGCTGGTGGCCGTCAACGCGCTGGAAGTGCAGCCCCACGTTAAAAGCGGCAAGCTGCGCGTGCTGGCTGCGCTCAGCGCCAACCGCACCGCCATCTTCCCTGAGGTGCCCACGATTGCCGAGTCCGGTTTTCCCGGCTTTGAAGCGGCTGTGTGGTACGGCCTGGTGGCCCCCGCCGCCACGCCCAAGGCCGTGGTCACGCGCCTGCACGCCGAAGTGCAAAAGGCCCTGCAAGGCAAGGACGTGCGCGAGCGCATGACCGCCGTGGGCGGCGAGGTGCTGCCCGGCCCCGCCGAGCAGTTTGCCCAGCTCATCCAGAGTGAGCGCCGCCGCTACGAAAAGCTGGTGCGCGAGGCCAACATCAAACCCGATTGATTGCTGTGCGGCCCCGGCCGGGCTGCGCGTTCTCCGATGTCCTCCAACAAAGAAAACTCCCCGATGTCCAAAACGACTTCCGGTGACTTCACCCAAGCCGAAGGCTTCACCAAAACCCCCGGCTGGCTGGATTGGTACACCGGCCCTGCCAAGCCCCGCTTTCAGCTGCCCGCAGGCGCGGTGGACGCCCACTGCCATGTGTTTGGCCCTGGCGCGGAGTTTCCGTACGCGCCCGAGCGCAAGTACACCCCCTGCGATGCTAGCAAGCACGAGCTGTTTGCGCTGCGCGACCACCTGGGCTTTGCCCGCAACGTGATCGTGCAGGCCACCTGCCACGGCGCAGACAACCGCGCCATGGTGGATGCCTGCCTGGTCAGTGGCGGCAAGGCGCGTGGCGTGGCCACCGTCAAGCGCAGCGTCACCGATGAGGAACTGCAACAGCTGCACGCCGCAGGCGTGCGCGGGGTGCGCTTCAACTTCGTCAAGCGCCTGGTGGACTTCACGCCCAAGGACGAGCTGATGGAGATTGCCGGCCGCATCGCCCAGCTGGGCTGGCATGTGGTCATCTACTTTGAAGCGGGAGACCTGCCCGAGCTGTGGGACTTCTTCACCCGCCTGCCCACCACCGTGGTGGTGGACCATATGGGCCGCCCGGATGTGAGCAAGGGCGTGGACAGTGACGAGTTCGCGCTGTTCCTCAAGTTCATGCGCGAGCACAAGAATGTGTGGAGCAAAGTGAGCTGCCCCGAGCGCCTCTCAGTGACCGGCCCCAAGGCCCTGAACGGCGAACAGGCTGCGTACCAGGACGTGGTGCCCTTTGCGCGCCGCGTGGTGCAGGAGTTTCCTGACCGCGTGCTGTGGGGCACCGACTGGCCTCACCCCAACCTCAAGGACCACATGCCCGACGACGGCCTGCTGGTGGACTTCATCCCGCACATCGCGCCCACGGTCGAGCTGCAGCAAAAGCTGCTGGTCACCAACCCCATGAAGCTTTACTGGCCCGAGGAGGTCTGAGATGGCACTCGACAAACCCTACCAGGACGTGCCCGGCACCATCATCTTTGACGCCGAGCAGAGCCGCAAAGGTTACTGGCTCAATCAGTTCTGCATGAGCCTGATGAAGGCCGAGAACCGCGAACGCTTCAAGGCCAACGAGCGCGCTTACCTCGACGAGTGGGCGATGACCGAAGAGCAAAAGCATGCCGTGCTGGCCCGCGACCTGAACTGGTGCATGCGCACCGGCGGCAACATCTACTTTTTGGCCAAGATCGGTGCGACCGATGGCAAGAGCTTCCAGCAAATGGCGGGCTCCATGACCGGCATGACCGAAGAGGAATACCGCGCCATGATGATCGGCGGTGGCCGCAGTGCCGAAGGCAACCGCTACATCGGCGAAGACGGCGATGCCCAGGCGCACCGCCAGCCGCAAGGCAAGGCTGGCTTGGCAAAGAAGGACTGAACCATGGCACGCATCACCGCATCCGTTTACACATCGCATGTCCCCGCCATTGGCGCGGCCATGGACCTGGGCAAGACCCAGGAAGACTACTGGAAGCCCCTGTTCGCGGGCTACGACTTCTCCAGGCAATGGATGAAGGACCACAAGCCCGATGTCATCTTCCTCGTCTACAACGACCACGCCACGGCCTTCAGCCTGGATTTGATTCCAACGTTCGCCATCGGCACCGCTGCGCAGTACCAGCCCGCCGACGAAGGCTGGGGGCCGCGCCCCGTGCCCGTGGTGCAAGGCCACCCCGAGTTGGCCAGCCACATTGCGCAAAGCGTGATCCAGCAGGACTTTGACCTCACCATCGTCAACAAGATGGATGTGGACCACGGCCTGACGGTGCCGCTGTCGCTGATGTGCGGCGAGCAGCATCCGCAGACCGGTGCCTGGCCCTGCCCGGTGATTCCGTTTGCGGTGAACGTGGTGCAGTACCCTGTACCCAGTGGCCGCCGCTGCTTCCAGCTCGGCCAGGCCATCCGCCGTGCGGTGGAGAGCTTTGACGAAGACCTGAACGTGCACATCTGGGGCACCGGGGGCATGAGCCACCAGCTGCAGGGCGCACGCGCCGGCCTCATCAACCGCGAGTGGGACAACGCCTGGCTCGACCAGCTCATCAACGACCCTGCGGCTTGCTCGGAAGTGCCGCACATCGACTACGTGCGCGAGGCGGGCAGCGAGGGCATTGAGCTGGTGATGTGGCTCATTGCCCGTGGTGCGATGGCCGATGTGGCCGGTGGCCCCGCCCCCAAAGTGGCGCATCGCTTCTACCATGTGCCCGCGTCCAACACCGCCGTAGGCCACCTGATTCTTGAGAACTGAACCGAATCCCAAAGGACATTCATCCCATGACCATCAAAGTCGCACTCGCCGGTGCGGGCGCCTTCGGCATCAAGCACCTGGACGGCATCCAAAACATCCCTGATGTGGAAGTCGTCTCCCTCATCAGCCGCGACCTGGCCAAGACCCAGGAAGTGGCCGACAAATACGGCATCAAGCACGTCACGACCAAGCTGGAAGACAGCCTGGCCATCAAGGAAGTGGACGCCGTGATCCTGTGCACGCCCACGCAGATGCACGCCAGCCAGTCCATCGCCTGCATGGAAGCGGGCAAGCACGTGCAGGTGGAAATTCCGCTGTGCGACATCCTGAGCGAAGGCCAGGCGGTGGTGAACCTGCAAAAGCAGACCGGTCTGGTCGCCATGTGCGGCCACACCCGCCGCTTCAACCCCAGCCACCAGTACGTGCACAAGAAAATCAAGGCGGGCGAGTTCAACATCCAGCAGATGGATGTGCAGACCTACTTCTTCCGCCGTACCAACATGAACGCCCTGGGCCAGCCCCGCAGCTGGACGGACCACCTGCTGTGGCACCACGCCGCCCACACGGTGGACCTGTTCGCCTACCAGGCGGGCAGCCCCATTGTCAAAGCCAACGCCATCCAGGGCCCCATCCACAAGGATCTGGGCATTGCCATGGACATGAGCATCCAGCTCAAGGCGGCCAACGGAGCGATTTGCACGCTGAGCCTGAGCTTCAACAACGACGGCCCGCTGGGCACCTTCTTCCGCTACATCGGCGACACCGCCACCTACATCGCCCGCTACGACGACTTGGTGAACGGCAAGGAAGAGAAGATCGACGTGAGCAAGGTGGATGTGTCGATGAACGGCATCGAGCTGCAAGACCGCGAGTTCTTCGCCGCCATCAAGGAAGGCCGCGAGCCCAACGCCAGCGTGGCGCAGGTGCTGCCTTGCTACCAGGTGCTGCATGATCTGGAGCAGCAACTGGTTTGATGCTGCTATTGATTCAGTAGCTGCTACCGCCCGTAGATCAAGCGCTGCGGGCGTTTTTCATTAGATATCGGAGATGTGATGCAACAACGTGCTTTGGACCCTTTCCAGGTCAGCGCCATTGGCCTGGGCTGCATGAACCTCTCGCACGCCTATGGCGCTCCGGTCAGCGCTGAGCAGGGCGAGCGTGTGCTGCTGGCCGCGCTGGATGCGGGCGTGACCTTGTTCGACACGGCGGCGCTGTACGGCTTTGGCGCCAACGAAACCCTGGTGGGCCGGGTGATGAAGCCGCACCGCCGCCGCTTCACCCTGGCCAGCAAGTGCGGCATGCAGGGCGTGGATGTGAATGGCGACGGCAAGCTGGTGCGCGTGATTGACGGGCGCCCCGCCACGCTGCGCCAGACCTGCGAAGACAGCCTGCGCCGTCTGCAGACCGATGTGATCGACCTGTATTACCTGCACCGCTGGGACAAGAGCGTGCCCATTGAAGACAGCGTGGGCGCGCTGGCCGACCTGGTGCGCGCGGGCAAGATCCGCAGCATTGGCCTGTCGGAAGTGTCGGCCGCCACGCTGCGCCGCGCCCATGCCGTGCACCCCATTGCAGCCCTGCAAACCGAATATTCGCTGTGGACGCGCAACCCCGAGATTGCGGTGCTCGACGCCTGCCGTGAACTGGGCGTGGCGTTTGTGGCCTTCAGCCCGGTGGGGCGGGGCTTTCTGTGTGGCGACCTCACCGATGTGGGCACGCTGGACGCCAAGGACATCCGCCGTGGCATGCCGCGCTTTGCGCCCGAGGCGTATGCCGCCAACCTGCAACTGCTGGCTGGCTACCGTGCCATCGCGGCCGAGGTGGGTTGCACGCCCGCGCAACTGGCGCTGGCCTGGTTGCTGCACAAGGGGCAGGACATCATCCCCATCCCCGGCACTACCAGTGTGGAGCATCTGCACGACGACCTGGGGGCTGTGCAGGTGCAGCTCGGCAGCGCTGTCATCGAGCGGCTGGAAGCGCTGATCAACGAGCGCACCGTGGTGGGCAACCGCTACAACCCGCAGAACGCCAGCGAAGTGGATACCGAGGCCTACGCGGAGCGCCCTGCCACTTAACACGGCATCCATGGGTGTTTGACGCCTCGCGGTGTAGCCGGGCTTTGTCCCACCCATCGCCAGGGTGAAAAATCCAGTCCAGCGCCACCTGCGCCTGGGGTTGTGGGATATGTCCTACAAACATTTGCAAGCACTGCGGATGGTGTTGTGCGCGATGCGCGGGCATGCTGAAAGGCTGCCTGCCCTGGTGCACCACGTGGCTCCTGGGCTTGGCCTTTGCCAACGCTACACACAAGGAGAACCCCTGCATGCCACCATCCGCCTTTCTTTCCTGGGTTCAGGAGACCACTTTTGCGGGCGTGCCGCTGTGGAGCTTGCTGATCGCCGTGCTGGCGGGGGTGGCCACCTACCTGGGCATTTTGCTGGCGCTGAGCCTGTTGACCGGCCGTGCCCGTGCGTGGGCCAGCCAGTCGCACAGCGGGGTGGCCCGTGCGATGGTGGATGTGCTGGAAGGCACCAGCCGCTTCCTGATGCTGGTGGCGGCGCTGCTGGTGGGCGCCAGTTTTCTCGATCTGCCCGGGCGCTGGGAAAACCGGCTGAGCCAGCTGTGGTTTGTGGCCGTGGCGCTGCAAATGGGTTTGTGGGGCATGCGCGCCATCGGAATCGGGGTGCGGCACTACCTTGCGCAGCACGCTTCTTCGGGCATGACGCAGGTGAGTGCTTCGGCCACGCTCATGTCGTGGGGGCTGCGCACCTTGCTGTGGAGCGTGGTGCTGCTGGCCATCCTTTCGAACCTGGGTGTGAACATCACGGCCTTCATTGCCAGCCTGGGGGTGGGCGGTATTGCGGTGGCCCTGGCGGTGCAGAACATCCTGGGGGATTTGTTTGCATCGCTGTCCATCGCGGTGGACAAGCCGTTCCAGGTGGGCGACTTTGTGGTGGTGGGCAACGTGGCAGGCACGGTGCAGATGATTGGCCTCAAGACCACCCGCATCCGCAGCCTGCAGGGCGAGGAGGTGGTGATGTCCAACACCGACCTGCTCAAGCAGACCATCAGCAACTACCGCCCCATGCAGCGCCGCCGCATCGTGTTCGGCTTTGGCGTGCCGTACGACACCCCCATCGAACAGGTCGAGGCCATTCCTGGCGTGGTGCAGCGGCTGGTAGAAGCCCAGCCGCAGCTGCAGTTCGACCGGGCGCACTTCAAGGCCTTTGGGCAAAGCGCGCTGGAGTTTGAGGTGGTCTACATCGTGAAGGACCCGGGCTTCAATCTGTACATGGACCTGCAGCAGACCCTGAACCTGGGCTTGATGCGCGAGCTGGCCGCCATGGGCGTGAAGTTTGCCTTGCCAGCCCGCACCGTGCATGTGGCCCAGATGCCTGCCGAGCCTCCCCACCCCCTGCGCGTGGCCCCCTTGCAGGCATGATGGGTTGATGTTGCTAAGGGCGCGGCGCGCGACGCGCTTTGCGGCGATGCCAATGCCACCGCACCTGCTGTGCCAGCACCAGCCCTGCCAGCGCCCACAGCTGCGCGCGTTGCTGGCCGGTGCGCTGCTCCAACATTTGCACTTGCGCCTGCAGCACTTCGCTGTGCGCTGCGGGCAAGGCAGCGCCCGCCGGTGCGGCGGGCAGCATGTCGGCGGTGATGTCTGACCCTGCCGCCGCCACCAAAGCGCCGGTCTGCGTGGCGGCCACCGCACGCTTGCCCACTGCGCTGCCGCGCTCGTCGGCATACACCTTGGTGAACTCGGCCCCCAGCAGAAAGATCTGCGCGGCGTAGTACACCCAGGCCAGCACCACCACCAGCGAACCTGCTGCTGCATAGGTTTCGTTCACGCCGGTCTTGCCCAGGTAGAAGCCGATGGCGAATTTGCCCAGCTCGAACAGCACAGCCGTCACGGCAGCGCCCACCCACACGTCGTGCCACTGCAGTGGCACCGAGGGCATGAATTTGAAAATCATCGCGAACAGCACGGTGGTGGCGCCCACCGCAATGAGGGTGTTCAGGGCTTGCAGCGTCACCTCCCAGGCCGGCCACAGGCCGCTGGCCCAGCCGCCCAGGGCCGCCACCCCCGCGCTGATGACCAGGGACACGATGAGCAGAAAGGCCAGCCCCAGGATCAGCCCGAACGACAGCACCCGCGCGCGCAGCACGGCCCATAGGCCCGAAGGCTTGGCCCGCTGCGGCACATGCCAGATGCGGTCGAGCGCGCTTTGCAATTCGGCAAACACGGTGGTGGCACCCACCAGCAGCACCACGCCACTGATCAGACCCGCCACCAGGCCGCGCGTGGGCTCGCTGGCAGCCCGCACCAGCGCTTGCACGGCCACGGCAGCGTCCTGGCCGATGAGCCCTTGCAATTGCCCCACGATTTCGCCCTGGACCGCCTCGCGCCCAAACAGCGCGCCTGCCACGGCAATGACGATCACCAGCAGGGGGGCGATGGAAAACACGGTGTAGTACGCAATTGCCGCGCCCATGCTCGGGGCAAAGTCATCCATCCAGGCCATGACGGCTTTGCGGGCCAGGCGATAAAGGCGTTGTGGGTTCATGGGCGGCAAGAGAACAGAACTGACCCTATGCTGCCGTTGAACACACTTTGCGGCTGTAGGCGCGCGCACCGATGCTGCGTAGGCGGGCCGCGTGATGCATTCCCGCCAAGGTGAGCCACCAAAGAAAAACGCGCCCCTCGGGGCGCGTTTCGCAGGCAGCTTGGGGGTGCCTTACTTGGCAGTCACCACGCGCACCATTTCCAGGCACTTGTTCGAGTAGCCCCACTCGTTGTCGTACCAGCTCACGACCTTCACGAAGGTGCCGTCCAGCGCGATGCCGGCGTCAGCGTCGAAGATCGAAGTGCGGGTGTCGCCACGGAAGTCGGTGGCCACCACCTTGTCTTCGGTGTAGCCCAGCACGCCCTTCAGGGCGCCTTCGGACTGGGCCTTCATTTCGGCCTTGATTTCGTCGTAGGTGGCAGCCTTGTCCAGCTCCACCGTCAGGTCCACCACCGACACGTCAGAGGTGGGCACGCGGAAGGACATGCCGGTCAGCTTCTTGTTCAGCGCAGGAATCACCACGCCCACGGCCTTGGCAGCGCCAGTGCTGGAGGGGATGATGTTTTCCAGAATGCCGCGGCCGCCGCGCCAGTCCTTGTTCGAAGGGCCGTCCACGGTCTTTTGCGTGGCAGTGGCAGCGTGCACGGTGGTCATCAGGCCGCGCTTGATGCCCCACTTGTCATTCAGCACCTTGGCCACGGGTGCCAGGCAGTTGGTGGTGCACGACGCGTTGGAGACGATGGCCTGGCCAGCGTAGGTGTCGTGGTTCACGCCGAACACGAACATGGGCGTGTCGTCCTTGGAAGGAGCCGACAGGATGACCTTCTTGGCGCCTGCGTCGATGTGCTTCTGGGCCGAGGCCTTGTCCAGGAACAGGCCGGTGGATTCGATCACCACGTCAGCGCCGACTTCGTTCCACTTCAGGTTGGCAGGGTCGCGCTCTTGCGTCAGGCGAATCTTCTTGCCGTTGACGATGAGGGTGTTGCCTTCCACGGCCACGGTGCCCTGGAAGCGACCGTGCACCGAGTCGTACTGCAGCATGTAAGCCAGGTAGTCGGGCTCCAGCAGGTCATTGATGCCAACGACTTCGATGTCGCTGAAGTTCTGGATGGCCGAGCGCAGCACGTTGCGGCCGATACGGCCGAAACCGTTGATACCAATCTTGATCGTCATAGCTTGTAGTCTCTCCAAGGTTGCAAAGTCGAAATCAGGAACCCGCCGCCACGCACCCGCTGGCAGCGGGGCTCAGCGGGCAGGAGGAGTGTCAGCGGGCCTTCTTGGCGGGCTTCAGGCGTGCCGCGCCGATGGCGACCAGCACCGTGTCGGCCACGTTTTCTTCGGTGAAGCCGAAGTGCTTGAACAGCACGGGCGCAGGGGCCGACTCACCGTAGGTGTCGATGCCCACCACGGCGGCGCAGCCGTATTTCCACCAGCCGTCGGTCGTGCCCATTTCCACGGCCACGCGGGGCACGCCAGCAGGCAGCACGCTGCTCTTGTACTTGGTGTCTTCGCGGTCAAACGTCGTGGTGCTGGGCATGGAGACCACGCGCACGGCGATCTTCTTTTCGGCCAGCAGGCGCTGGGCCTTGATGGCCAGTTGCACTTCAGAGCCGGTGGCGATGATGACGGCCTGGGCCTTCTTGTTCAGGCCCACGTCTGCAGGTTCGGACAGCACGTACGCACCGCGGCTGATGTCGCCCAGCACGCGCTTGGGGGCAGCGGCTGAGAGGTGTTGCAGGTTTTGGCGCGACAGGGCCAGTGCGGTGGGCTTGTTGCGGTTGGACAGGGCCACGCTCCAGGCCACGGCGGTTTCCACCGTGTCTGCGGGGCGCCACACGTCCAGGTTCGGGATCAGGCGCAGGCTGGCCACGTGCTCGATGGACTGGTGCGTGGGGCCGTCTTCGCCCAGGCCGATGGAGTCGTGCGTGAACACATGGATCACGCGCTGCTTCATCAGCGCGGCCATGCGGATGGCGTTGCGGCTGTAGTCACTGAACGTGAGGAAGGTGCCGCCGTAGGGGATGAAACCACCGTGCAGGGCCACGCCGTTCATGATGGCGGCCATACCGAATTCGCGCACGCCGTAGTTGATGTGGCGGCCGCCGACGCCAGCTTCGTTCTTGACGACTTGGCCTTGCGTGTCAAAGCGCAGGTTGGGCGTGCTCTTGGTGTTGGTGAGGTTGGAGCCGGTCAGGTCGGCCGAGCCGCCCAGCAGCTCGGGCAGTGCGGCGGTGAAGGCTTCCAGCGCCAGCTGGCTGGCCTTGCGGCTGGCCACGGTTTCGCCCTTGGTGTGGGCTGCCACCACGGTGTCCACGGCCACCTGGGCAAATTCTGTAGGCAGGTCGCCCTGCATGCGGCGGGTGAACTCGGCAGCCAGCTCTGGGAAGGCCTTGCTGTAGGCGGCAAAGCGGTCGTTCCAGGCGGCTTCGGCCTTTTGGCCGCTGGCTTTGGCGTCCCAGCCTGCGTACACGTCTTGAGGAATCACGAAGGGCTCTGCCGTCCAGCCCAGGGTTTCGCGGGTCAGCTTGATTTCTTCAGCGCCCAGGGGCTCGCCGTGGGCCTTGGAGGTGTTGGCGCGGTTGGGGCTGCCCTTGCCAATGTGGGTCTTGCAGATGATGAGCGAAGGACGCTCGGTCTGCTTCTTGGCTTCTGCCACGGCATCGGCCACCTTGTCTGCGTCGTGGCCGTCGATGGGGCCAATCACGTTCCAGCCGGCCGAGACAAAGCGCAGGGCGGTGTTGTCGGCAAACCAGGGGGCCACTTGGCCGTCGATGGAGATGCCGTTGTCGTCGTACAGAGCGATCAGCTTGTTCAGCTTCCAGGCGCCTGCCAGCGAAATCGCTTCCTGGCTGATGCCTTCCATCAGGCAGCCGTCGCCCAGGAAAGCGTAGGTGTTGTGGTCAACGATGGCATGGCCATCGCGGTTGAATTCGGCGGCCAGCAGCTTTTCAGCCAGCGCAAAGCCCACGGCGTTGGTGATGCCCTGGCCCAGTGGGCCGGTGGTGGTTTCCACGCCGGGGGTCACGCCCACCTCGGGGTGGCCTGCGGTCTTGCTGTGCAGCTGGCGGAAGTTCTTGAGCTCGTTCATGGGCAGGTCGTAGCCCGTGAGGTGCAGCAGCGAATAGATCAGCATCGAGCCGTGGCCGTTGCTCAGCACAAAACGGTCGCGGTCAAACCACTGGGGGTTGGTGGGGTTGTGCTTGAGGTGGCGAGCCCACAGGCCCACAGCCATGTCGGCCATGCCCATGGGGGCGCCGGGGTGGCCGGAATTGGCTTGTTGAACGGCGTCCATGGCCAATGCGCGGATCGCATTTGCCATTTGTTGGGATTGCTGGGTGTTGGCCATGGGTTGTGGGGGTGCTGGTGGGTGGGGATCAGGGAAACCGCCTATTTTACCGGGGCCGCAGTGGGCACTTCGCCCGGCACGCGGCGGCAGCATGGCAGGCCCGGTGGGTGATGCACTAGGTGATGCACTACATTGCATGCCCATGCATGGATTGCACCTCACTGCTGACCTCCACGGATGCCGCTGCGCGCCGTATTGGCTCACCGATGCCGATGCCCTGGGCCGGGCCTGCCTGGATGCCGTGGCCGCCAGTGGCCTGCAGGCGGTGGGGCAGGTTTTTCACACCTTTCCTGCCACGGCCCACGGGCCCGGCGGCGTGACGGCCACGGTGCTGCTGGCCGAGTCGCACCTGTGCGTGCACACCTGGCCCGAGCAGGCCGCCGTCACGCTGGATGTGTATGTGTGCAACTTTGGCGCCGACCACAGCGCCAAGGCCCATGCCCTGATGAATGCGCTGCTGGCGCTGCTGGAGGCCACCACCGTGCAGCGCCACGCCTTGCAACGGGGCGTGCTGCGCCCTGCGCCCGAAAGCCTTGTTCCATGAGTTTGACCCTTACCGCAGCCCCTGTTTACCAGGTGCCCGCCATGCTGCTGGCCGCTGGCCGTGGGGAGCGCATGCGCCCCCTGACCGACACCTGCCCCAAGCCGCTGCTGGAGGTGCAGGGCCTGCCGTTGCTACAGTGGCATTTGCAGGCGCTGGTGCAGGCGGGGGTGGATCGGGCGGTGATCAACACAGCCTGGCTGGGGGAGCAGATCAGCGAGCGATTTTCAAGCCATTTTGGCCTGCAGGGCGCACCAGATAAGCGCCACCAGCTATCAATTTCATACTCGCACGAGGGCATGGACTTTGGCGGGGCGCTGGAAACCGCAGGCGGCATTGCCCGCGCGCTGCCGCTGCTGGGGCCGGTGTTCTGGCTGGCCGCAGGCGATGTATTTGCGCCCGATTTCGTGTTCGATGCGCAGGCAGTGCAGGCCTTCAAGGCCAGCGGCCACCTTGCCCACCTGTGGCTGGTGCCCAACCCTGCCCACAACCCGCGCGGTGACTTCGGGCTCACGGCCACTGGCCTGGCGCTGAACCTGCCGGCCGACGACCCCGCGCCGCGCTACACCTACAGCACCATCGCGCTGCTGCGCGCCGAGTTGTTTGCTGCCCCCTGGTGCGATATCCCGCCGGGCAACCCGGCAGGCATGGCCGCCCCACTGGCCCCCTTGCTGCGCCGCGCCATGGACCAGGGGCGCGTGGGGGCTTCCATCTACGCCGGGCGCTGGACGGATGTGGGCACGCCTGAGCGTCTGGCCGAACTCAACCGCTGAACGGGCACGCTGCCGGCGCCCCAGGTGGCCAGCCGCGCGGGGTCATGGTGTGACGGCGGCTTGGGCGGCGTCGTAGGCCGGTTGCACGGCCACGGGCCCATTCTCGCAACCGCGAAACAGCCACTGGCTAGGCGCAAAACGGGCGTCTGGGCCATCTGGCGGCGGCTTGCCCATTTCGGCTTGCAGGTCGTAGGGGATGTGCGGTACCTGGAACAGGGCGATCTGGCCCTTGCGGCACTGCAGCGTGGGCATGACCTTGTTGGGCACCCAGGTCTGCGTGGCCGTGTCATAGCGGTGCACTGGGCCGATGCGCTGGTTGTCGGCCAGCTCCACCCGCATGGGCACCACCTGCAAGGCGGTCGCCAGCACGCCAGCCACCTCCACCGGCTGTGCAAAACGAACGGCGTCCAGGCCATGCAGGGCCAGGGGGCGGTGGGGTTCGCCCCGGTCAAAGGGGTCTGTGCGGTTGATGAGACTGCCTGCCGGGATGAGCAGCTCGCCGTATTGGAAATCCTGGGGCAGCACGAAGCGTTCACGACTGGCGCGCACGGCAGCGCTGTCTTGCCAGGTCTGCTTTTCCGTGTGGGACAGGTAGGCGCGCACGCCCAGCCACACATCGCACAGGCCCGCCACCACGATGAGCGCCACCAGGGCCTCGCGGGTCAGCAGCCACTTCTGGGGCACGTCCACCCAGCGGTAGTAAACGCCGTAGATCAGCAGGGCGGCCGTGAGCACCACCCCGAGCGCGGGCACGAAAGTTGACAGAAAAAAGTTCAGCATGAATGCGTATCGATGGAAAGAGGAGCTTCGGCGCCAGGCCGCGGAGTGCCTGTGCGCCAGCACGGGGGGGCTTGAACATCCGAGCCTATGGGCGCAGATTCTCTGTGACATATTGGGGGTAGCGCCAGTTGGGCTCAGAATGTGCACATGAATGCAACGCAATCCATCTACGCCCAGCGCCGTGCCCGCCTCGCTTCGATGCTGGGTGCTGGCGGCATCGCCATCATCCCCACCGCGCCTGAACGCCCGCGCAACCGCGATACGGACTTCATCTACCGGCACGACAGCTACTTCTATTACCTGACCGGCTTTGCCGAGCCCGGTGCAGTGCTGGTGCTCACGGCCGAGGGGCACAGCACGCTGTTTTGCCAGCCCAAGGACCTGGAGCGCGAAATCTGGGACGGCTACCGCCTGGGCCCCGCCGCCGCGCCCGAAGCGCTGGGGGTGAATGCTGCGCAGTCCTCTGCGGTGCTGGATGCCCAACTGCCCCGCCTGCTGGAAAACTGCAGCTGCGTCTGGTACCCCTTCGCCACGCACACAGGCCTGGCGGCGCGGGTGGAGGGCTGGCTGAACGCCGTGCGCGCCCGCGTACGTTATGGGGCGCTGTGCCCAGCACAACAAAGCGATGTGTGCACCTTGCTCGACGAGATGCGCCTCATCAAGGACGCGCATGAGCTGGACATCATGCGCCGCGCCAGCCAGATCAGCGCCCAGGCCCATATCCGCGCGATGCAGCGGTCCGCCCGCATGCTGCGTGCCGGGCAGGATGTGCGCGAATACCACCTCGATGCCGAGCTGCTGCACGCGTTCCGCGAAGGCGGCTCGCAATACCCCGCCTATGGCTCCATCGTCGCAGCTGGCGCCAATGCGTGCGTGCTGCACTACCGGGCCGATGCCGCGCCGGTGCGCGATGGGGAGCTGGTGCTGATTGACGCAGGCTGCGAGCTGGACGGCTACGCCAGCGACATCACCCGCACCTTCCCGGCCAATGGCAAGTTCACCGCCCCGCAGCGCGCGCTGTACGACCTGGTGCTGGCCAGCCAGGACGCCGCCGTCGCAGCCACCAAGGCCGGTGCGCGCTTCAACGACCCGCACGACGCCACGGTGGCCGTGCTGGCGCAGGGCCTGCTCGACCTGGGGCTGCTGGACAAGAACAAGGTGGGCACCGCCCAGGACGTGATCGAAAAACGTGCCTACTTCCAGTTCTACATGCACCGCACCGGTCACTGGCTGGGCATGGATGTGCACGACTGCGGCAGCTACGTGGAGCCCGGCGAGGTGGGCCAGGCCAGCGAACGCAAGGATCCGCTCTCTGGCGAGACCATCACCAACCGCCCCAGCCGCGTGCTGCGACCCGGCATGGTGCTGACCATCGAGCCTGGGCTGTACGTGCGCCCCGCCGAGGGCGTGCCGGAGCAGTTCTGGAACATCGGTATCCGCATCGAGGACGATGCCGTGGTGACCGAGGCCGGTTGTGAGCTGATCACGCGCGATGTGCCCGTGGAAGCCGATGCCATCGAAGCCTTGATGCGCGGCTGAGCGAGGGCCAAACCATGGCTGTGGACAAGCCCGCCGGTGCGGATACGGCACATGCTCCGGCGCAGCCCGGCAAGTGGCGGCTGGGCGGTACGTTGTGGCTGCTGGGCATGCCCGGTGTGGTGGCCGTGGTCTGGGCGCTGCTGCCCACCCTGAAGGTCAACGAAGCCCTGTTGCCCCTGCCGCTGGAGGCCGTGCTCCTGCTCAGTGGCTTGCAGACGGCGGTGCTTCTGGCTCTGGCCGTGGCGCTGGGGGTGTGGCTGGCGCCCCGCGTCGGGTTGCGGGCGCCCGCTGTGTCTTCCTGGCTGGCAGGTCTGCCAGCAGGGCCTGCGCTGCGGGCCCAACTCGTGCCCGGACTCTGTGGCGGTGTCGCGGGTGCCGCATGGCTGTGGCTCCTGTCTCGACTGGCGCCTGCGGCGCTCCAGCCCTCCGACCCCGCCAATGCCATGCCGCTGTTGGTCAAGCTGCTGTATGGCGGCATCACCGAAGAGCTGCTGATGCGCTGGGGTGTGATGAGCCTGCTGCTGTGGCTGGGCTGGCGCCTGCTGCAGCGCGGGCACGGGCAGCCCCGCAAGGGGTTGGTGGCTACTGCGGTGCTGCTCAGCGCCGTATTGTTTGCTGTGGGGCATTTGCCCGCTGCGCAGGCGCTGGCCGGGGTGTTGACCATGCCGGTGGTAGCGTTTGTCCTGGTGGGCAATACGGTCTTTGGCTTGGTGGCGGGCGGGCTATTTGCGCGCTACGGTCTGGAGGCCGCGATCATTGCGCATGTGCTGGCGCATCTGCTGGCATCCCCGCTGCTCTGAGGGGGCGTGTCAGGGTTTTCTGGTAACGGGTATGTAACCGGTTTCGTGTGAAAATTGAAACCCGATTACATCTACACGAAAGAGACTCGCCATGGCCACTCGCCGCGCCACCAAGATCGTTGCCACCCTGGGTCCCGCTTCGAGCGACCCGCAACTGCTCGAGGCGATGATCCGAGCGGGTGTCAACGTGGTGCGGCTGAACTTCAGCCATGGCAAGGCGCAAGACCATATAGATCGCGCCGCCACGGTGCGCGCTGCCGCCCAGCGTGCCGGGCGCGAAGTGGCCATCATGGCCGACCTGCAGGGCCCCAAGATCCGCGTGGGCAAGTTTGCCGACGGCAAGGTGTTTCTGGAGCCCGGTGCCAAGTTCGTGCTGGACGCTTCGCGCACCGAGCCAGGCGACATCAACGGCGTGGGCCTGGACTACAAGGAGCTGCCCCGCGACGTGAAGGCGGGCGACCTGCTGCTGCTTAACGACGGTCTGATCGTGCTCACGGTGGATGCGGTGCGCGGCGAAGAGGTGCACACCACCGTCAAGCTGGGTGGTGAGCTGTCCAACAACAAGGGCATCAACAAGCAGGGTGGTGGGCTCACGGCTCCTGCCCTCACGGCCAAGGACATGGAAGACATCCGCACGGCCATGAGCTTTCAGGCCGACTACGTGGCGGTGAGCTTTCCCAAGAACGCGACCGACATGGAAATGGCGCGCCAGCTGTGCAACGTGGCCGCTGCCGAATACCGCCACAAGCCGGGCCTGATCGCCAAGATCGAGCGCGCCGAGGCCATTCCGCACCTGGAGGCCATCCTGCGCGCCAGCGACGGCATCATGGTGGCGCGTGGCGACCTGGCCGTGGAAGTGGGCAACGCTGCGGTGCCTGCGCTGCAAAAGAAGATGATCCGCATGGCGCGCGACATGGACAAGGTGGTCATCACTGCCACGCAGATGATGGAGAGCATGATCACCAACCCCGTGCCCACCCGCGCCGAGGTGAGTGACGTGGCCAACGCCGTGCTGGACGGCACCGATGCCGTGATGCTGAGTGCCGAAACAGCCGCCGGGCGCTATCCGCTCGAAACCGTGGAAGAGATGGCCAAGATTTGCGCCGCCGCTGAGGCTGCCGAAGACCACCAGCTTGATGCCGATTTCACCGGTCAGACCTTCCGCCGCATCGACCAGTCGATCGCCATGGGCGCGCTGTTCACGGCCCACCACCTGGGCGCCAAGGCCATCGTGGCGATGACCGACAGCGGCGCCACGGCCCTGTGGATGAGCCGTCACCGCATCCACATCCCCATCTACGCCCTCACCCCCAAGGTGGCGACGCAGCGCAAGATGGCGATGTACCGCAACGTGCGCCCGCTGCTCATGGACACCAGCGCGGACCGTGACACGGCGCTGGAGCAGGCCGAAGGCCATTTGAAGAGCCGCAACATCGTGCAAAAGGGCGATGTGTACGCCATCACCTGCGGCGAGCCCATGGGAGCGCCGGGCGGCACCAACATGCTCAAGATCTGCGTGGCCAGTTAAAAACCGGGGCTTTGGCGCCGGTCAATCTGTCACGGGTGCGGGGGTAGAGTGCAAAAAGGCCGCAATGCGGGGGCGCAGGGCCACGGCGGCCAAGTCCACCAGCCAGCCGGTAGTCCAGCACAGCCAGCCGGTCCACAGGGTGTGGCTCATGAAGTGCGCACCGCGCACCTGCTGCGAGCCACCCAGCACCAGGCCCATGAGCACCGCGCCCGCCAGCCACCAACGTGCCGCAACGGGTTGCTTGCGGCGCAGCGCAAAGTAGCCCCCCACAAACGCAAAACCTGCCGAGGCATGGCCGCCGGGGAAGCAGCGGCCGCCTCCGCCATCGATCACGCCCAGCGCCCAGTGCGAGGCGTAGCGCGCCACACCGCCGAACTCCGCCAGATCCCAGGGGCAGCTGGTGTTGCTCAGATTCTTGATGATGCTCACCACAGCCAGGCCCAGCAAGGCGCTGAGGGCCATCTGCAGGCGCTCACTGGCGTCCAGGCGGCGAAGAATCCCCAGGGGCCACCACACGCTCAGCGCCAATGCCAGCACCACCAGCCACCCGATGCGGCGCGCGCCTTCGTGCATCACTTGCACAAAAAACCAGTGCTCGCGCAAAGGGAAGCCCGAGGGGGTTCCAAAGGCGTTCGCCCAGGCCAGGTCCTGCCCTCCTGCATCCCAGGCCACCACGGCTGCCAGGAGAAGCAAGGTGACCACCAGGGTGTGGCGTTGCGAAATGGACTGCGGTTGTGCGCCCGAAAGAGAGGATTGCTGCATGCCTGCGACATTAAAAGGTGGCACTTAACCCGGTCTTAATGGGCGCGAAGTGGACTTGCTGCGGCTTGCGGTGACAATCCGGCCATGCGAATCCTGGTGATTGAAGACGATGCAGGCATCGCCGCAGGCCTGCGCACCACGTTGCAGCAACGCGGCTATGCCGTGGATGTGTGTGGCGACGTGGCCAGTGCATGGAGCGCTTTGCGCACCGAGCGGTTTGACGCCGTGCTGCTGGACCTGGGTTTGCCTGACGCAGACGGCAGCGTTCTATTGCAGCGCTTGCGGTCGGCGCCAGCCACGGTAGGCGCCTTGGGTGCAGCCTTGCCCAACCCGGCTACACCGGTGCTCATCGTGACCGCGCGCGACCAGGTGCAGCAACGCATTGCGGGGCTGGACATGGGCGCCGACGACTATGTGGCCAAGCCTTTTGACATCGACGAGCTGGATGCCCGGCTGCGCGCGCTACTGCGCCGCGCAGCGGGCCGGGCGGCGCCCACCATCCGCCATGGCGGCATTGAGCTGGACCCCGCCGCCCGCACCGTTCGGCTGCATGGGCAGTTGGTGGACATGTCGCCGCGCGAATTTTCTGTGCTACGGGTGTTGCTGGAGGCGCGTGGGCATGTGCTGTCGCGCCAGCAGATTGAGGAGCGTTTGTACAGCTGGGATGCCGCCATTGAGAGCAATGCCGTGGAAGTGCACATCCACCACCTGCGGCGCAAGCTGGGCAGCGGCAGCATTCTCACCATGCGCGGCGTGGGCTATTTCATTCCCCAGGAGGCAGCGTGAACGCTCCGGCTGCCGCCCCGTCAGCGCGCCGTGCTTCGCTGACGCAGCACCTGTTGCTGTGGTCGCTGGGGGCGCTGGTGGCGGTGTGGGGCAGTTTCGTGTTCATGGGGTACCAGACCGGTGTGCACGAGGCCGATGAGCTGACCGACGGACATTTGGCCAGCGTCGCGTCACTGCTGCTGAATTTGCGGGCGTTCGAGTCTGTCGAGGGGGTGCATGCCACCCAGCGGGCGCCGCTGCCCGGCTTGAAGGCGCACGATTACCAGCAATCCTTGAGCGTGGTGCAGTGGAACGCAGAAGGCCGCGTGGTGGCGGCCAGCGGTTCGGCGCCGTTACCAAAGTTTGACGAGACAGAAGGGTTTGCTGATCTGAACCTGGGCAGCCCGCCCGCGGCCTGGCGCAGTTTTTCGCAGTGGAATGCCGATCACAGTCGCAAAATCATGGTGCTGGTGGCCGTGCGCGAGCGGGACGAGTTGGCCCAGGACATTGCCGAGCAAATGATCGAGCCTGGGCTGTGGCTGCTGCCGGTGGTGGCGTTGGCCCTGGGGTTGGCTTTGCGCCGGGGGCTCAAGCCGCTGTACGCCCTGTCAGACGATGTGGCTGCGCTGGACCCCGCCGCAGACCAGCGTCTGGCCTCTCAGAACGCCTGGAAGGAATTCGAGTCGGTCGAGGCTTCCATCAACACCTTGCTGGACCGCCAGCAGGCGGCCATGGCCCGTGAACGCCGGCTGGCCAACGAAGTGGCACACGAGCTGCGCACTCCGCTGTCGTCCATTGCGCTGCAAGCCAGTGCGCTGGGGGGCGAGTTGGCGCCCGAGGCGCAGGCGCAAGCGCTGGACCGCATTCGCCAGGACGCCCTGCGTGCGGGGCATGTGCTCAACCAGCTGCTGGCGTTGGCGCGCGCCAGCCGTGCCGAACTGGACGGTGCCACGGCCAGTGTGGACCTGGCCGCCCTAGCGCGCACCGCGTGTGCCGAATACGCCCAGGCCGCGTGGCAGCGGGGCGACGAGCTGGAAGTCAGCGCGCCAGACGCGCTCTTGGTGCGAGGCCATCCGGTGCTGCTGGATTTGTTGCTGCGCAACCTGATTGAGAACGCCCTCAAGCACACCCCAGCGCGCACCCGCATAGCCGTGCAGATGGGCGAGGGCGGTGGGGAGCACGGTGCCTGGCTGCAGGTGTGCGATGACGGCGCGCGCGTGGTGGCTGCGGGCGATGTGGTGGCCGCAGTGCCGGTGGCGGTGGACAGCCTGCATCTGGGCCATGAAATTGTGGCGCGGGTGGCGCAGGTGCACCGGGCCCGTTTTGGCAAGGCCCCGGCGCCTGCGCCATTCACCACCTGCTACCGTCTGGATTTCGCACGAGAGTCCCTGCTCACAGCCGGGTAAAATCCTGGAGTTACCAAGCGGTTACCAACCGCTGCCTGAAAAAATGCCTGGCCCCGGTGGCCGCGGCGCTCCTACCACCCTCAACGGACCCAACGACCATGCCTCTCGTCTCCATGCGCGAATTGCTCGACCATGCCGCTATCAACGGCTATGGCATCCCCGCTTTCAACGTGAACAACCTGGAGCAGGTGCAAGCCGTGATGGCCGCCGCAGACGAAGTGGGTGCACCCGTCATCCTGCAAGCCAGCGCTGGCGCCCGCAAGTACGCGGGTGAGCCCTTCATCAAGCACCTGATCCAGGCTGCGGTCGAAGCCTTCCCCCACATTCCGCTGGTGATGCACCAGGACCACGGCACCTCGCCCAAGGTCTGCCAGGGCGCCATCGACCTGGGCTTCGGCTCGGTGATGATGGACGGCTCGCTGATGGAAGACGGCAAGACTCCTTCTTCTTTCGACTACAACGTTGATGTCACCCGCAAGGTGGTGGACATGGCCCACAAGGTGGGCGTGACGGTGGAAGGCGAGCTGGGTTGCCTGGGCAACCTCGAAACCGGTGATGCCGGTGAGGAAGACGGCATTGGCGCCGAAGGCAAGCTGGACCACAGCCAGATGCTGACCGACCCCGAGGAAGCGGCCCAGTTCGTCAAGGCCACCCAGCTGGACGCGCTGGCTATTGCCATTGGCACCAGCCACGGCGCTTACAAGTTCAGCCGTCCGCCCACAGGCGACATCTTGGCCATCAGCCGTGTCAAGGAAATCCACGCCCGCATCCCCAACACCCACCTGGTGATGCACGGCTCGTCTTCTGTGCCGCAAGAGCTGCTGGCCATCATCAACCAGTACGGCGGCAAGATGAAGGAAACTTACGGCGTGCCCGTGGCCGAGATCCAGGAAGCCATCAAGCACGGTGTGCGCAAGATCAACATCGACACCGACATCCGCCTGGCCATGACTGGCGCGGTGCGCAAGTTCCTGTTCGAGAACCCCGACAAGTTCGATGCCCGCGAATGGCTCAAGCCTGCCCGCGAAGCGGCCAAGCAGGTGTGCAAGCAGCGCTACCTGGAATTTGGCTGCGAAGGCCAGGGCTCCAAGATCAAGGGCCTGAGCCTGCAAACCATTGCTGCACAGTACGCATCCGGCGCGCTCGCCCAAGTGGTGAACTGACTGCCGCCACTGCTGTCTGCGTTCAGCGCTCCCCCACGTGAAGTGGCGGGGCGCTTTTTTTCGTGCGGCTGCTGCTGCGAAAGCCCGTTCAGCCTCGGTTTGTCTGGAGGGTGACGCTCGCATCAGCAAATCGCGACAGTGATTAGTATTTCTTCATGTAAGCTTTCGGTCAGCTTGCCCATCGGCAGCGCGTAGAGAAGTGTCTGGTATCGGGGCGCTTTCAAAGGATGACTCACCAGCTTTACCGGGCTGGTCGCTGCATGGCAGATGCCTTCGACAGAAGGATCGGCATGCCGTGGGATGATTGAAGGCGAATTCGTATGACCCTTTCTCTATGACTCTGACCATTTCAAAGTTCCGGCGGCTCTTGCCGCTTCTGGCGGCGGCAGTATTCACGGTAGGTTGCGCGCCGCTGACCGTTGCATCCAAGGCCGAATATTCTGTCGGCCGCGCCCGTCTGGTGTTGCCCTCGAGCGACTGGCAAGACCTGGGCACTTCTGAGGAAGCCATTGCAGGCTCCGGGGGGCGCATTGAGCTGCAAACCCGCAATGTGGGGCTGCGCACTGCACAGGGCGACTGGCTGGCCGTGCTGCGCGTGCAGACCAACCGGACAGGCGATCGAAAGGGATCCCCCCAGGGCATTGGCTATTGCCCGCCTCAACAGCACGTCACGGTGGAGGATGGGGCTTCAGGAAGCCCTGTGCGCGCAGACTGCCTGCGCCTCAAGCGCTGGGGCAGCAGTGCCCAGTGGCTGGAAAAGAATCGGCCGGATCTCGTCCAATGGCTGGGAAGTCGCCAAATCGTCTTGGTGCAGCCGTACTCCTACCTGAGCTACCGCTATGTGACCGAAGCCGGTGCCTGGGTGACGGTAGAGGCCTTGATCGACCAGCGCCTGCTGCGCCCCACCACGCGCAGTAACGACGAATTCCTGGTGGCTGGCCGCCCCGCGCTGCAATGGTCTCAGGACCTTGCCCGTGCTGTGCGCCAGAGCGCCGGCATGATGGACGGGCACCTGGCCATTCCACCCTTCCCATTCCCAACGCCCACTTCCAGGCCTTAGCGCGCCAGCCCTCTCGTGCCTGGCGGCGTTGCATAACGATTACTAAACTTGAGGAGACCTCTGATGCAGACCAGCCCCGTCCCGCAGCCGCAGCGCATTGGCGTGCCGCGTGAAACCTTCCCTGGCGAAAAACGCGTGGCCACCGTGCCCGATGTGGTGGAGAAGCTGATCAAGCTGGGCTTTGCCGTCACCGTGGAGTCCGGGGCCGGAGATGCCGCCAATTTCAGCGACGACGCCTACCGCGCTGCGGGCGCGCAAATCGCTGGCGACGCGGCGGCTTTGTGGGCTGCGTCAGACATCGTTTTCAAGGTGCGCCCGCCCAGCAGCGAGGAAGTGGCGCTGATGCGCGAGGGCACCACCCTCATCGACTTCATCTGGCCTGCCCAGAACCCCGATCTGATGCAGCAGCTGGCCCTGAAGAAGGCCACGGTGCTGGCCATCGACTGCCTGCCACGCACTTTGTCCCGCGCCCAGAAAATGGACGCGCTCACCTCCACCGCCGGGGTCAGCGGCTACCGCGCCGTGATCGAGGCGGCCAATGCGTTTGGCCGCTTTTTCAACGGCCAGATCACAGCCGCAGGCAAGGTGCCACCGGCCAAGGTGTTCATTGCAGGCGCTGGTGTGGCGGGCCTCGCCGCCATCGGCACCGCTGCCAACCTGGGCGCCATCGTGCGCGCCAACGACACACGTGCCGAGGTGGCCGACCAGGTCAAGTCGCTGGGCGGCGAGTTCGTCAAGGTGGACTACGAAGAAGAAGGCTCGGGCGGCGGCGGCTATGCCAAGGTCATGAGCGAAGGCTTCCAGGCCGCGCAGCGCAAGATGTACGCCGAGCAGGCCAAGGACGCGGACATCATCATCACCACCGCGCTGATCCCCGGCAAACCCGCGCCCAAGCTCATCACCGCCGAGATGGTGCAGAGCATGAAGCCCGGCAGCGTGGTCGTGGACATGGCCGCCGAGCAGGGCGGCAACTGCGAACTCACGGTGCCCGGCGAAGCCGTGGTGCGCCATGGCGTGACGATCATCGGCTACACCGACCTGGCATCACGCCTGGCCAAGCAGTCGTCCACGCTGTACGCCACCAACCTGCTGCGCCTGACCGAAGAGCTGTGCAAGGCCAAGGACGGTGTGGCCGTGGTCAACATGGAAGACGACGCGATCCGTGGCCTCACCGTGGTCAAGGACGGCGCCATCACCTGGCCCGCCCCGCCGCTCAAGCAGGCACCGGCCCCCGCGCCCAAGGCAGCGGCCCTGGTGGTTGAAAAGAAATCGGGCCATGGCCACGGCACGGGCGCACCCATGTCCGCCAAGACGCTGACCATCGTTTTTGGCGTATTGGCCGTGCTGTTCTGGGCCATCGGCGCCTATGCGCCCGTGGCCTTCCTGGGGCACTTCACGGTGTTCGTGCTGGCCTGCTTCATCGGCTACATGGTGGTGTGGAACGTTACGCCCGCGCTGCACACGCCGCTGATGAGCGTGACCAACGCCATCTCCAGCATCATCGCCATCGGTGCGCTGGTGCAGATTGCACCGCCCGATGCGGGGGTGAACGGGCGGCCGGACGGGCTGATCCTGTGGCTGGCGTTTGCGGCTCTGGTGCTCACGGCTATCAACATGTTTGGCGGCTTTGCGGTCACGCGCCGCATGCTGGCCATGTTCCGCAAGTAATCCGATAACGACAAGAACAACGAGGAACACCCAACATGTCCCAAAGTCTCGCTACCGTGGCCTACCTGGGCGCGGCCATTCTGTTCATCCTGAGCCTGGGCGGGCTCTCCAACCCTGAAACTTCGCGCCGGGGCAACCTGTTCGGCATGATCGGCATGGCCCTGGCCGTGCTGGCCACCGTGTTTGGCCCCCGCGTCAGCCCGGCTGGCGTCGCCTGGATTGTGGGCGCGCTGGTCATTGGCGGCGGCATTGGCCTCTATGCGGCCAAGGTCGTCAAGATGACGCAGATGCCTGAGTTGGTTGCGCTCATGCACAGCCTGGTGGGCCTGGCGGCCTGTCTGGTGGGGTTTGCCAGCTATGTCGATACCTCCATCCAGCTGCAGGGCGCGGAAAAGATCATCCACGAGGTGGAGATCTATGTCGGCATCCTGATCGGCGCGGTCACGTTCAGCGGCTCGCTGGTTGCCTTCGGCAAGCTCAACGGCAAGATCGGCGGCAAGCCGCTGCTGCTGCCCGGCCGCCACTGGCTCAACCTCGTGGCGCTGCTGGTGGTGATCTGGTTCGGCCGCGAGTTCCTGCGTGCCGAAACCATCGATCAAGGCATGGTGCCGCTGATGGTGATGACGGCGATTGCGCTGCTGTTCGGCATCCACATGGTGATGGCCATTGGCGGGGCTGACATGCCGGTGGTGGTGTCCATGCTCAACAGCTACTCGGGCTGGGCGGCGGCGGCCACGGGCTTCATGCTCAGCAATGACCTGCTCATCGTGACCGGTGCGCTGGTGGGCTCCTCGGGCGCCATCCTGTCCTACATCATGTGCAACGCGATGAACCGCAACTTCATCAGCGTGATCGCCGGGGGCTTTGGCTCCGGTGCTGGCGCGCCCGCCAAGAAGGGAGACGCCACCGAGCCGCAGGGCGAAGTGGTGCCCGTGGCCGCCGCTGAGACGGCCGAGCTGCTGCGCGACGCTAAGAGCGTGATCATCGTGCCCGGTTACGGCATGGCGGTGGCCCAAGCGCAGCACACGGTCAACGACATCGTGAAGACCCTGCGCGACAAAGGCGTGCAGGTGCGCTTTGCCATCCATCCAGTGGCGGGCCGCATGCCCGGCCACATGAACGTGCTGCTGGCCGAAGCCAAGGTGCCCTACGACATCGTGATGGAGATGGACGAGATCAACGAGGACTTCCCGGATACCGACGTGGCCATCGTCATCGGCGCCAACGACATCGTGAACCCCGCTGCGCAGGACGACCCCACCAGCCCCATCGCCGGCATGCCGGTGCTGGAGGTGTGGAAGGCCAAGACCTCCATCGTGATGAAGCGCTCGATGGCGTCGGGTTATGCCGGGGTAGACAACCCCTTGTTCTACAAGGAAAACAACCGCATGCTCTTCGGCGATGCCAAGAAAATGCTGGACGAGGTGCTCGCAGCGCTCAAAGCCTGACGGGCATAATCCGATCTCAGGAAAAGCACGGTCGTGCTGAAAATGACTGTGCTGTCCGGGCCCCAGAAAAACTTTTCAGGAGACAAATAAATGACCGACCGCCCCTGGCTGGCTGCTTATCCCCAAGGCGTTCCCGCAGACATTGACCCCACGCAGTACGCCTCTTTGGTCGCGTTGATGGATGAGGCTTTCCGCCAATACGCAGACCGCGTGGCCTACACCTTCATGGGCAAGGACATCAGCTTTGCGCAGACCGATGCGCTCAGCCGTGCGTTTGCCGCCTACCTGCAAGGCCTGGGCCTGGTCAAGGGTGACCGCGTGGCCATCATGATGCCCAACGTGCCCCAGTACCCCGTGGTGGTGGCTGCTGTGCTGCGCGCAGGCTTTGTGGTGGTCAACGTCAACCCGCTGTACACCCCGCGCGAGCTGGAGCACCAGCTCAAGGACTCTGGCTCCAAGGCCATCGTCATCATCGAGAACTTTGCCAGCACGCTGCAAAGCTGCATTGCCAACACGCCTGTCAAGCATGTGGTGCTGTGCGCCATGGGCGACCAGTTGGGTTTCCTCAAGGGCATGCTGGTCAACTACGTGGTTCGCAACGTCAAGAAGCTGGTGCCCGAGTACAGCCTGCCCGGCGCCGTGCGTTTCAACGACGCGATTGCCAAGGGCCAGCGCGGCACGTTCAAGCCGGTGGACATCAAGCCCGATGACATCGCGCTGCTGCAATATACCGGTGGCACCACCGGCGTGAGCAAGGGCGCCGTGCTACTGCACCGCAACGTGATTGCCAACGTGCTGCAGGCCGAGGCCTGGAACGAGCCAGTGATGAAATCGCTGCCCGCGGGCGAGCAGCCCACCAGCATCTGCGCCCTGCCGCTTTACCACATCTTCGCCTTCACGGTGAACATGATGCTGGGCATGCGCACCGGCGGCAAAGTCATCCTCATCCCCAACCCGCGCGATCTGCCTGCGGTGCTCAAGGAGTTGTCCAAGCACACCTTCCACAGTTTCCCGGCGGTGAACACGCTGTTCAACGGCCTGGCCAACCACCCGGACTTCAATACCGTCAACTGGAAGAACCTGCGGGTTTCGGTGGGCGGCGGCATGGCGGTGCAAGGCGCCGTGGCCAAGCTCTGGCTAGAGAAGACGGGCTGCCCCATCTGCGAAGGCTATGGCCTGTCGGAGACCTCGCCCATCGTCAGCTGCAACCCCGTGACGGCCAAGGAGTTCACCGGCACCATCGGCGCGCCGCTGCCCAGCACCCTCATGAAGCTGCTGGACGACGATGGCCGCGAAGTGACCACCCTGGGCCAGTCCGGCGAAATCGCCATCAAGGGCCCACAGGTCATGGCGGGCTACTGGCAGCGCCCTGACGAAACCGCCAAGGTCATGACCGAAGACGGCTACTTCAAGTCGGGCGACGTGGGCGTGATGGATGCGCGCGGCTACTTCAAGATCGTGGACCGCAAGAAGGACATGGTGCTGGTCAGCGGCTTCAACGTCTACCCCAACGAGGTGGAAGAAGTGGTGGCCGACATGCCTGGCGTGCTGGAATGCGCCGTGGTGGGCGTGCCCGACGAAAAGACGGGCGAGGCGGTGAAGCTCGTCATCGTCAAGAAGGACCCCGCCCTCACCGAGGCCCAAGTCAAGGAATACTGCAAGGCCAACCTCACGGGCTACAAGCAGCCCAAGGTGATCGAGTTCCGCACCGAGCTGCCCAAGACCCCCGTGGGCAAAATCCTGCGCCGCGAACTGCGCGACAAGAAGTGACCCGAAGGGGCACTTCTTGCGGCGAAGGCTCATGTTGCGAAGCAACGTGAAGCGCAGCGGCACAGCGGTTGACAAGAGAAACGGTCCCATCGGGGCCGTTTTTCATGGGGCCAGCGCCGCAGGTGTCAGAGTGGATGCGGGGGGACAATCCAGCACATGACCACAGCCATCCTCAGCGCCCTTCAAGAAGAACAAAGCTCCCTGCTGCAACACCTGCAGCGGCCCCGGCGCACCATGCACGCGGGCCGGGTTTTTTGGCAGGGGGACTGGCATGGGCGCCCGGTGGTGCTGGCCCTGTCGGGCATTGGCAAGGTGGCCGCGGCCACCACGGCCACGGCGCTGGTAGAGCGTTTTGGCGTGGCGCGCATCGTGTTCACCGGCGTGGCCGGGGGCGTGGGCGATGGGGTGCAGGTGGGTGATGTGGTGGTGGCGCACGACTATGTGCAGCACGACATGGACGCATCGCCCCTGTTTCCGCGCTGGGAACTGCCCGGCTACGCACGCACCCGCCTCAGTTGCGATACTGCGCTGACTGCTATGCTTTTGGAAGCTGCTAGCGCTTATGTACAAAGCGCTGCAGGCCAATTTGTCTCCAAACTGGTGGCGGGCCAGCCGCGCGCCCACCGGGGGCTCATTGCCAGTGGCGACCGCTTTGTCAGCGCCGCACAGGAAGTGCAGGGTCTGCGCACCGCGCTCAGCAGCGCCGGGCACGAGGTGCTGGCTGTAGAGATGGAAGGCGCCGCGGTGGCCCAGGTCTGCCACGACTACGGCCTGCCCTTCGCCGCTATGCGCACCATTTCTGACCGCGCTGACGACTCGGCCCATGTGGACTTCCCCGCGTTTGTGAACACCGTGGCCACCCGGTACGCCGAGCACATCATCCAGGGTTTCTTGCAGAAGCTATGAAATTCATAGCTGCCAGCGCTTGTATGGAAAGCGCTGGCAGCCATTTTGGTTCTTGCTCCTGCGTTCGGAAAAACGGCGGGTGTTGATACTGGCGCGCACCCATACCCGTGCCACCGCGGAACCGGCTTTGCCGGGCCGCTGGCGGTGTCCCCCCTTGGGGGAAGGCGCGCAGCGCCACAGGGGGAAAACCTATTTCAACCAGCCGCGCTTGCGGAAGTACCACATCGGGCCCAGCGCACTGGCCACCATCAGCGCCAGCGCGTAGGGGTAGCCCCATTCCTGGGCCAGCTCGGGCATGTACTGGAAGTTCATGCCGTACACGCTGGCGATCAGCGTGGGCGGCAGCAGCGCCACGCTGGCCACCGAGAAGATCTTGATGATCTTGTTCTGGTTGATGTTGATGAAACCGACGGTGGCGTCCATCAGGAAGTTGATCTTTTCAAACAGGAAGGCTGTGTGGTTGTCCAGCGACTCGATGTCGCGCAGGATCTGGCGGGCTTCTTCGAACTGCTCGGCGTTGAGCATCTTGGAGCGCATCATGAAGCTCACCGCGCGGCGCGTGTCCATCACGTTGCGGCGGATGCGGCCGTTCAAGTCTTCCTGGCGGGCAATGGCGGCCAGCACTTCACCCGCGCGGGTGTCGGTCACGTCGCCGGCCAGCACCTGCTTGCTCACGCCTTCAAGCTCGTCGTAGATGTTCTCCAGCGTGTCGGCCGAATACTCCGCATCGGCGTCGAACAGCTTGAGCAGCACTTCCTTGGCGTCTTCGATCAGCCCTGGCGCACGGCGGGCGCGCAGGCGCAGCAGGCGAAACACGGGCACGTCTTCGTCGTGGATGGAAAACAGCACGCCCCGGCTTTTGAGGTTGGCGTTGTGCTGGTTCAGGATGAAGGCCACGCGCACCGAGCGGGGGTCTTCGTCGTCGTCGATCAAGAAGTCGCTGCGGATGTGCAGCTCGCCGTTGTCTTCCTCGTAGAAGCGGGCGGATTCCTCAATGTCGTCGTCCATCGCATCTTCGGGGATGGACAGGCCGTAGTGCTGCTTGATCCAGCGCTTTTCTTCGAGGGTGGGGGATTCCAGATCCACCCAAATCGGCTGGAACTTGGTCAGCTCCTCCAGCGATTCGATTTCTTCCTGGAACAGCCGGCCATTGGCGAGCGTGAAGATGTTGAGCATAGGCTCACTCCCTTGTTTGGTGGCATCTGCGGTGTGGGGGGCTCGGGTTGCTTTCAACCCCACGTGGCGTGCCAGGGGAGCTGAAAGCTACCGACTCGGGTAGGTTTCCAAAACGCTGTCTCCGTTTGTCGATCAATAGCCGCCGATTATGGCACCGCAGGCTGCGGCGCAAGGTCTGGCGGGCGCGGTTGCGCCCCCTGTGCGTGGCGCTGTCTGGGGCGCTTCAGGCCGCCAGCACCAGCCTGGCCGTCAGCCAGAGCACCGCCAGGGCCAGCACGGCGGTGGTGGTTTGCCAAAACGCCACGGGATTTCGCTCCACCAGCGGCACCGCCCGCCGGTGCTGCAGGCCGTGGCTGGGGAAGTGCAGGTCGTGCATGAACTCCGACACCGCCTCTTGCCGTTTGGCGGGGTTGGGGTGCAAGGCCTTTTGCAGCACCACATCCAGCCAGTCGGGCAGGTCAGGGCGCAGGTGGCGCACGGGCACATAGCGCAGTTTGCGGGTGTCTGCCGGGGTGCGCAGGCGGGTGACTTGCAGGCCATATGGCAACTGGCCGGTGAGCATCTGGTACACCAGCACCGCCAGCGAGAAGAGGTCAGAGCGTGCGCTGCTGCCCTGCCCGGTGAAGTATTCGGGGGCGGTGTATTGCAGCGTGCCCTCGATGGCCGGCGGCTGGCGGGAGTCGGTCAGGCCTTCGGTGAGCCCGGCCACATGGGTGGCGCCAAAGTCGATGATCTTGGCGGTGCCGCTGCGGTCAATCATGACGTTTTCGGGCCGCAGGTCCTGGTGCAGCATTTCCTTGCTGTGAAAGGCCTGCAAGCCCTTGGCGATTTGCGCAGCCAGGCTGCGCACGCTGTCCAGGTCAGGCGCGGGGTGGTCCATCATCCATCGGGCCAGGGTCTGGCCCTCGATGTATTCCATGGCGACGTACAGGTGCGTGCGCGGGCGCTGCGTGGCGTAGGGCCTGAGCACATGCGGGTTGTGCAGCCGCTGTGCCACCCACTCTTCCAGCACGAAGCGCTCCAGGTAGGCGGTGTCGTCGCGCAGCGCTACAGAAGGCAGCTTCAGCACCAGGGGCTGGCCGGTCTGTTCGTCGACGGCCAGGTGCACATGGCTGCGGTCGCTGACATGCAGCTCACGCACCACCCGAAAGCCCTCAAATGACATGCGCTCGGTGAGGACAGGGGGCAGGGCCAATTCCTGGCGCAGGCCCAGCAGCGGCTGGGCCTGCGGCAAGCCGTCAATGCGCAGCAGCTGCACCGTGATGTCGTCCTCGGAGCCGCGTGCCTGAGCCATGTCCACCAGGGCTTGTGCGGCAGCGTCCAGATCGTCCGGAAACTGCTGTACGGCGCTGTGTGCGCTGGCTGCGTCTAGGTGGGTGTAGGCCCCATCGGTGGCCAGCAGGTACAGATCGCCCGCCTCGGCCTCCAGGCAGCGGTAGTCGATCTCGATGTGCGGGCCGGTGCCCAGCGCCCGCCCCAGGTACGACTCCACCGACGACAGGTGCACGCGGTGGTCTTCGGTGATTTGCTCCCACGCCGCGCCTTGCAGCCGGTAGATGCGGGCATCGCCCACATGCAGCACATGCACCTCGCGGCCTTTGACGACGAGGGCGCTGAAGGTGCAGACGTAGCCCCGGTCCTTGTCAAAGCGCGCGTGGCTGCGCATGGTTTGCGCGTGCAGCCATGCATTGGTCGCACCCAGCACCCGTTGGGCGGAACGGCGCACCGACCATGCATCGCTGGTGGCGTAGTAGTCTTCCAGAAAACTGCGCACCGCAGCCGCGCTGGCCTCCTGGCTGACCGGGCTGGAGCCAATGCCATCGGCCAACGCCACCGCAATGCCCTTGCGGCTGCGCAGGGGCTCGTGGGGCAGCATGGCGCCATGGAAGTCCTGGTTGACGCCATGCACCCCGCCGCGCGAGTGCTGGCCCAGCGTCACGCGCAGCGTCTGTGTCATGGTGCGTCGGGGGGAATCAAGGTGCGATCAGGGTGACCGGGGGCAAAGCGCGCTGGGCTTGGGCTTGCCAGGCCCAGCGCGCCGTGCAGTGGTCAGGACACCTTGCGCTTGGGGGCGGTTTTGTAGTGCGTCGAATACAGGGTGGCACCCACAAACGTCAGGCCGCCCACCAGGTTGCCCAGCACCGTGGGCAGTTCATTCCAGATCAGGTAGTCCATCAGCGTGAAGTTGCCGCCCAGCATGAGGCCTGTGGGGAACAGGAACATGTTGACGATGGAATGTTCGAAGCCCATGTAGAAAAAGACCATCACCGGCATCCACATGCCGATGGCCTTGCCCGAGACCGTGGTGGACATCATGGCCGCGACCACGCCGGTGGACACCATCCAGTTGCACATCACCGCGCGAACAAACAGCGTGAGCATGCCTGCGGCGCCGTGGGCGGAATAGCCCAGGGTACGCCCTTCGCCGATGTGGCCCAGCTTTTCGCCCACGGCACCGGGGGCCTCGCTGAAGCCGAAGGTGAGGATGATGGCCATAAACACGGCCACCGTGAGGGCGCCCGCAAAATTGCCGCAGAACACCAGGCCCCAGTTGCGCATGACGCCGCCCCAGGTGGCACCGGGGCGCTTGTCCATCACTGCCAGCGGGGCCAGGGTGAACACGCCGGTGAGCAGGTCAAACCCCATCAGGTACAGCATGATGAAACCCACCGGGAACAGCATGGCCCCGATGAGAGGGTTGCCCGTGTTGACGGTGACGGTGACGGCAAAGGCGGCGGCCAGCGCCAGAATGGCGCCCGCCATGTACGAGCGGATCAGCGTGTCGCGGGTGGACATCAGCAACTTGGATTCACCAGAATCCACCATCTTGGTGACGAACTCGGCAGGGTTGAGGTAGGCCATTTGACTTCCTTGGGACGGGGTACGGGCGGTGCCACCTCAGGCAAGGCTCTGGGTGGCGCGTGAAAGAACGCGGTGCGCTGTGGGGACGCCGTTATCCCTGGGTGCACGCTTGCGTGGCTTGCGGAAGGTTCCGCGGTGAAGTTCGTGCCGCCATCAGCCCGGACTGTTCCGTGTATTTGCAAGTTCCATGCCGCCCTGCGGGGGTGCGTCAGGTCTGTGGCGCTGCACGGAGAGGTTTCACTGCAGTGCTCGCGCACCTGACGCGGGCGTGGCAAAGGCCAGGTCGGGCAGTGCCAGCGTGGCCTCAGCCACTTCCAGCAGGCGGCGGTTCTGGTCCATAGATGTTTTTTGCAGGGCGCGGAAGGCCACGTCTTCCGTCATGCCCAGCCGGGCCATCAGCACCCCCTTGGCGCGCTCGATGATCTTGCGCTCGTTCAGGGTGCGGCGGGTGGCTTCGAGTTCGGCCTCCATCTGTGCCATGCGCTGCGATTGCGTGCGCAGCAGCTCCCGCAGCGGGGTGGGCTCAGCGCTGGTCGGCGTTTGGTCAGCCTGTTCGGGCGGGGTAGGGTGCGTGCTGCCCGTTTCAAAAAAGCGATCCACTGCGTGCGTGCGCTGCGGCGGGTTTTCGCGCAGAAGGCGCAGCAGGTTGCGAGAGTCCTGCAGGTCCTGCTGCGCATGTGCGATGCGCGCGTCGCACTCTTCGCGCAGGCGCTGGACCAAAGCCCCTTGCAGCTGCCACAGCCCGTCCATGCGCTCGGAGCAGGCACTGAACCAGGTGTGGCTCAGGTCGCTGTCGAGCGCTGTGCCGGGGCGAGCCACGCACAGTGCGCGCCGCAGGCGCTCCAGTGTGGCCATGCAGGGGGCCAGTTGCAGCTCATCCCAGCGGGCGCGCAGGGCGGGCTCCGCAAAATCACCAAACACGCGCAGGCTCCGCTCCTGTGCATCAATCAAGTGCAGCAGGCGTTGCTGGTGGGCTTCCTGGCAGTGGCCCGATGCGTACAGCAAGGCGCCCATGGCCCGTTCCTGGCCCGCCTCTTCCGTGGCCTGCACGGCGTGCAGCAAGGCCACCAGCAGGCGCGACACACTGGGCACGCCTGCGGTGTCGGCCATGTGGAACACCAGCTCCACCAAACCGGCGATCAGGTGGCTGTAGGCCGCCACGGCATCGAGCGCGCTCATGGCCTGCCGGTCAATCTGCCAGCGCAAGGCAGGCAGAGATTCCAGCCCGAGCAGTGCCCAGGCCATGAGCGACAGCGTCTGTGCTGAGGTGCCCTGCGCCGGGTCCATCTGCGCGCTGAACACCTGCCGCAGTTTTTCCTCGTGCAGCAGGGCTTCGTTGACTGCCTGGTGGCGCACCTCGGCAAACCGCTGGGTTTGCGAGGCCAGGTAAATGCACGACGCCCCGCGTTCGCGTTGCAGGCGCTGCACCAGTTGCCCGATCACGTCCACCCACTCCGCCTTGTGCGCCAGGTGGCGCAGGGCGTCGATTTCCTGCTGCTTGGAGCGCAGCACCAGGTTGGCGACAGACAGGGTGGGGGTCGTATCGGGCATGGGCGGTTCCTCGATCGTTTTCGAAAGGGCTGGGTGTTGCGGCGTTCAGGCCACCGCCACGCGAATGCGGCCTTGCGCGGCCTGCACCGGGTGGGTGCGAACCGAGTGCTCCGGCTGCTCCAGGCATTCGCCGGTCTGCAGGTCAAAGTGGTTTTTGTAGAGGGGCGATGCCACCACCACGCGGTCGCCCAGATTGCCTACCAGCCCGCGCGACAACACACTGGCGCCCGACTTGGGGTCCACGTTGTCAATCGCGAACCAGCGGTCAGCGCCCGTACGGAACACGGCCACATGGCGGTGGCCCACGAGCGCGCACACGCCGGTGTTGGGGAGGATGTCTTCGACCGCGCAGACGTCGGTCCAGTGCAAAAGTGCTTCGGTCATTGGGTGCCTTCTTGAAACGATGGGGAACCGGCCACGTCAGGCCACGCGCCGCAGGGTCAGGGTGGGGCGTGGGGCTGGCGTGCGCTCTTGCGTGCTGGCGGGGCGGATCTGGCCGCGCTCTTGCACGAACACCACGTTCTCGTCGGGTTGATCGCTGTTGACGAAGGTGCGAAAGCGCTTGCGTGTCTCGGGGTCGGTCACTGCGGTTTTCCATTCGCACTGGTAGGTGTCCACCACTTGCTGCATCTGCGACTCCAGTTCGGCGCACAAGCCCAGGCTGTCTTTTTGGAGCACGTCCTTGAGGTAGTCCAGGCCACCTTCGAGGTTCTCGCGCCAGGTGCTGGTGCGCTGCAGCCGGTCGGCGGTGCGCACGTAGAACATCAGCACTCGGTCGATCATGCGCACCAGTTCTTGCTTGCTCAGGTCAGAGGCAAACAGCTCGGCGTGGCGCGGCTTCATGCCGCCGTTGCCGCAGATGTAAAGGTTCCAGCCTTTTTCGGTGGCGATGATGCCTATGTCCTTGCCCTGAGCTTCAGCGCATTCGCGGGTGCAGCCCGATACGCCAAACTTGATCTTGTGTGGCGCCCGCAGGCCTTTGTAGCGGTTCTCCAGCTCCACCGCCAGGCCTACGCTGTCTTGCACGCCGTAGCGGCACCAGGTGGAACCCACGCAGCTTTTGACGGTGCGCAGGGACTTGCCATATGCGTGGCCCGACTCGAACCCGGCGGCGATCAGCTCTTCCCAGATCAGCGGCAGCTGCTCCACCCGTGCGCCGAACATGTCCACGCGTGCACCGCCTGTGACCTTGGTGTACAGCCCGTACTTCTTGGCCACCTGGCCCACGGCGATCAGGCCGTCGGGGGTGACTTCGCCGCCAGGCATGCGTGGCACCACCGAATAGGTGCCGTCCTTCTGGATGTTGCCCAGGAAGTAGTCGTTGCTGTCTTGCAGGCCGGCCAGCTCCTTCTTGAGCACGAACTCGTTCCAGCACGAAGCGAGCACGCTGGCTGCCACGGGTTTGCAGATGTCACAGCCCATGCCCTTGCCGTGCTGGGCCAGCAGGTCGTCAAAGCTCTTGATGTTGCCCACGCGCACCAGGTGGTAGATCTCCTGGCGCGAATATGCGAAGTGCTCGCAAATGTGGTTGTTCACGGCCATGCCACGGCGTGCCATCTCGGCCTTCATGACCTGGGTTACAAGGGGCACGCAGCCGCCGCAGGTGGCCCCTGCCTTGGTGCAGGCCTTCATCTCGGCGATGGTGCAGATGCCGTTGCCCACGGCTTCGCAGATGCCGCCTTTGGTGACGTTGTTGCACGAGCAGATCTGCGCTGTATCGGGCAGCGCATCCACGCCCAGGCCGGGTTTGGCTTTGCCGTCGCTGGACGGGAAGATCAGGAACTCGGGGTCATCGGGCAGCGTGATGCCGTTCAGTGCCATCTGCAGCAACGTGCCGTATTCGGAGGCGTCGCCGATCAGCACCGCGCCCAGCAACTGCTTGCCGTCTTCGCTGATGACGATCCTCTTGTAGACCTGGCGGCGTTCGTCCACGTACTGGCAGCTTCGGCTGTGGGGCGTCTTGCCATGGGCGTCGCCAATGCTGGCCACATCCACGCCCATGAGCTTGAGCTTGGTGCTCATGTCTGCACCAGTGAAGGCGGCCTGGGCGTCGCCAGCAATATGGCGTGCTGCCACGCGGGCCATGTCGTAGCCGGGAGCTACCAGGCCGAAGGTCTGTTCGTTCCACGAGGCGCACTCGCCGATGGCGTACACATCGTGGTCACTGGTGCGGCAGGCGCTGTCGATGGCGATGCCCCCGCGCGGCCCAATGGCCAGCAGGCATTGCCGCGCCAGCTCGTCGCGCGGCCGAATGCCGGCCGAGAAGACGACCATGTCGGCCTCCAGGTGCGAGCCATCGGCAAACACCATGCGGTGGCGGGCGCGCGCGCCATCGGTGATCTGTTGCGTGTTGCGGCCCGTGTGCACCTGCACGCCCAGGCGCTCGATCTGGGCCTGCAGCACCCGGCCGCCGCCTTCGTCCACCTGCACCGCCATCAGGCGGGGGGCGAACTCCACCACATGGGTTTCCAGACCCATGTCGCGCAGGGCTTTGGCGCATTCCAGCCCCAGCAGGCCGCCGCCAATCACCACGCCCGAGCGGGCCCTGGCCCCCGCCGCCTGCATGGCTTCCAGGTCTTCGATGGTGCGGTACACAAAGCAGTGCGGGCGGTCGCGCCCCGGCACCTGGGGCACGAAGGGGTTGGAGCCTGTGGCCAGCACGAGCTTGTCGTACGGCACGACTTCGCCATCCTGTGTGGTGACGGTATTGGTGCGCCGGTCAATGCTGGCAGCGCGCGTGGCCAGCCGCAGGGAAAAGCCGGTGCGCTCGAAAAAGCCAGGCTCCACCAGCGACAGTTCGGCGGCAGATTTTCCGCTGAAGAATTCGGAGAGGTGAACGCGGTCGTACGCGGGGCGGGGTTCTTCGCACAGCACCGTGACTTCCACGCCGGTGATACCGGTCTCGGCCAGGCTCTCCAGAAACTTGTGGCCCACCATTCCGTGGCCAATGAGAACAATCTTCATGCTTGCAATCCTGCTATGGCCCGGGTCAGCGGTGGGGCGGATTGCAGTGCACCGGCCAGGGGTGACTGGCAAGGGGTGCAATGCATCCTCCGCTGGCGTGCGGGCCTGTTGTGGAACAACCGGTACGCTGGGCATGGGCCCAGCTTGGGGGTTCCGCCATCGTTAGCGGAGGTCACGGGTCGCCGCAGGCGGCATCACCTGCGTCAGTCAGGTAGCTGGCAATATCCGTGCCCGCTTTGGCTGCAGACCAGTGCCTGCTTCAGCAGCGCAGGCTGCGTTGGGGTGGCCAAGGCGGTGCATCGCAGCCCCGCAATGGTGCGGTGGTCGGAGGCGTTGGCGCAGACAGCGGCGTCGTCGGCTGGGATCAGCGATCCGTTGCAGTGACTGGTAGCCCTGCGCTGCAGTCCGGGCGGTTCAGCCCGCGTGGGATGCGCCGCCTTCGGCCTTGCGCACCAGCGCCAGTGCACGGCACAGGTCGGCCCAGGTAGCGGCTTTGGCGTCTTGGGACCGCAGCAGGAAGGCCGGGTCGTAGGTGACCACGGCCGGGCGCCCGGCCACGGTGTGCGGCACGGCGCGCAGCCTGCCCAGGGGCTCGGTGCGGCCCAGGGCGGCGCGGGCGGCCACATGCCCCAGCACCAGCACCAGCGCAGGCTGCAGGGTGGTCACCACCTCGGCCAGCGCTGCGGCCACGTCGGCTGGCGCCGCAGCCCCTTCGGCCGTGCGGGCGCCGGGTGCGGGGCGTTCCAGCGCGGCCACGAACACGCGGGGGTGGCGGCGCAGTTGCATGGCACGCAGCATGTTGTCCAGCAGCTTGCCTGCGTCACCCCCCAGGGGGTCGGCGGCCGCAATGCCTTCGGTCACGATGAGCCAGCCAGCGCCCAATCCTGGCGGCGTTTGTGCCGGATCCGCCGTGGGGTACAGCAACTGAGGTGCGTGCAGGCGCAGCGCAGGGGCTGCGCCTGGTGCGCCCAGACCCGCATGAGCGGCTGGCGCCGCCGGTGCGGGCGCGGTGTGCGCCTTGGCGGCAGGTGCCGAACTGGGCTGGGCCACAGGCATTGCCGGTGGCTGGGCCATGGCCGGTGCGGCTGGTAGGGGCGCGGTGGCGGGCACGCCCACCGTAACGGGCTGCATGGCGGCTGGGGCCTGGGGGGCAGCGGTTTCGGCGCGGGTCCAGACGGTCACGCCCATCTCTTGCAGCATGGCGCGCTGGCGCGCATCAAGGTTCAGGCTCATGGTGATGGGCTCACAACAGGGGCTGGCGAAATGGGGGTGAATGGGGTGGCGGGGTTCATCACAGCGGCAGGCTCATGACCACGGCATCTTCACGCTGCCCATGCGCCGCAGGGTAGTAGCGTTTGCGTTCTCCCACGCGGCGGAAGCCGTGGGCCTCATACACCTGCTGGGCGCGCAGGTTGCTGGCGCGCACTTCCAGCCACAGCCACTGCGCCCCGCGTCCGCGTGCCCACAGTGCCAGGGCGTCCAGCAGCACCCGTGCCCAGCCCTGGCGCTGGTAGGCGGGGGCCACGGTGATGTTGAGCAGGTGCGCTTCGTCCACCCCCAGCATCGCCACAAAGTAACCCAGCAGGTGGTCGCCCGCCATGAGCAGCTGGCATTCGTAGCCTGCGGTCAGGGCGTCGGTGAAGTTGCCGCGTGTCCAGGGATGGGAATAGGCGCTGAATTCCACGTCCAGCAGCGCATCGAGGTATTCGGGCGTGAGCTTCTCAAAGCGCACCTCCAGCGCGTTTTCCGCTGCGGGGGCGGCAGACGATCGCACGGCGCTCATGGTGCGGTGGTGCCTGCAGCGGCCTGTGCGCGCAGGGCTTCGCGCTCGGCAGTGGTTTGTGCCACCTTGTCGCGGATATAGCGCGGCAGCGCCTCGCTGGCGGATACGGCCGCGCCGGCTGCCAGCAGGGCCGGGGCCAGGCGCAGCAGGGCGGTGGCAGTGGGCAGGGCCGCTACATGGCGGGCCTGGGGCAGCAGGCGCTCGCCGTAGGCGGCTTGCGCGTTGCCAGCCACGGTCCACAGGGCTGCATCGGTCAGCGTCAGCGCTTCGGGGGCGCACAGGCCAAAGTCGGCATCGGTACTCCATTGCCGGGTGGCCTCTTGCCAGGTGCAGTGGGCGCTGTAGACCTCGTTCATGCGTGCGTCCAGCACCGCCAGCACCTGAGTGCAGCCGTGCTGGTGGCGTGCTTCTTCGGCCACGGCCAGCAGGGTGTCCACCGGTACCACGGGCGTGCCCTGGCCATTGCGGGCGCCAAACGCCAGGCCTTGCGCCACCGCACAGGCGGTGCGCAGCCCGGTGAAGGAGCCAGGACCCCGGCCGAAGACGATGGCGTCGAGCGTGTCAAAGCCCAGCCCTGCCTCGGCCAGCAGCCGCTGGATGGCGGGGATCAACGCTGCCGATGCCTGCGCGCCCCCGGCGCCCGTGTGCTGCCACACCGCATCGCCGCGCTGCACGGCGATGGAAAGGGTATCGGTGCTGGTATCAAAAGCAAGCAGGTTCATGGGCCTAGGGTTCACGGACGGGGCTGCGCTGCTGGCGCGCGGGTGGGGCAAAAATGCCCAAATGGCAATTATCGGTGGTTGCGGTGATGGGGCGGGGCGGCAGGGCAGCGCTGGTGCCAGGCGCCTGCGTTTTCCATGGAGCGTGGGCAGATGGCATGGACGTCTCCACCTACACCGCCGTCGGCCTGTTACCCGATACAAGGTGGGGCCTGGCGGTAACGGCATCAAAGTGCCAAAGTGGAAGTTCGTCGCAACCACCTTTGAACCGGAGGCCCCACCATGCAATTTACTGCAACGCTGCCAGTCATCGGAATGGATATTGCCAAGCACGTGTTCCAGCTGCACGTCGTGGATGCCCAGACAGGCGAGGTCACCCGGCACAAGCTCAGGCGTGATCGAGTAACCACATTCTTTGCCAATCGTCAGAAGTCGCTCGTCGCGATGGAGGCTTGTGGCGGTGCGCACCACTGGGCCAGAACGCTGCAGACGCTGGGACATGAGGTCAAGCTGCTGCCCGCCAAGTATGTTCGCGCCTTTGTGCTGCGCGACAAGACTGACGCCCGTGATGCCCAGGCCATCTGGGTAGCGGCCCAGCAACCCCACATCAAGGCCGTACTTGTCAAGAACGAGCAGCAGCAAGCCTGTCTGACACTGCACCGCATGCGCGCTCAGCTCATGAAGGTGCGCATCATGCAAACCAACGCGCTGCGCGGGTTGCTCTACGAGTTCGGAATCGTGCTGCCTGAGGGGCACCGGGCATTGCTCAAGCTCGTGCAGGACGCACTGGCCAAAGCCCAGGAACAGCAGCTGCCAGAAGTGGTGGTCGTCAGCATTCAGGATCAACTGCGTCGTATCGACAGCCTGCAGTGCGATATCGACCAGCTGGACAAACGACTGGCCTCGATGGTCAAGCAGAACCAGCACATGCTGGCACTGCAAGCCATACCAGGCATCGGTCCGTTGACGGCGACAGCCTTGGTATCTACTGCAACCGACCTGTCCAGCTTCGAGTCCGGCAGGCAATTCGCCGCCTGGCTGGGACTGACGCCCCGACAGACTGGCACCGGAGGGAAGACCCGGCAGTTGGGGATATCCAAACGCGGAGACCCTTATGTGAGGACCATGCTAATGCACGGCGCTCGCGCCGTGATTGCCAGGAGTCAGCGAAGCGGCTGGATCGAGAGACTGTTACTGCGCCGCCCATACAGCGTGGTGGTCGCGGCGCTGGCCAACAAGCTGGCCCGAACAGTCTGGGCAGTCCTGGTCAAAGGCAAGGCCTTTGACCAGGTGAAATGGAATCCGGTCGACCTCGCCGCAGCCTGAGACCACCACAATGAACTGAGAACATCAAACGCTAGGAAACCGTTTTGAAGGAGAGCACGCAAGAAGCTTGTGTGATGGGTCAACAGGTCAAACCGGAGTGGGGGCAATCCGATAGGGATACAGGGCATCAAGCCCGATGTGCAGACAGGAGCCTCACCCGCGAATGCCATCAGGGCCAGCAGGACGAGCACCCTGCACCGACAGGCCGTATGTAAGACTGCAAACCCTTCAGACCTTCACGCCGCCCAATCTTGCTCTTCTGGAGACGTCCATGTAAGAGATTCCCTAGACTCTCCGGTATGTGGAATTTTTCTGTCTCGGGGTTTCTTGCCCCCCTCGCACCTTGGGCTCTTTTGCGGAGCGGCGGTTTGCCTATTATTCCCCCCGCGCGGGTGCGTGTCTGGGTGGGGGCTGTGGGTCTGGCCGTGGGGTTGTGCGGGGTGATGCCCGCCAGTGCACAGCCTGCCGGTGCGCCGCCCTTGCCGCCGGAGGTGGAAGCCGCCCTGGCCCGCGCCAAGCTGCCGCGCGAATCCTTGAGCGTGCTGGTGACCGATGCGCAGGGCGGAGCACGCACGCCGCCCCGGCTGGCGCACCGGGCGCAGGTGCCCGTCAACCCGGCTTCGGTGATGAAACTCGTCACCACCTATGCAGCGCTGGAACAGCTCGGCCCGGCCTACACCTGGAGCACGCCGGTGTTTGTGGAGGGGGCGGTACAGGGTGGCAGCCTCAAGGGCAATGTCTACATCCAGGGCCAGGGCGACCCCAAGCTGGTGGTGGAGCGCCTGTGGCTGCTGATGCGGCGCCTGCAGGCGCAGGGTATCCAGGTCATCGTGGGCGACATCGTGCTCGACCGCTCTGCCTTTGATGTCCCCGAGCAAGACCCGGGCCGTTTCGATGGTGAGCCCTTGCGCCCCTACAACGCATCGCCCGATGCGCTGCTGCTCAACTACAAGTCCAGCGTGATGACCTTTGTGCCCGACGCGCCTGCCGGGCTCGCCCGCATCCAGTACGACCCGCCGCTGGCCGGTGTGCAGCGCCCGGCCACGGTGGCCCTGGCCCCGCCGGGGGCAGACTGCGGCGACTGGCGCGGCGCCTTGCGCGCGGAATTGAACGACCCGCTCAAGGTCGTCTTCCAGGGGGCTTACCCCGCTGCCTGCGGCGAGCGGGTCTGGCCCGTGGCCTACCCCGCGCCGCGGGAGTTTGCCGCCCGCGCGGTGGAAGGCATGTGGCGTGAGCTGGGGGGCAAGCTCACCGGCAGTGTGCGTGAAGGCAAGGTGCCTGCGGGGCTCAAGCCCGCGTTTGTCAGCACCTCGCCCGCGCTGGCCGAGGTGGTGCGTGATGTGAACAAGTACAGCAACAACGTCATGGCGCAGCATGTCTTTCTGACCCTGGCGCGCCAGAAAAACGGCGTGGCCACGCTGGACGGTGCCCGTGAAACCCTGCGCCAGTGGTGGCAGGCCCGCTTTGCCGATGTGGATGCCCCCGCGCCCGACAACGGCGCAGGCCTGAGCCGCGATGCGCGCATCACCGCCCAGGCGCTGGCGCGCATGTTGCAGGCCGCCTGGGCCTCGCCCGTCATGCCCGAGCTGGTGGCTTCGCTGCCCATTGCGGGGGTGGACGGCACGCTGCGCCGCAGCCAGAGCCGCAGTGCCGCCCACCTCAAAACCGGCAGCCTGCGTGATGTGATGGCTGTGGCCGGATATGTGCACGCGCAAAGCGGGCGCCGCTACGTGCTCGTGGCCATCGTCAACCACCCCAATGCCAATGCGGCCCGGCCCGTGCTGGACGCCCTGACGGATTGGACTGCCAAGGATTGATTGCTATTAAATCAATAGCTGGTGGCGCTTTTCCTGATTGGTCTGATGCCACTTTTTGTTCAGAATCGCGGTGGGATGACGCCTTTGGCCGCCACGTGGTCATGTCACCCACACGCACTGCACCCCGCCGCTGTTTTCTCATCACTCACCCTGTCTTTCCCTCGAAAGCCCCCATGCCCCTGACCGAGCTGATTGGCTACCTTGCCGCCACGTTGACCACCTGTAGCTTTGTGCCCCAGGCCTGGCACACCTTCCGTACCCGCGATGTCAGTGGCATCTCGCTGGGCATGTACAGCGTCTTCACCACCGGGGTGGCGCTGTGGCTGGCTTATGGCATCGCCTTGCAGGCCTGGCCCATCGTAGTGGCCAATGCCATCACGCTGCTGCTGGCCAGCACCATCCTGGGCATGAAGCTGCGGTTTCGCCATGCGCCCGGCGGCTGAGCGCACCTCTGTCGCCTACGCGTCATGAAGGGCGGGGTTGCCGCGTTATCCCCTATGGATGCTGCACCGCAGGTGCGCGCACCATGCCTCTTTTTCCGGTCAACCATGAGGGATTTTCATGACACTGTTTCGCCTTTCCTGTGTGGCGGCTGCGGCCGCGTTGCTGGTCGCCTGTGGCGGCTCTGACGATTCCGTTCGCGGTGAGTTGATTGACCCGCCCGCCGTGGTCACCACCCTCACGGCCGCGCAGATCGACGCCACCACCGCAGCCAGCGGCCTGCAGGCCCTGAGTGGCAAGGCCAAGTGCGATGTGAAGGTGGTGGCGCTGAACTACCGCACGCCAGGCGTCAAAGACGGCGAGATGAGCAACGCATCGGGCGTCATGCTGGTGCCCGGCGGCATGTGCTCGTCTGCCGCGCCGCTGGTGGCCAACGCCCGGGGCACCGAGGTGCTCAAAACCCGTACCCTGGCCAACCCGCAAGACGGCGAAACCTTCCTGCTGGCTGCCATGTACGCCGCCCAGGGCTATGCCGTGGTCGCCACCGACTACCTGGGCTATGCCAAGTCCACTTACGCGTTCCATCCCTATCTGCACGCTGATTCGCAGGCCACCACCATCATCGACTCGGTGCGTGCCGCCCGCAATGCCGCCGATGCGGTGGGCGCCAAGCTCTCGGGCAAGGTGATGTTCACCGGCTACTCGCAAGGCGGCCACGCCTCCATGGCGGCCCACCGCGCTGCCGAGCGTGACCACGCCGGCGAGTTCAACGTGGTGGCGGGCGCGCACTTGGCGGGGCCGTACAACCTGTCGGGCTCGTTGCAGGTCACTGAGGCGATTGCCGGGTATCAGTTCTTTGTGCCCATGATCGTGACCTCCTGGCAAAAGGTCTACGGCAACATCTACGGCAGCCCGTCTGAAGCCTTCAAGGCCCCCTACGCCAGCTATATCGAAAACCTGCTGCCCAACCCCACGTTGACCACCACGACCCTGATCACGTCGGGCAACCTGCCGGGTGGCACGCCGAACCAGGCCCGTGACGCGCTGTTCCAGCCCGGCTTCCTGACGGGGGCCCAGCAAGGCGGCAATAACCCGCTTTACCAGGCGGGCAAGAAGAACGACCTGCTTGGCTGGACGCCCAAAGCCCGCGTGCTGCTGTGCGGGGGCGCTGGTGACCCCACCGTGCCGCCTGCCGTGCACCAGGTGGTGATGAAGGCCGACTTTGACAAGCGCGGCGTGACCAACGTCACCTCGGTGGATGTGGATGCCGCCATCCAGGCCACCTATGGCCCTGACGGCAAGGCGCCGACCGACCCCACCTCGGCCGCCTTCGCCACTTACTATGGCAACTACCACGGCCGCTATGAGCCACCGCTGTGCCATGCCCAGGCGCGCGGCCTGTTCGACACGGTCAAGTAACCTGCCGCCACACCGCACGCTGCCACGATCAAGCGTGCGGGCAACAAAAAACCGACCCTTGGGTCGGTTTTTTGTTGGGGGCCTGGGCCTGCCCAGGGGGCAGTACAAGGCAGGCCGTGCGGTTTACCAGCGCGAACGCAGGCGGTCGTAAGCGTAGGTGCCAAACTGGCGTTGCGCCGAAGGCGTCAGGTAGACCGAGTCTGCAAAGGCGTACTTGTCCTGGTTGGCACTGGCCAGCAGGGTGGAGGTGGTGCACAGCGCAGAGTTCACCTTGCCCGCGCCAATGCCGATGCCGTCGGTGGCGTCCACCGATGTACACACGGCCTTGGTGGCGTTTTCAAAACCGTAGGCCGATGGGCTGCTGGTGTACAGGTTGACGTAGTAGGCCAGGTCCACGTACAGCACGTTGGCGCCCAGGTCCACAATGCCCACGAGCAGGCCTTCGTTGAAGGCGCTGCTGGCCGAGTTCAGCACCGTGGTGCGGCTGATGTCGGTGGCCCAGGGGGTCTTGCTCAGGTCGTAGGTGCCAGCCACCACAACGTACTTGGCGCCCGCGTTCACCAAGCGGCGAATCTGCGCAGCGAAATCGGTACCCGCCTGGCGCGAGGCCGTGATCATCTGCTCTGTGGTCATGGTGCCGGCGTTCACGGCGGCCATGTTGGCAATCACATCGCTGATGCCGCCGTTGATCATCACCAGGTCATCGCCCGTGAAGGTGTTGCTGGCCAGGAAGCTGTCGATCTGCTCTTTCACCGTCAGCGTGGTGTTGCTGCCAGCGGCATCGGGCTTGGCCACGATGCGGGCGTTGCCAGCGGCGTAGCTCTTGCCGCCAGCCGACGAGGCGGTGAGGGTCTTGCCATAGCCCGAAGCCACCTGCAGTGTCCAGTTGTTGACCGAGCCGTCGTTGACGGTGTAGCGCGTGCCCTTTTGGCCCACATCGCTCATGCCATCGCCGAAGGCAATCATGCGCTGCGGCGAGATGGCCGATTCGGTGGTGCTGGAACCGCAAGCCGCAAGCAGCGCTGCCGACGCACAGGCGGCGACCATCAAGCTGCGGCGCATCCAATTTGCTGCCATGTATTTCTCCAAAAAAGTGGGGGGTAGTTTAACGATGCAAAAGTAAAGCCGTATCAGGTATGTGTTCCGCGAACGCGGCACCCGCGATGCATGAAACTGGCGCGCTCCAAGTCAGGGCCGCCGTGCAAGGGCCGCCCCGCGGCACTGGCGGCGTCCCCCTGCCCGCAGCGCACGGCGCTGCGAGAGCGGGGGGAAGGCGCCGAAGGCGACTCAGGGGGGTGTTTCACATCATGCTGCCGCGGCGCGCTGCAACCGGTCCCTCACACCTTCCCATTCAGGGGTGGCGGGCGGGGTTTCAATCCAGATCAGCTTCACGCCCTGGTCGTCAAACGCGCGCAGCGCCGCGAACAGTTGCTGGGCGGCTGCGCTGGCGTCATCGGGCATGCGGCGCATGACCAGCTTGGACGACGGGGTACGCAGCGCAGCGCGGGCATACACGGCCATGTGGGCGGCTTCGGCGCCCAGCAGGTCCAGCCCGGTTTGCAGGGCCTTGGCATCCATCAGTCGCACCTTGGCAGCCGGGGCGTAGTGCGCCTCCAGCGTGCCAGAGGCGCGCGGGGTGTGATGGGGCAGGTCTTCTTTGGACAGTGGCGCCATGCCGCAAGCCTGCTGGATCTGCTCGCGCGTGATGGCGCCGGGGCGCAGCAGCACGGGCACGCCCCGCGTGCAATCGACGATGGTGCTTTCAATGCCTACCTGGCACGGGCCGCCGTCGAGCACCAGCAGGGCCTCGCCCAGCTCGTCCTGCACATGCTGGGCGGTGGTGGGGCTCACGCGGCCAAAGCGGTTGGCGCTGGGGGCGGCCACACCCCACACGGGGGCATCGCCGGGCACGGCGGCATCGCTTGGCGCGGCGCAGGCCACCAGCAGCGCGTGCGCCACCGGGTGGGCGGGGCAGCGCAGGCCCACACTGTCCTGCCCGCCCGTGGCGGCCGTGGCCACGCCGCTCAGGCGCGGCAGGATGAGGGTGAGGGGGCCGGGCCAGAACGCATCGACCAGCTTTTGCGCAAACGCGGGCACGTCGCTGGCAAAGTGGGCAATGCCTGCGGCGTCGGCCACGTGCACGATCAGCGGGTGGTCGCTGGGGCGGCCCTTGGCTGCAAAAATCTGCGCCACGGCAGCGTCGCTGCTGGCGTCGGCGGCCAGGCCATACACGGTTTCGGTGGGCAGGCCCAGCAGCGCACCGCTGCGCAGGGCGCGTGCGGCGGTGGCAATGGCCGAAGGATCGTTGCCGTCGAGGATCATGGTCAGAACGCGTCAATGCCCAGCAGGGCTGCCGCCTTCAGGGCAGTTGCGCGCGCTGCTTCGGGCGTGGCGGCGGTGATGTTCAGGTGCCCCATCTTGCGGCCGCGCTTGGCGTCGCGCTTGCCGTACAGGTGCAGGTGGGTGCCGGGCAGGGCCAGCACTTCGGCCCATGGGGGCGTCTGCTCGGCATCGCCATGCGCAAACCACAAGTCGCCCAGCAGGTTGAGCATGACGGCGGGGCTGTGCTGGCGCGGCTGCGTCAGCGGCAGGCGCGCCATGGTGCGTACCTGCAGCTCAAACTGCGACACGTCGCAGGCGTTCTGGCTGTAGTGGCCGCTGTTGTGGGGGCGGGGGGCGATCTCGTTGACCACGAGGCTGCCGTCTTGCAGCACAAAAAATTCCACGCACAGCACGCCCACGTATTGCAGGCCTTCTGCTACAGATTTTGCAGCGGCTGCCGCTTGTGCAGCAAGCGCTGGAGGCAGATTTCCTTCATAAACCTCGGTTACCGCCAGAATACCGTCACGGTGCAGGTTGCGCTGCACGGGCAGGTGCACCATGGCACCGTCGTGGCCACGGGCGACCAGCACGGAGCATTCGAGTTGCAGGGGCAGCATCTTCTCCAGCACGCAGGGCACTTGGCCCACGGAATCCCATGCGGCGGCCAGCTCAGCGGGCGTCTTCACGCGCACCTGGCCCTTGCCGTCGTAGCCCATGCGGGCGGTTTTCAGAATGCCGGGCAGCAGGTCGGGCGATACCGCGGCCAGTTGTTCGGCCGTCTCGATCACCGCATAGGGCGCGCAGGGCACGCCGCAGGCCACAAAGTGCGCCTTCTCCCGCGCGCGGTCTTGCGCCACTGAGACTGCGCTGGCGGCGGGCGACACGGGCCGTTGCGCGGCCAGGGCCGCGAGCGCGGCGGCGGGGACGTTTTCAAATTCGGTCGTCACCGCATCGGCCACGCGGGCCAGCTCGCCCAGGCCCTGTGGGTCTTCGTAACCGGTCTGAATGTGGTGGTGGCTCACCAGCCCGGCGGGGCTGGTCGGGTCGGCATCCAGCACGGCGGTGAAGTAACCCATTGCTTGCGCCTGGTGCACAAACATGCGGCCCAGCTGGCCGCCGCCCAGCACGCCCAGGGTCGATCCTGGCAAGAGAGGTTGGTTGGGGCTCATGCGGCGGGTGGCAAGGTCATGTTGCGGGCCACTTCCGTCTGCTCGGCGCGGAAGGCTTCCAGGCGCTGGCGCAGCTCGGGGCTCTCGTTGGCCAGCAGGGCCACGGCAAACAGGGCAGCGTTGGCTGCGCCTGCGGTGCCGATGGCAAACGTGGCCACGGGAATGCCCTTGGGCATTTGCACGATGGAATGCAGCGAATCCACACCCTGCAGTTGGCGGCTGGCCACGGGCACGCCCAGCACGGGCACAGTGGTCTTGGCGGCGATCATGCCTGGCAGGTGGGCAGCACCGCCAGCGCCCGCGATGATGGCCTTCAGGCCCCGGCCTGCGGCGGCTTCGGCGTAGGCAAACATGTCGTCGGGCATGCGGTGGGCCGAGACCACGCGGGCCTCGTGCGCGATGCCGAACTGCTCAAGAATTTGCACTGCGTGCTGCATGGTGTCCCAGTCGCTGCTGGAACCCATGACGACGCCGATCTGGATGGATTTCATGGTGTGTGGGGGTGGCGCTGCGGCTGTGCGGAGCAGCCGCTCGCAATGGATGGAACCCGCGATTTTACTTTTTGCGTCCCCCCACGGCACATCCGGTCGCAGGCTTGGGCCAAAATAGCGCGAACTTGCCTTTGAAAGGGCCCTGCCGGCCCGCTTTTTGCCCATGATCGACATCACCGTAGAGAATTTTGAAGCCGAGGTGGTTGCCGCCTCGATGACCGTGCCCGTGCTGGTGGACTTCTGGGCGCCCTGGTGCGGCCCCTGCAAGTCGCTGGGCCCGGTGCTGGAAAAGCTCGAAGTGGAATACGCGGGCCGCTTCAAGCTGGCCAAGATCGACTCGGACCAGCAGCAGCAACTGGCGGGCATGTTCGGCATCCGCAGCATTCCCACCTGCGTGCTGCTCAAGAACGGCCAGCCCGTGGACGGTTTCATGGGCGCGCAGCCCGAAGGCCAGGTGCGGGCCTTCCTCGACAAGCATGTGCCCAGCGAGGGTGCGCTGGAGGCCGAGGCCGATGTGGACGAGGCCCACGAACTGCTGGAGTCTGGCGACACCCAGGCGGCGCTGTCCAAGATGGCCGATGCCCTGGCCGCCGACCCGGCCAACGACGACGCCCGATTTGACTACGTGCGCCTGCTGATTGCTACCGGCGGCTACGAAGAGGCCGATGCCCTGCTGCAGGAACCCCTCAAGCGCATTCCCCAGCCGCTGCGCTTCGATGCGCTGTGGCGCTGGCTCGATGCCCTGCAGTTCGTGCAGAACGATGACCGGGGCAACTGGCCGCTGGAGCAATTTGACGCCCTGATCGCCCAGAACAAGCGCGACTTCGACACCCGCTTCGCCAAGGCCCGCGTGCTCATGGCCGAGGGCGAATGGGCTGCGGCCATGGAAGAGCTGCTGGAAATCATCATGCGCGACAAGGCCTGGAACGCCGAGGCGCCGCGCAAGACCTATGTGGCCATTCTGGAGCTGCTCACTCCGCCCCAGCCCAAGCCTGACCCCACCGCGGCTGGCAAAACGGCTGCAGGCATTGAACTGGTGGGCAAGACCACCGTGGAGCAGGACGAAACCACGGCCATGCTCAACGCCTACCGTCGCAAGCTGAGCATGGCGCTGAACTGAGACCCTGCGGCCTGGTCCGCGCGCTCACAAAAAAAGGAGGCGATGCCTCCTTTTTTGTTGCCGGTTTTCAGCGTGCTGGTGCTATGAAATCAGAAGCGGCTTGCGCTTGTTGGTAGCCATATTCCAATAGAAAACGGCCACGAAGTCACGCCAGTAAAGCGCAAGATGCTATCAATTAATGAGTATCAGGCGGTGAGGCGCTCCAGCGCCTCGCGGTACTTGGCCGCCGTTTTTGCGATCACTTCCTGGGGCAGGCGTGGCGCGGGGGCGGTCTTGTCCCAGGGCTTGCCGTTCACCTTGGCCTGCTCCAGCCAGTCGCGCACGAACTGCTTGTCGTAGCTGGGGGGGTTGGCGCCAGCGGCCAGGGCGGCTTCGTAGCCTTCCACGGGCCAGTAGCGTGAGCTGTCGGGCGTCAGCACCTCGTCCATCAGCACCAGCGTGCCATCGGGGGCCAGGCCAAACTCGAACTTGGTGTCGGCAATGATCATGCCCTTGGTCAGCGCAATCTCGGCCGCTGCCTTGTAGATGGCGATGCTCAAGTCACGGATGCGGGTGGCCAAGTCCAGGCCAATCATCTCCACGGTGCGCTCGAAGGTGATGTTCTCGTCGTGCTCGCCCACGGCCGCCTTGGCGGCGGGGGTGTAGATGGGCTCGGGCAGCTTGGCGGCGTTGGTCAGCCCCTCGGGCAGGGGCACGCCGCAGACCGAGCGGCTTTCCTGGTATTCCTTCCAGCCGCTGCCAGCCAGGTAGCCACGCACCACGGCTTCCACCGGGATGGGCTTGAGGCGCTGCACCAGCATCGAGCGGCCGCGCACCTGGGCCACTTCCTCGGGTTTGACCACGCTCTCGGGGGCATCGCCTGTCAGGTGGTTGGGGCAGATGTGGCCGAGCTTGTCGAACCAGAACAGCGCCATCTGCGTGAGCAGCTCGCCCTTGCCGGGGATGGGCTCGCCCATGATCACGTCAAAGGCCGAGAGGCGGTCGCTGGCGACCATCAGGATGCGGTCGTCGCCCACGGCGTAGTTGTCACGCACCTTGCCGCGAGCCAGCAGGGGCAGCGATGTGAGGGCAGAGGTGTGCAGGGCGGGGTTGCTGGGCTGGGTCATGGTTTCGATGGTGGCAATCAACGCGCCAGGAACGTGGCGTACGAAGGCAAGGCAAGCTCGCGGGCGCCCAGAGGGCTGGCATCGCAAGCGGCCAGATTTTACGCGGCTTGCCTGCCCCCGCAGCTGCAGTGGCGCGCGGGCTTTGTGGGGTGGGGTGTTGGGAGGAGGATGCGTGACTACGCGAGTGGTCGGTGGGGCGGTGCAGTTTTGATCCGACTTCAGCATTGTGCGGGGTTTTTTGGCGTTTGGCACCTTGGGCCTGATAACCCGGTACAGCACAGCGGAATGGGATTGCATTTCAGACGGTGCAGGGGCATAGTGAACTCACGTCAACGGATGCATCCAGTTCGCCGGGCCGCCACTCTGATCCAGTGCGGCATATGTTTCACCGAGAGCACAGGAGACCTATTTATGAATCTGACGATCAGCGGGCACCACCTCGAAGTTACCCCTGCCTTGCGCAATTACGTCACCACCAAGCTCGATCGGATCACTCGCCACTTTGACCAGGTGGTGGACGTCAAGGTACTGCTGACAGTAGAGAAACAGAAGGAGAAGGAAAAGCGCCAACGTGCTGAATGCAACATCCACGTCAAAGGCAACGATTTGTTTGCAGAAAGCGCCCATTCAGACCTGTACGCCGCTGTGGATGAACTGGTAGACAAGCTGGACCGCCAAGTGGTACGCCACAAGGATCGCTTGCAAGACCACCACCACGAAGCTGTAAAGCGTGAGTTGCAAGTCTGACGCCACTGCCTGATTGGCATTCGCACAGCAACCGCCCCCTGGGGGCGGTTTTTTTCTGGGCCACGTTCCGTTACTCAGGGTTTTTGCCAGTGTGTGCATAATTGTTACTGTGACCATGAACCGACTCGCCTCTATCCTCCCCGCCGCTCAAGTCCTTGTGAGCGTGGACGCCACCAGCAAAAAGCGTGCTTTTGAAGAAGCGGGGCTGCTCTTCGAGAGCCAGCACGGGCTTTCGCGGGCGCTCATCACAGACAGCCTGTTTGCCCGGGAGCGACTCGGATCGACGGGGCTCGGACATGGTGTGGCCATTCCCCACGGGCGCATCAAAGGACTGAAGGCACCCATGGCGGCGGTATTTCAGTTGCTGCAGCCCATTGGTTTTGATGCGCCGGACGAAATGCCGGTCAGCCTGCTGATCTTTTTGCTGGTGCCAGAAGCCGCCACGCAAAAGCACCTGGAAATCCTCTCTGAAATTGCCGAGCTGCTCAGTGATGCCAGCTTGCGCGAGCGCCTCAAAGCCTCTGTAGATGCAGCCGAGTTGCACGGCATGATTGCCGACTGGCAGTCCACCCAGGCTGCCTGACATCGCCGGTCTGACCGGCGTGTTCTTTGTTCCACCCAACGCCCTCACGCCGTGAAACCTAACGTAGTCAGCGCTGACGTACTGTTTGAAGAATTCCGTGCTTCCCTGAAATGGGAATGGGTGGCTGGCCTGGGAGCGTCAGAGCGCCGCTTCGATGAAGTGGCCGTGCGTTCTGCCCGCTCAGGTGCAGACCTAGTGGGTTACCTCAACTACATCCACCCTTATCGCGTGCAGATTCTGGGTGAGCGCGAGATTGCGTACCTCAGCAACGCATCGCCCGACGACTGCAAGCGCCGCATTGCCCGCATCGTGACCCTGGAGCCGCCGGTGCTGGTGCTGGCAGACAACCAGACCGCGCCCGACGCCCTGGTCTCCATGTGCGAACGCGCGCAGATTCCGATGTTCTCCACGCACGAGTCGTCGGCGTTCGTCATCGATGTGCTGCGTGCTTACCTGTCCAAGCACTTTGCCGATCGCACCACCATGCACGGCGTGTTCATGGACATTCTGGGCCTGGGCGTGATGATCACGGGTGAATCCGGCCTGGGCAAAAGTGAGCTGGGACTGGAGTTGATCTCGCGCGGTAATGGCCTAGTGGCTGACGATGCGGTGGATCTGTACCGCATCAACCAGACCACCATCGAAGGCAAGTGCCCCGAGCTGCTGCAGAACCTGCTGGAAGTGCGCGGCATTGGTCTGCTCGACATCCGCGCCATCTTTGGTGAGACCGCGGTGCGCCGCAAGATGCGCCTGAAGCTCATTGTGCATCTGGTGCGCAAGGAAACGCTGGAGCGCGACTATGAGCGCCTACCCTACGAGCCGCTCACCCAGGACGTGCTGGGTGTACCCGTGCTGAAGGTGGTCATTCAGGTGGTTGCAGGGCGCAATATTGCTGTGCTGGTAGAGGCTGCGGTGCGCAATACCATTTTGCAGTTGCGCGGTATTGATACCTACCAGGAGTTCGTGGATCGCCACCGCCGTGCCATGGAGCGTGACAGCGGGGGCTGAGTTCGCCTTTTGACGCCGCCCTGCCGTAGTGGCGTTTTGGTGTCGCTGGCGCTTACTTGCCAGCGCAATTGGCGCACTGGCCGTACAGCGCCATGGTGTGGTCTTCCACCACCCAGCCTTTGTTTTTCGCAATCAGCTGCTGGCGCTTTTCAATTTCCGCGTCGTAAAACTCTTCCACTTTGCCGCAGGACGTGCACACAAAGTGGTCGTGGTGCTGGCCCTCGTTGAGCTCGTACACCGCCTTGCCGCTTTCAAAGTTGCTGCGGATCAGGATGCCTGCCTGCTCAAACTGGGTGAGCACGCGGTACACCGTGGCCAAGCCAATGTCGGAGCGTTCTTCCAGCAACACGCGAAACACGTCTTCCGCCGTCATGTGGCGCTGCACGCCTTTTTGGAAGATCTCCATGATCTTCAGGCGAGGCAGGGTGGCTTTGAGTCCCGTGCTCTTGAGTTCGTCGATATTGGTCATGGGTGGAGGCTCCTTGCGGTTGCGGGGAATGGGCCCGCCCATGCGAGGGGAGGCTGCCGCTACAATGGTTTGATCATATCCTTTGCCCTTTTCCCCATGCCAGACCAAGCCTGTTGCAACGCCCGCCTGGGCCGCATTCTTTGGGTCAGCGCCGCAGTCGCTGTCCTGGCGGGATGTGGCAGCTTCGATGGTGCCAGCCGCCGTGTGGCCAACGCAATCACTCCCTACAAGATCGACATCGTCCAAGGCAACTTCGTGTCGCGCGAGCAGGTGCAAGCGCTGCAGCCGGGCATGAGCCGCCAGCAGGTGCGCGAGATCCTGGGCACGCCCCTGGTGACGAGCGTGTTCCATGGCGATCGCTGGGAGTACGTGTTCACCATCAAGCGCCCTTCTTCTGAAATGGAATCGCGCAAGCTCACCGTGTTCTTCCAGGGGGATACGCTGGCGCGCTTCGAGGGCGACGAGATGCCCTCTGAAACCGAATTCGTCGCCACCCTGGGATCGCACAAAGGCAAGCCCAAGGTGCCTTCGCTGGAGGCTACCGAGGCCCAGCTGGCCCGCTACCCCGCCCGCAAGGCAGAGGCGGCCGCTGCACCCGCAGCGCCAGCGCCCTCAGCACCCACGCCCGGCCGCTACCCGCCCCTCGAATCATCCTCACGCTGAGTTGCGGGGCGCATACCCCGCCCATGATGGTGCGGTAAGTTTTTACGGCGGGCGCGCGGCAGCGCCATGCGCGCGAGGCGCACACTGATTTCTTGGCTGACCCCCTTTTTTGCAGGATCGACATGTCTGTGAACACCACCGCCGCTGCGGCGTCTTCTTCCACCCCCTGCCGCGTTGCGGTGGCTGGCGCATCGGGCCGCATGGGCCGCATGCTGATCGAAGCCATCCGTGCCAGCGATGACTGCGTGCTGGCCGGCGCGCTGGACGTGCCTTCCAGCCCCGGCATCGGGTCTGACGCCTGCGCGTTCCTTGGCTACGCCAGTGGCGTTGCGATCACCGCCGACCTGAAGGTGGGCCTGCAAAACGCCGACGTGCTGATCGATTTCACCCGCCCCGAAGGCACCCTTGCCCACATGGCCGTGTGCGCGGAGCTGGGGGTGAAGGCCGTCATTGGCACTACCGGTTTTACCGATGCGCAAAAGGCTGAACTCGACGCTTTTGCGCAGCGCACCGCCATCATGTTTTCACCCAACATGAGCGTGGGTGTGAACGTCACGCTCAAGCTGCTGCAGATGGCTGCCAAGGCCATGTCCACAGGGTACGACATCGAGATCATCGAAGCCCACCACCGCCACAAGGTCGATGCGCCCTCGGGCACGGCCCTCAAGATGGGCGAAGTGATTGCCGACGCGCTGGGCCGCGATTTGAAGGACTGCGCTGTGTATGCCCGCGAAGGCGTGACGGGCGAGCGCGACCCCTCCAGCATTGGTTTTGCCACCATCCGTGGTGGCGACATCGTGGGCGACCACACCGTGCTGTTTGCGGGCATTGGCGAGCGCATCGAGGTCACGCACAAGTCCTCCAGCCGCGCCACGTATGCGCAGGGTGCCTTGCGCGCCGTGCGCTTCCTGGCGGCCCACAAGACCGGCATGTTCGACATGTTCGACGTGCTCAACCTCAAGAACTGACGCAGGCCCACGCCATGGACGCCCTTCACTGGTGGCGCCAGGGAGATGCGGTGACCCAGGGCGCCGCCGTGGTGCTGCTGGCCATGTCGGTGGCCAGCTGGGTGGTCATGCTCTGGAAGGCGCGTTTGGTGCTGCGCGCGGGCGGCGATGTGGCGCGCTGCACGGCCGCCGTCTGGCAGTCGCCCTCGCTTGATGTGGCCGCCCAGCGGTTGGCCGCGCTGGATTCGCAGGCGTTGGTGGCACCGTTGGTGGCGGCCGCGCAAGGGGTGATTCAGCCCTCTGCGGCCTCTGTGGGCACTACGCTGGCTGCCGCCGGGCCTTTGTCGCAACAGCTCACGCGCGTGCTGCGCGATGCCTTGCACGGGGTGCTGGGCCGCCTGCAATACGGGCAGGTGCTGCTGGCCACCGTGGGTGCCACGGCTCCGTTTGTGGGCCTGCTGGGCACGGTGTGGGGCATCTACCATGCGCTCACGGCGCTGGGTGGGGGTGGGCAGGTCACCATTGACCGCCTCTCAGGTCCCGTGGGGGAGGCCCTGGTCATGACTGCCGCTGGGCTGGCCGTGGCCATTCCAGCCGTGCTGGCCTACAACGTGTTCGGCCGCTTGATCGGCCGCATCGAGGCCGACCTGGAAGGCTTTGCGCTGGACTTGCGCGAGTTGCTGGCGGGCACGCCCCGTGGGGACCGCGAAAGCCGCGAACTGCGTGAACCCGAGGGCGCCAGCGCATGAGCTTCGGCCGGCTGGAACGCACCACGGGCGCCCAGCCCATGAGCGACATCAACATGACCCCGCTGGTGGATGTGATGCTGGTGCTGGTGGTCATCTTCATCCTGACAGCGCCGCTGCTGGCCAGCTCCATCCGGCTTGACTTGCCCCAGGCCGAAGGCACCGGCCCCGCTGCGGCTCCTGAATTTGTGACCGTGGTGGTGGATGCCGCCGGCCAGGCCTACCTGGACGACCAGCCCCTGTCGCAAGCCGCGCTCGCCGTGCGCCTGCAACGCATTGGCGCAGCCCAGCCCACCACCGAAGTGCAATTGCGCGCCGACGTCACCGTGCCTTATGGCCGCGTGGTGGAAATCATGGGTGCCGCCCACGAGGCCGGGCTGCAGCGCATCGGCTTTGTGGCCGAGCCTGCCAAGGCCAGCGCACGGTAGTGCGTGCCTGAATTGCTATTGAAGTGATAGCTTCTGGCGCTTGATGGTAAAGCGCTGCAGACCGATTTTGTTGCAAGTGCTAAGGCTTTCGCGTGTGGCGTATTCCCATGGCGCCACGGGCGCAACCCCCACGCCGCACTGGCGCGGTGCGGTTTGGCCCGGCGTTGGCCGCCGCACCGCCTAAAATCCACCGATTGCGGCCCAGGGTGGGCCTGCTCCGTCCTCTCACCTTCAAGCTCCCATGCAAGACAAATACTCCCACCAAGAGGTTGAACGCGCAGCGCACAGCCACTGGACTGCCCGCGACGCCTACCGCGTGACGGAAGACACCAGCAAGAAGAAGTTCTACGCCTGCTCCATGCTGCCCTACCCCAGCGGCAAGCTGCACATGGGCCACGTGCGCAACTACACCATCAACGACATGCTCACGCGCTACCTGCGCATGAACGGCTACAACGTCTTGATGCCCATGGGCTGGGACGCCTTCGGCCTGCCCGCCGAGAATGCCGCGCTGAAAAACGGCGTGCCACCGGCCAAGTGGACGTACGAAAACATTGCGTACATGAAGAAGCAGATGCAGGCCATGGGCCTGGCCATCGACTGGAGCCGTGAAGTCGCCACCTGCGACCCTGAGTACTACAAGTGGAACCAGTGGCTGTTTTTGAAGATGCTGGAAAAGGGCATCGCCTACCGCAAGACCCAGGTGGTGAACTGGGACCCGGTGGACCAGACCGTGCTGGCCAACGAGCAGGTGATTGACGGCAAGGGCTGGCGCACCGGCGCCACGGTGGAAAAGCGCGAGATCCCCGGCTACTACCTCAAGATCACCGACTACGCCGAAGAGCTGCTGGGCTTTGTGACCGGCGACAAGCTGCCCGGCTGGCCCGAGCGCGTGAAGCTGATGCAGGAAAACTGGATTGGCAAGAGCGAAGGCGTGCGCTTTGCCTTCACGCACGACATCGCTGGCGAAGACGGCGCGCTGATCGGCGACGGCAAGATGTACGTGTTCACCACGCGCGCCGACACCATCATGGGCGTGACCTTCTGCGCCGTGGCGCCTGAGCACCCGCTGGCCGCGCTCGCCGCCAAGGGCAACGCAGCCCTGGCCGCCTTCATCGAAGAATGCAAGACCGGTGGCACCACCGAAGCCGAGCTGGCCACGCAAGAGAAAAAGGGCATGCCCACGGGCCTGTTCGTGACCCATCCGCTGACCGGCGAGAAGGTCGAAGTCTGGGTGGGTAACTACGTGCTCATGGGCTATGGCGACGGCGCCGTGATGGGCGTGCCCGCGCACGACGAGCGCGACTTCGCCTTCGCCCTCAAGTACGGCATCGAGATCAAGCAAGTGGTGCTGGTCGATGGCGAGACGTTTGACTACCACCAGTGGAACGACTGGTACGGCCTGAAAGACGAGTCCGGGCAGCGCGGCGTTGTGACCATCAACTCCGACAGCTTCAGCGGCCTGTCGCACAAAGAAGCCGTGAACGCCGTGGCCCATGCGCTGGAGCAAAAGGGCCTGGGCGAGAAGAAGACCACCTGGCGCCTGCGCGACTGGGGCGTGAGCCGCCAGCGCTACTGGGGCACGCCCATCCCCATCATCCACTGCGACGAACATGGCGCCGTGCCCGTGCCGGAAAAAGACCTGCCTGTGGTGCTGCCGCAAGACTGCATCCCCGACGGCTCGGGCAACCCGCTGCACAAGCACGAAGGCTTCCACGCCGGCGTGACCTGCCCTGTCTGCGGCAAGCCTGCGCGCCGCGAGACGGACACCATGGACACCTTCGTGGACAGTTCGTGGTACTTCATGCGGTATTGCGATCCCAAGAACGCCGACGCGATGGTGGCCGGCGGTGCGGATTACTGGATGCCGATGGACCAGTACATCGGCGGCATCGAGCACGCCATCCTGCACTTGCTGTACGCCCGCTTCTGGACCAAGGTCATGCGCGACCTGGGTTTGGTCAAGGTCGATGAGCCCTTCACCAAGCTGCTCACGCAGGGCATGGTGCTCAACCACATCTACAGCCGCCGCACCGCCAAGGGCGGCAAGGACTACTTCTGGCCGCACGACGTGGAGCATGTGCTGGACGAAGGTGGCAAGATCATCGGCGCCAAGCTCAAGAACGAAGCCACCAGCGGCGACGGCCTGCTGCCCGTGGGCACGCCCATCGACTACGAGGGCGTGGGCACCATGTCCAAGTCCAAGAACAACGGCGTGGACCCGCAGGACCTGATCGAGAAGTACGGCGCCGACACCGCCCGCCTGTACACCATGTTCACCGCGCCGCCCGAAGCCACGCTGGAGTGGAACGACGCCGCCGTGGAAGGCAGCTACCGCTTCCTGCGCCGCGTGTGGAACTTCGGTGTCAAGCTGTCTGCTATGGATATGGGAGCGGCTACCGCAAGCGCAGTCAGCGCTAGCAGCCTGAAAGACATTGAGTTTGGCAAAGAAGCCAAGGCCCTGCGCCTGGAGATCCACAACGTGCTCAAGCAGGTGGATTACGACTACCAGCGCATGCAGTACAACACCGTGGTCTCGGGCGCGATGAAGATGATCAACGCGCTGGAAGACTTCAAGGCCACCGACTCGGCCGGTGCCCAGGTTGCGCTGATCGAAGGCTTTGGCATCTTGCTGCGCTGCCTGTACCCCGCCACGCCCCACATCGCCCACAGCCTGTGGGACGGCCTGGGCTACGCCGGTGTGCTGGGCGACTTGCTGGATGCTGCCTGGCCCCAGGTCGATGCCAATGCGCTGGTGCAGGACGAGATTGAGCTGATGCTGCAGGTCAACGGCAAGCTGCGCGGTTCCATCCTGGTGCCCGCGCAGGCCGACAAGGCCGAGATTGAGCGCATTGCGCTGGCCAGCGAAGCCTTTGCCGCCCACAGCGGTGGCGCGGCCCCCAAGCGCGTCATCGTCGTGCCGGGTCGTCTGGTCAACGTGGTGGTGTAAGCATGCACAAGCGCACCTTGCTCGGACTGGTCCCGGCGGCTGTGCTGGCGGGCTGCGGTTTTCGCCTGCGGGGCGTGCCGGAGTTTTCGTTCTCGTCGCTGTACATCGCCGCGCCCGCCAGCTCGGCCCTGGCCCGCGAACTGCAGCGCACGCTGGAGGGCTCGGGCAGCCCGCTCAAGGTGCTGCGCAACGCCGCTGATCTGCCTACGGCGCAGGCCGTGATCGACATCCTGTCGGAGCAGCGCGAGCGCATTGTGGTGGGCCAGAACGCCTCGGGCCAGGTGCGTGAGCTGCAACTGCGCCTGAAGGTGAAGTTCCGCCTGCGCACTGCGGCCGGGGTGGAGATGATTCCCGAGACCGAAATCCAGCAGCAGCGCGACATGAGCTACAACGAAACCCTGGCGTTGTCGAAAGAGGCGGAAGAAGCGCTGCAGTACCGCAACATGCAGACCGACATCGTGCAGCAGCTGCTGCGGCGCCTGTCGGTGGCCAGATTGCCAATGTAAGCGCGAAATCGCCCTGTGGGGCTTATGAATCAAGCGCTGGCAGCTATTGAAAATATAGCGCCAGCGCTTTTTTCTTGGCGCTGAGCAGGCCGTTGGCCCTGCGCCATCAAAACGGCCGTGTGCGCATCAGCGTGCTCTTGCCAAACAGCGACTCCACCAGGTCCACCGCCAGCACGGCGGTCTTGTTGCGCACGTCCAGCGCGGGGTTCAGCTCCACGATGTCGAGCGATGCCAGGCGGCCGCTGTCGGCAATCATCTCCATGCACAGCTGCGCCTCGCGGTAGGTGGGGCCGCCGGGCACGTTGGTGCCCACGCCGGGGGCAATGTCGGGGTCCAGAAAGTCCACGTCAAAGCTCACATGCAGGTGGGTGTCGGCGTCCATGCCCGCCAGGGCGCGCTCCATCACCTGGCGCATGCCCACCTCGTCGATGGCGCGCATGTCAAACACCTCCAGGCCCTGCTCGTGCACAAAGCGCTTTTCGCCCGCGTCCACGCTTCGAATGCCAATTTGGCGGATTTGCGAAGGGTGCAGCGCCGGGCCGCCACGGGGCATGGCGGCCAGTTGCGTGAGTTCGGCCGGGCCAAAGCCGCACAGGCAGGCCACGGGCATGCCGTGCACATTGCCGCTGGGCGTCAGCGCGCTGGTGTTGAAGTCGGCATGGGCATCGAGCCACAGCACGCGCAGCTTTTTACCGCTTTCTGCGCAATGGCGAGCCACCGCGCTGATGCTGCCCAGGCCCAGGCTGTGGTCGCCGCCCAGCAGGATGGGCAGGTGGCCCTGTTGCAGCTCGGCATACACGGCGCCATACACCAGCCGGTTCCACTGCACCACCTCGGGCAGGTGGCGGTAGCCATCCACCGGCGGCTGCCAGGGGTTGGACGGGCCGCTCAGGTTGCCCCGGTCCAGCACCTGCAGCCCGTGCAGCTCCAGCGCTGCCTGCAAGCCCGCCACGCGCAGGGCCTCAGGGCCCATGGATGCGCCGCGTGCGCCGGCGCCAATGTCGGTCGGCGCGCCAATCAGGCTGCAGGGCGGGAGGCTTCGGGGCAGGGTGGCGGGCAGGTCGTGGGTCATGTCTGTGGGGTGGAAGGTGATGGTTGGGTGAGTGTGGCAGGCGCCCCGGGCTGGCACAACGGCGTTGCCCCGGCCTCGGGCGTTCGAACCCTGGCCCTGCGTGCAGTGGCATGGAGAGCACACCATGCCCTCAATGACAAGCAGGCGACAGCCGGGGCTGTGGTAGTGAAAAGCCAGGGGTTCTAATCACAGCCACGGCAGGTTTACAGGATTTTGTGCCAGCACGGCGCCAGTGAAAAGACAGCGGATTGAGCATTTGGCGCGATAAATGACGCAAATTGACAGATGCAACTGAGCAAATCGACCGTGCAAGCGTGGCGGCATGGGAGGGCTGTAACATTCATGTAACCATCGCAGCCCAGGGGCTTGCGGGTTACCACGGAGACAACAGCTCCCCTTCAGTGCGCACACTGTGGAGATTGGGTTTTGTAATCAGATGTATCGGTCATGGGCTGACTGGTCATCCATTTAGAGGCAGAAGAATATGCAGCTCGACAACATTCGCGTTTCGCGCAAGCTCTGGTTTGCGTTTTTGGGGTTGATGGTGGCCATGGCGTTGGTGTCGGGCATTGCGCAAAACCGAGGCAACACCACCATGGCGCGCGCCATGGATGCCGTGGTGGACATCGACACCCGTGTGGTGGCAGCCGTGCGCTGGCGCGGCGGCACCGAAACGGCGGTGAACATGATCATGGGCGGCGCCGTGACCACCGACGCCGTGCTGGCACAGCAGTACGACGCGCGGGTCAAGGAAATCATCGGCAACATCAACAAGATCCAGGAAACCATCGTGGCAGGCGCGACCGCCCCTGAGGAAAAAACCGCCATCGACAAGGTGGTCGCCGAGCGCAAGCTGGTGCTGGAAGCTGTGGCCAAGACCTGGGAGCTCAAGGGCGCGGGCGATGCGGTGGAAACCCAGCGCTTTGCCGACGAGCAGCTCACGCCCATGGTGGCGCGCTACCTCAAGGCGCAAGACGAATTCATCGCCCAGCTGGAACGCCGCCGTGAGGCGGTGCGCGAAGAGGCCATGGCCCAGCGCATCCGTGCCGGCGTGATCAGCACGCTGACCGCGCTGGTCGTGTTTGCTGCGGGCGCGCTGCTGGCCTGGCTGCTGGTGCGCTCCATCACCGCGCCCCTGCAGCAAGCGGTGGACACCGCCAACGCCATCGCCGCAGGCGACCTGACCCGCGAGCTGCAAACCAGCCGCCAGGATGAGCTGGGCCAGATGCTGCGCGCCCTCAATGACATGTCGGCCCGCCTGCGCGGCGTGGTGAGCGAGGTGCGCCAGGGCGTGGACTCGGTCTCCAGCGCCTCCATCCAGATCGCCAACGGCAACCACGACCTCTCGGCCCGCACCGAACAAACCGCGGCCAACCTGGAAGAAACCGCGTCGAGCATGGAAGAGCTGACGGCCACCGTCACCCAGTCGGCCGACACCGCCCGCCAGGCCAACCAGCTGGCCGGCACCGCCGCCCAGGCCGCAGCCCGCGGCGGCGAAGTGGTGGGCCAGGTGGTGACGAGCATGCAGCAGATCACCGAAAGCTCGCGCAAGATCAGCGACATCATTGGCGTCATTGACTCCATCGCCTTCCAGACCAACATCCTGGCGCTGAACGCCGCCGTGGAAGCTGCCCGCGCTGGCGAGCAAGGCCGTGGCTTTGCCGTGGTGGCCAGCGAAGTGCGCAGTCTGGCCGGCCGCAGCGCCGAAGCCGCCAAGGAAATCAAGACCCTCATCAACCAGTCGGTCGAAAACGTCGAATCCGGCTCCGCCCAGGTGGCCCAGGCCGGGCAAAGCATGGAAGAGATCGTCGCGAGCGTGCGCCGCGTGAGCGACCTGATTGGCGAAATCACCGCCTCTTCCACCGAACAACGCGACGGCATCAGCCAAGTCAACCAGGCCGTGGCCAACCTCGACCAGATGACGCAGCAAAACGCTGCGCTGGTGGAAGAATCCACCGCCGCCGCCGCCTCCATGCGCGACCAGGCGCAGCGGCTGGCCGAAGTGGTGAGCGTGTTCAACGTGGGCGCCACCAGCGCCCGCAGCGCCGCTCCGGCCCCCCGGCCTGCAGCGGCCCCCGCGCCGCGCTTTGCTCCGGCACCGGCCAAGCCTGCGGTGGCGGCCCGCCCCAAGCCCGCCCCCGCCGCCAAGCTGGCCCACAGCGCCAAGCCCGCAGCCCCTGCACCTGCGCCTGCGCCTGCGCCTGCGGCCAAGGGCAGTGACGATGATTGGGAAAGCTTCTGAACATCGAACGCTAGTCTGCTATTAAAAAAATAGCTGCTGGCGCTTTGTGGATAAGCGCTAGAGGCTTAAAAGACCAAAGCCCTGCACCCGCCGCCCTGGCGCGGCGGGTAGCCCGCCTGGGGGCGATAAACTTTGCCCATGCAAGTCGCCCTGGCCCAACTCTCCACCCACCTCCAACGGGCCCTGTCGCCGCTGTACGTACTGCACGGCGATGAGCCCTTGCTGCAGCAGGAGGCAGCCGACGCCATCCGCGCCACCGCCCGCACCCAGGGCTACACCGAACGCAGCAGCTACACCGTGGCCGGTGCCCACTTTGACTGGAGCGCTGTGCTCGCCGCAGGCGGCAGCTTGAGCCTGTTTGCTGACAAGCAGATCGTCGAGATCCGCATCCCCTCGGGCAAGCCCGGCAAGGACGGCAGCGTGGCACTGCAGCAGATTGCCGAATCAGCCCGGGGCAACGACAGCACGCTCACCCTGGTCATGCTGCCGCGCCTGGACAAAGCCACCAAAACCGGCGCCTGGTTTGCTGCGCTGGAGGGCAACGGCGTCTCCATCCAGATCGACCCCATCGAACGCGGCCAGTTGCCGCAGTGGATTGCCCAGCGCCTGGCCCAGCAAGGCCAGCGCGTGGTGGCGGGCGAAGAGGGCCAACGCACCTTGCAGTTTTTTGCCGACCGGGTGGAAGGCAACCTGCTGGCCGCGCACCAGGAGATTCAAAAGCTCGCGCTGCTGCACCCGGCGGGTGAATTGACCCAAGCCCAGGTCGAAGCCGCCGTGCTCAACGTGGCGCGCTACGACGTGTTCAAGTTGTCTGAATCGGTGCTGGCTGGGCAGCCGGCCCGCGTGCAGCGCATGCTCGACGGCCTGCAGGCCGAGGGCGAGGCCGAGGTGCTGGTGCACTGGGCGCTGGCCGAAGACATCCGCGCCTTGAAGCGCGTGAAAGACGCCATGAACGCCGGCCGCCCCCTGCCCATGGCCCTGCGCGAAAACCGCATCTGGGGCCCCAAGGAGCGGCTGTTTGAACGCATCCTGCCCAAGGCCAGCGACGCCGCTCTGGCGCGCCTGCTGCAATCCGCCCACATCGTGGACGGCATCGTCAAGGGCCTGAAGGTGCCCGACTGGCCGCAAGACGGCTGGCAGGCCCTGCAGCGCCTGGCGCTGCAACTGTGCCGCCTGACCAGCGCGGCCCGGTGATGGCGCCTGTGGATGCCACCCTGCGGCCCTCGCAGGGTTCCCGGCCCATGCGCCTTCCCAACGACGACGCTACCAACGGCTGGTCCGCCATCCTGCCCCCACGCACGCCACGCCCCGCGCTGCAGGGCGATGTGGTGGCCGACTGGCTGGTGCTGGGCGCGGGCTTTGCGGGCCTGGCCGCCGCGCGCCGCCTGGCCGAGCTGCGCCCGCACGCCCACATCGTGGTGGTGGATGCAGGCACCGTGGGCAACAACGCCTCGGGCCGCAACTCGGGCTTTGCCATTGATGTGCCGCACAACATTGGCAGCTCGCTCGAAGAACTGCGCCAGGCCGCGCACTACCAGTCCTTGCTCACGGCGGGCATGAACGACCTGGAGGGGCTGGTGGCGCAGCACCGCATCGACTGCCAGTGGCGCCGCGCAGGCAAGTACCACTGCGCCGTATCGCCCGCGGCCGAGCGCACGCTGCAGCACCATGTAGATGAGCTGCGCGCCCTGGGGGCTCCGCACGAATTGCTGGACCGCAACGCCCTGGCCGCGCGTCTGGGCACACGCTACTTTACGGCAGGGCTTTACACACCTGGCACCGTGTTGCTCAACCCTGCCGCGCTGTGTCGGGGCCTGGCCGATGCGCTGCCCGCCAACGTGACCTTGCACGAGCAAACGCCCGTGCAGCGGCTGGATTTGTCGAGCGGCAAGGTGGTGGCGCACGCGCCGCACGGCCGCGTGCGTGCGCCGCAGTTGCTGTTGGCGGCCAATGGCTTTGCGCAGCAGCTGGGCTTGTTCGGCGGCGCCTGGGGGGCGGAGACGTTTCCGCTGGTCACCTTTGGCTCGCTGACGGCACCACTCACGCCCGAGCAGCGCAGCCGCCTGGGCGCGCCCGAGGGCTGGGGCGTGACGCCCGCCAGCGCCGTGACCGGGGCCACGCTGCGCTACACGGACGACCACCGCATTCTGGTGCGCCAGGGGTTTGAATATGCGCCGCATTTCCGCGTCAGCCCTGCGGTGCGCGAGCGGGTGCGGCGTGAGCATGCTGCCGTGTTTGCCGCGCGTTTTCCGCAGCTGGGCGATGTGGCGCTGGAGCATTTTTGGGAAGGCTCCATCGCCATCACCCGCAATGGCGCGCCGCGCTGGGGGCGGCTGGCACCGCAGGTGCATGGCGTTGCCGGGTGCAATGGGGCGGGGGTGGTGAAGTTCACTGCGCTGGGGGCGTTGGCTGCGGATTTGGCGTTGGGGCAGGACAACCCGTTGCTGGCGCATGCGTTGGCGTTGGGTGGGCCGACGCGCATGCCGCCGCAGCCGTTCATGGGGGTGGGAGTGCGGGCTTATATTGCGCGGGAGAAGTGGTTGGGGCGGGCGGAGGTTTGAAGTGTTTTGGGCTGCTGGCGGTTGTGGAATAAGCGCAGGTAGCTATGGAATTGGTAGTGAGTGCCTGGGGTTTTCTCCCCCGGTCACACCCCCACCCGTTCGGGCTGAGCTTGTCGAAGCCTGGGGCTTGCTCGCTGATCTGGTGGCATGCCTGTGCTGAGTGAGGGAGCCGGGGAGTGCGCCCGGCGGCGCAGTAACTTTCTTTTGCTTCGCCAAAAGAAAGTCACCAAAGAAAAGGCGACCCCGCTGTCTGCGTCCCTGCGCTTCGCTTCGGGCAACCTGCGGTGCTCGCGTCCAGCGGGGTCTCGCTCGAACTCGCTTCGCTCAGACAATCGCGAGCCCTGATCCGCTGGCCGCTGCGCTCCTCGGCGCATACAGAGGGGATGGGGAGCCGAACATCCAAACAGCCACTCGGGCCATTGCTGCGCTCGGCCCTGGGGGCGTCAGCTGGCGTTTAGTGTGGCCTGGGCTTTTTCCACCCACATCGTTAGGTTCGCTACCAAGTCCTTTTGGCTGAATGAGCAGCTCTCTTCCGAGAACAAGGCGCTCGATTCCAGTCGGTCCAGCAGGTTCAGCAGCACCTCGCTGTAGCGCGGGGGCAGGGCGGCGAGCAGGGTGGTTTGCTGGCGGGCCAGGGTGCTGAGGGCGGCGGCGGTGTGGTCGCCGCGTTCGAAGGCTTGCAGGGCCTGGGCGAGGGTGGTGAGCTGGGCGGATGCGGTGTCGGTCATGGTGGTGCGATGGTGTGCAACGGGGCAGGGCGCAAGGGTAAAGCCATCTGCGGCAAAATCGCCTGATGAACGCCCTCAATGTCGCTGAATACACGCAATCCCTCGGTCTCCAGGCAAAAACAGCCTCTGCGCTGATGGCGAAAGCGCCGGCAGCTATCAAAAACAAAGCATTGCTGGCCCTGGCCCGTCTGCTGCGCGAGCAGACCGAAGCGCTGCAGGTGGACAACGCCCGGGATCTGGAGCGCGCCCGCGCTGCCGGGCTGGCCGAGCCGATGGTGGACCGCTTGAAGCTCACCCCCAAGGTGCTGGAGACCTGCGCCCAGGGCTGCGAGCAGCTCGCCGCCATGGCCGATGTGATTGGCGAGATCATTGGCATGAAGCAGCAGCCCAGCGGCATCCGCGTGGGGCAGATGCGCGTGCCGATTGGCGTGTTCGGCATGATTTACGAGAGCCGCCCCAACGTGACCATCGAGGCCGCGTCTTTGAGCATCAAGAGCGGCAACGCCTGCATCTTGCGCGGCGGCTCCGAAGCCATTGATTCCAACCGGGCCCTGGCCAAGCTGGTGCAGCAGGCGCTGGCCGAAGCGGGCCTGCCGCAAGACGCGGTGCAGCTGGTGCAGACCACCGACCGCGAAGCCGTGGGCCAGCTCATTGCCATGCCGCAGTTTGTGGACGTGATCATCCCCCGTGGCGGCAAGGGCTTGATCGAGCGCATCAGCCGCGAGGCCAAGGTGCCCGTCATCAAGCACCTGGACGGCAACTGCCACACCTATGTGGACGACCCTTGTGACATCGCCATGGCGGTGAAGGTGGCCGACAACGCCAAGACGAACAAATACAGCCCCTGCAACGCAAGCGAAGGCCTGCTGGTGGCGCGCGGTGTGGCGGCAGCGTTTTTGCCCCAAATCGGCGCGGTGTATGCCGCCAAGGGCGTAGAGATGCGCGGCTGCCCTGAGTCGCTGGCCATTCTGCAATCTGTGGCCGGTGCCAAGCTGGTGCCCGCGACGGAGCAGGACTGGAGCGAGGAATACCTGGCCCCCATCATCAGCGTGAAGGTGGTGGCAGGCGTGGACGAGGCCATTGCGCACATCAACCGCTACGGCAGCCACCACACCGATGCCATCCTGACGCGCGACCACATGCACGCCCAGCTGTTCCTGCGCGAGGTGGATTCGGCCAGCGTGATGGTGAACGCCAGCACGCGCTTTGCCGACGGCTTTGAGTTTGGCCTGGGGGCTGAAATCGGCATCAGCACCGACAAGTTTCATGCGCGCGGGCCGGTGGGCATTGAGGGGCTGACTTCGCTCAAGTACGTGGTGCTGGGCGAAGGCGAAGTGCGCGGCTGAGGTGCGCGCTCAGGGTTTTTGCTCTTGATTTGATAGCTGCTTGCGCTTGCCAATAGACGGCAGGAGCCCAATTTCTTATGAAAATCATCATCCTCGGGGCCGGCCGTGTGGGCGAGAGTGTGGCCGACAGCCTGGTGTCCGAACGCAACGACATCACCGTCATCGACACCGATGCCGAGCGCCTTCGCGATCTTCAGGCGCGGTTTGACTTGCGTGGGGTGGTGGGCAGCGGCATCGAGCCTGCCGTGCTGGCCGAGGCCGGGGCGCGCGATACCGATCTGCTGATTGCCTGCGCCGCGCAGGACGAGACCAACCTGGTGTGCTGCAAGATGGCGCAGCTGCTTTTCAACATCCCCACCCGCATTGCGCGCGTGCGTTCGCTGGGTTTTCAGTGCGATACCCGGCTGTTGGGCGCGGACGGTTTTGCGGTGGACCGCATCATCTGCCCTGAAGAGTCCCTCACCCGCTACATCGGCAAGCTGGTGGAATACCCCGAGGCCATGCAGGTGCGCGAGTTTGCGGGCGGGCGGGCCAGCCTGGTGTCGGTGCGTGCGCTGGCAGGGGCGCCCATGGTGGGCCACACCATTGCCGAGCTGCGTGCCAGCGCCCCCGATGTGGCGGTGCGGCTGGTGGCCATCTACCGCCGCTTTCCGGACGAGCCCGACCGTTTTGTCGCCTGCTCGGGCGGCACCCGCATCGAGCCGGGCGATGAGGTGTTTGTGCTGGCCGCGCAGGAGCACATTGCGCATGTGCTGTCGGCCCTGCACCGCCGGGACGCGAGCAACGCGCTGCCTGTGCGCCGCATCATGATTGCCGGTGGCGACCGCGTGGGCCTGCGCCTGGCACAGCAGCTGGGCCAGGAGGAAGGGCGCTTTCATCTGAAGATCATCGAATCAGACCCACAGCGCTGTGTGGAGCTGGCCTCGGCGTTGCCGCCTTCGGTGCTGGTGCTGCAGGGCGAGACCACCGACGAAGACCTGCTCAATGACGAGGGCGTGGAAGAGGTGGACCTGTTCCTGGCGCTGACCGAGGACGACGAGGACAACATCATGTCGTGCCTGCTGGCCAAGCGCATGGGCGCCAGCCGGGTGCTGGCGCTCATCAACCGCCGCAGCTATGCGGATTTGATGCACGGCACGCAGATCGACATTGCCTTGTCGCCCGCGCAGGCCATGCTGGGCGAGTTGCTGGCCTTTGTGCGCCAGGGCGATGTGCAGGCGGTGCACAGCCTGCGCCGGGGCGTGGCCGAGGCGCTGGAGATTGTGGTGCGCGGGGACCGCAAGAGTTCGCGCGTGGTGGGCCGCAAGGTGAGCGAGCTGCCCCTGCCGCGCGATGTGCACATCGGCCTCATCGTGCGCGGCCTGCCCGACCACTCGGCGTCTGCCCCTGAAGGCGACGCGCTGCCCGTGCCTGCGGAGCTCGCCGAGCCGCAGGTGATCATTCCGCGCAGCTCCACCGTGCTGGAGAGCAATGACCATGTGGTGTTCTTCCTGCCGCACAAGCGCCTGGTGCGCGAAGTGGAAAAGCTCTTCCGCGTGAGCGCCACGTTCTTCTGACGCAGCCAAAGGCCCGCCATGGTGGACATGTTTCCCGTTTTGCGCGTGCTGGGCATGCTGGTGATGATCTTCGCGTCGTCGCTGGCGCTGCCCATGGCGGTGTCGTGGTGGACGCGCGATGGTGTCCTGTTTGTGTACCCACTGTCGATGGCCGCCACGGCGTTTGTCGGCGCATGGCTGTGGTGGAGCTTTCGCGTCTTCCGGCGTGAGCTGCAGCCGCGCCACGGGGTGATGCTGGTGTCGCTGGTGTGGCTGCTGCTGCCGCTGTTTGCCGCGCTGCCGCTGATGCTGGCGGGGCACCATCTTGGGCGGCCGCTGTCGTTCACGCATGCGTACTTCGAGGCCGTTTCGGGCCTGACCACCACGGGCTCCACGGTGATGAGCGGGCTGGACCAGTTGCCGGTGTCTGTCAACGTCTGGCGCACCTTCTTGCAGTGGCTGGGCGGTATGGGCATTCTCATTTTGGCCGTGGCGGTGCTGCCCTTGCTGGGCGTGGGCGGCAGCCAGCTCTTCAAGGCCGAGGCCGCCGGGCCGGTGAAAGACGCCAAGCTCACGCCGCGCATGACCGGCACGGCCAAGGGGCTCTGGGGTGTGTATGCGTTGTTCTCCGTGGCTTGCGCCTTGGCTTACTGGCTGGGCGGCATGGCGCCGCTGGATGCGGTGATGCACATGTTCACCACGGTGAGCCTGGGCGGGCTGTCGCCCTACGACGCGAGCTTTGGGCACTTTCAGTCACCGCTGCTCGAAGCCATTGCCGTGGTCTTCATGCTGGTGGCCAGCTGCAACTTTGCGCTGTATTTTGTGGCCTTTCGCAAGGGCGACTGGCGCGGTTTCTGGCGCGACCCAGAGCTGCGCGCTACGCTGGGCACGCTCATCGTGGGTGGCCTGGTCGTGTCGTTGCTGCTGTGGGCCAAGGGGGTGTATGAGCCACTGACTGCCTTGCGCCACGGCATGTTCAATGTGGTGTCGCTGGCCACCACCACGGGCTATGCCACGGTGGATTACCTCGGCTGGCCGGTGTTTGCTCCGGTGCTGATGCTGCTGCTGTCGGGCGTGGCCACCAGTGCGGGGTCAACCGGCTGCGGTATCAAGATGGTGCGCATGCTCATCCTGGTCAAGCAGGCCCGCCGCGAAATGACGCGGCTGGTGCACCCCCGCGCCGTGCAGCCCGTGCGCCTGGGCGATGCGGTGGTGGACAACCGCGTGATCTTCTCGGTGCTGGCCTTCATGCTGGTGTATGGCGCCACGGTGATCGGCCTGAGCATGGTGCTGCTGCTGACCGACTTGGACCCGGTGACGGCGTTTTCTGCCGTGCTGGCCAGCGTGAACTGTGCCGGGCCGGGGCTGGGCGCAGTAGGGCCTGCCTCGAACTTTGCGGTGCTGACGGACTTTCAGGTGTGGGTGTGCACGCTGGCCATGCTGCTGGGGCGGCTGGAGATTCTGAGTTTCATGGCGGTGCTCACCCCGGCGTTCTGGCGCCGTTGACGGCTGGCCCAGTATTTTTGCGCCCTGCCGGGGGGCCGGCATTGCGAAACCGGCAGTCGCCCCCACATCCCGGAATCCCAGTTCCCTACAATCGTTCTCCAACGTGTCCCCCGAGGGGTTTTATGGTTCCGCATCTCATCACGGCCCTCACCGGGCCCATCAACGAGCTTGAACAGCGCATTCTGGATTCCATGCCTGCCATCGAGCGCTGGTTTCGTCTGGAGTGGATGGAGCACACGCCCCCGTTCTACACCTCGGTGGACATCCGTAACGCGGGCTTCAAGCTGGCGCCGGTAGACACCAACCTGTTTCCCGGCGGCTGGAACAACCTGACCAAGGAAATGCTGCCCCTGGCGGTGCAGGCGGCCATGGCGGCCATCGAAAAGATCTGCCCCGAGGCGCGCAACCTGCTGATCATTCCCGAGAACCATACCCGCAACACGTTCTATCTGGCCAACGTGGTGCAGCTGCAGCGCATCTTCAACATGGCGGGCCTGAATGTGCGGGTGGGGTCCATCAGCCCGGAGATCAAGAAACCCACGCTCATCGAGTTGCCCAACGGAGATTCCGTGACGCTGGAGCCTGTGGTGCGCACCAAGGGGCGTCTGGGTCTGAAGAACTTTGACCCCTGCACCATCTTGCTCAACAACGATCTTTCGGCCGGCGCGCCGGGCATTCTGGAAGACCTGCACGAGCAGTATCTGCTGCCCCCCTTGCACGCGGGCTGGAGCGTGCGCCGCAAGAGCACCCACTTCAAGAACTACGAAGAGGTGGCCAAGCGCTTCGGCAAGATGCTGGGTATTGACCCCTGGCTTATCAACCCGATGTTCAGCCAGGTGGGCGGGCTCAACTTTGCTGAGGACACCGGGGTGGACGCCCTGCAGGCCGCCACCGACGCGCTGCTGACCAAGGTGCGTCGCAAGTACAAGGAATACGGCATCAATGAAAAGCCGTTTGTGGTGATCAAGCCTGACAACGGCACCTACGGCATGGGCATCATGACCGTGCGTGACGCCAAGGAGCTGGACGCGCTCAACCGCAAGACCAAGAACAAGATGGCCGTCATCAAGGACGGCCAGACGGTGTCTGACGTCATCATCCAGGAAGGTGTGCTGACCCAGGAGCGGGTGAACGATGCGGTGGCCGAGCCTGTGGTCTACATGATGGACCGCTACGTGGTCGGCGGTTTCTACCGCATGCACGCCGAGCGCGGGGTGGACGAGAACCTCAATTCGCCCGGCGCCAGCTTTGTGCCCCTGGCCTTTGAGCACAGCACGCACATGCCCCAGCCGGGTGTGCGCCCTGGGGTAAGTGCCCCCAACCGCTTCTATATGTACGGCGTGGTGGCCCGCCTGGCCATGCTGGCGGCCAGCTACGAGCTGGAAGCCACCGACCCCGACGCCGAGGTGTACGACTGACCCCCGGCTGTAGCGCTGCGGCTTGTCCGCCGCTCTTGCCACGCCTGGCCTTTGGACGCCAGGGGTGGCAGGCGGCAGTTGTTGCAGTGCAACATTTTTGATCGTTTGCACAGAAGCTGGGGCGGGCGGCGCAAAATAGCGCTCCCCCAAATCATGGAACCCCGACCGGCTTGAGGGCCTGCGGGGTCGCTTCAGTGCAAAGCTCTTCCAAATCCTCGCTAGCGGCTCTCACGCTAGGCGCCATCGGTGTTGTCTACGGCGACATCGGCACGAGTGTTCTGTACGCCGTCAAAGAGGTGTTCGGCTCGGGGCATGTGCCCTTCACGCACGAGAACATCTACGGCATCCTGTCGATCTTCTTCTGGACCCTTACGGTCATCGTGTCGCTCAAGTACGTGGTGCTGGTGCTGCGTGCGGACAACAACGGTGAGGGCGGCCTGATCGCCATGCTGGCGCTGGCATCGCAAGCCGTCAAAGACAAGCCCAAGCTGCGCGGCATGCTGCTTGCCGTCGGTATTTTTGGCACATCGCTGTTTTATGGGGATGGGGTCATCACTCCCGCCATCTCGGTGCTTTCGGCCGTCGAGGGGCTGGAGGTAGTGTCACCACACTTCAAGAAGTACGTCATTCCCCTGACGCTGGTGGTGCTGTTTTGCCTTTTTGCGGTGCAAAAGCGCGGCACAGGCGGCATCGGCAAGTTTTTTGGGCCCATCACGCTGGTGTGGTTCATGACCCTGGCGGTGCTGGGCGTGTTTCACATCCACGGGCACCCCGAAATTCTGTGGGCGATGAGCCCGCACCACGCGCTGATGTTCATGTGGCACCAGCCCGGCACCAGCTTCATCATCCTGGGCGCTGTCGTGTTGTGCGTGACGGGTGCGGAAGCCTTGTATGCCGACCTGGGCCACTTTGGCAAACGACCCATTCGCCTGGCGTGGTTTGGTGTGGCGATGCCGTCGCTCACGCTCAATTATTTCGGTCAGGGCGCGCTCCTGCTGGCCGAGCCTGAGGCCGTCAAGAACCCGTTTTTCATGATGGCGCCCGACTGGGCGCTGATACCGTTGGTTGGGCTGGCCACGCTTGCCACCGTGATCGCTTCGCAGGCACTGATCACGGGCGCCTTCAGTGTCACCAAGCAGGTCATCCAGCTGGGCTATCTGCCGCGCCTGAACATCCAGCACACCAGCGTGCGCGACACCGGGCAAATCTACATGCCGCTGGTGAACTGGGGCCTGTTCGTGGCCATTGTGCTGGCGGTGGTGATGTTCCGCTCGTCCAGCAACCTGGCGGCGGCCTACGGCATTGCCGTGACGCTGGACATGCTCATCACTACCACGCTCACGTTCTTTGTGATCCGCTACGGCTGGGGCTACCCGCTGGCGCTGTGCCTGGCTGCCACGGGCTGCTTCTTTGTGGTGGATTTGGCGTTCTTCGCGTCCAACCTGCTCAAGCTGTTCCAGGGCGGGTGGTTCCCGTTGATGATTGGCGGCGCCCTGTTCACCTTGATGATGACCTGGAAGCAAGGCCGCCGCCTGCTCAATGCCAAGCTGCGCGCTGATGCCATCGACCTCAAGGATTTTCTGGAGTCGGTTTTCATCAGCCCACCGACCCGGGTGGAAGGCACGGCCATTTTTCTGACGGCTGAGCCTGGGGCGGTGCCCAATGCGCTGTTGCACAACCTCAAGCACAACAAGGTGCTGCACCAGCAAAACCTGTTCGTTACGGTGCGCAACCATGAGGTACCCTGGATTGGCTTGGACAAGCGCTTGCAGGTGGAGCCTCTGGGGCATGACTGCTGGCAGGTGGTGGTGCACTACGGTTTCAAGAACGACCCTGACCTACCGCGTGCCTTGGAAGCCCTTCGAGGCCGGGGTTGCGATGTGGAGCCGATGACCACCAGCTACTTCCTGTCGCGCGACACGGTGATTCCTTCCATCGGCAGTGGCATGGCCCACTGGCGCGAAAAGCTGTTCGCGCAAATGCACCACAATGCCAGTGGCGCGGCGGACTTTTTGCACCTGCCTAACAACGCGGTGGTGGAGCTGGGCTCCAAGATCGAAATCTGACGGCTGGATCAGCCCTGATCTCCGCTGAGAGCGTTTCCCGCGTGGGTGCCAGAATGCGCGCCATGCAATTTTTCAAAGATCTCAGCCTGTCGGCCTTTGTCGCAGGCTTCGTCGCCGTGCTGGTGGGCTTCACCAGCTCCGTGGCCATCGTGTTTCAGGCCGCCCAGAGTTTTGGTGCCACGCCAGCGCAAATCACGTCGTGGATCTGGGCACTGGGTTTGGGCATGGGCCTGTGCTCCCTGGTTCCATCGCTGTTGCTGCGCAAGCCGGTGATGGTGGCCTGGTCCACCCCGGGTGCTGCCGTGCTCGCCACCGCCGGGGCTGCGGGCAGTTTCTCCATTGGCGAGGCAGTGGGTGCGTTCATGGTGTGTTCTTTACTGGTGATTCTGGTGGGTGCCACCAGAGCCCTCGAACGTGTAGCTGATCGCATTCCCATGGAAATCGCCTCTGCCCATTTGGCCGGGGTGCTGGCCCGTTTTGGCATCCAGGCCTTTGCTGCTGCGCAAACGGCGTTGCCTCTGGTGCTTCTGATGGTGGGGACGTATCTGGTAGCCCGCCGCATGGCTGCTCGTTATGCGGTGGTCGTCACCTTGGTGGTGGGTATCCTGTGGGTGCTGATAACGGGGCAGATGGCTTGGTCCATGGAGCCCGTACGCTTGGCCATGCCAGTCTTTGTGGCGCCACAGTGGAGTGTGTCCGCCATTGTCAGTTTGGCGATTCCTCTGTTTGTGGTGACGATGGCCTCTCAGAATCTGCCGGGCATGGCAGTCATCCGCGCATCAGGGTATGAGCTTCCGGTGTCTCGGTTGATCACGATGACGGGGTGGGCTTCGCTCGTGCTTGCACCCTTTGGCGCGTTCGCTTTGAACTTCAGTGCCATTACCGCAGCGATCTGCATGGGGCCCGAAGCCCACGAGGATCGAAGCAAGCGTTACACCGCAGCAGCGTCCTGCGGTGCTATCTATATAGTGATCGGGCTGTTTGGCGCTTTGGTCACCGGGCTGCTGACTTCTTTTCCCAAGGAGTTGGTGGTCGCCATTGCCGGAATCGCGTTGTTGAGCACCATTGGCAATGGTTTGGCCTCCGCCCTGCGCGACGAAAGGCACCGTGAGCCTGCGCTGATCACTTTCTTGGTCACGCTCAGCGGAATCACGTTGATGGACATTGGCTCTGCCTTCTGGGGCGTGGTCGCCGGCAGCCTTGCTTTATTTGTGCAACAGTACAAGCAATCACGTTCCGCTCTGCCTCGTTAATGACCTGGCGTCATCGTGGATGCTGCACGTGTGCATGCGCCCGTTTTCGAAGGCGCCACACAATCTTGTGCAGCTCCGCTCACTCACCGTACACACACCATGCAAATTCTGTTCATTGCCGATCCGCTTGAAAACTTCAAGATCTACAAAGACACCACCTTCGCCATGATGCGTGAGGCGCAGCGCCGCGGTCACACCCTTGCAGTGTGCGAGCCCAGGCATGTGAGCTGGGTGCGTGGTGGACAGGTCTCGGCCCAGGTTCGGCACATCACCTTGACGGGCGAGACGGACGCATGGTTTGCTGTGGAGTCCGAGAGCATCGCAGCGCTGGCCGGATTTGACGCGGTGCTTATGCGCAAAGACCCGCCTTTTGACAGTGAGTATTTCTACGCGACGCACATGTTGGAGCAGGCAGAGCGTGAAGGAGCACGGGTTTTCAACAAACCCCGTGCTTTGCGTGATCACCCTGAAAAGCTGGCGATCATGGAGTTCCCTCAGTTCATTGGCCCCACCCTCGTCACTAGGGATGCCGCAGAAATCAAGAAATTCCACGCGGAACACCGTGACATCATTTTGAAACCGCTGGACGGCATGGGTGGCATGGGGATCTTCAGGGTTCGCGAAGACGGGCTGAACTTGGGCAGCATCGTCGAGACGCTGAATCGTGACGGTGCGCAGAGCGTTATGGTCCAAAAATTCCTCCCGGCGATTGCCGAGGGCGACAAGCGCGTCCTCATCGTCGGTGGCAAACCTGTGCCGTTCTGTTTGGCGCGCATTCCTCAGGGCGGCGAGGTTCGGGGTAATTTGGCTGCAGGTGGCAAGGGTGTGGCCCAGCCGCTGTCTGCGAGGGATCTGGAGATCGCTGAGTCGCTGGGACCCATTCTTTTGGAGCGCGGCCTGTTGCTGGCTGGGGTGGATGTGATTGGTGACAGTGTGACGGAGATCAACGTGACCAGCCCGACGTGTTTTCAAGAGATCTTTGATCAGACCGGCTGCGATGTGGCGAGTCTCTTCATAGACGCGCTGGAGGCTGCCGCGAATTCATAAAAGCTAAGCTTCTTGCATCTGGCCCAAAATCTCTGCTATGATCGAGGGCTTCGCTGCACAGAGGGTATGTTTCTAGGTGCGGCGGGGTTGGTTGAAGAAGTTTTGGAATTTGTTGA
>FWPV01000181.1_pt1 | contig 222900 bp, 191 predicted proteins | sample 2228371 | NCBI WGS metagenome assembly FWPV01 (sample SAMEA103939776, study PRJEB20133) | metagenome
ATAGCGCAAGTGGGGGGACTGCCGGTCCGGTGGGTTGGAAACTCGCCAGCAAGTGGGTTGCTAAGGCGGGGATGATTTGCTGCACAAGCCCGCTTCGTGGTGCATCTGGGCCGTTTGACAGCCAGCGCGGCCTGTGGCATACTCTGGACGCCAATTGAACAAGCTGAAAGGCTGAGAACCGGGCAAGTAACCGGCGACATGGGCTGACAGAGAGCCCCGCAGGTGGAAACGGGCAGCTACATCGCAGGCGAATGGGCCGGGGAGCCGCAGGTCGAACCAGGAGTAGACCGGGCCGGAGACGCCACCGTTATCAGGGCGCGCGCTGCATCAGCCGGTGCCCGCACGGCAAACAGGCTCTTTGCAGCGGCAGAGCGGGGTCTTGACTTCGGCCCAAGCAGGGTGGCACCGCGAGGACCATAGCGCCTCGTCCCTGGACCGTCAGGGATGGGGCGTTTTTATTGAGCGGAGGGAATCATGGCTATGGATCGAAAACGCATTCTTACCGGCGATCGGCCGACGGGGCGATTGCATCTGGGGCATTATGTGGGCAGCTTGCGGAACCGGGTGCGGCTGCAAGATGAGTACGAGTGCTATTTCATCATCGCCGACCTGCACATGTTGACCACCAGGAACAGCAAGGAGGACATCGCACAGGTGGCCGACAACGCCCGGGGGATGGTGCTGGACTATCTGGGCGCGGGCATTGACCCGGCAAAATCCACGATCTTCCTGCAATCGGCCGTCCATGAGACGTATGAACTGGCCTTGCTTTTGGGCAACCTGGTGACGGTGCCGCGGCTGGCGCGGCTTCCCAGCATCAAGGAAATGGCCCGGGCTGCATTGATGGACGAGGAAACGATCCCGTTTGGGCTGCTGGGCTATCCGGTGCTCCAGGCAGCCGACATCCTGTTGCCACGGGCCCATCTGGTGCCGGTGGGCAAGGACAACCAGGCGCATGTGGAGATCACGCGCGAGATCGCCCGCCGGTTCAACAACCTGTACGGCGAGGTCTTCCCCATCCCTGCCGACCTGGTGGAAGGAGATACACTGCCGGGCACCGACGGCCAGGCCAAGATGAGCAAATCGTTGGGCAACGCGATCTTCCTCAGCGACGATGCCGCCACCGTGCGCAAGAAGGTCCACGGCATGTACACCGACCCCGCCCGCATCCGGGCCGATATCCCCGGGAACGTAGAGGGCAACCCGGTATTCACCTATCTCGACCACTTCGACCCGGACAAGGCCGTAGTCGAGGAACTGAAGGCGCGCTATCGAGCGGGCAAAGTGGGCGATGTAGAAGTGAAGGAACGGCTGGCGACCTCCCTCAACGCGTTCCTGGACCCGATCCGCGAACGGACGGCCTACTTCGCCAGCCAAAGCGGCCTGGTGGATGAGATCATCTATCAGGGCACGCTGCGCTACCGGGAGATCGCGGCAGCCACTTTGCGCGATGTCAAGAAAGCGATGGGGCTGTCTGCCACCTTCACCCGCATTGCGCGCAAAGCCGAGGAACGGGCCAAAAAACTGGCCAGGGCGGAGGCGGCCTGATGGGGCTGTCGGGCCGGGCTACGCCTGAAGGGACGGCACGCTACGCGGCACGGTTCGTGGCTTCAGGCATGGCCGCTCCCGACCACTATCGGGGCGCCTTCGGCCTGAACCTCTCATCCATCGGTTACGGCACCCAGGTCGGCGATCCCACCGATGAAGTGGACGCGCGCTATCAGTGCACCGTAGCGGAGGCGATCCGCCACGGCTGCAACGTCCTGGATACGGCTTCCAGCTATCGCGCCCAGCGCAGCGAGATCGCCCTGGGCCGCGCGTTGGCCGATCTGGTTACCAAAGGTGAATGTCAGCGCGACGAAGTGGTCGTGATGAGCAAAGGCGGGTTCATCAGTTATTATTTGGACGCGCCCGAAGACCCGGTGGAATACATCTATCGCCACCTGGTGCGTCCCGGCATCGCCGAGCCCGATGAACTGGCCGGAGGGATCCATTGTCTGTCGCCGAACTTCTTGAGCCAGCAGATCGCCTACAGCCTGCGCAACACCCGGTTGCGGATCATTGACATCTTCTTCATTCAGAATCCGGAAACCCAACTGGCGTTTGTGGATCGCACCACCTTCCGGCGGCGGATGCAACTGGCCTTCGCGCGGCTTGAAGAAGAGGTGGCTTCCGGTCGCATCGGCTGGTATGGCGTTGCGACGTGGGAAGCATTGCGCCGGCCCCCCGTCGCCCCTAACTACGTGAGCCTGGAAAACCTGCTGCGCCTGGCGACCGAGGTGGCAGGGCCTGACCACCACTTTCGCGCCGTCCAACTGCCGGTGAGCGTCGCCATGATCGAGGCAGCTACCCTCCGCAATCAACCGGTGGGCAACAGCCTGTTGACTGCGCTGGGCGCTGCGCAGGCCCTGGGCCTGACGGTCTTTGCCACGGCAGTTTTGGGGCAGGGTCAACCGGTTCCCCGCGCCGTCGAGCCGTTGGCCGAAGCATTCCCTGAGATCCCGGCCCATGTGCAGCGCATGCTGCAGTTTGCCCGATCTTTGCCTGGGGTTACCTCGGCCCTGTTCGGCAGCTTGCAGCCCGATCACGTGCGCGACATGATACAGCTGGCCGTCCATCCCGCGGCCCCACACCGCGCCTTGCGCGTCGCCCAGGCGTTGGCACGATAGGGAGGGGAAAGATGTTGGCGGGTCGGGCGGTCCTGTTCGACTTGGGCGATACGCTGGTTGACCTGGGCGAGGGGCGGGGCAGCTATGAGGAACGTCTGCTGGCTCGCGTTGGCCGGGTGTACGATGTGCTGGCCGCCGCTGGCGTGAAGTTGCCGCCGCGAGATGTGTTCTGTCAACTGCTGGCCGAGGACAGCGAAGCCCAGTATCATGCTGCCCTGGCGGAACAGCGCGGGATCAACATCTTCACGGTGATGCGGCGGTTCGGCGAGCGGTTCGCCATCCCTTTGACCGACAGTCTGATCGAAGCGGCCGGCGAAGCCTATTGCACCGGCGGCCGTCCCGTCCCCTCACCGCTGCGACCGGGCGCGCTGGAGGTGCTCCGCACGTTGCGGAGTTGGGGCCTGCGCCTGGCCGCGATCTCGAACACAGTACAGCCGGGGCGCTTCATGCGGCCGGCGATGGTCGAGCGCGGCCTGGCCGAGTTCTTCCCCGTGCAGATCTACTCGGCCGATGCCGGAGTAGCCAAACCGCACCCGGCGATCTTCCGCATGGCGCTGGCAGCGCTGGATGTGGCGCCGGCCGATGCCATCTACGTCGGAGATCGGTTGATCCCCGACGTTGCCGGTCCACAAGCGATCGGCATGAAGGCAGTGTTGATCGAGGTGGCGCATCGCGTCGAACAACACCCCGCAATCACGCCCGACGCGCGGATCCGTGAACTGCCGGAGCTGCTGGATGTCGTGCCCCGGCTGTTTGCCTCAGGAGAGAAAACACATGAAACCTCCGAAAAACTACCTGATTGACATGGACGGCGTGCTGGTACGCGGCGGGACCGCCATCGCTGGCGCCGATCAGTTCCTGGCCAGGCTGCGTGCACGCAGCGCGAAATACCTGGTGCTGACCAACAACTCTCGTTACACCCCCGGCGACCTGTCGCATCGCCTTCACGGCATAGGTCTCGAGATTCCCCCTGAATCCATCTTCACATCGGCGATGGCGACTGCACGCTTCTTGCAGTCACAGCGGCCCAACGGCACGGCTTACGTAATCGGAGACAGCGGCCTGACCTGGGCACTGTACAACGCAGGATACGTGATCACCGATCGTGACCCGGACTATGTGGTGCTGGGGGAGGCGGCCACCTATTCTTTGGAGGCTTTCACCCTGGCAGTGCGCTTGATCAACGCCGGCGCTCGTTTTATCGCCACCAATCCCGATCCTAACGGCCCGGGAGAGGGCGGTATCGTACCTGCGTGCGGCGCAATGGCCGCGCTGATCGAAAAAGCCAGCGGCGTCAACGCGTTTTTCGTGGGAAAACCGAACCCGCTGATGATGCGCATGGCGCTAAAACATCTGGGCGTCCATTCCGACGACACCGTAATGGTGGGGGATCGTATGGATACCGATATCGTGGCCGGCGTACAGAACGGGATGGAAACGATCCTGGTGCTCAGCGGTGTGACCCGCGGCGATGAGGTAGACCGCTACCCCTACCGGCCCACACGCATCCTCGGCTCTGTCGCTGAGATTGAACCGTAGCCGCGCCGGGTAAGGAGGTTTTTGCCGAAGGCTTGAATGGTGCGCTGTTGCCCCGCCGATCGGGAGCAACAGCAATCACAGCAAGGTTCAGATGCACACGCCAGGAGGACTTCAGACAGGCCTCATACCTTTGCCGCGGCAAGTGTAGTCTGCACAGCGTCTTCCCTTCGCAACGGCGCTTTGATCAGCTCGGCCGCAGCCTCCTCCGGCGTCATCGGGTTGATATAGAAGCCCGACCCCTCCTCAAAGCCGGCTGGCCGGGTGAGACGAGGGATCACCTCCAGGTGCCAGTGGTAGTCGTGCTGGATGGTGGCCCAATACCCTGCCCGCGGCCGGCGAAACGGCGCAGTGTGGATCAGGTAGTTGAACGGCGGGTCGTTCAACACATGGCGGAGTTTGAGCAGGGTGGTCTTCAGCGCCTGGGCCAGCCCCCGATACTCGGCGTCGCTGATGGTCACAAAGTCGCAGGAATGTTCCTTGGGTAAGATCCAGGTCTCGAACGGCACCCGGGCGGCGAAGGGCGAAAGCACCACAAAGGTGTCGTTCTCGAACACCAGCCGTTCTCGCGTCAACCTGGTCTCTTGCTTGATAATGTCGCAGAAGACGCAGCGGCGTTTGAAGTCGTAATAGCGCTGCGCGCCTGTGAGCTCTTCCTTGACCCGCTTGGGCGTGACCGGCGTGGCAATGAGCTGTGAGTGCGCGTGAGGCATGGTCGCGCCCGCCAGGAACCCCTGGTTCTTGAAGATCATCACGTATTTGAACCGGGTATCGCCGCCCAGGTCATGCATCCGCTCGCGATAAGCGCGTATCACCTGCGCGATGTGCGCCTCAGGCAGGTCGGCCAGCTCCAGGTTGTGGTCGGGGGTCTCGACGATGACTTCGTGCGCGCCGACCCCACTCATCATGTCGAACATCCCCACGCCCTCGCGTACCAGTTTCCCCTCGATGCGCAACACAGGGAACTTGTTGGGCAGCACCCGCACCTGCCACCCGGGAGTGTTGGGCGCAGTACCGTTGGACCGGATCGCGAAAATCTCGTGCGGATCGCGATGTTCCTGGCCCCCGCAGAACACGCACGGGCCCTCCCCCCGGGCCGGCACCGGGGCGGCCATTTGATCGGGCCGCAATGCGCGCTCAGGGGCGATGATCACCCATCTTCCCATTACGGGATCCCGTCTCAACTCTGACATCTTGGTTCCTTCTTCATGCAATGCTGCAACTTAACGACCATTCTACAACTTCACAGCAGCATAATAGATGCTGTTCCTTACGATTTCTATTGCGTCCATCGCCAGGTCTGCGCGGCCTCGGCCAGGGCGGCCATGTTCCCGGCCGGATAGGCCAGCGGCTGGTCGGGCGCAAGGATGAGGCCGCCATCATCCCAGAGGGCATCCAGGGCAGCAAAAGCTGCGCGACGGACATCTTCGGCCGTCCCGGTCAGCAGCACATGGCCCGGCACCCCGCCGTAGAACGCGATGCGCCGGCCGAAACGCCGCTTAAGCTCTGCGAGGTCGCAGAGGTCGCTCTGCAGATTGAACGCGGTGACCCCAACTGCCACCAGATCGGGGACAAACGCCTCGGCGCGGCCGCAGGTATGAAAGAAGACCGGCACACCGGCATCGGCGTAGACGGCGATGATGCGCGCCAGGCCGGGAAGGATCAACCGGCGCCATAAAGCCGGGCTGAGGAGCGGCCCATCCTGGCCTGCGTAGTCGTCGGCCAGCCAGCCGGCCCCAACACCTGCGGCCAGGTAACCGCGGGCGATCCCCACGTGATAGTCGGCGATCCGGTCCAGGGCCGCCCGGCTGGCCTCCCGCTCGGTGCGGAGTGCCAGCAGCGCCTCCGTCATGCCCAGGAGGGAGCAAAAGCGGTCAAACGGCCCTTGATCGTGCTGTCCCACGACCAGGCACATGTCGGGGTCCAGGCCGGACAGCAACCCGTCAAACAGGGCGGGGTCGGCAGGATCGGGGAAGGACCGTTCCAGGAGCTCCGCAACAGAAGCTGCAGCAGGTGCGACGGGGTATGACTCCGCCGGCTCGCCCGCGCCCATGACGTAGGACTCCGGCAACGGTGCCCATTTCACCCCCCACGCATCCAGGCCGCTTCGTGGTGGTTTGCGGCCGCGGTGGTCCACCAGCACCATCGAACCGTCCCCGGCATAAGGGACGCGGTCGGGGCGGTTGTGCCTCAGCGTGCGGAGGACGTTTTCCTTGGGCGTCAGTGCCATCCTCGGATGCATCAAAGCGGATAAGGCAAAGTGTTCTGATAGATCCAGGCCAGGGTGTGCATGGCTTGCGGCACGATCAGGGCCCAGGCTGCTTTTCGCTGCGTCTCTGCGTCGGGCAGTGTCCGCGGCACGACATAAGCCAGGAGCAGCGCAGCGGGTACCGCGGCGGGCGAGAACAGATCCCAATCCCTCTGGCCGCCGTAGTCGGCATTCCAGACCAGGGTCAGCAGCAGGTAGGACAGTGCCATGACCGCCAGCAGCCGAAAAGCGGGATCACGCCAGGGGATCCGTCGCGCCGACAAGGCGACCAGGATGATCAATCCCGGCCAAATGCTGGGCCCGGACATGAGCTGTTGGTTCACGATATCCACCAGATGGCCCCACGAGAACATCGTGTAGTGCTGCCACTCGGTGGTCACCTCGAACAGAGGCACGAACCATTTGCGGTCGCCCCCGCCCGGGAAATCTACCCCCAGGAGGGCATCAAGGCCGTGGTTGCCGGCGGTCATCAGCGCCACCACCCCGCCGAACACCACCGCATAGGGCACCGCGATGCTGAGCAAGGCCCTGCGATACGTATACGGCCCCATCTGACGGAACCGGGTTGCGCCGGTGGCGTGGCGCGCTTTCGGCTGGGATGCTGCGCCCGGTGCCGCTTCCCCGGTTGGCGAATGCTGGCGACAAAGCACGAAGGCCAGGTAGAGCAAACTGGGGGCCAGGATAATGGTGGATGGGTGAAACGCATGGGTGATCGCCAGCACACTCGCCGGCCAGACCAGCGCCAGCTCCCCGCGCAGGCTCCGCAGCGCCACCCAGCCGTAGAGGAGCACCCCCACCGTCATGATGGAATAGTTCTCGATGTATCCGAAGAAAAGCTGGATCGTGCCCAGGCTGAGGATCAACCCGACGATCAACACCTGCTCTATGCGGTTGCGGCCCAGCCAGCGCGCCAGCCCCAGCAACACCCACACAAAGGCCACGCCGGCCAGTGCGCTGAGGATCCAATAGACCGGGATAGGATTGGGCCAGCCAAACCAGCGGTTGGCCAACTGCCAGAGCCGGGCATGCAAGTACACGTCCAGCGGCGCCTGCCAGACGTAGGTCAGCTTGACTTCGGGGTGGGGAATGGCGTTGGCCAGGATGTACGCGTCTCCCCAACGCAAATGGCGGATGCGGAAGAACCAAAACGGCAGCGCGGCCAGGGCAGCCAGCACCAGACGGGTAGAGGCCGCGCCCCAGGGTACCCAGCCCAATCTACTGCTTACAGAAGGCCCCAACCGGCGCCCCAGGTGCTCTCCCCAAAGGATCAGGACAGCGGCGCCCAACGCCAGCCCCCAGCGCCAGGGCCACGAGAGATAGGTGAACGGCCACACGCCCCAGGCGATCTCCTCGCGCAGGCGCGGGGCCAACAGGTGCAAGGCAATCAAGCCCAGACCCCAGAGACGCAACGCCAACACAACGCGGTCAAAGCGGCGAGACATGAAACCGATTGTATACAGAAATCGGCTCACCCGCAAAGATGGGTGTGCACAAGTGAAGCAAGCGTGGTAGAATCAGGCAGCAGCTATTGATCTCGCAGAGGAGGCTCCGATGAAAGCGCGTGACATCATGACCACCGAAGTGATTACATTTGCGCCCGATACCCCCATCCAGCAGATCGCCCGCACATTCCGGCGGTTGGGCATCACCGGCGCGCCTGTGGTAGAGGGAGGCAAGATCGTGGGCATTGTGACCGAGATTGACCTCATCGCCCGGCACGCCCGGCCGCACTCGCCTTTGTATCTGCCCCTGCTGGACGCGAAGATCCCCCTGCGGGGCCAGCGGGAGTACTGGGAAATCGTGCGCCGCATCCTGGGGACGACGGCTCGCGACATTATGACGACCCCCGTCAAAACGGTATCGGCGGACGCAGACCTGGAAGAAGTGGCCACGCTGATGGTAGAGAGCAAAGCCAACCCTGTGCCTGTGGTAGAAGGAGACCGCCTGGTCGGCATCATCGGCCATACGGACCTGCTTCAGCACCTGGAGGAGGCCACCGAGATGCCCGAAGACGAGGCCCAGGAACCGACGGCAGCTTGAGGTTGCCGGGGATATTTGGAACTCCGGGCCTCCGGCGGTACAATGGCGGGCGGTTTTGTTGACCTATGACTGTACGTTCACTTTTCCTGGGCCCTTTGGGCCCGGCGTTGGTGCTGGCGCTGGCCGGGGTGCTGGCGATGCTGGGCCGGCAGGCCGGCAGGCGGACGCTGCTCCACGCGGCGCGCTCAGGTGCGCCCATCGGGGCTGTGGCCGTTTCCGTGCGTGCGCTGGCGTGGGCGCGCCTGCCTTTCGCGGCAGTCACGCTGAGCCTGGCCGGAGGCTTGTGGGCGTTCTTGCGTCGTCCCGGGGCGGATTTCGCTATCAGCTTTGACTGGCAGCCCCTCACGGTGGCAGGCAGCGCTCTGGTCTGGCGCCTGGACGGCTGGAATTGGCTGGTGAGCGGGCTGATCCTGATCCTGGTCGGGATTGCCCTGGTGTTGCCCACGTCGTTTCTGGCCGGCCTGCCGTTGCAGCGAGGAGGCCCCGCCACAACCCCTGCGCCGCGGCTCGACCGTCGCGGCGTCGAATGGGAACGATCCCTTTGGCTGGCCGCTGCTGCATTGCTCTTCGTCTCCAGCCACAACGTATTGACCCTGGCCGTGAGCTGGGCGCTCCTGGACGCCGCTTTGACCCTTCGCCTGCACCCTACGGCCAACGCGCGACTGGCAGGCCGGGCGTGGGGGCTGCTCGGGCTGGCGATACTGCTGCTGGTATTGGCCCTCACCATCCTGGGCGAAGCCGGCATCCGTACAGCGCTGGACGACCCGCGCATGGACCGGCTGGTGTTGGCGTTGCTCTGGCTGCTGGCGTTGATCCGCGCGGGCGTATATCCGTTGCATTTCTGGCTTGCGGGCACCGCCCGGGCCAACCGCGGCGAAGCGGTGGCCCTCTCGCTCCTGGCGCCGCTCACAGGGGTCTGGCTTCTGGTGCGCCTGCACGGCATCGCCGGGCCGGATTGGCTGCGCCGGCCGGAATGGGCTGCCCTGGCTGCGTTTGCGCTGTTGGGCACCGCCCTGGTGGCGTGGGCGGCCGAGGACGAGTTGCAGCGGTGGCGCTGGATCGTCCTGAACCGGGCATGCCTGGTGGTCATGGCTGCTTACACGGCGGGCGGTTCGGGCCCCGAAGCGCTGGTTTGGCCGACGGCCGCGTTGGTGTTGGGCGGCGGCCTGCTTCTCCTGGCCCAACTTTTGCAGGAGGACGGAAGCCGCCTTCCTGCCTGGATCGCCTCACCTGTGTTGTGGGGCGCCCCGGGCACGGTCGGTTTTCTGGCCCGTTCAGCCCTGGTGTTTCCCACCGAGCTTGCCATCGCAGTGCCGCTGTTCGGGTTGGTCCTGTTATCCGAGGCCCTCTTGACGGCCGCGCTTTGGCAGGTGGCTGCGGCCAGGCCCCCGAGACGGCCGGCAGGGTTGATCCGCCGCTGGGCGCTCTGGGGCTTTTTCGGGGTGTTGATGACGGCTGCGCTGGCCGCGGGCCTGGCTCCTGACTTGCTGGCAAAAGGGGTGGGATGGCCGGCCGGTGAAAGTTTCCTCGCGCTGCCTGCCTTGATCGCAGGCACCCGACGATCCGTCTGGGCGGCGCTGCTCATCTCCGGCGTGCTGGGGGTCGCCCTGGGGCTTTGGCGAGAGCGGATTTTCGGTGGGATGCGTGGCTGGCAACAAAGTATCGTGGCTTTGGTCAGCCTGGAATGGTTGTACGCGGCTATGGCCGGGGCCTTCAGACTGGCGGCCGCAGGCCTCCGCTACTTCGCCACCTTGGGCGAAGGGGAGGGCTACCTGGGCTGGCTGGCGCTGGCCGGGCTGGTCCTGTGGGTGCTGTTGCGCGGGTAAGGGGGCTGGGCTTGTCGTTGACCGATTTCCTGCGGCAGGTGAGCATCCTCATCGGCTTGCCTGCAGTGATCACAGCAGGAGCTGCTGCGGCACTCATCGTGATTGCGCGCGACTGGCGGGTCTCGCTGTTCGCTTACGCAGCTTTTTCGGTGATGCTGGCCCTGTTACTGTCGCGCGTGATCCCCGTCGAATGGGCGCTCCAGCAAGCCATCGTGGGCGGCCTGATCGCAGTCATGCTGTACCTGTCGGCCCGCCAACTGCGAGGCCAGCGCCAGGGCCAGGGGTCTCAAGAAACTCGCTGGCCGCGCATGGCCTCGCTTACCAGCTTTCGCTTCCTGGCCGTTGCCCTGTTAGCCGTGGCTTTTTTCGCCCTGCGGGGCCGGGTCGCGGTGCCCCTGGTTGATCCGCTGTTCGGCGATATTTTGCTGTGGCTATTGCTGATCAGCGTGACCGGGTTGGCCATGCATGAGGAGCCGTTGCACGCGGGCCTGGCACTGCTGATCTTCCTGGGCGCTGCCGAGCTGTTGGTGTTCACGTTGACCCAGCGTCGCATGATGGTAGGCCTCTGGCAGGCGCTGCAGGTTCTCTGTGGCCTGGCCATCGCATACCTGGTCCTGGCGCACGGCCTGGCCGCCCCTGTTGCGGAGGGACAACAAGAGCCCGAGATCGGAGGCCGTCCTTGATCGCAGGGCCGGTCCTGTTCCTGGCTGTCTTAGTGGTGGGCGCGGCCGGCCTCTATGTGCTGCGCAGGCGAGAGCCGCTGGCCTCGGCCCTGGCGGCCGGCCTTTCCGCCCTCCTGGCGATAGGTCTGTGGCGTTTGCCGCTGAACACCCCGGTGCGCATCGTCGGCCGGGTGGTGCTCATCGGCCAGCCGGTCGAACTCGAGGATATCTCCCTGCAGGTGAGCCCTGCCGGCCAGGCGGTGATGGTGTTCCTGCTAGCCGTGGCCGCGATCACTTTCGTGCTCGCCTGGCGCACCTATCAAGGTCGCACCTTCTACCCCTTCGGCCTGGTGTTGCTGGCGCTGTGGGGCCTGATCGCCTGGCTGCAGCCGCTGACCCTGGCGCCTTTCGGTGTTGTGCTGGCCGCCCTGCTGGCAGTGTTTCTCATCCAGGCCGGACAGCCCGGCCAGACGCAGGGGGCCTGGCGGCAGTTGCTGTTTCCCACCCTGGCGCTCCCCTGGTTCGTAGTAGCCGCCTGGTACATTGAGCAGGCGCCGCTGGTCCCGGACGACCCCGCACCTTATCGCATTGCGAGCTGGTTGCTGGTGGTGGGTTTCGCCTTCTTGTTACAGTTGGCGCCGCTACACGCAGGGCTGCCGGCCGTGGCGGGCCAGGCGCCCACGGTCGTGGCGGCGTTCTTGTGGATCGGCAATCAGACGATCACGCTGTTCTTGCTGCAGCGGTTCCTGGTCACCTATCCCTGGCTGGGACAGGCATTGGATAGCGCGCAATGGCTGTTGTGGTTGGGGCTGCTGACGGCAGGGCTGGGGGGCGTGTTGGCTGCGGTGCAGTCACGGCTGGGACGGTTGACAGGCTATGCAGCGCTGTACGACTACGGCGTCCTGGTCGTCGCGTTGAGCCTGCGCGGCACCGCCGGCCTGCCGACCACGATCTGGTTGCTGCTGACACGCACGGTGGCGTTACTGACCATGGCCACCGGCGCAGCCGCCCTGCGCCATTACATGACCACCGATGCCTTTGACCGCCTGGGCGGGGCCGTGTCGCGGCTGCCGTGGTCGGTGGCCGCGTTGATCGGGGGCGGCCTGGGGCTGGTGGGCGCGCCGCTGGGCGCCCAGTTTGCCTCGCGCTGGGCATTGCTTCAGTTGGTCAGCGAGAAGGACCCCCGTTGGGCATTGGTCTTGTTGTTGGCTGCGTTTGGCGTGCTCATCGGCGTAGTGCGCGCGGGATGGGCCTGCTTCGGCGATTTGAGCGCGTCCCCGGTCGAGCGGGAATCGCGCAGTCTGGCCCTGCTGGCTTTTGTGCTGCTGGGAGTCGGGGTGCTGCTGGGGGTCTTTCCGCAACTGCTGATCGGACCGGTGGCGGCGGTGATTTTACCCCTCTCGACCTTGACCCCGTAAAGCCTGGTAGGTTTTGGCAGTTTTCTCCTCGTATAGTCCTCACAGCATAGAGAAAGGTAAGCGGCTATGAGCAAATCATCGCGCCTGAGTGGATTCTACAATCTCTCGCCGGCCGAGCGCCGGCATATCGTGGCAGACTGGGCCGCCCTATCGCCGGAGCAGTTTGCGGCCATCGAGGAGCTGTTACAGTCGCCCGGCGGCCTGACCCTGGAACAGGCCGACAAGATGGTGGAAAACGTGGTCGGCACCTACGCGCTGCCTTTGGGTATTGCCACCAACTTCGTGGTGAACGGCCGCGATGTCCTGGTGCCGATGGTGATCGAAGAGCCATCGGTGGTGGCGGGCGCCAGCTTTGCGGCCAGGCTGGCGCGCGCAGGTGGCGGTTTCCACGCAGAGACCACCGAACCGTTGATGATCGGGCAGATGCAGGTGTTGGACCTGGCCGATGTGGAGGCTGCAGCCGCCAGGGTGTTGGCCGGCAAGCAGCGCCTGCTGGACCTGGCCAACAGCACCGATCCCGTCGTGGTGAGCCTGCACGGCGGCGCGCGCGATCTGGTCGTTCGTACCTTCGCCACCAGCCCTGTCGGCCCCATGCTGGTGGTGCATCTGATCTACGATTGCCGCGACGCGATGGGCGCCAACATGGTCAACACGGCCTGCGAAGCCCTGGCCCCGGTAGTGGAGGAGATCACCGGGGGCCGCGTGAACCTGCGCATCCTCTCCAACCTGGCCGACCGACGCCTGGCGCGAGCGCGCTGTGTTGTTCCCGCCTCGGCGCTGGAGACCGAAACGCTGCCCGGCGAGCTGGTGGCCCGGCGTATCGTCGAGGCATGGGCCCTGGCAGCCGTTGACCCCTATCGGGCGGCCACGCACAACAAAGGGATCATGAACGGCGTGGACGCAGTGGTGATCGCCACCGGCAACGACTGGCGGGCAGTGGAGGCCGGCGCGCACGCCTATGCAGCCAGAGATGGCTTGTATCGTTCGCTCAGCCACTGGACCTTCGTCCCCGGCAAACCGGAAACCGGCGCAGGGCCGGCCTTGGTGGGTGAGCTGGAGCTGCCGCTGGCGCTGGGCACAGTCGGCGGAGCGACGCGCGTCCATCCGTTGGCGCGCTTTTCCCTGCAGTTGATGGGGGTTCAGACGGCACGCGAGCTGGCGGAGATCGTGGCATCGGTGGGGTTGGCGCAAAACCTGGCCGCGATCCGGGCCCTGGCCACCGAGGGCATCCAGCGCGGCCATATGGCGTTGCATGCGCGGCAGGTAGCCATCGCGGCCGGCGCGCAACTGCACGAAGTGGATCAGGTGGCGGGCGCGATGGTGAAAGAACGCCAGATTCGAGCGGATCGGGCGCGCGAGCTGCTGGGGCTGTTGCGCAAGCGGCCGCCGCAACAGGAAGGGGCCGCCGAATGAATTCAGTGATGCGGAGCGAGCATCCTCAGATGCGAACGGCCCGTATTTGACAAAACATAGACAAACTATATAAAATAGTTATACAGCTTACCGAAAACCTATCGTAATGGGGCTAGAATGAGACCAATCAAGAAGCACAGGATGATTTCAGGAGCACGACAGCATGCTAAAACCAGCGCGTGACGTCGGAATTGTGGGTTATGGGGCGTATGTCCCCCGCTATCGCCTGCCGGCCAGCGAGGTGGCCCGCGTATGGTCAGACGGCTCCGGCGGCCTGCCGATCAAGGAAAAGGCCGTAGCCGGCCTCGACGAAGACACGCTGACCATGTCCATCGAAGCGGCCCGCAACGCGTTGGCCCGGGCGCAAATTGACCCCACCCAATTGCGGGCGGTCTGGGTCGGCAGCGAGTCGCACCCGTACGCGGTCAAACCAACCTCCACCATCGTGGCCGAGGCCATCGGTGCCACGCCCTATGTGCAGGCGGCCGATCTGGAGTTCGCGTGTAAAGCGGGCAGCGAGGCCATCGTGGCCGGCATGGGCATCGTCGGATCGGGCATGGGGCGCTATGTGCTGGCCATCGGCATGGACACGGCGCAAGGACGGCCCGGCGATCATCTGGAATACACGGCGGCGTCGGGCGGCGCGGCGTTCATCCTGGGCCCGGCCGAGGAGTCGGTGGCAGTTTACGAGGCGGCCCTGTCCCACGTGACCGACACACCGGACTTCTGGCGGCGGGCCTATGCGCACTACCCCAGCCACGGCCATCGCTTCACCGGCGAGCCCGCCTACTTCGAGCACATTTTGAGCGCGGGCCGGGCGCTGATGTCGGAGTTGGGGACAAAACCCAGCGATTACCAGTATGCGGTATTTCATCAGCCGAACACCAAGTTCCCGCAGCGAGCGGCGCAAATGCTCGGCTTCACACCGGAGCAGATCAAGGCCGGACTGCTGGTGCCCGTGATCGGCAACACCTATGCGGGTTCTTCGTTGATCGGCCTGACCGCCATCCTCGACGAAGCCAGGCCGGGGGACCGCATCTTCATGGTCTCTTTCGGCTCCGGTGCCGGTTCCGACGCCTTCTCCATCCGGGTCACCGATCGCATCGTAGACGTGCAGGACCGGGCGCCCAAGACGCAGGAATACATCGCCCGCCGCAAGGTAATTGATTACGCCACTTACGCCCGCTACCGGCGTAAGCTGCAGATGAGTTGAAGCTAAGCAACCGGGTTTTTTTTACCGGATCAACGAGGAAGACATGCGAGACGTAGCAATTATCGGCATCGGGCAAACGCCTGTCGAAGAACACTGGGACAAATCGCTCCGGCATCTGGCCCATGACGCTATCATGGCTGCGCTGGCCGATGCCGGCCTGGAACAGGTGGACGCCCTCTACGTGGGCAATATGCTATCGGGCCAGCTCAGCGGCCAGGAACACCTGGGCGCGCTCATCGCCGACTTCGTGGGGATGCGCGGCATCGAAGCCATGAAGGTCGAGGCAGCCTGTGCCTCGGGCGCAGCCGCGCTGCGCGTGGGCATCATGGCCGTCGCCAGCGGCCTGCACGACGTCGTACTGGTCTGCGGCGTGGAAAAAATGACCGACGGCTTGAGCGAGCAGGTCACCTCTGGGTTGGCCACCGCAGCCGATCAGGAGTACGAAGTCAGCCAGGGGATCAGTTTCGTAGGGCTGAACGCGCTGCTCATGCGGCGCTATATGCACGAATTCAACGTGACCCACGATCAGTTCGCCGGTTTTGCCCTGAATGCGCACAAGAACGGCGCGAACAACCCCAACGCCATGTTCCGCAGCCCTATCAAGCTGGAGACCTATCTCAAGGCCGGCATGATCGCCGATCCCATCAACCTGATGGACTCCAGCCCCGTGTGCGACGGCGCGGCGTGCGTTGTGCTGGCGCCCGCCGATCTGTACAAGTCGAAAATCAAGGCGCACATCCTGGCGTCGGCTGTAGCGACCGATAGCCTGGCCATCCATGATCGCCGCGATCCCATGACCATGGATGCGGTGATGCTGTCGTCACAGAAGGCCTACGCACAGGCCCGGCTCACGCCGGCCGACATCAAGGTGTTCGAGGCGCACGACGCGTTCAGCATCATGGCTGCGCTCTCGTTGGAGGCAGCAGGTTTCGCCCCGCGCGGCAGCGGCGTCCGCCTGGCGGCTGAGGGGGAGATCGGCATCCACGGCCGCATCCCCATCAGCACTATGGGCGGCCTGAAGGCGCGCGGCCATCCTGTGGGCGCAACGGGCATCTACCAGATCGTCGAGGTGGTGCAACAACTGACCGGCCAGGCGGGTAAGAACCAGGTGCCCGGTGCCACCATCGGCATGGCCCAAAACATCGGCGGCAGCGGCGCCACCGTCATTACCCATATCCTGGGCGCGGCGTAGGCGAATGCGCCGGTGGGTGTCTCGCCGACGGCCCAAACGGCGCTCTCGGCCTGTCAAAACCTATCAAAGCAGGTTTGTGAAGGCGGAAACGGGCCAACCTGGCAGTTTTTGAAAGGACAACAGGGCTAAAATCAGGCCAGCCTGTCGGGTTGAACGACAGATCGGGAAAAGACTGACAGCAAATCATCATAAGGAGTGAGTGATGTCTATTCCACGCAATTGGCGGACGCGCCAACAGCGCTATAGTTTGAAGGCTGAGATCTGCAACACGTGTCATAAGCACATCTTCCCGCCGCGCGATGTGTGTCCGCATTGCGCGGCCGAGAAGCAGAGCTGGACGACCCTCAGCGGCCGCGGCGAGGTCTTCTCGTTCACCACGATGTACAACGCGCCGGCGGGATTCGAGGAATACGCGCCCTACACCATGGCGCTTGTCAAGCTGGCCGAAGGCCCGATGGTTACCGCCCAACTTACCGATGTGGACGCCGACCAGGTTCATATCGGCATGCCGGTGGAAATGGTGACCCGCAAACTGACGCAGGAAGGGGACGAGGGCCAGATCCTTTACGGTTACAAGTTCCGGCCCCCGCTGCGCCAGGCTGCGTAACCCACCCTCTTTCTCGATCGCAAAGGGCCGTGCCGCAGGATGCGGGCGGCCCTTTGCGCGTTTTGTCCCCGGTTCATAAGTCGCTATAATGGGATCACCATATCCGCACACTAGGAGGCGCGATGGGCAAGCAGGCTACTGAAAAACCGGTGATCGGCGTGGACCTGGGCGGCACCAAGGTGCTGGCCGGCGTGGTGGCTGCCAACGGCAAGGTGCTGGGGGTTGCCAAACGGGCGACCAAACCCGAGGCCGGGGTCAACGGGGTGGTAGATCGCATCGCCAAGACGGTAAACGACGCGGCCAAAGACGCTGGCGTGCCTCTGGACGAGGTGGCGGCGGTCTGCTCGGGCGCGCCGGGGGTGCTGAACCCCGATACGGGCGTGGTGCGCTACGCGCCGAACATGGCCGGCTGGGAGGAGGTGCCCTTCGCACGCCTGCTCAGCGAGCGGCTGGGCGGCCTGCCGGTCTACATCGAGAACGACGTGAACCTCGGCACGCTGGGCGAGCACGCGCTGGGGGCAGGCAAGGGCTTTGACGATGTGGTGGGCATCTTCGTGGGCACAGGCATCGGCGGCGGTCTGGTGTTGGGCGGCAAGCTGTGGCAGGGCAGCCACAAGACCGCGGCGGAGATCGGACACATGATCTTGCTGGCCGACGGCCCGCTGTGCGGCTGTGGCAACCGGGGTTGCGCCGAGGCGCTGGCCAGCCGCACGGCCATCGAGCGCGATATCTGGGCCGGGCTCAAAGCCGGGCGGGAGAGCATCGTGCCGACGCTGATCAAGAAGGACGGCCGGGAGCGCCTCACCAGCGGCGTACTGGCCGAAGCCTACCGCCGTCACGATCCCCTGGTGACGGAGGTTATGGGCCGCGCGCAATTCTATCTGGGGTTGCTCGTCGCGTCCACGATCAATTTCATTGACCCACAGGCGGTGATCCTTGGGGGCGGGGTGGTGGAGGCGATGGGGGACGATTTCCTGGAGCCGATCCGGCAGGTGGCGTGGCAATACACCATCAACCGCCGCGATGCGCGCAGCATCGCCATCACATCGGCCAGATTGGCCGATCATGCCGCCCTGTTGGGAGCAGCGGTCTACGCCCGGCAGCGGCTCGCCGGCGCATGAGCTGACTGTTGGCTCCGGCGCCGGCTCTTGCCGCTGTTCCCGGCTGCAAAGGGCCGGCGGCCCCGGCGGCCGTTATTCCTCCCGGTCCTTGACGAACACGGATAACAGGAAGCTCACGATACTGACGACCAGGCCACCCCAAAAGGCCGCGCCAAAGCCTTGGACATAGAAGCCCAGGCCCAGCCAGCGCGACACGGTGCTGGTCAGCAGGAGCATGGCCGCGTTCAACACCAGGGTGAACAGCCCCAGCGTCAAAATCATCAGCGGGCAACTCAAGAAGGTCAACACGGGCCGGATCACGGCGTTCAGCACGCCGAAAACCAGCGCGACCAGAAGGAGCGCGACCCAGCCGCCGTCATGCCTGATGCCCGGCACGATGGCGCTGGCAGTCCATAAAGCGGCCGCGTTGATCAACAAGCGGACCAGAAATCTCATCTCTTTCCTCCTTTGCTCTACTCCATGAAGATCTCGACCCGCTCATCGTCCTTTTCGTCGTCCACTTCGATGATGCGGCCGCGAATGCCATCTCGTAAAGCCGCCTCAACGGCGCTGACATCCATCCCCGCCATTTCCGGTACAAAGCGCGCGCCCATTTTCAGCCCCACGTCCACCAGGCCCACGGGGATGGTCACGTTGAGCTTCACCCTGCCTGTGGTGCGTTCGGTCACGCGCACCCGCAGCCAGCGGGCTTTGGGCGACTCAGCGTGGGCCTGCGGCTCGGTATCGGCGGCGCGCAACGCCTCCAGCAATCGGGCACCTTCCTCGGCAGTGATTTGCTTTTCGGCGATCATCTTCAGGATTTTCATTCGCTCCTCAGAAGTCGTCATGCTCTCCTCCTGCTCACGGGTGTGCGTCGGCGGGCGAAACGGGCCGTCGCATGGTGATGAGATCGCGCAGGACGCGGAAACCCGCCTCTTGTAGCGCCGCGACCCCCTCCACGTGCTCTCCGTCGTGCTCCACCATCACCGGTAATGCGTCGGCCCGGGCCAACCAGGCCAACGCGCACGCCAGCAACGGCTTTTCCACCCGGCCGCGCACCTCAGGATGGACCGTGAAGCGCAGCGTGTCGTGATCGGCGAAGAGGGCCGTACGGGCCTCGACAGCAGCAACCAGCCGGCCTTCGCGACGGAGGCCCCAGCGGGCCACGTCCAGAACACCGGTCGCCCGGCCCAACGCCTCGCCCAGGCGCTGCTTGAAGCGCAACTCGTAGTCCTCGGCCCTGACCTCCTCGTACCAGCGCGCCAGGTCGCTGCGGGCTGCCCTGGCCAGCTCGAGCCACTCACGCCCGTGGCGAGCCTGCAACGGCTCCAGCTCCGGCCCCTGGGCCATCTCCAGGTGTCGCTGCCTGGGGGCCGATAGCTGCCACAGGCCGACGCGTGCTACGTCCTCGAAGCGCAGGCTGCGGTAGAGGTGGTACGCGGCCTGGTTGTCGGCGCGCACCTGCAAGATGGCCCAACTGCCCCTGCGTTGGGCGATCTCCGACAAGGCGGCCTGAACCAACGCGCGACCGATGCCGCGGCCCCGGTATCTGGGGGCCACAGCAACGTTGCTGATGCGCCAGCGGAAGCCCGCTGCATCCGCCTGCTGCAGCGTCACATTGCCCACGACGCGGCCTTCCTCCAGCCACACATGGCCGGTGAAGTCCTCGTTCAGCAGGGCCATGGTCAACGGGCCGCCCATCACCGGGCTGAGCCGGCCGACCCAACGCATCTCGCGCAGGGCCTGGCGCCCTTTCGCGTCCAGTTCCTCGGCAAAAACCCCAGCGACCAGGTCTGCCACCTGAACCATGTGACGGGCCGGGTCGAACGGTTGCAGGCCGTTGCGCTGTGTTCGGGCACGGACGATGGTGTAGGATGCCACGAGGTTTCTCCTCAAGCAGCGACTGTTTCGCCCATCATTCTACCCGATGATGCGTCAAGCGCCTAACGCCCGCAACAGCCGATCGGCCTCCTCAGGGGTAATGCGCCCTTCTTCGACCATCTTCAGGATGATCAGTTGTTCCTCTTTGGTGGCACGCGGCGGTGCTTTGGGCCGTTCCGGGGGCGAAGGCGGCTTGGGTTGTTCGGCCGGCGGGGGTGAGCTGCGCCCCCGGCGGCCGTAGCTCCAGCCCCACGACCGTTCGCCCGTTTCGATGTTGATGCCGGCAGCAGCCAGGGAGGCCGCTACCTGCCGGCGGATGCGCTCGCCCAGGTTGCCCAGCTCCACGAAGGGCTGTTCTTCGCCAGGGGCCGCTTTGGCTCTGGCCTGGGCGCCCTCCTGGGTAATCCGCACATCCCCGCGCGCCGTCAACAGGATGCGACATGCGCCTTGCCCCAGCATGGCCGAAAAGGCAGGGGTGCCGTCCGCGGCCGGCGTCAACGACAGATCGGAACGGATGCGGCCTCCGGCCCTGACGGCCAGCAGCACGTCGGCCTCGGCCGGGAGGTTGAGGTAGATGTCGCCATCGGCCATCAGGGTATACTCGCTGCCCGCGGTAAAGGGCCCGCCGAGCAACGCGTCACCGTGGACGCGGCCGGCCGTCAGGCCCGCTTTCAACCCCTGGCCACGAAGGTCACCGGCCACCGTCTGCAAGGTCACAGGGCCGGCGATGTCGCTCAGCCGTGCGTCCCCCGCCGAGCGTTCCACGGTCACAGCGCCGGCCACCTGTTCGACCCACAGATCGCCGTACAGGACCCCGACCTCGATCCGTTCTGCCCCTGCCACGCGCAAGTCGCCGGACACGGCCGCCGCGGAGAACAGGCCCCCGTTCAGGAAGCGCACGTCGCCCTGACAGCCGGCCACGATGCGCAGCTCGGTCACGCGTTCGGCGCGCAGGTCCGCATCCGCCTGGTTCAACAGGGTCTGCCCGGTCATATCCTCCAGCCGCGCATCGCCCCGGATCGCTTCCAGGTCAACCCGGCCGGCCAGGTGATGCAGCCGCACATCCCCCAGCGCCTCCCGAACCGTAAGCATCATGCTGTGGGGGATCAACACCTGGACAGCGATGCCGCCGACAAGGCGAACCGCCTGGCCTTCGACGCTGAACTGCGGCTCTTCCCCTTGCTCGACGGCTGTGCAGGTGATCTGGATCGAAGTAGCGTCGGGCACACCGCGGACGACGGCGTCACGCGCCAGGGCTTCGATGATCAGGTGGCGGATCCCTTCGGCGGGATAGGTCAAGTGAGTGTTCATCGTCTTCCTCCCAAAGGCGCAACGGGCCCCGATTACCCGACGAGGCTCTGTAGCTGTTTGATCGCCTCGGAGGAGGTGATCCTGCCCGCTGCCAGATCATCCAGGATGGCCTGGCGCTGATCGGCCAGGCGTTGTTTCTCTTCGGCCGGCGGCAATTCGCGCACCTCGTAACCCATCGCGCGGATCACTTCATCCAGCCGTGCGCGGACGGTGGGATAGGAAAGCTTCAGCTCCTGCGCAACCCAGTTGAGTTTGCCGTCGCAGCGCACGAACAGCTCCACAAACGCGCGCTGCTCGGTGCTCAGCGCCTCCAATCGGCTGAACTCGTAACGCCCCTCGATGGCCGTGTCGCATGACCGACAATGCAGGCGGGTCACCGTGAGCGTCTCGCCGCAGACGGGGCATTTGGATGGGGTGAGATACATGGTTGCCTCCAGGGTGCGTACTGCGTATTGCGTACTGCGTAAAGTATAACACGGGTTGAGTTTTTTGTCAAGAGGGGTGAATAAAAATGATATGCGGGTTGATTAAATTGAACCTGGGATGTAAAGCAACGGCCCTCGGTCGAGACAGGGGTCCCTGGCCGAGGGCCGCTAGGGGTAAAGCCCGCCGGTGGCTGGAGCCGACCGGCTCAGGAGGTGGAAGCCGGTAGTAAACCGGCTGTCAACCACGTTTCCGTGTTCTAACCGGTCTCGACCGGTTTCCACCTGCTAAGCCGACGGGTTTTCAACCCTCGGCTGCGCCATCACACCTTCCGATATTCGCCGTCTACCACGTCTTCGCCGCTGGGGCCTGCCTCTGGCCCGCCGCCGTAGGGGCCGCCGTCGCCGCCGGGCGGGGTCGGGCCGCCGGCCGCCTGATACATCCGGGTACCCACCTTCTGCCACTCGTCCATCAACCGATTGGTGGCCCGCTCCAGCTCCTCGGTGCTGGCGTTGCGATCCAGGGCGCTCTTCACCGCATCCATGTGCTCCTGCAGGGTCTTCTTGTCCGCATCGGACAGCTTGTCGCTGTTGTCCTGGAGGAACTTCTGCACCTGGTAATGCGCGTTGTCCGCGCGGTTGCGCGCTTCGATCTGGGCTTTGCGCTTCCGGTCCTCTTCGGCGTGGCGCTCGGCGTCCTTGATCATCTGCTCCACCTGTTCTTTGGAGAGGCCGCTGGACGCCGTGATCTTGATGCTCTGCTCGCGGCCGGTGGCCTTGTCCCGGGCGCTCACGTGCAAAATGCCATCAGCGTCAATGTCGAAGGTGACTTCGATCTGCGGCACCCCGCGCGGCGCCGGCGGAATGCCCGTCAGCCGGAAGTTGCCCAGCAGCTTGTTGTCTCGCGCCAACGGGCGTTCCCCTTGTGTGACCACGATCTCGACCTCGGTCTGCATGTCGCTGGCCGTCGAGAAGATCTGGGTCTTCTTGGTCGGAATCGTGGTGTTGCGCTCGATCATGGGGGTCGCCACGCCGCCCAGCGTCTCGATGGACAGAGTCAGCGGGGTCACGTCCAGCAGCAAGATATCCTTCACCTGCCCGCCCAGCACGCCGGCCTGGATCGCCGCGCCGATGGCCACCACCTCGTCGGGGTTCACGCCCTTGTGCGGCTCGCGACCGAAGAACTTGCGCACGGCTTCCTGCACTGCGGGCATGCGGGTCATACCGCCCACCAACACCACCTCGGCGATGTCGCTGGGCTTCAGCTTGGCATCGGCCAGGGCCTGGCGGCACGGCTCGATGGTGCGTTCGATCAGGTCGGCCGTCAACTGCTCCAGCTTGGCACGGGTCAGGGTCATTTGCAGGTGCTTCGGCCCGCTGGCATCTGCGGTGATGAACGGGAGGTTGATCTCCGTCTGCAGCACGGTAGAGAGCTCGATCTTTGCCTTTTCTGCGGCTTCCTTCAGGCGCTGCAACGCCATGCGGTCGCTGCGCAGATCAATCCCCTGTTCGCGCTTGAACTCGTCGGCGATCCAGTTGATGATGCGCTGATCGAAGTCATCGCCGCCCAGGAAGGTGTCACCGTTGGTGCTCAGCACCTGGAAGACCCCCTCGCCCACATCCAGGATCGAGATATCGAAGGTGCCGCCGCCCAGGTCATAGACGGCGATCTTTTGATCCACCTTCTTGTCCAGGCCATAGGCCAGCGCCGAGGCGGTGGGCTCGTTGATGATGCGCTTGACCTCCAGCCCGGCGATCTTCCCCGCATCTTTGGTGGCCTGGCGCTGGCTGTCGTTGAAATAGGCCGGCACGGTGATCACGGCTTCGGTCACCGGTTCGCCCAGGTACGCTTCGGCGTCGGCCTTGATCTTCTGCAGGATCATGGCCGAAATCTCGGGAGGGCTGTACTCACGGCCGCCCATTATCACCCAGGCGTCGCCGTTGGTATGCTCGATGATCTTATAAGGCAACACCTTGCGCGCCTTGACGACCTCAGGATCGGTGAAGCGCCGGCCCATCAGGCGCTTGACGGAGAAAATGGTGTTGTCCGGGTTGGTGATGGCCTGGCGCCGCGCCACCTGGCCGACCATGCGTTCCCCCGTCTTGGGATTCACGGCCACCACCGAGGGGAACAGCCGCGAGCCCTCGGCGCTGGGGATGACGACGGGCTCACCGCCCTCCATCACGGCGACCACAGAGTTCGTGGTGCCCAAGTCAATGCCGACGATCCTACCCATAGATCACAACTCCTTTACTATTGCTCTGTTTTGCATGTCACTGATTGCCTTTGGCCACGCGCACCAGCGCCGGCCGCAAGACCTTGTCCCCCAGCCGGTAGCCGCGGGCCACCTCGCCGATGATCTGGCCGTCGCTGTAGCCCTCGACCTCCTCGTGGCTCACCGCGTGATGCAACCCCGGGTCGAAATGCGCCCCCTCGGTCGGGATGGGCTGCACCTCTTCGCTCTCCAGCAGGGCCTGCAGCTTGCGATGGATCAGCCGAAAGCCGTTGGCCCATTCGGAGCCGGCCTGATCAGCAGGCATTGTGGCAAAGGCCCGATCCATGTCATCCACGATCGGCAGCAGCTTGAGCAACACCCGTTCCGCTGCCGAAACGCGCATCTCGTCAATCTCCCGCTGCATGCGCTTGCGCGCATTGCTGAGCTCAGCCACGGCGCGGCGCCAGTTGTCGAGATATTCCGCCGCCTGTGCCTGTGCCTGCGCCAGTTGCTCCTCCAAAGAGGGCTGAGCCGCGCCGGCCGGTTCTTCAGCCGGCCGGGCCTCGGCAGTTTCGGGCAGTTGCCCGCTTTTCGGTTCGGATACTGGTTCGGTATGATTCATCTTGGGTTACCACTCCTTGTTCGGAACAGGTGATGCTTGCACAAGGCGGGCCGTCAATCGTTGCCGCCTTCATCGTACCAGTCGCTGACCAGATCGCTCATCAACTGCGACACGTAGCGCACGACGCCGATGGTGCGATCATAGGTCATCCTCAGCGGCCCCACCACACCCAGCACGCCGCTGGCGCCGCCGGCCACGCCGTAACGCGAGAGCACCAGCGCCAGATCGGAGAACTCCCGCCATCGGCCTTCGCCGCCGATCAGCACCTGCACCCCGCCGACCTCCAACGGCTGCGCAGCCACCGCCACCATGCCGGCCAGGGAAGGCCCCTCCAACGTGCGCATGATCCCTTGAACCTGGGCGCCTTCGCTGAACTCCGGTTCTTGCAGGATATGCGACAGCCCTTCCCGATAGATCAGGTCGTCGGCCTGGCGATCAATGGCCTCCATCATATCGCGGACGATACGCGCCACCTGGCGGCCCAGTTCGGACAGCCCGGCCGCTTTCTGCATGATCTGGGCGCTGTCCATCCGATAGAACCGCTCGTTGAGCTGGCTCGAAAGCCTGCTGAGCGCTTCCTGCTCCACCACCGTGTCCAACGCCAGCACCTGTTGCTTCACGGTGCCGCCGATCAACACCAGCACCAGCAGCACCACGGTATCGCGCAGGCCGATCAGCTCGATATGCTTGAACTTGCTCTGCCGCGCGCGCGGCGGCGTGGCCAGGGCCGCCTTTCGCGTCGTGTGCGCCAAAACCGCCACCGCCAGCCGCACCCATTGATCGAGCTCCAACTGCGCCTGGTGAAACTGATGGCGGATCATCAACTGCTCCTCCACCGGCAGCTCGGTGTCGCCCAGCAGGTGCTCCACGAAGAAACGATAGCCCTTCTCGGTGGGGACGCGGCCGGCCGAGGTGTGCGGATGGGTCAGATAGCCCATTTCCTCCAGCGCGGCCATCTCGTTGCGGATCGTGGCCGGGCTGATGTCCAGGCCATACGTCTCCACAAACGCCTTGGACCCGATCGGCACCCCCTTCTCGATATACGAACGCACCACCAGGCCTAGAATCACCTGGCGCCGTGGGGTCAGCTCCATTTTCCGTCTCCGTTTAGCACTCTCATGCATAGAGTGCTAATTTGAACGGCAAAATGATAGCACGAAGGTGAGCAGGTGTCAAAAAAGGGGGCATTTCCTCATCAAGGTCAGTAGGCGCTCCGATCAAAGAGCGCCTTGAAGGCCGTGCGCAGGATGATCTTGAAATCGAGCCAGAGGGACCAGTTTTCGATGTACCACAGGTCGTACTTGGTGCGTTCGGCGATAGAGGTATCGCCCCGCAGGCCGTTGATCTGAGCCCAGCCGGTGACGCCCGCCTTCTCGCGATGACGCTCCATGTAGCGCGGGATGCTGCGCCGGAATTGTTCCACGTAGGCCGGCTGCTCCGGCCGGGGGCCAACTACGCTCATGTCTCCCATGAGCACGTTGATGAATTGGGGCAGCTCATCAATGGAGTACTTCCGAATGAAAGCGCCCACCCGGGTGCGCCGCGGGTCGTCCTTCGTGGTCCAACCCGGCCCGTTGGCCTCGGCATCCACCCGCATAGAGCGAAACTTGAGCATCTTGAACGGCTTGGCATCCAGTCCCATCCGTTCCTGGACGAAGAAAACGGGCCCGGGCGAATCCAGTTTGATCAGAATAGCGGTCAAGAGCATGATCGGCGAAAACAGCACCAGAAAGATGCCGCTGAAGACGATGTCTACGACGCGTTTCAGGGTCAGTTTCCAGCCGCGCAGCGCCACATCGCGGATGGTCAACAAGGGCAGCCCGGCCAGGTCGCTGATGGTGACTTCGGAGGCCATGATCTGGAACACATCGGGGAAGACCCGGATGCTCACCCGCTCCCGCTCACACTGCGAGACGATCCCCACCAGCTCCTGGTGCGACGCCTCGGGCAGCGCGATGATCACCTCGCTGATGTTCTGAGCCTCGATGATGTCCGGCAGGTCCTCCACCGTGCCCAGGACCGGCTGCCCCATCACCCGGGCAGGCGGCCGGCCGTTGGAGCTGGCGTCAACGAACCCCACCACCTGATACCCCAACTCGGTGGACTGCTGGAACTTCTGCAGGATCGTACGGCCGACTTCGCCCGTGCCGACGATCAGCACCCGCTCCGTGCCGATCCCGCGGCGCTGCAGCAGGCGTTGCAGCCGGCCGTGAAGGGCCCGCCCCAGGGCAATGAGCAAGATGCTACAGGCCCATGCCAGGGCCACGATGGAACGCTGATACTGAAGCGTCTCGCGCAGGACGAACGATAGAAACGCGATGTTGATGAGGGTGGCCACAGACACGGCGCCGATCAAACGGTAGATCTCGTCCAGCAACAAGGCGACGTGGCGCCGGTGGTAGAACTTGTAGAAGAAGAACACCGTCAGGGTGGCCACTACCTGGATCGCCGCCGGCAAGAGATGGTCCCGGAACGGCCCGACTTCCTGCCCGCGCATGGCCGTGCGGATCAGATAGGCGATGAAGAACGCCAGGAAAGCCATGACGGCGTCCATTAACACCAGGGTGATCGCGAACCAGATACGGGCTCGTTGCATGTTCATACCCCCGGCCTCGGCGAACGATACTGGCCCCGCAGCCGGCGAACCAGCAGGTCCAGCCCGCCGAAGAAAGCCACCCCGCCGCGGATCAGCCAGTCCAGCCAGAACGGCGTGGTGGACCGATAATGCTTCTCGTAGAAGATGTTCAGCGCCCGGTAGAACTCCACCCGCGCGCGATAGGAGTGACGGCTGGCCGCCTCCTTGATGTGAAGCACCGTGACCTCCGGGTAATACCACACCTCCCAACCGGCATCGGTGATCCGCTTGGCCCAGTCCAGGTCTTCGCCGTACATGAAGAAGGCCTCGTCCAGCAGGCCGGCTGCCTGGATAGCCTCTCGCCGCACCAGCATGAACGCGCCGACCACCGCATCGACGCGCGTCGTCACGTTGGGATCGAGGTAGGACAGGTCATAGCGGGCAAAACGGGGGCTGTGCGGAAAGAGCCTGTCCAGCTTCAGCAGATGGAAGAGGGACGTGGCCGGTGTAGGAAAAGAACGACGGCACGCCTTATCCAGTGATCCGTCCAAACGCACCAGCTTGGGCCCCACCACACCGGCCGTGGGATGCGCAGCCATGAAGGCCAGCATGCGGGCCAGGGCATCGGGCGGCAGGACGGTATCAGGATTCAGGAGCAACGCAAACGGCGACACATCGTCGCGCGCCTCGGCAGACGGGCCGAAGCCGAACCAGCGCAGGCCCTGGTTGTTGGCAGCCGGATAGCCGACGTTTTCCCGATTAGCGATCAGGTGGACCTGAGGGAATTGGTCCCGCACCATGGCGACGCTGTCGTCGGACGACGCGTTATCCACCACGCAAACTGCCAGTTTCAGCCCGCTGCTGGCGAAAACCGAGCGCAGGCAGTCGCGCAGCAGCGCGCTGGTATTGTAGTTCACGATGATGACAGCCAAATCCACGGGGCTATGGTGTCGTTCGTCCATACACAAAAACATTATAGCACGGCAGGCGATAACAGGGCAATTGCAGACCGGCACAACTTCACCCTTGCGGCGCTGTTGCTTTGGCAAGATGTTCGTGATAGAATGCCAGCGCATCGAAGCGTCGGGCCATGGGGTCCGGCGCAGGCCGCCGGGTTGAAAGAGGATGTCTTGCCAGATGAACGCACACAACTGTACTTCGAACAGCCTCAGCGCGGCGATCCTGCTGCTGGCTGTGGCCCTGGGCACAGGCATGGCCCCGGCCCACGCGCAGAGCTGTGTTGAGCTGATCAGCAACGGCGGTTTTGAGACGGATGCCGGCTGGCAGTTCGGCCCTACGCCGGCCATGCCGCAATATGTCACCTACACAAAGCACAACGGCAATCGGTCTTTGATGCTGGGCATCACCAGCGGCGGCAATGTCCAGAGCTTCTCTTCGGCACGTCAGACGGTGACTATCCCGGCAACCAGCGCACAGGTACTGCTTTCCTTCTGGTTCTACGCCATCGCCGATTCTCCCGCGACGACCGACTATATGGAGGTCGTGCTTCTCGACCCTGGCGGCGCCATCCTGAACAAACCGTGGCGTTCGCACAACGACAGCCGCGTCTGGAACCAGTTGACTTTCGATCTGACCCCGTGGCGCGGCCAGACGGTGCAACTTTACTTCAACGTCTATAACGATGGCGTGGGCGGCCGCGCGGCCATGTTCCTGGACGATGTATCGCTGATCGCCTGCCCCGCCGGCACTCCTCCTGCCCCCACGGCCACTGCAACGCCCACGGCTGGCACGCCTTCTGCTACGCCGACCCCCTCCCCCACCCCCGGCTGCGTTGACGTGATCACCGACGGCCAGTTCGACAACGGCCTGGCCAACTGGCAGGTGGTGGGCGATCCGGCAGGGGTGGCGGTGGTGAACACGCCGGTTCGCAGCGCGCCGCTGGCGTTGAAGCTGGGCGCGCTGGAGCAACCGCTGAACAGCTACACGGCGGTGCGCCAACTGGTCACCCTGCCGGCCGGTTATCCTTACGTCACGTTAGAGGCGTGGGTCTACACCCAGACCCAGGCGGGCGCAGGAGCAGATTACCAGGAGATGGCCCTGTTGACCTCGGCGGGCGGGCCGTTGTATTTACCGTGGCGCGTTCAGGAGAACAACCCTGCCTGGCACCCGCTGAATTACGATATCTCTGCGTTTGCGGGGCAGACGGTGTTCCTCAGCTTCGGCGTCAACAACGACGGGATCGGCGGCCGGACTGTGATGTATGTTGACGATGTGCGCGTTCGGGCTTGCTCAAGCGGCGCCGTGCCCACCCTTACCCCCGTGGCTACGCCAACGCGCACGGCGACCGCGACATTGTCCCCTACAGCCGTCCCCACGGCTGCACCGCCCGGATGCGTGAAGCTGACCGTGAACGGCGGGTTCGAGGCGGGCTTCACATCGTGGCGCGTCGGCGCCGGCTTATTGCCCCCGCAACTGGTCACTGCGCCGGTGCTTGCTGGCAACTACGCGGCGCAACTGGGCTCGCAAACCGAGAACCGCTACGCGTATTCATCGGTGCGCCAGACGATCACCGTCCCGCCTGGCCGGCCACGAACTGTGATCAGCTTCTGGACCTACACATGGGCCGAGGCGCTGTCCGGCAGCGATGAGCAGCAGTTCCTGTTGCTCGGTCCTGGCGATCAGGTGTGGGCCAAACCGTGGGCGACCCTGGAGGACGCCCAGGCCTGGGAGCAGCACGTCTTCGATGTGATCGGCGCAGGCGGCCTGACCTTCGACCTCTACTTCAACGTGCGCAACGACGGCAGAGGCGGCCGCACCGCCATGTTCCTGGACGAAGTACAGGCATGGGCGTGCACCCCGAATAGCTACCCGGAAGAACTCCTGCTTGCAGAGTCCTCCGCCATGCAGCAATTCGGCGTCACGCAGGATGCCGAAACGCCCTGGTGGGAGCAGGGCACGCCGGCGATCGCAATGCCACCGACAGGCCTGGAAACAGAGACAACACCTGTGGCCCCTGAACGCACGCCCCCGGCCCTACAAGAAGCTGCCGCGGCCGGCCCCACCCCGACGTTCAAAGTGACGACGGTCTCCATCATCACGCCCACACCGCCGCCGCCCACCATGACGGCCAGCCCGACCCCCTCTGCGACAGCATCTATCACACCCGCCCCGGCGCAGGAACTGCCCAGGAGTGAGGTCGGCCCGACAGGGATGCTGGGACGGTTGCGGGAGATGCTGTCTGAAGGCGCGGATCGTCTCAGGCTGGCGGTGATCCTGATCCTCGTCGTGATCCTGGCACTCATCTTCGTGTTTGCCTGGCAGGTGCAGCAATCATCTCGTTAACTCGGCAGTGACACTGCAGGGAGAAAACTTTGGACTTGACTCTCTACCGCGACGAAAGCGGTTTCGACGCCTTGAAAGCGGAATGGAACGGGCTGTTACAGCGCAGCCGGTTCGACACCATCTTCCTGACCTGGGAGTGGCAGACCACCTGGTGGCAATGCCTGGGGCGACAGCGTGGGCCGCTGTACTTGCTCGCCGCCCGCGAGGACGGCCGGCTGGTGGGCATCATCCCGCTCTACGGGACCGCAGAGGCCGGGCCGCAGGTCTTGAACGTGGTGGGATGTATCGAGGTATCCGACTACCTGGACCTGATCGTGGAGGCCGGCCAGGAGGACGCGGTCTACGCCGCGTTCCTGGCGTGGCTTGCGGGGCGTGACGCGCCGGCCTGGGAGTTGGTGGATCTGTGCAACCTGCCCGCGCCGTCGTTGACGCACACCCGGCTGCCGGAGATGGCGGCTTCTGCTGGCTTCCAGGTGGAGGTGTTGCAGGAGGACGTGGCGCCTGCAATTGTCCTGCCCGTCCCCGGCGACAGCAGCGAGGCAGCGGCTGAAGAAGCCTGGGAACGCTATCTGGCAGGGCTGGACAAAAAGGAACGGCACGAGATCCGCCGCAAGCTGCGCCGGCTGGAGCGGGAGGCGCCCGATGCCCGGGTGCGCATCATCACCGGCACCGATGGCCTGGAGCTGGCGATTAGCGATTTCATCATGCTCCATCGGTTCAGCCGGGCCGACAAACATGCGTTCATGACCGAGGAAATGCAGGCCTATTTCCGGGCCCTGGCCGGGACACTGGCCGAAGCGGGCTGGCTTCAGTTGTCCTTCCTGGATGTAGGCGGACGGCCCGTGGCCACCTATTTTTGTTTTGACTATCACAACGAAGTCCTGGTATATAACTCGGGTTACGACCCGGCCGGCGTACCCCAACTGAGCCCGGGCTGGGTGCTGCTGGCACACCTGATCCGCCATGCCATCAGTCGCGGCCGCGCCCGGTTCGATTTTCTGCAGGGGGACGAGGACTACAAGTACCGTTTCGGAGGCACCGATATGCCGATCTATCGCACGTTGCTCCGGCCGGGCAAGGGGTCATAAGAGCAAATGTTGCCGACGGGACATATCGAGTTCACCTGGGCGGCGCTGAACCTTCTCCAGCGGCGCTTCGGTTGGTTTCCTCACGCCGATTACCGCCTTGTCGCGCTGGCCGCGGTGACGCCCGATCTGCTGGACAAGCCGCTGGCGCTGACCGTCTACCGGGACACCCAGGCGGCGCTGTTCTGGGGCCATAACCTGTGGTTTCATCTGGGCATCTGGCTGGTCGCAGCCACCTGGGCCTGGCTGGCCGGGCACAAGGGCTGGCGCCTCCGTTTCGGGCGCGTTTTGCCCTATCTGCTGGCGTTTTCCGGCCACCTGCTGGCCGACCGCATGTGGGGGTTCCAGGAGAGCCTCTTCTATCCGCTGGGAGCGGGCTATTGGCATCCCTGGGCCCACGTCGGTGCGCCCGGGGCGATGTGGTCCGCATATGTGGAGATCATCCGTACGACGCCGATCCTGATCGCGTTCGAGGTAGTCGGCCTGGGACTGTTAATGTGGTTCGTGTGGGATCGGCGGCTGTGGGCTAAAGCGCGGTTGGTCGCGTGGCTGAGCACCGGCCGCTTTGCGCCGATCCGCCGGCCCCTGGCGCAACGCGCCGCCACGGCGTAAGGGGGTAACCTCCCGCCCACCTGCCAGGCGCCCGCCGGGATGCCCGGCACGTTCAAACCTCTTTTGGGACAGCTATGCGCGTGATTGCGGGTACCGCAAAAGGCCGCATCCTGGCCTCGGTGCCAGGGGACAGCACCCGGCCCATCACCGACCGGGTCAAGTCTGCGCTTTTCAGCATCCTGGCCTCGCAAGGTCAAATCGAGGGCCGGCGCTACCTGGATCTATTCGGCGGCACCGGTGCGGTGGGCATCGAGGCCCTCAGCCGCGGCGCGGCCGAGGCGGTCTTCTGCGAACGCAACCGGGCAGCCATCCAGGTGTTGCAGCGCAACCTGGCAACAGCCGGGCTGGCCGATCGGGCAGTGGTTGTGCCCGGGGATGCCTTCGCGTATCTGGCGCGGCCGGACCTGCCGGTTTTCGACGTGATCTATGTCGCGCCGCCCCAGTACCAGGGGCTGTGGCTACGGGCGTTGCAGGCGATAGACGGCCGGCCGGCGCTGTTGTCCGACGATGGCCTGGTCATCGTCCAGGTCTTTCCCAAGGAGTGGCGCGAACCGACCCTGGCGCAGTTGCGTGTAACGGACCGCCGGCAATACGGCAGCACAGCATTGTACTTTTTACGTAAAGCTCAATCAGATCAGGAAGACATCATCTGCGAGGATTTTGACCGGTGACCGACATCACATCGTCCATATCCTCGACCGCGCGCCGGCGCGCCTGGATCATCGCCAGCCGGCCGCGCACGTTGCCCGCAGCGGTCGCGCCGGTGGTGGTAGGCGCTGCACTGGCGTTCCACGACGGCGCGTTCCGGCCGTTGGCGGCCCTGGCAGCCCTGGTCGCCGCCGTGTTGATCCAGATCGGTTCCAACTTCGCCAACGATCTGGGAGACTACCTGCGCGGGACGGACGCCGGCGAGCGGGTGGGACCGCTGCGCGTCACCACAGCGGGATTGCTTTCCCCGCGTGAAGTGCAGGCCGGCATGGTCGTGGTCTTTGGCCTGGCCGCGTTGTGCGGGTTGTATTTGATCATCCTGGGCGGCTGGCCGATCCTGCTGATCGGCGTCCTCTCCATCGTGGCGGCCATCGCCTACACAGCAGGCCCCTTGCCGTTCGGCTATTACGGCCTGGGCGACCTGGGAGTTTTCGTCTTTTTCGGGCTGGCTGCGGTCTGCGGGACCTACTACGTCCAGGCCCTGGCGCTGACCCCAGCGGTCTGGCTGGCGGCCACGGCCATGGGCTGTCTGGTGACCGCGATCCTGGTGGTGAACAACATCCGCGATGCGGAGGGCGACGCAGCAGCCGGCAAACGCACCCTGGCGGTGTTGTTGGGCCGGCGCGGGGCGCGCATCGAGTATGTGACCCTGTTGGCGGTGGCTTACGCCGTCCCGCTCGTGCTGTGGCTGGCCTTGAGTTACAGGCCTGGCGTGCTGCTGACCTGGCTCACGCTGCCGCTGGCTTATCGGCAGACGCGGGCGGTGTTTACCGTCCTCGGCCCGGCGCTGAACAAGACCCTGGCCGGCACGGCGCAGTTGGCCGTGGCTTACGCGTTGACATTCGCGGCGGGGATCGTCCTGTGGGGGTAGCTAGAGGCCGCTGCGCAACCGGCTCACCGCGTGCGGATCGCTCCACAGCAGGCTGCGCACCTGCACAGCCGCAGCGCCGGCGTCGAAGCAACGTTGCACATCTTCCCGCTGGGTGATGCCCCCGGCCGCGATCAAAGGCAGCTCCAACGCCAGCTCCGCCACCGCAGCCAGGGCGTACAACGTCAGAGGAAAAGCTGTGGGGCCAGCGATCGGGCCGGAGATCAACGTGCCGTCCGCGGCCGCAGCGCGCGCCAGCGCAGCGGTGCCGATCACCAGCGCATCTGCGCCTGCGCTGACACAGGTGGCCGCCAGCGCGACCGCTCGCGGGGTTGGCAGCTTGACCAGCAGCGGCAGAGTGCACGCACGGCGCACTGCGCCGATCCACGCGGCCGCATCGCTGCGATGGGCGATGTGGGGCAGGTGAAGCTCCAGCGCGGCTGCGGCGGTCTCCTCTTCCAGCAATCCCGCCAGCCGGTCCCAATCTTCCGGGGCGCTGGCGGCCAGCGCAACGATCACCGGCACCCCCAGCCTGCGCCACGCGACGTCATGGGCTTCCACAACTCGACGGTAGCCGGGATTGTGATCGCCGGTGGCCAACAGGAAACCGCCCGGCACTTCGGCCAGCCGGGGGGCCGGGTTCCCTCGTCGGGGACGCCAGGTGATCGGCGGGGTGACGATGGCACCGAAAAAGTCTGCCGTCACGCCCGGAGGCCAGGCATCTCCGTAACCCACGGCCCCGCTGCCGGCGATCAACGGCGAGCTCAGGCTCAATCCGCGTTTGTTGTGTGGAGCAAGCTCGATCATGACACCGTCAGCGGCCGGATGCCGGGAAGCGTCGGTCAGGCAACAGGCTGAGCGGCACGCCGTTGGCCCGGACGATCTGCCGGTAGACCGCAGCGCTGGGCCGGGGTGTCCGCACGCCGGTCTCGGGATCGAGCTCGAACAGCCCGAACCGCAGGCTCCAGCCCGCAGCCCACTCGAAGTTGTCCACCAGTGTCCAGTGATAATAGCCCCGCACGTCCACACCTTCCTGGATCGCCCGCCATACCTGGGCCAGGTAAGTGGCCAGGAAGCGCGGCCGGATCGCATCGGCCCGGTCGGGCAGGCCGTTCTCGGTGATGTAGACGGGTTTACGGTAGGCCGCCAGCTTCTTCAGGATCAGATAGATCCCCTCCGGGTTGATCTCGCTGTATGCCTCACCGTTGGGGGTGATGTCGCTGAGTTCCATATCCGGATCCAGAAACTGGCGCATGAATAGCTCGGTTGGCCGCGTGAGGTCAAAGGTCACCCGGCCGGTCGTGTAATAGTTCAGCCCGATGTAGTCGCACGTGTCAACCAGCTCGGGAACACGGCCGCCGAAGCCCAACAACGGTGTCCACCTGCCATGAGTGATTGCCTCCAGGATGGAAACGTTGCCCACCTGGTGCATGATGGCCGCAGCCAGGCGATCGGCACGGCGACGGGGATTGGCCGGCAAAAACAGGCGCATGTGATGCGCCAGCCCGACCTCCGCGGCCGGTTGCAGCCGGTGGATGGTGTGGTAGGCACGGCCATGAGCCAGCAGCATGTGGCGCATTACGTTGATGGTGCGCCTGAGGCTGTTGACCCCGGGCGGGAAGGGGCCCCCCAGGTAGCCCAAATAGGCATAGATGTTGGGCTCGTTAACGGTGCACCACAACGTCACCTGATCCCCCAACGCCTCTACCACGCGAGCCACAAAAGCCCCAAAACGATCAACGACGCGCGGGTTCTCCCAGCCGCCTTGAGCCGTCAGCCACAGCGGATCGGTGAAGTGATGCAGGCTGACCATCGGCTTGATATTGCGGGCGCGCAACAGGGCGATCATCTGCGCGTAATGGTCCAGGGCCGCCTGGTCGAACACATCGGGCTCCGGCTCGATCCGGCTCCATTCCACAGACAGGCGCAGGCTGTTCAGGCCCAACTCGGCTGCGCGATCGAAGTCGGCCGCGGCCGATTCCAGGTTCCACCAATCGGTGGTCTTTTGCGCGCTGCCGCCGTTGTGGATGCGTCCGGGCTGCGCCTCCCATTCGGCCCACTGGTTGTTGCGATTGCCGCCTTCATTTTGGTGCGCTGCAGTGGCAACACCCCACAGGAAATGCGGCGGCATGGATAAGACTTCAGCGTTTTCCATGGCACGCATCCTCGCAGAGGCAGGACATCAATTGGACGGAACGTTGTCTACGTCTGCTGCAGCCTCAGACGGCCGGGTTTCCGGCTGCCACCGCACCAGGGTAACGCCTGCGGCTTGCAGAAAGGCGACTGAATTCTCATCGGGATAGTGCCCTGCGTACACCACCCGTTTGAGGCCCGCGTTGATGATCATCTTGGCGCAGGTCAGGCACGGCTGGTGGGTCACATAGATGGTCCCGCCGGCGACGCTGACGCCGTGCAGGGCTGCCTGGATGATGGCGTTTTGCTCGGCGTGCAGCGTGCGCATGCAGTGGCCGTTGATCATCAGATGGCCGATCTCGTCGCAGTGCGGCAGGCCGGCCGGCGCGCCGTTGTAACCGGTGGTCAGGATGCGGCGGTCCTTCACGATAATTGCGCCGACCCGGGCCCGGTCGCACGTGCCTCGCTGCGCGACTTGAAAGGTAATCCCCATGAAATAGTCGTCCCACGACGGGCGAGTGTGCGTAGTGTTTGACATGAATGATGCTCCGTGAAACAGCGAATGGCGAATCGGCGAATCAGCGAATCACGAATCAGCGAATCACGAATCCGCAATCTCCCTCACCCTGTGCCAAACTGGCGGTCGCCGGCGTCACCCAGGCCAGGTACGATGTAGCCGATATCGTTCAGACGTTCGTCTATGGCCGCGACATGGATCGGCACGTCGGGATGGGCGGTATGCAGCCGCTGAATGCCCTCGGGCGCGGCAATGATGCCCACATACTTGATCCGTTGCGCGCCCCAGGCCTTCAGGATGTCAACGGTTGCCACGGCCGAGCCGCCGGTGGCCAGCATGGGGTCCAGGATCAGGCATACCTGCACCGTTGGGGCAATAGGAAGCTTGTTGTAGTATTGGACGGGCCGGAGTGTGCGTTCGTCCCGGAAAAGGCCGATGTGCCACACCTCTGCGCCGGGCATCATCTCCCAAATCCCTTCGACCATGCCCAAACCCGCGCGCAGGATTGGGATCAGGCCGATGGTCTCGGTCAGCTCGTAACAAGAGGCGATGCCCATGGGGGTCTCGACGGTTTTTGGGCTCAGCCCCAGGTCGGCGGTCGCTTCGTAGGCCAACAGGATAGAGATCTCGCGGATCAGCTCGCGGAACTTCTTGGGCTCCGTCCGTTTGTCGCGCAAGATGGACAGCTTGTGCTGGATCAACGGATGGCCCGAAACATAAACGTTGGGTGGCAACTGTGGCATGGCTTCTTCCTCCGAATGTGATACTGAGCCGGTGGATGACCACCGGACACACAAAAAAAGACGGGTCAGGCCTCCCCTGTTCGGGGTTTCCTAACCCGTCGGCACCAGGCGCCGTCCCGGCGCCATCCCAGAGCTTCTGTATCCGCATAGGAGCATTACATCTCCTGCGGAGAGCGCGGCATCATCCCGCGCTTGATGAGCTTCTCCACCTCAGCCTGACAGGTGACGCAGAGCGAGGCATCAGGTCGCACCTCAAGCCGCTCGATGGGGATCTCTTTGCCGCAGCGCTCACAGATACCGTACTTGCCCTTTTCGATGGAGCGCAGCGCGGCTTGCACGTGCGCCAGCTTCACCTCCAATTGGTTCACCAGCGCGACGTTTTTCTCGCGTTCGATCAGATCGGGATCGCCTTCTTCGGCATCCACATCTACTTCGACCTTCAGCGCTTCCCGCAAGCGCTCCAGTTCACCCATGATCCGTTTCTGCTCTTCGATGAGCTTATGGCGCTCGCGAGCGATGAATTGAGCACGTGTCAACATCCCATCCTCCAACCTGCCCGAGCGGGTAGTATTGCCGCCCTGAATTCGTCCCCTGCAAGGCTGACCTGTTATATCATAGAACGTTTGTTGCGTCAACGTTGACAAGGAGGGTTCAATTACCCAAATCTGGATTTTTGGTATAATACAACCACCATTGCGCTTGGGCAACACAGCCCAAAACGAGGGTCTTATGGAACGCACGATAGCGCCACAAAGCCGGCCGGAAGAAGTGGTGGTTGACGCAGCTTTGCGCCCACGCACTCTGGCCGAGATGATCGGGCAAGACCGCTTGCGCGAGAACCTGGAGATCTTGATCCGGGCCGCGCGGGCGCGCAATGAGCCGTTGGACCACGTGTTGTTCTACGGCCCGCCGGGGCTGGGCAAGACGACCCTGGCCCATGTATTGGCCAACGAGATGGGCGTAGGCCTGAAAGTCACCGCAGGCCCGGCCATCGAGCGCGCAGGCGACCTGGCCGCCATCCTCACCAACCTGCGCCAGGGGGACATTCTGTTCATTGACGAGGTGCACCGCCTGGGCCGGGCCGTCGAGGAGGTGCTCTACCCGGCGATGGAGGACTTCGCGCTGGATATCGTCATCGGCAAAGGCCCCAGCGCGCGCAACATCCGTTTGAAGCTGCCGCGCTTCACCCTGATCGGCGCTACCACTCGCCTGGCGCTGATGACTGCCCCGTTGCGGGCCCGCTTCGGCGCAGTATACCGGTTCGACTTCTATGACTTGCCGGCGATGGAAGCCATTGTGACGCGAGCCGCCAGCCTGTTGCAAGTGCCGATCACGCCGGACGGCATCAGCGAGATCGCCCGCCGCGGCCGCGGCACCCCACGCGTGGCGTTACGGCTCCTGCGCCGGGCACGGGATTACGCCCAGGTGCGGGGCGATGGCGCGATTACCGGCGAAGTCGCCGGCGAGGCGCTGGCCTTGCTGGATATTGACCCGCTGGGGCTGGACGCGCTGGATCGGGCGATGCTGCGCCGGATTATCCGTGACTTCCGCGGCGGCCCCGTTGGCCTGGAGACGATCGCCGCATCCCTGTCCGAGGAGCCGGATACCATCATGGATGTGGTGGAGCCCTACCTGCTTCAACTGGGTTTTCTGGAACGCACCCCTCGGGGCCGCGTGGCCACCCGAAAGGCTTACGAGCATCTGGGCGAGCCATACCCCGAGACCGGGGAGCAACCCGGGCTGTTTGGGCAATAGAGACGCGCCGTCTGACAAATCATTGCGGACAGACCAGGTCTTCTCAGGCAAACCAGGTCTCAGACAAACCAGGTTTCTTGAAGAAACCTGGTTTGTCTGAGAGATTGTCTGCGACAAACGGAACAACATGAAAACCAGCGACTTCGATTACTACCTCCCCCCTGAACTGATCGCCCAAACCCCCATCGAGCCGCGCGATACATCCCGGTTGATGGTGGTTGACCGCGCCACGGGTAACATCACCCATCGCATCTTTCGCGACATCCTGGAGTACCTCCGGCCGGGCGACTTGCTGGTGGGCAACGACAGCCGGGTGATCCCGGCGCGACTGCACGGGGTCAAGCCGACGGGGGGGACGGTGGAGATCTTTCTGTTGCGGCCGGTGGCCCCCACCCCAACCCTCCCCCATCCCGATGGGGGAGGGAGTCGCCCCGTCCCCGCCGCAACGCTCCCCGCCCCCGTCGCAACGGGGGAGGGGCCGGGGGTGGGGGCCTCAGCCGCCTGGGAATGTCTGGTCGGCGGCAAAGGGCTCCGGCCCGGCGTGCAGGTGCGCATCACCGGCCACGATGCGAGTCGTGCCATCACCGCCACCATCCTGGCCGAAACCGAGACCGGCAGCCGGGTCATCGCGTTCGATCCACCCGTGGCCGAGTGGCTGTGGGATGTAGGCGATGTGCCCCTGCCGCCCTATATCCACGAACCGCTGACGGACCCCGAACGGTACCAGACTGTTTACGGCCGCATCGAGGGATCGGTGGCGTCTTCTACGGCCGGCCTGCACTTCACGCCAGAGCTGCTGCTGGCTGCGCGCGAGCGGGGGATCAACCTGGCGTTCGTTACCCTGCACATCGGGCTGGACACCTTCCGGCCGGTGCAGGTCGAAGAGATCGAGCAGCATCGCATCCACCGGGAATGGGCCGAGCTGAGCGCCGAGACCGCGCGCGCGATCAACGAAACCACCCTGGCCGGCGGCCGGGTCATCGCCATCGGCACCACCGTTGTACGTACGCTGGAAACGGCGGCGAAGATCGCCCTGGGCTACCGGCCGTGCGACGAAGTCCCTGCGGACGCAGTCTGTGGCTGGCAACGGGTTGCAGCGTTCGCAGGCGAAACCGATCTCTTCATCCGGCCCGGCCACGTCTTCCGGGCGGTGGACGCGATGATTACCAACTTCCACCTGCCCCGGTCCACGTTGTTGATGCTGGTAAGCGCCTTTGCGGGGAAAGAACTGATAGATCGGGCCTACGCCGAGGCCATCCGGGAACGGTATCGGTTCTACAGTTTTGGGGACGCGATGGTGATCCTATAGCATCCGCGATGGCTACTTGATCCCCAATGCCTTTGCGACCTCGTCCGGCTTCCAATCCACGATGATCTGACCCCTGATGTCGAACGTCGGTGTGGTCTCATAGCCGCGCGCCCAGCCGCGCACTTTGGCCGCGGCCGCGCGGTCTTTGGAAATGTCTATCTCGACGTAAGGGATACCGCGCATTTGCAGCCACGAGCGGGCTTGCCGACAATCGCCGCACCAGGGTGTGCAATACAGGATCACATCAGCCGCCGGCGGCTCTGCGGGTGCCGTTCCTGCCGCTAAGCGATCCGCCTCGGCCAGGGCCGCCGCTGCCTCCGGCTCCAATTCGGCCAACACCTTGAACAATTCATCGTTGTCCGGCTGCTGGCCGATGTCGTGCACATCCACGTAGCGGACGACGCCTTGTTTGTCTATCACGAAGATCGCGCGTTCGGCGAAGCCTTCCTCTCGCAACACGCCGTAGAGCTGGGCGACCCGGCCATGCGGGTAGAAATCAGAAAGCAACGGATAGGTAATACCGCCAAGGCTGTCCGCCCAGGCTTTCAAACATGCCGTGCTGTCAACGCTGAGGCCCAGAACCTGGGCCTTGATCCCCTCGAACCGCTCCAGAGCAGCCTGGTACGAGGGGATCTGACTGGTTCAGACGGGAGTCCAGGCCAGCGGGAAGAAGGCCAGCACGACGTTCGCTTTGCCGCGATAGTCGCTCAACCGTATTTCACGGCCATCGTGGCTCTTCAACACAAAGTCCGGGGCTAATTGCCCCGCTTTCACGACCATGAGTCACCTCACCCGATCGGAACAAAGCAACAAGAACACATTGCACACCCTTTGATAGCCCACCCGCTGCCCCGGGCCTTCGAGGCTCTGGCCGCTCAGTCACCGCCACCAGAGAGACCGGCTGAAGCCTCGATTACGGTTAGGCGTGCACCAATTTGTGCGCCAGCCAGTCCCCGATCCCCGAGAGGTCCTCGGTCGGCAGGTAATGGCCGGCGCTGGCATCGAACAGGATCCGGGCCTGGCCCGGGAACTCGTCGTCGCCGGCCCACAACTGCACCGCAAGGGCCAACCGGGGCAACGCTTGAAACCGGAAGAACGCGTCCGGGGGCGCCAGCCCGCCCGCCGGGCCGGAAGTCAGTGCAGTGCCTCCCAGCGCCAGGGCAGCCCGGCGAAAACCGTCCACATCGTTTTCGAACCGTCGCGCCAGCAGTCCCTCGGCGTGGCCGGCGAACGCCTGAGCGTAGAACATGCCATCGGGCAACTGGCGGAAGGCCAACCAGCGGTCGGCCGGCGGTGTGCCGTCCGCCTTGAGCAAGTAATGCATCAGCACGATGGCGATGGTAACGTGCGCGGGCTTGCCGGTGGCCTGCACCAGGGCCTCACCGGCCGGGTGCGTTACCAGGTGCAGCCGGCCGAAGTAGGGGACGAGCACCCCCTCCGGCGTCAACGTGCAACCTGCCAGCGCCGCGCAGCGCGCCGGGTCGGCCGCGGCCCAGTCCTCGCGGGCGCGATCGTAAGCGATCTGGAAGCGACGGTTGGAATCGAGCTGTGGCATGACAGGGTGTGCTGCGTACTGCGTACTGCGTATTGCGTACTGCGTATTGCGTATTGCGTACTGCGTGATGCATTCTAGTTGAGACAGGACGGAAGGTCTGCAAGCCGCAATACGGAACTGCTTCACAATCTGGGATTCGTATACTCGTTGCCGATCAGCTCGCGCGCGATGATCATGCGCATGATGTTCATGCCGCCTTCGGCGCCGATGGAGTAGGAACGGACTCCACGGATGCCCATTTCGATGGGGTATTCGGTCGTATAGCCCATCGCGCCCAGCCAGTTCGCTACTTCGTTGAAGGTCTCGAACGCCATGATGGGCGCCCGCAACTTGGCCATGGCGCCGTACAAGGCCACGTCTCTATGCTTGAACGTCCCCTTGGCATACATCTCATCGGCCATCCAGGCGGCCTTGTAAGTGAGCAGGCGCGCGGCTTCGATGTCGGTAAAGCGTTCGGCAGCCGGGAAGTTGATCCCCTGGAATGCGGCCAGCGGTTTGCCGAATGCCTTGCGCTGCCGGATATACTCCACCCCCATCTGCAGAGCGGTCTCGGCCGCGCCGCAACAGGTGGCCCCGATCAACGCGCGAGCGTAGGTGTAGCCTTCCATCGCGTAATAGAACCCACGCCCTACCTCGCCGATGCGATAGTGATCGGACAGCGGCAGGTTCTCCATATTGAAACCCCCGGTCGAGATCCCGGTGCGGCCCCAGTTATGGATCAACGTGGTAGTGATATGTGGGTTGTCTTTGATGGGCACAGCGAAGAAAGTGAAGCCTTTGTGCCCGGCCTGCGGATCGGTGCGCACCAGGGTCATGTAAGCGCCACCCATGCGCAGCGATTCCTTGATGCCGCTGATGTACAGCTTCTCCCCGTTGAGCACCCAGTTGCCGTCCGGCGTGCGCTCGGCGCGCGACCGCGTCGCGCCCTCGATATCTGATCCACCGCCGGGCTCCGTGGATGCGATCCCCAGAAACGCCTTGCCCGCTGTTACCGCCGGCAAGATCTCCTCTTTGAGCGCCTCGCTGGCATAACGCTCAAACACAAAGCCCCAACTGGCCTGCACCAGGTACATCACCGGGACGGCCAGGCTGATGTCGGCTCGGCCCAGCTCCTCGGCCGCAATGGTGGCCATGGTCATGTTCATGCCCTGGCCGCCATATTTCTCGGACACCGTGGGCGCCCACAGCCCCATCTCCGCCATCCCCTTGATGATCTCTTCGGGGATATGGTGATTGGTGTCAATCTCCCGCACGCGAGGCGCGATCTTCTTCTGCGCAAAGTCGCGCACGGCCTTGCGCCACATCTGTTGCTCTTCGGTCCAACCGAAATCCATGCCTTCCTCCTTGGAATTGTCAGGGGTCAGGGGTCAGGAGTCAGGAGTCAGGAGTCAGGAGGCAGGAGGCAGGGGGCAGGGGTCAGGAGTCAGGGGGCAGGAGTCAGGGGGCAGGGGTCAGGGGTCAGGGGTCAGGCGTACTGTCCCCTGTCCACTGCCCCCTGTCCACTGATTACTGCCCCCTGTCCACTGTCCACTGCCCCCTGTCCACTGATCACTGCCCCCTGTCCACTGATCACTGCCCCCTGTCCACTGATCACTGCCCCCTGTCCACTGCCCCCTGTCCACTGACCACTGCCCCCTGTCCCCTATTCCTCTCTCACGCTTACCAACGCCCGCACCAGATCGGAGCTGGAGACGACGCCGGCCAGCTTGTGCTCCTCGATGACGATCGCGTTCTGGATGCCCACGCGCGCCAGGAGCTGTGCCACAAACGGCAGTCGCAAGTTGGGGTTGACGACGATCAACGGCTTCACCATCACATCGGCCACGCGAGTCCGCGTGGGAGGGAGGGATTTGGCGATCACGCGATACACGATCTCCTGAAAGGTCAGGATGCCGTAGGCGTCGTCCTCATCGGCCCGGTCTACGATGGCCACCTGACAATTGCAGGCGATCATCTTCTCGACCGCTTCTTGCACTGTGGCCAAAGGAGAGACCAGAGCGAATTCGCGGTTCATCACATCCCGCGCGCGCAGCGAGTAGATTTGGTGGGTATCCATACACAGGCTCCTTTACCTGGGATAGGGCGTCGAAGCAGCTTTTGTGCCGAACGCATTCTACCACAGAAAAGGGTAAGGTGCGCAAAGGCCGGTGGCCTTCCTGTGCGCGCATCGCAGAAGCGTTGGCCCAGCCCTATTTTGCCTTCAAGCTGCAATTCGCGCCAGCCTCCCTCGCGCCATGCGGATCAGATCTGCTGCACCGAGCTCCAGCCCGGCCAGCGGGTCGCCGCTGCTGATGTTGCACTTCGTCAACAGCCCGATCGCCTCATCGAAAAGTACCGGCACATCGTCGGGAAGGCCCACAGGGCTCACGGCGCCTTGCACACAGCCGGTGACCGCCCGGATTTCATCCGCGCTGGCAAAGTGAAGACGGCGCCAGCCCTCTCCCAACGCAGCCTGCACCGCCCTGGGATTCACCCGGCTGGCCCCCAGCACGCACGCCATAACATACCGGCCGTGCGAGCCCGCCTCGCGCAGCAAGATGGACTTGACCATCTCCGCCAACACCACCCCTCGCTGAGCCGCGGCGGCCTCGACGGTAAAGACCGGCTCCGAGTGGTGCAGCCAGCGATAAGACACTCCCGCAGCATCCAGGCATCGGGTGACCGAGGTTTGCATAGGCAGCTATCCTGGCCGCACATCCTGGATGCGGATATCCGGCAGACTCTCCAGCGTTTGAATGAGGGTCTCCTCTGACAGGTTCGTCACCTTCAGCACCGAAGCCCAGATGGTTGGATCGGCCGTGGGGTAGGTGACGAACACCGACAGATAGCCTCCCCGCTGGGCGATGGCTGAGCTGATGCGTGCCACCTCGCCGGCGCGATCCGGTTGATGCACCGTGACGCGCAGGCCGGCACGCCGCGCGCCCAGCAGATTCACCATCACGCTGAAGATGTCGTTGTCGCTGATGATCCCCACCAGCCGGTCGCCCCGCATCACCGGCAGGCAGCCGATCTTTCTGTCGGCCATGATGCGGGCGGCCTCTTCCAGAGCCACCCCCTCCTCGATGGTGATCACATTCTTCACCATGACATGGTGCACTTTGATCCTGGTCAGGGCATAATTCACCGCAGCCTGGCTGACGCTCCGCATGCCGGAGGGGATGGCCTGGAGCAACGAGCGCTGGGTGATCAGCCCTACCAGCTTGCCGTCCTGGTCGAGGATCGGCAGATGGCGGAAGTTGTGCTGCTGCATCAGCGCCTGGGCTTCGGCCACCGACATATCGGGCCGGCCGCAGATGGGGTTGGGGGTCATGCAATCTCTGACGAGCATACTCACTCCGGGAAAACAAGTCTGGGTGGCCGGGGATAGAGCCCGGCCCGGGTGACGATTTCGGGCACGGCCTCGGCCCAGTGGACGGCCATGATGTGGATGCCGGCGACGCCTGGAATTTCTCGCACTTGCTCGACGATTTCCACGCAGATGCGGATGCCCTCTTCGGGCTGCGCGGCCTTCGGGGTTTTCGCCATGCGCTGGACGATGGCCTCGGGCACCTCCATGCCGGCCACTTTGGTCGCCATGTAGTTGGCCTGCCCCGCCGACTTGATCGGCCCGACCCCGGCCAGGATGAAGGCCTGCTCGTGCAGGCCCAGCTCGCAGACGCGAGCCATAAACGTCCTGAACCGCTCGACGTTGTAGATGAGCTGGGTCTGGACGAAACGCGCGCCGGCCGCGATCTTTTTGGCCAGGCGCAGCGGCCGATAGTCGTAGGGCGGGGCGAAGGGGTTGGCCACTGCGCCGATGAAGAACTGCGGGCGCGGCGAGATGGGCCGGCCGTTGTCCATGATCCCGTGCGCGCACAGGTTATGGACCATGCGCAGCAGATGGATGGAATCCAGGTCGTACACATCTTTGGCTTCGGGGTGATCGCCCCAGATGCCATGGTCGCCGCTGAGACACAGCAGGTTACGCACGCCCAGCGCGGCGGCGCCCAGCAGATCGGCCTGGATCGCCCGCCGGTTGCGGTCGCGGCAGGTCATCTGGCCGACCGGCTCGACGCCGTGGCGCAGCAGCAGCGCGGCCACAGGGATGCTGGCCATGCGCACGCTGGCAGCCTGGTTATCGGTAATATTGACGGCGTCGGCGTAGTGCTTGAGGATCTGCGCATCGCGAGCGATGCCTGCTACGTCTACCCCTTTCGGGGGCGAGAGTTCGGCCGCGACGGCGAATTGGCCGGACTGGAGGACTGCGGCCAGGTGACTGATGGGTGCGGACAAGTCAGAATTCCTCGAGAATGGCCTGGCGGATCGCCTCTTCGGTGGTGGCGCCGCTCAGCTTCGGACGGCCGTTGATGAAAACGCCGTAAGCGACACCGTAGCGCTGCAACGTTTCGGGGCTCAGGGCCTCGTGGCGGATCACGACCCGCTCCCCAAACTCGCGCGCCACGTCCAACAACAACATCTGCGTTGCGGTCTCGAACGGGCACAGGTAGCCGGCCAGGATCAGCACCTCGACCGGCAAGCCGCGGCGAGGCCGGACGCGCATCTCCAGCGGCCGCACGTCCACGCGGGGCTGGCTCAGCGGAAGGTATAGCAGCCGACGGTCGCCAGACTCATGCACGACGCCGAAACCGCGGGCCAGGTAGTGGCGATAGTGCATCTGGTCTTCGCGCGTCGTCGCTTCCACCAGGATGCCCTTGCGGCCCTGCGCCCTCGCCTCGGCCTCGAAAGCGGCGAAGAGCTGGCGGCCCAGGCCCTGGCCCTGGCGGCGGCGTTGCACCCACTCGCAGTAGAGCACGGCGACCCCCGGCTCCACCTGGTAGGGGATCAGGGCGCGTTCCGATGCCGCATAGTAGAGCTGGCCGACGACGACGCCATCGGCGTCCTGGGCGTGATAGCCCTCGATGTAGCGGCCCAGGTTTTGGCCCACCCAGGCGCGACAGACGCTCAGCGCGGCCGGCCAGGGGGTGGGCACCTCGGCCATGCAGCAAAAGGCCTGCTGGGCCTCGGCCGCACTCTCCACCCGCTTCACGACAACCGGATCGCTCATCGGTCCCTCCTCAGCGGCCATGTGCCGGGCACCTCGCAGGTGCCTGGCACATGATCGAGATTCGTCCCCGACGTGCCAGGCACTTTCAGAAGCGCTTGGCACGTGATCGCGCTATTTGTTCACCGCTCGCAACCGCCGATCCACGCCCTTCAACAGGTTGATCCATGACGACGTGCCCTGGAGTTGCCAGTTGACCGGCGGCTGCTCGGTCAACAATTCCCTCCCCCAAATGGGCATCTTCTGGCTGCGTTCGTACGCGTCTACCCAGACGCAGCGCATCTCCGGCTTGACCTCACAATGTTCGTTCAGGCGCACGCCGCCGCACGGCCCGTTGCGCAGGTTCTTGGGACAGGTCATGGGACAGGTCATGCCGGTGTAGTGCAGGATGCATTGCCCGCACAGCCTGCAATCGAAGACCAGCTTCTTGCCCACATCCTCGAAGGGCAGGATGACCTTCGCCGCGCGGTCGTAGCCGACGCGAGCGAAGAGCGGGTTCAGCCGGTGCAGCCCCCACTCCACGGCCTGCCAGAGGCGTTCGAGAAAGTGGGGATGGTTCTGGATAGCGCGTCGAAGGGTCATGATGCCTCGTTGCCGTTGATCTATTGATTTGGAGAAGTCAGCTAATCCACCAGCCCCTTCTCCCGCAACAGCGGCCGGGGATCCACCAGGTTCTTCTCCAGCAGCGCCGCCTTCTGCGGCAGGCCAAAGGCCAGGGCCGCCAACTGCGTGGCGTAGAGCACCGGCATGGCGAAGCCCAGCTCCTTGATCTGCGCCTGGCGGCCGTCCAGGTTGACGTGGCATAGCGGACAGACGGTCACTACGACGTCGGCCCCGCGAGCTTTGGCGTTGCGCAACACCTTCGCCGTCATCTCGTGCGCGATGGGAGTCTGGGTCAGGCCCAGAGAGCCGCCGCAGCAATCGGTCTTGTAGTCCCAGGCCACCGGCTCGGCGCCCAGCCGGCGCATCAGGTAGTCCATGTCCATGGGGTATTCGGGATGCTCGGCACCGGTGATCTCGGCCGGCCGGGTGATGTAACAGCCGTAATAGCAGGCGACCTTCAGCCCCTTGAGTGGCTTCTCCACCGCTTTCTCGATGCGGTCCAGCCCTGCCTTTTCGATCAGCGCCTCGACCAGGTGCATGATGCGCACCTTGCCCTGATATTCGTAGCCGATCGCCTGGTTGACCTGGCGTGCCATTTCGCCGTTGTGGGCCATCTCGTGGGCGGCGGTCTTGAAGCGGCTGTAGCAGGCCGCGCAGGGCGTGGTCACCTCGTCGAAGCCCATCTGTTCGATGATCGAGAGGTTGATGACCGGATATTGGGTGGCCAGGACGCGGTCGGTCGAGTGCGCCGGGCTCGAGCCGCAGCAGATCCAGCCGGGCGGCTCCACCAGCTCCAGATCGAGCTTCTCGGCGACCGCCTCGATGGTGTGGTGATATTCGCCGGCCGAGGAATGCAACGAGCAACCCGGGTAGTAAGCGATCTGGTTGTCGGCGGGGGTCACGGGCTTGACCGTGCCGGGTTTGGGCGGCCGCGTCGGCAGCGAGATGAGGTGCAACTTGCCGCGCTTGAGCATCTCGATCGCCATGTCCATATCTTTGAACAGATTGCGATTGAGCAGGTTCAGCCCGGCCATCAGCCCCACCTCGTGCAGCCGGCCCATCAGCTTCACGTCGGCCAGGAAGAGCCGGCCGAAGCGGTCTACTTCGGGGATGGCGGGCGGGATGCCGCGGCGGCGAGCCTCGATGCGCAGCGCGTCCATGACGGCGGCGATGTCAATGCCCTGCGGACAGCGGGTGGTGCAGGTCTCGCACGAGGCGCACAGCCAGATGGCCCGGCTCTCCAGCACCGACGCATCGCCCAACTGGACGCTGCGCATCACCTGGTTGGGGGTCAGGTCGAAGCGCTCGGCCAGGGGGCAGCCGCTGGTGCACTTCAGGCATTGATAGCACAGGTAGGCGTTTTCGCCCACCAGGCGCTGAATGGCCTCGGCCAGTCGAAGATCCCCGTGAGGGGAGGGTTCGACTGCGGCCTGCACTGCGGAAGCGGTAGTTTTGGTTATGGGCATAGTCTCTCTCCGGGCCTCGCATGTCCCCTGACCCTGTCCGGCCTTCTCCTGAGGAGGCTCGGGGGAAGATCCGGGCGGGACGGGGACGGGCAAAGAGGTCAATCCACCACCGGCCGCGGCAGCAGACCGGCGCCCTCGACAATCGGCTTAACCGCCTCTTCCCACTCGATGGCCATGATATGGATGCCGGCCACGCCGGGGATCTCCCGAATCTCCTGGATCTGCTCGATGCAGATCTTGATCCCGGTGTCGCGCCAGGCCGCCGCGCGGGCCTTCCTGTCCTCTTTGGGGATGTTGGCTACGGCGGCCTCCATGCGCTCCACATATTCGTCGGCGACGATCATGCCGGGCACCTGGTCGCGCATGTATCTGGCCGCAGCGCTGCTCTTGAGCGGGCCCACGCCGGCCAGGATCTTCACCTTCTCGTGCAGGCCCAGGTCAACGACCCGCTTCATGAATTCCCGAAAACGCGGGATGTCGTAGATGAGCTGGGTCTGGATGAAGTCGGCACCGGCCGCCACCTTCTTCGCCAGGCGATAGGGGCGGAACTCGAAGGGATCGCCGAACGGGTTGGCCGCCGCGCCGATGAAGAAGCGCGGGCCACCGCCTTTGATCTCCTCACCGCACTGGAATTTGCCCTCGTCGCGCAGGACCCGCACGATCTGGATAAGCTGCAATGAGTCCACGTCGTGCACGTTCTTGGCGAACGGGTGGTTGCCGAACGACTGATGATCGCCGCTCAGGCAGAGCACATTCTTGATGCCCAACGCAGAAGCGCCCAGCAGGTCGGCCTGCATGGCCAGGCGGTTGCGATCGCGGCAGGTCATCTGGATGATCGGCTCCAGCCCCTCGCGCAGTACCAGCACGCCGGCCGCGATGCTGCTCATGCGCACGATGGCCGTCTGGTTGTCGGTGAGGTTGACCGCGTCCACCACGCCTCGCAGCAGCGCGGCCTTCTTGCGGATCACCTCCGCGTCGTGGCTCTTGGGCGGCCCCAGCTCGGCGGTCACCGCGAAATAGCCTTTGGTCAACACGCGCTCCAGATTGCTGCCGACCTTGTAGCCGTTGGTTGAGACGTTGGTCATGATCACATCCTCCTCAGTCCTCCGGCAGCCGCAAGTCCTCGCGGATGATCCGCCGCGGGCCGCCGTCGCGGCTGGTGCGCCAGTCCTTGGGCGGCTGGATCTGCATCAGCCGGTCGAGCATGCCCAGCGCGGTCATCCGCTCCCAGATCAGCTGCCAGGCGCACGGGGTCTCCTTGCTCACCTCGCACTTGCCGCCTTGTGAGCCGCCGCATGGCCCGTTGAGCAACTGCTTGGAGCAGCGCGCGATCGGGCAGATGCCGCCAGTGAGATCCAGGATGCAATCGCCGCATGCCTGGCAACGTTCCTCCCACACCCCCTGCTCGACGGGTAGGCCCATGAACTTGGTGTTCAGGCCGGGGAGCACCCGTTTGCCCGGGAAGCGTTCGGCCAGCGTCTGCACGCCGACACCGCAGCCCAGCGAGAGAATGGCGTCGTAGTTGGCCAGCCGCTCGCGCAGCGGGTCAATGTACTCCCATTCGCACTGGCGCTGGACGGTCACTTCGTCCATGGCGATCCCGTGGCCATCTAATTTCGTGGCCATGCGCAACGCCGAGGCCAGGATGCCGACCTCCTTTTCACCGCCCGCCAGGCAGACGGTGACGCAGGTGCCGCAGCCCACGACGAGCACCCGGTCATGGCCCTGGAGCATCTCCTTGATCTCGGCCAGCGGCTTCTGTTCAGCAACGATCATTCGTCACCTCCACGGTGTTGTTGACGTAACGGATTCGGCCCCAATTTGCGGACATGTGCGTCCATCTCCGCAGCGACTTCGGCGAAACGGCCACCCATGGCCGCCGAGAGGTTGACCATGCGGACGCGCTCGCCGCCCAGGCCGATCTGATCCAACAAAGCACGCACGTAGTCTATGCGTTTTTGAGCTTGTAGATTACCTTCCAGGTAATGACATTCTCCGGGCAGTCAGCCGGCCGCAAACACGCCATCTGCGCCTGCCTCGAACGCGTGCAGCACGTGTAGCACGTCGAGCTTGCCGGTGCAGGGCAGCTCGAAGACCTTCACCGAGGGCGGATACTGGATGCGCAGCCCGCCCGCCAGATCGGCCGCGGCATAGGCGCAATGGTGACAACAGAAGGCGATGATGCGCGGCGTCCAGTTCGTCTCTTCGCTCATGCTGACACTGCCTCCTCGAACAATGCGTCTACCTTCGCTAATACCTGCGCATCGGTATAGTGCATCAGCTGGATGGCCCGCGCCGGGCAGGCCGCCGCACACGACCCACAGCCGTGACACAGGGCCGCCTGGATCTCAGCTGCGCCCACGATGCCGCCCACGCCGGTCAGCGTCGCCACCACGCGCGGTGCGTCATAGGGGCAGGTGCGCACGCAGGTCAAACATCCGACGCAGCGTGTATTGTCCACCACGGCCACGCGGCCGCCGACCTCGATGCTGTCCTTCGAGAGCAAAGTGGCCGCTCGCGAGGCCGCTGCCTGCGCCTGGACGATGCTCTCCTCCAGCAGCTTGGGATAGTGCGCCAGGCCCGCCATGAAAACGCCCTCGGACGAGAAATCCACCGGCCGCAGCTTGACGTGCGCCTCCAGGAAGAAGCCTTCCATGTCTACCGGCACCTTCAGCCGCTTGCTCAGCTCTCGCGCGGCCTCGGAGGGCACCACGGGCATGCTTAGCACCAGCAGGTCGGGCCGCAAGACCAGCTCACGGCCCAGGATCGGCTCCCAGACGCGCACTTCGAGGTTGGTAGATTGGGCGGCGGGCGTTGGGCCATGAACGATCACCTGCGGCTTGCGGTCGAAGTCGTAGCGCACGAAGCGCACGCCCAAGCGGCGGGCCTCGGTGTACAATCGCTCTTTGAAGCCGTAGGTGCGGATGTCCCGATACAGCACCGTGATGTCAGCCGCCGGGTTCAGCCGTTTGAGCAGCAGCGCATTCTTGAGCGCCGTGGTGCAGCAAATGCGTGCGCAATACTGCTCGGCCGGGCCGACGCACAGGATGAAGGTGACGGTGTTTGGGAGATTGGGAGGTTGGTTGGTTGGTAGATTGGTAGATTGGTAGATTGGGAGATTGGTAGGTTGGTAGCTTGGGAGGTCGGGAGGTTGGGAGGTTGGGAGGTTGGTAGATTGGTAGGTTGGGAGGTTGGCAGGTTGGGAGGTCGGGAGGTGTCCGAGACCTTCCGCACTGACCAATCCACCAACACACGAATTTACCAATCTACCAGTATCCCCATCTACCAATTTACCAGTATCCCCATCTACCAATTTACCAGTATCCCCATCTACCAACTTACCAGTATCCCAATCTACCAATCTACCAGCATACCAATCTACCAACAACCCCTCGAACTCCTGCCCCGTCACGATCCTCGGGTCGCTGCCGTAGCCATAATCGGCGCCGCGGTACTCCTGGCCGCCCGTGGCGACAATGGTGGCACCGTGATACACCTCGAAGCGGCGGAAGCTGCTGCCCAGGTCTTGCTGCAGCACCGACGTGAAATTGCCCATCACTCCACCGGTCTGCACCAGCTCCGTGTTCAGATACACGTTGATTAACGGATGCGTTTCTACGCGGCGGATCAAATCGGCCAAATACGACTGCAGCGAGCGAGATGGCGGCCGGCCGGCCGCCAGATCCTCCAGCCCGAAATGCAACCTGTGCAGGTTGCCGCCGAGCTCGGCCGTCCGCTCGACCAGGTGCACGGGGAAGCCCTGCTCGGCCAGGGTTAGGGCCGCGGTCATGCCTGCCGCGCCGCCGCCGATGACCAGCGCGCTCTTGCAGGTGGGCATTTGGGCCGTGTGCAACGGCTGCAGCCGGACCGCCCGCGCCACTGCCATGCGGACCAGCTCTTTGGCTTTCTCCGTGGCAGCCTGTCGGTCGTGCGAATGCACCCATGAGCACTGGTTGCGGATGTTCGCCATCTCGAACAGATACGGATTCAGCCCGGCGGCCCGGATGCTGCTCTGGAACAACGGCTCATGGGTCAGCGGCGTGCAGGAGGCTACCACAACACGGTTCGCGGCCAGCTCCTTCACCTTTTCGGTGATATGTGCGATGCTGTCCTGCGAGCAGGTGTACAGGTTGTGCTCCGCATGGATCACGTTCGGCAGCGTTGCCGCATATTCGGCCACAGCGGGTACGTCCAAATAGCCGCCGATGTTCGACCCGCAATGACAAACGAAAACGGCCACCCGTGGCGCCTCGTGCGTCACATCGCGCTCCGGCGGATACTCCGGCAGCCGCACCAGGGTGCCGCGCGCCCGCGCCAATAACGCCCCGGCTGCTGCTGCCGCGCCGCTGGCCTCCACCACCGACTCCGGGATGTCCTTCGGCTCGCGGAAGGGGCCGACGACGTAGATGCCGGGCTTGCTGGTCTGCAGCGGGTCGAACTGCACCGTGTGGCAGAAACCGTAATCGTCCAGTTCGATCCCCAGCCGCCGCCCCAGCTCGCGCACGCTCTCCGAGATCTCCATGCCGACGGACAGCACGACGAGGTCGAATTCTTCCTGGCGAATGAGCGAATCAGCAAATGGCGCATGGCGAATTCCTGATTCGCTGATTCGCTCATTCGCTGATTCACCGATTCGCTCATTCGCTGATTCACCGATTCGCTGATTCGCTGACTCGTCTACATACCGCACAATCAGGTTGCCGTTGGCCGGATTCTCCTTGATGGCCGAGATCCGACAGCGCGTGTACTTGATGCCGTATTTTTCGATGGCCCGGCGATAATACGCCTCGTAGCCCTTGCTGAAGGCCCGCATGTCCATCATGAAAACGTGGACTTCGGTGTCCGGCTCGTGCTCGATGGCCATGATCGCCTGCTTGGTGGCGTACATGCAGCAGACGGCCGAGCAGTAGTCGTGCGAGCGGTCGCGCGAGCCAATGCACTGCAAGAAGGCGATCTTCCTCGGCTTGCGGCCGTCCGACGGCCGCTGCACGTGGCCCATGGTCGGCCCCGAGGCGCTCAGCAGGCGCTCGAACTGCAGGGCGGTGACCACGTTGGGATAGCGGCCCCAACCGAACTCCTCCGACAGTTCCGCCCGATAGACCTGATAGCCGGGGGCCAGGATGATCGCACCGACGTTGATCTCCTGCGTCCGCTCCACCATGTCATGGTCAATGGCACCCACGCCGCATTTGTACCAGCAGCTCAGACACTCGGAGCAGACGCCGCAGGCCAGGCAGCGGGCGGCCTCGGCCTGGGCCAGCTCGGCCGTGTAGCCGGTCTCCACCTCGGCGAAGCCGCGCACCCGCTGCTCCACCGGCAGCTCGGGCATGGGCACGCGCGGGGTGATTCTCAGCTCCCCACGCTGGATGCGCTCGCTCAGCTCGGCCTGGGTCAGCTTGACCACCGGCAACTCGGGCTTCGGCTTCGGCTCCAGCGCTTCCCCGCGCAGGTAGCGGTGGATGGACTCGGCGCATTTGTGGCCGCTGGCTACTGCCTCGATCACGAACGCGGTGCCGCTCACGCTGTCGCCGGCAGCAAAGACGCCGGGCCGGGTCGCCGCAAAGGTGTTCGGGTTGACCGCGATCGTCCGTTTGGCCGTCAAGCCCACGCCGGCATCCGGCGGGATGAACGCCAGACCGGCCCGCTGGCCCACGGAGAAGATCACCACGTCGGCCGGCAGCACGTGCTCGGAGCCGGGCACCGTCTCCACCGAGAGCCGGCCCTGGTCGTCGAACTCGAAGTGCGCCACGCGGCGGCACTCGACCCCCGCGGCCCGACCATACCCGTTGTCCAATATGCGGACGAAAGTGCGGTCGTTATGGATGACGATCCCCTCGTCCAGCGCGGCCTGGACCTCCCACGGGTGGGCAGGCATGTTCTGGCGGCCCTCCAGGCAGGCCATGTGCACTTCGGCCGCGGCCAGGCGCACCGCGGTGCGCGCTACGTCAATCGCCACGTTGCCGCCGCCCAGGACCAGTACCCGCTTTCCCTGGATCTGCGACCGAGGATCAATATTCGCCGATGCGCTTTCCAGTTCGGCCAGCCGCACATCGCGCAAAAACTGGGTGTTGATGAGCACGCCCTCCAGGTTGTTGCCCGGGATGGGCAGCCGGACACCCTCGTGCGCGCCGACCGCGATCAGCACCGCTTTGAATCCCTCGGCGAAGATGTCGTCCAGGTTGCTGACAACCGTGTTCAGGCGCAGCTCGACGCCCAGGTCCAGAATGTCCTGCACCTCGCGATCCACGATCCAGGAGGGCAGCCGATATTCGGGCACGCCCACCCGCAACATGCCGCCCGCCACCGGCAGCGCCTCGAACACCGTCACCGGATAGCCCAGCTTCGCCAGGTCCTGGGCGGCGGTCAGGCCGCATGGCCCCGCGCCGATGATCGCCACCCGCTCCTCGTAGCGTTTGGGGATCGGTTCGGGCGGGACGCGTGGCTGCGCGTACACGGTGTCGGTGACGAAGCGCTTGAGCGCGTGGATGTTGATCGGATCGTCCACCTTGCCACGGTTGCAGGCGTCCTCGCAGCGGTGGTTGCAGATGCGGCCGCAGATGCCGGGGAAGGGGTTGTCCTCCTTGATGACCCGCAGCGCATCCTCGAAGCGGCCTTCGCGGATCAGCGCGATGTAGCCCTGCGCGCGCTGGTGGGCTGGACAGGCGTCGCGGCAGGGCGCGATGCCGCGCTTCTCGATGGCGTAGGCGTTGGGGATAGCCTGCGGATAGAGCTTGTGGGCGGCGCGCTGCTGGCGCAAGCCCTCGTCGAAGCGAAAGGGGATCACCACCGGGCAGACCTGGGCGCATTCGCCGCAGCCCGTGCACTTCTTGACGTCAATGTAGCGCGGCCGGGTGCGCACGGTGGCCGTGAAGTTGCCGGCGGTGCCCCGGATGGCCATGACGTCGCTGTCGGTGAGTATTTCGATGTTAAGGTGCCGGCCGGTCTCCACCAGCTTGGGCGAGATGGTGCACATCGCGCAGTCGTTGGTGGGGAAGGTCTTGTCGAGCTGCGCCATGTGGCCGCCGATGGCCGATTTCTGTTCCACCAGGTAGACCTTATAGCCGGATTCGGCCAGGTCGAGGGCAGCCTGCATCCCTGCGATGCCGCCGCCGACGACCATCACCGCGCCGACCACGTGATCGTTGGGCTCGCGACCATTGCCGGGCATGTTGTCCCCTCCTGTGCGACTGGAACGCACACTGCTGTGGGGTGCATCACGTTACCATTGATTGCTCTTCCAACCAGTTCATGCAACCGGTCACTTCTTTCTAAAGCTCAGGTCAAGACCACTTCTGGCATCTGAACGTAACGATCCGGCTCCTCTTGCTCTTGGTAAATTGCAAAGAAGCGCTGTTCGATACGTTTGAGAACTGCCGCATCATAGTAGACTGTGCCGCAATTCAGGCACACTTCAACCGGTGTATTGGGAACGAGAAGGTAACGCCCTTTCTGGCTATACAGATACTCGGTCCGCCGCTCCTCGTAACGATCACTTCCACAGACATTACATCTTACCTCTCTCATCATACCCCTCCTCTCGTCCACGGATCTACGAATCTCGGCTGGCGTGGAATGTAAACCGTGATCAACGCAATCTTCTCGCCTCGCCAACCACACACAACATGGATGGGGATTCCGCCCGTAAAACCAAGAACCAAACAGCTCTCCCCGCGTCCGGTGTCAGGATACTGTTCGAGTATCTGCCCGTTCAGCAGGGCTTCTTCAACCTGGGCAAAGGTCAATTCGTCGGCTTTGCGTTCCACCTCGGCATGACTTGTGTAGACGTATTGATCGGCACGCACACGAGCCTTGATCTCTTCGATATCCATCCGGGCACGAGCCTCTTTATAGGGTGCGAATAGACTTCATTCTAGTTGATCGTTCTGCTGCTTCTGCATGCGCAGCGGATTCGGCCCCAATGCCCGGATGCGCTCCGTCATCTCGCGCGCTACCCGTGCGAAGGTCTCGCCCATGCCACCGGAGACGAAGAAGATGTCGAGCCGCTGCCCGCCGATGCCGATGTCATCCAGCAACTTCCTGGCGCGCTCGATCCGTTTCTTGGCCCGCTCGTTGCCCCGCACATGATGGCAGTTGCCGATGGGACAGCCGACGACATAGACGCCGTCCGCGCCGTGCTCAAAGGCATCCAGGATGTACTTGATGTCGGTCTTGCCGGTGCACGGCATCTTCACCAGTTTGACGTTGGCCGGATACTGGATGTGCAGCGCACCGGCCGTGTCGGCTGACATGTCGGCGCAATAGATGCACATGAAGGCCGTGATCTCGGGTTCAAAGGTATGGTTGCCGTTGTCGCTCATCAGATTCTGCCGTCCCCACGTGCAGGCACCTCGAAGGGTGCCTGGCACGTCAATCGAATCGCCCCTGCGTGCCAGGCACCCTTCCAGGTGCCTGGCACGTCAATCACGCCGCCCACGCGCCCGTCAGCTCGCCGGCCAGTTGCGCGTCCAGATATGCCATCAGTTGGATCGCTTTGGCCGGACATTCGGCGGTGCAGGTGCCACAGCCCTGACATAGCGCCGGCTCGATGTAGGCCGCGCCCACGATCCCACCTACGCCGGTGAGATCCGCCCGGATCTTGGGGATCTGGAACGGACAGGTGCGCACGCAGGTCAGGCAGCCGACGCACTTGTTCTGATCTACCACCGCAATGGGGCCGCCGTAGTAGAGTGGCTCTTTGGCCAGCAGGGTGATGGCCCGCGCAGCCGCCGCCTGCGCGTTGATGATCGCCTCTTCGATGAACTTGGGATAGTGGGCCATCCCCGCCATGAAGATGCCCTCTTCCATGAAGTCCATCGGTCGCATCTTGAGATGCGCTTCCTGGAAGAAGCCCTCCACCGACAGCGGCACATCCAGGATCTTCGCCAGCTCGGCCGTGCCGGGCGAGGGCACCACGGCCATGCTCAGCGCCACCAGGTCGGGCGAAAGGATCATCTCGCGACCGAACACCTGTTCCCAGGCGCGCACCTCGAGCCGGCCGTCGGCCGTGCGGCTGACCTGCGGCAGGTGATGCTCGTCGTAGCGCATGAAGATCACCCCGCGACGCCGTGCCTCGGTGTAGAACTGTTCGCGGAAGCCGTAGGTGATCATGTCCTTGTATAGAACGTATACCTGACAGCCCGGGTTGAGCATCTTCACCCGGATGGCGTTCTTCATGGTGTTGGTGCAGCACACGCGGCTGCAATAGTCTACTTCCGACGGCGGGTGCACGCACTGGATCATCACGACCTGCTTGAGCTGCGTGATCTCCTCCGGCCGATGGACGATGATCTCCTCCAGGTCAAGCTGCGTGACAACCCGCTCGTCCTGGCCGAGCATGTAGACATCCCCGCGCCACTCCTCGCCGCCGGTGGCCACGACGGTGACCGCGTGACGCACCTCGGTCTGCACGTCCAGCGGCCCGGTGTGCGTCACCACCACCGAGCGGAAGTCGCCCGTGCGGCCGGTATGGGACTTCACCTCGCTGCGGGTCAGCACCTCGATGCGCTCGTGGCCGCGCACGCGGTTGATCAGATCGCGCAGGAGTCGCTGCGGATTCTGCCCCTCGGCTACATAGAAGATGTGGCGCAGGTTGCCGCCCAACTGCGCGTTACGCTCCACTAACGTTACGTTGTAGCCCGCATCGGCGATGGAGAGGGCCGCCTGCATCCCGGCTACCCCGCCGCCGATCACCAGCGCCCGCCGCGTTGGCGCTACACTGAGCTTGCGGACCGGCTGCGCCATGCGGGCGCGCTCGACCGCCATGCGCACCGTCTCTCTCGCCTTGCGCGTCGCCAGGCCGGGCTGGCTCTCATGCACCCAGGCGCATTGCTCGCGGATGTTGGCCATCGAGAGCAAGTAGGGGTTCAGCCCCGCCTGGCGGACGACCCGCTGGAAGAGCGGTTCGTGGGTGCGGGCGGTGCAGCCTGCGATCACCACGCGGTTCAGGTTTTGCTCTCTGATGGCCTGGCGGATGCGTGTCAGGTCGGGCTCCTGGCAGCCGTAGGTCAACAGCTCGGCGTGGACCACATCCGGCAACGTCTGGGCGAAATCGCAGATCGCGTGCGTATCAACGGCGCCGTCAATAGCCGGCTCGCAGCGGCAAATGAAAACGCCCACCCTAGGGGGCTCGCCGCTCACGTCCCGCTCCTCGGGGTATTCGCCATCGGCCGACAGAAATGGATACTGGCGGCTGGAAGGGTTGCTGCCGAGCTGGCTGCGCAGCAGACGCATCACCTCGCCGGCCGCGCCCGAGGCATCCAGGAAGGTCTCGGAGATCTCCTTGGGCGAGAGGAAGGTGCCGCAGACGTAGACCCCCGGCGCGCTGGTCTCCAGCGGTGTGAACTTATCGGTCTGGCAGAAGCCGTAAGGGTTCAATTCGATGCCCAACTCCCGCGCCAGCTGATTGGCCGAGCGCGGAGGCACGGTGCCCAGCGACAGCACCACCATGTCGAACCGGTCGGTCACCATCTTCCCATCGGGGCCGGGATAGTGCAGGAGCAGGTCCTTCGTCTCCGGGTCTTCCTTGATGAAAGAAATGCGCGCGCGCGTGTACTCCACACCGAACTTGCGCCGGGCCGTCTCGTAATAGGCGTTGAACTCCTTGTTGAACGCCCGCTCGTCCATCATAAAGACCTGGGCATGGACGCCGGGCAGCCGCTCTTTGGCGATCATCGCCTCTTTGGTGGCGTACATGCAGCAGATGGAGGAGCAGTAGGGATGTTTCTGGTCGCGCGAGCCGACACACTGCAGCCAGGCGATGCGCTTGGGGCGCTGCCCGTCTGACGGCCGGAGCACGATCCCTTCGGTGGGGCCGGAGCGGCTGGCCAGGCGCTCGTACTGCATGCTGTGGATGACGTTGGGATAGCGGCCGAAGCCGAACTCCTCGTACTCGCGGGCATCGGCCAGCTCATAGCCCAGGGCCATGATGATGGCGCCGACGTCCACCTGCGATTCCCTCGGCTCCTCGTTTAAGTTGATGCACTGGGTGGGGCAGACCGCCACGCAGCGGCCGCAGTCGTCGCAATAGGGGCCGCGGTCAATGATGTAGGCGTTTGGAATAGAACGTACGGCCACTTTGTAGGCCGCTTTGCGCGTGGCCAGCTCCTGTTGGAAGCTGCTGGGCAGCGTCACCGGGCATACCAGCGAGCAGAGATCGCAGTTGATGCAGCGCGCCGGGTCCACATAGCGCGGCTCATGGCGCAAGGTCACGTGGAAATCGCCCGCCTGTCCCTCCACGCTGATCACATTGGTCAGGGTCAGCACGCGGATGTTGGGGTGCAGGTTGTGATCCTGGAACGCAGGCGAGATTGCGGGCCGGGTGCAGCCGTAGCCGTGATCCGAGGTGCCGCGGCAGAGAACGCAGTCATGCGTGGGAAACATGTAACCCAACTGTGCCACGCGGCCGCCCAACGCAGGCGCGGATTCGACCAGATACACCCGCAGACCGGCCTCGGCCAGGTCTACCGCCGCGCGCATCCCGGCCACTCCGCCACCGATCACCATGACGTTGCCAACTTCGCGCTGCAGGCTCGCATCCGAAAGAGGCAGCTCAACCATGAAGTCGTTCCCCCGGTCAGGCACTGTGTGCCGTTTGTTGCATTATTTTACCACTGACGCAGGCAGTCCACTATGACGCAGGTCACCTGTGACCGTATTTATTACGTGCCTGGCACTTCCGAAGGTGCCAGGCACGCGCGCACCACATCGCCTGTCTACCACGTGCCTGGCACCTCTGAAGGTGCCAGGCACGTAGGACCCACATCACGCCAGGCCGTGCTGCAACTTGAACGCACGCACTGTGTTTGTCAGCAACATGGCGATGGTCATCGGCCCCACGCCGCCAGGCACGGGGGTGATCCACCCGGCCACCTCGACCGCCTCGGCAAAATTGACGTCGCCCACCAGGCGGAAGCCGCTCTTCTTGGTCGGGTCGTCAATCCGGTTGATGCCCACATCTATGACAGCCGCGCCGGGTTTGATCCAATCCCCGCGCACATACTCGGGCCGGCCGATAGCGGCCACCACGATGTCCCCACGGCGGACCTTGTCGGGCAGATCGCGCGTCTTACTGTGACAGACAGTCACCGTGGCGTCGGCGTTCTGCAGCAGCGCCGCCACCGGCACGCCGACGATGTTGCTGCGGCCCACAACCACCGCGTCTTTGCCCGCGATCTCGATGCCGGAGCGCACCAGCAGCTCGATGCAGCCGGCTGGCGTGCACGGGACGAACTGCGGCGTGCGGCCCTTCATCACCAGCTGGCCGATGTTCATGGGGTGAAAGCCATCCACGTCTTTGCTCAGGCTGATGAGATCGAGCACCGCCTGCTCGTTCAGCCCCCTGGGCAGCGGCAACTGTACCAGGATGCCGTTCACGGCCGGGTCCGCGTTGAGCGTCCGCACCAGGTCCTCGACCTCCTGCTGGGTGGCCGTGGCCGGCAGCCGATGGGTGATGGAGCCCATGCCGGCCTCTTCGCACGCCTTGCCTTTGGACGCCACATAAGTTTGCGAGGCGGGGTTGTCGCCCACCAGCACGGCGGCGAGGGTCGGCACCTGGCCGGTCAGGACTTTAAGCCGGGCTGCCTCTTCCGCTGCCTCCCGGCGCACGGCCTCTGCGATCGCTTTTCCGTCAATGAGCTTGGCAGTCATGCGTTGTGCTCCTGTGTTCGATCAACATTCTTCGCATTTCAGCAGGTATTCGTATGCGTTCAGCGCTGCTTTCGCGCCCTCGCCGATGGCGATGACGACCTGCTCGGCCGGCAGGTGTGTCACATCGCCCGCCGCGAACAGGCCCGGGACGTTAGTCTCGCCGCCGCAATTCACCACCACGCGGCCCTGCTCGTCCAGGTTGGCCAGCCCGCGCACCAGCTCGCTGTGAGGGCGCAGCCCCAGCTCCACGAAGATCACGTCTACATCCAGGGCCTGCTGCGTGCCGTCCGGCGCGCGCACCACCAGTTGCCGCGCCACGGTATCCCCCTCTACAGCTACGGGCTCCCAGTTCTCCAGCACCGTCACATGGACTCCCGACCTGACCCGACGGCCCAAGGGCGTATCCAATTCGCCGTGAGTCGGAGCCACCAGGTAAAGCTGTTCCACGATCTGCATCAGCTCACCCGCCCCGCGCAGCGCCATGGGACCGGAGCCCACCAGCGCCACCCGTTTGTCAATGAACAGCGGCGCGTAGCTGACGGTGGAGTAGGCTACCCCGCGCAGGAAGTACCGGTCGGCGCCCGGCACGTTGAGGCGGACGGCGTCGGCGCCCGTGGCAAGGATCACGGTGCGGCTCTCCAACTGTTTGCCGCCGGCAGTGGTGACCCGAAAGCCCGCCGTGGTTTTCTCCAGCCCGGTCACCTTCTCCAGCATGCGGGTGAAATCCAGGTATTCGATCTCGTTGCGGAACCGGCGCACCAGGTCGGCGCCGTTGACCACGTTGTGCGTGTCCACCCCTTCGAGGACCAGGTGGGCGTTAGCCTTGCCGCCGAGATCAGGGCTGATCAACATGCAGTTCAGCCGTTTGCGGATGGCATATATCGCCGCGGTTAACCCCGCCGGCCCACCACCGATGATGATAAGGTCGTACATGGGATACTCCTGTAGCTTTACCAGGTTACTAATCTACCAACTTACTAACTCACTCCGGCGGCTCTGGGATCAGCCCCGTTTCCATCATCACTTCTGTGACCTTGCGCGACCGCAAGATGATATCGGCCGCGTGCTTGAACAGGGCATCTTCGTCAACCTGCAGCCGGGCAATGCCCTGCTCCTGGGCCTTCATGCCGACGGCCACCGCCTCCTGGGCGAACACCTCCCACTCGACCATCGTGGGCAGAATGCAATGCGGGTCCATGCCGCCGTCCGGGGCAGCGTCGGCCAGCGCCTGTGCGGCCGCGATGCACATCTCATCGGTGATGGTGCGGGCCCGCACGTCCAGCGCGCCGCGGAAGATGCCGGGGAAGCCCAGCGAGTTGTTAACCTGGTTGGGAAAATCGGACCGCCCGGTGGCTACGATCCGGGCTCCGGCAGCCTCGGCCTCCCACGGCCAGATCTCCGGCACGGGATTGGCACAGGCGAAGACGATGGCATCTTCCGCCATGGTGCTGATCCACTCGGGCAGTATCGTCCCCGGCCCCGGTTTGCTCAGGGCGATACAAACATCGGCGCCGACCAGGGCTTCGGCGATGCCGCCGGTGCGGCCCTCGGCGTTAGTGATCTGACACAGGCGCCACTTGTCCACGAATTCAGCGCGACGCATGAAGATGTCCTGCCGTTTGGCGTGCAGGATCCCCTGGCTGTCTACCACCCGACACTTGGCCGGATCCACGCCCGCCTTGAAGCACAACCGCGAAATGGCCACGTTGGAGGCGCCTGAGCCGACAAAGACCACCTGAACCTCGTTGATCGGCTTGCCCACGATCTTCAAAGCGTTCAGCAAACCGGCCAGGGTCACGCAAGCGGTGCCCTGCTGATCGTCGTGCCAGACGGGTATCTCGGCCTGCTCGCGCAAGGTGTCGAGCACCCGAAAACACTTGGGCTGGGCGATGTCTTCCAGGTTGACCCCGCCGAAGGCAGGCTGCAACAACAGGACGGTACGGATGATCTCGTCCGGATCCTTGGTGTCTAGCATGATGGGCACCGCATCCACACCGCCCAACCACTTGAACAGCATGGCCTTGCCTTCCATCACCGGCAGCCCCGCTTTTGGGCCGATGTCGCCCAGGCCGAGCACTCGAGTGCCATCTGAGACCACCGCCACGGTGTTCCATTTGTTGGTGTACTCGTAGACCAGCTCCGAGTCCTTCTGAATGGCCCGGCATGGCGCAGCAACTCCGGGGGTGTACCAGATGGCGAAGTCGTCCAGCGAGCGAATGCACCCTTTGGGCACCGTCTCGATCTTGCCGCGGTAGAAGGGATGCAGCCTCAAGGCATCGGCCGAAGGCTTTTGCGCCTTGGCCAGCAACGCCTGGACATCGGGAACCTCTTTGATCTTGTCCATCGTGCGCCTCCTCGCGCGCAATGGTACGTTAGTAGACTGGTACATTGAGAGGGCGAACAAAAGCTTCTCCCAATTTCCCAATCTACTAAGTTACCAAGTTACCAGCCTATACCCGCAGATACGAATCGGCGTAGATCACCTTGTTCAAAAGGATCTGCACCGTCTTCCAAATGGCAACTTGCTCCGGGTCGGAGAAGTCCACTTGATCGGCAGACAGCTCTTCGCCTGCAGCCACTGCATCATGCAGCGCCAGGACCAGTCGGCCCACGGGGGTGCTGTCGTCCCGCTGTTCGACGATGCGGATGAACTCCGCCAGTTTCCGGTCTAGCGGGTCAGCGATCATCATGTTCAGCCCCGCACCCATCAACATGACGCAGTAAACGCGGTTGATCAAGGGCCGCATCTCGTTGGGCACGGCGTTGGAGACGTTGCTGAGGCCCACCTGTACCCCGGCCCCCGTCACCTGCAAGGTGCGCACGGCCTCGATACACTCCGGCACGTACTCCTGGCAGCCGCTGACGGTCAATACCAGCGGATCAATGATCAGGTCCTCCAACGGCAGGCCGACCTCTTCACACCGCGGGATGAGATACTCCAGCGCAATGTTGACGCGATCCACCGCGCTGACCGGAATGCCCTCGCTTTTCATCGTCAACGCGATCAGCTTGGTGTTGTACTTCTTGGCGACCAACGGCACCTTTTCCAGCCGCTCCGGCTCGGCCGAGGTGGAGTTGATGATCGGCTGCTGCTTGACGATCTCGCACGCCGCCTCGATGGCAGCAAGGTTGGTGGTGTCCAGGCTCAAGGGTACATCCACCACCTCTTGCACGGCGCTAACCAGCCAGGGCAAGATCTCATGGCCTAACTTCTTCTGGGGGCCGATGTTCAAGTCAATGGCCCAGGCGCCGGCTTCCACCTGCCTGACGGCCAGGTCCTGGAAGAACTTCTTGTCGCGATTTGCCAGAGCCTCCTTGACCCTGGGAGACAGGATGTGGATGTTCTCGCCGATGATTTTCATGGGTTTCCTCCCTTTGGTTGGGGTGAGCCATCACCCGACATACTGCAGCGCTTCACGCGCTTCTTTGCGCACCACATAGGCGCGATCCCACTCGTAGCGCTCATCCTCGCCCAAAATGCGACGCAAGATGGCGCCCAACTCCCATCGCTCACGGGCGGTCATATGGCCGTGTTTGGCCAGTTTCCCCAGGCTTCGCACCGCTTTGGCCCGGATGCCCGGGCTGGGGTCAGCCAGGTTGCGGATCAACTTTTCTCGGAACCCCGCCCGGATCTCTTCGGGGAGCTGGCCTGCCGGGATGGATTCCGCGAACTTGCCGATCGCCCGCGTGGCGGTGTCCCGCAGCTCCTGGTCGGGCGAGCTGGCCGCTTCCAGCGCAATATGGGCTGCCTTGACGATCTCCGGCGACTTGATTTTGCCCAACGCGTACAACAGGAAGGCCCGACAGGAAGGATCCGGGCAGGTGGACTGGTACTCGGCAATCAGAGGCGCAATTGCCTTGGCTCCCATCCAGCCCAGGGCCTGAGCGATGGCCATCTGCGCCTTGACGTCACCCGCCTCCAGGCTGGAGATAAGGATGGGGATCACAGCCTCGCCCAGGCTGGCCGTTACCATGATGGCTTCCTCAATGGCGGGCACGTGCTCCGGATGATCCAACGGATCAATATAGAACAACGGCAAGATCAACTCGCACAGACGTTGCGCATCCTCTGGAGTAGCCGTCGGCGCTTCAGCTCTGACCAACGCCAGCCCTTGCATCAGCTCAGCCGGGTTGTGGCTGGACAACAGCTCTCCTATCTTGCGATAGGTTTCTTCGTGCATATTGCCCTCTCCTTTGCACAGTTCAAGCAATCTTGAGTACTTTGGCCCCACGGATTTTGCGGGCTTTCAATTCCCATAAAGCCTGATTTGCCTCTTCCAGGGCATACACCTGCACCTCCGGCAGGATGGGGATCTCGGCGGCCAGGGCCAGGAATTCGGTGACGTCCCGCCTGGTCACGTTGGCGACGCTGACGATCTCTTTCTCCTGCCACAGGTGGGTCGGATAATCGAGATTCAGCAGATAGTCCTTATCTCCGTCCTCTTTGCGAATGGCGTTGATCACCAGGCGGCCCCCGGGGATGAGGTTGCGCAGCGCCTCTACCACCGGCTTCCACACCGGCGTTGTGTCAATGATGGCGTGCAGCGGCACAGGTGCCGTATCTGTGGTGTCGCCTGCCCAGGCCGCACCCAACTCCCGGGCAAACGCCTGTTCGGCCGGGGTGCGGGTGAAGACACAAACCCGGGTGTCCGGATAGCGATGGCGCACCATCTTCAGCACCAGATGTGCCGACGCGCCAAAACCGGTCAAGCCCAATCGCTGGCCGTTGCGCAGCCCGCTCAGCCGCACCGAACGATAACCGATTGCGCCTGCGCACAACAAGGGCGCGGCCTGCACGTCTGTGAAAACCGGCGGGATGGGCACCGCGAACGCCGCGGGAACGACCATCAGCTCAGCGTAGCCGCCATGTGCGTCGCGGCCCGTGGCGCGAAAGTCCGGGCAGAGGTTCTCCCGCTCAGAGGTGCAAAACTCACAGGCGCCACAAGCGGAATAGATCCACGCCACCCCCACCCGGTCCCCTTCGTGGAGCCCGGAAACGCCGGGCCCCAAGGCGGCCACCCGGCCCACGACCTGATGTCCCGGGATCACGGGCAGGACGGGGGGCGGCGTGCGGCCCTCGATCTCATCCAGCTCGGTATGACATACGCCACAAGCCGAGACGCGCACCAGGACCTCACCAGGCCCAGGGGTCGGATCGGGCCACACAACGGGCTGCAAAGGCTGAACGGTCTCTTCAAGCCGGCAAAGCCGGGAAAGCACCATTGCTCGCATCGCTGCATCCCTACGGATCGTGATTGGCCAGCAGTTTCTGGATCACTTCGGCCACGGCACGGCTGATGGGCGCTTCGGCCGGCAACTCGATCAGGGGCCGGCCCTGGCTGTCGAACTCGGCCACCAGCGGATCATAGGGCAAAACCGCCAACAACGGCACGCCCAGCGCCTCGGCACGGGCCTGCAAGGAGGGTCCCAAGTCGCCCTGCACGCGGTTGATCACCAGGTAGATGTTGCGGACGTTGATCTCCAGCTCTTTGCTCAACGCCACCATTGCCTCGGCGGCCGTCAGGCCGCGCAGGGTAGGATCGCTGACCAGCAGCAGATGATCTACATCGCGCGTGGTGCGCCGGCTGAGGTGCTCCATGCCCGCTTCGTTGTCCATCACCACCCAATCATAGCCGCGGTTGATGCCGTCAATGATGGTGCGCAACAGGTGATTGGCCGCGCAATAACACCCCTGCCCTTCCGGTCGCCCCATGGCCAGCAGATCGAACTCGTCCCCCTCCTCCACCGCCATGCGAACCGCATAAGCGAAGAAATCCTGTCGGGTCTGGCCGGGCTGGATGCCCTCGCGCGCGTCTTCCCGAATGTCGCCCACGGTCTGGGTCAGCGGCAGGCCAAGGACCAGATGCAGGTTGCTGCTGGGATCCGCATCAATGGCCAGGATCTTGCCCCCTTTGTGGCGCGCCAGATGGCGGATCATCAGCCCGGCGAGGGTCGTCTTGCCCGTCCCGCCCTTCCCGGCAATGGCGATCGTGGTCGTCATACAAAACTCCGTGTTAGAAATTATCGGCTGGCCGCTTCAAAAAGTTAATGAGCACAATCATATCCAGGGTATCCCCGTCGGGAGTCATGAACAGATCTTTCCAGACAAACTGCCGCTCGAACCCCTGGCGCTCAAAGGCATGGATGACCTGCGGCCGGCTCTCGACGATTTCTGCAATCACCTGATGAAGGCCGAGCCGACGAGCGATCTCCACTTGAGAGCGGATCATGGCCGAACCGATGCCGCACCGCCGGTATTCCTTGGCCAGGAAGATGCGGATCTCGGCCACGTGTCGGGTGTAGCCTGAGCCCAAATGCAGCGTGCTGTTGCCGACGATCTGCTCGCCCACCACGGCGACCAGGGGAAAGATCCGGCTGTAGTCCGGCGCCTCCGCCCACCGGGCAACCACCGTTTTATCGGCCACGTTGCTGCGGAAGAACTGCAACTCATCGTCGGGCAACGAGCTGAACAGCGCCACCAACGAATCGCGATCCTTGGGGACCAATGGCCGCAACAAAACGCGCAGCCCGTTGGGCAGGGTGATCAGGTGCCGATAGGTGATCAACTGATCCACCGAAACGGTAGAGATGGCCATACGTCTTCCTCCCTCCCTCAAACACGCTGATCCAGCACTGCCTTCACCGAAGGAAACCGGCTCAGGTCAGTGTGGGGCAGGAACATAGCGGACATGAACGCATCGTAAAACGAGTTGTCCGCTGACAATTCCAGGTAGGTCATCATGCGCGCCACATCCACCAGATGCGCCCGCACATCGCGGCGCAACAACGCCATGTACGCGCCCCGGATGGCGGTGTTACCCAGAAACTTGAAGCGATCCCAGGGGGAGCTGCTGCCGGGCGGCGGCGGGAGGTCTGGCAGCAGGCCGATCTGAACCGCCTTCTCGACGTTGATGTATTGGCCGAACGACCCGCCGATCAACATCGTTGATACATCGGCCAGGTCCACCCCTACACTTTGGGCCATGACCGTGAAGCCGGCGTAGATCGCGGCTTTGGCACGCATCAGATTGTCAATGTCTACCTTGGTGATCACGATGTCCTGGCCCGTGGCCGACTCCTGGGCCCAGACCACGACGTATTCCGGGCCATGTTCACCCTCACGGATGCGCGGGGAGGCACCCATGTTCAAATTGCCCGCCTTGTCAATGACACCTGTCACGAACATTTCGGCCAGAAGGGACAGCAGGCCGGAACCGCAGATGCCGCGCGGCTTCTCGCCCGGCTTGCCGATCACGCGATAAGTCGGCTCCAAGGTATCGCTGTGGATCCACACTTCTTCGATAGCGCCGACCGTAGCCCGCATGCCGTGTTGGACCCCGGCGCCCTCGAACGCCGGCCCGGCCGAACAGGCGCAACTGATCATCCAGTCGGCGTTGCCCAGCACGGTTTCGCCGTTGGTGCCCACGTCTATGAACAGGGTCAGCTCCGGTGACTCGTCCATGCGGGCGCTCAAGACGCCAGCGCTGATGTCTGCGCCCACGTAACTCGCGACCCCGGGCAGGCAATCTACGATGGCTTGCGGGTGGGCGGCAAGATGTAACTCGCCCGCGGTCAGGGTGGGCGGGTGATTGACCACCGGCACGTACGGCGTCAGCCGGATGGATTCGGGCGGAATGGCCAGCAGCAGATGGGTCATCGTGGTGTTGCCGGCGATGGTCAGCTTGAAAATCTCCTCCGTGCCGACATTGGCCTGCTTACACGTGGCTTTCAAGAGCCGGTTGATGGTGCCCACCACCAGGTCTTGCAACTCGGCCAGGTGCCCGGGCTTCCTGGCGTAGATGATGCGCGAGATCACATCTTCCCCGCGCGCGATCTGGCCGTTGTAGTCGCTGGCCTGGGCCAGCACCTCGCCGTTCTCCAGATCAACCAGCCAGACGGTCACGGTCGTGGTGCCGATGTCTATGGCCGCGCCGTAGTTGCGGTAAGTGCGATTGCCGGGCAACAAGGCCAGTAGTTGTGGTGGGCCGTTAGGGCGATCCCATGTGTCCAGGGAGACAACCGCTGTTACCTGCCACGGCTGCGCTGTATCTCGCCAGATCTCGGGGATCTCTTCGTCCTCCTGGCCGTTTGTGGGGCCCTGGTCGTCAGGGATGGCCCGCAACACACGCGGCATGCTGCGTAATGCAGGCAGGCTGACCTGCGGGGTGGGCACGCCTTGGGCGGCTAATGCCCGCACGACCCTGGCCCAGTCATCGGTCTGATCAGACAGATCGGGCGGATCCAGGTCGAGGAAGTAGCGCCGGATGGGCTGATGCTGACGAGGGTTGTACGCAAACGGCAGCTCAACCCTGGCAGCGGTCTTCTGCGTCACCAACCGGCGCTCGATGACCTCCTGCGGCGGCACGGTGACCCACGCATCCCCTTCGATCACCGTCTGGCAGGCCAGCGCGTAGCCCCTGGCCACGTCCTCGGGGGACAGACGGATGGTAGACCGTCGGCGGATCGCAGAGCGGCCGTTGTCAACGATCACAGCGCAACGGCCACAACGGCCTTGCCCGCCGCAAGGCTGATTGAGATCAAAGCCAGCCCGCATTGCGGCATCGGCCAACGTCGTGCCGCCAGGGACGGTGACAGCAACGTCACCGGGGCTAAAGTGAATGGTGTAAATCGTCATAATTGAGAATCAGTTGCCGGTGGCTGAAGGCTGATCGCTGAAGGCTGAACACGCCGGCCACAGCAAGCTGAGTGTCCGGCCTCCGGTTTCGCGCCTCCAGCCGCCGGCTTCTACCTTACCTTGGGCAACGCCTCATCCATCAGGAACTTGTGAATATCCGCAGCCGCACGCTTGCCTGCGCCCATAGCGCTGATGACCGTCGCCGCGCCTGTCACCACATCGCCGCCGGCCCATACACCCGGCTTCCCGGTGCGGCCCGTTTCGGGATCGGCCACGACGGTGCCGTGTCGCGTGCGCTGCAGGTCGGGCGCTTCATTGAAGACCACCGGGTTGGGGCTGGTGCCCAGGGCAAAGATCACCGTGTCCATGGGCATCTCGAACTCCGATCCTTCGATGGGGATCGGAGAACGGCGGCCCGAAGCGTCCGGCTCGCCCAGCGTCATCCGGATGCAGCGCAGTGCCCGCACGTTGCCGTGTTCGTCCCCCAGGATCTCCACCGGGTTGGTGAGGAAATCGAAGATGATCCCTTCTTCCTCGGCATGATGGAATTCCTCGGCGCGCGCGGGCACCTCCGCCCGGGAACGGCGATACACGATATGCACCTCGTCCCCGGCATGGCTGCCGTCCCGCGCAGCACGCGCCATCATCTGTAAGCGTTTCGCGCTGCGCGCCGCGTCCATGGCCACATTGCCGGCGCCGATCACCGCCACCCGGTGGCCCACTTTCACCGGCGTGTCGTACTCGGGGAAGCGATAGCCCTTCATCAGGTTGACCCGGGTGAGGAATTCATTGGCCGACATGACCCCGTTCAGGTTGATCCCGGGGATGCGCATGAAGCTGGGGAGCCCTGCGCCGGTGCCCAGGAATACCGCGTCGTACTCGCTCAGCAGCTCGTCGAGGGTATAAGTGTTGCCGATCACGTGGTCGGTGCGGATCTCGATGCCCAGATGATCCACGGCCACCTTCAATTCCGCCTGGATGATGCTCTTGGGCAGGCGGAACTCCGGGATGCCGTAGACCAACACGCCGCCGGGCAGATGCAGCGATTCGAAGATCGTCACCTTGTGCCCCAGCTTGGCCAGGTCCACCGCGCAGGTCAGGCCGGCCGGCCCTGAACCCACCACTGCGACTTTGCGACCGGTGGGTGGGGCCGGTTTCGGCGGGTTGGTCTGTTCGCGCAGCGCGTAGTCGCCCACGTAGCGCTCCAACCGGCCGATGGCCACCGGCTGGCCCTTTTTGCCCAGCACGCAGTAGGCTTCGCATTGCGCCTCTTGAGGGCACACCCGGCCGCAGATGGCCGGCAGGTTATTCTTCTCCTTCATCACGTCTACGGCGCTGACCAGGTCGCCCTCACGCAGTTTGCGGATAAACTGGGGGATCAGGACCCCTACCGGGCATCCTTCGACACAGTGCGGCTTCGCGCATTGCAGACAGCGCTCGGCCTCCAGTTGCGCCAGCTCCCAGGTCAGGCCCAGCGCCACCTCGTCGAAGTTTGTCACACGGACTTCCGGCTCCTGTTCCGGCATCTTCTGCCGCGGGATCTGCATGCGTTCACGGTTAGTCAGCTCAGCCATCAACGACCTCCCACCGCAGCGGGTTTCTCCAGCGCCTGGGCCGCGGCCTCGAGCCGGCACTCGTGCTCAGCGTCACGCTGGCGACGCCACTGCTCTACAGCCAGCCTCTCCTCGTCACGGTAGAACTGGATGCGCGCCAGCAGGTTGTTCCAGTCCACCAGATGGCCGTCGAACTCCGGCCCGTCCACGCAGACGAACTTCGCGCCTTCGACCATGGCGACGCGACACCCGCCGCACATCCCCGTGCCGTCCACCATGATGGTGTTGAGGCTGACGATCGTCGGCACCTGGAACGGCTTCGTGGTCAAGGAGACGAACTTCATCATCACCGTCGGCCCGATGGCCCACACCCTGGCGATCTGGCCGGCCCTTGCCTCCAACAGTTCCTTCAGCGGCTCAGTCACCAGCGCTTTACGGCCGTAGGAGCCGTCGTCGGTGCAGACGATCAGTTCATCGGACACCGCGGCCATCTTCTCTTCCCAGAAGAGCAGATCTTTGGTGCGGGCCCCGATGATGGAGATCACGTGGTTCCCGGCCGCCTTCAGGTCGCGCGCGATGGGATACATGGGCGCGATCCCCACGCCGCCGGCCACGCACACCACGGTGCCGTAGTCCTCGATCTCGGAAGGATGGCCCAGGGGCCCGGCCACCGAGTAGAACGCATCACCGGCCTGCATCTGCCCCATCTGCATGGTAGACTTACCCACTTCCTGGAAGATAAGTGTGATCGTACCGGCCTGGGGATCATGGTCGGCAATGGTGAGCGGGACGCGCTCGCCGTGTTCATCGGCGATCACGATGACAAACTGACCGGCTTTGGCCTTGCGCGCCACATGCGGGGCATGCACGACCATCAAAACGGTCACCTCACTGAGGCGCTGTTTTTGGAGGATTTTGTACATGGCGTCCTTGCCCTGGTTGAAATCGAATTTATCGGCTGGCAGTAGTTCACCACGCCGTTTTGAGATATCGCGGCAGGTCTACAGCTTCACGCGGCCCCACTTTGATCTGCCAGCCGGGCAACTCCTCCTCCAGTTCGCCCAGCAACACCGCCACATGCCCTGGGATGACCACCTTGCGATGGTTGACTTTTTCGGCGATGCCGGTATTCTTCACCGTCTTGGCGATCTTCTCCGCGTCGAACTTGCCCGCAGCCCAGGCGGTCAGCACGCTCATCCCTTCCGCGTCGGCCACCAGCAGCCAGCCGGGCAAACCGGACGACTCCACCTCGTTGGCCACGGCGAAATAGGTGATGGAGAAGTTGGTCGTCACCATCACGGGCGCGTCGGGGCCGGGCTTGTTGATCTCGTAGATGCCTGGATCCACCTGGATCGGCTTCTGCGGGTCGGTGTAGATATTCTTGCGCAACACCAACAGCGGGTAGATGGTGGCCGGATCGAACCTGCTGAGCACCACGAACCCGGCGTACTTGGCGATATGCTGGCTGGCCAGCAACGCCTCCATCTCCGGATCGGCAGCGCCCAGATAGGGGAAGGTGATGACCGGGTAACCGACCGGCCGGAAGGTCTTCTTGCGTGCCAGACGGCTGATTTGCGTGAGCATATTCAGCGAGCCGCCGAAGCTGCGCACAGCGGGATCGAGCACCAGGTCTTCCACGCCCGCGGCCACCAGTTTCTCGGTCAACTCGGCCAGCTCGGCCAACGTCGCCCCGCGCACGGCCAGCGGCGCTTTGGCCTCTTTGGCCAGCCTGGCCATGGCCTCCCAGTTGCCGGCTGTGGCTGCGCACAAGAGGGGCGTGATCCCGCCGGTCTTCGCCAGGCCCGCGGCCATCACGGCCGGGTCATCGGCCACCAACACCAACGGCAACGTAGCCACTTCGCGCACGGCTGCGACGGCCGCCGCGAACTGCTCCGCGTTGCCGGAGGCGGCCTCCACGGCCAGGCCGTCCAACACCAGCGGGACACCGACATAGGTCACCGCATAATCGGCCACCGATTTGGCCAGGGACTTGATCTCGGCCGCGGTCAGGGTATCCGGCACCCGGACCAGCAATGCCGTGGGGTTGTAGAAAGTCTTCTCGTGCCGGAACAGCACGATCTCGTTGCCGACTTTGACCTGGCGGCCGTCAGCCGAAAGGGTGATCAGGCGTACGGGCGGCGCGGCCGCGGCCGATAGTTTCGCCCGTGCCTCATCGCTCACGTAAGGGCACGAGGAGAGTTCTGCCTGCTTGGCGGCCAGCTTCATCGCAAAGGCCAGGCAGGTGGGAAAGCCGCATTCCTTACAGTTTGCCTTGGGATGCGGCGGCTTCAGCCCGCCAGGGAGTAGTTTGTAGATATCGAGACCGGTAAGAGCCATTGGATTCCTCCATCTACGATCTCATTGCGCCATCAACTCGGCGATCATCTTCTTCACCCGCGCAACTGCCCGCGGATGCCGCATCACCACGATGTCTGCTCCGGACTGGATCAAGGCCGCAGCGGTCACAGCCTCCCAGTTGATCGCCCGCTCGACCCAATCGCCCCAGGCAGCGGGCACGCCGTCGCCCGCGCGCGCTTCTTTGGTACGCCACGCCTCCTCGCCGGGGGTGACGATCATCGGCTGCTGGGTCATGCTGTCACCCTGCAGGGCCGCTAACCGCAAGCGCTCCATGACGCTGTACCCGTACTCGATGCCGTACCCCAACGCGCCGGTGGTCGGGTCGGTGATGATACGATCCAACGGCATGCCCATGTCGTGGATCAGGATCGTGAGCTGTTTGGAGAGGTTGACATCCATCGGCGTCTTGGCCGTGACCAGATGGCCGTTCGCCAGGGCCGCGGCGACGATAGTCCGATAGTTCTTGTCTTCGCAAGCGCCGAGAGCCATCCGTTCCCCTGCGCCCTCTTCAGCGCAGGCCACCAGGACTTCGTTATCCAGCTCGGCCTGGCCGGGGCCCAGCACGATCAAGGGCAATCCGGTAGCAGCCAGGACTGAGCGCAACACCTTGCGCGCTGCGGCTCCGGTGATCCGGTTGCCGGCCGCATCCGTCGTCGCAAAACGCAATGCGATCAGATCGGCACCGGCCGCCTCGGCTGCGCGGGCCCAGGCCGCGGGATCATCCAGGACGTCGCCCCAGGCCGAAGCCAGGGGAGCCGGCCACTCCTCGCCCGGGTTGCGGTTCCAAACCTCCACTGCGATGCGAGGAGGATTGCCCACCGAACCCTCGAAGGACAGGAACGGCAGGGTCGAGTGCCCTCCGACCTGGACGACGGTGCGCCGCGTGCCGCCGTCGGCCGCAGTCGCGCCTAAAGTGACCAGGCGGATTGTGCCTGCCCACTTCTCAACAGGAACTTCAACAGCTACAGGCATGACGGTGAACCTCCTTTGCGTGACGTGAAAATTGCTGCGTGTGACGTACTGCGGTATTGCGTACTGCGTATTGCGTATTGCGCAGGGCGTGCTTCTCACCAATATCGCTCTATATGTATCTGACCCGGCTCCCGCTTGGTGTTCTCTTTGAAGCCCTCTGCCTGGAGCATGGCCACCGCGCTGTCAATCATGGCCGGGCTGCCGCACAGGAACACGTGGGTGTTCTCGGGCGTCGGCTTGAATCCCCAGGCCTGCTCGATGACGCCGTTGCGCCACAAGTCTTGTACGTAGCCCGTGTGGCCTGGCCAGGGCACCGGCTCACCCTGGGGCCGGCTGATCACCGGGATATACGTGAAATTGCGGCACAGATGCTGCAGGGTCATCAACTCCGAGCGGTATCCCAGGTCCCAGGAGTGACGCGCGCCGTGCAGTACGGCGAACCGCCGGGAGCCGCCACACACCAGGTGGGTGGACAGCATGCTCATATACGGCGCCAAGCCCGTGCCGGTGGCGATCATCACCACGTTTTGATCCTCGGGCACCTGGTCAAAGGTGAACATACCGGTGATCTTGGGGGAAAGCCAGATGCGGTCGCCGATATTCAACGCGAACAGCCGCGGGGTCAACGCTCCGGTCGTCACCAGGGCAACGTAGAATTCCAGGTACTCTTTCAGGCGGGACGACGAGGCGATGGAATAGGCACGGCGGATGAGTTTGTTGGGGTCGGGCGGTGTTTCGTCGGGCTCGGCCAGGGCACAACGGGGGGCCGATCCCGGCAAGCCCAGGACCGCAAACTGACCCGGGATGAAATCGGGAAGCGGCCATCCGTCGGGAACCACGCGCAAAATGATAAGCCAGGGCGATATTTCGGTGCGCAAAGCAACAACAGCGTTCAAGGCAGGCTCGGGCACAGTGCTGCTCCTTCGTAACAAAGCGTTCGCAGTGACTTCTGCATCGAAAGCCGGCCCAATTATACCTCACCCCTGATAAAATCGCACACGTCACCGTTTCCCTGGCAGGCCGTAACGCTGCCGGAACAGGTCCAGCGGCGTCGGCCGCTGGGCATGCATCCCCTGATGGCGGATGAAATCCGGTCCGGCCAGCGCCCTCACCACGTCCTGCAGGCTGAGCATGGATGCCGGCCAGGAGCGGCCACCGGCATGATGCATGAAGAACATGTGATCAACGCCCAGGTCGGACATGAGCTGTACGATCGCCGTCAGCGGCAGGTCGGCCGCGGCATCGGGCACGCGTTCTTCCATGATCTCCGCAGCGGTGACAGGGCCTGCGCCCGGGGCAAGCATCTGTTGCCGGACATAGCCCTGGGCCAGCATGCGCTCGTTGATCCAACCGCGCGCATCTCCGTCATCGTCGAGCACCACCACAGCCGTCCAGCCGTGCTCCGCCATGCGCGCGGCCAGCGCGGCGATCGGTTCGGCCGGCTTGCAGGTGGGCACGCCGATGCGCATCACATCGCGAGCAAGAAGCTGGTCGGTCATGGCGTTTTCGTAACGTGACGCGTGCCACGCGACGCGTGAAGGTCGCGTGGCACGCCGGGTACACACGAAATCCGTTTAGAAGATGGGATCCATCATCAGCGCCGGATGGCCGACCGCTTCCAGGTGCGCCAACAGCCCATCCACATCGGTGCAGATGGTCTCGTCGGCGATCTTGCTGATCAGGTCGGGATCGCCCTCCCGCTCCGCAACCTTCTGCAGCTCCTCGGCCATGGTCTGCTTCAGGATGCTGCTCATCCAGACCACGCGCTTGAACCCGCCGTCGGCCGAGATGAACTTCGGGCTGGTGAGATAGTACTTGCCCACGCCCATCACGCCAGGGGTCTGCAGGCCACCGCCGGCCATGCCGGCCAGGGTCGAGAAGGTCATGCCGGCCGGAGTCATGCTGGGATCCTCGCGGCTCACCACCATCACGCCGTTTGCCTCGGGGATCAGCATCACGATGCATTCGAAACAACCACAGGCCGTCATGGGGCTGGTCATGATGGAGTACATGGCCACTTCCTGGACGGTACCGTTGGACTTCTGCACTGCGATGTCGTTCAGGCCGGCGTAAATGCCCTTCTCCCGATCAATGACCATGCCCTTGCGCACCGGCTGATTGGGGCCGGTGGGATTGATCTGATAGGACGCAGCGCAGTCCAGGTAGTTGTATGCGCCGCACAGCCCCAGCCGCTGCGGGCTCACCAGGCACACGTGCGTGGGCGCAAAGGACTGGCACAGCGTGCAGGTGTAGAACTCCTCCACGGCCTCGTCGGTCAGATCGGCCAGGCGGCGGTTACGATAGTCGTAGGCCTCGCGCGCCTTCTCCAGCCACTGGGCATGCAGCGCCGGGTCGGTGATGAGCTTGACCTGGACTTTGTCCACGATGGCACCGAAGTCGGCCATGAAGCGGGCATGCAAGATGTCGCCGAAGTGCTTCAAGGTGAAGCCTTTGTCGGCTGCTGCCTTGCTGATGCGAATCCAGGTGATGTCGCGCTGGCCGATGTGCTGGATGCCACTGGCGCCGTTGATGAAGTAGTGGATCTGGCGCTCCAGCACGGGCTCGAAGTCCTTCTGCATCTTCCGGCCTGCGACCTCCACCAGGATGCCCAGGTCCATAGCAGCACCCACGGGCAGGTCTTCGAAGCTGGGGCCGATGACCTCGATCTTGCCGTCCTCGACCTGGTCCATATCTACCATGCGCAGGTATTCGAACGCGCGGCTGTACTTGCCGCCGAACTCGACCCGCATGTCGGCCTTGCGCACCACCTCGCCCTCAAACGCGGAGCCGTAGGGCACAGGGATAGGCACCTCGGTCAGCTTGATCTTGACCCCGCGGGTCTCGATGCATTTCTGCACCAGCTTCTCGGCCCGTTCCAGGTCGTCCTTGCCCTCGATCTCGTTGAACGGCATGGAGATGACGTGTTCGTAAGTAGTAACGCCCGTGGGCAGGATCTGCGGGATGCGGGTGTCGGCGATAACCGGGAAGCCGTAGTTGATCGCGCCCGCAGCGGCCGCGTATTTCAGATCGTCCACCTCGCCCAGCGCCAGCACGAACGCGAACACGCGCGCCCGGTTGTACAGCAGGATCTCCTTCGCCTGGCCGCCTTTCAGGCCGCCGAAGGTGAGGGCAGAGCGGGTGGCAAAGCCGATGGGGTAAATGGCCGAAAGGGTGTCCAGGCCGAACGGCACGATGTACGTGTCGTAGCCCATCTCCACCCCTTCTTCCATCAACTGGTGGATCACCGAGCGGCCGTTCACATTACCGCACAGGAAGATCAGGATATTGCGCCGCTGCAGCTCGCGCACGATCTTGACCGCGACCTCGTTGCTCTTGGCGCAACCCACGATCGCCGCGAAGCCGGGCATACGGCCATCCACCAGTTGAATCCCCCAGGCTCGGAGCTGGACGTCGTCAATCGGACCGTTCAACCGGCCGTTGCCATCCCCGGCCTCGCCGTCGGGGCTGGTGAAACTGCCGCCGGTCATCTTCAGGCCGGGCAGCCGGCCGGGCTCCTCGCCGTACACGAAACGAATCGCCTCGATGGTCTCTGCGGCCAACAACGTCGCAATGCCGCAGTCCAGCGTCTCGCCCAGGTAGGGGGTCCAACACTGGGTTGTGGGCACGGGATGCAGGAGATCCTTGGCGTGCTCCACCACCGGCGTAAGCTGGCCCAGCTTGCTGACCTCACGACCGGTCAGGCCCAGGATCGTCGGCAGGTAGTAAGCTGTGTTGGGGAAAGCGACCGGCGTCTCGGGCCCCTTTTCGCGCAGCGCCTTCGCCAGCAACGCCTCAGCCTCGGCTACAATCAGATTCGCGCCCCGAATGGCACGGGTAGCGATGTAACGTGACATGTGTTCCTCCCTTGCGAGTAGACAAGGTGACAAGGTGACAAGGTGACAAGGTGACAAGGTGACAAGGTGACGAGGCCCTTGTTTCCTTAATTTCCTTGTTTCCTTGTTTCCTTGTTTCCTTATCCGTAAAGCTCCGCCATCTGCTCTTCCACCGGCAGCTCGAAGAAAGGCTCGATGGGCACATCGCCGGAAGCGCCGAAGCGCGATGGATCATAGGGCGGCAGCTTGAGCGCAGCTCGCTTCTTGTCTATGTGTTCCAGCGTGCGCCGCACGATCTCGTCCGCCTCGGTAACGAACTCCAGCTTGCCGCCGAAGCGCTCCTCCCACTCCGCAGACAGGATGTGGGAAACCGTGTCGGAGAACTCGACCGGATTGCGCACACCCATAATGACGTAGGCGCCGGAGGCGACGCAATAGGTGGCAATGGCTAACGCCTTTTCGCTCATCCACTCGGGCGCCAGGCCCACAGCCGGGATGTCGCTGATGTCGTCGCCCAGCCCGCCCTCGGTGGCCATCTGGCTCAGCACGGTAAGGATGCGGCTGTTATCCACACAGGAACCCAGGTGCAACACGGGCGGGATGCCGATGGCCTCGCACACCTCGCGCAGGCCCGGACCGACCTTCTCGGGATCCAGGGCAGTGGAACCTTTGAGGTAGCCGTATTTGCCCGCCGCAATGGCACCGCAACCGGTGCTGACCACCAGCACGTCGTTCTTCAGAAGCTGGGTTACCACATCCATGTGCACCTGGTCCTGGGTCAACGCCGGGTTGTTGCACCCGACATCGGCTGCCACCCCGCGGATGCGGCCCGCAGCAATCGCGTCGTTGAGCGGCCGGAAGGACGCCCGATAGCTGCCACCCTGCATATAGGCCAGATACTCATGGCTGAAGCCGGGTACGACTTCTTCATAGATGTTCTGCGGGATGCGCGTCTCCCCGCGATTGACATAGTTATCGCAGGCGCGGCGCACGATGTCCTTGGCGATGTCCAGCGCCCGGTGCTCGTCGAACTCGATATGGGTCGCGCCGGTGATCCTGACTTTGGGGCTGGTGGTGATGATCTCGGTGTGGAAATGCTTTGCGACATCGGTTAGAGACTGCATGATGCACTGCACATCCACCACCATCGCCTCGACGGCACCCGTCAGGATGGCCAGTTCCTGGTTCAGGAAGTTGCCGGCCGAAGGGATACCCTGGCGCATCATCACCTCGTTGGAGGTGCAGCAGATGCCGGCCAGATTGATGCCCTTGGCACCCTTGCTCTGGGCATACTTCACCAGCTCCGGGTCCTGGACAGCCGCCACAATCATCTCACTGAGCGTGGGCTCATGGCCGTGGACGATGATGTTGACCTCGTCATCTTTCAGGCAGCCCAGGTTGACGCGGCCGACCTTAGGGCTGGGTGTGCCGAAGAGGATGTCGGAGATATCGGTGGCCCACATGGAACCACCCCAGCCATCCGCCAACGCAGTGCGCACTGCGGCCAGCAAGATGTGGCTCGCGTCTTGATCATCGCCCATGTGTGTGCGATGCAAGATCTCCACCACCTCACGATCAATGCCGCGCGGGACCACTTTCTGATCGCGCCAGATCTTCTGGCGCTTCGGCGGCGCAATCGAAATGTAGCTCAGTTCCCCGCGCTGCTGGCCGAACTCGCTGATGGCTTTGTTCGCCACGTCCAGAGCGATCTCTTTGATCGAGCGGCCCTTGGTGGGAATGTTGTGTTTGGCCGCCACCGCAAGGAGTTTCGCCTCATCACGGATCTCATAGCCTTGCGCTTCGCCCAGGGCAACTGCCTGTAGCGTGAACGCCAGGTCACGGCCATGATCTGAGTGGGCGGCCGCGCCGGCAGCGATGGCTCGCGCCAGGTTGCGTGCTGCGATGGTCTCCAGGGTGGCACCACAAATGCCCACCTGTCCGTCCTTGGTGATGCGACACGGGCCCATGTAGCAATTCTTGCAACAAACACCCGCCTGTCCACTGCCGATGGTGCAGGGCTTATGCTCTGCGGCCCGGCTGAACGAGGTCGGGATGCCCATCGCCGCGGCGAAATCCAGCACATAACACGCGGCGGGGTCAATGCTCGGAACGATCTTCTGCTTTGCCATCCTCAGCCTCCTTATGATTTCTTGGCATCCCGCGGGTCAGTGCGGGTCTGGCGGAACCCCAAACGATCCCACGCCGGATCTTTGCGGCCATTCTGGACGGGCACGGGCTGGGTGACCACCCCGGTACCATCCGTGGCGACGGGGTACCCGGCCTCCTCCAGCGCCGCCATGAGGGCGCCAGGCGTAACGATTGCCGGATCGTACGAAATGATAACCATGCGGAAGGCGGAGCTGGCAACGACGTCCTGCACCCCGGCGGTGTTGGTCAAGACGTCTCGCACCTTCAGCGTGTGGTGGTCTGCCCACAGGTTAGGGACATTGAACTGAACTTTTTCGATCACAGACCTGCCTCCTTGGGGTAAACTGGAATCGCGGGCCGGTTCGGTCGTCGCAAGCATCGAGCCCGCCTGAGCCATTGCTGCAATGTCGCGCCGATGTTCAAGGTAGATCTGGCAAAAATCGCACGAGACGTGCAAGGGCGCACAGCAAGCATGTCCGCGGCACTGTTCCCAACACGACAAGCCGGAATCGGGCAACAAGCACTCGGCACAAACAAAGGACCAGCCGTTATGCCCGCCGTTGCCCTGCCTGCACAACAGATCTTGCCTGATCTGCCAACACGTTCGCACGGGGAAAGGCTCCTTCTCAATCACACCAGCTTCGAGCGTGGCCCGAGCTGCGGCCCGTAGCGAACATCACAAAGTTTGCCATGATCTTGCCGTACATACCATGATGCCCGTCATGCTGGAACACACGAAATGCGTGAAAACCAAAAACGCCTGCCCGCGCGCAAGGCGCCGGGCAGGCGTTCGTCACCTGTAACCGCGTTGCAGACCGCCATCAGCCTGCAAACCGATTCACTATGTCGAATTCTATACTACCATAAGACTCCAAAAAGCTCTATGACTTTCGTCAGGTTTCCAGGGCAAAGTCATAGCTGGGATGGATAAACATTGAGGATATATCCCGGTAGCAGTAACGACTTCAGTCGTTCGCGGCCACGGCTGAAGCCGTTACTACGAAGAAATCGGCTCCCCTCACAACATCTGATCCGCCAGCACGATGGCCTGGGCCACTTCGGCCAGCTTGCGATTGGTGTCCTGGCTCTGGCGCTGAAGGCGGCGGAACGCCTCCTCCTCGGTCAGGTTGAGACGGCGCATGAGGATCCCCTTTGCGCGCTCGATCACCTTGCGCGCTTCCAACGCCTCACGCAGACTGGCCACCTCCCGTTGTAAGGCCTGGAACTCGCCGAAACGCGCCAGGGCCAGGGCGATGGCAGGGAGCAGGTCCTCCTCGGCGACGGGTTTCATCAGATAGGCGGAGATGTTGGCGCGGGTTGCCCGTTCCACCAGTTGCGATTCGCTGTAGGCGGTGAGAAGGATGATGGGGATGGGACGCGCCTGTGTGATTTGCTCTGCCGCCTCGATGCCATCCATGACGGGCATCTTGATGTCGAGGATGGCCAGGTCGGGCTGGGTCTGCTGGGCCAGGGCCACCGCCTCGGCACCGGTGGTCGCCTCCGCAACCACCTGATGTCCCAGCGCCGTCAACTGAGCCCGCAGACTGAGCAGGCGGATGCTTTCATCGTCGGCGATCAGAATGCGCAGCGGTTGCATGGCTTACTTGTAGAAGACCAGGGTGACCTGGCTGCCGCCGTTCACGCCCGGTTCAAAGCACAGTGTGCCGGCCAGGTCCTTCTCCACCAGCGTGCGGACGATCTGCAGGCCCAATCCACGGGCGCGGTTGATGTCGAAATCGGGCGGCAGCCCCCGGCCGTTATCGCGCACCGTGACCGTCACCTGGGGTCCCTCCTGGGCCAGACGGATCTCCAGCCGGCCGTGCTGTCCGACGAAGCTGAAGGCGTGCTCCAACGCGTTGGAGATCAGCTCGTTCATCACCAGGGCCAGCGCAGTGGCCTGCTTGGAGGGCAGGTAGATCGGCGGCCCCTCGATGTGGGCCTCCACGTGCTGATCGGGGCGCACCAGATGGCGCAACGAGATGTCGCACACCTGCCGCGCCAGCTCCGTGATGTCGGTCAGGCGGATGTTCTCCGCGGAAAGGAGCTGATGCACGGCCCCGATGCTCTTGATGCGTGTGATGCTGTCGCGCAGGCTCTTGCGCGCTGCGGGGCTGGGGCTGGCCGACATCTCCAGGCTGAGAAGGTCGGCCACGGTCTGCAGGTTGTTCTTGATCCGATGGTGCATCTCCTGAAGCAGGGTCGTCAAGGCTTCGGCCTGTCGAGCCTCTTCGCGCAGGCGCATGTTCTCCAGCGCAACGCCCATCTGCGCCGCCACCGAACGCAACAGCGCCATATCCCCCTCGCTGAAGGGTGCGCCCTGGCGGTTGGCCACGTGGAGCACCCCCAAAGCGCTTTCCTTGGCCAACAGCGGCACGGCTGCGCACGCATACCCGCGATAGCGCCGACAGCCGTGCAGCAGCACCTCGGCCGCCCGCTCTGCATCCAGCGCTGTGAACGGATCTCCGGACAAGGCGACCAGGTCGCAGGCGCAGGCGTCGGCCGCGTCGGAGCCGGCGTTCGGGTCAGATGTCAGCGGTTCCCCCTCGGACGCGGCCAGTACCAGCCGCTTTGTGGCCGCGTCCCACAGGTAGATGCGACCGCTGGCCAGTTTCAACACCGGCAGCACCTGCTTCAACGCCTGTGAGAGGGCCTCCTGTTCGGTCAGCGCCTGGTTGATGGCTGCAGCCACGGCGTACAGGGCGGCGAGCTCACGAGTGCGCCGCTGGTCCTCAAAGCCCGCGTCGACCAGGTGTGTGCTTGCCTCGAGGTTACCGCGCTCCATTCCGTGTGATCACTTCTCTGCGCCGGCCCCGCCCTCGGTCTTCTCCTTTTCCTTTTCAGGTTCGCGCGAGGCCTCGCGAAACTCGCGGATGCTGCGGCCGATGGCGCCGCCGATTTCAGGCAGCCGGCCCACGCCGAACACGATGAGGACGATCACCAGCAGGATGAGCCATTCCCAACCGCCAAGATTGAACATTTGCTAACGCTCCTTTGAAGATGGTTTCTTGCGCTGCTTTCGCAGCAACGCCGCCGCCTCGAACCCGATCTCGGCCATTCGGCGCAAGAAAGGCACTGCCTCGGGCGGACGGTCTTGCATCTGTTGAGCCGCCAGGCGGGCCAGGGCAGCGGCCTCAGGATCACGGGCGTGCGCCAGCCATAGCGCCATGCGCTCCAGCCGGCTTCGATACGTTGCGACCAGCTCGGGGGAGAACTGCCGTTGCAGGAACTGCGTGACACCGGCCTGCCGATCCGGCCCACGGACTGCCAGGGCGCCGGCCTCCTGTGCGATAGGCGCGGGCCAGCCCCAAAAAGCCGGATGAGCCAGCAAGCGCGCGGTGGCATCAGGATCGGCCCCGTCCTGCGATGCCGCAGTGCCGTCAGCAGCTTCCGGCGGCGTTTCCTCCTGGCCGGCCGGGGCCAGCCAAAGCGGCAGATTCAACAGCCGATACGCCTCGGGCGTGGGGGTGCCGCTGGCCCAATTCCACGCCAGGGCCTCCCGCAGAAGCCCCTGGCCCAAAGCCAAAGGCGCTTCCAGCAGCAGGAGGACGGCCTCCCGGTCGGAGACCACCTGGTACACCCCGCCGACAGGTCGCCCGGATGGCAGCTTGCTCACCGGTATATCCAGGGCGCCCGATGCCACCGTCACGCCTTTGCCTTCCTCGACCAGGGCGCTGAGCAGCAGCGCGCGTTCTTCGCCCGGCACGTGGCCGATGAACCAGAGCAATTGCGCGCCGACGCTGTCCACCGGAGAGACGAGGGCCCGCCAGGCGCGGCCGGGCACGAACCAGGGGCGATCCGATGGATCGCTCTCGTCCGTGATGCCCACCCCGCTGAGCGCCAGCTTGCGCATCCCGCGCTCGGCCAGGGGGGCCAGAGACGGCGGCAGGGTCTTCGCTAACGCGGCCAGGGCGCGCGCAGAGGCGGCCGACCGAATACGCCCCAGGTGCTCTAAGGCAGCGCGAGCCAACCGGGCATCGGGGTCTTGCGCCAGCATGCGCAGCAGCGTGATCAGCGCGCCGGTGACCGGAGCCATAGGGACAGCCCGCAGGAGCAGGTGGGGCACGTCCGGGGGCTGTTCCCGTAGCTGGGCCAGATACTCCAGGATCGCCAACGGCTCTTGTGCCATCGCCTTTTCCAGCTCGTCCAACGAGTGCAGGGCGACGGCGTCGGTGCTCTCCAGGTCGTTCAACAGCGCCTCGTCGGGCGGCTCGTTGAAATATCGGTCCAACAACGTGAGCGCGGTCAGCCGTGCCTGAAAGCTGCGCTCTCGGGAACGCGCTGCGGCGCGCAAGGCAGCCAGCACCTGGGCACGGGGCAGGCGCAACGCCACCTGTCCCAGGCCGCCGCGCAACCGCGGGTCGTCGGTATCCAACGCCGCAATCAGGGCAGCCAACGCCACCTCGCCATGCTGGGCGATGGCCTCTGCGCGCTCGGCCAACTGGGCAGGCTCGCTGATGGTAGCCAGCTCCGCAATTGCCGCGTCTACCGCAAGTCGCTCGGCCAGGCCGGTGAGAATCTTCGCTTCTGGGCTCATTGTTGTAAAATTATAGCACAGAAGCCTGCCCGACAAGAAACGGGCCCGAGAACCTGCAGATCACCAGGAGTCAAAAGCCGCCATGCACATCGAATCCACCGCGCTGCCCGGCGTCCTGATCATCACGCCGGCCGTGTTTCGCGACGCTCGCGGGTTCTTTTTCGAGAGCTATAACCAGGAAACCTGGCGCAGCCACGGCATTGACACGGTCTTCGTCCAGGACAACCACTCCAAATCGGTCAAAGGGACTTTGCGCGGCCTCCATTTTCAGCTTCCGCCCGCAGCCCAGGTCAAGCTGGTGCGCGTGGTGCGCGGCGTCATCTGGGATGTGGCCGTGGACATCCGTGTCGGGTCGCCCACCTTCGGCCGGTGGGTGGGCGTTGAGCTGAGCGCCGAGAACTTCCGGCAACTCTACATCCCCATCGGCTTCGCCCACGGTTTCTGCGTGCTCAGCGACGAAGCCGAGGTGCTTTACAAGACCAGCGCCGTGTACAACCGCGGGCTCGAACGGGGCATCGCCTGGAACGACCCGCGGCTGAATATCGCCTGGCCGGTGGCCGACCCGCTGCTCTCGGAGCGCGACCGCCAGGCGCCCGCGCTGGCCGACTACCTGGCCGAGCGGCCGTTTGTCTTCGAGACTTGAACACTTGCCGCTCTCGTGTTATAGTGTGTATGCCGCGACGCGGCATGCACATAAAGGAGGTGGGCCATGACAACCGCGCGGGATGACACGACCTTCGACTACATCGTCATCGGTTCCGGCTTCGGCGGCAGCGTTTCGGCCATGCGGCTGACCGAAAAAGGATATCGCGTATTGGTGCTCGAACAGGGCAAGCGGTTTCGCGATGAGGATTTCGCGACCACCAACTGGCAGGTGTGGAAGTACCTCTGGCTGCCCGCCCTGCGATGCTATGGCATCCTGGAGCTCACCCCGCTGCGCAATGTAGTGGTGTTGCACGGCAACGGCGTGGGCGGTGGCAGCCTGGGTTATGCCAACGTGCTCACCGAGCCGGACCCCAGGCTGTTCGACGCGCCCGCCTGGCGACACCTGGCGGACTGGCAGCGCATCCTCCGCCCGCACTACGAGACCGCCAAACGCATGCTGGGAGTCACCACCAATCCATGCCTGTGGCCGGCCGACCACATCATGAAGGAGATCGCTGTGCAACGGGGGCGGCCCGAAGACTGGCATCCCACCTCGGTGGGCGTCTTCTTCGGCCCCGAGGGAGTCGAGGTGCCCGACCCCTACTTCGGCGGCCAGGGGCCGGCGCGGCGGGGCTGCACCCATTGCGGGGCATGCATGGTCGGATGCCGCTACAACGCCAAGAACACCCTGATGAAGAACTACCTGTACTTCGCCGAGAAATGGGGGGCCGAGATACGCGCCGAAGCCCAGGTCACCGACATCCGGCCGTTGGGGGACAACCAGCCGGACGGCGCGCGTTACGAAGTCGTCTATCGCAAGACCACCAATCCCCTGGCCCCCAAACGCAGCGTGCGCGGCCGCAACGTAATCCTGGCCGCCGGGGTCATCGGCACCTTGCGCCTGCTCTTCCGGTGCCGGGACATCACCCGCACACTCCCGCACATTTCGCAGCGGCTGGGCGACATGGTGCGCACCAACAGCGAGTCGTTGACCGGCGTCATTGATCGCGACGCTGAGTTCGACTTCTCCAAGGGGATCGCCATCACTTCCATCCTGCGTGCCGATGAGATTACCTACGTGGAGCCGGTGCGTTACCCGGCCGGTTCATCCTTGATGCGCTTCCTGGCCGGTCCCATGATCGAAGCGGGCGACAGCGTGGCCGAACGGTTCGGGAAGGTGCTGGCCAAGACCTTCCGCCACCCCGCCGACTCCTTCAGGATGGCCATCAAGCCCGGTTGGGCCAACCGGACGACCATCTTGCTCACCATGCAGACCAAAGACGCGCACATGAAGGTGCGCCTGGGCCGCCATCTGCTCACCTTGGGCCGGCGCGGCCTGGTCTCGCGACTGGCTGAAGGCCAGGAGATGATGGGACAGGTAGCCCAGGCCCACGAGTTGACCTATGCCTTCGCCAACAAGGTCAAGGGTGTGCCGGCTGCGTCCGTTACGGAATCCCTGTTCGGTGTGCCCATGACGGCCCACATCCTGGGCGGGGTGCCCATGGGGTTAAGCGCCGAAGAGGGCGTGATCGGCCTGGACTGCCAGGTGCACAACTATCCCGGCCTGTATGTGGTGGACAACTCGATCATGCCGGCCAATCCCGGGGTCAACCCGAGCCTGACGACTACTGCCCTGGCCGAATATGCCATGAGCCACGTGCCGCCACGGCCAGGCTTTGAGGCCCGACGGCTGCAAGGCATTTGACAAAGAACCGCTGCTCCGTTATGCTTCCCCACAATCGAACCCTGGGGAGCACGAGATGGCATATCCGATTATTGAACTGGACCCCGTCACCCACATCACTGCGGGAGCGATAGGCAGGCCCGGCCATCGTACTTTTTTCATCCAGGCTGAACGCGGCCTGGATCGCGTGACGCTGTTATGTGAAAAAGAGCAGGTGCTGGCTCTGGCCGAGGCCGTTGACGAAATGCTTCAGAACCTGGAAGAGGAATTTGGCCTGGCCCGTCATGAAGACCTGAAGATAGACGAAGCGGTCATGGCCATCAAAGAGCCGGTAGACCCCCTCTTTCGCGTGGGCGCCATGGGCCTGGGTTACGACGCCAACCGGGATCGCATTTTGCTGGTGGCCCAGGAAGTGCTGGACGAAGAAGCTGAGGCCGACCCGAGAGAGGCCCGTTTCTACGCCACTCGCGCGCAGATGCAAGCTTTGAGTGTTTACGCCCGCAGCGTGGTGGAAAGAGGGCGCACGCCCGAGCAGGTGGTGCTCCAGGCCGAGGCATATGTGCGCCGGAACGGACATGATAACGCGTAAACGTTGAACGTTCCGACGTTCAACGTTGAAACGTTCAACGCTCAACGCTCTAACGTACCGCCTTCATCCCGGAGCCGCCCATGAGCGCACAAGCCCATTCCGACGCACCCAACCGCCTGATCAACGAGACCAGCCCCTACCTGCTGCAACACGCCTACAACCCCGTGGACTGGTATCCGTGGGGGCCCGAGGCGTTCGCGCGCGCCAGGGCCGAGGACAGGCCTATCCTCCTCAGCGTGGGCTACTCTGCCTGCCATTGGTGCCACGTTATGGCCCACGAGTCGTTCGAGGACCCCGAGACCGCTGCGCTGATGAACGAGCTGTTCATCAACATCAAAGTGGATCGGGAGGAACGGCCCGACGTTGATGCCATCTACATGGAAGCCGTGCAGGCCATGACCGGCCACGGCGGCTGGCCCATGACCGTGTTCTTGACCCCCGACGGCAAGCCGTTCTACGGTGGCACCTACTTCCCGCCCGAGCCGCGTTATAACATGCCCAGCTTCCGCCAACTGCTGCTGGCCATTGCCGACGCGTGGCGGCACCGACGCCGAGAGTTGCTGGCGGCCGGCGACCGGCTGGCGGATGCGCTCAGTCGCAGCGCAGTGCTACGGCCGGCCGATACGCGGATAACGGCCGACCTGCTGGACCGGGCTGCAGCACGGCTGCTGCGGGGGTTCGACCGCGTGGATGGCGGGTTCGGCGGCGCGCCCAAGTTCCCCCAACCGATGAACCTCGATTTCCTGCTCCAGCACTACCTGCGCACCCGCGATCGGGCAGCCCTGGACGCGGTCACCTTCACCCTGACCAAGATGGCCAACGGCGGGATCTACGACCAGCTTGGCGGCGGCTTCCACCGCTACAGCACCGATGCCGAATGGCTGGTGCCCCACTTCGAGAAGATGCTCTACGACAACGCGCAACTGGCCCGTACCTATCTCCACGCCTGGCAGATCACGGGCGAACCCCTGTTTCGTCGCGTGGTGGAGGAGACCCTGGATTACGTGCTGCGGGAGATGACCTCGCCGGAGGGCGCGTTCTACAGCACCCAAGATGCGGACAGCGAGGGCGAGGAGGGCAAGTTCTTCCTGTGGCGGCCGGAAGAGATCATGGCGCTGCTGGGGAAGGAAGACGGCCGACTGTTCTGCGGCTACTTCGGCGTTACCCCGCGCGGCAATTTCCGCGAGGGCGGCCCCGGCGCAAACATCTTGCACATCCCTCGCGAACTATCCGTAGTGGCAGCCGACCTGGACGTGACCCCGGAACGACTGCTGCAAGCCGTAGAACGGGGCCGCAAAATCCTGTTCGAGGCCCGGGAGCGCCGTGTTCATCCCGGACGCGACGACAAGATCTTAGCCGAGTGGAACGGCCTCATGCTGCACGCTTTCGCCGAAGCCGGCGCAGCTCTCGATCGGCCTGACTATATCACGGCTGCGGTCCGGGCAGCAGAGTTCGTGCTGGAGCGAATGAGCGAATCGGCGAATCAGCGAATCGGCGAATCGGCGAATGAGCGAATCGGCGAATCGCGAGTGGGCGGATCGGCAAATCTCGAAGACCGCTATTCGCCATTCGCCATTCGCCTCTTTCGTACTTACAACGACGGCCGCGCTCGCCTCAACGGTTATCTGGAAGATTACGCGGCCGTGGCGCTGGGGCTGATTGCGCTGTACCAGGCCACTTTCGAGCTGCGTTGGCTCCGGGCCGCTGCCGACCTTGCCGAGACGATCCTGGCGCAGTTTCGCGATCCAGCCGGCCCCGGTTTCTTCCAGACCTCCGACGACCATGAAAAGCTGATCGTCCGGCGCAAGGATTTCGTGGATAACGCGGTGCCTTCCGGCAATTCATTGGCGGCCGAACTGTTCCTGCGCCTGGCAGTGCTGCTCGATCGGCCTGCTTATGTCGAGCATGCCACAGGCATCATGGCGCTGATGGCCGATGCCCTGAGCGAGCAACCCATTGCTTTCGGCCGGCTGCTCTGCGCGACCGACCTGTATCTGAACCCCGGCGTTGAGGTGGCCATCATCGGCGACCCGGCCGCGGCCGACACGAGGGCCCTGCTGGCCGAGGTGCGCCGCCGTTTCCTGCCCAACAGTGTCCTGGCCCTGGCCGCGCCGGGAGATGAGGCTGCGGCCGCGTTCGTGCCGTTGCTGGCCGGCCGCGGGTTGGTAGACGGCAAAGCGGCTGCGTACGTGTGCCGGCATTACGCGTGCAGGTTGCCGGTGACCGAGGCGGATGCGTTGCGAGAGCAGTTAGAAGCCTAGCTGGTTTGCGTAACTTGCCGCACAGCTGTTAAGAACATCTGAAGAGACCGATTCCGGCTCTTCGCTTGCTCCAGCATCACGGCTCGGGCGAGACAGGCGGCCGTGCGCGGCTGATAATCCCCCTGCAAATGATCCATCAGCCATCGTTTCGGGTCCCGTGGTGAGCTCTCGGTGTTGGCCAGCACGCGCCCCACGTTGCGCAACCCACAGAACGACGCTCGCGTCGGTAGACCGGCAATCAACCAGGATTCCAATTCCAGGACCGACCAGCAAACTTGAACGACAACCTTCAACTCGCTGGCGAGGGCTTCAGCACGACGCGCCATGTCATCGCGTTCCTGGTCCAAAGAGGAATAGGGCGGATACGTTATGTCGCCATCTATCAGCACAATGAAAGCCCGCCCGCCGATGATGTGCTGCCGCCGCACTGTGTCTTCGAATCCCCGATTCTTCCGAACAATGTTCGATTTGCCGTTCATGTTGATGCAACGAACAGTAATCTGCTCGCGAGCGGCCAGTATTGGCACGTCGAGTTGATCCTCAGGCCCCTCAACCAACACAACGATCATGGCTCAGCTCCGTTGTCGGCGAGAAGCGCCATCTGGACAGGTTGATCGCCAAAGCTGCCTTCGCGGTAGAAATCGCTGGGCCGACCCAAGTTCTCGGCGATGGCCTTCGTCACAGACTCTGGGGCGGCCACAATTCGACCTGCGAGAGCAGTTTCCCTTTCCGTCTTTCATATTACCACAATCTCATGATCCCAGACAACCGCCGTACTGTCGGGCAAAGAATCACAAAAAGAAAGATCGAGCGAGGATATGAAGAGGCGATGGGGCCGGAGGACGCAAGGCGTATTTGAAAACACTCTGTTTGCGATGGTACACTGTTCCCACTACCCACCAGAGGAGTCACCATGATCACCGTCCTGGGCGACATCGCCGTGGACATCGTCAGCATCCTGCGGACGCCGCTGGTTCGCGGCAGCGACGCGCCCGCCACCGTGCGACTCATGCCCGGCGGATCGGGAGCAAACGTGGCCGTCTGGCTGGCGCGATTGGGCCAGCCAGTCACTTTCATCGGCCGCGTGGGCGATGACCGTTTCGCCGCGTGGCTACGGGAGGATCTGCGGGCAGAAGGGGTCGTGCTGGCGCTGATCACCGATCCCAAGCGGGGCACCGGTGTGATCCAGGTGCTGGTGGAGCCAGACGGCGAACGCACTATGGTGCCCGACCGCGGGGCCAACGCCTGCTGGTCGCCCGATGAGGTGCCCCTGGACATCGTGGCCGACGCTGAACTGCTGCACGTCACCGGCTACGTGCTGCTGGACGAGGAAAGCCGGCCCGGCGCGCTGGCGGCCATGGCCCACGCCCGCGGCCACGGCGTGCCCGTCAGCCTCGACCCCAGTTCGCATGGGCCGCTGGCGCGGCACGGAGCAGCCAGCTTCTGGGAGCTGGTGGGCCATCCCGATATCCTGCTGCCCAACCGGGATGAGGCGCGCGCCCTGACCGGCCGCGCTGCGCCGGAGGAGATGCTGAACGAGCTGCGCCGCCGGGCCGGGGTGGTTGCCATCAAGCTGGATCGGGATGGCTGCATAGCAGCCGCAGGGGAGGAAATCGTGCGGACACCGGCACCGCCTGCGCAGATCGTAAACGCCACCGGCGCAGGGGACGCGTTCAACGCCGGATTTCTGGCAAAGTGGCTGGCAGGGGCAGGGCTGTCCGAGGCGTGCCGTGCTGCGGTCAGGCTGGGCACGTTCGCTGCCACGTTGCCGGACTCGCGATAAGCTTCAGCCCCGGATCAGACCCCGTAACACCCGCAGATTCTCCACATCCTCGTGCATATCCTCGCTCTTGGGGGTCTCCAGGATCATGGGGACGTGGGTCAGCCGCGGGTCGTTCAAGAAGAAGCTGAACGCCGCCAGGCCCAACTCGCCGGTGCCGATATGATCGTGCCGGTCTACCCGTGAGCCGAGGGGCTTCTTGGCGTCGTTGAAATGGATACACTTCAAGCGATCCAGCCCCAACAACCGATCGAACTCGGCCATGGTGGCCGCATAAGCCTCCGGTGTGCGGATGTCGTAACCGGCCACGAAGATGTGACAGGTGTCGAGGCAAAAACCGATCCGTTCCGGGTCGCGCACACCATCCCTCATCTTCTTGAGCTGATCGAAGGTGTACCCCAGCACAGAACCCTGGCCGGCTGTGGTCTCCAGCAACGTCAGGGTCTTGTAGCCGGCCGTGGCGGCATGCGCCCGATCCAACCCGGCCACAATGCGCGCAATACCGGCCTCCTCGCCGCTGTCCATGTGCGCGCCGGGATGCAAAACGACCCCCAGAATGCCCAGTTGCTCGGCGCGGGTCAACTCATCTATGAGCGCGTTGACCGACTTCTCCCATAGCGCATCATCGGGTGTCCCCAGGTTCAACAGGTAAGCCGCATGAGAAACCACCGGGCCGATGCCCGTCTCCTCTTGCGCGCGGAACCAGCGTTCGATCTCCTCCGGCGGAGTGGGCTTCTGTTCCCACCGGTTCTGGTTCTTGGTGAAGATCTGCATGGTGTTGATGCCGATGGAGTGTGCCCGCGCAAACGCCAGGCTGAGGCCCCCGGCAACGGACATGTGTGCGCCAAGTAGCATGAAAGACTCCATTTGTGTGTCAAGCAAACGTCGCAGCTTGCCGCGTCAGATATCGAACGGACGTCGCAGCTTGCTGCGTCAGATCATCGCAGCCGGTGCAAGCCTCAACGTCCTCCCCAACATCAGTCCTCTGCGGCCAACGTGAACCGTTCCGCCCCTGCGGCCCGGTCCTCGATACGGCCCATCACGAACAGCAAGGACGAAAGGCGGTTCAGATAACGCAATGGGACATCGTCCCGCACTTCAGCTTCGTGGGTCAGCCGGGCCACCAGCCGCTCTGCCCGACGGATGACGGTGCGGGCGATTTCCAGCGTCGCGCCGCCCACGCTGTCGCCGGGCACGATGAAAGCCTTGGGCATCTCCACCTCGGCGCCCAACCTGTCGGTGACCTCCTCGACCCAGGCAACCCGCTCTTCCGCCAGCCAGGGCGGACGGGTGGCCGTCTCGGGCAGGGTGGCCAGATCGGCCATGAGATTGTAAAGATCACGCTGCACGGTTAGAACCAGCTCCCGCACGCGCGCATCGCGGGCCTGGGTGCGCGCCAGGCCGAGAAAAGCCGACGCTTCGTCCACAGTGCCATAAGCCTCGGGTCGCAGCGCATACTTGGGCACCCGCTCACGCCCCAACACCCCCGTATAACCATCATCGCCCGACTTCGTATACCACTTGATGTCCATTTCACCTCGAAATCGCAGGATTGCACATCCTCTGTAGGGACGGACGGCGTCCGCCCATGCCGGCGTCCGCCCAAAACATCCTCAAGGCCGGCGCTTTCACGATTGTCGCCGGCTTGCACCTCACCTCGTTTTGCGTCCCTACCTGACACCAACACCGAATTGATAGACCAGCTTGCCCCCCAGCCAACCCGAAATGACGACCAGCACCATCAGGAAAAGCAACAAGGCGAGATAGCCCCAAACGCTGACAGAACGCCGTTGCAGCAGCCTTTTGTCCCGCAGTGGCCAGTACAACGCCAGGCCGATCGCCACCGCCAACAAGATGCCAAAAGTGATATGCTGATTGATCAGCCCCTGAACCAGCTCATCCTCCGGCGCGCGCGACTGATCAATCAGACCGGTCAGGGCGGCAACCAGCGTGCCCAGGCCGCCCAGCAGGAGGCTGAGCTGCCCGTAGCTAAACCAGCGGTCATGACGTTTGAGGAGACCCACGGCGGCGAAAAGGGCTCCCACCAGGGACAGCGCAATCGGGAAATGCACCACGCGCGGGTGAAGCGGGATCAGCCAGTCCAGCATCCCCCTCACTCCGCCACTGCCGTCATCGCTACGCTAATGGGCCCATACCTGGCCGCCATCAGCCGCTCTGCGAAATGCTTGCCGCGCGGCAGCCCTCCCACGCGCATCTGGTGCGCCACCACCGGCACGTCGTAAAACACCCGCTGATGGGTTGCTTGCCACCGACGACCGTCCCAGGTAAGGATCGCATACACCGCGCGTGGGTCGCCGTCCATGGGCAACCCAGCACTGGACACGTTCACGAGCCAACGCCCTCGCCAGCGCCGCACAAACGGCACATGAACATGGCCGAACGCCAGGACCTCCCAGTCGGGTTCGCCCCGTTCCCGCAGCAAGTCGTCCAGCTCCGCCTCTGACATCTTAGGGACGATGGGGCGTTCCAAATCCCACGGATTGGCGTGCACCACCAGCAGGTCGTGTCCCGCTGCCGGGGAGATACGGTGCGAAAAAGGCAGATGGGCCAGATAAGCCACCCTTTCGGGGCCCAACTGCTCCCGCATCCACGACAGGTGCGAAGCGAAGCGCTCCTCGTTCTTCCCCGGCGGGGTATCGTGGGCCAACCGGCCAAAGAATGCGTCGGTATTGCCCTGGATCACAACAGCCCCGATGCCCCGTACTCGATCTACCACCTCTGCCGGCCAGGGGCCGGACCAAACCAGGTCCCCGGCCACGACCACTTGATCGAACGGGCCGCGCTGCTCCATATCGGCCAGCACGGCATCCAGCGCCACGAGGTTGCCGTGGATATCGGACAACAAGGCCACACGCATCTTTGCGCTCCTTCCCCGTGGGAATGCCGGTGAACAATTTATTTGCGGATCAAGGCTGCCCCCAACGCCCCTGGCCCGGCATGGGCGGCAAAAGCAGGGCCGGCTTCCACCACGATGATATCGTTGGCCGGCTGGTTGGTGATAGCCGCAATGCGGCCCACCAGCTCGGAAACAGCGTCACAGCCGCGGGTATAAGCAGCCGCCAGCGCAGCCACCGGCAGCCGGCTGCGCACCTCCTCCTCCAGCTTCTGCAACGCATTACGGGTCGAGCGGGTGAGCGTCACCAGCCGGAACTCCCCGTTGCACATTTCCAGCACGGGCTTCACCCGCAACATACGCGCTGCCCGGTCAATCAACGGGATGATACGGTCCAGGCGGCCGCCGCGCCGCACCCACTCCAGCGTGTCCAGCACGAAGATGATGGAGGTGCGTTCGCGCAGACTCTCGACGACCTGCTGGATGAAATCGGCACTGCGGCCCGCCAGCGCCTCTTTGGCCGCGGCCAGCACCTGTAACCCCATGCCCAGCGAGAAAGAACCGGTGTCCAACACCCGGACCCGTTCGCCGAAATCCTGGGCAGCAAGCAGCGCAGCGTTGTACGTCCCGCTGTGCTTGCCGGGCAGCGTCATGCAAATCACATCGTAGCCCGCGGCCACCAGCTTCTGAAAAGCACGATAGAACGTGCCTGGTGCAGGGGAAGATGTGCCGGGCGCCTGGTCCGAACTGGCGGCCCGCTGCCAGAATTCCTCGTTAGTCAGGTTATCACTGGCGATCATCTCTTGCCCAAACCGCACGAGGACGGGCACGATGGTGATCTGGTACTGATCTGCCAGGGCAGGAGGCAGATCACATCCGCTGTCTGCAACGATACGCACGCTTCTCATGGCTCCTCCGAAAAGGTATGATGGAAAAAACTAGGGAACGATGGCGGAAGCAGCCCATATAACCAGGCGCATAAACCGAAACGGTCGTACCGTTGCAGTTTATACTTTGCTCCATTATACCATCGCTCGCAGTAAGCGCAATCACGGAGGGTACATCTTTCTGGGTCATTTCACAGCGCCCCGCACGAACCCCGGTGGCCTCTGCGCATTGCGATTCCTGCACGCGCTCGCCGGCGTTGCCGCCGGGTAGGCTTTGTGCTACAATCTCCTCCGTCGGATGAGGCGTTGCATCCTGGAGGTGGATTATGCGGCCCAAGATCGAAGAAACCTGGTTTGGCAGCATCACGGTGGAAGGCAAGCGCTACGAGCACGACATCATCATCCGCCTCAGCGGTAAAGTGCGCAAGCGCAACAAACAGCTTTCCAAGGCAGTATACGGCACCTCTCACACCCTCAGCCTGGCCGAGATCAAGGATCTACACCGCAAGAAGGCGGAAAGGATCATCATCGGCACAGGACAGGAAGGGCAGGTGCACCTTTCGCCAGAGGCGGCTGAATTCCTGAAAGAGAAAGGGTGCCAGGTTGATTTGTGGCCCACCCCCGAGGCCATCAAGCATTGGAACAAGGCAGAGGGCAAGGTGCTGGGCCTGTTCCACGTGACCTGCTGACGCCTAAACCTGAAAACAGCCGTCACGTGCCAGGCATCCTCTCAGGTGCCTGGCACGTGGACACGGACTCGTTTTCATGGCACGTTGTACGCTAGCTGGCGCATGAACAACTGAAAAGGCACAAGATGAAAGTGGCCATCATCGTGCACGGAGGAGCGTGGGACATCCCCTCTGCCTTGCACGCAGATCACGAACAGGGCTGCCGGGCCGCAGCCGAGGCCGGTTGGGACGTCCTGATGCGCGGCGGCTCGGCCCTGGACGCCGTCGAGGTCGCCATGCGCGTCATGGAGGACGATCCTGTCTTCGACGCGGGCCGCGGCGCCCATCTCAACGCGGACGGCGAGATCGAGCTGGACGCAGGCATCATGGACGGCCGGACGCTGATGGCCGGTGCCGTGGCCGCAGTCAAACGGGTGGCCAACCCCATCAGCCTGGCTCGCCGCGTGCTCCACGACAGCCCCCACGTGTTTCTGGTGGGGGAGGGAGCCGAACGGTTTGCGGTCGAAGCAGGCCTTTCGTTGTGCGACCCCAGTACCCTGGTGGTCGAACGTGAACGGCTGCTATGGGAAGAGCGGCGAAACGCAACAGGGGAGAAACGCTCGGCCTTCGGTGAAACCGGGACAGTGGGCGCCGTTGCGCTGGACGCTGCGGGCAACCTGGCTGTGGGCAATTCGACCGGCGGCACCTTCTTCAAGCATCCCGGTCGGGTGGGCGATACGCCCATCATCGGCTGCGGCCTCTACGCCGACAACACCCTCGGCGCGGCCGCCTGCACCGGATGGGGGGAACAAATCATGAAGACTGTGCTGGCCAAAACTGCGGTAGACCAGATTGCGCTGCTGGGCAACGCCGCAACTGCGGCCAACGTGGCCATCGCTTACTTTCGCCACCGGATCGGCGGCCTGGGTGGCGTGATCTGCATCTCGCCCGACGGACAGATCGGCATGGCCCACAGCACGCCCTATATGGCGCACGCCTATCGCAGCGAAGGGATGGCCCACGTTGTCGCAGCGTTGAAGGCAGGCGGATAACATCCCGGAGCCATTTGCGAAGGTGCGTGAAGAGTTACTTTCACCCTTGCGGATCAGAGGTTTGCCAGGGCGAAGCTCATCAGGAGGCGAGGAGCATGACCCACAAGCGTGTCCAGGTTGTCATCACCGGCCGGGTACAGGGTGTGGGCTTTCGGGCCAGTTGCCAACGCGAAGCCGTCGCGTTGGGGCTCACCGGCTGGGTGCGGAATCGCTGGGACGGCGCAGTGGAGGCGCTGTTTGAAGGGCCGGCCGAGGCGGTGGACGCCATACTGGCCTGGTGCCGCCAGGGTCCGCCCATGGCGCACGTGACCGGGGTTGAGGTTACCGTCCCGCCTGATGCACCACCCGAGCACAGATTCCGCATCCGCTAGTCCAGTGGGATTGAGTCAGACATGCCCGACCCCATCCCTGTGATCATCTACACCGACGGCGCGTGCTCCGGCAACCCGGGGCCGGGCGGCTGGGCTGCGATCCTGCGCTTCGGGCCGCACGAGAAGGTGCTGCAAGGTGGCGCGTCGCTGACCACCAACAACCGCATGGAACTGCGCGCAGCCATCGCTTGAGGGGCATGGCCTCAACTGTCATGAAGTTTGCATTTGTAGACGAGTCGGGCGCGCCGTCGCCAGCACATGCAAGCGCCTATCTGGTGGTCGCTGCATTAGTAATTACGTCGGGACGCAGCTTGGAACTACACGTGCGTCGTGCCCGGCGCGCACTACATCGCCGTGCCCCAACCAGCGGTGAGCTAAAAGCCTCGGACTGTGAACCGCGAGTCATTCGACGTATGCTGGAGGCTATTGCCGAAGAGTCCTGTGAAATCTATGCGGTAGCATTGGATAAGCATGGTCTTGTCGAAGCGCAGGCGGAAGCAGCTTACCGGGCCACCGTAGCTCGCGTAATCGCCCTGGTCGCGGAGCGTCATTCACGGTTGCACATCAAGCTCGACCGGCGTTACACTAACGTGCGTCAACAATTCCGCCTGGAACAGACCATTCGTGAAGCGATGTCTCACATTCAGAATCAGGTGATTATCATCGAACAAGCCGATTCTGCACGGGAACCGGGACTGCAAGCTGTAGATTTCGTCGCTTGGGCACTGGCGCAACAGGCCAACGGCGTCACCGAGTGGGGAGACCTCCTGACAGCGCGGATTGTGACGTTTGAGGTGATCTCAGGAAACAAAATAGCGGCTCTGCCTGGGGGCCGATAACCACCGGTGTTATGCGCCGGAGTGGGGCGCCCTACGGGCGCCCAGCCGACCCAGGACTTACGATACCGCTTCGATAAAAAGTAAATCACATTTGCGGCCAATTGTCAAGCGATCACCGGGCCCGAAGTCCCAACAGGAGTCACCCGTGTCTGACCCCATCCCTGTGATCATCTACACCGACGGCGCATGCTCGGGCAACCCGGGGCCGGGCGGGTGGGCTGCGATCCTGCGCTTCGGGCCGCACGAGAAGGTGCTACAAGGTGGTGCGTCGCTGACCACCAACAACCGCATGGAACTGCGCGCAGCCATCGCTGCGCTTCAGGCGCTCACCAGGCCCTGTACGGTGGAGTTCTACACCGATTCAGAATACCTGAAGAAGGGCATCACCGAGTGGCTGTCGGTCTGGCTGCGCAGCGGCTGGCGCACAAAGCGCAGGGGACGGGTGAAGAACCAGGACCTATGGCGTGCCCTGGCAGCCGCCATTCAGCCGCACCGGATAACCTGGCACTGGGTCCGAGGCCACACGGGGGACGAACTTAACGAACGCGCCGATCGTCTGGCTCTTCACGCGCTCAACACCATCGGCGTCAAAGGCGAACCGGACCTGGAAGAAACGGGCGCGACGTTGCCGGTATGACGAACAGCGAATGGCGAATCAGCGAATCACGAATCAGCGAATCACGCAGTACGCAGTACGGAATACTCTATCCAATGACACTGATTCTCGCCATTGAAACATCGTGTGACGAAACGGCTGCGGCGGTGATCGAAGACGGCCATCGCATCCGCTCCAACATTGTCGCGTCCCAAATCGAACTACACCGGCCCTACGGCGGTGTCTTCCCGGAGATCGCATCGCGCCAGCACATCTACGACATCGTGCCGGTGATCACCCGGGCGATGACCGCCGCTGGCTTGCGTTGGGACGACTTAACCGCTGTGGCAGCCACGCGCGGGCCAGGTCTGGCAGGATCGTTGCTGGTGGGGGTGAACACGGCCAAAGCCATCGCCTGGAACCGGGGATTGCCTCTCGTCGCCGTAAACCATCTCGAAGGGCACCTTTATTCAAACTGGCTGGACGAAGGCGACGGGATTCAGGCCGAAGCCATCACGCGTCCAAGCCTGGCCGCGCTGGACAACGAAGGCCGGGCCTTCCCGCTGCTGGTGCTCATCGTCTCAGGCGGCCACACAGAGCTGATCCTGATGGAAGGGCACGGCCGCTACCGACGGCTGGGCGCGACCCTGGACGACGCAGCAGGCGAGGCGTTCGACAAGGTGGCACGACTCTTAGGGCTGGGCTATCCCGGGGGGCCGGCCATCCAGAAGGCTGCTCAAGGGGGCGATCCGGCCGCCTTCCCGTTTCCGCGCGGGCTGACCAACTACGCCATCCAGCCGGAACATCGGTACAACTTCAGTTTCAGCGGGCTGAAGACAGCGGTCTTACGTCAAGTGCGGGCGTTGGGTGAACCGCTGCCTATTGCCGACCTGGCAGCCAGCTTTCAGGCGGCCGTAGTGGACGTGTTGGTGAGCAAGACCGCAGATGCAGCGGAGGCATTTGGTGTGGCACGCGTGTGTGTCTGCGGTGGGGTGGCAGCCAACACGGCCCTGCGGGCTGAGATGAGCCGGCGTTTGCCGGTGCCGGTCTCCATTCCGCCCCTTTTCCTGTGCACCGACAACGCGGCCATGATCGGCGCAGCGGCCCACTACCGCCTGCAATGTGACGGCCCGACCGCGCTGGATTTCGATGTCGAGCCAGACCTGACATTGATAGTGGAGCCGTAAATTGGTTTTCGCCACTCGCCATTCGCTGATTCGCCGATTCGCCATTCGCCGATTCGCCATTCGCCGATTCGCCATTCGCTGATTCGCTGATTCGCCATTCGCTGATTCGCCGATTCACCATTCGCCGATTCACCATTCGCCGATTCACCATTCGCCGATTCGCCATTCGCCGATTCGCCATTCGCCATTCGCTGATTCGTCACACCTCTTTCCACACCTTCCCCAAACTCTCACCGTACACCTTCAACTCCCACTCGTTGAAATACCCGAACGGCGTGATCCATACCTGATAGCCGGTGCTGCGCAGGCGGTCGGCCAGCTCGGCGATGAAAGCGCCGGCGAACTCAGGTGGCGCGTTCTCGCCTCCCAGGTGGGTGAACGAATGCAGCACCACCCGTTTCAGGTCACGCTTATTCGCCAGCCACTTGATGTTCTTCAACGTCTTGCGGAAAACCTCGTCCCGATTTGCCGGGTCCCTGGCCTCGACCTGCATGAAGATCACGGCAGCGTCTGTGACTTCATCTTCCACCGCCAGATCCTCGACCTCCGCCAGCGTCTTGGAGTAGGACTTCCACCAGAAGCGCTGAGCCAGAAACATTAGCAGTCGCATATTTGTTCACCCCATCTATGTATGGTACAATAAATTCACAAAATTCTCACATTTGCTCAGGAGCATACAGAATGACCGAAGCCGATGCCGCCGTACCGATCGAGGTGCCGTCCCTGGTAGACCTGCTCCGCTGGCGTGCAACGACACAGCCAGACCAACAGGCCGCTGCTTTTCTGGATGATGAGCACGAGGCAGTAGGCCGCTTGAGTTACGCCGACCTGGACCGAAAGGCAAGGTGCATTGGCGCGCTGCTGCAGGCACAAGGGCTGGCCGGCGAGCGCGCGCTTATGCTCTATAGCCCGGGCCTCGATTTCGTCGCCGCGTTCTTCGGCTGTCTTTACGCAGGCACTATCGCAGTACCGGCATATCCGCCCCGGCCGCGCACCCTGGGCCGGCTACAAAACATCCTCAAAGATGTCGGTCCGGCTGTGATCCTTGCCACCCGGGATGTGCGGGAACTGGTAGAACCGATGCTGACGGAAGCGGAGGATTTCCCCCGGCTGCCCTGGCTCACCACCGATGATCTGCCCGAAAACATGGGTACGGCCTGGCGCCATCCGGGCGTAACGCGCAACGATTTAGCCTTCCTGCAATACACCTCCGGCTCCACCACTACCCCGCGCGGCGTCATGGTAAGTCACGGCAACCTCCTCCACAACCTGAGCCTGATCCGGGCAGGTTTTGAAATCAGCAAGAACGACAGCGGCGTGATCTGGCTGCCATTGTACCACGATATGGGGTTGATCGGCGGCGTGCTGCAGCCGATTTTTGCTGGATTTCCGGTAACCTTGATGTCGCCGTTAACCTTCCTGCAACGGCCGTTTCGTTGGCTGGAGGCCATTGCCAAGACCGGCAGCACCGTTAGCGGAGGCCCGAACTTCGCCTACGACCTGTGTGTCCGCAAGATCACCCCGGAACAGCGCAGCCGGCTTGATCTCAGCCGCTGGGATATCGCGTTCAGCGGTGCAGAACCGGTACGCGTCGAGACCATCGAGCGTTTCACGCAGACTTTTGCCGAGTGCGGCTTCCGCCCCTCAGCGTGGTATCCCTGCTATGGCCTGGCCGAGGCCACCTTGTTCGTAACCGGCGCACAACGGAACTCAGGGCCGCGTTTCCTTACGGTTTCGACATCCGCCCTGGAGGCGAACAAAGTTGTGACTGTTGAGCCCGACGACCCTACCGGCCGGACGTTCGTCAGTTGTGGCTTTCCCCGGGGCGACCTGTCCATCGCCATCGTTGATCCCGAAGCACATACGCCCGTCTCGGCCGGCACAGTGGGCGAAATCTGGGTTTCAGGGCCGAGCATCGCAGCCGGTTATTGGGGGAAGCCACAAGAAAGCGAGCAAATCTTTCGGACCAGGCTCATCGGCGATGAAAGCGGTAAAACCTGGCTCCGTACGGGCGACCTGGGCTTCCTGCACGAAGGCGAGCTATATGTCGCAGGTCGCATCAAGGACCTCATCATCGTTGACGGCCGCAACCATTACCCCCAGGACATAGAACTGACAGTCGAAAACAGCCATCCTGCAGTACAACTCAGTGGCGTGGCAGCCTTCTCCATAGACACCACAGAGGCTGAGAGGCTGGTGATCGTCGCTGAGATCGGCCGCGAACACATGCCCGGACGACCTGGCGCTGCGCCGCTGGCCGAGATCACCCGCGCAATTCGCGCCGCAGTCTCCGAACAGCACGCTGTCCAAATCAGCGACCTGGTGCTGCTCAGGCCCGGCACCGTGCCCAAAACAACCAGCGGCAAAATCCAGCGCCATGCGGCCCGGGCGGCATACCTGGCAGGCACGTTGAGCCGGGTGTGAGGATGATCACTGCGACGTCTTCACCCACATCTTCACGCCATCGCTGATCACCTCGATCCGGCCATGGCGGTCGGTGCGCAACACCTGCACCCCGGCCAGGCGTTCCAGCACGGCCGGGTGGGGATGTCCGAACGGATTCCCCTGGCCGGCCGAGATGACGGCCAGGTGTGGCTGCACTGCAGCGACAAACGCGGAGGAGGTCGAACCGTTGCTGCCGTGATGCCCGATCTTGAGCACGTCGGCACGCAAAGGCAGCCCGGCCGCAATCAACGCCTCCTCTGCTTCACGTTCGGCATCCCCCGTCAACAAGACGCTGAACTGCCCGTAATCCAGCCGCAGCACAATCGCGTTGTTGTTGTCATCCGAAGCCGTGCCGGTCAACGGCTCCGGGCCGGGATGCAACACGGTTAGGAGCACGTCACCTACCGCCAGGCGCATCCCGCGGCGGGCATAGCTACGCGGGACATTGTGCACCCGCAGTTGTTCCAGCCAGGGTGCTGCCTCAGGCGCTGTATCGGATTGAGGCACGTCGAGCACCTGAGCAACACGATAGCGGTCGAGCAACGGGATCAAGCCGGTGATATGATCGCCGTCGGGATGGGTCAACACCACCAGGTCGAGGCTGCGATCCCAAAAGGGCAATACTGCACCCAGCTCGTTGAGCAACGCAGTGGGACTGGGCCCCCCGTCCACCAGAATCTGACGGCCGTCAGGCGCTACGATCAAGATCGCGTCCCCCTGTCCCACGTTCAGGAAGTACACGTGCAGCTTGCCGTCGGGCAACCCGCGCGCGGCCAGCCAAACGGCCGCTGCGACCAGCCCCAACACCGCCACCCATCGCCAGCCGGAGAAGAGCTGTCTCATGGCATTTTCCCTTTCCCGTCCCCCGGTTTATACTACCAGCAGAAAGCACCTGTCAAACAAAAGGAGCAAGACATGAAGATCCTGATAGCCGCCGACATGGAAGGCATCACCGGCGTGGTACACAGCGACCAAACCAACCCCAGCCATGCCGAATATGCCCGTTTTCGGGAGCTGATGACAGCCGATGTCAACGCTGCGATCCGCGGCGCGTTCGACGCCGGCGCGGACGAAGTCATCGTCAGTGACGGGCACTGGGACAACCGCAACATCTTGATCGAGCGGCTCGATCCCCGGGCCAGGCTCAATTCGGGGGGCCCCCGGCCGTTTTCCATGGTGCAGGGCATTGATAACGGTGTAGATGGCGTGCTCTTCATCGGGTATCATGCGCGTGTCGGCATTACGGACGCGATCCTGGACCACACGTGGTCCACGCAGCGGGTGGCCGGCCTGTGGTTGAACGGACACGAAATGGGAGAGATCGGCCTGAACGCCGCCGTTTGCGGCCATTTCGACGTGCCGGTGCTGATGATCTCGGGCGATCAGAACGCCTGCGCCGAAGCTGTTGCGCTGTTGGGCGAAGTGGAGACCGCGATCGTCAAGCGCGCAACAGGCCGCACCTCGGCCGAGTGCCTGCCGCCCGAGGTCACCGGTCGGCTGATCCAGGAGGCTGCCGCCCGGGCTGTGCGCCGCCTGGCTGCGGGAAAGGCGCCTGCCCCGCTACGGTTGGAACCGCCCATCACCGTCACGGTTGCATTTGGCCATTCCGAGATGGCGGATGCCGCTGCGATCATGCCCGGTGCGCAGCGACTGGAGGGCAAACGGGTGCAATTCATCGCCCAAGACATGCCGGAGGCCTACCGGGCGTTCCGGGCCCTGGTGGGTCTGGCGAACTCGTGACGTACCATGCGTATCGTTGACCTCGATCCTGGCGATACTTCGCTCATCCGCCAGGCAGCCGAGCTGCTGATGGAGGGATTTCGCGAGCACTGGCCCCACGCCTGGCCAGACGTGAAGGCGGCGCTGGTCGAGATGCATGAGATGCTGACGCCCGAGAATATCTGTCGCGCCGCAATTGATGACGATGGCACGTTGGTGGGCTGGATCGGTGGCCTGCCCGGCTATGATGGCAACGTCTGGGAGCTGCACCCGCTGGTGGTGCGGCCCGACCGTCAGAGGCAGGGCATCGGCCGGGCGCTGGTAGCCGACCTGGAGGCACAGGTGGCGGCGCGCGGCGCTCTCACCCTGTGGGTTGCCACCGACGATGAAGACGACATGACTTCGCTGGCCGGCATTGACTTATACGACGATCTCCTGGGCCATCTGGCGAACATCCGCAACCTGAAAGGTCATCCGTTCGAGTTTTACCGTAAGTGCGGGTTTGTGATCGCCGGCGTTGTGCCGGACGCCAACGGGCCGGGCAAGCCGGACATCTTGATGGCGAAGCGGGTCGAAGCAACCCGGCGGTAGAGGCTACGCGGCATCCCGCAAATACACGACAGCAAATCGGGCGCCTGCCGACATACGAGTTCATTCGTCCGTGTCGGGCACCTCAGGTCAGCGGACTTTCCCGGTGTTCATCCGCCGCACCCATAGCCGGTCGCCGTCCGTGACGACTTCAATGAGCGCATCGGATGGGACGCGTGCTGCACCGCGCGCAGCCAGCGCGGCAGCCACATCCGGCGGGTAAGTAGTCTCTTCAGGCCAAAGGATGACTTGCGCCGCTGCCGCTTCGAGGAATCCCGGTATTGGCCACAGGCCGGTGTCCGGGCCAGGTGCCTTGAGCAACGTCACCCGCAAATCCTCACCAGAGGAGACCAGCGCAGCCTGGGCCTCTACCGCCGGTACTGCGGGCAGATGGACGCGAAACTCCCCATAGCGCAGCGCGAACACCGGCTGGCTCTGAACTGCCAGCCTGACCAGGAACACCTCGTCGCCCAGGCGGACGGCTGCCCCGGGAGCCAGGCGCTCAGGGTCAATGCTCATGGCCGCAGGCCAGGGAAAAGCCCCGGGAGGGCCGATCACAACATCCGCTTCTTGTTGCCACGCAGCCGACAGCGACCTGGCTGAAGCGACTAATGTTTCCGGGTCTCCCCGGCCGTCCCAAACCCAGGCGCGTCTCCCTTCGGGGGTCACCAGCAGCACCGCCTCGCCGCCGTCTGCCGGCACGAAGTAGAGATGAAACCGGCCATCGGGGAACGCCTGCAGCGCCGTGCCGATCAACCAGGCCGGCATGACGATCGCAGCCGCCCACGCCAGAGCACGCCGGGCCGAAATGGCCGTCCAGCCCCTGACATACGCCGCGCGCCAGGCCAGCGCGCCGGCCAGAACGATGAGGTACATCAGGGCGGCCACCTTGCCCAGGTCGCCGGTGCTGACCGATGCCAGCGGCACGGCGGCTGTCAGGCGCACCACCGCAGTGGTGTAGGTCAGGAACAGCCAGGGGATCACCGCCAGGATGCGGCCCAGGGGCTCCCAAATCAGGCCGGCCAGCAGCGTGGCCATGCCGCCGGTCATGATGGGGGGCTGTGCAGGCAAGATCAGGAAATTGGTCAGCAGTGAAATCAGCGAAAGCCGGCCGAAGTGATAGACGATGATCGGCAGGGTCAGCACCTGGGCGGCCAGGGTCACAATCAGCGCGTCGTTCAGCAGGCCCATGACGGCCTCGGTCCGCTCTCGCGTCAGCCAGCGGGCCAATAAAGCCTGCGCCTGCCGGGCGATGGGGCGGGTGAACAACACCAACCCCAACGTGGCCGCAAAGCTGAGCTGGAAACCTACGTCCCAAAGCGTCAACGGATTCCATATCAACATCGCAAGCGCCGATGCGCAGAGCGAAACATAGGCTGTGCTTTGTCGGCCCAGATAGACGGCGAAAATGTAAAGGATGCCCATGATACCGGCGCGCAAGGCGGCGGCATCTGCGCCCACCAGCAAGACGTAAAGCGCAATGCCTGCGGCAGCCGGAAAGACTGCGCGCCGTTTGCCTACCAGCCGGCTGAGCACGGCCATCAACACGCCCGAGAGCAGCGCGATGTTGCTCCCGGAGATGACGATCACATGCGACGTGCCGGTAGCCACAAAGGCCGCATCCACATCGGCCGCGATCCCGCTCTCGATGCCGAGTAACATGCCGTTGGCCAGCGCAGCAGCCGGCTCCGGCAATACCCGGTTCAACAACGCAGAGCCTTGTGCCTTCAGGCGGTACAACAGGCGCCAGAAAAGCTGACCTTCCCCCTCTCCGATCTTCTCCAGCCGGCTGCGGCGCATCAGGCTGTGAATGCCGCGACGTGCCAGATGGGCGCGATAGTCGAAGTCATCCAGCACGGGCGGGGTCTGGAGATAGCCTGTGGCCCGCAGGCGGTCACCATAGCGGAATTCGGGAAAACGCCGGGCCTGGACCAGCACATCTCCGTGCACTGCCCGAGTCCGGCCGTCCAGCGTGATCGTCTCCGCGCGCAGCCGATAGTAGGTGCGCACATCACGCACGTCAGGGTAACCGATCACCACCCCTTCGACGGTAACCCGGGCCGGATGCTCCTCATCGCCGTTATAGTAGGCCACATGCGTGGGAGTGGGACAAGCACTCAACGCCTGAGCGTGATAGCGCCAGGCAGCAAGCAAGAGGAACACGAGGGCCAACGCCACCAGCCGCGGGCGAGGATACTTGCGGACGGCGAAGGCGGCGACCAGGCTCCCGGCCGCCAGCGCTGTCCACGGCCAGGCAGGCATGGGACAACCCACCACACCGGCTCTCCAGAGCCACTGCGACAACAAAATGCCGCCCACCCAGGCGACGGTCAGGTACACCAACAACACGGAGCCCCCTTTTAGCGCGCGAACGCTTCAGCAGGGCAAGGGGGGACCGACTTGCAGCGATCGGCGTGCCCGGCTCGACGGCCTCAATTTTCGCGCATCCCGGTGTATTGCGCAAGCGAAGCAGGAAGCCCTCGGTTCGGCTGATACCTGGACTTGTTGTTCCATGCCGAAGTGTTTCCAAAATCGTCAAAGCACTGGTATACTTGTTTCTACACGATGGTGCGGAGGTCTGATCATGCGTGCGCGAGACGAATCGCTTTATATCCCGAAAATGCATCGCATCCACATGATCCTGGGGCAATACCCCATCCTGGGCGACGTGATCCGCGAGCGGATGCGCCAGGAGTTGTTCCGCCGCGGGGTGATCACGAAAGAACGCTTCGAGGCCGAAGCGCGCGAAAAAGCCATTCAGTCGCAGGTCCGTGAAGGCATCATCAATCCCTACCAGGAAGAGTCGGCCGAGGTGTGGGAGCGGCGGCTGGCCAAAGTGCGGGACAATCTCACCGAGTTCTATTGGGCCTACAACCTGAGCGTGCAGCTTTTCGAAGACGTGGTCCGGCAGGTGTTGAACCAGCGCCCCACGGCCGAACAGGTGTTGAGCCTGAACCCGGAAATGGCCTCCATGGAGATCTTGTTTCAGCAACTGGAACGGTTCGAGAGGCTGCCGGCCGAGGAACGGGCCAAAGCCCAGCATCACATTCAAGAGACAAAAGTGGTGCTGATCAAGGCATTGATCAGCGACGAGCTGGAGTTCGTACGGGTCGCCAAAGAATATTTTACGCTGGAAGACCTGAAATGGATCCGCAACCATCGGATAGGTCGCGGCAAGATCGGCGGCAAGGCGGCCGGCCTGGTGCTGGCGTGGAAGATCCTGGCCGCTACGCTGGAGCGATTCTGCGACTCATGCCAGCAGATCAACCTGATTATGCCCGAAACATACTTCGTGGGCGCAGACGTCAGCTACGATTTCATGGCCATCAACGATCTCATCGGCTACTTGAACCAGAAATACAAACCGGCCGACCAGATCGAACGGGACTACCCGGAACTGCAAGAGGCCTATGCCCGAGGACGCTTCCCCGATGAGATCCTGGAGGAGTTCCGGGAATTGCTGAGCCACCTGGGCAATCGGCCGCTGATCGTCCGTTCGTCCAGCCTGCTGGAGGATAACTTCGGCACGTCCTTTGCGGGCATGTACGAAAGTGTCTTTTGCCCGAACCAGGGCACACCGGAGGAAAACCTGCAGGCCTTAACCCAGGCGATCATCAGGGTGTATGCCAGCATCTATAACCCCAACGTGCTGCTCTACCGCAAACAACACGCAGTGCTCGATTTCGACGAACGCATGGCGGTCCTGATCCAGGTGGTGCAGGGATCACGCTACCGCGACTTCCACTTCCCACCCGTGGCAGGCGTGGCCTACAGCCGCAACCCATACCTGTGGAACCCCAAACTACGGCGCGAAGACGGTTTCGCCCGCCTCGTCGTCGGCCTGGGCACGCGCGCTGTGGACCGGGGCGGCGAAGACTATCCCAGGCTGGTCGCGCTGAGCCATCCGGCACTACGGCCCGAGAAGACCGCCAAGGAGATCCGCCACTATTCCCAATACTACATGGATGTCATCCACCTGGCCGAAAATCGGTTCATGACACTGCCGATCCATCAAGTTTTGGGGGGCGATTATCCTGGATTGCGGATGTTGGCGTCAATACTCCGGGAGGACGAAATCGGCCCGATGGTGACCAGAGACCCCAGGCTCGACCCCCGGTCGCTGGTGGTGACATTGGACGGCCTGCTGACGCAAACGTCTTTCGCGGCCGATCTGCGCACCGTGCTCAAAGCTCTGGAGTTCGCCTACAACCACCCCGTGGACGTGGAGTTTACCGTGAGCTTCACCGACGATTATCCGCCGCGGGTCAACCTCCATCTGCTGCAGTGCCGGCCGCAGATCAACCCCCTGGATACGGAACAGATCAGCCTGCCCCAGAACCTGCCGCAGACCGATATCATCTTCGGCACGAACAAGCTGGTGCCCACGGGCGCAGTGCGCGGGATCACCTACATCGTTTACTTCGACCCCAAGAAGTATGCCCTGGCCACACCCAGCCAGAAGCTGGAGCTGGCGCGGTTGGTCGGTCGGCTCAACCAGCGCCTGGAGGGACAGCGGTTCATCCTGATGGGGCCGGGGCGTTGGGGCAGCTCAAATCCGGACCTCGGTCTCAAGGTCAACTATTCCGACTTTTACAACACGCGTGCGTTGATCGAGATTGCCTGGCCGGACGCGCCGAACACGCCGACCCTGTCCTACGGCACGCACTTCTTCCAGGACCTGGTCGAATCGCGCATCTTTCCTCTGGCGATCTATCCCGGCCAGCCGGACAACCCGTTCAATAACGCATTTTTCGCCTCTGCGCTCAACGCGTTGCCCGCGCTGCTGCCTGCCGACGCCAGCTATGCCGACTTCGTCAAGGTGATCAACGTGCCGGCCACCACCGGCGGCCGGGTGCTCGACCTGGTGATGAGCGGCGATGAAGGCCGCGCGTTGGCCTATCTGGCCAGCCCACAGGCGACAAGCGGATAGAAGTCATCATGTCAAACATCATCGAGTTGACCCTAGACGGGATTGCCCACGGGGGAGAGGCCATCGGCCATCACGCCGGCAAAGCGGTCTTCGTGCCCTACGCCATCCCCGGTGAACGCGTCCGCATCGAGATTGTGGAGGAGAAGGCCCGTTGGGCGCGCGGCCGACTGATAGAGGTGCTGACCCCCAGCCCCGACCGCATCACGCCGCCCTGTCCGTACTTCGGCCCGGACCTGTGCGGGGGATGTCAGTGGCAGCATATCGCCTACCAACGGCAGGCTGAGCTGAAGCAGGCCATCGTAGCGGATCAACTTCGCCGCCTGGGGCGCATCGCTCAGCCGCCGGTGGCCGACACCGTCGCGCTGGCAGACCCGTCCGCTCCGGAGGATGAGGCCTGTTTCCTGGCCTACGGCTACCGCAACCACGTACAATTCGCCTTGACCCCCACAGGGCAGACCGGTTTCAGGCGCGCCGGCAGCAATGACATCCTGCCGGTCACGCGGTGTCTGCTCGTGCACGACCTGCTGGACGAACTGCACGGTGCCCTGGAACTTACAGGGTTCCCGCTTCGGGAGATCAGCTTGCGGGCGGGGATCAACACCGGTGAAATGCTGCTCCTCTTGGCCGGCGCCACCGAAGAGCTGCCCGAGTTGGAGCTCAACATGCCGGCCTCTGTGGTGCTCCGAACCCCGCGCAACCTGCAGCCGTTGATCGGCCACCCCTGGCTGACCGAAGAGGTCTTGGGCCGGCGTTATCGCATCTCGGCGGAGAGCTTCTTCCAGGTGAACACCGCAGGAGCTGCGGCTCTGGTGGAACTGGTGATTGCCTATGCCCGGCCCCGGCCAGGTGACGTCGTGTTGGATGCCTACTGCGGCGTAGGCCTGTTCTCCCTACCGCTGGCCGACGAGACAGGTAAAGTTATCGGGATCGAAGAAGCACCTTCGGCGTGCGACGATTTTGCCGTCAACGCGGCTGGATACGACAACATCGAACTCCACGAGGGGCCTGTAGAAGACGTATTGCCTGCATTAGTGGCCCAGGAGCAACGGGTAGATATCGCTGTGGTAGACCCGCCGCGAGCAGGCGCTGGCCCTCACGTGGTCGCCGGCCTGGCGGCGCTGGGGCCACGTTGCATCGTGTACGTCTCTTGTGACCCGGCAACGCTGGCACGGGACGCTGTCTATTTGATACAGGCAGGCTTCCGCCTGGCCGAAGCGCAGCCTGTGGATCTGTTTCCGCAAACATTCCACGTGGAAACAGTCACTCTGTGGGAAAGTTTGGGTCTTTAGTGGGCCTGTGTTAGAATTTCAGTAGATCACAGTTTTGGCTCACGCCAAGACGTCAAGAGCATAGGTAGAGAGTTCTTTTTGACAGCGTGTCTACAACGATCAAAGGACAATGCGAGCAGCGCCCCGTTTGCAGGGCGTTTTGATTTCTTGTGGGAGAGAACATGGAGCTGCGGCAGTATGTTGCACTGCTAAGAAAATGGTTGTGGTTGATCGTACTTTGTGCCGTTCTGGCGGGCGCCTCGGCCTATGTAGTCAGCCGCAACAGCCAGAAGATCTACCAGGCCTCCGCCACACTGATGGTCAACCAGGCGGCAAACCCATCGGGGACAACCGCCTACGCGGATATCCTGACCAGCGAACGCCTGGCGCGCACCTACGCCAGCCTGCTGACCAGCCGGCCGGTGCTCGAGGAGACGGCCAATCGGTTGGGCATCTCGGCACAAGGTTTGGGCCGCGCGATCAACGTCACCCCCATCAGAGATACCCAACTCTTGACGATCAAAGTCGAAGGGCCCGACCCTGCTTTGGCGGCGGCGATCGCCAACACCCTGCCGCAGGTCTTCATCGAACAGAACCGAGAATGGCAACTGGGACGAGTTCTGGAGGCGCGTACCGCCCTGGAAGAGGAAATCAATAACACGCTGGACGACATCGCTCGTACCCAGCAAGAGCTGAAGACAACCACCGACGACGCTGCACGCACGCGTTTGGAGACCAGCCTGGCTCAATACCGCACCACCTATTCCAGCCTGGTGGCCAGCTATCAACAGGCGAAGTTGACGGAAAGTCAGTCTATCAATAACATCGTTATCGCAGAGCCGGCCACAATTCCGAACGTCCCCATCCGGCCCCGCACCGCCACCAACACGTTGCTGGCCGCAGTAGTCGGCGCAATGATTGCCCTGGGCGCTGCGTTCTTGATCGAGTATCTGGACGATACAGTCAAAACGCCGGACGATATCAGCCGGGTCAGCGGCCTCTCGACCCTGGGCGCCATCGCCCGGCTAAAAGAAACCGGCGGTGCCCGCCAACTTGTCGCCTGGCTGCGCACCAAAGCACCCGAAACAGAAGCATATCGCACGCTGCGCACCAACATCCAGTTCTCCAGCGTTGACAAGCCACTGCGCACGCTGTTGGTCACCAGCTCCAGCCCCGGTGAGGGCAAAAGCACCACCACGGCCAACCTTGCGGTCGTACTGGCCCAGACCGGGAAACGCGTTGTGGTGGTAGATACCGACCTGCGCCGGCCCGTGCAGCACAAAGTGTTCGGCGTGCCCAATAACACCGGCCTGACAACTGCGCTGCTGAATGGCGATAACATCCATTTGGATGGCCATTTGCAGCCCACCGAGATCGAGAACCTGCAAGTGTTGACCAGCGGCCCCATCCCGCCAAACCCGTCGGAGCTCCTCGGCTCACATCGCATGGCCAGATTGATCGAGGCCCTCACCCAGCAGGCCGACATCGTCCTCTTCGACAGCCCGCCAGTGCTGGCCGTCACAGACGCAGCCGTTTTGGGCAGGCAAGTGGACGGCGTGTTGTTGGTGGCCGATGCCGGGGCGACCCGAGAGCATGCGTTGGCCAGTGCAACCGAAGAGTTGCGCAAGACCGGGGCTAATGTCTTGGGCGTGGCGCTGAATCGGCTGGACGCTCGCCGCGGGGGTTATTACTACTATTACTATTACTACTACACCGATGAAAGCGGCGAACGCCGACGCCGATCGGATGTCGAGAGTCCCAACCTGCCGCGATTGAAGCTGCCCTGGCAGCGCAAAGCGGCCTGAACTAATCTGAACTAATCTAAAGGGGCTGCCGACCTTTGGTCGGCAGCCCTCTGATTCTCTTACATGGCCTTTTCACTCCGCCGTTTGCTGGCCATCACCGTGAAGGAACTGCGCCACATCACGCGCGATGTGCGCATCTTCTTCCTGGTCACTCTCTCCCCGGCCTTCCTGCTGTTGGTGCTGGCCAATATCTTTGCCCTGGACGCAAACAACGCTACCGTCGCATGGCTGGACTACGACCGCACCCCCAGCTCGCGGGCCTACCGCGCAGCGATCACCGCCGACAGTACCTTTCGCATCCTCGAGTTCGTAGAAGACTACGCAGCGATGGAAACCGCTTTGCAGCAAGGCCGGGTTGACCTGGCGCTGGTCATCCCGGCCGGCTTTGAAGCAGACCTGAGCCGCGGCGTGCGGCCAGCCGTGGTGCAGGCGGTGGCCGACGGCACGGACGCCATCGTCGCATCCCAATTTCTGGGCAACCTGTCTGCCCGCACAACGGCTTTCGGCACTGCGTTGACTGCGGCCCCAGCGCGCCTGGAGGTGCGCAGCCGGGCCTGGTTCAACGGCGAGTTGAAATCGCTGTGGAGCATGGTGCCGGGCCTGGTGGCGATCGTGTTGATCCTGCCGTCTCTGGCGCTGACCCTGGCAGTCACCAGGGAAGGGGAGGTCGGCACGTTGGAGGCACTGATCGCGTCGCCCATCAACGGAGCTGAATTCCTGTTGGGCAAGTTGACCGCCTACCTGTTCAGTGGCCTGGTCAGCGCGGGATTAACGGTCGCCGTGGCGTGTGTCTGGTTCGGAGTGCCTTTTCGCGGCAGCCTGCCCCTTTTCCTCCTTCTCTCGGTGGATTTCTTCCTGGCATGCATGGGCATCAGTCTGCTGATCGCCCAGTTCGTCCGCAGCCAGCAAACCGCAATGCTGGTGGTGCTTTTCATCTTTTTCGTGCCGGCTTTCTTCGCGTCCGGGTTGATCCAGCCGGTGAATCCCGACTCGATAGCCTCCCTGGCCGTCTCTTACGCCTTGCCCTCAACCCATTTCATCGCCATTGCGCGCGCCCTCTTTCTCAAAGGCACACCTTTGACAGGCCTGACTTTTCACGCCGGCATGCTCGCGCTCACCGGGGCTTTGGGGACTGCGGCCAGCCTGCTGGTCTTTCGCAAACGCATCGGATAGCGCGCCTATGTGGGCTCGGATCTGGAGCCTGACGGCCAAGGAGTTCATCCAGCTCGTGCGTGACCAGTTGATGGTCACCTTTCTGTTCCTGTTCCCGGTGCTGCAACTGGCGCTGTTGGCACTGGCCACAGGCCAGGGGGTACGCAGGTTAACACTGGCGGTGACCGATCTGGATCAGACTGCGCTCAGCCGACAGTTGATTCAGGCATTCGATAACACCCCGGAGCTGACATGGCGCTACGCGCCGGCCGATGACAAGGCATTGGCCGCCCTGATCGAAGACGGCCGGGCGGTGATCGGCGTGGTCATCCCTGCAGGCTTCAGCGCCGCGCTGCAGACCGGGCGGACGGTGCCGGCGCTGCAAGTGTTGGTGGACGGGAGCAACACGGTGGCGGCAGCTACCGCGCGCTCGGCTGCGGAGGGGACCCTAAACGCCTTCGTGGCCCGGTTGGCAGAGGCACGTGGCCGGCCGTCTGGCACGCGAGTGGAACTGCGAACAGACGTACGCTACAACCCGGGCCTGAACTCCCGGCTTTTCACCATACCCGCGCAGATGGGCTTCATCGTTTACCAGGTTACCCTGGCGGTGGCCTCGGTGACGCTGGCACGGGAACGCGAGCTGGGCACCCTCGAACAGCTCCTGGTCATGCCGCTACGCCGTTTTGAACTGATCACCGGCAAAGCGGTCCTTGCGTGGTTGATCGGGGCGCTGAACTTCCTGTTGATGTATCTCGTGGTGGTCTACGGCTTCCGGATTCCCATGCGGGGCGCTTTCAGCCTGTTGCTGTGGTGCAGCCTGTTTTTCATCGCGGTCGAGATCGGCTACGGCATGATCATCTCCAGCCTGGCCCGCACGCAACAACAGGCTATCCTGTACGTCTTCCTGCTGGCCATGCTCGATGTGGCTTTGAGCGGCTATCTCGTACCGGTGAAGAACATGCCGGGCCTGTTTCAGGCTGCGGCCCAGTTCTCGCCTCTCCAGCACTACCTGATCATCGTGCGCGGGATCATGCTCAAAGGAGCAACCCTGGCTGTGATCTGGCCTCAGGTGGTCGCCCTGGCCGGGATCGGAAGCGTAGTCGGCCTGGTTGCCTTGCAGACGGCTACCAGAAGGCTGGAGTGAGGCCGCCTACAGCTTCAGCCAGGCCATTTTCAAGTACGGCTCTTGCCCAAAGGTTACGGGGAAATCCAGCGCGGGCTCGTGGTGGATGCCGATGATCTCGGACCGTCGGCCGGCCGCCGCAATCCCCGCCAGGACTCGCTCCCGAAACGCCCGCCAGGGCAGCTCCGCCACGTTGCAACATGCCAGGAGCAGGCCTCCGGGGCTGGTCACGCGCGCAGCCAATGCGACCAGCTCCGGGTAGTTCTGCGCAGCCGCAAAGGTGCGTCCCTTCGCCCGCGCAAAGCCAGGCGGATCGAGGATGATCATGTCGAAACGTTCCTGTCGCCGGGCGAAACGCGCCAGCCAGTCGAAAACATCGCCGAAGACGAAATCGTATGGGTCGGGCGCAAAGCCGTTGGCCCGGTAGTTTTCCTGTCCCCATGCCAGGGCAGATTTGGACAGGTCGAGGTTAAGGACGCGCGCGGCTCCGCCGGCCGTGGCCGCCACCCCAAAGCCGCAGGTATATGCGAAACAATTCAAGACACGCCGGCCGGCCGCCCAGGCACGGACGCGCCCCCGCCCCTCGCGCATATCGGGGAAGAGGCCCACGCTCAGCCCCTCGCCGGGCCGAATCTGATACGCCAGCCCCTCTTCGTGCGCTATCCACGCCGGGCCCAGATCGGCCCCGGCTACCGGCGCAGAGGGTGCCAGCCTGGCCAGGTCTTCCTCGGTGAGCCGGCTGGCCTGCCGGGGCCTGTACCTGACGTACACAGCGCGAGCGCGCGTCATAGCCAGAAGTTCGGGCCACAAGGCATCCGGCAATGGGAGGGGTGCCTCTTCACCGGTATAGAGGCTCACGACCAATGCGTCACCGTAACGATCAACCGCCAGGCCAGGCAACCCGTCGGCCGCAGCGTTGACCAGCCGGTAGATGGTCGTACCGGGATCGGCGGCCAGCGGCGTGCGCCGCACCAGGGCCAGTTCGAATAGAGGGCGCACTGCTTCCGGCGTGAAATCAGCCCTGCCGACAGCGGAACGGAACGCGGGCATGACGCTCTTGGCGGGCTTTTCGCCGCGCTTGGGTGATGGGCCGGGGCCCTGGCTCCACTTCTCAACGTGCTGAACCCACGTCGGCAGCGGTGCAGTGAAAGTGATGAGTTGCCCCGTAGCCGGATGGGGTAGGGTAAGTCGCCAGGCGTGGAGACACATCTGCGGAAAGAAGGGATAAAGCGGCTCCCCGCCCCGGGCCTTAGGGCTATACAGCGGATCGCCCACCACCGGACACCCAATGTGTGCCAGGTGGACCCGAATCTGATGCGTGCGTCCGGTTTCCGGGATAATCTCCAGCAGCGTGCACACCGGTCTTATCTTCGTAGTAACGACTTCAGCCGTGACACCGCCCGGACGACTCAAGTCGTCACTACGAAGGGGTGACTCCGCCCTCGTCTTCGTCCTCGCCTTCGTAGTAACGACTTCAGTCGTTACACCGTCCGGACGACTCAAGTCGTCACTACGAAGGGGTGACTCCGTCCTCGTCTTCGTCCTCGCCTTCGTAGTAACGACTTCAGTCGTTACACCGTCCGGACGACTCAAGTCGTCACTACGTAAATGGGGAAGCACCCGATACCGCGTGCGCGCGGGCTGGCCACGGGGATCGTCAGCGCTTGTTACGCGATAACGGCCATCCCGATCACGAACAAGAGGCGCATCAATGACCCCCTCGGGCTCGGGCGGCGAACCCCAAACCGCAGCCAGGTAGACTTTCTGGGTTGCTCGCCCCTGGAACGCAGCCGCCAGCGCTTTGTTGACCTGCGGCCGCGCGCTGAACAGCAACACGCCCGAGGTCTCCGCATCCAGCCGCTGGTGCATCCCAAGGTATGGCAGCCCTGTCTGCTGCTGTACGACGCGCAATACGTCGCCCGGATATGGATCGCGCGGATCAACTGCGTGCGTGGGCAGGCCCGCGGGCTTGTCCACCACGATGAGGTCGGTGTCCTGGTAGAGAATCGAAATGCGCATGTGTTTCAGCGGCCGATGGGCAGAGGTCAGGGATCAGGGATCAGGGGTCAGGGATCAGGGGTCAGGGGGCAGACAGTATCCTGTCTCCTGACTCCTGCCGCCTGTCCCTGCTGCTTGACGCCTGTCTCCTGACTCCTGCCGCCTGTCCCCTGCTGCCTGACGCCTGTCTCCTGACTCCTGCCGCCTGTCCCTTGCTGCCTGACGCCTGTCTCCTGACTCCTGCCGCCTGTCCCCTGCTGCCTGGCGCCTGTCTCCTGACTCCTGCCGCCTGTCCCCTGCTGCCTGACGCCTGTCTCCTGACTCCTGACGCCCGTTCCCCGCTCAAGGCGCCAGCCGGCTCAGGTCGCGCGGGAACAACGTCGCCAGGCGGATGTTGTCAAGGCCGAGCAACTGCATGATAAAGCGCTCCAGGCCGATGGCAAAGCCGCCGTGGGGCGGCATACCGTACTTGAACGCCTCGAAATACGTTTCGAACGGCGCCAGATCGGTATAGCCGCGCGCCCGTGCGCTGTCCAGGTAATCCTGGTAACGATGAAGACGTTGTCCGCCGGTAACCAGCTCGGTGCCGCGGAACAACAGGTCAAAGGAGTTGGAAAAACGCGGATCAGCAGGGTTTGGGTGGGTGTAGAACGGCCGCTTGGCCATGGGATAACCCGTGACGAAAAGGAAGTCGCTGCCGTGCTCCTCCTGCGCCCACTGGCCCAACCAGCGTTCGTGCTGGGGCGCAAGATCGGGTTCCCCACGGCAGTCCTCGCCCCAGCGCTGCCAGATCAACTCCTGGGCCTCCGGGAAGTAAATGGCAGGGAACACCGGCGGCGCGACCGGCAGTACCACCTTCAACGCGGCCAGCTCGGCCGCGCAATGCGTCTGCAGATGTGCCAGGATGCCGTGAATCACTTGCGTCAAGACCGCCATCACGTCACGGTGATCCCGGATAAACCCCAGCTCCACATCCAGGCTCACATACTCGTTGATATGGCGCACCGTATCATGGGGCTCGGCGCGAAAGACGGGCCCTACTTCGTACACTCGCTCGAAGACGCCCACCATGATCTGCTTGTAGAACTGCGGGCTTTGGGCGAGATAGGCCCGCTGGCCGAAGTAGTCCACCGCGAAGACATTGGCGCCACTTTCGGTAGCGGAGGCAACCAGCTTGGGGGATTGGATTTCGGTGAATCCCAGATCGTTCAACGTAGAGCGAAAGCCGGCCATGATCCCGGCGGACAGGCGGAACAGGGCGCGCTTTTCGGGATGGCGCAAGCCAACCGTGGCATGATCCAGGAAGACGGGAAGGCTGGCTTTGATCTCCGGCTTGTTCAGCGGGAACGGCAAGGGATCGCGCACCGGTGAGAGGACCTCGAACGTTGGCGTGCGGATCTCGACCCCGCCCGGCGCCTGGGGCTCTGCCACGGCGATGCCCTCGACCGCCAGCACGGTCTCGGGCAGCAGCCCCTCCAGGGCCGCCAGCGCCTCGGGCCGGTCAATCACTACCTGCACGATGCCGCGCACGTCGCGCAGCACCAAAAAGTTGATGCCGCCCAGCCGGCGCAACGTGTGCCACCATCCGGCCAACCGCACCCGTTCACCGATGTGTGCGTGAACCTCAGAGGAGTAGATGCGTTCCATACTACAAATCGCCCGCTGCCACGAGTACCCGCTCCGCCGTTTCTGGTAGTTGAATAGGCACAAACATAGATGCTGGGTAGAGATAACCATCTGGCTCTGTTTTGTCCTCATCAATGACGCGGAGCATATTGTGTGCTTCTGCTTCTTTGTCTGGCAGCGTGCGGTAAACTTTACCCAGGATTAGACTGGCTGGATTGGTATCGTTGTTGATGCAGATCACAAAACTGTTCATCGAATTAACCTCTTGATTTTGAAATCCTTGCGACCCACGCCGTGCGCCTCAAACCAGTGTATCTCTGCCTCGCAGATGGTACCGTCTGCAAGTTGCACAGTTGCTATGCCCTTCATTTTCCGCCAACGTCCTTTTCCATAGGTGCGCTCCAGGTAGCGCCTGATATACACACCCTGCCCAACCGCGATTGGCTCAATATCCCTGATTTCGCCGAGAATCTCAAACGTCATCATCAATCATTGTCCTGATTTTGCACCTTAGTAGCTCCGTCGCGTGCGCCGAATTATTGATTAGGCCGATTGAATCTGTCGCAGTATTGCCCGGACATAGGGAGCCCAACACCGGATTGCCGGCGCGGTGTCGCCGGTCGCGATCTGACCTGACGACACACATCTTAAACTCGATCCGAGAAAATGTCAAAGGATTTTTGACTCGGTCCCAAATCGTGGTCGCAGAGGCTTTATGTCTTGGTGGTCAAGCCCCACCAACGCAACGAATTCCTCACCAGCGCAAGGTGGAACCGAGTCGTTCAATTTGACACTCGAGGCCATTGCGGATATACTTTGAAGTGCCCAAGGGCCTGTAGCTCATCTGGGAGAGCGCTACAATCGCACTGTAGAGGTAAGGGGTTCGAGTCCCCTCAGGTCCACTGGCGACCGAAGACGGTTCGCACGGGCACCAACTGGATCGCCGGCGTTGAACGGAAGTAGTAGGCCAGTTCCGCAGAGAGCGAGGGTAGGTGGAAACCTCGCAGGCGGCCCGGAACCCGCAAAAAGGCCGAACTCGTCCGGGAGCCGCAAAGACGAAAGGTGGTCAATACGTCATCGAGTCCGATAGTCACGTAGTCGAATCGTCGAATGGTCTTGTAGTTCGGCTACTTGACTATCCGACCGGGCGACTATCTGACTATCCGACTAATCTTTGCCGGGAGCGCCCGTTAACGCGCATCTGAGTGGTCGGATCAGCAATGGGCCTGTAGCTCAATTGGGAGAGCGCTTGAATGGCATTCAAGAGGTAAGGGGTTCGAATCCCCTCAGGTCCACTACCGGCAACCAGGGTGGTACCGCGGAGTCCCCTTCGTCCCTGAGCGAGACGGAGGGGATTTCTGTTTTCGGACGCCGTTGACCGGCGACCGGACCCTGGGCGCCCACTTTCAGCTTCCAGCCGTCGAGGTAACGACATGGCCGACAAATACATCCCTCAAGACATCGAAGCCAAATGGCAAATGCAATGGGCCGCAAGCGGGCTGTATGCGACCCACGAAGACCCCACACGGCCCAAATTTTACTTCCTGACCATGCTGCCTTACCCCTCCGGTGACCTGCACATCGGCCACTGGTACGCCATGACGCCTTCCGATGCGGCAGCGCGTTACAAGCGGATGAGAGGATACAACGTCTTCTTCCCCATCGGCTTCGACGCGTTCGGCCTGCCGGCCGAAAACGCAGCCATACGGCACGGCGTGCATCCCTATCGTTGGACCATGGACAACATTCAGCGCATGCGCGGCCAACTGCGCAGCATGGGCGCCATGTGGGCATGGGATCGAGAGGCGGTTACCTGCGATCCCGAGTATTACAAATGGACCGAATGGTTCTTCTTGAAGCTGTACGATCACGGATTGGTCTATCGCAAACTGGCGCCGGTGGACTTCTGCCCGCACTGCAACACCACGTTAGCGCGCGAGCAAGTGCACGGTGACGACCGCCACTGCGAGCGCTGCGGCACGCCGGTAGTGCGCAAACTGCTGAAGCAGTGGTTCTTCAAGATCACCGCCTACGCCGAGGAGCTGAAGCGTTTCGACGGCATCGAGTGGCCCGAACGGATCCGCACGGCGCAACTCAACTGGATCGGGGAGCGCAGCGAAGGCGCCGAGGTGACCTTCCCCCTGGCCGATCCGCCTCAGGTGGCCAACGACGAAGAGGCGGAAATCGTCCGCACCGGCATTGTAGTGTTCACCACCCGGCCCGACACCCTGTGGGGCGCCACTTTCATGGTGCTTGCGCCCGAGCACCCGCTGGTGGACATGATCACACCCCCAAGCCACCGTGAGGCGGTGGCGGCCTATCAGTTCCAGGCCGGCCGGCAGACCGACATCGAACGCGCGGCAGCCGAACGGGAGAAAACCGGCGTCTTCACCGGCGCGTACGCCATCAACCCGGTCAACGGCGAGCGCATCCCCATCTGGATCGCCGATTATGTGCTGATGACCTATGGCACCGGCGCGATTATGGCTGTGCCCGGCCACGACGAGCGCGATTTCGCGTTTGCGCTCAAGTTCGGCCTGCCGATCATCCCGGTCATCGAACGCACCGACCAAATCGCCAAGAGTGCGGTGTGGGAGGGCTCGGTGGCCGAAAGCTTTGCAGAGGCGTTGACGGCCGAGGGCTTCACCTGGCAGTGGCTGCAGATCCCTGGCCGGGGCCGTTTCTACGCCGTGACCCTGACCGGTGACGCGCAAGTCTCGGCCTACGCCAGGTTGTTGCAGACACACCTGAAGCCGGGGCACTGGGGCGACATCGTCGGCCGTGGGTGGCAGGTAGTGTTCGACGACGGGCCGGTCACGCTGAACTCAACCGCGGCCGACGCGGCAATCATGGCGCGCTGCCACGCTGGCTACGAATACATGCGTCAATTCCGCACAACCATGGAGATGTGGTGGGCTGTGGAATGGTATCGCGACGTGCTGTTCCATCACGAATATGGCACCATGATCCATTCCGGGCCTTTCACCGGCACCCCCGGCGACGTGGCCCGACACAAGGTGACGGCGTGGTTGGCCGAACAGGGGCTGGGGCAGGCCGCGACCAGTTACAAAATGCACGACTGGTTGATCAGCCGGCAGCGTTACTGGGGCGCGCCGATCCCCATGATCTATTGCGACCGCTGCGGCATCGTACCCGTGCCTTACGAAGACCTCCCGGTCATCCTGCCCACCGATGCGGTGGTGCCCCCTTCGGGTGAAAACGCGTTGAAGTTCCACGAAGGCTTCTTGCGGACCACATGCCCCCAATGCGGCGGCGAGGCCCTTCGCGAGACCGATACCATGGACACCTTCATGTGTTCGTCGTGGTATCAGTATGCGTACGTCTCACCCTACTGGAAGGCCGGCCAGAAGCTGAGCCGAGACGATACCCCGTGGGACCCCGAGAAGGGCGCCTACTGGCTGCCGGTAGACCAGTACACCGGCGGGCCGGAGCACGCCACCATGCACCTGCTCTACACGCGTTTCTTCACCAAAGCACTGGCCGACATGGGGATCGTGCCGTTCCGCGAGCCGATGCTGCGCCTGTTCAACCAGGGCATCATCCTGGGGCCGGACGGCCAGCGCATGAGCAAGAGCAAGGGCAATGTGGTCGCGCCCGACGAGTGGGTGGAAAAATACGGCGCCGACACCGTGCGGGCGTACTTGATGTTCATCGGCCCCTGGGACATGGGCGGCCCCTGGAACTTCCAGGGGATCGAAGGCATACGTCGCTTCCTGGAACGGGTCTGGAACGTAGTGGTCGAACCGGCGCGCAGACCTCAGACCACCAGCAAAGAGGGTGATGCCGACCTGGAGGCTCAAACGCGCGAACTGCGCCATTGGACCCATCGCACGCTGAAAAAGGTCACCGAGGACATCGAGCAGTTCAAGTTCAACACGCTGCTGGCTGCCCTGATGGAATTCAACAACTACCTGACCAAAGCCAAAGAGACGGCCGTCTACGGCACGCCGGCCTGGGAAGAGGCTATTGACACGTTGTTGCTGATGCTGGCCCCTGAGACCCCGCACATCGCCGAGGAGCTGTGGCAGCGGCGGCACGGGCCGGCAGAGAACCGCCCGTTCACTGCCGAAGATAGCATCCACGTTCAGCCGTGGCCAACCTATGACGCCGAGCTGGCCAGGGCTGAGATGATCACCCTGGTGGTGCAAATCAACGGCAAGGTGCGCGATAAACTGGAAGTGCCCGCCGACATTACCGAAGAAGCGGCGCGCGCTGCAGCGCTGGCCAGCCCGATTGTGCAAAAATGGCTGGAGGGCAAGCAGGTGCGCAAGGTGATCTTCGCCGGGGGGAAACTGATCAACATCGTAGCGAACTGAGCAAGGACCCCCCTGGTTTCCCGGCGGACCCGGTTTGCGGACAAACAGGTGGAGGAAACTATGCGCCAGACCATCAATACCACTGCGGCGCCCGCAGCCATCGGCCCCTACAGCCAGGCCGTGCGGGCCGGCGACTTCATCTTTACTTCCGGGCAGATCGGGCTGGATCCAGTCACGGGCAAACTGGTGGAAGGCATAGAGGCCCAAACCCGACAGGCGCTGGCCAACCTGGCCGTGATCCTGGAAGCGGCCGGCGCATCCTTCGAGGATGTGGTCAAAACGACCATCTTCCTGACCGACATGGGCGACTTTCAGACCGTGAACATGGTCTACGCCTCCGAGTTCGCGGCCGATCCGCCGGCACGCTCCACGGTGCAAGTGGCGGCTCTGCCTCGCCGCGCATTGGTTGAAATCGAGATGGTCGCCTATGCGCCGCGCTGAGCCAGGCAACTGAAGTTACGGCTGCCGTTGCAAAGTCGGCCTGCGCCGACCGGAAACGGACTGACGCAAGTCGGCTTTGCAGCGGTGGAGCGGAGTTTCACCGGTTGGCCGATAACGGCAACCTGATTTCACCTTGCTCCGGCCCTCGGGCGCTTGCTTTTTGGATTACCCTTCTGCTATAATCTGGTCATTCTTCAGGTGGAGGGGGAGCACTCATTCTCATGAAGGCCCACAAAGGACGGCGGTCTGATGACCCGGCTTTGACCGAGTCAAACCTCATGGAGACGTTGCCGCTCGACGCGTTCGACTTTCCGCAACTGCACCCGGGCGAAACCGTCAAGGGCACCATCGTCAGCATCAGCCCTGGCCAGATCCTCGTTGACATCCATTACAAAGCTGACGCGATCGTTGACCCACGGGAAGTAGAGCGCCTGGACAAAGAGTTCCTGGCGTCCCTGGCCGTGGGAACACCGGTCACCGCCCTGGTGGTGCAGGCCGAGGATAAAGACGGCAACGTCGTGGTGTCGTTGTCCCGCGCCCAACAGGAGCTCGACTGGCAACAAGCAGATGAACTGATGGCCTCCCAAGAGGTGTTCGAAGGTGTGGTCACCGATTTCAACCGCGGGGGCGTCATCGTGCGCGTTGGGCGCGTGCGAGGTTTTGTCCCGGCCTCGCAGCTTTCCGGCCGCTGGCAGGCGCTCCAGGACGCCGAAGGCGATCCCGACCAACGCTGGGCGCGGCTGGTCGGCCAAACCATGCAGCTCAAAGTGATTGAGGTGGACCGACAACGCAACCGCTTGATCCTTTCCGAGCGGGCTGCCATGCGCGATGTGCGGAAAGGGCAAAAAGAGCGCCTGTTGTCCACCATCAACAAAGGGGACCGCCTGAAAGGGGTGGTCACCAGCATCGCCGATTTCGGCGCGTTTGTGGACCTGGGCGGCGCCGACGGGCTGATCCATCTGTCGGAGCTGTCGTGGCAGCGGGTGGAACACCCCAGCGAGGTGCTCAGCGTCGGCCAAACTGTGGAAGTCTATGTGATGAACGTAGACGAGGAGCGGCAGCGCATTGCCCTCAGCCTGCGCCGGCTAACCCCGGAACCGTGGAGCCTGGTTGAAGAGCAATACACCGTGGGACAGGTGGTAGAGGCCACCATCACCCGTCTGACCCCTTACGGGGCCTTCGCCAAGCTCAGCGACACCATCGAGGGGCTGATCCACATATCGGAGATGGCCGACTACCGCATCAACCACCCGAAGGAGATCCTTCACGAAGGTGATGTGGTGCCGGTTCGGATCATCCGCATTGACCCGGCACGTCGTCGCGTCGGCTTGAGCCTGCGCCAGGCCAGCGACGATGCCTATGTGGAAATGGACTGGGAGGAACAGGCCGCGCCAACTGCAGCGGAAGACGAAGAACCGATAGGCCAACCGTTCGCCACGGCATTGAAGGAAGCTGACGTGGCCTGACAAGCGGCCGCCACATCACACAAATACGAAGAAGTTGCTGATCCCGCAGGGGTGGCGGCACACAGGCGCGCCACCCCTTTTTTCAATCAACATCTGGACTCCGGGGTCTTCCGGGGACGCAAGGCTACATAGCGGTGGACTCGCCCTTGATCTTGTAAGGATGCCCGCTTACGACACTGTTTTTGAGTTATGCTATAATTAGGTTGTTCGGATGTGCACCCACTCGCTTTCTAGAGCGTCACGAGGGGCAGACCGTCCCGATCCAGGTGCTATCCAAGCGGTAACGTCATAGAGAAACAGGCGCAAAGGATTGGGAACTATGTCGGATAAACTAGAGCGGTTTACTAAGCATGCGCGTCAGGTATTGCAGTTCGCCCAAGAAGAGGCGGTGCGCCTGAACCACAACTACGTCGGCACCGAGCACCTGCTCCTGGGCCTGATAAAGGAAGAGAACGGCCTGGCCTCCAGGGCATTGCGTGAGTTGGGCTTGACTCCAGCAGAGGTCAGCCGCCAGGTGGAACGCATGGCGCCGCGCAACCCGCGGCCCCCCTTCGGCAAACCGACCCTTACCCCGCGCACCAAGCGGGTCATTGAGCTCGCAGTCGAGGAAGCCAAGCAGATGGGCCATTCCTACATCGGGACGGAACATCTGCTGTTGGGCCTCGCGCACGAGGGAGAAGGGATCGCCGCCGAAGTGCTGCGCAGCCTGGGGGTCAGCCTGGAAGGCGTGCGCCAGCAAACGACGAAGATGATCCTCGAAAGTCAACTTCAGGAAAAGAGCAGCCGGAAGCGTGAAAGCAAGACGCCGCTGACCGACCAGTTGGGTTTCGACCTGACTGCGCGCGCAGAAGAGGGCAAGCTCGATCCGGTCATCGGTCGCGAAAAAGAAATCGAGCGGGTGATCCAGATCCTCAGCCGGCGTACCAAGAACAACCCTGCGCTGATCGGCGAGCCGGGGGTGGGCAAAACGGCAATTGTCGAAGGCCTGGCGCAACGGATCGTCAACGGTGATGTGCCCGAAACGTTGATTGACAAACGTGTGCTCATGCTGGACGTCGGTGCTTTGGTGGCAGGCACCATGTATCGGGGCCAGTTCGAGGAACGCCTCAAAAAAGTGATCGAGGAGATCACAAACTCCGACGCGATCCTCTTCATAGACGAAGTGCACATGCTGGTGGGTGCTGGCGCGGCAGGCAGCAGCGTGGACGCCGCAAACCTGTTGAAACCGGCGCTGGCACGCGGGGAACTGCAATGCATCGGCGCAACAACGCTGGACGAGTATCGCAAGTACATCGAGGGAGATGCGGCGTTGGAGCGGCGCTTCCAACCCGTGCTGGTGGAAGAGCCCACCATCGAGGAAACCATCGAAATCCTCAAAGGCGTCCGGCCCGCTTACGAAGCACACCATCAGCTCAAGATCAGCGATGAAGCGCTGGAAGCGGCAGCCCGGCTCTCCGCCCGGTACGTGCCCGATCGCTTCTTGCCGGACAAAGCCATTGACCTGATGGACGAAGCAGCCAGCCGTGTGCGGATGTACAAGACCCCGCATGCTGCCACCCTGCGCGAGACCTTTCGCGAGCTGAAAAGCACGCAAAAGCAGAAAGAGCTCGCCGTTGAGGCGAAACGGTTTGAAGACGCGTTGGACCTGCGCCATCACGAGCTCGAGCTGGAGCGCAAACTGGAAGAGCTGCGCCGCGGATGGCAGGAGCTGGCACAACCGCCCGTCGTGCGCGAAGAAGATATCGCCGAAGTGGTCGGCATGTGGACCGGCATCCCCGTCCATCGCCTGGTGGGCGAGGAAACAGCCCGCCTGCTGGAAATGGAAGAGTATCTCCACAAGCGCGTGGTGGGCCAGGACGAACCTGTGCGGGCCATCGCCAAGGCCGTCCGACGGGCCCGCACAGGCCTGAAAGATCCGAAGCGGCCGATCGGCACCTTCATGTTCCTGGGGCCCACGGGCGTCGGCAAGACCTTGCTGGCGAAGAGCCTGGCCGAGTTCCTGTTCGGCTCGGAGGACGCGCTGATCAAGCTGGACATGAGCGAGTTCATGGAGCGGCACAACGTCAGCCGGCTGGTGGGCGCGCCGCCCGGCTACATCGGTTACGAGGAGGGCGGCCAGCTCAGCGAGGCAGTGCGACGGCGCCCCTACTGCGTGGTCTTGCTGGATGAAATCGAAAAGGCACACCCCGAAGTGTTCAACATGTTGCTCCAGATCATGGAGGATGGGAACCTCACCGACGCCAAGGGCCGGCGGATAGACTTTCGCAACGCCATCATCATCATGACCTCCAACGTGGGCGCTAACTTGATCAAACACGCCGGCACCCTGGGCTTCCCCACCAGCCGTGACGAGGCCAAACGCCAGGAGGACGAATATCAGGCCATGAAGGAGCGGGTGACCGAGGCGTTGAAACGCACTTTCCGGCCCGAGTTCCTGAACCGGCTGGACGGTATCATGGTCTTCCGCAATCTGACCAAGGACCAGATCAAACAAATCGTTGAGCTGGAGCTGAAACGCGTGGCCGCCCAACTGGCGGAACAAAACGTGACATTGGAGGTGGGCGACGACGTCAAGGCGATGATCGCCGAGGCCGGTTACGATGCCGAGTACGGCGCGCGGCCATTGCGTCGTGTGCTTCAGGATCGGGTGGAAGATCGCCTCAGCGAAGCCCTCCTCAGCGGAGAGGTGAAGCCCGGCGATCACGTCTTCCTGAGCCTGGGGGATGATCAAGCGCTGCAGCTACAGGTGACGCCACGGGAGACGCCCGTGGCGCGCGAGCTGAGCGAGGCCTTGCCGGGATGATCGCCGTCCGGCCCATCCTGGTCGCCAAGGTAGCATAAGCATAGTCCATTGGCAGCCGCGTGTTCCAGCACGCGGCTGCATCTTTCTGATGAAGGATCGTTGCTTTCGAGCGTCGTGACAATGCTTTACAACTGTTCTGAAAATGCCAATGACCGACGCTGGACTCGAGGCTTTAGCCGGTTTGGTGCTCAACGAGAGAAACCGCCTGGCCGAACGGCTGAAGCCGTTACTACCACGTCCAGGGCCCGCCTCCGCACCGCTTTCGGGAGTCGAACGGTCCGCCTCATCTTGATGGTGGCGCTGTTCATCTCCTGGTTGTTGATCCCCGCGACGCCAGGCCAGGCAGAAGACGCTCCCCCTGCCGAACACACCTACGTCCCGGGCGAGGTCCTCATCGGCTGGCGGAGCGAGATGCCCGCATGTGGGAAGACGCCAGGAGCTGACGGGGCAATCGCCCCGGAGGCCTGTCGCTTACTGGCCGACCTGACACCGGTCTCGCCCCGTCCACAGGAACTGCTGGCCGAACAGCGTGAGCGACCGGAATGGCAGGCCGCAGCGCGCTCCCTGGCCGAGCTCACGGGATTGGAGGTGCGCGACCTGATGTTGCCGCACGGGGTTGCTCGCCTGGCTGTGGCGCCGGGCCGGGAAAAAGCCGAGATAGCCCGCTTGAACGCGTTGCCGTGGGTTGCTTATGCCGAGCCGAACTACGTCGCACGGGCCGCGACAGTTTTGTCACAGGAGCGGTACCCCAACGACCCCGACTTCGGCCGGCAGTGGAACATGCGCCGCGTCGTCGCACCTACAGCGTGGGCTGTCACCCGCGGCAGCTACTCTGTCGTCATTGCAGTGCTGGATTCAGGGGTTGACCTTTATCATCCCGAATTCGCAAATCGGCTTCTACGTGGCTATGATTACGTCAATCGCGACAATGACCCTTACGATGACGATGGCCACGGCACCCATGTGGCCGGCCTGATCGCGGCCAACGCCGACAACTTCACCGGGATCACGGGCCTGGCGCCCAACGTCCGGCTCTTGCCACATAAGGTCCTCGACCGGGAAGGGAAGGGCTCCTACTACGACATCGCGCTTGCCATCTACGACGCCACCAACAACGCCTATGTCCAAGTGATCAACCTCAGCCTAGGTGGGGTCTACAGCGACACCACGCTGCAAAACGCGGTCAACTACGCGATCTCGCGAGGCCGGCTGGTGGTGGCCGCGGCGGGCAACTGCGCCCAGGGGGGGTCGGGCTGCAACGAGGTCAATCCCACCTACTACCCTGCCGCGTATCCGGGTGTGCTGGCCGTGGCCGCCAGCGACCGTTACGACGACTGGGCGAGCTATTCCGGCTACAAGCCGTATGTGGGCCTGGCAGCGCCGGGGGGAACGCCTTGGGACGCGATCTGGAGCACGGTGCCCGGGGGATATGCTTTCGCCGTGGGCACCTCGATGGCCGCGCCGTTGGTCTCAGCAGCCGCAGCGCTGGTTTGGACCATGCAGCCCGGCTGGAGGGCTGAGGATGTGGCCGATCTACTCAAGACTACGGCTGACGAGGTGGGGCCATACCCTTACAGCGGCGACCGCAACGACTACTTCGGTTATGGCCGATTGAACGTGGCCAATGCCGTCCGCCGGGCGCATCCGCCCAGCCTGAGCGCAGCCAGCCTGGCTCAATCCTTCCTGACCGATGATCCCGGTCAGAGCCAGATCCGCACGGTCACACTGACCAACCCCAGCGAACAGAACGTTACGTGGCAGGCACAGGTGCTCCAGGGGACATCCTGGCTGAGCCTCCTGAACTCCGGTGGATCGGCCTCCTACAGCAGCCCAGGCAACCTGACCTTCCGGGTGGGGCCTGCTGCGCTGACACCGGGCACCTACTCGGGCACCATACGGGTACAGCCGGTTTCACCGCCTCAGCTACCGGCCTTTGAGATCAGAGTGACGCTCAAGGTGGTTACTGCGCTCCAACGCAGCCATCTGCCGCTGGTGGGACAGGACTGGTTCAGCTACGGCTGGCACGACCCCTTTACGCCAGACGCCCCGCCCCCGACGCCGCTTCCCTTGGGGAACAATACCGCCTATCCCGTGACGCTGCCGTTTCCGGTGCCGTTCTACGGCAATTCCTACACCACCGCCTGGGTCTCAGACAACGGGCTGGTCTGGTTTGGCGCTTACTCAGCCACATATGTGCAGCCGCCGACGGCCTGTCCGCCCTCTGCAGCCGCGCCCAACAACGCCATCTACGTCCTGGCTCAAGATTGGGATCCGACCTTGGGAGGCCAGGTCTACGTGCACCGGCCCGATTGGGATACCTTTGTGGTGACCTGGCATCAGGTGCGACAGCCCCGGAACAGCATGCAGCAATCGTTTCAACTGGTCTTTCGCCGGAACGGGGAGATCATCACCTCCTATCGGGCCATTGAAGACCTGCGCCTAGCGATTATCGGCGCCGAAAACGATGACGGCACGGTAGCCGTGCGCATCTATTGCAGCGGGGCCGGTCGCCGCCCCCGCAGCGGCGATGCCTTCCCGTTGAAGGCTGTGCTGCCCTGGCAATAGCACGGCAACAGCATCCCGGTTTCGCCCTTTTGGCGTGTCACGGTTATAATGGGCCTGGCTGAAATCCGGTGTAGCCTTTCAGAAGCCCGGAAGGTCAGAAGGCATGCCCACGATAATAACCCGTAGCCCGGCCCGATATCGCCCTGCGCAACAGGATTCACGGCCCACTGCCGGCTGCGCCCAAACGCGCATGTGCCGTTTCAGCGGCCGATTGCGATCGAAGCCGTGGCTGATCACGTTGATCGTCCTGCTGCTGGCTGGTTGCACGGCAGAGCCGGCCGCGCCAACCATGCCCACGGCACCGATAGCGCCCACGAGCACAGCGACTGTCGCGCTGAGCCAACCCACGCCGTCGCTGCCGGCCCTCACGCCCGCAGCAGTTTCTGAGCAGGCCATTACCCTCACGTGGTGGGCGCCCGACTTCCTCAGCCCACAAGGTTCCCAGACGGCCGGCGCGCTGTTGGAGGCTCAGTTGGCCGATTTCGAGCGCAGCTATGCGGGCCAGTTACAGGTCAACGTCGTGCCGAAAATGCGCTACGGCAGGGGTGGCCTGTTAGACCTGTTGCGCACCGCCCAACCTGTGGCGCCCGCCATCCTGCCTGACCTGGTTGCTCTGGACGTATTTGAATTGGAGCAGGCTGCGAACTCCGGCTTGTTGCAACCGCTGAACTCACTGCTGGCCGAAAAGGTATTGCAGCAATTGTATCCTTTTGCCCGAACCGCCGGCCAGTTCCAGGGGCAACTGCTGGCCGTGCAATATGTCGCCGATGTTGAACATGTCGCGTTTCAGCCCGGTGCGGTGCCGAGCCCGCCTCAAACATGGGATGACCTGCTGCGCTCCGGCGCCACACCCTACCTGTTTGCGCTCGGAGTGCCACAGCCGGGGACAACCACAAGTCGCTTCCGAACTTTACAGTGCGTGGAGCTGAGCCACTACCTTTCGGCCGGCGCTGCGTTGAACCCGTCCACGCGCCAGCTGGCCCTGGAGGAAACGCCACTTCTCCGCCTGCTCACGTTTTACAAGACCGCCTCAGACGCCGGCCTGCTCCCGCCCAACGCCCTCGAGATCAACAGCACCGACATGGTTTGGAACCTCTTCGTCCAGGGACGCATACCCTTAGCCCAAATCACAGCCCGGCAATATCGGGCCGGCAATAGTTCGGCCGGCCCGATTGGGTTTGCAGCCACGCCGGGCTGGGAGGGCCCCGCCAGGCCGGTTGCGACCGGATGGGCGTTGGCGGTAGTGACCACCAACCCGAGACGGCAGCAGCTCGCAGCCGATCTGATCGCCTGGTTGCTGGAGCCAGAGCGTGCCGGCGCGATGGCTCGTGCTGCGGGGTGGCTCCCCACCTCGCCCGCTGCGCTGGAAACCTGGGGCGAACAGCCCTATTACACGTTTCTGGATCGGCAGTTGGCGGACGCCGTCAGCGTACCTGCAGGCCCTGACTACGCGCAAACCAGCGCACAACTCCACAGGGCCGTTGTAGCCGTCCTGGCCGAGGGGGTCAGCCCCAGGGACGCGACCGCAGCGGCGCTCACTGCTGCGCGACAATAGCCGCAAGTCACAGGAGCATCGGATGACGCCCCATGCCGCTCTTACGCCCGAGCACCGGGATGACATCATCCGCATCTTGGAGGCGGCCTTGCGCGCTGTGGACCCGTCGGAGGCTGTGCGCAATCACCTTTCGGTCGCCCAAAAGACGTTGCGTGTTGGGGCCCAGGACTATCCACTGGGCGAGATCGAACGCATCCTGGTCGTTGGCGGTGGGAAAGCCGGTGTGCCGATGGCAGCAGCCGTGTATTCCGTGCTCGGCGATCGGATTACGGCCGGCGCAATCAACGTCAAGTACGGCCACACTGCGGGCGCAGGGGGGTGGTCGGTGCGTTTCGGCCACAGCGGCGAGGTGACAACCCCGCCCGCAGTTGCGGACCTCGGCCCCATTCGTATCACCGAAGCCGGCCATCCCGTGCCGGACGCGGCCGGGCTGGCCGGAGCGGAGAGGATCGTGGCCCTGCTGGACGGCCTCACCCCGCGCGATCTGGTGCTGGTGCTGATCTCCGGCGGGGGATCGGCGCTGCTGCCGCTGCCGGCCGAAGGCATCTCCCTGGCCGACTATCAAGCGTTGACAGGGGTGCTGCTGCGCTGTGGGGCAGACATCACCGAAATCAACGCCGTGCGCAAACATTGCTCTCGCCTGCAGGGAGGTCAGATGGCGCGGCTGGCCTGGCCGGCGCAGGTGGCCACCTTGATCCTGTCGGACGTGGTAGGGACCCCCCTGGATGCCATCGCCTCCGGCCCGACGGTGCCCGATCGGAGCACCTTCGCCGATGCCTGGGCTGTCCTGGAGCGCTACGCCATCGTGGATCAGGTGCCGGCCAGCGTGCGGGCGCATCTACAGCGGGGGGTGGCAGGCCTTATCCCGGATACGCCGAAGGCGGGCGACCCTTTGTTTGGGCGCGTCAACAACGTCGTCATCGGCGACAACCGGATCGCCGGGCAGGCAGCGGTGGCCGAGGCGCGGCGTTTAGGGATGCAAAGCCTGCTTCTAACGACGTTCATCCAGGGGGAGGCGCGCGAAATCGGCCGCGCCGTCGCCGGCCTGGCCCAGGGGATCGCCACAGGCCAGTCCAGCATCTCGCCCCCGGCCTGCCTTGTGCTCGGCGGCGAGACAACGGTCACCCTGCGCGGGAACGGCCTGGGCGGCCGCAACCAGGAGCTGGCGTTGGCCGCAGCGATCGCCTTGGACGGCTATCCGTTGCCCCCGGGGATTCAGGTGGCGGTGGTGAGCCTGGGCACCGACGGGACCGACGGCCCCACCGATGCAGCGGGCGGCATCGCGGCCGCCGACTCCCTGGTGCGCGCACGAAGGATGGGCCTGGATGCCCGAGCAGCCCTGGCCAACAACGACAGCTATCACTTCCTGGCCGCGCTGGGCGACCTGATCATTACGGGGCCGACACAAACCAACGTCAACGACCTGATCCTGGTGTGCTGCTGGCGGGATGTTTGACATCCCCCGCAAAGACCGATAGAATTATGAAGCTGATCATTCAGATCCCGTGTTACAATGAAGAGGTCACCCTGCCGCTGACGCTGGCCGACCTGCCCCGGACCCTGCCCGGCATAGACGCCATCGAAGTGCTGGTAGTGGACGACGGCAGCTCCGACCGCACGGCCGAGGTCGCACGACAGTTGGGCGTGGATCACCTCGTACAGCACACGCGCAATCGCGGCCTGGCCGCCGCGTTCCAGACGGGACTGGAAGCGGCGCTGGCTGCCGGCGCGGACATCATCGTCAACACCGACGCCGACAACCAATACTGCGGCGCCGATATCGAGAAGCTGGTCGCGCCCATCCTCGCCGGCCGGGCCGACATCGTCGTCGGCGACCGGGGCGTGGCGGCGTTGGCGCACTTCTCGCCGATCAAACGCTTGTTGCAGCGGCTGGGGAGTTGGGTGGTGGCGCGAGCAGCCGGCATCCCGATCCCGGATGCCACCAGCGGCTTTCGGGCGTTCAGCCGCGAGGCAGCGCTGCGGCTCACGGTGCTCGGCGAGTACACTTACACGTTGGAGACGTTGATCCAGGCGGGCGCGCGGGGCATGGCCGTGGCGTTCGTGCCGGTGCGCACCAACCCACAGACGCGGCGCTCACGCCTGATCCGCAACATGCCGTCGTTCCTGGCGTTGCAGGCGGTGGCCATCGTGCGTTTCTACACCATGTACCGGCCGTTGCGGGTCTTCATGACGGCCGGCGGCATCCTGATCGCCGGCGCCCTGATCCTGGGCCTGCGCTTCCTCTACTTTTACGCGGTCGGTCGCGGGGCCGGCCATGTGCAGTCGCTCATCCTGGCCGCCATCCTGGCCATCGTCGGCGTCCAGGTGGGGCTGATCGGGCTGGTGGCCGAGCTGGTGCGCCTGAACCGGCGGATGTTGGAGGAAGTGTTGTGGCGGGCGCGATGTCGAGAGTCGTCAACTGCTCCTCAAACTGGCAGGCCACAAAGCTAAACAATGCGCGTCTGCTATTTCGGAACCTACCGGGCGGAATACTCTCGCAACCGGATCATGATCGAGGGTTTGCGGCGCAACGGCGTGGAAGTCATAGAATGCCATGAGCCGCTGTGGAAAGGGATCGAAGATCGTGTGGCCGCAGCCAGCGGTGGCTGGTTGCGGCCAAGTTTTTTGATCAGAGTAGCACGTACGTATCTCAGACTGCTGCGCAAATACCACCAAGTCGGTCAGTATGATATTCTGGTCGTGGGCTATCCGGGGCAATTCGACGTGTTCCTGGCCCGACTTCTCAGCAGACGGCGTAACCGGCCATTGGTGTGGGACATCTTCATGTCTATTTACTTGATTGCCCTTGAACGCGGCCTGAGCGCCCGCAGCCTTTTGACGCTGAATCTCATCCGCCGCGTCGAACGAACGGCTTGTCGGCTACCGGACCTGCTCATACTGGATACTGCGGAGTACGTCTCCTGGTTCGGTCGTACCCACGCAGTACCCGTTGAAAAGTTCCGGTTGGTTCCCACTGGCGCAGATGACTGCGTTTTTCGCCCCGTACCATGCCCGCACCGGGCAGATAACATCTTTCGGGTTATCTACTACGGCACATTTATCCCCAACCACGGCATCGAGTACATCGTTGAAGCAGCACGTATCCTGTCAAATGAACCGGCTATTCGCTTTGAGATGATCGGCGAGGGGCCTGATCTGCCAAAAGCGCAAGCTCTGGCGCGTCAATATGGGCTAACGAACGTTGAATTTGTCGGCTGGTTGGATCAGGCAGCGCTGGTTGAGCGGGTGGCATGCGCGGACGTCTGCCTGGGGGCTTTTGGCACAACGCCGCAGTCGCTCATGACGGTCCAGAATAAGATCTACGAGGGGATGGCCATGGGCAAAGCGGTGATCACAGGGGATTCCCCTGCTGTGCGGCGGTCACTGCTTGCCGATCAGGAAATCTGCTTATGCGCAAGAGCTGATGGCGACAGCCTTGCACACGCCATTCGACGGTTGCGAGATGATCCGGCCTTGCGCCAGCGGATTGCTGTGAACGGATCCCGCCGGTTTATGTCGGAATTCAATATGGAGGGTATTGGGCGGCAATATACCGCCCATCTCGAAACACTGCTCGAACAATTGCCGCACTCAAGGGCTTTGTAGAGTCACTTCCAACTTGCCCAGATCAAGTGTCTTGCCTGCTTCCAGCGTAATCACTCTGGCCTTTCCGTTGGGCTCGGTGATAATCGCATTCTGCCCAAACGGATCACCGACGACGATGACATAGTCAGCAGGAACCACATTCGGGAACAAGAAATACCCATCTTCCTGGATCAGCGCGCTGGGGCTGGTAGCACCTTCGAGCACAAAGGCGCCGTCGCTCTTATCGGCGTTCCAAAAGACCTGCGCCAGGCGCACAGGCATACCAACCAAAGCCTGAGGCTTCTTGGTGTCGGCTGCAACAACCCGCCCATAAACAACAGCAGCGTCCGGAGCGGGCGTCGTTACAGGAGATCTGGTCGCCGCCACCACAGCTGTTGCCTCGACGGTTTGCATGACCGGTGTGGGCAACGGCGAAGTCTCAGTAGTGATCGGAACACACCCTGCGCACAACACCAATAGAGCCAGTACCGCTAATAAAGAAGTTCTCAGGATAACACGCATCGTCTAGCATTCCCCCTGTGCAGAGTAGAACCGAGGGTCGGCCTCGGCGTAACACACCAAAGCTCACGCGACCCACTTCTTGTATGAAGGACGATTATAATCGCATTCTCATTTTCGGGCAACCACGCTCCATAAACCAGAATTAACCCAAAAGCGCTATTGCGATTTTGAAGTGCGTTGTTATAGAATGTGTTCGTCAAGCAGGCCAAAAAAAGCACTGCGTGGCTTTTGTTGTTACATCGGTTGCACTTAGGACGCAACCAAAATTCAAACAGGAGGTTCTATGAAGTCCAAATCACGGGTCATCGGAATTGCTTTGGTGCTTGCGTTGCTGGTGAGCGCCTTTGGCTTTGCTGCGACCACCGAGGCGTCAGCGCGCACAGCGAGTTGGGTCGTGTCAGTCACCTATCAAAATGTCGGCCAGAATCCGGCGGAGGTGATGGTTGATTTCTATCCCGAGGGTTCAGGAACACCGATTTCCTTCAACCCGTTGGGTGCCGGCAATACTCTTGGCGCAGGGGCAGGTGCATCGTTCTTTATCGGCAGTGTCAGTGGGTTACCGACCCCCTTTAAGGGCTCTGCGGTAATGTCTTCTACCGAGCCGCTGGTCGCGACGGTTGTGCAGTTCTCACAGCAAGCCGGGTTCCGGGTGCGCATGCTCTCGAACGGTTTCTCGGAAAGTGATGCCTCCAGCCAGTATCTGATCGCCACCACTCTGGCCAACAAGTTCAACCGCACCACAGTGTTCTCGGTGCAGAATGCCGCTAACGCGCCGGTGCGAGCGAACATTAAGTTCTACGATGCGGACGCCGGTGGCGCCCTGGCAGGTCAGATCACCCATATCATTCCCGCCGGGTCGTCCAAGTACATCGAGATGGACAATCCCGCAACGACAGGTCTGCCGGCCGGCACGACCGTATTCAATGGCTCGGCAATTGTTACCGCAGTACTGGACAGCGATGGCACAACTCCGGCCAACGTCGTCGCTGCGGCGAGCGAGCTTTATACCAACAAGAACGTTGGCGCCAACTTTGAAGGCGTGCCCCTGAGCCGAGCAGCCAATACCATCTACATGGCCACCGCTCTCTGCCAGAGGTTTGGGCTGGACACCTTCTATGCGGTGCAGAACGCGAGCCTGACAAACAGCGCAACAATCAACGTAGAATACTTCAACACTGACGGCACGCCTAAAGCCACAGATGGCCCCTATACCATCGGACCTGGCCAAAAGCGGAGCATTGTGACCTGCTCACCCAGCAGCGGGGTGAACATGGCGAACTTCACCGGCTCGGCCAAGATCACCAGCACCGGTGCACCGATCGTGGCGATCGGTAAAGCTCAAGGGCAGACTGGCGCCGGACCGGCCACCGTTGACGTGTTCACCGCTTTCATGGGCGAACCGCAAGGTGCCTCCAAACTGGCTCTGCCGTTCATCCGCTGGGCCAACGACGCGAATTATAACAACCCGGCCAACACCGGCGGCAAGCAACGGGCTTTCATCGCCATCCAGAACCTGGAGACATCCACCATCAAAGTGAACGTCAAGTACTATGGCAAGGCCGGTGGGGCACCGCTGGCGACCCAGCAACTTACCATTCCAGGCTTCTCGAAGGCGAACTCAGACCCCAACAGCGCTGGCGCCCTGGGTCTGGCGGGTATGAACCCGGGTGAGTTCGGTTACTACACAGACGGCACTTTCGGCGGCTCGGTGCTGATCGAGGCGGATGCCTCCAACCCGACAGCCAAGTTCATCGCCATTGCTCGTGTGCAACATCCGGGCTACGGCGAAGACTACAATGCCGTTCCGGTGCCCTGAGTAACTCTTTCGACAGCACCTAATACAGACAAGGGGGCTCAACATACGAGCCCCCTTGTCATTTCTGTTTCCTCGGCCTTTCCTCAGCAGCTACCGCTTTGAGTTTGCAACCCGTTGATACACCGTCTCGTAACAGGGGATAGCATTCTGTATCGTAAATCGAGCCGCTTGACTTAGGGCATTGGCCGCCATCTTTTGCGCCCTAGCCTTCTCGGCCAGCACACCGATTGCCGCCTGAGCTATGGCTGCCGGATCGCCGGGAGGCACGAGAATGCCGGTCTGGTTAGGGATAACCACTTCTCGGCTGCCCGATACATCCGTGGCTACTACCGGCACTCCGGCGGCCATGGCCTCTAGAATGACGGTCGCCAGACCTTCCCACAAAGAGGCCGATATCAGCAGATCGAGCTGGGGCAAAATATCAAGGACATCATCACGGCTGCCCAAAAAGTGCACCACATCTTCGATTCCCAAGCGCGTAGCCTGCGCCCGCAAATCAGCCTCAAGTGGGCCACTTCCGATAATCACCAGGTGAACAGGAAACTCTTGACGAATCATCGGCAAGGCTTCCAATAAAAAGGCGTGGCCCTTTTGGGGTACCAACCGTCCTATAATGCCGATCAGAGGACGTCTCTCCGGCAGGCCAACCGGTCGAGGCCGAGAACGGTCTGAGAGTGAGAGACGCCGAAAAACATCAGCATCAATTCCGGGATAACACAAGGTTGGCTTACGCCGGAGGGCCTTCGCCAGAAAACGCTTGCCCAGGACGTCGTAGATGACCTGCGAGACGCCGATTTCGGCGTCGAAAGCCCACGGGTACAACCCGTGACACAACAGCGCACCGATTCGCGGATGGGTCTGCCACTGTTGATCGGTATGCATCACACGAACCGCACGTGGATGCACGGGATGAAACCACTTCAACCAGAGATTGATCACATCTCCGCGTTCGGAATGGCTGCAGATGATCTCAGGGCGCAGACGGGCCACCTCATCCCATAAAGTTCGCATCATTCGCCGTAAATCCTGGCAGATGACACCCGTCATCGGCATCAGCCCGTAAACTGGCACCTGCTCTGCAGTCAGCCTTGCCAGCCATCGCTTCTCAGATTCAGAACCATAACTGTGCATCGCGAAAATGGCCACCTCGAAGAGGTCCTTGTTCAACAAGCGCGCCAGGTGGACCGCAACCTGCTCGGCGCCGCCCGATTGATCGCCGATTGCGATGCCAGAGATGAGTTGGATCACGCGGATGCGTCGCACAAAACCTCCTTCAGGTAGCTCAGCCACTCGTCAGAGCGATTGCGCACCTCAGCAAGACGCTCCCTGATCTGAAAACGCAGCTCAGGTTCGGTGGCAAAAATCTCACACGCCATTTCGTACAGGCGATCGGCGTCTACCTGCTCGATGTCACAACAATAGCGCTCCAGGCCCAGTGTCGCCATCATGCCGCAAGCTTTCGGTTGATATCCGATCAACAGCACGGGTACGCCGGCGGCCAGGGCAAAAATCCCCGTATGCATCCTGGTGCCGATCACCATATCTAGCTGGCTATAAGCAGCGATGATTTCGTGTGCGTTCCGAAAATCTGTCCGTAGAATAACATCAACACCATTTTGCCTCAACTCCTCAAACAACCTCCGCGCTATATGCTGATCATCCTGGTCAGGGCTGGGGCCGTAGCTCTGACAAAAAAAACAAATGTGTGCGTTGTACTGGCTCGCCAAACGCGTCAACAAGGTCACTAGAGTGCCCTCGTAGCGTATCTGGCCAGCGAAATTGGGGTCTTGTGCGCTGCGATCTATGGCAGTGACACCGATTCGACGAACCGGGAGCGAAACGATGGCCACAGGCTGTAGGGTCTCAACAGCCAGCGCAAAAGCCATATCGGGCACCAGGACAACGGGAGCTTTGACCTGCAAAGTTTCACGAACAAAAGCCAGAGCGCGAGGTTCCCGCGCCATGATTAGCCGGACGCGCGAAAACGTCCACCGGGCGAGCAGGCGCTGCACGGATCCGACTATCGGCCCAAAGGACTGTGGCAACATGACAACCGGCTTTCGCAAGGCGAGAGCAAACCCTAAAGATACGAGAGCCCAAATGAACGCCGGACTCAACACACGATGAGCGTAAAAGTTACCGCCACCGCAACTCAGAACGAGATCAGCGTCATAGTAAGACCGCAGTAACTCCTGCTGATCCAGGGTTCCCCACACAGGCCGAAGGCCAAATACGCGATAGAGGAACGCTGCCCCAACTAACAGCAACAGCGTGATCGGCATCAGGTAACCTCGCTTGCGCCATTCACCCCGGGCCGGATCAGCGACCCAGGAGGCGAGGGAACCGACGACCTGGATGCTACGATACCTCTGCCAGCTGTGCGGATCGTTAGCAGCCACGGTGACTTGAGCCTCAGGAAAAGCGGTCCTGAGCCCGTCTAAAGTGGCCTGCATGATGGCATCGTCGCCGAGATTGCGTGCAGAATGGACATTGACAATAAGAAACCGCATAGAGGACGTATGCCCTTTCAGTCAGGTACGGATATCATCCTGGAAAGCCAGAGCGCGTCGCCATCGGAGGAAGATCAACAGGTAGCCCAACAACAAAAGGGCCTCACTGAGGATATACACGACGGCCGCGCCCATCACCCCCCAAATTGAAACTGCGACCAGATTGCCGCAGGCGTTGAAGGTAGCAACACCTACCTGCATCGTGGTACGGTGCGCTTGAAGTCCAGCTGTAGTGAGCAAGGCACCCATACCAAAGTTGAGGGACTTTATTGCCAACATCGGGCTAAGCAAGCGCAAAACAGCGGCTGAAGACAGATAGTTACCGCCGTAGAACACACGAATGATCGGTTCAGCCAGGACGAACATGATCGCTGTGAGCAACAGACCGCTCAGCAATTGGCCCAGCGCTTGAAATTTGCCGAGCCGATCAAAGGTATCCATCGAACGCAGGCGCGCTTGAGCCAGGACAGGCACAACCAGGAAATAGAGCGCGCTCGGTACCAGAAAACTCATGTTGGCCAGGTTCAGAGCCGGACCGTAGACGCTTGCCCCGTCCGATCCAAGAATAAAAGACACGATTGTCAGATCCGCCCGCAGATATATTGCCACTGCCACATCGGCGAGCATGAACGCCTTTGCTTCATGCAATAATCTGGCAGCGGGCCAAATCTCGGACGTTCTGCCCAGATTCTTGATCATCCAAGCCAACACTAAGGTCGCAAGCCCCACGGTCGTAGCTGCCCTGAACAGAGCAAACCAGGCAACCTGACCCTTGCCAAAAGGCAAGAGCAAAGCTCCGCCGAACAGAACCGCCGCACCGAGCGCCTGAAAAGTCGCTACCCATCTATTACGACGAAGATTCCGCAGAGCTGCGTACGCCAGGGCTGTTAGACTATCAGCGGACAACGCAAACGCAGACAGAACCAGAAGCGTAAAAGGAAAGGTATTCGAAGGCAGCAGCAAGGCCAGTAGGAGGACCGTCGTCAGCCAAGTCAACAGCAAACGAAACCGGACACGAAAGGCGTTCCACCAGGCAGCCTGGATCATCCCCGGCCGGGTGGCCACCCGGGTCAAAAGCCAACTGTCCATGCCGAAAGCAGGAAGGACTACCAGCAGGCTGGCCAGATTGTAAGAAGCAAGATATTGGCCGAATTCTGAGGGCGGTATGCGGCGTGCTACCACGATCAGAGCCAGAGCGCTAAGACCCTGGGCCGTTGCAAGGCCGACTAGTATCGCTGCCCATTCACCAAGCGAGGCTCTCAAACGCGGCCAGGATAAAGCCCAGATGTGTGCCACAGCCCGTCTCAGCACAGTGCCGCAAAGGTATAGACGCGCACGAAATCCTCGACCAACCTATCCCAGTACCAATGCGTGCGCCTCGCCTGAGCGGCCTGGGCCATCCGCGCCCGCCTGGCGGGATCATCTAGCACTGCAGACAACCCATCTGCCAATGCTGAGCTATCGCCTGGCCGCACCAAAATGCCCGTCGTTTCATCGGCCAGCATCTCCCGCCGGTCTCCCACATCTCCGGTAACCACAGGGGTCCCCACGGCCAGGCTCTCAATCACTTTAAGAGGCGAACGCGCCGCAGCAATCGTATCGTCCCTGACGGGATCAACGGATACCGTGGCCAGCGCCAAAATTGCAGGGATATCCTCCGGCGGTTGACGGCCCGCGAAAATGGTGTATGGAGCAATCCCGAGTTTGTGAGCCATCGCAACCAGGGTGTCGTAGTCTTCACCGCTGCCGACCAGCAACAACCTGGCATTGGATCGTTGCCTCACGACGCGAACAAACGCTTCCAACAACAGATCAACTGCGTGGCTCAGCATGCTCATTGTGCCAACATAGACCACCACAGGGGTCTGTTCGTCCAATTCCCACCTTTGACGCCACCGGGCCAAATCAAGAGAAACCTCGAAACGCCGACGTTCGACACCGTTGGGTACGTAGACGATTTGTTGCGCAGGATACCCCAATGCAACATAACGCTTATGGGTAAATCGGGTGTTTACCGTCAGCCCATGCGCGTACGAGACAATGCCGTCCTCAAAATAGCGGACGATTCGACGCTGCCACTCTCCACTAAAACGATTCGTGGCTACCTCGTAGTCATCACAGTCACAAAAGATCGGCCTCCCCCGGCGTGCCAGCCGGGCTGCCAGGGCGTTGATCGGCTGTGGCTTGCAGAGTTGGATTGCGTCGGCATCGCTGCGCCAAAGAGCTGCAGCCAGGCGTAGTGTCGAAGCCAATGATACGACGAGGAGACGGCCTGGGGAAAAATATGTTTTCCTGGGGCCCGCTTTGCGCACATGCATTTGCCCTACGTAGACAACAGAGACCCCTGCCTCCCGATACCGCCGCGGCGACACATGGGGCCAATCATAGTGTAATGCAAAAACCGTGACCGTATGTCCCCGCTTTGCAAGTTCACGAGCCAGCGGCCCGAAACGACCCAACCCGCTGGGACTGTCCAGACTCTGAGGGAGCGCAAAAGCTATTCTCACGGACGTTTCAAATGACGAAGTTATAGTACCAGATCGCGTTTATAAGTATACCATTCCTTGTTCGTCATGCGAAACCATGAGGCAGGACCAGTTTGGGAAGTCAGCCCGCTATCATTATAATAGCTTCTGAAAAGCAGCGTATTTCAATCCATGAATCAGGGTCTTGGGGTGTCTGCAACGAAGCACTTCAAGCACCTCAGCCAAAGATCAACCCGATAGATGTCAAGTTACTCTATTCTCATGCTCGCCCCCACCAGCTTCTTCGCCGACTACGGCTGCCATGTGCGCATCCTGGAGGAGGCGACGGTGTTGCAGAAGCTGGGGCATCGGGTGACCATTGCCACCTACTACAACGGCAACGACGTGCCCGGGCTCGACATCCGCCGCACGTTGCCCATCCCCTGGCGACGGCATTACCTGGTGGGCTCCAGCAAGCACAAGATCGCCTTCGACGCATTGTTAGGCCTGAAGACATCCGACCTACTCCTGCATTGCTGCAGGTTATGGACGACCTTCAATGTACCAACAGATTAGGCGAGGGACTGTCGAATGAGTATTGAGGTACAGCATTCTGCAACACAGCCCCGCAAAGCACAACACCTGATCTATCTCATCCTGATTATTGCCAGCTCGCTATTTTTGTCAGGCTGTGCGCCTTTGGTTGATTCGGATCAGACGTGGCTGGACACGAGAATTGAAGAGGCACTGCAGCCGGGCATAACCATTGGACAGACTTTTGTGGCGAGACATTCAGGTCTCAACGGAATTGAGATCTGGCTGACGCCGACACAGGGCAATAGAGGTATTCTACAATTGTCTCTCACGGCTGGTCCAACAGATCAGCACACTATTGCTACCTCTTCCCTTTCTGTTGCTCAAATTCAGCAGCCGGGTTTCTATCGCTTTTCGTTCCCACGCCTTCAGAATTCCCACAGTCAATACTATTACGTAAGGCTTCAATTAGATGGAGATGCCGTTGTCCGCATTGGGGCTGCTCCCAGCTCCAGCTATCTCGATGGTTCCCTCTACGTCGAAGAGACCCCAGTTGCTGCGCAAATGGCATTCCGACTCACATACGATCGCGTCAGCCTGGGACTTGACCTCCTCTGGTTCGCTGTTCAGGCGGCGACCCGGCTGTTGGCGGCCGGACTGCTGTTCGTAGTTCCAGGGTGGGCAGTCCTGATTGTGTTACGCAAAGGAAGGCTGGCTGTCCATGGCACGCACTGGGCAGAAAAGATAGGCATCGCTGCCGGGCTTGGACTAGCAATCTATCCTGTTCTAATGTTGTGGCTCCATATTGCGCATATACGTGCCGGAGCTGCAATGATTTACTCGGTTATCCTTCTTGCAATTGCTGCACTCATCCTGCATTATCAGCCCTGGCGTTTACGAATCTCCCATCTGCGCTCGGTTTTTCACACATGGTGGTCTTCGCCGACAGCGTTATCCGACATTGTGCTGATGTTCGTACTAACGCTGGCCGTCGCCACCTGGCTAGTTGTTGTACGCGGACTGGAGATGCCTCTCTGGTACGATTCGGTTCAACACGCGTTCATGGTTCAGCGGATCTACGAAACGGGTGGTCTCTACACCTCTTGGGAACCCTACGCTCCCTATCAAACCTTCTCACAGCAGTTCGGATTTCATGCAAATGTGGCTGCATGGGCCTGGCTTACGGGAATGAGCACGCCTCAGGCTATGATTTGGGGAGGGCAAATCATCAGCTTGTTTGCAGTACTGGCTCTTTATCCCTTAGGCTATCGGATCGGCGGCACCTGGGGCGGATTGATCTCTGTGTTCGCTGCTGCTGTCATGCTCTCGTTTCCCGCTTACTATACCAATTGGGGCCGCTACCCACAGATGACGGGACAGGCCCTCCTATGTGTCGCAGGATGGTGGATGTGGCAGTTATGGCACAGCGAGAGGGGCTGGCGTTGGGGCGACGTACTGCGCGGCGCCATCCTGATTGTAAGCACCGTGCTCTCGTATTACCGAATGGCTTTTCATTTTCTTGCCTTGATTATCGCGATCTGGTCAATTGCTGAAAAACCGTTGATGCGTTTTGTGGAACACAAGCGGTGGCTTGCTATCAGCCTGACTGCGCTAACATCGCTGATTCTATTTTCCCCATGGTTACACAACCTGATGGAAGGCTCATTCTTGGGTGCCGAAGGAGGCGTTGCGAGAAGTGGGGCATCTCCTACGGGCTTCTGGTCACAGGTAACGGGTATGCAGATTGGATGGCGAGCACCACTTGCACTGGTTATTTTCATCGGCATACTGACCATAGTCTGGAGTCGAAAGAAAAGTGTGGCTCTTCCGGTCGTATGGCTGTGGCTTCTGACAATGCTGCCGATAGCACGAAGGTTGCCACTACCGGGTATGGGCATCATCCAAGACTTTACAATCGAGACCAGTCTATATATGCCCCAGGCTTGGATTTGGGGCGCTTTTGCCAGCTTCATGGTTGAACGATGGCGTCTCAATCGCCGCCAATGGATACTTGCGCCAATAGGTGGACTCATTATTGTGGTGAGCATCTGGCACTTGCCCGGGCGATTGCAGCTGATTGATCGGGCTTTCGATCTGAGCACGCGACCGGACCTGCGTGCTGCGTCATGGATACGATCATCCTTGCCAGAAGAGGCCTTCTTTCTGATCAATGGCGTGGTCTATACAGATGGAGTCTCGGCTTTAGCTGGTGACGCAGGCGCCTGGATCCCTCTATTAACCCAGCGAGGTGTTGTGATTCCTCCGCAGTACGCTCTGCTGACGGAACAACCCAATGAACCAGGCTACAGCGAGGCAGTAAATGGCCTTATTCGCCAGCTTTGGAGTGTAGCACCAACCACCCCCGAAGGTCACACTCTCATCTGCAGTTTCCCCCGGCCGATCACGCATGTGTATTTGGGGCAACGACAAGGGCTGGTGAACAAAGCTTTACCCAATAAGGTCGAACACCCTCTGCTTATCCCTGATCAGTTGTTACAAGACCGCGCCTTTCGAATGATCTACCACGAAGACCAAGTGATGATCTTCGAATTTGACCGTTCGGTCTGTGCAGCCAAGTAGGCGACGATGCAGCGCGTCAGAGCCATTCACGGACCCTGGTGGAAGACCGCCCTTCACTGTGCCGCTCTCACCTTGCCAGCGCTTCTTCTTCTGGAAGGAACGCGGCTTGCCTGGAACATATCACCGAATCTGCCGCAGATTCTCGGTTCCTGGGCATTTATCGCCATTGTGCTTCTGGTCGCGCGCGCAGGACGCGTTGTTCACGGGCCGACCTCTTCTCCGGTTTGGCCATGGCCCGCTGTCTTAATGATCGGTCTGGGTTTGAGCACTATGGCCATCAGCATTGCGTGGCAGAGCACCTGGGCATCGTGGGTCTGGCTGGGCGCCTGGATGGCTTTCTTGCTGCAGTTAAGTGATGTCTTTAGCGCGATTGCATTACGCCCGCTCCGTTGGGCTTCCTATCTGGTATTGGCGGCTTACGCTGGCGGATTCCCGGTTTTGGTCGGTCAACTACAAGGGCGTTTCTCCGATGAAGAATTCTTTGTAGCCATTCAGGCCGGTGTCCTGAGTGCACTCTGGTTGCTGCTCCGACTACCTTTCCTACATGCCTGTAGACAATCCAACAATTTGGAACCACCCTCTGGCCTGGCAATCAAACGTAGTTATGTCACAGTGTGGCTTGTCCTCCTGGGCACTGTCCTTTGTATTATCACGCCGCGCAGTTACCAGAATAGTTTCTATGCACGAGAAGCCAAACTGTATGGCCAGATTACTCCGACCGCCCCTTTTTTGTGCAATAACTCGGCTTCAACTATCAAGGAGGCAGCAACCAGAAACGGAATTGTCATCTTCACTCGATTGCTGGAGGCCGTGGCAGCAAACCCGAAGAAGAGTACCCCTGAGTATGGAATGCTCGCACTTGGCACGGGGGAGGAACGGTGGGCCCAAGCCTTTCGTGAAAGCTTGCTGCGGGAAGCCAGAACACGGGAGTACAGCCGGGCTGCGCATAGCGTCAAATACATCCAACGCGAAGCGGCATTGCGGGCGTATTATGTTCCGCTCATGCAGAAGGCCTTTCCTGGGTTATTCACCGATGCCGATCAGCATGAAATAAGAGAATGGTTTGCGGCGATCAATCGCCGTGCATGGACGGTTGAGTGGGTGGACTGGATGTACGCAATGGCGCTTGGGCAGTGGCCACTTGGGCCATATGAGAACCAGGAGAACGGCGCGGGTCTTTTGGCGTTGTTGATAGCCTCCAACCTCGAGGATCCCCAGGTCGCTGGAACTAATCGCACATATCTGGAGCAAAACCCGCGTGGCTGGCAGACTCGGTTCCGTAACACAGACGATGCATTCAGCTATCAGCTGGAATGGATCACCAACGCGCTGTTCCAGACACAATACACTGGCCAGCTGGAAGCCCGCAATCGTGAACTCTCTTTTGAATGGATGTTGCTGCAGGCATTGCCCGATGGCCGTGCGCCACGGTACAACCATCCTGGACAACCTTCCCTTGCAGGCATTGCGTACCTGGCAGCGTTAGAACTGAACGATCCACGTTACCTGTGGTTGGCCGATCAAGCTTTAGAGGTCGCCGCGCTGACGGGACAAAACGTATACGCCCAGCCCGGCGTTGAACGCCCCGTTGATTTCGTCGCAGTACCACCAGACATCGGTTCTTGCCTGATTTATGGTGATTCAGGGCTACCAACTCAAACGGGCCCTTTAGCGCCTGACAAGATCGTCTTTCGAGACGGCTGGACACCAGACTCTTCGTACTTGCTGCTAAACTTGCGATTCAGCGGATGGCATCGCTACAAAGCCACAAACACCGTCACGCTGTTGACTGCGCAAGGAGTTCCTCTTGTCCACGATTTCTTGGAGCCTCAGTCCTACTGGTGGCTGCCTGCAGGACGAAGCCTTCTACGCGACAAACGTGTACCTCGCGAGAACCTCAGCGGCCTCTTGATCTCAGAGCGCGGCATTAGAGCCGTACTTTACCGACTAACAGGAATCGGCAGTAATTGGGCGCAAGATCCGCCCTGGCACGCAGATGTGCTTGATTTTGAATATGGTGAAGAGCTGGACTGGAGCCACACACGCATTGTGAACTGGCAAGGTTGGCACCATGATCGGTTTGTGTATTTCTATCATAACGGCGGACCGATCATCGTTGTTGATCGTGCCTCCGGACCGCCCAATAGCGATTCGACCCTGGTGTGGCATCTCTTCTCAGAAGCAGAAACAACGACTGAGAAGGCAGAAAGATTTCCTGTGGGCGATAGCGAGCATGTGATGGAATTTCTCATGTTACCCATACCCGATGACGGACAACCTACCAAAGAGGAGAGCTTGGACCTCACTTCAGAAGGAGAGCAGCGCATCCGCTTAGCCTACAAACCGACTACGCCTGGCAACCTGCAGGTCATAAGCATCTTTCTTCAGGGTGAATGGGTAGGGGCCGAAATTCGACTTGTGGGCTCCACAACTCGGCCGGTGCTTTCGGTCGTACGTCATGATAGACAAATAGAGGTGCCGCTTTATCACTAACGACCTGCTCGCTCTCCATCAGTTCTGGCTCATCGCCAACTATCCTCGAGACATCAGCCTACAAAATTGATAAAAGACACATTTACGATTATACTGGCTGACAGCTATCGTACCCTTCTAATCGCAGAGACTTTCGAAAAGTGTAATCATCATGATTTTTGGAAAAGGCACTCATCCGAGACTTGAAACGTCCAGCTACCGCATCCTCATGCTCGCCCCCACCAGCTTCTTCGCCGACTACGGCTGCCATGTGCGCATCCTGGAGGAGGCGACGGTGTTGCAGCAGCTGGGGCATCGGGTGACCATTGCCACCTACTACAACGGCAACGACGTGCCCGGGCTCGACATCCGCCGCACGTTGCCCATCCCCTGGCGACGGCATTACCTGGTGGGCTCCAGCAAGCACAAGATCGCCTTCGATGCATTGTTGGGCCTGAAGACGCTAGAGTTGCTCATTCGCGGCCGTTATGACGTGATCCATGCTCACCTGCACGAGGGCGCGCTGATCGGCCTGGTGCTGGGCAGGCTGTTCCGGGTGCCGGTGGTGTTCGATTTTCAGGGCAGCCTCACCGGCGAGATGGTGGACCATCACTTCCTCCGGCCCGCAAGTCCGGCTTATCGTTTCTTTCGCCGGCTCGAGGCCTGGATCGTCCGCCACGCGCGGGTGATCCTGACCAGCTCGGCCCATGCCGCACAGTTCTTGCAGGCAGAGTTCGGCTGCCAGCCGCACCGCATCCGTATCTTGCCTGACTGCGTCAATGCCGATGTCTTCCAACCTGCGGATGCCTATTCGTCGCAGGAGCTGGCGACCTTGCGCAGCGAGTTGGGCATCCCGCCCGACCGCAAGCTGGTCGTCTATCTGGGGCTGCTGGCCGAGTACCAGGGCACGGGGTTGCTGCTCGAAGCGATGGCACGCATCCTGCAAAGGCGTCGGGATGTGCATTTGCTGTTGATGGGGTTTCCCAACGAGCTGTATTACCGGCACCAGGCCGAGCGGCTGGGCATTGCGGATCACGTCACCTTCACGGGCCGCGTGCCATATGCCCAGGCCCCGCGCTACCTGGCACTGGGGGATGTCGCTGTGGCACCCAAGCTGAGCCTGACGGAGGGTGCGGGCAAACTGCTGAATTACATGGCGGTCGGGCTGCCCACGGTGGCGTTCGACACACCGGTCGCGCGAGAGTATCTGGGAAAGGACGGCCTGTTAGCGGCTGCCGGAGATGTGAACAGCCTGGCCGATTGCATGCTGGAATACCTCGACCTATCAGACAAGAGGCCAGATGCACTGCGCACTTTGGGAAAACGGCTGAGGGCACGCGCAATCCAACTGTTCGGCTGGGACAAGGCCGGTGAACTGATCCTGAACACCTATGCAAGTGTGACCCGAAAAGACATTATTGCCGAGCCACCGCTCAACCCCAGTCGGCCAAAGCCAGCGGACACAACGCCCGACGCCACAATATGCACTGGGCCGAAATATGAAGCAGACGCCGGATAGACAGTTCGGATGGATTGCGCAATACCTGTTCGGTCAGAGGAGACGGCTGTCCATAGCGCACATTCAGATACCTGAAGCCGCCCTGGCCACAGCACTGGCCGGCACAGTGTTCATCCTATACGTTGCTACATTGGCGCCGACAGTCGTGTGGGGAGATGATGCGACTCTGCAACTGGCTGCGATCAAGGGCGATCTGCGCGCCAGTGCGGGAAGTCATCCGGCCTGGGTCGCTCTGGCACACCTCTTTACCCGGCTTCCCATCGGAGAACCGGCTTATCGCGTCAACCTGGCTGCTGCTCTCTCGGCTGCGCTGGCAGTCGGTTGTCTGTTCATGGCTTTACGGTCGCTGGGGATTTCTCGTCTTGCCAGCACACTGGGCAGTCTCGCCCTGGCCATCTCCCACACCTTCTGGGCACACGCCGTCCGCCCAGAGACCTATGCGTTGGCTATGGCTAGCCTGGGGCTGCTGGTTTGGGCCGGACTTCGCTGGTATCGCCAGGGAAGAGCACAAGATCTGGTGTTTATGGCCACGGCCTGGGGACTGGCGCTAACTACTCATGTCATGGCTTTCCTTTATGCCCCCGCCTTCATCTGGCTATTCCTGGCCCGATATCGGCACATCACCTGGCGAAATCTGGCAATCCTCAGCGGTACTCTGTTGATCGCGCTCACTCCCCTGGGATGGCTGCTGCGGCGGGATAGCCAGACTTTGGGCATGAGCATCAGCGAGGCGCTGCAATGGGCACTGTTCACCTTCGATGGCTATGACTTCAGCAGACAGATGTTTGGCTGGACCGGGGGCAACTTATTAGCTGATGCCTGGCAGTGGTTTGTCTTCCTGAGCTATCAATTCATAGGACCGGCCTTGATACTGGGTTTTGTGGGCCTGGGACGTTCCTGGCGCAGGCTACCTCGCAGCTTGAGCATTTTCGTCGCGTTGCTGTACGTCGTCGCAGCCGCTTTCGCGTTTTCTTATCAGGTTGGCGACCGCTACGTGTTTTTCTTACCGAGCTACCTGGCTTTTGCGATCTGGATTGCAATGGGTGTTGACGATGTGGCTGCCTATCTACGACAAAGAACCGGTACTCATAGGGCCTACGCGATGATGACGACTGGCCTGGCCGTTCTGATTCTAGCCGTTCCGCCGCTTACGTACCGCATCACGCCGGCGATCATGGAGCAGTTGGGGGTCTCCTTCCGAGAAGGACGCTATGTCCCGGGGCCGAACAGCCGTTACTTCATCCTGTGGCCCCCGAAAAACGGGTATTATGACGCGCGAAACTACGCCGAAGAGGCGCTATCAAGCGCGCCTGCGAATGCGCTACTCCTGGCTGACCCCGTATTGGCCACACCTATGGTATACTTACAGCAAGTGGAGGGCTTCCGCACAGATGTGACGGTACGTTTCTGTTGCTGGGATATTGCCCAGGCTCTGGCCGAAGGGACGGGGCATCCCGTGGCATTGGCCGACGTGACGCCCGACATCTATCCGGTGGAGAAACTGCAGCTTGACTATTGGATTACGCACCGGGGGAATATCTATCTATTGAGTCCCAGGTAACGCTCTGATCGAAAGAGATAAAGCGCCTGGCGACAAGGAGATCTTGTATGAAGAAAACAACGAGTTCGACCAGTAAGTGGTTGTTTGTGGTGCTTGCGGTGCTACTTGTGGGCAGTGTCGCATATGTTCCAGTCTTGGCCGGCCAGACATGGTTTGTGGCGTCAGACGTCGCTCAAGGTCAAGAAGAGGAGCAGAGGAAACAAGACGTAAACACTGATTACCAAGAAACGAACAGGCTGTTCTCAGCGACTTCCGAGCGGGTTGTGTACCTGCCGTTGATCTACACACCCCTCATCAGCTATCGGCTCGGTTTCGGCGCCAGTACCGGCCCCATTACTCGTTTTCCCGAGATTGCATCGCTTAAGGCTGGCTGGTACTACGACTGGGGAGTACGTGCCAACCCTGTCCGTCCCAACTTGATGGAATATGTGCAGACGATCCGCGTGCACCAGAAACTAACCTGTGAGCTTTACTCAGCTAACGCGCACAACCGCGCTATATGCCCTTACGCCGTGCCGCACGATTACGTCTTCAGCCCAGGGCTTGATCAGATCGCGGCTGCAGCGCGCGCCAATCCGGGGGCGTTATGGCTCATCGGCAATGAGATGGATCGCCGTGATTGGCCGGGTGGCGGACAAGATGAGACGTTGCCGGAGACCTATGCCGTCGCCTATCACGACCTTTATCACTTCATCAAAAGCGTTGATCCACGGGCGCGCATCGCTATCGGCGGCGTGATTCAGGCCACGCCTTTGCGCCTGGAGTATTTGACCAAAATCTGGAACACCTATCAACAGCGGTATGGCTCCCCGATGCCGGTAGATATCTGGAATGTCCACAACTTCATTTTGAAAGAAACGGCCGATGATTACGGCGCGGGCATTCCTCCAGGCAGCAACGCCTTGCAAGGGGTGACCTACCCCACCGATCGCACGCACGTTGATATGACGATTTTCGATCAACAAATCCGTGCATTCCGAAGCTGGATGAAAGAGCGCGGCCAACAAAATAAACCGCTCATCGTTTCCGAGTACGGGGTGTTGTACTGGCACGACGGGTTGGAAGACCCCCAAGTGGTGCAAGACTTCATGATCAAGACCTTCGATTATTTCCTGAACACCAAAGACTGCAGCCTCGGCTATCCGGCCGACGATTGCCGGCTGGTACAGCGATGGGCCTGGTACAGTCTTGACGACAAGGGGCTCACCAGCGGGTTCAACCAGTACGGGGCCCTGTTCGATCCGGTCACTCAAAGGATCACGGGGACGGGGGAAAGGTTCAGGGCGTATTCGTTGGCCAATATGACCCAGTTGGCGCGATAATTTTAATGATATGGCCGATCAAAGATAGGATTCTTGCGGATCGGCTTTGGCGCTTAGTCGAGTTGCCGCATAGACACAAAAGTCGAAGGAACGCAATAACTCGATGTCTCCAAAAGATACTGCGCAAATGACGATGGGATCTTCAAGCTACCAAAAATCGGCGGTGGCATATCTGGTCGAATTGTTACATTATCGTGAGCTGGTTCGCAATCTTGTGGCTCGCGAGCTTAAGGCACGATACAAAGGTAGTGTGCTGGGATTCTTGTGGACTTTGCTTAATCCTCTCGGCATGATGCTAGTCTTCACGGTCGTCTTTACCGTGATGTTGCCCAATACGCAACTCCCAAGATTTCCGATCTTCTTCCTGTGTGGTTACCTGCCCTGGCAGTTTTTCAGCAACGCTGTGATGGCCAGCATGGGGAGCATAATCGGAAATCCTGGTCTGGTGAAAAGAGCCTACTTCCCGAGAGCGGTTCTACCTCTTGCTTCGGTGCTGGCAAATCTGGTAAACTTCTTGCTGGCACTAGTGGTGCTTTTTGCAATGCTATTTCTCACCGGCTCTCATCTCAGCCCTTACATCTGGCTATTGCCGCTAGTGATTGCGGTGCAGACCTGTTTCATTCTAGGAATAGCTTTTATCCTGAGCACTGTGAGCGTTTTCTATCGCGACACCATAATGATCATGGAAGTGGTCATGCAGGCGTGGTTTTTCTTGACCCCCATTTTCTATCCGATAGAAATTCTGCCGCGTAGTTTCCAGATATTGGGGTTCACGCTTGACATCCATCGCCTTATGTACATTTTAAACCCTCTAGCCTCTTTGACTGCAGCGTATCGCGATCTTCTGTACTGGGGGTATCGCACCAACCTTGACTTCTTTCTGCGGACGGCTGTCACAGCGCTGGCCGTTCTGGCGCTGGGATATCTGTTCTTCCTGCGTTTCTCCCGCAATTTTGGTGAGGAGGTTTGATGTTTCAACATCATCATTCCTCGTCACCAAACCAGCCGCTTATCCTTTTACGCTCAGTGTCCAAGCGTTTTGTCATGCACCATGAACGGCAGCGGTCGTTCCAAGAGAGTTTTATTCGACTTGTCAGGAACCAGCGTACCCCCCAGCGCTATTTTTGGGCCTTGCGTGATGTGTCTTTCGAGGTTGAGGCAGGAGATTGTTTCGGGATTATTGGGCCGAACGGCAGCGGCAAGAGTACATTGCTCAAGTTGATCACGGGCATCCTGGAACCCACAAGTGGTGATGTAATTACACATGGACGGATTACTTCCCTTTTGGAGTTGGGCGCCGGATTCCATCCAGAACTGACCGGCCGGGAGAATATCTTCCTAAATGGAGCTGTTTACGGTCTAAGCCGCCGGCAGATGATGGAGCGCATAGACGCCATTATTGATTTTGCCGAGTTGGGCGATTTTATTGATGTCCCAATCAAGCATTATTCGTCAGGCATGTATGTCAGGTTGGGTTTTGCAGTGGCGATCCATACCGACCCAAAGGTACTTCTAGTAGACGAGGTCTTGGCGGTAGGTGACGCTGAGTTTCAGCACAAGTGCATGGACAGCATTAGCACATTCCGCGCCGAGGGCGGCACCTTGCTGTTCGTGTCGCATGATCTGGGAGCGGTGCAATCGCTGTGCAACAAAGCAATATGGCTGGATGAGGGCCGGGTGCGCGCCGTTGGGAAACCAGTTGATGTGGTCATGGCCTATCTAAACCAAGTTGCCCGGCGCGAGGAGGATAAGGCCTCAATGGAGCCAGCGAGAAACCTCCGACAGGGACGGAACCGTTGGGGTACGGGTAAAGTGCAGATCATTGACGTTCAGCTATGTGATGGCACTGGAACTCCGCGTTATGTCTTTGTCACCGGAAGCACTATGGAAATACGTCTTCGCTATTATGTGGAGGGCGAAGTCAAGGAACCAGTCTTTGGAATCGCAATTCATCATCAGAACGGAACACATATTTGTGGTCCAAATACAGATTTCAGCGGATTGCGAATCTCTTCCCTGCAAGGAGAAGGCCTAGTAGTATACCGTATCCCCGCACTTCCCCTCTTGGAAGGAGGATACACAGTTTCGGCTGCAGTGGTAGCACGTGATAACTCGGAGACCTACGACTACCATGATCGTGCCTATCCGTTTCGCGTGTCACTCGGTGTTCCACGCGAAAGATATGGCGTGGTTACCCTAAAGGGTGAATGGCAGTTGGTGAAGGATGCTGTAGCCGAATGCCGTTGACGAAAGTAGAACATGCAAGGGAAAACAAGTCTTTACGACGCCTACTACTACGCTACAGGATGCGGCCAGCCATATGAGCGCAACGAAAGCTGGCTTAGATTCTTCGCAAGTATTGCCGATCGCATCGTCTCTGACATTGGACCGACAACCGTCTTGGATGCGGGCTGCGCAATGGGTTTTCTGGTTGAGGCATTGCGCCACCGGGGGGTACAAGCCTTTGGCGTGGATATTTCTGAGTACGCAATCGCCAACGTCCATCCCTCTATTCGACCGTTCTGTTGGGTAGGTTCACTATTAGAGCCCTTGCCTCAGCAATACGATTTGATCATTACTATTGAGGTATTTGAGCATATACCGAAAACCGAAGTCGAACTAGCTATCGAAAATCTTTGCACACACACCGACGACATTCTGTTCTCTTCTACACCTTTCGATTACAAAGAGGCCACACATTGTAACGTTCAGCCACCAGAGTATTGGGCAGAGCGCTTCGCGCAGCATGGTTTCTATCGCGATATCGACTTTGATGCAACCTTCATTACCCCATGGGCAGCACGCTTCCGAAAATCCCGTGATCCGGTAAGTCGCGTTGTTGCTGCCTATGAACGCCGTTGGTGGCAGCTACATCAAGAAAACCTTGCACGGCGCGAACTAAACATTGAGCAGAGAAATGAACTGGCCGCGAAAGCCCAAGAAATCCAACAATTGCAGCAAACAGTGAAAGAACTGAGCGCACAACTCAACGATTGGGAACAACGATGGTCGCAGTTGGAGGGAAGCGCAGACTGGACCGTCATGCGCAAACCGCAGTCCATGCTGCGCAGACGATTGACCCCTCCTGGAAGCGTGCGCGATCAAACTTTGAAAGACATACAGCATGGACTGCGCACGCGACAATGGCAGCCCCTGGCTAATGCTTTCAGCCGCATCTGGCGGGATCTCGTTTGGCGAGTTAGCCGTATCGCCGGGAAAAACCGTGCCTGATCATGAATGCCGTGCCACCATCCGCAACAAAGCGCGTAGTAATCCTGTGTAGCGATCTCATCGGCCCTGCCATGGCGGGGCCCGGCATCCGCTATACGGCTTTAGCTGAAGTACTTGGTCGCGAATTCGAGGTGCTGCTTGCCGCACCGGAGGGCTCGCAACCGGTCTCGGGCCCGTTTCAGTTGCACGTATACGCCAAGGACGATCACGACAAAGTATACACCTGGTGTAGAACCGCAGATGCTCTGCTCTTTCCCGGTGACGTATTGCTAGATTTTCCGGATCTAGCCCTACTGGGTAAGCCCATAATTGTGGATGGCTACGATCCGCATACGGCCGAAGCGCTGTGGTTAACATGCACAAAACCCATGGAAGCCCGACTTGCCATACACAGCCACCGGCAACGTCTGCTCACACAACAGTGTCTAATAGGAGACTTCTTCATTTGCGCAGGTGAAGTGCAACGCACGTGGTGGCTAGGTCTTCTGGAAATGACAGGGCGCGTGAACCCCTATACTTTTGGTGAGGACCCCACGCTGCGTAAGCTAGTAGATTGTGTCCCTTACGGCTTACCATCTGCGCCACCTCCGCCTGTACCAGAAGATTTCAGGCCGTTTATTGATTTGCATCCAGCAGATCCAATACTACTGTGGGGCGGCGGCCTGTGGGACTGGCTAGATCCTTTGACTGCCATCCAAGCCCTGCCGAAAGTGCTTAAGCACATACCCAATGCCCGGCTGCTGTTTCCCGGCACTCGGCACCCTACCCCAAGTGTCCCGGCCATGCGCATGGTGGAGCGGGCTGAAAAGTTGGCACACAGCTTGGGTTTACTGAATACGCATATCTTTTTTGGTGACTGGATTTCACGTGACGTATGGCCCAATTACCTGCAACGAGCTGCGGTAGGCCTGTCCTTGCACCCTGATAGCTACGAAACCCATCTCGCCTTCCGGAGTCGCGTGCTAGAGTATATCTGGGCCGGCTTGCCGATGGTTATCACCGGTGGTGATGAAACTGCGCTCCTCGTGCAACGCTATGGCTTAGGGAGGGTGGTGGCAGCGCAGGATGTGGAAGATGTGACCGAAGCGATTGTACAAATACTGACGGAACCGAAAGAACGATATGCGGCAGCTTTTGCGCGCGCACAGGCCGATCTCACTTGGGAGAATGCCGCCAAACCGCTGATCGCTTTCTGCCGCGCACCACGGATCGCGCCAGACAAAGTCAGCGGCGTGGGCCGCGGAAATGCATTGTTCGCCGGGCAAGTAGAAACCTTGCGGAGAGAGTTAGAATCTGTACAAGGCCAATACGCTGAAATCCACGCCCGGATCGTCGCCTATGAACGCGAGATGGCCGAGACACAGGCACTGATTGCCGCCTATGAACGCGGCCGTTTTATCCGCCTGATGCGTTGGTTGAAAGAACGTATAGCGAGATGAACACTTACGAGTATCATCACCTGGCCCCGCCTTTTGATTGGTATCCCGGCGCACCAGGGCGCCCGCGCAACTTTTACAGACCAGACACAAATATCCACGAGGTGGTCGTAAGTATTGTCACGGCAACGCATAATCCCCGTCCCGTATTCGATGAGACTATTAACGCCGTGTTGGGGCAATCTTTACAAGCCTGGGAATGGCTGATTGTGGATGACGCTTCCAGCGATGTGGGAGCGCAGGAACGTTTGCGTCGGCTTGCGGCCCGTGATGGCCGCGTGAAGCTTCTACGACAACCTGTCAATCGGGGGCTGGCCGCAGGGCGCAATCTCGGCCTTGAACAAGCATTCGGTCGCTACGTTTTCTTTCTGGATGACGATGACCTCATTGAACCCACAACACTGGAAAAACTCGCGTGGTTTCTGGAAACCCATCCTCATTTGACCATGGCCAAAGGCTCCACGGTCGCTTTTGGTGGACAAAAATATCACGCGACAATCAATTTCGAGGCCGGCGGCCTGTTCTTGCAACGAAATCCGATTGACGTTATGTGCCTGGTGCGTCGCGATGCATTACAAGCCGTTGGGGGATTCGACTCCACACTCGTCCATGGCATGGAGGACTGGGACCTGTGGCTCAAGCTTGCTGCGCAGGGTTATTGGGGCGCCGGAATCCCGGAGTTCTTAGATTGGTACCGCCGCCGTCCAGATCATGCTGATCGCTGGCAAAGCTGGACGAACCAGGGTGTTGAGGCCATGCGTGCAGAACTGAGGCGACGCTACCCGCACCTGTTCCGGCAAGGTATCCCGCGTCCAATGCCTAAACCGCATCCACTGTATGCACCTCTGTCAATCGAAATCCCATTTGCCAATCGTTTGGCTAAGGATTGCCCGCGCTTACTGCTTATTATCCCGTGGATGGCCATGGGAGGAGCCGATCGCTTCAACTTGGAATTCTTACAGGATTGGACGAGTCGTGGGTATGAATGCACCGTAGTCACGACAATTGATCATAACTATACGTGGTATCGTGAGTACGCCCGTTTGACGCCAGATATATTCATTCTCCCCTATTTTCTGCCTGTACGTGACCATCCCCGTTTTCTGGATTACCTCATCGGCTCACGGCGATATGATGTGGTGCTCATATCCAATAGCGAATGGGGCTATCGGCTCTTGCCCTACCTGCGAGCACGACATCCAGAGGTTACGTATGTAGACTACAACCATATGGAGGAAGAATACTGGCAAAGCGGCGGCCATCCCAGACGAGCTGTGGCCTATCAAGATGTACTCGATCTCAATCTGACAGCTTCACAACATCTCAAAGAATGGATGGTTGAACGAGGCGGAGATGCGGAGCAGATTGATGTAGTTTACATCAATGTCAACACGGAACGCTTCAGGCCTGACGCAGAGCTGCGAGCAAAGGTGCGCGCACGCCTGGGAGTGGAGACACAGACGCCGATTATTATCTACGCCGGGCGTATTTGCGCTCAGAAGCAACCGCGCGTGTTCGCTGCGGTAATGCGTGAACTCGTGCGTACCAAACAGCATTTTGTGTGCCTAGTCCTAGGGGATGGAGAAGACTTCCCTTGGCTGCGTCACTATGTGCTCCGGCACAAGCTGGGCGGGCAGGTCTGGCTGCTGGGCGCAGTAAGCAACGAAGATATGCGCGAATATCTGGCCGCAGGAGATATTTTCTTCTTGCCTTCCTCAATGGAAGGTATCGCTCTTACGATCTATGAAGCTATGGCTATGGGATTAGCAATCGTCGGGGCGGATGTGGGCGGACAAAGTGAATTAGTGACACCGGAATGCGGGATATTGATTCAGCGCAGTAATCCTGAGGAGGAAGCGGCGCGTTATGCAGCAACTTTGCGCGCGCTCTTGGCCGATCCACAAACCCTGCAGCGCATGGGCGAAGCGGCCCGCGCTCGGGTAGAGGCCCACTTCCGCCAATCTGAAATGGGCAAGAAGATGACGTACGAACTGCTCGAGCGGGCAACAACTCTACATGCCACCCGCTCGAAACCCGTGCCCGGCGTGCACTTAGCCCTGGAACACTTACAGGTTGCTTTGGAAGAGCAACGCCTGAATGAAACTTTGGACCACTTGGGGAAGTACGTCTGGATCGAAGAACTGATCCGACAAACCAATGTACGCCTATACGAATGGGCCCAGCGAATTCAGACGCATCCTGTAGCGCAACGGTTGAAACCGCTCAAGGATGCACTGTGGATCGCCGGACATCGCATCAAAATCACCTTGCGTACGATAAAAGATGCGATCTGGATTGTAGGTCACCGGATGAAAGTGGCACTGCAAAAGAAAAAAGATGCGCTGTGGATTGCTGGCCATCGCATAAAGATTCGGTTGGGAATCGCGCGGGATTGAGATAATGCCCGACATAAGTGTCGTGATCCCTACACTGAATGCCGGATCGCGTTTTGTGCAACTCCTGGAGGCTTTGCACAGACAAACGTGGAGTATCAATGAACTGGTGGTGATTGATTCCGGCTCAACCGATGGCACGCCAGAACGGGCAAAGCAGGCCGGTGCGCGCGTGCTCAGGGTATCCAGACGACATTTCAATCACGGCCGGACACGGAATCAAGCGATTGCTGCAACCCACGGTGCCTTGATCGTGCTCATTGTGCAGGATGCAGTCCCCACCGATTCAGACTGGACGTTGAAATTGTGCGGGCCCCTGGTGAACGACACGAGCCTAGCGGCGAGCTACGGCCTCCAGCGCGCGCCTGACGATGCACCACCCTTGATCCGTTTGCGGAGCCTGATGTGGGAACGAGCCTGTCCGCCAGCAAGGGTGCAGGAGTTGACGAGTCCGGATGCTTTCTGGGATTTGTCGCCACAGGAACGACTCCAAAGCGCACGATTTGATAATGTCACCGCTTGCCTGCGACGTTCTGCCTGGGAGTCACTGCCGCTGCCTGAAGTCAATTATGCCGAAGACTTGATCTGGAGCACGCAAGCACTCCTGCGAGGCTGGCGCATCGCCTGGGTACCGCAAGCGCAAGTGTGGCATTATCATGACCGGCCGCTGGACTACGAATTTCGACGTGCTTTTGTAGATGGATTGATGCGCGCCCGCGTCTTGCGTTGGCCGGCACCGAAGATGAGCGTACGTGAGGCTCTTGCCCTGTGGCGTGAAGCGCGTCATCCACAGTTGGCTGCCCGGTATTCGACGTTGAGACAACCTGCCCTTATTCTAGAGACCTTGTGGGAAAAAGAGATTAAGCCTGTCTCCGCTTACCCTGATACCCTTTTTGTGCGTTTGTATCGGGAGATCATAGATTTCAGTTGGGGCTTGGTTGACCTGGGCGCAAAGGTATATCCCGGCGATGTCTTACCTGAGGGACTATGGCCAGAGGCAGCAGCCTTTGGAACTGTCGCAATCATAGGACAACAGTTAGGATTGGCAGCAGCACAACAGCACGGACCCTTTTGGTGGATGCTGCGCCGTTATCTGAGCCGGAGGATATGAATGCGCATCGCCCTCACCGTCCACAAATACCCGCCCGAGAGCCTGGGCGGCACGGAGATCTACACCTGGAGCCTGGCACGGGCACTGGCAGGGGCCGGGCATCAGGTGCACGTCTTCTATCCGTTGCTCGTCCTCCGGCCGGACGAAGCGCGGATCGAACGGGAAGGGGTGCATCTGTGGCGTGTTCCGCTGCCGGCAAGGCGCCTGACCGAGAACCCCGCAGCGCAATTCTGGCACACGTTTCGCGATACGGCCATCGAAGCCGAGTTTCAGCGCTTTCTGGCCGCGGTCAAACCCGACGTGGTGCACTTCCAGCATGTACAGGGGGTATCCGCGCGGCTGATCGCACTGGCGCAGGGCAGGCCCCGGATCGTCACCCTGCACGATTACTGGTACTTTTGCGCCAATAGCCAGTTGGTGCGGCCCGACCGTACGGTCTGCAGCGGGCCGGGCTGGGGGTGGAAATGCGTGGATTGCGCCACCGCACGCGCAGATCTGCACGCGCTGCGCTTGGCGCGCCCGTTGCTGGCCCTTCCTTTTGCCTACCGCAACCGCTACCTGCGCGGGCTGGCGGCCGAAGTGGACCGCTTTATTGCGCCCAGCCACTTTCTGCGCGACCAATACGTGCACCACGGCTTCCCGGCCGAGTGCATCCAGGTGCTGGAAAACGGCCTGGATATGCCACGCCTGCAGCACGAACCCGACCCGCCCTTGCCGGCCCCGTCGGCCCGACCCCATTTTGGCTTCCTCGGCGCCCTGGCCTGGCAGAAGGGCGTTCACGTCCTGGTTGAAGCTTTCAATCAAATGCCCGAGAACGCATCCCTCACCATCTACGGTGACGAGGCGACCTTCCCTGAGTATGTCGCCCGCCTTAAGGCGATGGCGAAGCACCCGCACATCCGTTTCGCCGGCCGGCTCGACCCGCGCTGTGTGGGTGCAGCGTTGCGCCAGCTAGACGCGCTGATCGTGCCCTCCGTCTGGTACGAAAATTCGCCGGTCACGATCCAGGAAGCGTTCGCCATGCGCGTGCCGGTGATCGCCAGCCGGCTGGGCGCGCTGGCCGAGAAGGTACAGGACGGGGTGACCGGCCGGTTGTTTGCCGCGGGTAACAGCGCCGACCTGGCGCGCGTGTTGGATGAACTGACTGCTGAGCCGGAGCGGTTAGAATCCCTGCGCGCCAACATCCGGCCGGGGCCGACAATCACAGAGCACGCGCAACAGCTCGTAGCACTTTACAACGAGTTAGTCGGCGAATCGCAGCGGATCAGAGGAGAGCCGCGGCCTTAATGATCCGGAATCGAGGTTGCGCGAAGCCTCCTTAGGATTCGCCGGTCACCTGCGATGAGGGCAGAATCTAGCTAAAGCCTCGAGCCCAGATCGTGTAGAAACGAAGGCGAGACTGTGCGACCCTCCTTGATGGTCAGCCGGTCTCTTGCAGCGAGGACGCAACCGGCTAGAACTTCGAGTTCAGAAGAGATGTCTGGGCCGCCCAGAGAAAGGAAGAGACCGCTATGATCCCCAACCAATGGTACGCCATCCTCGACTCCTCCGAAGTCAAACGCGGCCGGCCCGTCGGCGTGACCCGGATGGGCGAGAAGATGGTGGCCTGGCGCGATAGCCGGGGCCGGGTGACCGTGATGCGCGACCTGTGCCCGCATCGCGGGGTCGCGCTCAGCGCCGGAAAAGTGCAGGGCGATTGCATCGTGTGCCCGTTCCACGCCTTCGAGTACGACGCCAGCGGCCACTGCACGGCCATCCCGGCCAACAGCCGGAGCACGCCCGTGCCCAAGGCGTTCCAGGTGCAGACCTATCCCACCCACGAGGCGCACGGGTTCATCTTCATCTGGTGGGGCCAGGCGCAGGGCGAACTGCCGCCGCCACGGTTCTTCGACGATATTGACGACAGCTTTTCCTATGGTTCGGCGCGCGATCCGTGGCGCACGCACTACTCTCGCGTCATTGAAAACCAGCTCGACACGCCCCACGTGCCTTTCGTCCACCACAACACCATCGGCCGTGGCTCCGGCACGGTGGTAGACGGCCCGTGGGTGATCTGGAAAGACCCGGACCGTTTCTGGATCATCCCGGTCACCCGCGCCGATGACGGCCGGCCGCCGGTCAAGCCCGACGAGGCGCCGCCGCCGGACAAGCCGTTCCACCTCGATTTCATCTTCCCCAACCTGTGGCAGAACTACATCTCCGACAAGGTGCGGATCGTGGCCGCGTTTGCGCCGGTGGACGAGGAGAACACGGTGCTCTACCTGCGCTTCTACCAGAAGTTCATGCGGACGCCGGGGCTGCGCACGCTCGTCAACGCGCTCGCCATGCCGTTCAACGTGTTCGTGGCGCACCAGGACCGCCGGGTGGTGGAGACGCAGCGGCCCAAGCGGACCGACCTGCGCATGGGCGAGAAGCTGATCCAGGGGGACGGGCCGATCATCGCGTATCGGCGGCGGCGACAGGAGCTGCTGGAAGCCGAAAGCTGACAGCCGGAGGATGGCGCCCTGACGGCCGACACCCAACCTCTAACACTCAATACCCCGTCTCCATGTCCAGCAGCCCCTTTTCCTTTGCCCGGGCCAGCGCCCAGCGATAGAAGTAAACGGAGCCCAGCGACAAGAAGATGGTGAAGGCAACCAGGATGCCCAACAACATCCAGTTCGAGACCCCGGCAAAGGTCCTGAACCCTTGCATGCCTGGCCCCAGCAATGCGCGTCGGGCAGCCTCCAGCCAGTAGGTGACCGGAAACAGAAGGCCGATCCAGCGCAGCCAGGGGGGCAGGATGTCCAACGGGAAGATCGCGCCGGTGAACAGGTAGAGCCCGCCCGCCACCGCTTCGCCCACGGACCAGAAGTGACGTGCCATAGTCATGGTCCAGGCACCCATGATCAGTCCCAGGGCGGCCAGGGCAATCACTCCCAGCCCCGTACTGACCGCCAGCAGGAGCCAGTCAACGCGCGCCAGGTGGATCGGCAGTTTGAACGCGATCATGCCGAACCCGATGGTGATCAGCACCGAGATGGTGCCGATGATCAGCCGGGCCACGCCGCGGCCGAAAAGATAGGTGTAGCCGCTGATGGGCGCCGTGTAAAGGTGTTTGGCCACCCGATAGTGCTCGCGGTCATCTATGATGGCCCAGCTCACCCCGGTGATGATCTGGCCGACCAGGATGTACAGGGCGTTGCCCAGGTAGATATACGGGAAGATCGGCTCCTGAAACGCGCCTCGGGTGATCACGCTGTACATCACCACCAGGATCATTACGCTGGCAATCGGCCGCACCACGGAATACACGGCGAACAAGAAGGGATCGGCCCAATTCGACTCGATCTGCCAGCCCAGCCATGCAGCAACCAGGAAGCTGCGCACCGCATCGTTGCGGCGCACGACAGGGATGTCGAGCAAACGTGGCCCCAAACCGCGGGGGGCGCGCGCCGGGCCAAGGGCTTTTGCTTTGGTCACAGAATCCTCGTCACGCGCAAGAGGGCGTCGGCCAGGAGGCCAAGCATGAACCAGATGCCATAGCCGCGATTGTGGAAAAAGGCGGCAGCGGCGAAATAGGTGGGCCATGCTTCGGGCGGGAAATCGGCCGGCCGCTCTTTGGGATAAGGCTGGCCGTACATCTTCCACACCCGTGGCAGGTTGATCAGCCCCAACAGCACTACCAGCATGACGGGCGTGAAGAAACCGACAGCTACCAGCCCGACGACCGACAGGTACATGAGCACCATCATACCGCGCGCCGCCGCGCGCGCAGCCCGCTCGCCGATGATCACGGGCAGGGTGTGGATGCCTTTGGCTTTGTCCGGGTCGTGCTTGTCAATGTGTTTGCCGAAGATCACGGTGGTGGGCCCCAGCGCGTAGGCCAGGCTGGCCAGGGCAACGGGCCAGCTCCATTGTCCCGTGATAACGTAGTACCCGCCGCCGACCATCAGCGGCCCCCACACCAGGATTACTGCGAGCTCACCCAGGCCGATGTACTTCAGCGGCCAGGTGTAAAACAACACGAAGAACGCGCCGGCCGCCAGCAGTGCCACGGCCGGCCAACCCCGCAACACCACAAAATACACCCCGCACGCCAGCGCGATCAGGCCGGTCACCCCCGCGTAGAGCAGCAAATCGCGCTCGGTCCACAGCCCCTGCTCCAGCGGCTGCGCGCCGTATTGCGTCCGGAAATAGTTACCCCTGTCCACGCCCCGCCGGTAGTCGGTCAGATCGTTGAGCAGGTTGTTGGTGGCATGGGCCAGCACCAGCCCGACGGCCACCAGTATCCAGCGGCCGAGATGGAACATGCCATCACGAAAGGCAAAGATGCCCGCAATGGCTGCCGAGATAAACGTCATGATAAGCACGGCCGCCCGCGTGGCGATGAGCCATTTCGCGACGACATCCAGGCGATCCCATTCGGCTTTGCTCAGCCGCGGGATGATGCGCAGCGCCTGCGCCCACATAGCTGGATTCATACATGCCCTCCGTTAGATTGGCGAACACCTGCACTTGCGCCGGAGCGCAGCGCAGGTGCAAGTGTCAACGAATGGCGAATGAGGCTCTTCGTGATTCGCCGATTCGTGATTCGCCGATTCGTGATTCGCCGATTCGCCGATTCGTGATTCGCCGATTCGTGATTCGCCGATTCGCTGATTCGCCGATTCGCTGATTCGCTGATTCGCCGATTCGTGATTCGCCGATTCGTGATTCGCCGATTCGTGATTCGCCGATTCGTGATTCGCTGATTCGTGATTCCCTCACCGCCTCCGCTCGATCAGCCTTCCCTCCCGCCGGCCTACCTCTTCCAACTTCGCCAGGGCCAATCCGGCAGTGGCGATAAAAACAGCCGCCAGGACAACCAGGATACCCACCTCGAGGGGGACCGACAAGAAGCCCAATGCCGGCCCGTTGGCGAAGATAAGCTGACGCATCGCGTCCATGCCCAGGGTCAACGGGATGATCGAAGCAAAAGTGGCGACCCAAAAGCCCAGCGCTTTCACCGGAAAATAGAAGCCCGAAGCCAGGTAGATCGGTTCCTGCAGCAGATTCGACAGGTGCCACGCCTCGCGACCGGCAGCCAGGAACACCGATGCGAAAAGCATCCCCATGCCGTACAGCGCAGCCATGGTCACCGCGAAAACCAACACCAACAGCAACGGGCTGGTGACCTGATACGTAACGCCGAACAGCAATGAACACACCACCAGGATCACGGTAGCCCGGGTGGCCGTCATCACCAGGCCGCCCACAGCCATGCCCAGCAGCACCGCCATCATCGGGCCGGGCGCCAGGACATACAGCTCCAGGTTGCCTTGATCTTTGTCCCAGTAAAGCTGGCTGGCCATGCTCCACAGGACATTGAGCCAGAAAGCAGTCATTGCGCCGCCCAGCACCGCAAACCCTGTAAACTCCGGAGGTGCCTGAATTGCGCGATAGATGAAGACGTAGCCGGCCACGGCCAACACGGGCAACAACGTCTCGAAAAAGACCCAGCTTCGCTCCCGATACACGCCCACCATGCGCGGATACGCCCGAGCCCACATGGTGGCCCAGAACAGGCGTATCCCGGTCGCCTTCGCCACGCGCGTCGTGACATCTCCCGTCACCCGCTCACCCATTTTCGGAATCTCCAAAACCCTCCCAGTTCCCTCCATTTCCCTCACTTCCCTGCGTTCTCCTGTCACCCCATCCCCCCATCATCCTTCCGCGTTGTATCCACATCCAACCCCCGTCCCACCAGGTCAATGAACACGTCCTCCAGGGTGGGCTCCCGTTTCTCCAGGGCGATAAGGCCCGAGCCGCGACGCTTCAGGTGGTCCAACACGGCGGACAGGGCATCATCCCCGGCCAGGATCAGGGTCAACTCGCTGTAACCGTCTTTCTCCGTAACGGTCACCTGGCGGACACCGGGCACAGCTTCCAGCATGTCTTCTCGGTTGGGCGGCCGATGACCCAGGGGCACCACCTTGAGATTGAAGACCGCCTCGCGTTGCAGCCTGCGTTTCAACCCCTGAGGGGTGTCCAGCGCCAGCAGCTTGCCGTGGTCAATGATCGCCAGCCGATCACACAACTCGTCTGCTTCGGCCATGTAGTGGGTAGTCAACAAGATGGTACGGTCAGGATGCTGTGCCATCCAGTCCTTGACGAACGCACGCACCTGGCGCGCTGCGCCCACATCCAACCCCAGGGTCGGCTCATCCAGGAACACCACGTCCGGGTCGCTGATGAAGCCCCGAATGAAATTCATTTTCTGACGCAGGCCGGTCGAAAGGTCAGAGACTTTGGTACGCGCACGGTCAGCGACGCCGACCACTTCCATCAGCTCGCCGATGCGCTGCCTGGCGACCCGGGTCTCCAACCCGTAAAAGCGCGCGAACATCCACAGGTTCTCTTCGACGGTGAGCAGACCGTAGCCGCTGGTTTCACCGCCACTGACCATGCTGATGCGCCGGCGGATCTCCTGCGCCTGAGCGACGACGTCCAGGCCCGTAACCCAGGCAGTGCCTTTGGTGGGCAGGAGGAGCGTCGCCAGGATCTTGATCAGGGTGGTCTTGCCTGCGCCGTTGGGGCCGAGCAGGCCGAACAGCTCCCCGCGCGGCACCTCAAGGTTGACGCCGTCGAGCGCGACCAGCTCCTTGGGTTCGCCGGTGCGTTTCGCGCCGCGCAGCTTATACACGCGCCCCAGGTCTCGTGTCAGGATGGCAGGTTGTTCGGACATTCAGCAGTTTCTCCGTGCTGGAGTTTCCCAGTGACTGGAAGTTTCCCGGCAACTGAAAGTCGCAGCTACCCTTGCGAAGTCGGCCTGCGCCGACTTCGTAGTAACGACTTTAGTCGTTCCCCTCCGGACGACTGAAGTCGTCACTACCAGGGTCACCACTACCCTTGCGAAGTCCTGCGCCGACTGCACAAAGCCCCCGCAGGCAGGCTTTGCAACGGTTGCCCCGGTTTCCAACCGCCGGGCGAAAGGGAACTCCCATCCCGGCGACTGGAAGTCGCAGCTACCCTTGCGAAGTCGGCCTGCGCCGACTTCGTAGTAACGACTTTAGTCGTTCCCCTCCGGACGACTGAAGTCGTCACTACCAGGGTCACCACTACCCTTGCGAAGTCGGCCTGCGCCGACTGCACAAAGCCTGCCTGCGCAGGCTTTGCAACGGTTGCCGCGGTTTCCAACCGCCGGGCTATCAGACACCCACAAATTCTTGTTTCCTTGTTTCCTTGTTCCCTTGTTCCCTTTTCCTTGTTTCCCTGTCTCCTTCGTTTCCCTTGTCTCCTTATCTCCTCGTCTCCCCTCAATACACCCACGGTATCAGTTTCCGCACCCGCTGTTGGTAGTTGGCATAGGCCGCATACTGCTGGCGCAGCCACCCCTCTTCCCGCCGCGACTTCAGGTCGAAGAAGATGAACAGCACCACAGCCAGCCCCAGGCCCAACAGGTTCGCCCGGAACAGCGCCCAGCCCAATGTGCCGAAGATCAGTCCGGCGTAGATGGGATGGCGCACAAAGCGGTACGGGCCGTGGGTGACCAGTTTGCCGCCCTCGACAGGCTTGGGGAACGGCGTCAGGTTGCGCCCCAACGCGATCATGCCCCACGTGCCGAACAGCCCGCCGGCCGCCAGGATGATCAGCCCGACTCCTTTCAGCCACGGCGGACAGGCGAAACAGGTGGCCTGCGGCGCGAACAGGATGACGGCGAACAGCGCCATTTGGAGGATGAACCAGCCTTCCCCGCGTTTGCCCATTGACCGATCCTTTGCACATCAAGTGCCTGGCATATCTGAAGCGATTCTGGCCGCGGCCTGCCGTGACAACCCCGCCCCCAGCCTGTTTGCGCGCCGCCACGGCGCCAGTTTCCGCCCGGACCGTCCACCGCAGCGATCACCTTGCACCCATCTTAGACCTCAGTGAGGGATCTGTCAAGTGTCCAGGCAAGGCGTTCATCTTGTCACCTTTCGTCAGGCTCGTCATAGTTGGGAGTATTGGCGTTGCCTTGCGCGGTTTGACAGGCCAGGGTCAGTTGTGTCATATATGATGTTGTCGTTATCGTCTATCCGCCGGTCTCCCTCTCCCCCAAGACTGACGGGAGAGCAGTGTTTTCCGCAGTCGTATTATTCGGTGCGCGCCCGCGCCCGCCCGGCACGGGCTATTCATGGAGGAGGCCTACGACCTGGCGGGGAGCGTCCAAACGCTGACCGACGCGGCCAACAGCGGCCAGGTGCAGAGCTTCGGCTACGACTGGCTGGATCGGCTGACCAGCGCGGCGACGAATGCAGTCGGTGTGGGCCAATACAGCCACACCTACGCCTACAACGCCATCGGCAACATTACGAGCTACAACGGCAACGCCTACACCTACGGCAGCCAGCCGCACGCGGTCACCGCCGCGTTCGGCAACAGCTACGGCTACGACGCGGTGGGCAACCAGACCAGCCGCACGATCGGCGGGGTTGCGTACACGCAGAGCTTCGATTATGACATGGTCCCGCGCCAGCGGGATAATCGCCTGGTGGGGGTGGCCGGCGGGTCGGTGAGCGCGACGTTCCTCTACGACGCCGAGGGCAACCGGGTCAAGGGAACCGTGAACGGCGTCACCACCGTCTACCTCGCCGGGCTGTACGAATACCAGAACGGCGCGGTGACCAAGTACTATGAGGGCGGGGCCATGCGACGCACCGGATACGCGACCGACAACGGCGTGTTCTACATCGTGAGCGACCACCTGCGTTCCACCAGCGTGCTGGTCAACCGGGACGGCACGGTCAAGAGCCGGAACTACTACTATCCCTATGGCGGCAACCGCGGTGGCAGCGCGTTCAGCGGCGTGACGACGAAACGCTTCACCGGCCAATACCACGAGCAAGGCCTGCCCGGCGGCGAGGGGCTGAGCTACTACAACGCGCGCTGGTACGATGCGCAGGTGGGCGTGTTCATCAGCGCGGATACCCTCGTGCCGAGTCCGCTCGCGCCGCAGACGTTGAGCCGGTACGCCTACGTTGGCGGCAATCCGCTGCGCTACACCGATCCGACAGGACACATGCTGTGCGCAGATTGCGACGGGGGCGGTGGGGGCTATCGGACGCGGTCGCAACCAAAGGTGAGCTGGCCTTCGCCGTTCGGGTTCACGTCGCCCGTGCGCCCCCAGCCGCCAACGGTGAAATTCAGGGGCATGAGTGTAGTGGTGCAGCCTCGGGCGTCGGCACCAATCTCAACATCACCCCCCTTCCGTCTCCCAGCAAATGGACCACAATTCAGTATAGCCCCTCCGGGAACATTCGATACAGTCTCAGTCCTGCAGTATAGGCTACCTGCGTACCTGCGACCACGGCTGGAGACATGGCATGGTGTGGCCGGCGATGCAAAAGTTGCCGAAGCTTCGGGCGGGCTTCGACGCGTGAGAATTTGGAATGGGGTCTTCGACTGGTCTAAGTACGATGATTATTGGGAGTATGTCGTTGACATTTCCGCGCAGTACCAAGTCTTTGAAGGGGGGGCGGAATGTAGCCAAGGCAAATGCGCACCAGCGATTGGCCTTGATCTCGAGATTGTCTTTGTTGGGTTACAGCCGGGGAACATCATGGTTGGAGGCAAGTGGGGCCCCGCTGGCGCCGCAGTCGGCTTCGATTTCTTCTGGGGAAGCAATCGGTTCCTGATCGCCTCGCCAGCGACAATCCTAGCGAAAGGCCCAACGGCACTTGGCCAGGCATTCTTTGGCAAGAACGCTCGATTCCTCGGTGTCGTAGAGACATTTAATGGCATAGGTGGGCGCAGCGCCATAGACAAGGCGCAAGGGTTCCTGAACCAGTACGGCTTCTCATATGAGGTGGCAAGATGACGAACCAACCAATGAGAATGCATCGTTGTTCGTCCATCCGCAGGCGCGGCTTGTTCCTCCTGCTGAGCCTGGCGCTGGCTCTGAGCGCATGTGCAAAGCAGCAGATCCCGGATGATGTGCTCCATCGCTTTGCGTTGGGCAGGATCCAGGCGGATGATTTACCTTTCGGTTGGAGCCGTTCGCTTAGTTACCCGGCCGATATACCTGGCGCATTCGGGCGGCTCGTGACCTTTTATGGCGCTAACATGGATACTCACCCTTTTGTGAATGTGAATCAAACCATCTACATCTATGACAGCGAAGCAGCCAGCCGCGCTGACTATTCAACGCGCGTCGCCGATGGGTTTCCCGCTGGCTTCCCTGATTTATGGAAGCCGGTCACTGATTTGGACCTACCGCAACAAGCCGACGAGGCGAAACTGGCCTGCCACTCTGGTTTTGCAAACGATATTCCAATGCGCACCTGTGTGTTGGTGGCGCGTTATGGGTCGGCGATCATGAACTTGCAGGGAAACATCTTCGAGGAGCGGTGGATGACCGTGTCGCAATTCCAGGTGGTGATCGATCGGCTGGATGCGAAGATGGCTTTGATCCGTGCGCCGCTGAACGGCGCTCTCACGCCGACGCCGTAAGGCAAGGTTGGAGTGAACTGACATTGACATGGCGTTTCGCGGCCGTCACTGCGCCAAGCGCAGACCGTCGTGTTGCTTATGACTCGGTTACCCTGATAACCGCACGATCGGCGGGGTTGCGTACACGCAGAGCTTCGATTATGACATGGTCCCGCGCCAGCGGGATAATCGCCTGGTGGGGGTGGCCGGCGGCAGCGTGAGCGCGACGTTCCTCTACGACGCCGCGGGCAACCGGGTCAAGGGCACCGTGGCCGGCGTGACCACCGTCCCTATCGTCAGTCCCGCGGCCGCGCAGTCTAGCAGCCAGGTCAATCGTCCCGTCGTCGGATGCACCAGGGCAGCGGGGGAGGGCGCATCCTTCGACTGCGGCCCGCGAACGGCTGCGGGCCTCCGCTCAGGATGCTTGCTGATTCTCGGGGCAGCTGAAAAAGCCAAATCAGGTAAATCTGCGTCCGCTACTTGCCCGGCCCCCAATACAGCGCGCACCTTCGCTGCCTTGCTGGCGCCCGCCACCAGGAACATCACATGCCGTGCAGCGTTCAGCACCGGATACGTCAGCGTGATGCGCGCGACCGCCGGCTGGACGTAGCCCGGCACGTCGGTCGCGGCCACCAGCCGCCGCCGTTCGGCCAACGCTGGCATCCCCGGAAAGAGGGACGCGGTATGACCGTCGTCACCCATGCCCAGCAGGATGAGGTCGAACACCGGCCGCGCAGCCCCGCGCAGCCCGAACGTCCGCCTGATAACCCTTGCGTAGTCGGCGGCTGCGTCTGCCGGCGCCAGCTCACCGGCCATGCGGTGGATGTTGGCGGGAGACAGTGGCACGTGATCCAGCAGCGCCTCGCGCGCCATGCGGTAGTTGCTCCAGAGGTGGTCCGGCGGCACACAGCGCTCGTCGCCGAAGAAAACCAGCGTTTGCTCCCAGGGGATTTGCTCACGGTAGGGCGGCCGGCTCAACAAGCGGTAGAGCTCGGCCGGGGTCGAGCCGCCGGCCAGCGCCACGGTGAACCTGCTGCGCTCAGCCACGGCCGCGGTGGCGGCGCGTACGAAATGCTGCGCTGCAGCGAGCGCCAACGCGGCGGGGTCCGGGTGGATCTCAATAGTTGGGTAGGTCATCTAATCCATTCAAACTCAACGGAATCAAGCCTTCAGGCGGTTTGGCGCTTAGATAGAGAGACCGGCCAAAGCCTCAATTCCAGGCTCTTATCCTGCTTCTTGACGGGGTTCATACCGCCGCTCAACGCCGGGATGAGTAACTCAGGGTGGCCTCGATCCCCCAAACAGCCCGATACCCTCTGATCACTTGTTGCGGTGGCACCCCAGCCGCCAGTGCCGGCCCGACTCCGCCAGGAGACGATCGGCTGCGGGAGGGCCCCAGGTGCCCTGTTCGTAGAACTCCAGGGGCGGCGCGATCTCGGCGCGCCAGCCCTCGGCCAGCGCGGCCGAACCCCGATCCCAGGCTGCCTGGATGGGATCAATGATCTGCCAGCTCAGCTCGATCTCATCGGCGCGGGCGAACAGCGAGGCATCGCCCATCATCGCGTCCAACAACAGCCGTTCATACGCCTCGGGCAGCGCTGCCTGGCCGAACTCCTCGCCGAAATGAAAATCCATTTCTACCGACCGCATACGCATCCCGCTGCCCGGCGCCTTGGCCTCGAACCGCAGATGCATCCCCTCATCAGGCTGAATGCAAAAGCTGAGATAATTGGCGCGCGGCTCACCGCCATCTCTTGCCGGGAAGAGCTGATGGGGCACATCCTTGAACTGGACGGTGATCTCGGTGACCTTGGCCGGCATCAGTTTGCCGGAGCGCAGATAAAACGGCACGCCCTGCCACCGCCAGTTGTCTACGTAGAGCTTGATTGCGGCAAAGGTTGCCGTTGTCGAACCCGGAGCCACCCCTTTCTCGTCCCGATAGGTACGGTATTGTCCCCGCACTGTGTGGGTCGCCACATCCTGGGGCCGCATGGGACGCACGGCCTGCAACACCTTCACCTTTTCGTCACGCAGGAATTTGGCGTTGAACGCAGCCGGTGGCTCCAGCGCGGTGAGGGTCAACAGTTGAAGCAAGTGGTTTTGAAAGACATCCCGCAGCACCCCGGTCTGGTCGTAGTAGCCCGCGCGCGTGCCGACCCCCACCGTTTCCGCAGCCGTGATCTGTACATGGTCCACGTAGTTCCGGTTCCAGAGGGGCTCGAAGATCGCATTGGCGAAACGAAAGGCCAGGATGTTCTGAACCGTTTCCTTGCCCAGATAATGATCTATCCGGTAGATCTGGCTTTCATCGAAAACCTCATGCACCTGGCGGTTGAGCTCCTGGGCACTGGCCAGGTCACGGCCGAAGGGCTTCTCGATGATGATGCGAACATACCCGTCCTGGCTCTCGTTCAGCCCGGCTGCGCCCAGCTGGGCGACGATGGTGGCGTAAAGCTGCGGCGGTGTGGCCAGGTAGAACAGCCGATTGCCGCACAGCGCGCATTCCCGATCCAGATGGGTCAGCAGTGCCCGCAGTCCGGCATAGGTTTCAGCCGCGTCGTATTCCCCGCGCCAATACCGGATGTGGCCGGCAAAACGCTCCCACGCCTCGGTATCAGCGGCCGCCACCCGAGCATACTGGCGTACCCCTTCCGCCAGGTGGGTGCGAAAGCCCGCGACCTCCCCTTCCAGGCCGCCGTCCCCAAACTGGCTGCGCGCCACGCCGATGACGCAAAATTGCTCCGGCAGGCGGCCCTCGACGAAAAGGGTGTACAGTGCCGGGATGAGTTTGCGTTGAGTCAAATCGCCACTGGCGCCGAAGATCACGATCGCCAGCGGCGCGTCGGGTGTAAACGTATGAGAGTCTTCGGTGGTAGACATCGAACGAACCTACCCGAAACAGTGGACGCCGGGGCTTGCCACGGCCTGCAGCAAGCTGCGGCGTCCGGCCAGCAGCAAGTTGATCAAGACATTAACGCAAGAGCGCCACCAGGGCGAAAACCAACGCGAGAGCAAAAGCGATGGTGGCCACTGCCGCCACGCGACGGAAATCTCCCTTCCGCAGTACCCAAAGCCCACCCATCAAGCCGGCCACAGAGACAACAGCCATGAGCACAGCGCTGTCCACAAGCACCAGGAACAGCAATACCAGGGCGGCCAGGATGGCATACCGTTCCGACAGTGAAAGGGCGGGCACCGATGAAGCTCCTTATCCTCTTTGCGCCTGGGCTGCCAGTACCAGCCTGGCGAGCTGAGCAGAGACCTCAGCGCGGCTGGCAGGGGTGATGCGCAGCGTGATCATGTCGTCTCGTCCCAAGCGCTCCGCCAGCTCGTTCAGGAGATATTCTCGCACGATGACGATCGCGTTGGGCACGCGCAGCGGATCCGCCAACGCATCCAGGGCAAAGGCAAAGCCCCTGCCCTGGCGCAGCTCCAGCGGACCGATCTCGTCTATGACCAGCCAATCCACACCGGCCGAAAGCGCAGTCGCCAGGATGTTCTGTGCCCAGGCAACCGCGCCATCTACCAACCGATAGACCCCCACGTCGGCTGTCTCTCCGGCACCCACGACGCGGGCAAACGTATGGCTCTTACCGGTGGCCAGGTCCACCATCTGAATGCCGGTCTTGGCACCGTTCGCGTCCAACAACGGCGGAGAGACGAAGCCAGCGATCCTGATACCCTGGTTGCGAAGGCCGGGCAAAACCTTCCAACACGCGGTGGTTTTGCCCGCGCCTTGTGGGCCGGTGAGGAAGATGAACATAATCGCGGCCCCTCGACGTTCGTTCTCAACTTTCCGCTTGCGAAGCCGAATTTCCCCCTGTCATCCCGGCGAACGCCTTCATGAACTCTAGCGGCACGGGGAAGAGGATCGTCGAATTCTTTTCCACGGCGATCTCGGTGAGGGTTTGCAGGTAACGCAGTTGGATCGCCGCGGGCTCGGAAGCGATAATGCGTGCGGCATCGGTAAGCTGCTGCGATGCGATGTACTCGCCCTCGGCATGGATGATCTTGGCCCGCTTCTCGCGCTCTGCTTCCGCCTGACGAGCCATCGCGCGCTTCAACGTGTCGGGCAGCTCCACATCCTTCACCTCGACGATGCTCACCTTGATGCCCCAGGGTTCGGTCTGCTCGTCAATGATCCGCTGCAGGCGCTGGTTGATCTCATCGCGATGCGCAAGCAGATCATCCAGCTCCGACTGCCCCAAGACCGACCGCAAGCTGGTCTGCGCGATCTGCCAGGTGGCCCGCCGGTAATCCTCTACCTTTACAATGGCATCGGAGGGATTAACGACGCGGAAATAGGCCACAGCGTTGACTTTCACCGTCACGTTGTCCTTGGTGATGGCCTCCTGGGACGGGATATCCAGGGTGACTACACGCAAATCCACTTTCACCATCCGATCAATGATCGGGATGATGAAGAACAAGCCTGGCCCTTTGGCTCCCACCAGGCGACCGAGCCGAAAGATCACACCTCGCTCGTATTCTTGCACGATCTTGATCGCCGAGCTGGCCAACGCCAGTATGGCCAGGATGATGATCCCGAACGACGTGAGGAAATTGATGATGGACTCCATCTGCGACTCCTTTCTTTTCCATGCGCATTTGTAATTCTTCAATGGGCCGCTGCGCGGCATCAGCGGCCTGCATTCGAAAGCAGTTACAGTATACCGCAAGATCGCGGAAACAAGCAATCAGCCGGGGCCAGAACTCTCTTGACAGGGTTTTGGGGACACGTTATACTTTGATCGCAAGCGGTTGCTTGTTCATGCGCCAGGCAGGAGCCAGGCATGGAATACAAGGACTATTACAAGATTCTCGGTGTTGATCGGAACGCGGACGAAAAAGAGATCAAGAAAGCTTATCGGCGGCTGGCGCGCCAGTATCACCCTGACATGAACCCTGGCGACAAGGCCGCCGAAGCGCGTTTCAAAGAAATCAACGAGGCGCACGAGGTACTGAGCGACCCGGAGAAACGCCGCAAGTACGACGAGTTGAGGCAAAACTATCAACGCTGGCAGCAGGCCGGAGGCCAACCCGGCGGGTTTGACTGGAGCCAGTGGGTGCGCGGCGCGCAACCCGGCGGGGTGCGCGTTGAGTACGGCGACATCAAAGATTTCGAGGACCTGTTCGGCGGATCAGGTTTCTCCGACTTCTTCGAGGCGATCTTCGGCGGCATGGGCGCACGGACCACGGCCGGCCCGCGAGCCGGCCGCGCGGCGGCTGCGCAAAACATCGAACAAGAAGTGGAGATCACCCTGGAGGAGGCTTTCCGCGGCACCCAACGGATTATGGAGGTGGATGGCCGCCGCCTGGAAGTCAAGATCCCGGCCGGTGTCAAGACGGGCTCCAAAGTCCGGGTGCCCGGCGAAGGGGTGTCCGGCGCCACGGGTGCTTTGCGCGGCGACATCTACCTGGTGATCAAGGTGCTACCCCATGCCGTGTTCGAGCGCCGTGGTGACGATCTTTACTGCGAAGTCCCCGTGGATCTGTTCAAGGCCTTGCTGGGAGGCGAGGTGCAGGTGCCTACCCTCGCGGGCCCGGTGGTGTTGCGGGTGCCGCCGGGCACACAATCGGGGCGCACTTTCCGCCTGGCCGGCCAGGGGATGCCAAAACTGCGGTCGGAGCAGCGCGGCGACCTGTACGTCAAGCTGCGTGTCACATTGCCGGAAAAGCTCAGCGAACGCGAGGTGCAACTGGTGCGCGAGTGGGCCCGGTTGCGCGGCGTCGCTGTGCCATAGCCGCGTGCCGAATCCGGCGCCTCGTCATGCAAGACGTCCGCAGTGTTTGCTGCTGCGGACGCAATCCTCTGAGCGACGTCGGTCGTTCTTAATCCCTACCCAGGAGCGTTGACGATGATAACCGAACAAGACCTCCGAGAACTGGCCGAAGTGGTGAGCGATAAGCCCATCATCCTGAGCCTCTATCTTCACCTCGATCGGCGCAACCGCTCCTTCGAGGAGCACAAGCTGGCGCTGCGCAGCCTGTTGGCCCAGGCGGCCGAACAGGGCGCAATGCCTGCCGACATCGAACGCATCGAACGCTTCTTTGAACACGAATTCGACCGCCAGGGCCGAACGCTGGTGTGCTTCAGCTGTCAGGCCGCCAAGCTCTGGCGAGGCTACTCACTGTTGGTGCCCGGTCAGAACACCGTCTACGTCGGCCGACGGCCCTACTTGAAACCCCTCAGCGACATCTGGGACAACTACGGCCGCTTCGGTGTCCTCATGGTGGATCGAGAAGGCGCACGAGCGTTTATCTACCATCTCGGCGCTCTGGTCCACACTGAGGGCGTGCTGGGTGCCGAGGTGCGCCGCCACAAACAAGGCGGGTGGGCTGCCCAAAAACTGCAGCGCTACGAGGACCAGGAGGCGCGGCACAACTTGAAGGCGGCCGCCGAATGGGCGGATGAACATCTGACGCGCCACAACGTGGAGCGCGTCGTCCTGGCAGGCACCGAAGAGAACCTGGCAGAGTTCCGCGGGCAGGCCCCGAGGACGCTGAACGACAAAGTCGTCGGGCAGATCAACCTGGACATGAACACATCACCGGCCGAGGCGTGGGAGCGCGCCTTTGAAGTGGCCCAACAGGCGCAGCGCGAAGCTGAGGCGGATCTGCTGGAGCAGGTTATCACCCTGGCGCACAAAGGAGGCGCAGGCGCGATCGGCCTGGCCGATACACTGACCGCCATGCAACAGGGACGGCTCTACCACTTGCTGGTATCGCCCAGATTCCATGCGCCCGGCTATCAGTGCGCCAACTGCGAGGCGGTACTGGCAGACCCGTTGGAGAAATGCCCCTATTGCAACGGCGCGTTGATCCAGTCGGCCGACGTGGTGAACCTGGTGGTGCACCGCGCAATTGACAGCGGCATTCGTGTTTCAGTGCTGGAACGCGATCAGCGGCTGAACGAGGTGGGCGGGATCGCCGCTGCGTTGCGCTACTAACAGGCTGAACGCCCCTGTGCGCAAAGGTGTCTGTTTGCGTTTCGTTAGAGATCGGTGTATTGGAACCGCTCATACGCTGTCGCTAACATGACGATGGTAATCTAGACCTGGAATGAGCGGGGCGGCTCCCGATAAGAGAAATGCTGATGCAACCCGTAGCCCCGGCCCGAAAGACAAGAGCCGTCGCCCGCTGCGGGTTGCATTGTTTACAGGACAAGGGATAACATGAAATTCGATCGTTTCACGCAACAGGCACAAGATGCAGCGATGCGGGCCTATGAGCTCATGCAGCGCTATGGCCACAGCCAGGTGGACGTAGAACACCTCTTCCTGGCTCTGTTGGACCAGCCCAAAGGCCTGATCGCTGAGATGCTGGGCCGCATGGGGGCGCCGGTAGATCACATGCGCGAGCGTCTGATGGACAACCTGCAGCGCACCCCGCGCACTGCGGGCCCGATGATGTACCCGCAGGCGGTCGCCCAGGTGTTCATCACCCCGCGCTTGAAGCGGGTGATTGACCAGGCCACCGAAGAGGCGCGCGTCCTGCAGGACGACTACATCTCCACCGAGCACCTGCTGCTGGGCATCCTGAGCGAGCGAGGCGGCTTCTCCGCTAACCTGTTGCGAGAGGCACGCATCACCCGCGACATGGTGTTGAACGCGATGGAGCAGGGCCGCGGCGGGCAAAAGGCCACCACCCCCCAGGCCGAAAGCCGTTATCGCACCCTGGAGAAGTACGCGCGCGACTTGACCGCCCTGGCGCGCGAAGGGAAGCTGGATCCGGTCATCGGCCGCGACGCGGAGATCCTGCGCGTGATCCAGGTGCTCAGCCGGCGCACCAAGAACAACCCGGTGCTGATCGGCGAAGCCGGCGTCGGCAAGACGGCCATCGTCGAAGGGTTGGCGCAAAAGATCGTCCAGGAGGATGTGCCCGAAACTTTGATCGGCAAACGGCTCATGAGCCTCGACCTGGGCGCCATGATCGCCGGCACGCGCTTCCGTGGGGAGTTCGAGGAACGCCTGAAAGCGACCATCGAAGAAGTGCAGCGCGCCGAGGGCGAAGTGATCCTGTTCATTGACGAGCTGCATACGGTGGTGGGTGCCGGTGCAGCCCAGGGCGCAGTGGACGCCAGCAACATGCTGAAACCGGCGTTAGCGCGCGGGGAGCTGCGCTGCATCGGCGCAACCACCCTGGACGAGTACCGGCAACACATCGAGAAGGACAGCGCGCTGGAGCGGCGCTTTGCGCCCATCTTCGTGGACGAACCGTCGGTGGAGGAGACCATCGAGATCCTGCGCGGCATACGCGAGCGCTACGAAAAGCACCATCAGATCACCTTCACCGATGAGGCGCTGGTGGCGGCCGCCAAACTGTCCCATCGCTACGTGACAGACCGCCGGCTACCCGACAAGGCGATTGACCTCATGGACGAAGCCGGTGCTGGGTTGCGCGTGGCCCTGTTCACCATGCCGGAACCGCTCAAGGCGGTCAAGAAACGGCTCGCTGCCCTGAAAGCTGAAGAGGACAAGGCTTACTCGGAGAACGACTACGCCAGGGCGGCGGAGCTGAAGAGCGAGCGACTCAAGCTGGCCGGCCAGTACGAGGCGGACTACCAGGCCTGGAAGCGTTCTACCGGCCTGGATGATGTGGTCGAAGCGTCCGACATCGCCAGCGTGGTCGCCCGCTGGACGGGCATTCCGGTCAACACGATGCTGGAAGGCGAGAGCGCCAAGCTGCTGCGGATGGAAGAGGAGCTGCACCGTCGCGTGGTGGGCCAGGACGAAGCCATTCGCGCAGTAGCCGACGCACTACGGCGGGCGCGCAGTGGCCTGAAGAACCCCAAACGCCCCATCGGCAGCTTCATCTTCCTGGGTTCCAGCGGGGTGGGCAAGACCGAGCTGGCCAAGGCGCTGGCCGAGTTCCTGTTCGACGACGAGGACGCCCTGGTGCGCATTGATATGAGCGAATACCAGGAGCGACACACCGTCAGCCGCCTGTTCGGCGCGCCCCCGGGCTACGTGGGCTACGACGAAGGCGGCCAGCTCACCGAAGCGGTGCGGCGGCGGCCCTATCGGGTGATCCTGTTCGACGAGATCGAGAAGGCCCATCCCGAAGTATGGAACGCGCTCCTGCAGATCCTGGAGGACGGCCGGCTCACCGACGGCCAGGGCCATGTGGTGGACTTCCGCAACACGGTGCTGATCATGACCTCGAACATCGGCACCAGCTTTGTCCGCTCCGGCGGCACCCTGGGCTTCCTGAAGCAGGACGGCCTCACGACCCAGGAGCGCCAACTGCGGGAGAACATCGAACAGGACCTGAAACGGACGTTCCGGCCCGAGTTCCTGAACCGCATTGACGAGATCATCATCTTCCACGGGCTGACGCAGGAGCACGTCAAGCAGATCGTTGACCTGCAGATGCGCGAGGTTGCAAGCCGCCTGGCCGAGCACGGCTTGAAGATCGAGCTCACCGAGGCGGCGCGTGAGTGGCTCGCAGAGGAGGGCTACGACCCACAGTTCGGCGCTCGTCCCGTGCGACGCACCCTGGAGCGACACGTGGAAAACCCGTTGGCCAAGCGGCTATTGGCGGGCGAATTCCACGAAGGGGAGACGATCGTCGTGGATGTGACCCGGGATGCCGAGGGCAAGCGGGAGTTGACATTCACGGCCCGAGCGCCGGAACCGATCGTCGTCGAGCTGCCGCTGGAATCTGACACTCACATCGTAGAATAAGCCTGCAGCCGGGTTGCGATCTCGGCGGCAACCCGAGCGTTGTTTTCCAACAACGCCAGGTTGGCGGTCAGGCTGGCTTCTCCCGTCAAGGCGCTGATCCGGGCCAGCAGGAACGGGGTCAGCGCCTTGCCCCTAATCCCTTGCATCTCGGCTTCTCCCAACGCGAGGTTGATGGCCTTTTCCATCTCCTTGGCCGGCAGTTCCGCCTCTACGGGCACCGGCACGGCGACGAGCATCCCTCCCGGCAGGCCCAGTGCCCGTTGGGCACGGAACAACGCTGCAACCTCATCGGGCGTATCAGCGCGCACATCCACCCCCAGGCCGCTGTCCCGGTTGTAGAACGCCGGGAACCGATCGGTGCCATAGCCGACCACCGTGACCCCGTATGTCTCCAGCCATTCCAGCGTGGCGGGCAGATCCAGGATCGCCTTGGCGCCCGAGCAGACGACGATGATGGGTGTGTGGGCCAGCTCGGGCAGATCGGCGGAGATATCGGCTGACAGGAAGCCGGAGGCGGGGGTTCGCAAGCTGGCGGCTGGCCGCCGGACATCATCAGCCGCCTCTTCGGCTGCGGGCGGCCAGCTTCCGGCACGATGTACCCCGCCGATCCCGCCCGTGACAAAAACCTGAATGCCCGCTGCGTGCGCGGCCCAGGCGGTGGTGGCGACCGTGGTCGCTCCGTCCTGCCGGCGCGCCACAACCACCGGCAGGTCCCGCAGACTCACCTTGCGCACATCCGGCGCAGTGGCGAGATGTTCGATCTCGGCTCGATCCAGTCCGACAACGATCTCCCCGCGCACGATCCCAATCGTGGCAGGTTCGGCGCCGCGTTCGCGCACGATCTCCTCCAGCCGCAGTGCCAGGCGCAGGTTGTGCGGATAAGGCAGGCCATGCGAGATCACGGTAGATTCCAGGGCCACCACGGCCCGGCCCGGCCCAGATGGGCGGCGGACTTGCAGCAAGGCGTTGGTCATAGGTTATGTTGCTCCGATCTGATTCGGAATTTTTAAGATCATTCCTGCGTTAGATGTGGTATCATTATACCATGATAAGGCTCTGGCTGGCGGTATTACTGCTCATTGTGGGATTCATCGGCCGGGCCGATGAACCGCCGCCCACGCCTGCGCCGCAGGTCTACCTGCCCCTGATCACCCAGCACGCCTGGTTCGGCCCGCCGCCCCTTCTCATCTCGGCGCTGTACTACGACACCTATCTGACCGACGAACCGGATGAAGCGTTCCAGCTCTACAATCCGTTGCGCGCGGCCGTTTCGCTGGGCGGCTGGCGGCTCACCGCAGGCACGCGAACGGTGACCTTCCCTGAGGGGATGACGTTACCTCCGCTGGCTCGACTATGGTGTTCCCGCAGCGCGGCCGCATTCACCGTCAGCTTCGGCTTCAGACCGGGGTGCGAGTACGGCGAGGACAGCGATCTCGATGTGCCGGATTTGATCGGCAGCGCGCCCCGCTTCGGGAACACCGGCGGCCGCGTCGTGCTATCCGACCCCAGCAGCCGATACACCGACGTGCTGGTCTACGAAGGGGGCGATATCGGTGGGCCGGGCTGGCAAGGCCTGGCCGTGTACCCGTATAAACCCACCAGCACCTTCGGCGAAGAAGGCCAGATCCTGTATCGCAAGCTCGACCAGCGCACCGGCCTGCCTGTGTCCGACACCGACACGCGCGCTGATTGGGCGCAAGACCCGGATGACGTAGTTGATGGTCGCAGGGTGCAATACGCCGGGTGGTCCCTGGAACGTTTCGCCCTGCCGGCCACCGCGACCGAACAGGCGACCCTGGCCGTGTTCGTCTCGCCGGATAATGCCTTTCGCACCCTCAAGACGCTGCTGGAGGCCACGCGCCACAGCATCCGCTTCGAAGGCTACACTTTCGAAAACGCGCGCTTGGGGGAGCTGGTGGCCGCGCGTGCCGCAGCCGGCGTGCGGGTGGAGATCATGCTGGAGGGAGCGCCGCCCGGTGGCGTCAGCCTGCAGCAGCGCTGGATCGTCGCGCAGATTGCGGCGGCAGGGGGCCAGGTCTATTACATGCGCTCCGATACCAGACAGGGCATCCACGATCGTTACACCTATCAGCATGGCAAATTCTGGGTGCTGGACGGCGATACGGCGCTGATCGGCAGCGAAAACATCGGCCGCGAGGCATTCCCCGATGACGACCCTGCCGACGGCACCTTTGGCCGCCGCGGGGCCTACCTGGTCACCGATGCGCCCACGGTGGTGGCGCGGCTCAACGCCATCATGGACGCCGATATCGCGCCAGGGGTGCACCGCGATGTATGGACGTGGGACCCGGCCGACCCCTCGTTGGGTGCGCCACCGCCGGACTTCACGCCGTCCTACCAAAGCGGCGGCGCGTTCTACCCGGTTCAGGCGCCACAACCCCTGTTCATCGAAGGCACCTTCACCTTCCAGGTGATCCAATCTCCCGAGCACGCGCTGCGCACCGTGGACGGGCTGCTGGGACTGGTCGGCCGCGCTGGCCCCGGCGACACCGTGCTGGTAGAGCAGATGTACGAGCACCTCTACTGGGGCGCCGAAACCAGCTCCATCGAGGCCGACCCCAACCCACGGCTACAAGCTTACCTGGCGGCAGCGCGACGCGGGGCCAGGGTGCGCGTGTTGCTGGACACTTACTTCGACGATCTGAAAAGCCCGCGCAGCAACCTGCGCACGGTGGAATACTTGAACGCTGTTGCCCGGGCCGAGGGCCTGGACCTGGAAGCGCGCCGGCGCAACCCCACGGGCCAGGGCATCCACAACAAGATGGTGCTGGCGCAGATCGGCGGCCAGGGTTGGGCCATCGTCGGCAGCCTCAACGGCGGTGAGGTCTCGGCCAAACTGAATCGGGAGCTTTCGCTGCTGGTAGGATCGGACGAGGTGTATGCCTACCTGGCGCGTCTGTTCTGGTACGACTGGGACGTGACGCCCTGAAAAGAAGACTTCGCCCTCGCTTTCGTTGACATGCCATTCCCCTCGTGTTATACTCCGGTCAGTTGGCTTGCAAGTGATCCTTGTGCCTGTATCTCCGGAGGACGAGACCAAGGGCCGTCATGCGTATCCTGACCATCAGCGACAAAGTGGAGCCGGTACTTTACGGCCCTTATATTCGCGAACGGGTCGGGAACGTGGACCTGATCCTGGCCTGCGGCGACTTGCCCGACTACTACCTGGATTACATCGTCAGCTCGCTGGATGTGCCGCTCTATTACGTTCACGGCAACCATGACAAGGTGCCTGAACGGCGCAGGGACCATGCTGCGGCCACCGGTGCCAGCTCGGCGTTCAGTTGGGCTACGAACCTTCACCAACGACGGGCATATTATCAAGGGTTGCTGTTGGCCGGCCTGGAGGGCTGTCGGCAATATAATCCGGGCGCACGCTTTCAGTACACCGAAGCGCAAGTGCGAAGACAGGTGCGGGCCCTGTCAGCGCTGTTGCTGGTGAACAAGTTGCGCTACGGCCGCTATCTGGATATCTTGATCACCCATGCACCGCCGCGGGGAATCCACGACGCCGAGGATCTCCCCCACCAGGGGTTTGAAAGCTACTTGACGCTGCTACGGCGCTTTCGTCCGTTGTTGATGATCCACGGCCACCAGCACGTCTACAACCGCAATCTGCCCACCGAGACAGTGTATGGAGCGACGCGCGTGCTGAACACGTACGGATATCGGGTCATCGAACTGGCACAAAGGGACGACGGCAGTTGGGAGCTCATCAGCAGCAGCCGTTAGCCCGGCTATCTGGCGGGTTTGATCACATGGTACCGATGCACACCGGCGGAACAATCGCTGTATTTGGAAGCTCACGTCGTGAGCCCGACGGGCCGCTCTATCAAGAGGCCTACGAGTTGGGCCGCGTTTTGGCGCAAGCAGGCTATACCGTGCTCAGCGGCGGCTATGGCGGCAGCATGGCCGCCGTGAGCCGCGGCGCGGCCGAAGCCGGCGGCCATGTCATCGGCGTCACCTGTGCCGTCTTCGACCCGCTGCCGCCTAACCCCTGGCTCACGGAAGAGATCAAGGCGCCCACGCTGCTGGAGCGCCTGGCCATCATGCTGGATCGCGCAGATGGCTTTGTGGCCGTGCGCGGGGGCATCGGCACGCTGGCCGAAGTGACGCTGACCTGGAGCCTGTTGCAGACGCGCTCCATGAACGGCAAACCCCTGGTGCTGCTGGGCGCAGATTGGCAACCGCTGCTGGATGCCTTTCTCAGCTATACCGACCTGGGCCGCTCCATTGCGGCGTTGGCCCGCATCGTCACCTCGCCGGCGGATGTCCTGCGCGCCCTGGTGGCGCCCCCAACACCTCCTGGCCCTCCGCCCCTGGGCTGAACACGGCGGGGGCAGGAGGGCGAAGACAGCACACACCGATCCTTCCGGTTTTCTTTGTATTACTTGATACAGGAGCAAAGTCATGTCCGAAAGAGGGGTAACTCCGCGCAGCGAAGATTATTCGCGCTGGTATACTGAAGTGGTTCAAAAGGCCGAGCTGGCCGATTACTCGCCGGTGAAAGGGTGCATGGTCATCCGGCCCTACGGCTATACCTTGTGGGAAAACATCCGCGACGCGCTGGACCGCCGGTTCAAGGAGACCGGCCACGTGAACGCGTACTTCCCGCTTTTCATCCCGTTGAGCTTCCTCCAGAAAGAGGCGGAACATGTTGAAGGCTTCTCGCCGCAACTGGCGGTTGTGACCCACGGCGGCGGCGAAAAGCTAGAGGAGCCGCTGGTCGTCCGGCCGACCTCCGAGACCATCATCGGCTACATGTACAGCCAATGGGTACGATCCTATCGCGATCTGCCGATCCTCATCAACCAGTGGGCCAACGTGGTGCGCTGGGAAATGCGGACGCGGCTCTTCCTGCGCACTACCGAGTTCCTCTGGCAGGAGGGGCACACGGCCCATGCAACGCGCGAAGAGGCGGAGGAGGAGACCCTACGCATGCTGGGGGTTTACGCCGACTTCGCCATCAACGAGGCGGCCATCCCGGTGATCCAGGGGCGCAAGAGCGATCGCGAGAAGTTCGCCGGCGCGGTGTACAGCACCACCATCGAGGCGATGATGGGCAACGGTTGGGCGCTGCAGTCGGGCACCAGTCACTTCCTGGGCCAGAACTTCGCCCGCGCGTTCGACATCAAATTCCTGAACCGAAACAACGAGATGGAGTACGCCTGGACCACGAGCTGGGGCCTGAGCACCCGGATGGTCGGCGCCATCGTCATGGCACACGGGGATGACCAGGGGCTGATGCTGCCCCCGCGGCTGGCGCCCATCCAGGTTGTGGTGGTGCCCATCTGGCGAAAAGATACAGAGCGCACGGCGGTGCTAGCGCTGGCCGATCAAGTGACGGCCGCCCTCAAGGGCGCTGGCATCCGTGTAAAGCTGGACGCGCGCGATGAAGTCAGCGCCGGTTTCAAGTTCAACGACTGGGAGATGCGTGGGGTGCCCCTGCGCATCGAGATCGGCCCGCGCGACGTGGAGCAAAACGCCGTGGTCTTCGCCCGCCGCGACATGCCGGGGAAAGAAGGCAAGACTTTCGGCATCCCTGTGGAGGGCGTTGCCGAAGCCGTGCGCGAGATGCTGACGGCGATCCAGGCCAACATGTTACGTCGGGCCACCGAGTTTCGGGACGCCAACACCCATACGGTCAAGAACTTCGACGAATTCAAGGAGGTGTTGGAAACCCAGGGCGGTTTCATCCGCGTGCACTGGGCCGGCACGGGCGAGGATGAAGACGCCATCAAAGAGGCGACCAAGGCGACCATCCGCTGCCTCCCGTTCGATCCGCCGGAAGGGGAAGGGATCTGCTTCTACACCGGAAAGCGGACGAACCAGGTGGCGATCTTCGCCAGGGCGTACTGACCTGAAAACAGCCGTCACGTGCCAGGCATCCTCTCAGGTGCCTGGCACGTGGACACGGACTCGTTTTCATGGCACGTTGTGCGCTAGCTGGCGCATGAGCAACTGAAGCGCTAACGGAGCTGTTCCGCTCGCGCAGCGTAGCGACGGGCGGTTTCCACGTCTCCGGCCAGCAAATAGCTGGCTGCCAGTCGCGCCAGGGCCTGCGCCTCCTGAGGCGCATCAGCGTGGCGCAGACGGGCGATCAAAGACCGTAGCTGTTCCTTGTCGGCACTCAGTTGCCTGCCCGGCTCACGCCGGATCACCTCCCCTTCATCGGTGACATTGTCGGGCAGGCCGCTGAGCCGATGCCACATGGCAACGTCTCCTGTCTCCATAGCCCCTTGTACTCCCTCAGCTACTTCTCGTCCCTCAATTCCCTCCCTCATCACTCACGCCGTATCTCACCTCCGCGCAGCTGCCATTCCACGATGCCGCCTTTCAAGCTGCGGGCTGCGTACCCCTGCTGGATCAACCAACCTGCTACCCCGTAGGAACGGTTGCCGTGCGCGCAGTATACCACGATGTCGGCCGTCGGGTCGAGCTCGGCCAGCCGAAACGGGATGTGGTTCATGGGGATGTGCAGGTTGTCCGGGATGTGGCCCTGCCGGCGCTCGAAATACTCCCGACAATCCAACAGGAAAGGCTTGTGGCCGTTGCCGTTCCGCAGCTCGGCCATCAGCTCTGCGGCAGTGACCTCCGGCACGCGAATCTCTTCAGGTTCCGGCGCCCGGCCGGTGGAAGCCGGGGCAGCAGGCGAGGCCGGCCTGGCGAACGCTTTGCGCAATGATTCCAATAGCCCCATTCGGGCCCTCCTTGGTGATGGATTCAGGGCTATACCATAGCAACAGGCCCCACTGCGCTCAAGAAGCTGGCTTCCGATTCCGAATAATGCCATTTGTCTCAAAAAGCTGATCGGGGTAAAATTGCGTCTATATCTGCCAGCACGTCGCTCAAACCCGAACAAGGACATGCCACCATGAGATTGCCCTTCCTGCCCCGCCCCTCGACGCGTGCTTTCATCCGCGAGGCACGACGCCTGCCCGGCTACTCCTTTTTCGACTGGGTGCATGGCTATGTCTACGCGCGGTGGCCCTACCTGTACATCGGCATTGCCACCGGCGAGCACCCGCTGGCGAGACGCGTTAAGCCCGTGATCGCCTGGTTCGATCGCCTGCTGACCCGCAAAGCGTCAGGCTCGCCCCGTTCTGACCACCAGGCCGGACAGCAGCCGGACGCCCGCAGCGATTCACTTGCAACGGGTGTGTCCCCACAACACGATGGCCACATCACCTTTGCCGACACCTACCACGGCAAAGTGGTGACCCTCGAGGCTGCCCGGCAGTTGGTCTCGGTGCAGCGGGATGTGAACCTGGGCGACCTGGAGCACGTGATCCCCTATGCCCTGGCCCGGGACATCGTGCTGAAAAACCCTGATCACATCGTCGCGCTGGAGTGCCCGTGCCGCGCGTCCCGGCCCAACCCTTGCCTGCCGCTGGATGTTTGTCTCATCGTGGGAGAACCGTTTGCATCCTTCGTCACCGAGCATCATCCCCGCCGTTCGCGGCGGATCTCGGCGGATGAAGCCGCCGAGATCCTGGCCGCAGAGCACGCGCGCGGGCACGTGCACCATGCCTTCTTCAAGGACGCCATGCTGGGCCGGTTCTACGCCATCTGCAACTGCTGCGACTGCTGCTGCGGCGCCATGCAGGCCCACCGCAACGGCGTGCCGATGCTGGCGGCCTCCGGCTATGTGTGTCGGGCGGATGCGCAACTGTGCGCGGGCTGCGGGGCTTGTGTGGCCGCATGTCAGTTTCATGCTTTGGCGCTGGACGGGGGGCGTTCCGTGGTAGATTTCGACAAGTGCATGGGCTGCGGGGTCTGCGTGGATGTCTGCCCACAGGGTGCGCTCTCGCTGGCACGTGACGAGCGCAAGGGCCTTCCGCTGGAGCTGAACAGCCTCCTGGAGGAGGCCATCGCCCGCAGTACCAACGCCCGGCCCGAACTTTAAGGAGCTCGCTTGGACAACGCACTCATACCGAATTCCCGGGTAGACCCGGCGCGGCTACCTCCGCCGATCATGACCTCGGATCCCGGCTCGTTCGCTCAACACACCCTCAAGTCACGGGTGCACGGCATCCTGGACGAGGTGATTGCCGCCAACGCGTTCCCCGGGGAGATCGTATCGGCCCTGCGGGACCTGAGCCGGGAGATCACCGCGGGCGCCATCCGTCCCCTCCGGGAACAGGCGCCCGACAGCGCCTTCTGGGCTGCGGTCAGCGCGCCCTACATCGGCGGCTCGTGGCTCGACGTGCCCTGGTATTGGGCAGAGGCTTACTTCTACCGACGCATCCTGGAAGCCACGGGGTACTTTCAGCCCGGCCCCTGGTACCAGGTGGACCCTTTCAGGCCCATCAAGGCGCGCGAGTGGCAGCCCGAAGCCGGGCCGGCCGCAATCAACGCCCTGGCGGCAGACCTGCCGTCCGATCCTGAGGCGCGCTTTCACCGGCTGTTGAATGCCTGTCTATGGGGCAACCGGGTAGACTTGAGTTACAGCCTGGCCGCCCATTTGGGCGCCACAGCCGATCCCGGCCGGGAGCGCGAGAACCTGCTGGTGGATGACAGCCGGGCGCTGTGGGCGTTCCTGGAGGACAAGGGAAGCAGCCGAGTCGCCGTTATCACCGACAACGCAGGCACCGAGCTGCTGATGGACCTGGCCCTGGGCGACTTCCTGTTGGCCTCAGGCCTGGCTTCGGAAATCCACCTGCATCTGAAGCCCCAGCCTTTCTTCATCTCCGACGCCATGCCGGCCGACCTGCTGGATGGGCTGGACGCCCTGGCCGCAGCGGGCGGGCCGGCGCGAAAACTGGCCTACCGCATTGACGGGCACATCGCAGCGGGGGAGCTGGTGCCTCAGACACACTGGTTCTATACCTCCAACCTCTTCTATTTCCAGATGCCGGATGATCTGGTGGCGACATTGGGCGCCATGGACCTGGTAATCGTCAAGGGGGACGCCAACTATCGCCGTCTGCTGGGGGACGCGCACTGGCCGTTCACCACACCGTTTGCCGAGGCCGTGTGTTACTTTCCCACGTCACTGGTCGCCTTGCGCACGTTGAAAGCGGAGCTCATCGTTGGCCTGGGCCCGGATGATGCACCACGGCTCAGCGCAGAGGATCCGGCCTGGCTGGTCAACGGCCGCCGTGGAGTAATTCAGTTCTTCACGCCCGAACTGTGAGTTTGACATGCCGCCCTTCTTCCTCTACACTATGGTTTACAATTTGGTCAGGGTAAGATTCTTCTTTGCCCGTTATTTGCGCTGTGCTGTGCCGTTTACAAGCGCGACGGCCCTGGCGGGATAAGGCGTTATGGATAGTTTGCTTGACTTCAATCAACGGCCAACGACGCTCGAAGACGCCATCGTACAAACCGTCGCTTACTCCGACGTCTTTCAGTATCCGCTGAAGGTCGAGGAGGTGCATCGCTACCTGATCCGCTGGCGCGTTGCGCCAGCGGAACTGTATGCAACCCTGGTGAGCCCACAGGTAGTCCCCGGCCGATTGCGGGCGGTAGGAGAGTACTACACCCTGCCCGGCCGGGAAGAGATCGTCGAAACGCGCAAGCGTCGCGCTCGCGCATCCGCAGCGTTGTGGAGGAAAGCGGTTTTTTGGGGCCACCGCATCGCAGCGTTGCCCTTTGTTCGCATGGTGGCCGTCACCGGCGCGTTGTCGGTGGACAACTCCGAGGACGGAGATGACCTGGACTACCTGATCGTGACCGAGCCGGGCCGGCTTTGGCTATGTCGCGGCATGGTCATCGCCCTGGTGCGACTGGCCGCCCGGCAGGGCGACGTAATTTGTCCCAACTATTTCATCTCGGAGCGCGCGCTGGTGGTGAAAGAACACAACCTTTACACCGCACATGAAATGGCCCAGATGGTCCCGCTGAGCGGGTATGGGCTCTACCAACGCATGCGCGAGCTGAATCCCTGGGTCGAGGAGTGGCTGCCCAACGCCGTTGGCCTGCCCAGACCTATGCCCACAGCAGCGATGCCCGCGGCCAAATGGCGTCCGCTTGCCGAAGCCCTCCTGCGCACCCCGGTGGGCGGCTGGCTGGAGCGATCGGAGATGCGAAGGAAGTTAAGGAAACTCACCCAACAGAGTGCTGCCAGCGCGAACCCGGAGGAATCGGAGTTCGGCCCTGACTGGTGCAAGGGCCACTTCCATGCCCACGGCCAACAAACTGCACAGGCGCTGGGCACTCGCCTGCGGGAACTGGGCAACTGAAGAGATCATCGGTCTGCCAGGCGAGCGATTTCGGTGAAGGATAGGAGAGACAACCCAATGGCACCTGATATCACCTTTGTTCATGCGCTGTTTATCGAGAAAGACCCGGTTGAGAAGAAAATCATGACCCCGTACTTTCCGCTGGGCTTGATGTACCTGGCTGCCGTCTTGCGGGAAAAGGGTTACAGCGTCGAGATGTTCGATTGCGCGTTCCGAGAAGACTACAGCGAATTCGAGGCCTACATGCAGCGAGTGCGGCCGCCTGTGGTGGGCATCACAGCGCTGATCACCGTTCGCCGCAACGCCCTGATCCTGGCCGAGATCGCCAAAAAGTACGGCGCCACGGTCATCATGGGCGGGCCAGACCCCACCGGCATCCCCGACCGCTACCTGTACCACAAGGCCTCGGACGGCACCTATCCGGTGGACATCGTGGTATTCGACGAAGGCGAGCTCACCATGGCCGAGCTGGCCGATCACCTCTTCCAGCGCGGGAATTATATCCGTGACCTGAGGGATATCGCCGGCCTGCGCCTGCGCGGAGAAAACGGTGGCATCGTCGCCACCAGGCCTCGCCCCTTGATCGCCGACCTGGACACCCTGCCTTTTCCCGCCCGCGACCTGGTGGACTTCGAACCGTACCGGGAGAACTGGCGCAAGGCGCACGGTTACTGGTCCCTCAGCATCATCAACACCCGTGGCTGTCCCTACTCGTGCGCGTGGTGCCAGAAGGCCGTCTTTGGCCGCACCTACCGCAGCCGTTCCGCGATCAACTCAGCCGAGGAGATCGCGCTGATCAAGTCCACCTACAACCCCGACCAGTTGCGCGTGGTGGACGACATCACCGGCGTGAACAAAGCGTTCATCCCTCGGTGGCGAGACGAGCTGCTCAAGCGCGATGCAGTCATCCCGTTCGAGTGCCTGACGCGCGTCAACCTGGCCACCGAAGAGATGCTGACCGCGCTGAAGGAGGCAGGGTGCCGGAAAATCTACTTTGGCGCCGAATCGGGATCACAGAAGGTGTTGGATGCCATGCACAAAGGGGCCAAGGTGCCCCAGATCTACCGGGCGGCCGAGCTGTGCAAAAAACTCGGCATCAGCACCTACTTCTTCATGATGGTGGGTTATCTGACCGAAGAGCTGGAGGACCTGCGGCTGTCCGTCAAGTTGTTGCGCGAGACCTTGCCCGACGAGTTCAGCACCACCATCGCCTACCCGTTACCGGGCACCACTTTCTACGAACAGGTACGCGATCGCCTGATGTTCGAGAGCGATTGGATGCTGGACTGGGACTACACGGCTGAAAACAAGCTGCTGTTCAAGCGCGGCAAGTACAATACCACCTTCTATCGTTGGGTGCAGCGCTGGATGCACAAAGAGTGGGAGGACGCCCGCATGAAAGCGGGCGTGCCCTATTCGTTGAAAGAAAAAGCCGAGATCGTGGCGGGGCTGGTGGTCAGCAGGGTGGTGGTCAATGTCCTGGCGCACCTGCCCACGGCGTCAACAGTTCAATTCCAGCCGGCCCCTGGTCGTTAGTGACGTGTAGATGATCGAAAACAGCACGCTGCCAGCACCTCACCGCCTTCTGCCCTGGCGTCAACTCGCCATCGGCCTCGCGCTTGCGTTGGCCCTGGGGGTCTTCGCGTTTGCCACGTTGCAACCGGTCAAAGTGCTGCCGCGCATGCAGCTCGCGCCCGGCTTCGCGTTCACCGATCAGGACGGGCTGACGGTGACCAACGAAAGCCTGCGAGGCCATATCGTCCTCTATACCTTCGGTTATACCCGTTGCGGCAGCCGGTGTGACATGCTAAACGCGACCATGCTGCAAGTGCAGGCCGGGCTGAGGGAGTTGGACCTGGAAGGGGTACCGGTCACGCTGGCCACCATCTCGTTCGACCCCGCACACGACACCCCGGCTGTGCTCGCCCAATACGCCCGGGCCACAGGCGCCGACCCGTCAATCTGGCGGTTCTTAACGGGCGACGCAACTCGCCTGAAATATGTCCTCGGCGGCGGATTCGAGGTGTACTACGCGGCCGACGACACAGGAGGCTTCCGGTTCGATCCCGCCCTTGTGTTGGTGGACTGGACGGGCATCGTGCGGGCCAAATACGACCTGCACACCGCCGCGCCCGAAGCGGAACGGATCCTTGAGCACATCGCTTTGCTGGCCAGAGAAGCGCGCAACAGCACAGGCCCCGCGCGCCTGGCCTATGAAGCCGCGCATCTGTTCCTGTGCTACGCGCGGTAGGAGAAGGGAAAGCGCGCAGGGCGTCAGGCCGATCCATCAAGCTGTAACGCAGGATACGAACGTGTCATCAAAACGAACGGCTTTGGTCGTGCTGGGGGCTGTGGGGGCAATAGTTGCCATTGTGGCGCTGGTGGCCCTGCTCCGGCCCTATCGTTATCACGGCCTGGTGCTGGAGGCGGACAAGCCGGCTGCCGACTTCGAGCTGATCGCGCACACAGGCCAACGGGTACGGCTGAGCGACTTTCGCGGCAAGCTCGTGGTGTTATACTTCGGTTACACCTTCTGTCCGGACGTGTGCCCTACGTCGTTGAGCACCCTGGCACGGGCCATGAAGCGGCTGGGGCCCAAGGCGGACCAGGTTCAGGTGCTGATGGTCACCGTAGACCCGGAACGCGACACCCCTGAACAACTGGCCACCTACATGGGCTACTTCGACCCCCGCTTCATCGGCCTTACCGGGACCGAGGATGAAATCGCTGCGGTTGCGGCGCCGTTCGGCGTTTACTACCAGCGACATGCGGGCTCATCTGCCAGCAGCTACCTGGTGGACCACACCGCCACCCTGATCGTGCTGGACACCGCAGGCCGAACCAGGCTGGTCCTGCCGTTCGGAGTCAGCGCGGAGGATGTCGCGGCCGATCTGGCCCACCTGCTGAAGTAGCACCTATCGCCCGTCACTGACATAATCTAAGGAGGGGAAAATGGCCAAAACCAGGAAGCCGGAGGAATCATTTCAGCCGAAAGGGACGCTGGTCATCATGCTGCTGTTCCTGCTGGCAATCATCGTCCTGTGGGGTTCGGTCTACTTCATCTTGCTTTCGCGAGGGGTGACCATATGAACGAGCGAAGCGGTCTGCACATTGATCCCTATGAGCGCATCTGGATCGTCATCGGTGCCGGCCTGTTGGTGGTCTTCACGGTCCTGGTCGCGCTCGCCAGCATGGTCGGCGGCATCCAGGTGCCGGCTCCGCAACAACGCGTGGACCCCAACACCGTAACGCAGTCGGGGCCTTTTGCCGAGCCCGGCTTGCGCGAATTAGCGCCGGGCAGATATGAGGCCTACATAGTCGCCCGCACGTTCGTCTTTCAGCCGCGGGAGATCGTCGTGCCGGTCGGCTCCACCGTCACGTTCTATGTCACGAGCGCAGATGTACAACACGGATTCGCCATTCGTGACACCAATATCAACATGCAAATCGTGCCCGGGCAGGTATCGAAGCTCACTTATCGGTTCACCAGGCCCGGCGAGTACCCGTTCATCTGCCACGAGTACTGCGGCGCAGCACACGCAGCCATGTTCGGCAAGGTGATCGTGACCGAGAAGTAGCGGGGGGAAAATGGCAACACAGACGATTGTGGCCTCAGCCCCAATCAAAGGCGAGGCAGAAAGCTATCAATTCTCGGGAAGCGAAAAACGCTTCATCGGCCTTCATGTTTTGTTCGCGCTTATCGCGCTGGGGCTCGGCGGCATCTTCGGGCCCTTCCAGGCCTTTGAGCACGCGCGCTGGGGATGGGCCGCCCGGCTTTACGAGATCCTGAGCCCGGTTTTCAAGTCGTACTACCAGGGGCTGACCCTTCACGGGGTCTTGAGCGCGCTGGTGTTCACCACTTTCTTCATCACGGGCTTCTTTACCTTTACCGTGCAGTACGGGCTCAAACGCGCGCTCCGTTATCCGCTGCTCAATCGCATCGGTTTTTGGACCATGGTCGTCGGCCTGGTTGTGACGGCCGTGCCTTTGTTGATGAACGACGCCTCGGTGCTCTACACGTTCTACCCCCCGATGCAGGCCAGCTGGATGTTCTACGCTGGCTTGACCCTGGTGGTGGTCGGCAGTTGGATCGAAGGGTGGGGCTTCTATCTCACCTATTACGCCTGGCGCAAAGAAAACCCGGGGACGCGTACCCCCTTCATCGCGTTCGGCGGCCTGGTCACCATGGTCATGTGGCAGTTGGCCACCCTGGGGGTAGCCAGCGAAATCCTGACGCAGCTCTTGCCGTGGTCGCTGGGCCTGGTGCAGGGGATTGACCCGCAATTGGCCCGCACCCTCTTCTGGTTCACCGGCCATCCGCTGGTCTACTTCTGGCTGTTGCCGGCCTACGTGTCGTGGTACGGGATGTTGCCCAAGGAGACGGGCGGCAAGCTGTTCTCCGATTCGCTGGCGCGGCTTGCGTTCTGGCTGTTCCTGGTGCTGTCGGTGCCGCTGGGCTTCCATCACCAATACGTGGATCCGGGCGTGCCCACGGCCTGGAAGTTTATCCACGCGGTGCTCACCTACTCGGTAGCGTTCCCGTCGCTGGTCACTGCCTTCACCGTCATTGCATCGCTGGAATACGCAGGCCGACAGCGGGGCGGCAAGGGCCTGCTGGGCTGGTTGCCTAAGCTGGCCTGGGGCAACCCTTCGGTGTCGGCACAACTGCTGGCCGGGATCCTGTTCTTCTTCGGCGGCATCGGCGGGCTGATTAACGCCTCGTTCAACGTGAACCTGGTGGTGCATAACACCACCTGGGTGCCCGGCCATCTGCACCTGACCGTGGCCACTGCCGTGACGCTTTCGTTTATGGGCATCTCCTACTGGCTGGTGCCGTATCTGACGGGTCGCAAGCTTTGGGGGCGAAAGTGGGCTGTCGCGCAAACATGGCTGTGGTTCGTCGGCATGATCATCTTCTCCAACGCCATGCACACCGTCGGCCTGCTGGGCGCGCCGCGACGCACGCCGCTCAGCCAGGCGCCCTACATCCCCCCCGAATGGGGCGGCCACCTGTTCCGCACGGGGGTGGGCGGCGCGATTCTGCTGGTCAGCCTGCTGCTGTACCTGTACATTATCATCCGCACAGCCACAGGGCGGGAGCGCCTGGCCGCGGGCCAGATCGAGGTCCCCGTCGCTGAATCGTTGCGCGATCCCAAACTCACGCCCGGTTGGCTGGATCGGTGGGCGCCCTGGCTGGCCGCGACCGTCATCTTGATCGTGCTGTCATACGGCCCGCAACTGATCGCGCAGGTCGGAGGCATTCAGTCCACGTCACCCGGCTTCCGGGTGTGGTAGCCTCAGACACGCCAGGATCGAGGAGCCCGGTCTGCTCGCCGAACCGGGCTCCTTAAGCCGTTGCCCCTGAACCGGAAATACCAACCGGGAAATCGTCGCCGGACGTGCCAGGCATCCTCTCAGGTGCCTGGCACGTGGCAACGGACTTGTTTTCATGGCACGTTGTGCGCTGGCTGGCGCATGAGCAACTGTATGGAAAAACCGCATCACCCCACCTTGCCACTGATGGAGGCCGGCTTTGACCCGCAGATACGCTGGGCTCCACCGGTGCGCCGGTTCCTGGCCGCGCTGGAACGGATCAATCTCGCCGTCGAACGCCCTATCACGCGGCTGACGCAGCCGCAATTCAATCCGCTTTACCACACCGGCACCATCACCGTCTTTCTGCTGATCATCATCGCGGTTACCGGCGTCTATCTCACCATGTTCTACCAGTTCGGGTTCAGCCAGTCCTACTTGGCAGTGGCCCGGATCGAGATGAGCCCCGTGGGCAGGATCATGCGCGGCCTGCACCGCTACGCGTCGGCCCTGGCCTTGTTGACCGCCATCCTGCACGGCTGGCGCACTTTTTTCATGGACCGTTTTCGCGGCCCCCGTTGGCTGGCCTGGGTAACCGGCGTTGCCCTCACCTTGTTGTTCTGGCTGGGAGGTGTAACCGGCTACTGGCTGATCAACGACCAGCGGAGCCAGGTGCTGAACCAAACCCTGATCGCTCTGCTGCAGGGCGGCCGCGCCGGCGTCGCGTTCCTCAACCGCTATCTGACCACCGAGGCCGCCGGCTCGGGCTGGGTGTTCATGCTGATCGTCTTCCTGGTGCACTTTGGCCTGATGGTTGCCATCGCCGGCCTCTTCTGGTATCACATCCGACGCCTGAACCGCGCCAAATGGCTGCCCCCGCGGCACTGGATGATCGGGCTGAGCCTTTTGTTGCTGATCGCAGCGCTGCTGGTGCCCGCCGACCTGCTTCCCATCGCCGAGAAGGGACGCCTGCCCGGCCGGATCACCGTGGATCTGCCGTTCCTCTTCTACCTGCCTGCTGCGCTACAGTGGCCGCCAGCAGCGGTCTGGGGCGGCCTGGCGACCGGGCTGGCCCTCCTGGCTGCCCTGCCCTGGCTGTTGGGACGCCCGCCCCTGAAGCCGGTGGCGGTGGACCCCGAGCGCTGTACCGGCTGTCGGTTATGCGAACAGGATTGCCCTTACAAAGCCGTGACGATGGTGGAACGGGCCGACGGCAGCCCGCACAGATACCTGGCGGCCGTTGACCCCAGCCTGTGCGTGTCGTGCGGCATCTGCGTGGGCAGTTGTCTGCCTCTGGCGCTTTCGCTGGACGGCCGTCCTCCGGAGGCCGTGTGGAAAACTGTGCTGGCGCACGCCCAGGGCAACGGCCAGCGCGTCAGGCTGGCGTTCGTGTGTGAGCGACATGCGTTGCACGGCGCAGCACCGTACCTGCAAGCAGATAACCCCATCGCCACCCCTGACGGGTTGAGCACTCGCGTCATTCCGCTGACCTGTATCGGGATGGCGAACCCCGAACTGGTCACCCAGGCACTGAACGCGGGCGCGACGGAGGTGGTTTTCATCGGCTGCCCGCCCGATGATTGCGCCAATCGCGAGGGCAACCTCTGGCTCCAGGATCGTCTGCAGCGGGCTCGCGCGCCGCGCTGGAAGGGCGACCTGGCCTCTGTCCCGGTGAAGATGCGTTGGGTGCCCCCTGATCAATCCTCCCGCGGCCTGCAGGCGGGGGAGCTGACGCCGGCCAGCAGCCATCGCCTCAACCTGGCCCGCAGGGACTGGCGCCGTTTCCTGCCGGCCCTGGCGTTGACGGGGGCGGTCCTGGCGGGGCTGCTCGCCCTGGGACGGGTGCCGTTCTCGCCGTTCCCGGACGAATACGCCTATGTGGAGGTCTCCCTGGCCCACCGCAGCGGCTATGCCGTGGCGGGCCCTGAACCGCTCGCAGATTCCCCGCCGGCGGTGCCCATCTCCGGGCCGGTGCGCGTGGTGTTGACCGCCGATGACCGGGTGGTCCTGGATCGCGTCTACCGGCCGGGGAACGGCCGGCCTGCCATCTCGCAAGCCTACGAACAGGTTCGCCTCCCGGCCGGCCGGCATGAGTTACAGGTAGCGGCCGGCCCGGCCGACCAGGCCCTCGCGCCGGTGTACCGACAGCAGGTGAACCTGACCCCGCGTCAGATATGGGCGATCCCCTTGCGCGATCTGCGAGCCGGCGGAGACCCTGTCGCAGGAGAGCGCCTGTTCAAGGAGGTGTCCGAAGCCAACCCTGGCTGTCGCATCTGTCACTCCCTACAGCCCGGGGCAGATGGAGTGGGGCCTTCGCTGGCGGGGATAGCAACCAGGGCGGCGACTCGGGTGCCGGGCATGACGGCCGAGGCATACCTGCGTCAATCGCTGCTGGCGCCCGATGCCTATGTGGTGCCGGGTTACCCGGCCGGACAGATGCTGCCCGACCTGGACAAACGGTTGAGCCAGGAGCAAATCGAAGACCTGGTGGCATTCCTGCTGACGTTGAAATGAGTGGCAATGTGCCTCTCCGTTGGAATTGTGGGCTCAAAAACTTGCCCTGTGAGAATATGCGCATATAATCAAGCCGTCAGCGGTTCCATGAACCGCAGCACCCATTCAAAAGGAGCAGGATCATGCGCAAAACAATCTTCGTGCTGGTCATTCTGGTGTTGTTGTTAGCGGCATGCGGGGGAGGCGGTGGCGGGGCAGCCCCTGCGCCGGCGGCCGGCGGCGCGAATGTCGCCAACGGGGAAAAGCTCTTCAAACAGACGGTGATCGGCGCTCAGGCGGGCTGCATCACCTGCCACTCGCTGGACGGCAGCAAGCTGGTCGGACCGACTATGAAAGGGCTCGCCACTCGGGCGGCCAGCGAGGTCCCTGGGCTTTCGGCCGAAGAGTACATCCGGCAATCCATCCTGGAGCCCAACGCCCACGTGGTGAAAGATTACCCGGCGGGCGTCATGCAGTCGTACAAGAACGATTTGAAGGAGCAGGAGCTCAACGACCTGGTGGCTTATCTGCTTACGCTGAAATAGACGACTTTGGGCTGACACAGCAGCAACGAAGGCCTTTGAGAACTTGAAGTTCTCAAAGGCCTTTTCGTTGCAATGACGCTATCCCAACAAAAACCGCAGCGCGGCCGGCAGGCGCCGGGCCCAGGCGGACTCATGGTGGGTGCCCCCCTCCTCCTCCACATACAACAGATCGTCGCCGGGACGATAGCCTTTGCGCACCAGCAACGCGTTCATACGCCGCACGTACCGCACATAATCCTTAGGAGAAGAGGGTCGCGACGGCGCGCCGGGCCGTGGTTTGACCCCCTCAGCCGTGCCGACATCCAGATAGATACGGCCCGGCACGAACTCCGCGTCCTCCACGAAGGGGAAAATGGCCTCCCCGCCCCAGCGCAACGCAGGGCTCACTGCGCCGACCAGGCCGAAAACCTCGGGCCGTTGGAAGAACCCGTAGAGGCTGATCAGCCCGCCCAACGAGGAGCCCATGATGCCCGTATGCTCCCGCCGGGGCAGCGTGCGGAAGTCGCAGTCAATCATCGGCTTGAGAGTATCGGCGATGAACGCGATATACCGATCCCCCACTGCGTCCGGCAAGTCAGGCGACGCAAAGGGGATGTACTCCTGGTGGCGACGCGCAGCGATGTTAGGGATCCCCACAACAATCGCCTCGATGCCCTGGCCCGCAAGCGCCTCCAGGGTCTCATCCACGCACCACTCGCCGGCGAAGCTGGTGGCCTTGTCGAACAGATTCTGCCCGTCGTGCATGTAGAGCACGGGATAACACCGCTCACCGGTCATGTAGCTGCCTGGAAGATAAACCAGGAGGTCGCGGCAGTTATCGAGTTGCGGGCTGTACACGTCACGCAGCACCTTGACGGTGCCGATTACGGTGTGTCGGCCCGTGGGGAACACCTCTGCATAGTCACGCCACTCTCTGAGGGCTGGGCCCTCGACAGCCGAAAGCCCTGATGACAAGCCGCTGTCCGGAGCGGCCGATGGCTCGGTCTTGACCTGCGGCTCGATCCGATGTTCTGATGCCATGAAAAACCTCGAAAGGGATTTCCCCGATTTTAGCACGCAGTTCACGAATGGCCTAAAGGGGTCAGTGCTGCGTCAGGGTTTTCTTTGACAAACACCACCGGAACCGGTAACATGTCGGCAACTTTCGAGATTAGGAGGACATTCAGATCATGGGTGCAGCCACGATACAGGTTACCGACGCCACATTCGAGGCCGAGGTGCTCCGCTCGCCCTTGTTGACCATCACCGACTTTTGGGCCGATTGGTGCATGCCGTGCAAACGGATTGCGCCGATCCTGGAGCAGATTGCCACGGAATACGCCGGCAAGATCCGAATCGCCAAAATGGATGTGGACACAAACCCCGAGACGCCCGCCCGGTTCGGTATCACCGGCATCCCAACCCTGCTGGTGTTCAAAGACGGTGTGTTGCTCGAGACCATCGTGGGGTTCCTGCCCAAGGACAAGTTGCTGGAGAAGATCGTCCCGCATTTGTCGGTTTGACAGGCCGAACGAGCTGTGCTATATTCGCCTCTACAATTTCATAGCCACGCCAAAAGCGTTGAACCGGACGAGTACGCATGGCCTGCGGGCGCCCGAAAGGGCGAAGCGGGGCACCAGAGAGCGGCCCAGTAGCTGAAAGGGCTGCGCCAGCGCACATGCCGAATGGACCGGGGAGCTGCGAGTCGAACGGTCAATTGACTCAGTAGACTTTGCCGGAGTCACCACCGTTATCACGGTCGAGGGGATCGGAGCTTCGTCGGGCAAGGGCTGCCCGGTCTCAAGTTCCCGTCCCTGCAATGAGTGAGGCCGGCCTATCTGCAACGCCAGATGGCCAGCCTAAGTGGGGTGGCACCACGGGCGGTCAAATGACCCTCGTCCCCTTCTGGGGACGGGGGTTTTTGTTTCCGGCGGGCCGAACCCCCTCCCCGAAGCAGGCTCGCCGGAATCCAGGCCCAAAGGCCCAAATTCCACCACGGAGGGGAGACATGTCACACGAGAATTATCGTATCGTCCTGCCGGAATCGCGCATCCCAACCCATTGGTACAACATCCTGGCCGATCTGCCGGAGCCGCTGCCGCCGGTTTTACACCCGGCCACCAAACAACCCGTCGGCCCGGCCGACCTGGCGCCGCTCTTCCCCATGGCGCTGATCCTGCAAGAGGTCAGCCCCGAACGATACATCCCCATCCCTGACGAATTGCGGGACATGTATCGGCTGTGGCGGCCTACACCGCTGATCCGGGCCGTGCGGCTGGAAAAGGCGCTGGATACACCGGCGCACATCTACTACAAGTACGAGGGAAGCAGCCCTAGCGGCAGCCACAAACTCAACACCGCGCTGGCGCAGGCCTACTACAACAAACAAGAGGGAATCCAGAGCATCGCCACAGAAACCGGGGCCGGCCAGTGGGGCTCGGCACTGGCCATCGCAGGGGATTTCTTCGACATCGCCGTTGACGTCTTCATGGTGAAAATCAGCTACCATCAAAAACCCTACCGTCGTTCCATCATGCAGACGTACGGCGCGTGCGTCACGCCCAGCCCATCAGAACGCACCAACGCCGGCCGGGCCGTGTTGGCGCGCAACCCGAACAGCAACGGCAGCCTGGGCATCGCGATCTCGGAGGCGGTGGAGGTCGCTGCCACCAGCGGCGGCAAGACCAAGTACTCCCTGGGCTCGGTGCTCAACCACGTCCTGCTCCATCAAACCGTGATCGGGCAAGAAGCCCTCGATGCCATGGCCGAGGTCGGAGAGTATCCGGACGTGGTGATCGGCTGCGTGGGCGGCGGCTCGAACTTCGCCGGACTGGCCTTCCCGTTCCTGCACAAGACTTTGACCGAGGGAAAGCGCACCCGCTTCGTGGCCGTGGAGCCGTCCTCCTGCCCCAGCCTGACCCAGGGCCGCTACGCGTATGACTTCGGCGACACCGTAGGTTTGACGCCGCTGGTGAAGATGCACACCCTGGGCCACGACTTCGAGCCGGCTGCGATTCACGCCGGCGGATTGCGCTACCACGGCATGGCGCCTACGGTCTCGCTGCTGGTCAAAACGGGCCACATCGAACCGCGAGCTTACCCGCAAAACGCCTGCTTTGAGGCCGCAGTGCAGTTCGCGCGCGCGGAAGGGATCGTGCCGGCGCCGGAGACCAGCCACGCCATCCGGGCAGCGATAGACGAAGCGCTGGACGCCAAAGCGAAGGATGAAAAGCGGGTGATCCTGTTCAACCTGTCAGGGCATGGCCACTTCGACATGGCCGCCTATGACGCCTATCTGGCGGGCCAGCTCCAGGACAACGGCTTCAATACCGATATGCTCATCAAGTCGCTGGAGACGGTCCCGGTTGTAGAAGGCTGAGCTGCGGACCGGGTTTCGGTCCGCAATCCAGGACAGCTCGCAAGAACGTAACACGCGTGCCGGGCACTGTGGGGGAAGCCCGGCACGCGCAGGGCTGATCAACCGCCGACCCCGGGCAGCCAGCCCGTGGCCCAGTCGAAGTCCAATTCATTGAACGTCAGCAGCACCAGCCCGGTGCCGTCGGCCCCCACGCGAAACACCTCGCTATAGCCGGAACCGGGCCGGTAGCCGCCGAAGACGATCCACGACCCGGCACTCCCCGGCCCCCAGTGCGGGATGCCCGGCCGGACGACGGACGAAACCAGCGGCACGATGCCGGTGCCGTCGCTCTGAATCCGATGGATCGTCTGCTCTGCGCGCGTGCCCCAAAAGACCAGTTGAGTGCCCAAGGGATTCCAGCTTGGCCCCGTATCGTTGCTGGCGTTCACTGTGATCCGTCGCACATCGCTCCCATCGGCGGCCATGCTGTACAGCTCCCAATAGGGGCTGTTGCGGTTCGAGTAGAACGCTATCCGGCCGGTGGCCCACGACCAGTCCGGATCGAGATCGGCTGCCGGATGGACGGTCAGACGGGTCAGCAAGCCGGTGGGTAAATGGATCTTGAAGAGGTCCCAGTGGCGTTCGTCCTCCCAAAACGCTGCAAACGCCAGATACTGGCCGTCCGGCGACCAGGTCGGGTTGTCGTTCTGGCGCTTGAAGGTCTCCAGGCGGCGCACATTCCGGCCGTTGCGGCTCATGACCCACAAGCCCGATCCACCGTCGGGCTCGACCTTCGTGAAGGCGATCCAGCGGCCATCGGGGGAACCGACCGCGTTCGCCTCGCCAAGACCATCGGTAAAGGTCAGGCGCTGCGGCCGTCGGCCGTCCGGCAGCATGCGATAGACTTCGCCGTTGCCGTCGCGGGTGCTGATGAAGAGCACCAGGGGCGGGCCGGCGTCCTGGATCACCGTCAGCGCATCCCCTTCACGGCTGGTGACGTAGACCAGGTCGCGGCGGCTGTCCACCGCTATGCCTTCCTCCGCGCCGGCCGGCACCGGGATCGAGGCCACCAACGACCAGTCGAAGGTGTCATATACCTTCACCTGATCGCCGCAAGCCACGAACAGATGGCCCGTATCGGGGTTCACCGCCACCACAAACGGCTCGCGGCCGATATCAATAGCGCCGAGGATGGTTCCGGTGTTCACGTCCAGCACGGTGACTGTGTGGTGTGACCCACGATTAGCCACGTACAGCCGGCGGTCGGACGGATCGAACGCGATGCCGTACGGCTCCGGGATATTCAGATACTCCTGAGCAGCGTAATTGTTACGCAGTCGCGCCACCTTGTTCGCGCCGTGCAGCGACAGGAAGATGTCGCCTGTGTCCGGATCGGCCGCGAAGAGCGACGGCTCATGGCCCACCCCGATGGTACCGGCATCGGCCAGGGCGGACACGCTGAACAGGTTGACCAGGTCGTTGCCGAAACTGGCCACGTAGATCAGGTCGCCCTGGCTGATCACGCCGTCGGGCATGTCGCCGACCGGGAACCGACGGTGCACGCCCCAGGTGGCCGGATCCACCAGGAACAGGTCGTCGGTCTGACGGCCGGTCACGCCGACCAGGTAGCCCGAAGACATGTAACCGGCCGGGATGACTGCGACGCCGTTCGGGCCGACCGGTTGCATGGCGAGCTCTGCGCGGCCGAGCACCGTCCAGGCCGCAGTGTCCACGATGGCCAGCTCGCGGCCGCTGTGATCAACGCCGTGAAGCGCGATGTAGGCCCGGTCGCCCGCAGAGCTCACGGCCACGCCATGCGGATGGCTGCCCGCGCCCAGGTTCACAGTCCGCAGCTTGTACGGGGTCGGCCACACGCCGGGTGCTGCAGTGGGATAGGCGGCAGGGGTGGGGAACGGGGTTGGGCTGCCCGGGGCTGCGGTGGGCGTCCGGGTCGGGGTCGGGGTTCGCGAAGGCGTAGCCGTGGCAGTGGGAGCGGCGGGCGGAGGTGGGATGGTCAGCGGCACCCAGGTAACACCACCATCATCGCTGCGCAGGGTGCGGCCGGGCAGGCTGTTGTCCCACGGATTGATGCTGATGGTCACGTACAGGGCGCTGCCGGACGGCCCAGCACCCACAGCCAGGGGCGACGGCTGGGCCGGAAAGACGTAAACCGGCTGCCAGGTGATCTCATCCTTGTTCATGGCGTGGGCATTGTAGCTGACGAACAGGGTGCCGTTGGGGTTGCCCACGTACAGAGCACGGATGCTCCCGTCCAATGCCAGGCCCCGGCTGGGATAGGGCTCGTTGAGCACCGGGAAGATGGGGTTAACCGGCGCCGGGATGCTTTCCCACATACTGTCAAAGTTGCGCTCCAGCGCGGCCGTGCCGCGGCGATTCATGGTGACCACGAAGACCAGGTTGCGCGACACCGGATCAATCAGGATCGGGCTGACCGCCTCGCGCTCGGTGTCCGGCGCGGTGGGAGTCCAGGTGACCCCGCCGTCAGTGCTGCGGGCCAGCGGCGCGTAGTCCCACCACAGGCCGCCCCACAACGACTGAGGATCGTCGAAACTCACTGCGACCGGCCCGACCATCAGTGAGGTGCGCTGCTCCCAGGTGGCCCCGCCGTCGGTGGTGCGCCACAGCCCGCCGGGCCCGGCGCCGATGTAAAAAGTGTTGGGATGGTTGTAATCCATCCCCAGGAAGCCGCCGGCCGGCGCGTCCATATACGACCACGTCGCGCCGCGGTCGGTGCTGGTGACTAACCGCCATTCATTGGTCATGCCATAAAGCCGTCCGGTCGGGCCGGGCGCGACCACCAAATGCTGCAGCCAGCGGTCGGTCAGGATGGCGGGAATGGATGTAGGTGTCGGCGTGGGTGTGGGTGTAGATGTCTGCGTTGCAATCGCTGTATTGGTGGGCGACGCAGTGCGGGTCGCTGTCAGTGTGGCAGTGCGGGTTGCTGTTGGCGTGGCGGTTCGGGTCGGCGTGGGCGTCGCAGTGATCACGGGCATTGCAGTAGCGGTGGGTGTCGGCGGCGTGCTGCCGGTGTGGTGCAGGAACACACCTTGCGACGTGGTCACGTAGAGCTTTGTCGGCGCAGCATCCAGCACCAGCAGGTCGCGCACGGCCTGCATGTCGAACGGGGTGCCGGTGATCTTCGCCCACGGGCCGCTGCCCGGCACCCCGCGATACAAGCCGCGCACGGTGCCTAGGAAGAGCTGATGCGGCGGGCCGACCGGGTCCTGCGCCACCGGGCCCAGGCCATAGGTGCCTATGCCGGTGCCCGGATCGAGCACATCCGCCAGCCCGGCCGAGGCGTTGAGCCAGTTCAGGCCGTTGTCGAGGGTGTAGTAGAACCCGCGATAGGCCGGCGCATAGACGACCCCCATCGCAAACCGATCCACGGCCAAACCCTGGATCCAGCCCATGTCCAGGCCCAGCGGCGTGCTCTGAGCCCAGATGCCGCCGCCGTCGGCGCTGACGATCACAGCGCCTCCGCCCCCCTCGCTGATGCCCCCGACCCAGACGGTGCTCCAGGCCGGGTCAACCGGCGCGATGAAATGCACATCATAGACGCCGAAAATCGCACCGGGCTGGTGGGTGAAACTCACAGCCGCGTTTGTGCTCAGGTAGGGGCCGTTGCAGCCGGCCGCGTACAACCGTTGATCGGCCGGGTGCGCGGCCAGCGGCTTCAGGTTCAAACCGGCCGGCATCTGTTGCCAGGTTGCGCCGCCGTCAATAGTGCGCCACATGGGCACATCGGGCCCGCCCATGTAACAGGGATAGCCGTCCCCGGCGTAGAGCGCGTTCGGGTTCGCGCTGAGGAGCATGTGCTCCGGCCGGGCCGTGCCGGAGATGCGCCAGGTGGTGCCGGCATCATCCGAGCGGTAGAGCGTCCCCCGCACGTCCGCGTACAGGGTCGCCGACTCGGGCCGGCCGATCACCCGCTGCGCCCAACCGCCGGGCAACACCAGCGCGCCGGCCGGCGGGCACAGGCTCAGGCTCACATCGTCCACGAAGGTGCGGGAGATGCCGCCCGTGCCGTTGTTGTAGGTGCCAAACTGGAAGCGGATGGTCTTGCCCGCATATCGGCTCATGTTCAGCGCGATCGCCCGCGACCGCCACGACGGCGCATTGACCGTCTCCGTGAACAGGTAGTCTATCGTCCCGTCCGGCAGAATCGCCAACACGTAGAAGTAGTCCGCCGCCTGCAGGTTATCCGGCTGCTCCGCCTCGGTGCGCGGCAACGTCGCCATGTCCGGCTGCCACCCCGCCGCCACTGCGCCCACATCCCCGTTCACGTTGTAGCGCCAGAAGCTCAACGTCGCCGAAGCCAGCCCTGCCGGGAACACCACCGCCTGCTCGATCGGCGAGTAGCTCAACACGTTGGCCCCGCCCGCCGGGATGCCCGTCCGCATGCTGCGCGCCCCGCTGTGCACCGGCGTCGTCACGTAGCCCGCCAACACCGGATTGCTGCGGATGATCCACCCCGCGTCCGTCTCGAACCCGCCGTTCACCAGCCCCTCGTAGCAGGCAGCCGGCGTTGTCGTCCCTGTAGGCGTGGAGGTGGCCGTCGGCGTCCGGGTCGCGGTTCGGGTCGGCGTGGGCGTCGCAGGCCGATGCTGGTTGAGCAACAGGGGCAGATACACGCGCGGGAGCAGCGGGCCGGGCGTCCATGTCTCGGTGGGCGTCGGGCTGGGACCTGGCGTCCGGGTAGGCGTGGCGGTGGACGTGGGAACAACGGTATGGGTCGGTGTGACGGTGGACATAGGAACTGGGGTATGGGTCGGTGTCAACGTGCTCGTCGGCGTAGGCGTGACCGTCGGCGAAGACGGCGCAGGCCAGCAGCACACCAACGAGACATCATCCACAAAAGTGCGGGAGATGCCGCCCGTGCCGTTGTTGTAGGTGCCGAACTGGAAGCGGATGGTCTTGCCCGCATATCGGCTCACGTTCAGCGCGATCGCCCGCGACCGCCACGACGGCGCATTGACCGTCTCCGTGAACAGGTAGTCTATCGTCCCGTCCGGCAGAATCGCCAACACGTAGAAGTAGTCCGCCGCCTGCAGGTTATCCGGCTGCTCCGCCTCGGTGCGCGGCAACGTCGCCATGTCCGGCTGCCACCCCGCCGCCACTGCGCCCACATCCCCGTTCACGTTGTAGCGCCAGAAGCTCAACGTCGCCGCAGCCAGCCCCGCCGGGAACACCACCGCCTGCTCGATCGGCGAGTAGCTCAACACGTTGGCCCCGCCAGCCGGGATGCCCGTCCGCATGCTGCGCGCCCCGCCGTGCACCGGGGTCGTCACGTAGCCCGCCAACACCGGATTGCTGCGGATCTCCCAGCCGTCGTTCGTCTCGAACCCGCCGTTGACCAGCCCTTCGTAGCACGAAGTGACGTAGTGCCAGACACCTGCCGAGGTCGCCGCGTGAACGGTGAGATGGCCCGGCGCCGGGGACGTCACAGCCAGGTCGCGCATATCGGGGTCGCCGGGTGCCGGGCCCAGATCGGTCCACCACTCGCCCCCGCGCATCGCCCGGTACAACGAATGATGTTCCCCGGCCACAAACTGTCCGGCCAACGCCGTGAACAGGGATCCGTCGGCCGCGTAGTTGGGCGAGACGGCCAGAGGCACCGGGAACGGCTCGTAGGTGCCCGGCAGCCCGGCGGTGGCAAGCTGCCACGTGCCCCCGCGGTTGGTCGTGCGCGCCACGCCGCTGTCGGGCGTGCCGTCGCCCACCCCTTCGATGAAGCGGAAGGTCAGCCAGGCCGTGTTATCCGCAGCGAAAGCGGGCGAAAGCGCCAGCCCGTACGAGGGTGCCGGGCCGCCCACCGCGCTCCACGTCACACCCCCATCGGTGCTGCGCCGCGTGCCCATGTAGCCGGTGACAAACAGCGTCTGGTCGGACGCGTAGGCGGGCGAGGCCGCCAGATCGTAGGCAAAGTAAAACTCCTCCGGCGGCGCTATGGCGTAGGCCGTCCACGTGGCACCGCCGTCAACAGACTTGTAGAGCTGATCGCCGTTCGCCACCAGGACGGTCTGATCTGCAAGGTAATTGTTGGACAACGCCAGGCCGCGGCCGCCGCGGTGGGGGATAACGGTCCAGGAGGCGCCGCCGTCGGTAGACCTGTACAGTGACCACGTATCTGTAGTGCGGTTGACCAGAGAGGCGAACAACGTGCGGTCTGCCGCGTAAGCGGGCGAGACCTGTACTGCCTGAAAGCTCAGATCGTCGCCCAACGGCGCGCCGGCGGTTAACAACTGCCATGAGATGCCCCCGTCGGTGCTTCCGAACAGGCCCTGATCGCTGCCTGCGAACAACACCTGCTCGCTATGCGCCGCAACCGCGCGCACATCAACCGGCCTGACCCCTCGCAGCCAGCGCCACGGCTCCAGGTTGTCGTCCGGCGTGAAAACGACCCCCACGTCCGTGCCGGCCATCAGCATCCGGCCGCCCCCGCCCCAGGCCACCGCACGGAAAGGCATCTGGGGAGTATCGTCGTAGCGCTCCCAGCCGCGGCCGAAACTCATGGAGATATACAGGCCGTCGTGCGCGGCGGCAAAGATGTTATCGCCGCCCCGGATCAGGCGCTCGACCGGGCCGGGGATGTCCGCCGGCACCGGCTCTTCCACAAAGCCGGCCTCATTGGGCACCAGTCGGATAACGCCGTCGTTGGTCGCCAACAACAGCGAACCCTCGACCGTCTCCAGGAGGTCGTTAACCTGAGTGGCGGGCAAGCTCAGCAGCTCGGTCCAGTTGGCGCCGTTATCGGCAGAACGCAGTAAGCGCGTTGCGTCAACGCCATCGGATTGCGCCGCATAGATAACGCCGTTGGCTGCGTAGTTGGGCGAAAACGCGGCTGCGAACACTTGTGGGCCGGTCGTGATATTGACCCAGCTATCGCCACGGTTGGTAGACAGGTAGAGTGCGCCCTGGCGCTGCAGGGCCAGGATGATCCCATCGTTGGCGAAGTCGGGCGAGAGTTGAATGCGAGCGATGCCGCAGATGGAGCCTTTCTCGCAGCCCGGCAGCCCGCCCCACAACGTCAACCAGTTGTCACCCCGATCGGTGGAGCGCAACAGGCCGACTTCGGTGCCGGCATACGCCGTGCCATCGCTGGCGAACGCGGGCGAAATGGCCAGGTCGAAGACCGGCCAGCGGTGTCCTTCTTCGCCCAGAAGCTGCCAGGTTGCGCCGCCGTCGGTGGTGCGGGCGATGCCGTATCCGCCCGTGATCCCATAACGGCCCTGGCGCCAACCGCCGGCCAGCGCAAAACCGTCGGTGCGAAACGCCGGGGACATCGCCAGCGCCCGCACCTCCCCGCCGTACGGCCCGCCGGAGCGCCAGACGCCGAACCCATCTGACGCAGCGGAGATGCCAATTACGTCAACTGCCGGGGATTGAAGCGGCATCGTCCTCCCGCCGGCCTGTGCCAGCCCCCCCAGCCCGACAGCCACCACCAGACAAAAAGCCACGCCCAACACAACCCGGTGAAGCAGTCGCGAACCCATTGATCTCCCTCCTCCGGCGAACGGCCCGGCCTCATCGCCGATATGAAACTGACATACCGTCCACTTTAATGATGACGTTTGATCGGGACAAACGACACGAACAGAATTGTCCTCTGCCCCGGCCGATGCTACACTATGGCAAAAGTGAACCCCAATCTCCAGGAGTTTGTCCCGATGTCAGAGGCCTGCATCTTCTGTCGGATCGTGGCCGGAAAGGCGCCGGCCAGCATCGTGGCCGAGACTGCCGATGCGCTGGCTTTCATGGATATCAACCAGCCTACGCCAGGGCATGTGCTGGTCATCCCCAAAGCCCATGTCGAGACCATCTACGAGTTGGACGAGGCGACAACTGCAGCCGTGTTCGGGTTGACTGTCGAGGTCGCAAAGGCGGTGAAGGCTGCGCTACAGCCCGATGGCCTGAACCTGATCCAGGCCAACGAGCGCGCCGGCCAGCAGGAGGTTTTTCACTTCCATGTGCACGTGGTCGCCCGTTACGTCGGCGACCGGGACCGGTTCCACCTCGGCTGGCGGCCCAACCTGCCCCCGCGCGCGGAACTGGACCGCCTGGCGGCAGCGATCAAGGCGAAGATGGGGAGAGGGTAACAGGCTACGCAGCATACACCCGGATGGCGGCTTCCCCCGCCAACGGGCAGCGGTTCTCGCAGATGCCGCAGCCGATGCAGCGATCGCGCAAGACGTAGGGCCGGGGGATCAGGACCTGTGTGCCATCCGCTGAGGTTATTGCGGCATCCTCGAGCTGGATCGCCTTTTCCGGCAGCGGACACATCTCCTCGCACACCAGACAAACCCGGTTGTCGGTCCAGGGGATACACCGGTCGCGGTCAATGTACGCGTGGCCCATCACGGCCAGCCGCTTCTCGGCCAGGGGCAAGGGTGGGATTGCGGCCGTGGGGCACACCTGGCCGCACAGGTTGCAGCTATAGTCGCAGTGGCCCAGCCGGGGAACCAGGACGGGCGTCCACAGCCCGGCCAGCCCCGCCTGTTCCAGCGCGGGCTGTAACCCTGCGGTGGGACACGCTTTCACGCACAGCCCACAGCGGATGCAGTTTGCCTTGAACGCAGGATCGCGCGCGCCGGGCGGCCGGATCAACCGGGGGTGTCCGTGACGGGAGGCAGGCTCGACGGCGAACAGGCCAAACGTGACCAGAGCTGCGCCGGTCGAGGCAATGAACTGCCGCCGCGACGGATCGTAAGGCTGCCGGGGCCCGGGTTGCCATGCGCCACGACGCCAATGGCCGCGGAAATGCTGGCCGACGCGCGCGCAGGCGGGCACGCAGTTCAGACACAGGGTGCACTCGGCGGGATCGCTGGCATAGCCGCGAGCCGGGTCAATGGTCCCGGTGGGACACGCCCGCGCGCAACGGCCACAATCAACGCACGTCTCACCCACAACCCGCCGCAGCCAGGCCACCTTGCTGACCAGCCCCAGGAGCGCGCCCAGCGGACACAGATAGCGGCACCAAAAGCGTGGCCGCACTGCGTTCAGCGCTAACACCCCCGCGAACAACAACGCAAACAGGATACCGGCCGGATAGATCGGTTGTGTCAACGGCAGCCACACCCCGCGCGTCCCCTCCACGGCGTCAATGGCAGACTGCAACAACGGCACCCTGTACAGCAGCATTTCCGTCTGCCACAGCAGCGCGTGGCCGGCCGGCCACAGGACGGTCGCCAGAGTCCGGTACAGGAGGGTAAGAGGATCGAAGACCAGAAAGCTGAGGTTGCCGAACGCAGCCAGGACCGCCAGGAGGACCAGGAGGAAATACTTGCTCTGGCGCCAACGCGGCGAGAGGTCACGGTCTTTCGGGTGCGTCCGCCGCGCGGGCGTCCAATCCAGCACCGTGCCCAGCGGGCAGAGCCAACCGCACCAGGCGCGACCCAAAAGCAACGCCGCGACAAGGGCGATCACCGTGCCGGCCAGCAACCCGGGCACAACCTGGCGGGCAGACAGCATGTGGGCCAGGCCGACCAGCGGATCGAGCCGGAAGAAGAGATCAGCCGGCAGGAAGTCCGTGCGGCCGATCGCCAGCGCCAGCGCCAGGAACAGCAGCAACGCCGCAAGCTGGACCAAGGGCCGCAGCCTGCGCAAGATCACAGCGGGCATTCTCTTGGCATGGTGGCTCATGGACCACGACATCCTCGTCAGAACGGGCCGCTACACCTGCGCGGCCGCAAACGCCCCGAGGGGGCTGCGCTAGAGCGAGATCTCCTCGATCCTCAAGCCGTTCAGATCGGCCCGCCCCAGGCCCATTTCACCGGCCAGGCGGATGTGGCCGATATCTGTCCCTTTCAACCCGAACAGCGTGGCCGCATAGGCATCGGCCGCAACCACATCGGTCCCAACAATGACCGTATCCATCCGCCTGACGTCATCCAGGCTGCCGCCGGTAGGGCCGTTGTTCACCAGGATGCGCACCGCATCAATCACGGTGAGCTGGGGCTTGACGGCGGTGTTCAAGTCGGCGATGCACTGGTGCAGGCCGCGGCTGTGAAAGCCGCCCCGGTCTTCGATTACCCCCATCAGGTTCTTCATCCCCAGGGTCAGCCGCGCGCCACCGTGATGCTTGGCGATGGGGACGTTGATCACGAGGTCGGCATCCAGGATGTCCCCGTACACCTTCCACTTTTTGAAACTGCGAGCCGCCGGAAAAGCGATCTCGCGAAAGCGCAGCCGGTTCATCACCTCCATCTGGCCTCCGGCTGCAGTCACGGCTGCTGCGATGCCGCTGTTGGTATAACACGCCTGGGGCGACCCCCCGAACGGGTAATCCATCACCCGCACCCGCCTGGCCCCTGCAGCCAGGCACAAGGCGACCAGCGCGGCGACTACTTGCGGGTTAGTGGTAGCGGCGTATTCCGGCCCGTGATAGGCGCTGCCGATGTTGGGCTTGACGATAACATCGGCGCCGCGGCGGACGAAACGTTCCATGCCGCCGATGGCCTGCATGGCCCGTCGCACCAGTTCGGCCGGATCGGCACCCGGGCCGCGGGCAACTACCAGGTCGGGCAACGGGACAGCGTCGGCCGGTGAGGATGCCACCGCCGCCGTAGGAAGTGCAGCGGCCGGCGGGGACGCCGCGGTCAGCGAGGTCGACGCGGCGGCCGGCGGCATCTGGGTGACGGACAGGGCCGAGGGTTCAACCGGCGTGGCCTGGGGAACGGCCGGCGCCCCCCTTCCGCATGCGCCAGCGGCCAGCCCCGACGCCGAAAGCGCCAGCAGTGCTTTCAAGAAATCTCGGCGGCTGTAGGGTGATCTCATCGCAAAACTCCTGATCCACAAAAGAACGAACCACAGGAAGAAGGCCGTGCGTGTTGGATTCTCGGCAACGGGTTCCTGCGGTCAAGCGCAACGAACATGAAGGCCGTGCGGAGAAACATAGCTGGCAGCAACTCCCTTATAGCACAAAAAGGGCTGCCGCACTATGCGCGAGGTCAGGTTGGGGGAGATTATGCCTTGTAGCCCGGCGGTTGGAAACCGCGGCAGCCGATGCAAAGCCTGCCTGCGCAGGCTCGCGGCAGTCGGCGAAGGCCGACTTGGCAACGGTAGCCGTGACTTCCAGTCGCCGGGCTTCAGTCGTCCGCAGGGGAACGACTAAAGTCGTTACTACCAAGTCTACCAAGTCGGCGGAGGCCGACTTCGCAACGGTAGCCGTGACTTCCAGTCGCCGGGAATCTTCAGAAAACACCCCGCAGGATCGCCGCGCTTACATCTCCTTATCAAACTGATCAAGAAAGAGATCAATCTCCACTTCGGCCAAAGGGATGAGACGCACATTCGACACCTTCGCTTTCTTGAAGAGTCGATACACCTTCTCAGTAACCACAGTCGCCGTACCGCGCACGCGAAAGAAATCGCTGCCGTCCCATTGGCTTTCGTCGAAGTAGAGACCCTTGTAGACCTGGTACGACATGCCGCCAGGCGCCGGCGGTGGCTTGGTCACGATTTGACTGCGGCTGCGGTCGCGGCGGCACTCCGGCCCGATCACCGAGAAGCCATGATAGCCCGGCAGCGGCTCGCCCTTGCGACCGAAGACTTGGACAGGATAAACGGACCAGCCAGTGACTTTATGCTCGGTCAGCAGGTCCACCACCCGCTGCGAGACACAGACGATAGGTGGAAAGTCTGTCCAGAGGAAGTCGCTTGGGTGCCCACCCATGTAAGCGCCAAGCCTCAGTGGTTCAGCCAGCTTCAGTTGTCTTCTGAATAGCTGCCAGGCATGCTCGCTTGTCAGCCATTCGCTGTAGTGCCCAGGGCTGAGACGTAATGGCCTACCGGCCATCGGATCAGAGAAATCGTACAACTTGCTGTAGTCAAGGGACATCAAAATGGACATCGAACCCATAGTCCTTCGCCAGCTGTTTAGCAAACTTCAGGATTTCTTCACGAGACCGCCTTTGTTCAAAGAACCTCTCCCACTTGGCGTTATACTCGTAGCTCCAACAGCGATGTGCTCTAGCATCCACCCAGCTGCCAAATCGGGGATCATGGATATTTTCGATCCCCGACTCCTTGAACTTGTGAGTAAACTTTTTCGGCAGCACGTGATGGGCTTCCAGCCCGGCGATGTCATCCGCACTCTTGCCGGTCAGCCGCTGCAGGTTTTCCCGGAAGTTGCGCTCAGTGAAGCTCTTGAAGGCCCGCCCGGCTGCCTCTTTCCCTGTCCGCTCGGCGGCCTCCTGGCCCACCTGCCTCAAGCCCGCCATCGCCCCCAGCCGCGCCAGGTCGTCCAGCGGCAGGGCCACGGGCAGCAGGTCGTCCGGTTCGGCGGCCTCGAAGGCGGCGGTCAGCGCCAGATTCGCCGCAGCCTGGGCCTTGGCCGCCTGGTCGGCATTGGGATCGTTGAGGATGCGCAGGCTCTGGTAGCTGTCCCACGCCGTCCAGCCGTAGTCAATGGCCTTGAGGACAATGACCCCGCCGACGATGAGCAGCGGCACGATGGGCAGGTGGCCGTCGTCGTCAACGTAGCGCAGGGGGTTGTTGTAAACATACGCGTACCGGTTCAGCGCCTGCGGGTTGCCCGGCTCCGGCACGAGGGTGTCCGCCGAGATGAACCGCCCCAACAGCGGCGAGTAAAAACGCGCGCCGTAATCGTACAGGGACCCCAGCGCCGCCTCCTCGCTGCGCTGGCCGGTGAAACGATAGTCGGTTGGTAACGTGCTGGGGTTCGGATTGGGCGGCGTGCCGAAGGGGAAATACTTCTGCCGTGCGACCTCCCCGCCGCTGGCGTTCGTCACCAGGCTGGTCGAGCCCAGGTGGTCGGCCGTGAGGTAGTATACCGTACTGCCACGGCGCATGGCAACTCGCTGGCCGTTGGCATAGTAGTACTTGGTTACCACCCCCGTGCTCAGGTTCTTTTCGTAGTGATTGCCGATGTAGACCGTGGTCTGCCCGCCCTGCACCTTCTTGACGCGCTTGCCGTCGCCGTCGTAGACGAACGTCGTCGTCTGGCCGTTCACCGTCACCGTCTTCAGCCGGTTCTCTTCGTCCCACGTCTGGGTGTAGGTGACGCCATTTTCGGTGCGCGTCACCATGTTGCCGTTGGGGTCGTAGCAATACTTCTGCACTCTGCCCAGGATAGTCGTAGGCGTAGGTATGGACCTCCTGAGCAGCGCGTCGCCGATAGCCAGCTCATTGCCCACCAAGTCGTGGCCGTAGACCAGGACCAGGCGGTCGGCGACGCTAGTCCCCACCTGCCGCCAAGTCAGCCAGCGCCGGTTGGTAACCTCGCCATACAGATTCTTCAATCACAGGCCTCACCCACGTTTAGTGAATGCTTCATGTTCCGGGGTCTATTGGAATACACTACTCTCCTGCTCCGTACTGCAACCTCAGTGATTCCCAGAAGCAGGCAAGATGTCTCCCACTTCAAGAAAAGTAACGTTACAGAAGCCACGCTCCTCGATAAGCGTCTTCACCCGCTCGCTACAGAGAATCCGGCCAGGCTGTTCGAACAACCGGAATATCTCTACGCCCTCAAGGTCCTCTTCGCGAACGAAGATCCCTTTGCCAGGCTGTCGTGCCCAGTGTAGCTCGACGAGATCGTTCTTGACCGGATCATAGCGGTGCGTGCGCTCCTCGATGCCCTCGACCTCGTATACCCGATGGCCACAGACTGGACACTCGCTGACCAATCGAAGACTAGAGCGCTCCAGGTCTGCATGGACCCATGTTGGCACCCACAGAACACAGAGAGGCGGACCTTCGTAAGGTAGCCAAATCCGCGGTCTGGTTCGCTTGGTGACCCGCTTAGGCTTCCAGTATTTCGGGTCCTGGTAAAACTCGACGGGTAGGAATTCGACCCCACAACCTTCCAGCGTCTCCCGCACAGCTTCTGTGACCAAGACCTCAGCTACCAATCGCGCAGGCCAGACAAATGAACACACCTTGTCCGATCCCTCCAACCATTCGACAATACGCCTGGCAGGCTTCGGATAATCTATGTAGTAACCGCAACTCGCGCAGAAATCATAGCCAATGTCGTCCTCTATCGGAGCAACCTCGGCGCAGTCAACCGAAATAGATCTCCGGAGGGCGTATATTTTCATGGCCGGTATACCTCCAAACCAAACTCCCGAATCAATTGACCTCGGATGCGCAGCACCTCGTTGATAGTGACCCTTCTTCCAGCTTCGACAATGGCTGTTAGTTCTTCTTTCCACCGTTCATTGTACTTGCCTCCTCCTGGCCCTTGGTGAATGCGCTTGTGAACATCTTCAGGGATCAGCCACCGGTTAGGAGCTCCTCTCACACCTCGGACTTGAGGTGCGTTGGCCACATCCGCAGGCAGATATTTGTTCAGGATCTCGAGCGGCACTGTATGGTGATACTCGTAGCGTACCCCCGGAGCCCGTCGGGTTACATCTCCGACTACTTCCAACAGGTCGTCGGCATTCCGCCGCACCGCCGCAGGGAGAATGGGCAGTAACCCCGCCAGGTCCCACCAACTGAAATCCCCCTGCGACCAGGCATAGAAGGTCATCCCCCAGTCGCACCACTCGCAAAGGAATCCCACGGCGGTTTGAACGATGGCCGTGGTCTGCGGGTCCAGCAGCGGACTGTTGCTGTATGCCGCTGCCAACTGGGGGTCATACGGGAGTTGGGTGCCATCGGGCAACTGCCAGGCGCTGTCCGGTAGCAGGCCGGGGCGCAGGCTGCACCCTTCATATTCGCAACCCGAGGTGGGTCGGCGTCCGCTCGGATCCGTATACCGCAGCGGGTTGTTCAGCACATACGCGTACCGGTTCAGCGCCTGCGGGTTCCCCGGCTCTGGGACTATCGTATCCGCCTGCACGAACCGCCCCAGCGCCGGGTCGTAGTAGCGAGCCCCATAGTAGTACAACCCGGTGGATTCGTCCAGCCGCTGGCCGGTGAACTTGCGGTCGGTAGGAAGTGATGGTTCTACGCGGTTGCCAGAGACCAAGGCGGGCCAATGCCTGAGGCTGACCCGCAGCGCCATCGTTGAAGGCGGATTTTTAGGGGCGAGATCAGGTTATCGCCTGGCTAAGTCGGTTTCTTGAGCCATTTAGGTGGCGGTTGAGCAGCGTCTACAGCTACTCTAATACTGCAAGATTCGCAGAACGCTTGGATACCAAGTATTGCTTTATTTCCTCTCATATATGGCTCAAAACGCACATGAAGGGATCCGCCACATATCGGACAAATGTGTACTTCACCAGGGTCACTGGTCGCTTTCCTTAGAGACTCTATAAGCTGGAATAGCCGTTCGTCTTGTTCATTCATCTACCACCCCTTCAATCGTGCAAATCTCTGGGCGATTCTTTCTACGTAACTCTCTTCCATCTCCAGTGGTAGTTGCCATCCTCTTGCCCATAGACGATGATGCATTTCTTCATGTACAATGGTGATAAGAGTCTCGCCACGCCCCTCTTGGATAGCCCGTGGGCCTATTTGGGTGAAGGTATTTTGGCGAGCTCGACCGTATATGTCAAGGGGTATATCCGGGTTGTACTGCGGATACTGAGATAAGCGTACATTCCTGAGCTCGTTTTGGACGATATCGTCGATCAGAGATTGTTCGGGAGAATGCGCAGATAATTTGGGCATTGGTTTGACCAGCCGCCCTACGCCATACCCAACTCCGGCCAGTCCCCCGCCAATCAGCGCATCCGTGGCGATCTGCCCTGGGTCTCCTAGCCCCTCAGTGACCGGCTGCCCGCTGAGCACATTCTCCGTAGCCCGCGCTGCCTGCCCGGCCACCGCCCCACTGATGGCCCCAGCCGCCACGGTGCCCACCAGGCCGGTGCCCATCACCGCCGTACCCACGCCGAAGGTGGCCACACCCACCGCCCCGGCCACAGCCCCACCACCTACCGCCGCCCAGTTGACTTCGGTAAAGGCCTGGACATTCAGCCCATTCTGGCTGATGTTGGCGGCCACCTGGAAGCCGTAGGTAACGCCTGCGCCGATCAGGGCTCCTACGGGCACGGCGACGAACCAGGCGAAGTGCCCCGTCGGGTCGGTGTAGCGCAGCGGGTTGTTCAGCACATACGCGTACCGGTTCAGCGCCTGCGGATTCCCCGGCTCGGGCACGAGGGTGTCCGCCGAGATGAACCGCCCCAGCAGCGGCGAGTAGTGTCGTGCGCCGTAATCGTACAGCGACCCCAGCGCCGCCTCCTCGCTGCGCTGGCCGGTGAAACGATAGTCGGTTGGTAACGTGCTGGGGTTCGGATTGCGCGGCGTGCCAAACGGGAAGTACTTCTGCCGTGCGACCTCCCCGCCGCCGGCGTCCGTCACCAGGCTGGTCGAGCCCAGGTGGTCGGCCGTGAGGTAGTATACCGTACTGCCACGGCGCATGGCAACTCGCTGGCCGTTGGCATAGTAGTACTTGGTTACCACCCCCGTGCTCAGGTTCTTTTCGTAGTGATTGCCGATGTAGACCGTGGTCTGCCCGCCCTGCACCTTCTTGACGCGCTTGCCGTCGCCGTCGTAGTCGAACGTCGTCGTCTGGCCGTTCACCGTCACCATCTTCAGCCGGTTCTCTTTGTCCCAGGTTTGGGTGTAGGTCACGCCATTTTCGGTGCGCGTCACCATGTTGCCGTTGGGGTCGTAGCTGTAGCTGTTGGCCCCGGCCCCAGTGGCTGCATGGGGCCGACGTCTCACTACTCCAGTGGAAGTGCGTTGCGTCGCCGCGGACCATCACGCCGACTTAGCCAAATGCTCACAGCAGATTACAAGAAGGCCTCCGGTATCGGCTGATTGCCGAACTGATAGATCAGGCCGTTAGGACCGACGACCTCGTGCCAGCCCATTGCCTCGATCCTCTTGTCTTCTGGGCTGCGCTGTAGATAGCCCAAAATGATATCTCGGCTACGGCTGCTGGCGGTATATTGTACGGCCTGCTGAAACAACGCCTCAGCACAACCAAGTTTGGCGGCACTGTGGTAGACAACAGACAAATCCATTAGCACCTCACGCACATCCGGTAGATTGGGCCAATCCAATTCCATGATCAAGGCCACAAGTCCATGCAAGATTAAGGCTTCAGATCGTTGCCGCACGCTTAGCATAGCCATACGCGTCGAAAACGCGGCCAGATTGAAAACGGCCCCTTGGTCCAGACTCGAACAAAGCACTTGACGTTGGATTGGGTTAGCCTTGATGTAAAGGTCACAGATTTCTGATATTTGCCAATCAGCGGATGAGGGGAGTTTGCACCGCCAGTAGTCTGCAGCCGATATATTCTGTAGGAAGCGAATTGCCTCTTCTGCTGCGATCAAGAAGTTATCATCATTCATTTGCAAAAGCTCCAATGATTGAAACTCTGTCAGCGCGACGGAATCAGATAATCGCCGACTCGCTGATAACCCGCCTGCAAAAGAGCATCTAACTCCCGGGCAAAAACCGAGATACCGCCATGCCTTGGATCACCTGCAAGATTCTTGGCGTTCACGGGAGACGCCAGATAGAACACATCTCCATTTTTGATAGCGGCCTGCAGCCATTCGTAATTCACCTCCAGGCTCCACTGTAATGGATTGTGCGGCTCAGGCAGATCCAGGATGCGCTCGCCCAATTCTTTTGCTGCTGCCGTATCGCCCCCTCGACCTAACGTTGTCACGCGGCGACCCTTGAACGTATCGGGGATGGCGCTCAGAGTCCGACCCTCATCTCCAAACGCCTTGAGCACGTCAGGGACGATCTCGGTTCCTGCGCTCGTGAATCTTCGCAGCCCGGCTGTACTATCGGCAGCTCGGTTGATCATTCGCGCCGCATCGGCCGCTGTGTCAACCGTATTCACCGCCTTGTTTGCCAGCTTCCCCGCCCGAATCACGTGACTGGCACCGGCTGGTACAATCGGCAGCGCCACCGAGGCCATGTCCGTCGCCAACGACACCGCATTCCAGAAGGTGAAGCCTTCGTTGCGGATGTCGTTGAGCGTCAGCCCCAGCGAGATGACGTCGAAGGCGCTCTCGACCCAGTGCCCCGTCGGATCCGTATACCGCAGCGGATTGTTCAGCACATACGCGTAGCGGTTCAGCGCCTGCGGATCGCCCGGCTCCGGCACGAGGGGGTCCGCCTGCACGAACCGGCCCAAGGCAGTTGCAGAAAAGTGCTGCCTTCTCCGAAAACGACTCTACACAAAGGAACACTATTCAGGTCTTATGACCAAGCCCTACATTTATCTCTGCATTGATAAAGACCAATTGCCTTGGACTCGCCAAAAGATGTTTATGTGGAGTGCCTATCTTTCCTTTTCAATGGCTCCAATTCCAATATGGTCAACCTGATTCACTTTAAGATAATCGGCATCAAAAACTGTTGCATCTTTTATTTTGGCAATATTGACTTGAATGCGTTGACCTTGATAAATATCTTCAATGCTATCGTTTATGTATCTTGCCGAAATAATCAACCACCCGTCCTCTTCCATTTGAAAAATATAGTATTCTTCACCTTCCAGAGTCTTAAGCGGACGAAGGATTTTTCCTAGCAATATTTGATGGGCGTTCCATGGTTCATTTATCTCTAACCGAACTAGTATCTCTTTGTCTAAAGAATACATTGAAACCTCCCTATTCCAGTTTGCGGACTCGAACAATTTTCACTTTAACCGGGTCGGGACTCCAAAACTCTATACCACCTCCAGATTTTCCGAAAGCAGGAGCCACTTTTTGCGGCCCAAAGATTCGTGGCTGATTGATGATTTCAAAATCTACACGCACTTCAGGGGCTTTTGGTAAGGCCAATTTTTCTTCTGCACTTTTTACTGTTCGATATTTGTTGACTGTAAAATAAGTGTCACCGGCACGTCCACCGCGTAGCAGACCTGTTTGATGCACGGCTTCCAGCTCTGCGCCGGACATATAGCGACTGAACCTTGTTGGGAGATCAGTAGCTGTTTTGGCAGACTGCCTCGCCACTGCCTCCTTTCCCGCCCGCTCGGCAGCCTCCTGGCCCACCTGCCTCAGGCCCGCCATCGTCCCCAGCCGCGCCAGGTCGTCCAGCGGCAGGGCAACGGGCAGCAGGTCGTCCGGCTCGGCAGCCTCGAAGGCGGCGGTCAGCGCCAGGTTCGCCGCAGCCTGGGCCTTGGCCGCCTGGTCGGCATTGGGATCGTTGAGGACGCGCAGGCTCTGGTAGCTGTCCCACGCCGTCCAGCCGTAGTCAATCGCCTTGAGGACAATGACCCCGCCGACGATGAGCAGCGGCACGATGGGCAGGTGGCCGTCGTCGTCAACGTAGCGCAGGGGGTTGTTGTAAA